>JRYG01000320.1_pt1 | contig 218798 bp, 216 predicted proteins | sample 235341 | NCBI WGS metagenome assembly JRYG01 (sample SAMN03074218, study PRJNA261478) | activated sludge metagenome | biome: Wastewater Treatment Plant; feature: Wastewater; material: Activated sludge; isolation source: activated biomass of a wastewater treatment plant treating hydrocarbon... ...
TTGGGTTTGGCCCCGCGGCGCGTCCTGTCGCCCGTCAGAGATGGGACCGAAACGGCGGCAAGGCGGCGCTGTGTCTTAGAGCTGGCGCGCCTCGAAGGTGTTGCACTGCTTGAGATCCCCCGTTTCCAGGCCGCGTTTGAACCAGCGGACGCGCTGCGCCGACGAGCCGTGGGTGAAGGATTCCGGCGTCACATATCCGCGTGACTGCTGCTGCAGGCGGTCGTCGCCGATGGCGGTGGCGGCGCCGAGCGCCTCTTCGATGTCACCCGCCTCGAGGATGTTGCGCGTGCGATTGGCGTGGTGCGCCCAGATGCCGGCGAGGCAGTCCGCCTGCAGTTCCAGACGCACCGAGAGCTGATTGGCCTGGCTTTGGCCGGCGCGTTCCTGTGCCGCGCGCACCTTGTCGGAAATGCCCAGCAGATTCTGCACGTGGTGGCCGATTTCGTGGGCGACGACATAGGCCTGGGCGAAGTCCCCCGGTGCACGGAATCGCTCCTTCAGATCCTGATAGAAGACCAGGTCAATGTAGACTTTCTGGTCCAGCGGGCAGTAGAACGGTCCCATCGCCGCCTGGCCGACACCGCATGCGCTGCGCGTGCCGCCGGTGTAGAGGACCAGCTTGGGTTCGACGTACTGTTTGCCGGCGCGGCGGAACAGTTCGTTCCAGGTGTCTTCCGTGTCTGCCAGCACCTTGGAGACGAAGCGCGCCGCCTCGTCTTCGGCGCTGTTGCGTGAGGGCTGCACGCCCGCCGGCGCCGGCGCTTGGGCTTCCGGAGCGATCGCCGGCGCACCGCCACCCTGCAGCACGATCGACGGGTCGATGCCGAAATACATGGCGACCAGGGCGAGAATGACGGTACCGATGCCGATGCTGCGACCGCCGATCGGCAATCCCCGGCCCATGCCCATTCCGCGCCGGTCCTCGATGTTCTCACTTTCCCGCCCGTCCTCGATGCGCATGGTCCGGCTCTCCTTTCCGTGAAGCCCCAATGATCAAATTCTGGCACAAGCATGCGCCGGCTGCCCCGGCAACGCCGCGAGGGAGCCCATAGCCCGTCGAGGGCATGGCTAAGATGCTGATTTTACGAACGCCACAACCGTGCCCGTGACAGATATTGACACATCGCTCGTCGGCGGTCGCCGACAGGCGGGGCGCAGATCCGTGCTGGCTCAAGAAATCGCCTGCTTCGCCGCTATTTGAAACGATAGTGCGAAGACGCCGGTCGCCCAACGCACAGCTGCTTTCGTCCCGGAGCCGCTCGATGCGACCACGCCTGCGCACGCACATGAGCATTCCCTATGACCCTGGCAGAAAACGAGAGCAAAGCGCGCGCATTGGTCGCCGACGACGACGAGATGACGCGTCTGCTCGTGCGCGAGACCCTGCTCGGAGTCGGTTTCGACGTCGTCGAGGCGATCGACGGCAGGCAAGCCATCGAGCTCTTCGACGCCGTGGCGCCGGAGATTGTCTTTCTGGACGTGCAGATGCCGTACCACGACGGGTTCGAAGTATGTCGTCATATCCAGTACGCCGGCGGCGTGCCCGTGGTCATGGTGACCGCGCTCAACGACCTCGAATCGATCCGCAAAGCCTACGAATCGGGCGCAACGGACTTCATCTCGAAACCGATCAACTGGCCAATCCTGGGTCACCGGGCACGTTACATCCTGCGCGCAGCGCGCTCGGCGCGGGCGCTGCGCGCGGCAGAAGGACGCAATTCGGCGATGCTGCGGGCGATGCCGGACATGATGTTCACCGTCAGCGGCGATGGTACCTACCTCGACTTCCACGAAGGCATCGACAGTGTACCGTTCGTACCGCCGGCGCATTTCTTGGGCAAGAAGGTGGCCGATGTCATGCCCCCGGACGTCGCGGACCTGCTCAGCCGCAACATCCGGCGCGCCATCGACACCGGCGAAACCCAATCAGTGATCTACTCGTTGCCCGACGCCACGGGCGAGCATCACTACGAGGCGCGGATGGTGCGCGCCGCGCCCAACGAGGTCGTGGCGGTGGTGCGCGACATCACGCGGCAAAGACAAAACGAGGAGAAGATAACCCGGCTCGCCTACTACGACAGCCTGACCGGCATGCCCAACCGCCAGTTCTTCCTGGAGCGTCTGGAGCGCGAACTGCAGCAGGCACGCACGGAGGCGCGCAAGCTCGCGATCCTTTTCCTTGACCTGGACGGATTCAAGCGCATCAACGACACGCTGGGCCACAACGCCGGCGATCATCTCCTGCAAGCCGTGGCCGAGCGGCTGCGCGAGCACCTGCGCGCCACCGATATCGTCTCGCGTGCGTCCACCGGTCTGCCCTCCATTGATTTCGCCCGGCTTGGTGGTGACGAATTCACCGTCATCCTGCCGCACATTGCCGACGTCACGGTCGCCGCCAGCGTCGCCGAACGCATCCAGGCCATCATGAGCGAGCCGCTGAACATTAACGGCCACGAGATTGTCATCACCTCAAGCGTCGGCGTGGCCATTTTTCCCGATGACGGGCAGGACGCTGCGTCCCTGCTCAAGCACGCCGATACGGCCATGTATCACGCCAAGGATACCGGCCGCAACAACTGGCAGTTCTACCGCGCCTCACTCACAACACGGGCGATGCAGCGTCTGGAGCTGGAAAACAGCATCCGCAAGGGCATCGAGCGCGGCGAGTTCTGCCTGCACTATCAGCCGCTGGTCAGCGCCCAGGACAACGTCGTATGCAGCGTCGAGGCGCTGGTGCGCTGGAACCACCCGCAGCGAGGCCTCGTCACGCCGGCAGAGTTCATACCGGTGGCGGAGGAGAGCGGGTTGATCGTTCAGCTTGGTGAATGGGTGCTTCGGCAGACATGCCTGCAGGTGAAGATGTGGCAGGCTGCGGGCTTGGGGTCGGTGCGGGTCTCCGTCAACCTGTCGGGACGACAGTTGCGCGACGCCGGATTCGTTGCCATGGTACTCGGGATCCTCGACGAAACCGGCGTCGACGGCAAGACCGTCAACCTGGAGCTGACCGAAAGTACGCTCATGGATTCCGGGGACGCGGTGCTGGCCGGGCTGCGGCGGCTGCAGGATGCCGGCATCGGCTTGTCGGTGGACGACTTCGGCACCGGCTACTCGTCCATGGCTTACCTCAAGCGCTTGCCCATCTGTACGCTCAAGGTGGATCAGAGTTTCGTCCGCGGCCTGCCCCATAGCGCCGATGACGCCGCCATCACCACGGCCATCATTTCCATGGCGCGCAGCCTCAAGCTCGACGTCGTGGCCGAAGGCGTGGAGACGCCCGAACAGGCGACGTTCCTGCGTCAGGCAGGCTGCGCCAAACTACAGGGTTATCTGTTCGACCGGCCCATGCCGCCGGAAAAACTGGAAGCACTGCTGCGCACCCAGCTCCCGGCCGACACACAGCTGGCGTAACACCGCGCGATTCGCGCGGCGCGAACGCCAGCGCGCCACATCCCAACCGGATCACTGAAAGCGTATGATCGCCTGATCCACGGCCAGGCTTTCCCCCGGCGCAGCGAGCACTTCGGCGACGACGCCGTCCTGCTCGGCCTTGAGCACGTTCTCCATCTTCATTGCTTCGATCACCGCAAGCTTTTCGCCGGCCTTGATCTCCTGACCGCTCTGCACTGCAATCTGCGTCAGCAGACCGGGCATGGGCGAGAGCAGGAACTTCGACAGATCCGGCTTGGGCTTGATCGGCATGAGCGAGAGCAAATGTGCGGCGCGCGCCGTCATGACGATCGCATCGACCTCGCTGCCGTTGTGGAAAACGCGATAGCGCAGTCCGACCCGCTCCAACTGGATGCAGATGTGTTCGCCATTGCAGGTGCCCTTGAATAAGGGCTGACCGAAGCGCCACTGGGAAACGAGATCATAGGTGTCGCCCTTGTGGCTGGCGCGATAGCCGCCGTCGATGGGCGTGAGCGTCAAGGGATACTGCTGATCGTTGATGATCACGACCCATTCCGTGCCGACGCGCCGGTGCAGGCCGCGCGTCTGGTTGCTGATGCGCACGGCGCGTTCGATGTAGCGACGGCGGGCAAAGGCGGCCACGGCAGCGAGAAGTGCCGGACTCTCGTGGGGCACATCGGCGGCATGGAAGCCCTTGGGGTACTCCTCCGCGATGAAGGCCGTCGTGAAATTGCCGGACACGAAGCGCGGATGCTGCATAAGCGCCGCCTGGAAGGAGATGTTGCTCGACACACCGCGGATGTGGAAGGCGTTGAGCGCCTCGCGCATGCGCCGGATTGCCTCGTCGCGGGTGCCGCCGTGCGTAATGAGCTTGGCGATCATGGAGTCGTAGTACATGGAGATCTCGCCGCCTTCGTAGACGCCGGTATCGACCCGTACCTGGCCTGCCGTCTCAGCGGGCGGAATGTACTTCACCAGCCGGCCGATCGAAGGCAGGAAATTGCGGAACGGGTCTTCGGCGTTGATGCGGCACTCCATCGCCCAGCCATTGAGCTTGATGTCCTCCTGGCGAAAAGGAAGTTTTTCGCCCGCGGCGACGCGGATCATCAGCTCCACGAGGTCGAGGCCGGTGATCATTTCCGTCACCGGATGCTCAACCTGCAGGCGCGTGTTCATCTCGAGGAAGTAAAAGTTCCGGTCGTTGTCTACCACGAACTCGACTGTGCCTGCCGACTGGTACTTGACGGCGCGGGCGAGGGCGCAGGCCTGCTCGCCCATGGCCTTGCGTGTGGCGGCATCAAGCAGCGGCGAGGGTGCCTCCTCGATGACCTTCTGGTGCCGGCGCTGAATCGAGCACTCGCGCTCCCAGAGGTAGACAACGTTGCCGTGACCGTCACCCAGCACCTGGATCTCGACGTGGTGCGGGCCCTCGATGAACTTTTCGATGAACACGCGATCGTCGCCGAAGGCATTCTTCGCTTCCGTTCGGCACGAGTCGAAACCCTCTGCGGTCTCCTGGTCGTTGTAGGCCACGCGCAGGCCCTTGCCGCCGCCGCCGGCGCTGGCTTTGATCATCACCGGGTAGCCGATTTCCCGTGCGATGCGCACGGCATGATCGCCGTCCTTGATCACGTCGGAATAACCAGGGATGGTGTTCACCTTCGCTTCCAAGGCAAGCTTCTTCGAGGCGATCTTGTCGCCCATGGCCGCTACCGAATAGTGCTTCGGGCCGATGAAGACGATGCCCTGTTCCTCCAGCTTGCGGGAGAACTCTTCGTTCTCCGACAGGAAGCCGTAGCCGGGATGCACTGCCTCGGCGCCGGTGTTCTTGCATGCCTGAATGATGCGATCCATCACCAGGTAGCTCTCGCGCGAGGGCGGCGGGCCGATCAGCACCGCTTCATCGGCCATCTCCACGTGCCGTGCATCCTTGTCCGCCTCCGAGTACACAGCCACGGTCTGAATGCCCATCTTGCGGGCGGTCTTGATGACGCGGCAGGCGATCTCGCCGCGGTTGGCAATCAAAATCTTCTTGAACATCGTGGAAAACCTTTCACCGCGGAGGACACAGAGGACACAGGAAAACCCGGGAGTTTTCTCTGTGTTCCTCTGCGTCCTCCGCGTCCTCTGTGGTAGAAATGGTTAGAGTGGGATGTTGCCGTGCTTGCGCCAGGGATTGTCGAGCTTCTTGTCCCGCAGCATGGCCAGGCTGCGGCAGATGCGCCGTCTTGTCTCGTGGGGCATGATGACATCGTCGATAAAGCCCCGGGCGCCGGCGACGAAAGGATTGGCGAATTTCGACTTGTACTCGTCGGTCCGCTCGGCGATCTTCTGCGGGTCACCGATGTCCTTGCGGAAAATGATCTCCACTGCTCCCTTTGGTCCCATGACGGCAATCTCGGCCGACGGCCAAGCGAAGTTCACATCGCCACGCAGGTGCTTCGAACTCATAACGTCGTAGGCACCGCCGTAAGCCTTGCGCGTGATCACGGTCACCTTCGGCACGGTGCACTCGGCGTAGGCGTAGAGCAGCTTGGCACCGTGCTTGATGATGCCGCCATACTCCTGGGCGGTGCCCGGCATGAAGCCGGGCACATCCACGAAGGTGATTACCGGGATGTTGAAGGCGTCGCAGAAGCGCACGAAGCGCGCCGCCTTGATCGAACTCTTGATGTCCAGGCAGCCGGCGAGCACCAGGGGCTGGTTGGCGACTATCCCGACGGCCGAGGCGTCCATGCGCGCGAAGCCGACGATGATATTCTTGGCATGGTCGGGCTGGAGCTCGAAGAAGTCGCCGTCGTCGACGACCTTGTAGATCAGCTCCTTCATGTCATAGGGCTTGTTCGGGTTGTCCGGCACCAGCGTATCCAGCGACGCGTCGTCGCGGTCGGCAGGATCGAAGGGTGGGACGGTCGGCGGCTTCTCCCGATTATTGGAGGGTATGAACGAGATCAGCCGACGCACCATCATCAGGCACTCGACGTCGTTCTCGAAGGCGAGGTCGGCGACACCCGATTTGGTGGTGTGGGTGACGGCGCCGCCCAGTTGCTCCGCGGTCACCTCCTCGTGGGTAACCGTCTTCACCACGTCGGGCCCGGTGACGAACATGTAGGAGCTGTCCTTGACCATGAAGATGAAGTCGGTCATGGCCGGCGAGTACACCGCGCCGCCGGCGCACGGGCCCATGATCAGCGAGATCTGCGGGATCACCCCCGAGGCGAGGACGTTGCGCTGGAACACGTCCGCATACCCGGCGAGCGACGCCACGCCTTCCTGAATGCGCGCTCCACCGGAGTCGTTGATCCCGATCACGGGGGCGCCGACTTTCATGGCGTGATCCATGATCTTGCAGATCTTCTCCGCATGGGCCTGGGACAGCGAGCCGCCGAACACGGTGAAATCCTGGCTGAAGACGAAGACCACGCGCCCATTGACCGTGCCGTAGCCCGTCACCACGCCGTCGCCGGGGATCTTCTGTTCGCCCATGCCGAAGTCGCTACAGCGATGCTCGACGAACATGTCCCATTCTTCGAACGAGTCGGCGTCGAGCAGCAGCTCGATGCGCTCGCGCGCATTGAGCTTGCCCTTGGCGTGCTGGCCGTCGATACGGCTCTGGCCTCCGCCCAGCCGTGCTGCATTCCGCTTCTCGTCCAACTGGCGGATGATGTCATACATGGTTTGTTGGCTCCATTTGCTAGTCGAAACTCTGTCTGTGGTGCGCCGTGTCCTCAGCGCAGCACGGCGACGTAGACCCCCGTCAGTATGGCCGTCGTGATCACGCCGCTGATGCTAGCGCCGAGCGCGTGGGGCAGGATCATGACGCCCGGATTGGCCTCGGTGGCGATCTTCTGCACGACCTTGGCCGTGGTCGGTACGCAGCTCACGCCCGCGACCCCGATCAAGGGGTTGTATTTGCCCTTGTACCAGAAATACAGGACATAACCGCCCAAGATGCCGCCCAGGGCGGCGAGGGTAAGGGCAAGGATGCCCAACAGCAGCAGCTTGAGCACCGTCGGATTGAGGATGGTGTTGGCTTCGCACAAGACGCCTAGAGTCAGACCGAGGAAAAACGTCGCGCCATAAAGGAACACGTCGCTCAGCAGGTTCTGGAAGTTGACCAGGCCACTTTCACGCACCGCGACGCCGATGAACAGCGACAGGAACAGCGGCGCCGCTACCGGGAACAGCAGGCAGAGCACCGTGCAGGCAACCACGGCAAACACCAGCTTCTGCCCAGAAGTGATCTTCTTCACGTCCTCGACGGGCATGGGAATGGCGCGCAGGTGCTTCGGTATGAGCAGCTTGATCAGGTAGGGATAACCGCCGTAGGTGAGACCGAGATACAGGTAACCCACGACCGTGATGGGCACGAACAAATCCTTGGCGAGAATGAGCGATGCGAAAAGCACCATCGGACCGTCGGCGCCGCCGATCAGCGCCACCGATGCCGCCTCCCTCGGCTCCAAGCCCAGCCAGATCGCGATGGGCAGCGTCACCACCGTGCCCAACTCGGCGAACAGCGCCAGGATCATGCTCTGAAACGGCCGGGCCATGACAAAACCGACATCGAGCAGAACACCGATGCCCATGAACACCAGGCAGGCGATCAGACCGTTGCTGAACATGAGCGTGTAGATGGGTTGCAGCCAGTCGATCTGCAGAATGTTCACAGTCGCGTCGGTCCCCGTTACCAGAGGATCGACGAACAGCGTGCCCATCTTGCCGCCTTCGAAGAACATGACTCCGGCATTGACCGAGGCCATGCCCAGGCCCATGGGGATCATCAGCAGCGCTTCCAGCACGCCCTTCTTGCCCAGGTAGATGAGCAGGAAGCCGAGCAGAATCAGGCCGATGCGCCCCCAGAAAATCTTCGGTTCGGACGCGGCTAGGGTGGCGATGCCCTGGAATATGTCGAGTAACTGGATGCCTTCCATGGTGGCCTCCGGTTCAGGCAATCGAAACCAGAGCCTGCCCCGCCTCGACTGCGTCGCCCACCTTGACTGCGATGCTGGAAACCTTGCCTGCGCGATGCGCGACTATTGGCGTCTTCATCTTCATGGCCTCGATGACCGCGACCTTGTCCCCCTGATTCACCGACTGCCCCACCGAAACGACAATCGACTCGACGACGCCGGCGAGCGTGCTGCACACGTCCCCGGCCGCGGCCGGCGCCTTTGCCGCCGGCGCGGACGCGACGGCCGGCGCAGGAGTCGGTGCCGCAGCCGCGGCGGCGCTCGGCACCGTCATGCTCCCCACATCGGGATAGATAAGGCTGCCACTTTCGCTCAGATCTTCCACCGTGACGTTGTACGTTCTGCCGTCGACCGTGATGCGGAACTTCTTTTCCATGATGCGTCCTCCCCGGATCGTGGTTGTTGGTTAGTGCCTCGGATGGTGCGAAACAGTATGCGATGTGTGGTGCGCGATGCGTCCTTCGACCGCCCACTCGCCGTGACGCCGCTCCTTCTCGATGTGTACGATGCGATGGGCGCCGATCAGCGCATACACGGCGGCGGCAATGGCGGCGACGTGATCGGCTTCGACGTCGAGCGCGGGTGCTTCCGGGGCGGCTGCCGCCGGTTTCGCGGCCGTGGCTGGCTTGGGCTCGAACGCGCTCAGCACCATCACGATGACCTTGATGACCGCGGCGATACCCAGGGCAACGATGATCGCCAGTCCATACATCCAGGCGGTCTTGATTATCAGCTCTGACATGTCCGTCTCTCCCGGGGTCGACTCAAAGCGGAATGTTGCCGTGCTTCTTGGCCGGGCGCAGTTCCCGCTTGTTGAGCACCTTGCGCAGCGCTAGCGCGACGGTCGAACGCGTTTCCGCCGGTTCGATGACGTCCGTGATGTAGCCGTGCGAAGCCGAGAGATAAGGCGATGCGAATTCCGCACGATAGCTGGCGGCCAGCTCCGTGGCCTTCGCCCTGCGGTCCTCGGCCTCGCTCAGCTCCTTGCGGTAGAGGATGTTCACCGCGCCTTCGGCCCCCATTACGGCGATCTCCGCCGTCGGCCAGGCGAAGACGAAATCGGCGCCCATCTCCTGGGAGCACATGGCGAGGTAGGAGCCGCCGTAGGCCTTGCGCAGGATCACGGTAATTTTGGGCGTGGTGCACGAAGCGTAGGCGAACAGCATCTTGGCGCCGTGGCGGATGATGCCGCCGCGTTCCTGTTCGACGCCGGGCAGGAAGCCGGGCACGTCCACCAGCGTCACCAGCGGGATGTTGAAGGTATTGCAGAAGCGGATGAAGCGCGCGCCCTTGTCGGCGGCGTTGATGTCCAGCGCACCGGCCATTTCCATCGGCTGGTTGGCGATCAGGCCGACCACCACGCCTTCGATGCGCGCCAGGCCGATGATCAGGTTGCGGGCGAAGCCTGCGTGGATTTCGAGGAAATCGCCGCCGTCCACCAGGTGCTGGATCACCGCGCGCACGTCCATCGGGTCGGAGGAGCTGGCAGGGATGATGGCGTTCATCGCCTCGTCGCGATCCAGCACCAGGTCGGCGCCGAGGTTGTGCGGCGGATCCTCGGTGTTGTTGCCGGGCAGGTAGGAGAGCAACTTCTTGACGATCTGAATGGCATGACGGTCGTCCTCGGCGACGAAATGCACGTTGCCGCTGACGCTGGCGTGCATCTCCGCGCCGCCCACCTCGTCCATCTTCGTGGCGCGGCCGGTCACGGCCTTGATCACCTCCGGGCCGGTGATGAACATGTAGGCGGTGTTGCGCGTCATGATGATGAAGTCCATCAGCGCCGGCGAGTAGGAAGCGCCCCCCGCGCAGGGTCCGCACACGACCGCGATCTGCGGCACCACGCCTGAGCACAGCACGTTGTGATAGAAGACATGGCCGTAGCCGGAAAGGGCGTCGACACCCTCCTGGATGCGTGCCCCGCCAGAATCCTTGAACGCGACCACGGGAATGCCGTTCTTGATGGCGAACTTCATCAGCTCCACCATCTTGTGGGCGTGCATCTTGCCCAGCGTTCCGGCCGAGACCAGGAAATCCTGACTGATAGCAGCCACGAGCTGGCCTTCCACGTAGCCGGTACCGGTGACGACGCCGTCTGCGGGCAGGTCCTTTTTTTCCATGCCGAAGTGGCGTCCGCTGTGGCGGATGTGCATGCCCACTTCCTGGAAGGTGTCGGGCTGGAACAGCAGGGCCAGCCGCTCGCGTGCCGTGAAAACCCCCTTTTCGTGCCGCTCCTTGATCTTGTCTTCGCCGCCGGCGCCCGTTACGGCGGCTCGCCTCTTGCGCAGCTCTTCCAATACCTCGACTCGAAGCGTCATGGTCGTCTCCCCCCAACCTGAGTGCGGACCCGATATCGTCGTCAGCGCGTGTCCGCGGCGCGCTGCACAAGAAACTATCGTTGCATCAGCTCCAACAGCCGTTCCGCGGCGCACGAGGGCGTCGTCGTGCCCTGTTCTACCGCATGGGAAAGCTTGGTGAGCTCGGCATGCACCAGCGGATGCTCGCGAAAACGCAGGCGCAGCCCGCCGTCGATCAGCTCCCACATCCAGGCCAGCGCCTGCCGCCGACGTTTGGCCTCGAACTCGCCGCTGCGCGTCATTGTGTCGCGATAGCGATCCACCTCGCGCCAGAAATCCTGGATACCCTGACCACTGTGGGCGCTGGCGGCGAGCACCGGCGGATTCCAGTTCGGCGATGGATGGCGCAACATCGACAGCGCCGTGCGCAGATGCGCCCGCGCCAGGTTGGCAGCTTTCGGATCGATGTCGGCCTTGTTCACCACGATGATGTCGGCGAGCTCGACCACTCCCTTCTTGATCGCCTGCAGATCGTCCCCCTGATTGGGCAGCTGCACCAGCACGAATGCGTCTGTCATGCCGGCTACTGCCGTCTCCGACTGTCCCACGCCGACGGTCTCGACGATGATGACGTCGAATCCTGCTGCCTCGCACACTACCATGACTTCGCGCGTCTTCTCGGCTACACCGCCGAGCGTGCCCGCCGAGGGCGAGGGCCGGATGTAGGCGTGAGGTGACTGGGACAGCTTCTCCATGCGCGTCTTGTCGCCGAGGATGGAACCGCCGGAGATGGTGGATGAGGGATCCACCGCCAGCACGGCGACGCGGTGACCATGGTCGATGAGATACAGCCCGAGCGCCTCAATGAAGGTGGACTTGCCGGCGCCGGGGGCACCGCTCAGGCCGACGCGGATCGTCGCGCCGGCGTGGGGCAGCAGTGCCTCGACGACCGCCTGTGCCCGGGCGCGGTGATCGCTGCGGCGCGATTCCACCAAGGTGATGGTCTTGGCAAGGGCGCGCAGGCGCCGCGCCAGAACACCCTCGACGAGCTGGTGGTCGGCCGCCAACGGCGCGACCGGAGAATCATGCGGATCCATCAGGCAAGCTCAGCGCTTTCGCGCCGGACAAGGTTCAGCCGCCAACGCTGTGGCGAGGATTGTGACACAGGCCTGGGGCGCGCGCAGCACGCGCGCCCGCAGGCGTCGCTCACGCCGGCACGCGCGTGGCGCGGATTGCCGCCAGCACGTCCTTGGCGGCGGCAGGTATCGCAGTGCCCGGTCCGAATATGCCCTTGGTGCCGGCGGCGCGCAGGAAATCGTAGTCCTGCACCGGTATGACGCCGCCCACAAATACGACAATGTCCTCGGCACCCTGTGCCTTGAGCGCCTGGATGAGCTGCGGCACCAGCGTCTTGTGTCCGGCAGCCAGCGTCGACACGCCGACGGCATGGCAGTCGTTCTCCACCGCCTGGCGTGCGGCCTCCTCCGGTGTTTGGAACAGCGGACCGATATCGATATCGAAGCCGAGATCGGCGAGCGCCGTGGCGACCACCTTGGCGCCGCGGTCGTGGCCGTCCTGGCCGAGCTTGGCGATCATCACCCGCGGGCGACGACCTTCTTCCTTGGCGAAGGCGTCGATTTCCGCCTTCAACTGCTGCCAGGATTCGTCCTGGGAGAACTGCGCACCATAGACCCCGGACACGCTCTGGGTCGTGGCGCGGAAGCGGCCGAACACCTTCTCCAAGGCGTCGGATACCTCGCCCACCGTGGCCCGGGCGCGGATGGCGTTGATGGTCAGCTCCAGCAGGTTGCCTTCGCCGCTGCGCGCCGCTTCCGTGAGCGCGTGCAGACTGTGCTCAACCTTTGCCGTGTCGCGCGTGGCGCGGATCTTCTTCAGCCGTGCCACCTGCGCCTCGCGCACGGCGGAGTTGTCGATCTCTCGGATCGGGATGGCCTGCTCGGACTTCGGCTTGTACTTGTTCACGCCGACGATCACGTCCTTGCCCGAGTCGATGCGTGCCTGCTTCTCGGCGGCGCTAGCCTCGATCTTGAGCTTGGCCCAGCCGGAGTCCACCGCCTTGGTCATGCCGCCCATCTTCTCGACTTCCTCGATGATCTCCCACGCCTTGTCGGCCATGTCCTGCGTCAGCCGCTCCATGAGGTAGGAGCCGGCCCAGGGGTCGATGACGTTGCAGATGTGGCTCTCCTCCTGGATGATCAGTTGCGTGTTGCGCGCGATGCGGGCAGAGAAATCCGTGGGCAGCGCGATCGCCTCGTCGAAGGAGTTGGTGTGCAGGCTCTGGGTGCCGCCGAACACTGCCGCCATCGCCTCCATCGTCGTGCGCACGACGTTGTTGTACGGATCCTGCTCGGTCAGCGACCAGCCCGAGGTCTGGCAATGGGTGCGCAGCATCATCGACTTCGGGTTCTTGGCGTTGAAGCTCTTCATGACGCGCCACCACAGCAGGCGCGCGGCGCGCAGCTTGGCCACCTCGAGATAGAAATTCATGCCGATGGCAAAGAAGAACGACAGGCGCCCGGCGAACGCATCCACGTCGAGGCCCTTCTTCAGCGCCGTGCGCACGTACTCGATGCCATCGGCAATGGTGAAGGCGAGCTCCAGTGTCTGGTTTGCGCCCGCCTCCTGCATATGATAACCGGATATGGAAATCGAGTTGAACTTCGGCATGTGGTGCGCCGTGTACTCGATGATGTCGGCGACGATGCGCATCGACGGCTCGGGCGGGTAGATGTAAGTATTGCGGACCATGAACTCTTTCAGGATGTCGTTCTGGATCGTCCCGGAGAGCTTGTCCTGCGCCACATTCTGTTCCTCGGCAGCGACGATGTAACCGGCGAGAACGGGCAGTACCGCCCCGTTCATGGTCATGGATACGGACACTTTTTCCAGCGGAATGCCGTCGAAGAGGATCTTCATGTCTTCCACGGAATCGATCGCCACGCCGGCCTTGCCCACATCGCCCACCACGCGCGGGTGATCGGAGTCGTAGCCGCGGTGGGTGGCCAGGTCGAAGGCCACCGACACGCCTTGGCCGCCGCCCGCCAGCGTGCGCTTGTAGAAGGCGTTGGATTCCTCAGCGGTGGAGAAGCCGGCGTACTGGCGGATGGTCCACGGCCGCACCGCGTACATCGTGGCCTGGGGTCCGCGCACGAACGGCTCAAGTCCCGGCAGCGTATCATTGAAGCGGAGGTCCTTGACGTCCGCACCGGTGTAAAGCGCTTTGACACCGATGCCTTCGGGTGTCTGCCAGACCAGCGCATCGACATTGCCGCCCGGGGCGGACTTGGTTGCCGCCTTCTTCCAGGCTTCGTGGTTGGTCGGCGGTACCTCTGGGAATTCGGACTGAGCCATTGTTTGCACCTCCCCCTGTGTGACGCTGTCGCGACAAGAATCACTCATGCCAGTATAGGAATAAACATCGGAGTGAGTGTTGACAACTGTCGGTATCAATAATACTGTGCCCATAATTATAAATGCAATACCCAAAACACAAGATTTCCTATGCCAGCGCCCATGGCCATCACCAGTATCGCTCCCACCGCGCTTTACCAGGAAGTGGCCGAACGCCTGCGCCAACGCATCTTCGCCCATGAACTGGAGCCCGGCGCCTGGATTGACGAACAGGCACTGGCCGAGCACTACGGCATCAGCCGCACACCCCTGCGCGAGGCACTCAAAGTGCTCGCCGCCGAGGGTCTCGTTACCCTCAAGCCGCGCCGTGGCTGTTACGTCTCAGAGCTTTCGGAGCGCGACCTGGATGAGATCTTCCCCGTCATCGCCCTGCTCGAGGGCCGCTGCGCCTACGAAGCGGCGGAAAAAGCGCGACCGGAGGATCTGCGCCGTTTGCAGGCGCTGCACGAGCAACTGGAGCGCAGTGTCGCCGACGGTGATGCCGACCGCTTCTTCGACGCCAACCAGCAGTTTCATACCGCTGTTCAGCAACTGGCTGGGAACCGCTGGCTGCAGCAGATGATCGAGGACATGCGCAAAGTGCTGCGCCTGACGCGCCGCGATTCGCTGCGCCTGGACGGTCGGCTGCGCGAGTCCCTGGAAGAACATCGTTCCGTCATGGCGGCATTGACTGACCGCGACCCGGCGCGTGCCGAGGAATCCATGCGCCGCCACTTGATCAGCGGCCGCAAGGCGGTGGCGAAGATCCGCACGGCCCGCGGCGAAAGCGCGGTGCGGTCGCGGCGCTAGCGGGCTGTCGGCGTGATGGCGGACGAAGTCCTATGCCAACGCGGCGGCGTCATCGCCACCGTCACCCTGAGCAACCCGGACAAGCTGAATGCTGTTACCGCGGGCATGTGGCGCCAGCTCAAGGTGGCGATGGATGAGCTATCCGCGGACGAGTCACTGCGCTGCGTGGTACTGCGCGGCGCCGGCGACAAGGCCTTCGCCGCCGGCGGCGACATCGAGGAATTCGTTACCCTGCGCGCCAGCTTCGAGCAGGCGCAGCGCTACCATGGCGAATGGGTAGCCGGCGCGCTCGCTGCCATCGTGGACTGTCGCCATCCCGTCGTGGCGCTGATCCAGGGCGCATGCATCGGCGGCGGCTTGGAGATCGCCGGGCAATGCGATCTGCGCATCTGCGGCGCTAGCGCGCGCTTCGGCGCGCCCATCAACCGGCTCGGCTTTACCATGGCCCACAGCGAACTTGCCGGCCTGCTCGCCCTGGCGGGCCCGGCCGTCGCTTTGGAAATTCTGCTCGAGGGCCGCATTCTCAGCGCCGCCGAAGCCTATGCCAAAGGCTTGGTGACGCGCGTGGTCGCCGACGACCAAGTGGGCGACGAAGCCTATGCCACCGCCAACCGCATTGCCGCTGGAGCGCCACTGGTGGCGCGCTGGCACAAGAAACTGGTGCGGCGCCTGGCCTTCGACGCCCGTCCGCTAAGCGCAGAGGAAATCCGCGAGAACTTCGCCTACCTGGAAACCGAAGACTACCGCATCGGTCAGGCGGCCTTCCTCGGCAAGCGCAAGCCCGAATTTGTCGGGCGCTGACTTCGGCGATGCGCGCGCCTGCGCGTGCGTGGGGTTTCTCACTCCCTGCATTTCCCTGCGTCCGCCGCGTTTCCTGCGGTAAATTGCGAGCTCTGGCACCTTCGTATCGGAGGAAGCGGTCATGCGCATCGCGATCATGGGTTCGGGCGGGGTCGGCGGATATTTCGGGGCACGCCTGGCGGCCGCCGGTGTGGATGTCACCTTCGTTGCCCGTGGTGCGCACTTGGCGGCGATGCACGCCGCTGGGCTGCGCATTCGCAGCGTCGTCGGCGATCTGCATCTCAAACCGGTGCAGGCAACCGATGACACCTCGACGATCGGCCCGGCGGACTTCGTCCTGTTCGCCGTCAAGCTCTGGGATACCGAAAACGCCGCGATCGCCTGTCGGCCCCTCCTCGGCCCGAACACGGCCGTGATCCCTTTCCAGAACGGCGTCGAGGCGGTGGGCGTGCTGACGCGTCACCTCGGCGCGCAGGCGGTGCTGGGCGGCGTCGCCCACATTGCCAGTACGATCGCCGAACCGGGCGTGATCGCCCACACCGGCACGCTCGCCCGTCTGACCTTCGGTGAACTGGACGGCAAGCCGTCGAGCCGCACCGACGCGTTGCTCGCGGCCTGTCAGTCCGCGGGCTTCGAGGCGCGCATCAGCGACGGCATCCAGGAGGAAATCTGGCGCAAATTCGTATTTCTGGTCGGTATCAGCGGCCTCACCGCCGTCACGCGCAAGAGCGCCGGCGAGTTGCGTGCCGACCCGGACATCCGTCCCGTCCTGCGCCGCGCCATGGAGGAGACGCGCCTCGTTGCCAATGCCAAGGGCGTGGCAGTCGCCGCCGACTACGTCGAGCAGACGCTTCAGTTTATTGACGGTCTCGTCCCGGCCATGAAGTCGTCCATGCTCAACGACCTGGAAAACGGCCGGCGGCTGGAAGCACCCTGGCTGTGCGGCGCCGTGGCGCGCATGGCCGCCGAGTGCGGCATCGATGCGCCGGTGAACGCGACCATCTACGCCGCCCTCAAGCCCTACATCGGCGGCCGCGGCGGATGAATCGCCCCGAAATGCCTGTCTGCACCACCAAGCACACCAAGGACACCAAGAAAGACAAGCGACTCCGCCGTAAAGCGCACACTCTCGCTCGTCTGCCGGATGAGCGCTTCCCACGGCCAAGCTGTCAATCCTCTTAGTGTCCTTGGGGTGCTGGGTGGTGAAGTGCTTCGTCGTTACCCGCCCGGTCCGGGCATTCCGTGGCTAAAATATTGCCCATGTCGCCCAAACAGATCGTCCTCGCCAGCAACAACTCCGGCAAACTGCGCGAGTTTGCCGCGCTGTTCGAGCCGCTGAAGATCGAAGTGCTGCCTCAGTCGACCTTCGACGTGTCCGAGGTGGCCGAACCGCACGAGACCTTCGTCGAGAATGCCCTCGCCAAGGCGCGTCATGCCGCACGCATGACCAACCTGCCGGCGCTGGCGGATGATTCCGGCCTGTGCGTGGCGGCGCTGGGCGGCGCGCCGGGCGTGCATTCCGCGCGCTTCGCCGGCGAACCGAAGTCCGATGCACGCAATAACGTATACCTGCTGGAGCGGCTGCGCGACATCGCCGACCGGCGCGCGCATTACGCCTGCGTCCTGGTGCTCGTGCGCCACGCCGCCGATCCGCAGCCAGTCATTGCCGACGGCGAGTGGCACGGCGAAATCCTCACCGCGCCGCGCGGCGACGGCGGCTTTGGCTACGATCCGCTGTTCTATGTCCCGCAACTGGAGCAGACCGCCGCCGAGCTGGCCCCAGCGCTGAAGAACACGCTTTCCCACCGCGGCGCCGCCTTTCGCCACCTCGCCGGACGGCTGACCACGCTTATTTGGTGAGCACTTCCCGCGTCATCCCCCTGGCCGTGGCAGGCGAACAGGCCGTGCCCGTGGCGGCGCCGCGGTTCGCAACCCTGCCGCCGCTCGCGCTCTACGTGCATTTTCCGTGGTGCGTGCGCAAGTGCCCCTACTGCGATTTCAACTCCCACGAACTCCGTGGCACCGGCGCCCTGCGCGAGCGGGAGTATGTCGACGCCCTGATCGCCGATCTGGAGCAGGCGCTGCCTCAGGTGTGGGGACGGCGCGTGGCGAGCATATTCATAGGCGGCGGTACGCCCAGTCTGCTCTCGCCGACGGCCGTCGACGCGCTGATTGCCGCCACTCGCGCCCGTCTGTCCCTGGTGCCCGAGGCGGAGATCACCCTGGAAGCGAATCCGGGTACGGTGGAGGCGGCCAAGTTCGCCGGCTTTCGCGCTGCCGGGGTCAGCCGCCTATCACTTGGCGTGCAGAGCTTCGATGCCAAGCACCTGCACGCCATCGGCCGCATCCACGACGAGCGGGAAGCCCACGGCGCCGTGGAACTTGCTCTGCGACATTTCGACAACGTGAATCTCGATCTCATGTACGCGTTGCCGGGGCAGAGCCTGACGGACGCCCGGCGCGACATCGAGACGGCCGCGGGCTACGCGCCGGCGCATCTAAGCGCCTATCACCTCACCATCGAGCCGAACACGGTGTTCCACCGCCAGCTGCCGCCACTGCCCGATCCCGATCTCGCCGCCGACATGCAGGACATGATCGAGGCGACCCTGGCACAGCACGGCTACCAACACTACGAAACCTCGGCCTTTGCCAAACCAGGGCGGCGCTGCGCTCACAACCTCAACTACTGGCAGTTCGGCGACTATCTCGGCATTGGTGCTGGCGCCCACAGCAAGCTCTCGTTTCCCGATCGCGTCGTGCGCGAGATGCGCCCCAAGCATCCGCAGAGCTACCTGGAGCAGGTCGCCAAGGGCGGCGCGGTGCGGGAACGGCGCGAAGTCAGTAGCGACGAGCTGCCCTGCGAGTTCATGATGAATGCGTTGCGGCTGGTCAACGGCGTGCCGACGCTCCTATTCGCGCAACGCACCGGTCTGCCGCTGGCGATGGTGCAACGCCGGCTGAACGAGGCGGCGCAGCGCGGTCTGCTCGAAGTGACTGCCGAGCGCATCGCGGCCACCGAACGCGGGCGGCGCTTTCTCAACGATCTGCTGCAGTTGTTCCTCGTCGACACGCCGGGCGGCTGACCGGCGATCCCGGCGCCCGTGCCACGCAAGCGACGACGCGGTTCGTTCAGCTCGACATCACCCGCCGCTCAGGGCCTGAACCAGCACCAGCTCGTCACCGGGCGCCAGCGGACGGGCAAGATCGAACACCGGCGCGCCGTTGACGAAGAAGCGGATGTGCCGGCGAATCCTCTCCTGCTCGTCGACCATGCGAAAGCGGATGCCCGGATATTGCCGATCCAGGTCAGCCAGTACTTCGGCGAGCGTCGAACCGTCCGCCTCGACCCAGGTCCGGTCGGTGTAGGAGCGTAGCGGTCCGGGGATCATCACCTTCATGGCGCCGGCTCGGCCGTCTCCACAGCGTAGATCTCCGGCAGATGGGCGGCGATGCACGTCCAGTGCGCGCCCTCGTCGCGGCCGTACCACAGCTCGCCGCTGGTGGTGCCGAAGTACAGCCCGACCGGGTCGCAGGCGTCGGCGGTCATCGCCTGGCGCTTCACCGTCCACCACGCCTGCTCGCGCGGCAGACCGGCGTCGAGGCGCTGCCAGGTCGCGCCGCCGCTGCGCGTGACGTAGGCGGCCGGTTTGCCGTCGGGGCTGGTGCGCGGCCAAACGGTCTGGCCATCCATCGGGAATACCCAGACGGTATCGGGATCACGCGGATGCAGCACGAGCGGAAAGCCGATGTCGCCGACCTCCGCCGGCATGCTGCCGCCGATATGCACCCAGGTGTCCGACGGTCGGTCGAGGCGGTAGATGCCGCAGTGGTTCTGCTGGTAGAGGCGGTCTGGGTTGCCGGGGCACATGCGCACGCAGTGCGGATCGTGGAAGGTCGGGTCGTTCAAGTCGAAGCCCTCGACGACCTCGAGCCCCTTCAACAGCGGCGCGAAGCGCTGGCCGCCGTCGCGCGACTCATGCACGCCGCCGCCCGACATCGCGAAGTACAAGTGCTTCGGATCGCGCGGATCAACGATGATTGAGTGCAGCTTGGGCCCGTCCGGCGTGCCATCCTGCACGGTGCCCATCCACTTTCGGTACTCGGCATCGTCGTTGATGCGGGAGAACGGCACCCAGGTGATGCCGCCGTCATCGGAGCGGAACAGCCCCTGCGGCGAGGTGCCGGCATACCAGGCGTTCGGCTCGTTGGCGTGGCAGGGCGCGAGCCAGAAGGTGTGGTCGACGCTGCGTCCGCTGCCGTCGGCCGCCTTGGCGAAGGCCGGCGGGCGTGCGGCTTCCTTCCAGGTGCGGCCGAGATCGGTCGAGCGAAAGATCGTCGGACCGAGATGGCCGGTTTTCGCGGCGGCGAGCAGCGTGCGCCGGTCGCGCGGGTCGAGCACGAGTTGGCTGATGACGTGGCCGAGGAAGTGCGGGCCATCGACACGCCATTGTTCGCGCCGGTCGTTGCCGTGGAAGATCCAGGCGCCCTTGCGCGTGGCGACGAGCACCAGCAGGGGGTGATCGGTCTGTGCCATGTTGGCCTCCTATCTATGTCTGCAACTGGCGTGCCGCGCCCGCGCGCGCGACGGATTCGCGGATCGGCTTTGTTGGTCCGACCTCGACGCAGCCCACACGCGCCGGCGGAATCCGCGCGGCGATCTGGATCGCATCGTTGAGATCCGTCGCCTCGATCATGTAGAAGCCGCCGAGCTGCTCCTTGGTTTCGGCGAAAGGCCCGTCGGCCACCGAGAGCTTGCCATTGCGCATACGCACAGTCGTTGCGCAGTGCACCGACTCGAGCACCTCGGAGGCGATGCAGTCTTCGTCGGGCAGCCCGCCCGGACGCTGCTCGTCCACATTGACCAGGCAGTGGTACTTCATGACCTGGCCCCTTGCGCCGGTTGCTCGACCAGCACCATCCAGGCGACGCCGAAGCGGTCGGTCAGCATGCCGAAAGCCGGCGAGAAGAAGGTGCGCGCCAGCGGCATTGTCACCTGCCCACGGACGGCCAGCGAATTGAACCGGCGCTCGGCTTCGGCGCGGTCAGCCACGCTCAGCGCGAGCGAAAAGCCCTTGAAGCCCTTGCCCCCGGTGCAATCGTCCGATGCCATTACGCAGGAATCGCCGATGCGCAGGCTGGCGTGCATGACCTTGTCGTCGTAGCCCGGCGGCACCTGGCCCGGCGGCTCAGGACTTTCCTTGTAGCGCATCAACATTTCGACGCTCGCGCCGACGGCGTTGCGGTAGAACTCGATGGCCTCTTCACAGCAGCCGTCGAAAAACAGATAAGGTTGGGCAAGCATGATTGGGTTTCCTCTCTTTCTGCGGTCTCGGTCGTTGCATCACGAAGTGGCGCTTGGTGTGCTGTTTGGTCGAACGGCGCTGCCGGTTTTCGACATCGCTTCCCGGAAGCGCTTCATCCCGGCAGCTCGGCCAGCCGCCGTTCCGGCTCCTTCTTTGCCAGTTCCAGCGCGCCGGTAGGCACGGCGCGCCTCGGTGGCTCGGCCCAGGCGCCGGCACAGGTCCGCCCGGGCCGAGTGCGCCAGGTGATCGCTGTCCAACTCGCCGCGCGCCAGGATGGCCCCGACGAGCGCCAGACCCTCCGCTGCGCCGCGCTGCGGTCGAGCGCGTCCACCGCGTCGCGCACCTGGCGTGCCGGACCGACGCCCATCCCCGGCCTCCTTCATTTGTTGTCGCGTCGATCGCCGGGACCGTGCCGCCGCGCTTTCCGGGCACGCCCCGGCGGTCGGCGCCGCCACCACCCTACCTAGCCGCGGCGCCGAAAGACGATGTCCCAGACGCCGTGCCCCAGCTTCATGCCCCGGCTCTCGAACTTGGTCAGCGGCCGGTAGGCCGGGCGCGGCGCGAAACCATTCGAGCTTGGCTCGGCGGTGTTTTCCAGCAGCGGTTCGGCGGCAAGCACTGCCAGAATCTGATCGGCATAGTCCTGCCAATCGGTGGCGCAGTGCAGGTAGCCGCCCGGCCGCAGCCGTTCGGCGAGCAGCCGCGCCAAAGCCGGCTGGATCAGGCGGCGCTTGTGGTGGCGCTTCTTGGGCCAGGGGTCGGGGAAGAAGATATGCACACCGGCCAGCGAAGCCTCCGCAATCATGTCGCGCACCACTTCCACGGCGTCGTGCTGAACCAGGCGCAGGTTGGCGAGCCCGCGCGCCTCGATTTCCTTCAGCAGGCTGCCCACTCCAGGGGTGTGGACCTCGATGCCGAGATAATCGTTCTCCGGGTGGGCGGCGGCGATGCTGGCCGTTGTCTCGCCCATACCAAAGCCGATTTCCAGGATCTTGGGGGCGGCGCGACCAAACGCGGCGTCCAGGTCGAGCCGTTGGGGCGCATAGGGGATGCCATAGCGCGGCAGCAGCTCGTCGCAGGCGCGCCGCTGAGCATTGGAGACGCGGCTCTGGCGCAGGACATAGCTGCGCACGGGCCTGCGGTGGTCGTGAGTCATGGCGGATTGCACGGCTACCTGGCGTTGGTGCAACCGTGCCCGAGAAACGGTCAGGTGATCAACCCGCCGGTCGGGGAGCTGGGTGACGCCGCATAGTATTTCTTCGGCATGCGCCCGGCGCGGAAGGCCTCGCGGCCGGCCTCCACCGCCTTCTTCATCGCCGAGGCCATCAGCACCGGGTCGCGGGCATTGGCGATGGCGGTGTTCATCAGCACCGCATCACAGCCCAGTTCCAGGGCGATGGTCGCGTCGGAGGCCGTGCCCACCCCGGCATCGACGATCACGGGCACCTTGGCGTTGTCGATGATCAGCCGCAGGTTCCAGGGGTTGAGGATGCCCATGCCGGAGCCGATCAGCGATGCGAGCGGCATCACCGCCACGCAGCCGATTTCCTCCAGCCGCTTGGCCTGGATCGGATCGTCCGAGCAATAGACCATGACCTTGAAGCCCTCCTTCACCAGCGTCTCCGCCGCGCGCAGGGTCTGGGGCATGTCCGGGAACAGAGTCTGGGCATCGCCCAGCACTTCCAGCTTGACCAGGTCGTGGCCGTCGAGCAGCTCGCGCGCCAGCCGCAGCGTGCGCACGGCATCCTCGGCCGTGTAGCAGCCGGCGGTGTTGGGCAGGATGGTGAATTGCGACGGCGGCAGCACCTCCAGCAGGCTGGGCTCGTTCGGGTTCTGGCCGATGTTGGTGCGGCGTATCGCCACCGTGATGATCTCGGCGCCACTGGCTTCAACCGCCGCCCGCGTCTCGGCGAAATCCTTGTATTTGCCGGTGCCCACCAGCAGCCGCGAGGAATAGGGTTTGCCGGCGATGAGCAGGGGATCGTTTGTCATATGCGTAGTGAGGAATGAGCGGTAAGGGGTCGGCGTGCGACGGCGCGCCGGTGGTCTCACCGCAGAATGTCTAACCGCCGCCGACGGCGACGACGATCTCGATTTGATCGCCCGGTGCCACCAGGGTTTCCCCATGCTGCCCACGGGGCACGATTTCGCCGTTGCGCTCGACCGCGACGCGTTTTCCCGCCAGGCCGCGGCGCTCCAGCAATTGGGCGACGCTGAGCGCGGCATCCAGCCGCTCCCGTTCGCCGTTGATGGTCAGTTCGATCAAGGCTGCGACAATGAGATAGCAAATTCGAATTTTATCACGCTGACTACACCGCTCTGAGCGCCGCACGCCAAAGCGAAATTGCCAAGCCCCGGCGCCGCGCCGTAGAATCCGCCCTGCGCGGGTGTAGCTCAATGGTAGAGCAGAAGCTTCCCAAGCTTACGACGAGGGTTCGATTCCCTTCACCCGCTCCATTCCTGCTTCGACCTCACCACCCATACCCCAGCCCCAGCAGCCAGGTCAGATCGGTCGGTTTGCGACCGGCAGTGGGTTTGCGTTCCCAGTCGACGTTGACCTGCGCCGAGACGTTCAGGCCGCCGGCGATGGGCACGCGCAGGCCGCTCTTGGTGCGCAGGCTGACGGCGCCGAGGTCGCTCAGGTTCCAGAAGCCCACCTGGTCGTGGAAGGCCTGCAGGCGGCGCGCCCACAGCCACTGGCTGTACTGAACGCCCCAGCCCAGCGCGGGGTAGGACTCATCCTCGCCGACGATGCGGTTGAGCACCACGAGGTCGGGACCCAGCCGCACAGACAGGGACGCCTCCTCGGTTTCAAAGAGCTGCCAGCCATAGCCGCCGCCGAGGGTGCCGCGCAAACGGATGTCCTTGAAGCGGTCGCGCTCGGCCGAGCCGCGGATGTAGCGGAAATGCTTCTGGCCGTCGAGAAAGCGGTCGTAGTTGGCGTCGGTGCGCGCCGCCGAGGCCACCTCCCGGTTCTGCTCGCGCCGGCGCTCCAGCTTGCCGCCCAGGTGATAGCGCGAAAACTTCTTGCGTGCGTTGAACTCGCCCTCGCCGTAGAGGCTGTCGTTGTGCGAATTGCCCCGTGCTGCAGTCGAGGAGAGCAGGGCGCGGCCGGAGTAGAGCACGCCGCGGCCCGACTGGTCTGGCGTTGGATTGAGGAAAGCGATGTCGCCGAGACGGACCTCGGACCACTGCCTGCCGTCTTCGCTCTGCAGTCCCAGGCGCCCGCCGTCGAGCGGCTCGATGACGGCATCGAGCAGGTCGCCGGTATCCAGGCGTAGCACGGCGACGGTATCGTCAGTCTTCAAGGCGCGCACCATCTGGCGCTGAATGCGCAGCTCACCAGCATAGTCGGTGCGCAGCACCAGCTCGTTGTCGGACATCGATACGATTCTTCCCGACAGGCGGTCGCCGTTCGCCAGCTCCACTTGGTCCGCCTGCGCCGGCGGCAGATTCGATAGTGCCAATGCGAGCGTCAGCAGCAGGCGCAGCGCGTTTCGAGTAAGGGCGCGCGATGCGACGGTGTGAGTGGAGCGATCTGGCGGGAAAAGGGGCATGCTGGGACCTCCACGGATTTTTCATGCCGCCGAGGCGGACAGACGCAGGCTGCGCCGCCATCCGGCGAATCGTTGTCGGCGAGGGGAGCTCTCGGTGCCGGCGTGCCGCGGCGCGCCGTGCTGGACTAGCTGTGAGTTCTTCGGGGATCTACGATATCTGATTCCGGTCTTGCTGCTCGACCGGAAACCAGTGCCGATTTTACACCGGCGCCGGGCAATCGGCCGCTGCGCGCTCGCCGGAACCATCCTGACGCGCCGCCCAGCTACAGTTCCGCCTTGAGAAACGCAAGCACCACCAGGAACAGCACGAATTCCAGCGCGCTGATCCAGATCAGCAGGCGACCAATGCGCCGCTCCCTGGGCCGCATGGCAAGCCAGAAACAGCGTGCCCGGCGGTAGCCCGGCAAGGCGCCCCAGCGCTGCATACCGATGTAATGACGCCGGATGGCCACCGCCCAGGACATCAGGCCGCGGTCCACCTCTTTCGCCAGCACCGCCGGGTCTGCATCGCGGTCGTAGTGTTCGCGCAGGGTCAGCGCCGTGCCGGTGCCGTGGGGCGCGACGCTTAGCGCCAGCGCGCGCTTGGTCCCTTCCGAATAGGCGATGGCAAAACCGTTCGCCTGCGTTGCTTCGACGCGCAGGGTGAGATCGCGTTCGATGCCGGTCATCTCGTTCAGGGCGTGCAGACGGTAGTGCTTGCCGGCGCCGAACGGGCCGGGGGCCTCCTGCCAGGCGCGGATCTCGAGATAGGGGTTGAGCCGCAGCAGTCGACCGAGATCGCGACAGAAGTCGAGAACGTCCGTCGGCGGCGCTGGGATCTCGACGCTCACCCAGGCGGTGTTGTCGTCTGCGGCCGCGGGGGGCGTTTGGGTCATCGTAGGCAAAGCTATCACACCACAGAGGACGCGGAGGTCGCAGAGGAAATCTTCGGCTTACAGCGGGATTCCGCCCAGCCAAGAGGTGGCGCGCGAAAACGCTTCACACCTTTGAGGATCCCTGTGTCCTCTGCGTCCTCCGCGGTGAAATGAGGTTTTCGCGGATCCGATCTACTTGCCGCTGGCGATCAGCAGCGGCGCGCGCAAGCCGCGCACCAGCTTGTCCAGCTCGATGCGGGAGCGATAGCCGGCCATACCCTTCGGCCGCGGTGGCCCGATCACCACCAGCTCTGCGCCCTGGGCGGCGGCCACCTCGATCAGGCAGCGGGTGGGATCGCCGAAGCGCACCAGGGACGCGCAATCGAGCCCCCTCGCGCGGCACGCCTGAGCCACGGCGGCCAGGTGCTGGCGCGCCTCGTCGTCCAGTTGCTGTTCCACGTGCTCGGCGAAGGCATCGCGCGTCCAGGCATTGTTCAGCCAGTCGTCGCCCTGCATGCCAGCCCAGAAATCGGGCACGACGTAGAGATGCACGACGGTGGTCTCGCCGGGCGTGGCCTGACTCAGGGCCAGCGCCTGCGCCCGGCTGGCACCCGCCGTGCCGTGATCGGCGAGCAGCAGGACGCGCGGTGCGTGTTTCACATCCTCGGACAGCGCGGCGGCATCAGCCACTGCGCCCGGGCGCTCACTTGCCGACAAGGAACAGGACGCCTAGCGCGATCAGGAAGGCGGCGATGAGCGCGCCGAAATCCTCCATGCGGTCGCTGACGAAAATCGACAGGCTGGTGCCGCGTTCGAACTGCTTTTCCTCTTCTGCCATGGTGATCTCCTCAAACGAATTCGCGCACGAACAGCAAGACGACGATCAACGAGCCGACAGCCTTGATGGCGCCGACCACGGAGCCGATGATGAGCGGCTTGCCGCCCGCCTGTTTAATGGACTTGGCGGTAATCTGCATGCCCAGGCCGGTCAGGCCGAAGGCGAACAGCCAGGCGATCCAGTCGCGGAAAGCCTTGATGATCTTCGAATCGTGCCAGGCGGCCTTGCTCGCCTTGTCGATGGCATCCTTCAGCGCCTTGTCGTCCTTCTGTACCTTGGCCACGCCCTTGAGCAGGTGGTCCTGGTCACGCGAAGTGAGCTTCTTGTTGGCGATGAGATCCTGCAGGGCCTTCGTCTCCTCGGGCTTGGTCAGTTTCGGCAGCGCCGCCTGCAGCGCGGCGAGATCCTTGTCCTTGAGCAGCTTGTCCTCCTTGATCTGCTCGCTGGAGAAGTACTTGCCCTGATAGTGTCCGGGCGGGGCGAACAGTCCCATGGTCGACAGGGCGAACATAAGCAGGAAGCCGATCACGAACACCGGGAACTTCGACACCAGCACCTTTCCCAGATCGACCTTCTGCGCACCGGCCTCGCGCTTGACGTACCAGGCGGCGAGCCAGACGACGATGATGGGCAGGAACAGCACACGCGTGATATTGAAGATCTCCGCCACTTTGAGCGTCTCGATGCCGTGCGGGTCGAAGGCCAGCGCCGCGCCGGCCACCTGGGCCGAGTTGAGGATGCCGGTGCCGGCCCAGGCGCCGAATTGCACCGGGCCCATGCCGAGCAAATGGCCGATGGTGGGGAAGATGAACATGCACAGCACGCCCCAGAGCAGGATGGTGCCCAGGGTGAAGGCGATGTCTACCGCCTTGGCATTGACCACCGGCGAGGCCGCCACAGCCGCCGAAACGCCGCACACGCCGACGCCCGCCGAGAGCACGCCGGTCATCGAGTTGCTGGCATTGACGCGCGGCCCGGCGAGCAGCACCAGCCAGACGGAGCCGAGCACGAACACGCCGATCATCACCACCGACAGGGCGCCGAGCTGGGCCAGTTCGGCAGCGCTGTAGAGCGTGCCGAGCAGGATGACGCCGGTCTTGAGGAAGAAGCGCGCAGTACGCACGCCGTTCTGTGCCCAGGCCGGGATGCGGAACAGGTTGACCACGATCATGCCGATGACGATGCCGAGCACGACGTAGTTGAGATTGAAGATCTTGGAGAAGTCCCAGCCCAGGGTCGGCTGCGCCGCCTTGCCCCAGTTGGCGAACACCGGGTCCAGGCCCCAGCGCACGATGAACGCGATGAGCAGGATGAAGGCGATGCCCGGGAAGATCGAGATGTAGTAGTCGAGATTGCCCTCCCCGGGCGTCCATAGCAGGATGAGCAGGCCGACCACGGCGAATATGCCGCCGAAAATATAAGAGAACTTCGCCTGTTCCTGCTTCAGGCCGTCGAACTTGCTTGGTTTCACGGGCTTGGCCTCGGGGGCGGGCTTGCCTTCGGCCGCCGCCTTGTCCGCCGCTGCCTTGACGTCGGCGGCGTGCTTGTCGAGCGCCTGCTTGTGCTCCTTGTAGGCGCCGGGGTGCAGCCAGCCTTGCAGGCCATCGACACTGGCGCTCTGATTGAGCCAGCCCCAGACCAGGATGAGGATGCCGATTATCAGCAGCGCCGGCGATTTGTGGGTGTAGACCATCGTTGCTCCTCCTTTGTCGGTTGCAACAACTACCACATGCGCCCGTGGCCGGACGTCTTATGCGAATCGGAGCCGCGCGCGGGGAGGGCCGGTGACGCGATGGTCACGAACGGGCGCCATGCGGAAAGACGAGTCGCGCGCCGCCGTCATGGTGTCTCCTCCTGATGCGCTCGGTGGGGAAAAGTGGTTGTTCTCGGTCGTCCGCCGTCATGCACGCGGTGGCAGGCATGCGGCGGTGTTTGACAAGACTATTACAGGGTCTGTCCGACCCGCGCCATTCAAGTCATTGTATGTGCTGATGCACGGATTCTATCGCCCGGCGCGCCGCCGCGGCCGGATAACGCTGACGGAACAGGGCGCCTCGGCCACGACCCGAGAGGATACGCTGCCCAGGTAGCGGCGCATGGGCGAGGCCGCGCGCGCCCCCATGATGATCCGGTCGGCATGATGGCGGTCGGCGTAGTCGAGCAGCGCCGCCGCCGGGTCGGTGCCCTCGGCGACGTGAAACCGCACGATGTCCGGGGCCAGCGCCAGGGGTCGGGCCCAGTGGCGCATTTCCATCAGCGCCTGGACATGGCGCCCCTGCTGGATCTCCGTGGCCGCGTCCTCCAGCACGAACTGGGGCTCGCACACGGTCATGAGTGTTACGCGCAGGCCGGGCTCCGCCGCCAGCGCCCGCCGCAGTGCGTCGCGCATCGCCTCGGCGAGCGCTTCGTCGCGATGTTCGGGGTCCACGGCTACCAGCACCTGGGGTGCCCGTGCCAGCTGCGCGGCCGGACTGAGCGGCGCTGTTGGTCTGGGCCGCAAACCTGTCAGCCAACGTTTGACGACTGTCACCGGCCCCTGGCGTCGGGTGCGGTTCGCCCGTTCGGTCAGATGTACCTGTTCCGGATGGGCGACATCATGGGCGATCTGGGCGGCCGTGGCGTAGCGCTCCTCGGCTCGCACTTCCAGGCAACGCAGGATGACCTCCTGCAGCCACGGCGGCACTTCCGGATTGAGGGCGCGCGGCGGCAGCGGATCGACGTACAGCCGACGGCGCATGCCGCTGCGGGTAGTCGGTTCGCCAAAGGGTTTGGCGCCCGTGGCAAATTGATAGGCTGCCACGCCCAGGGCGAACAGATCGCTGCGGGGATCGCTGCGGTTGCCGGCCAGCTGCTCGGGCGAGATGTATGCCCCGGTGCCTACTGGGGAGTGGAACTCCTCCTCGACCAGATCGGGCAGGTCGCCGTGACGGGCAAGGCCGAAGTCCACCAACACCGCTTCGCCGCTGGCGCGAAAGATGACATTGGCGGGTTTCACGTCGAGATGAATGACGTTCTGGCGATGCAGATCGTGCAGCGCGTCGGCGACGGTGCGAACCAGCCGTGCCACCTCGGCCGCCGGCAGGGGCGAACGGCGCGCAATTTCCGCCAGCGACGGCCCGTCGATGCGTTCCATCACCAGATACGGTGGGTCGGCCGATGTGCCGCTCGCCACGAGCCGGGGAACGTGCACGCCGGTCAGGGCGCCGAGAATCATCTGCTCGACCTCGAAGCCGACCAGGCAGGCGGGGTGCGTGCCGAAGGCGAGCCGCGGCACCTTCATGACGAGCGGCAGCTCGATGCCGGGTTTGCTCACGGCATAGAGCACAGCCATGCCGCCTTCATGAAGCCGGGCATCGACGCGAAAGCCGTCGAAATCCATCCCCGGGGCAAGCAGGCGCGCGGCGGCCATCAGTGTCCGGTCTCCAGCCTCCGTGCCAGCCGTTCGGGCAAGCCCGCGGCGCGGACCTTGGCCGCCGCGCGCATGTAGTCGTAGGCAACGCGGAAACTGGTCAGCGTGCCCTGCTCCTGGTCATGGATTGCGTAGCAGGCGGCGTTGGTGCCGTCGCGCGGCTGACCGACGGAGCCGACGATGAACAGCCAGCGCCGGCTTGCGAGCAGCGGAATCGGCACACCCGGCACGGGCCTGAACGTCCTCGGCACGCCGTCGGCGCCAGTGTAGTAAAGCAGGCAGTGATGCACATGTCCGACGAATACCAGCCGCGTCGGCACGGCGGCGAGCGCGCTGCGGGCGTCGTGAGCGCCGGTGATGTAGCGCCACAGCTCGGGCACGTGGGGATGGGCATGCACGAGCGTCGCCTCGCCGGCGGCGACCGTGAGCGGCAGTTGCGCCAGGAATTCGCGCTCGCTCGCGCCAAGCTGCTCGCGTGTCCAGTAGATGGCGTCGCGGGCATGAAAGCTCATGGCCTCGCACAATCCCCCCAGGCAGGCCTCATCGTGATTGCCGCGCACCACGAATGCTCCCGGTTGCGCGAGGTTGGCGATGACGTCCAGACAGGCGAGCGGGTCTGCGTTGTAGCCGAGCAGATCGCCCAGAAAGGCGTAGCCGTCCACGCCCTGACGGCGCGCGTGGGCGAGGCAGGCGTTCAGCGCCTCGAGGTTGCTGTGGATGTCGGCGAGCAGGGCAAGCCGCATGAATGTCACCGGCCGGGGAACGCGAAGATCATACACACCTGCGCGGCGTCGCAGGCAAGCGCGGCGTTGAATGCCGGCGTACGCGGCTATACTTCCCGGCCATGGAAGCCGCTGCCGACCTGCGAAGGAAGACGCGATGCCCGTGAGCCTCGAAGGCAAGCTGGTCGTCGCCCTATCGTCGCGGGCACTGTTCGACTTCGAGGCGGAAAACCGCGTCTTCGAGGAGCAGGACGACTCGGCCTACATGGCGCTGCAACTGGAGCGGCTGGAAGCGCCGGCCAGCCCGGGCGTGGCCTTTCCCCTGGTGAAGAAGCTGCTCGCCTTCAATGCCGACGGCGTGCATCGGGTGGAAGTGGTGATCCTGTCGCGCAATGATCCGGTATCGGGGCTGCGTGTGTTCCGCTCCGCCGAGGCGGCGCGTCTGCAGCTCGAGCGCGGCGTGTTCACCCGCGGCCGTTCGCCCTATCGCTACCTCAATCCGCTCGGCGCGCATCTGTTCCTTTCGGCGCGCGAGGACGACGTGCGCGATGCCTTGGCGGTCGGCTTCCCGGCGGCGCGCGTCTATCCCCTTTCGCTCATGGATGCCGATCGCCATCCGGACGAGGTGCGCATCGCCTTCGATGGCGATGCCGTGCTGTTCTCCGACGAGGCCGAACGGGTGTTCCAGCGCGACGGGCTGGATGCCTTTCAGGCGCACGAGGCGAACCATGCCCGCCGCCCGCTTTCGCCGGGACCGTTCAAACCCTTCCTCGAAGCTTTGCATCGCCTGCAGCGCGCCGGCGCGGGCATGTCACTGCGCATTCGCACGGCGCTGGTCACCGCCCGCAGCGCGCCAGCCCACGAGCGGGCGATCCGCACCCTCATGGACTGGGGTATCGTCGTCGACGAGGCGATGTTTCTCGGCGGTCTGGACAAGGGCAGTTTTCTGCACGAGTTCGAGCCCGATTTCTTCTTCGACGATCAGACGCGGCATTGCGACACGGCCGCCGGCGCCGGCCCGACTGGGCATGTGGCAAGCGGCGTTGCCAATTCGGCGGGCGCGTCGTCACAGCCGGGCGAGGCCGGCGGCAGACAGTGAATCCTATGACGGTGTCAGGCTGACGGTTCGGCGTCCGCGGCGAGGCTCGCCGGATTGGCCGCCGTCTGCGGATAGCGTGCCTGCCATAGCCGTGTCGTGGCGTGCTCGATCAAGGTCAGGCCGTAGGGCCCCTCCAGCCAGCGATAGCCGGCACCGGTGTCGATGTGCAAGTGGCTGCGGAACTGCACCGGCAAGGGCAGCACGTTGTGACCGCAGTAGGTCAGCGACAGGCCGCGCTTGACCATCTTGCGCGGCGGAATCCGCTCCGTGGCATCGAGCTGGTGGCGCAAATCGCTCGCCAGTGAGCGGTTCCACAGGCAGTTCTCGATGAGCGATGGCGCCACCGCGGTGCCGGCCAGCTTGTCCAGCCGCTCGTCGGTTAGCAGGCGGTGTCGGTGCGACAGCGCCGCGTGCACGATGTTGAACCGGTCCGCGCTGCCGCGGCCGACGACGATGACATGGGGCAGTCGGGCGCAGCAGTCGGCGAAGGCGAACCATTTCTCCCGGTCCGGGTGCTCGCCCGCCAGGTCGGGAATCGCCCAGTGGCTGTCCATGCCGCCCAAGGCCATGGCCAGCACGCGGGACTTGGCCTCCTCGGAATAATGGCCGCCGCGATCGAGCATCACCTCGACCAGTTCCGCCAGGAAGGCATCGTGATTGCCCAGAACGGCGTGGAACCACGGTGCGTCCAGCAGGCGCAGGCAGCGCTCCGGCTCCGGGCCGCGATCCACCAGATCGCCGACGGAAAACAGGCGGTCCGCCGCGGCGTCGAAACGCACGCGGTCGAGCAGGGCATCGAGATAGGAAGCCTCGCCATGCAGATCGCCGACGACGAAATCGCGCCCCTGCTCGTTCCGCGGCAGGTACTCGACGCGAAGGATCTTGCGGGTTCGGCGTGCCATGGGCCGATTGATTGCGTTGTCCCTGCGCGCACACGCGGTGTCGCGCGCCCTCGGCCTAATGCTACCGCATCGCGCGGCCCGGGCCCGCGCCGATGTCGAACCACTGCGCCGCGCCGGTCGCCGGACTAATGAAAATCATGATTTTTCGGTGCCGTTCCACCGCGCCCCGGGCGCTGGGCTAAACTTTGCCCCGACCCGCTCGTCCTACGGAAATAATCATGAAGATCAAGACCCTCACGGCCGCCTGCGCCGGTGCGTTGGCCGCCTGGCCGGCCGCCGAAGCCTTGTCCCAGGAAGTCGCCGACACTGTCGTCGTCACCGCCACGCGAACCGAGCGGCCGACCTTCGATCTGCCGCTGTCTATCGACAGCGTCAGCGGCGTGCGCATCCAGGAACAGCAGGCGGGCGTCAACATCTCCGAGTCGCTCAACCGCGTGCCCGGCACCGTGGTGCAGAACCGCGAAACCTACGCCCAGGAACAGCAGATCACCATCCGCGGCTTCGGCGCCCGCTCCCAGTTCGGCGTGCGCGGCATCAAGCTGCTTGCCGACGGCATACCGGCGAGCACGCCGGACGGGCAGGGCGGCAGCGGGCTGTTCGACCTGTCTACGGCCAGGCGGATCGAGGTGCTGCGCGGTCCCTTCTCGGCGCTGTACGGCAACCACTCGGGCGGCGTGGTGCAGGTGTTCACCGAGGATGGCCCCGCCGACCCGACCGTAACCGGCAGCTTCGCCGCCGGCAGCTACGACGCCTGGCGCGCGGGACTGAAGTTCGGCGGCCAGAGCGGCGCGTTGAACTATATCGGCAGCGCCACCCGCTTCGAGACCGACGGCTATCGCGACTGGAGCGAGGCGCGCAAGGACCAGGTCAACGCCAAGCTGCGCTACGCGCCCGACGCGAAATCCTCCTGGACTTTCGTCGCCAACTATCTCGACCAGCCGGACAACCTCGATCCCCTCGGCCTGACGGCCGCCGAACTGGCGCAGAACCGCCGGCAGGCGAGCCCCGCGGCGCTGCAGTTCCAGACCCGGCGCAGCCTCGACAATCTGCAGGGCGGGCTGGTGTACGAAGGCGCCATGACGGACATCGACACGGTGCGTGCCATGGTCTATGCCGGCAATCGCAGCAACGAGCAGTACCTCGCCATCCCCACGGCGACCCAGAACGGCCTGACCCACGCCGGCGGTCTGAGCGCCTTCGAGCGCGACTTTTACGGCGTGGGCCTGCGCTGGACGCGCAAGGTCGCCGCCCTGACGCTGACGGCGGGCGCCGACTACGAACGCGCCGAGGACGCGCGCAAAGGCTATCTCAACAACCTCGGCGTGCGCGGTGCGCTCAAGCGCGACGAGACCAACACCGTCTGGCAGGCCGGCGGTTATGCCCAGGCGGAGTGGCAACTCGCGGCCGACTGGAGCCTGTCCGCGGGCCTGCGCTATACCAAAGTCAGCTTCGACTCCAAGGACAACTTCATCTGCACCACGACCCTAGTGACGGCGCCGGGCACCACGGCTGGCCGCTGCAGCGGCAGCACGACGCTCATCACGGCTACGGCGCGCAACCCGGACGACAGCGGCAGCGCCAGCTACGACGCCTGGACGCCGGCGGTCGGTCTACTCTACCGCCTGTCGCAATCGGTGAATCTCTATGCCAACGCCGGGCGCAGCTTCGAGACGCCCACTTTCATCGAGCTTGCCTACAAGCCGGACGGCACCAGCGGCCTTAACTTCGCCCTGCAGCCGAGCAAGAGCAACCACTATGAGGTCGGCATGAAGGCGTTCCTCGGCGCCAACACGCGCCTGAACCTGGCGCTATTCCAGATCGATACCAGCAACGAGATCGTCACGGCCACCAACGCCGGCGGACGCACGACGTTCCAGAATGCCGGCGACACCCAGCGCCGCGGCGTCGAAATCGCGCTGGACGGCAACTTCGGCGGCGGGCTGAGCGGCTATCTCTCGGCCACCTACCTGGAGGCCAAGTTCCAGGACAGCTTCCGCGTGTGCACCGGCATCCCCTGCACCACGCCCAATGCCACTGTCAATGCCGGCAACCGCATCCCCGGCGTGCCCAACTACACAGTCTATGGCGAGCTTGCCTGGCGCTACGCACCGCTGGGCTTCGCCACCGCCCTGGAGGGACGCTGGAACGGCAAGGTCCTGGTGAACGACATCAACACCGTGTCCACCGACAGCTACTTTGTCGCCAACCTGCGCGCCGGCTTCGAGCAGAGGATCGGCAACTGGCGCTTCACCGAGTTCGCCCGCGTGGACAACCTGTTCGACGAGGACTACATCGGCGCGGTTTACGTCAATGACGCCAACAGCCGCTTCTTCGCGCCGGCGCCGGAGCGCAACTACCTCGTCGGCGTGACGGCGGGCTATACGTTCAGGTAGTCAGTCGCGAACCGAATGTCCCTTCTCTGGCGGCGGGCCGCGCGTACAGCGTCGGCCCGCCCCAGTCTTTCAACTCTCGCGCGACGATGGGTGGCGGACTTGCCGTGCCTGCTATTTGACCCGCGAAAAGTGTCCCGAGCGGGTGATCGTGTAGATGAACGGCGCAGGCTGGGAAATTGCCCGGTTCGTCATGCCGGGTAGCACCCGCTGGAACAACTCCGCCATCTCAGGGCCGGTGATGTCCTGCTGAGTCAGAAAGAAGGCACGAACGCGCGCGGCAACAAGCGCGCCGCGTTCGATCCGGTTGCGGCGAATTCGCTCGTCCTTGGATAGCACCACCCAGCCGCGCTTGCCGACTTCCGTCAGCCAGTCGACGTCCGACGTGGTCTGGGGAAAATGATCGTCATGGATTTCGACCTTTGCACCGGCGTCGCGCAGTGCCTGAGCGACATATCTGCGGCCGAGGCTGCGGTCGATGAAGAAGACGAGACCGGTGACTGGCTTGGGCGTCACGCAGCCAGCGGCAATTCGCTGCGGACGATTTCTTCGATCTCGGCCCGAGAGCGGCCGTAGTCCTCGGCGATCGAGTCGATCGTCTCGCCAGCGCTGAAGCGGCCGACGATGACCTCGGTGCGGATGCCGGTGCCCTCGATGACCGGCCGGCCGAAGCCGAGGCGCGGGTCGATTACCACGATGCCGCGCTCGTGGCCCGCGCGCGGGGCGAGATACAGCTTGAGCGGCACGCCGGCTTCATCGCGCATAACGCATCGCAGGCGCGCCTCGATCAGTTCCTTGATCTCAATCTGGCCGTCGCGCGACAGGTTGAGGTACTCGCCGAACTTCTCCACGAAGAGATCGACACCGTTGGTCTGGAACTCATGATCGGCGAGGGCGTGCGGCGAGGGGAAACGCCTCTTCAGGTAATCCAGCGCCCTGCGCACCTGCGGCAGGGCCACGCCGTGCCTGCGGCGGATCGCGGAGAGCACGAACAGCTCCACCAAGTTGATGAACGAAAGCAACCTACCCTGGCGGCTGGCCAGTCCGATCACTGGCTTGAATTTCCGGCTGCCATCCTTGCGGTGGCCTTGGCCGAACGCCCACGCGCGCACCGTCGATACGGGAAGGCGCAGGTAATGTGCCGCTTCGGTAGCGGTATAGAGCGGAACCTCGCGCAGGTCCGCTTGGGGTGCTGTCGTCATGGCGCGAAGTATAGGCGTCCAGCCTGCATCGCATCAAGCCGCTATCGGACGCGGGCGCGTCTTTCTCGCGAACCTACAAATCCACCAACCCCCGATACCGTCCGCCCTGGAACACCAGCGGCGCCCTGTCATGGTGGGCGAACTTTTCTACCAGTCCGACGAAGATAATGTGGTCGCCGCCGGCGTGGCGCACTTCGTTGCGGCATTCGAACCAGGCGCAGCAGCCTGGTAGCAGCGGTGCGCCGCCCACGCCGGGCGAGAATTCCACGCCGGCGAAGCGATCGATCGCCTGCGTGGCGAAACGCTGCGACAGATCCGCCTGGTCCGCTGCCAGCACGTTGATGGCATAGTGGCTGCAGTTCTGGAACACGGGCAGACTAGGCGAATACAGCGACAGACTCCACAGCACGAGCGGCGGGTCCAGAGACACCGAGTTAAAGGAACTGGCGGTGAAACCGGCATACTCGCCGCGCTCCGAGCGCGTGGTGATGACCGTGACGCCGGTCGCGAACATGCCCAGCGCGCTGCGAAATGCTCGCGTGTCGAATCCGCGGCGGGAATCGTTGCTCGCCGCCATGTCAGCGCTCATACGGCGGCATGTCGCCGGCATGGCCGAGGACGGTGCGGCCGTAGATCGACGCGGCGGCATCCCAGTTCAATGCGATGTGGGCGACCGCCGCATGCACGTCGCGAAAGGCGCGCTGCACCGGGTGGCTGGTGAACAGCGCCGCGCCCCCGCTGGCCTCGAACAGACGGTCCACGGCAGCCGTCGCCAGCCGCGCGGCGAAGGCGCAGTCACGGCGCAGGCGCGCCTTTTGTTCCAGGGTCGGCGCCTGCGGCGCGGCGGCCAGGCGCATGATCTCCTCGCAGTTGCTCGTCAGCGTACGCCGCGCGGCGTCGATGCCGGCGGAGGCTTCGGCGATCTTCACCTGCACCGAGACGAAATCCACCAGCGCCCGGCCGGAATAGGAGGCCAGGCGATGGCGGTTCTCGCCGGTGAACTGCTCCAGCGCGCCTTGGGCGATGCCCAGCGGAATGCCGGCGACGACGTAGCCGAAGGTGGGCAGTAGCGGAATGCGGTACAGCGGGCCGGCGTTGACCACGCTGCCGGGCGTGGCGCCGCCCTGGGTGTCGCGCAGGGCGACGGTGCGGTGATGCGGCACGACGGCATCGGCGACGCGCACCTCCTTGCTGCCGCTCCCGGCCAGTCCCGCGACAAACCAGCTGTCATGGATGGTGTAGTCGGCCCGGGGCAGCAGAAACAGGCGGTATTCGCCCTCGGTGTCGGCGAGCCCGGCCTCCTCGCCTTCGACGATGGCGCCGAGCATGATCCAGTCGCAGGCGTCGATGCCGCTGGCGAAGCCCCAGCGCCCCTGCAGCCGGTAGCCGCCGTCGGCGGCGAGCGCCCGCCCGGCGGGAAAGATCAGCGAGGCACCGATCAGCGTATCCCGGCCGCTGCCGTCCCAGATCTCGTCCTGGGCCTGGGCCGGCCACATGCCCAGCATCCAGTTGTGGCTCGCCAGGTTTGCCAGCACCCAGGCGCTGGAGGCGCAGCCGCAGGCGATCTCGGCGCAGGCCTCCACCAGCACGCCGAAATCCAGCTCCAGCCCGCCGGCGCGCGCCGGCTGCAGCACGCGCAGCAGACCCGTGTTGCGAAACGCCGCCAGCGTCGCTTCCGGCAACTGGCGCGCTGCCTCCGTCGCCAGCGCCCGGCCCGCCAACTCCGGTACCAGATCGGCGGCGCGCTGAAGGATATCGTCCCGTGTGATGGCTCGTGTAGGCATGGCGTTGGCAAGTCCTGATAACGATCATTCTACTTCCGAACCCGTTCCGGCTTTCGCGCTTCGGGGCCGGACCGGCGCGGCGATACGCAGGCTAGGCCAATGCCCATTCGTCCCGATGCTATGATTGTCACCAACACTTTCCGGAGGCCAGCATGCGCATCGGCACACCTCTTTCCCCGTCGGCAACGCGCGTCATGCTGCTGGGCAGCGGCGAACTGGGCAAGGAGGTGATCATCGCCCTGCAGCGGCTTGGCGTCGAGGTGATCGCGGTGGACCGCTACGCCAACGCACCGGGGCATCAAGTGGCGCACCGAGCCCATGCCATCAACATGGCGGACGCAGCGACGCTGCGCGCGCTGGTGGAGCAGGAGCGGCCGCAGATTATCGTGCCGGAGATCGAGGCCATCGCCACCGACGCGTTGATTGAAATCGAGCGCGAGGGGCTGGCCGAGGTCATCCCGACGGCGCGGGCGGCGCGGCTGACGATGAACCGCGAAGGCATCCGACGCCTCGCCGCGGAAGAGCTGAAGCTGCCCACGTCGCCCTACGAGTTCGCCGATTCGCTGGAGGAGCTGCGTGTCGCCATCGACGGCGGCAATGGGGAGAAGGGGATTGGCTACCCCTGCGTGGTCAAGCCGGTGATGTCGTCCTCGGGCAAAGGCCAATCGCTGGTGAAAAGCGCCGCCGACGTGGCCAAGGCCTGGGACTACGCAGCGGCGGGCGGCCGCGTGAACCAGGGCCGCGTCATCGTCGAAGGCTTCATCGACTTTGACTACGAGATCACCCTGCTCACGGTGCGCGCCTGCGACGACAGCGGTGCGGTGCGCACGTACTTCTGTGAGCCGATCGGCCACGTTCAGGTGAGCGGCGATTACGTCGAGAGCTGGCAGCCCCAGCCCATGAGCGCGGCCGCGGCGGCGCGCGCGCGCGAAATCGCCCTCGCTGTCACCGGCAATCTCGGCGGGCGCGGCATCTTCGGCGTCGAGCTGTTCGTCAAGGGCGACCAGGTCTGGTTTTCCGAGGTGAGCCCGCGCCCCCACGACACTGGCATGGTTACCATGTGCTCGCAGGCACTCAGCGAGTTCGAGCTGCACGCGCGCGCCATCCTTCGCCTGCCGGTGGATGTGTCGCTGCGCGCCCCGGGTGCCTCGGCGGTGATCTACGGCGGTGTCGCGGCGCAGGGTATCGCCTTCGACGACGCGGCGCGGGCGCTTGCCGTGCCGCAGAGCGATTTGCGCCTGTTCGGCAAGCCGGAATCCTTCCTCAAGCGGCGCATGGGCGTGGCGCTCGCCATCGGCCGCGATGTCGAGGAGGCGCGCGCCCGGGCGAAGCTGGTGGCGAGCCGGGTGCGGCCGGTCGTTGCGTGAACTGCGATGTCCGAGTTCGCCGCCCGCCTCATCGCCTGGCACAAGGAGCACGGCCGCCACGACCTGCCGTGGCAGGGGACACGGGATGCCTACCGGATCTGGATCTCGGAAATCATGCTGCAGCAGACACAGGTTGCTGTCGTCATACCCTACTACCAGCGCTTCATCGCCCGCTTTCCCGACCTTGCCACCCTGGCCGAGGCGCCGGAGCGGGAGGTGCTGGCGCTCTGGAGCGGGCTGGGCTACTACGCCCGGGCGCGCAACCTGCAGCGGGCGGCGCGTATCCTGATCGGGGAGCACGGCGGGCGCTTTCCGCGCAGTCCGCGTGAGATTGCCCGGCTGCCTGGCATCGGCCGTTCCACGGCGGCGGCCATCGCCGCCTTTGCCTTCGGCGCCCGGGCAGCCATACTCGACGGCAATGTCAAGCGGGTGACCAGCCGCTGCTTCGGTATCGAGGGATTCCCCGGCGAGCGGCAGGTGGAGAAGCGGCTGTGGGAGCTGGCCGAGCATCTCATGCCGCACAAGGAAACGGAAACCTATATCCAGGCGCTGATGGATCTGGGCGCTACCGTCTGCCTGCGCCACAACCCCGCCTGCGGCCGCTGTCCCGTGCGCGACCTGTGCATCGCCCATCGCGACCGGCGCGTCGCCGAGCTGCCCCATGCGCGGCCCAAGCGCGAGCTGCCGCAGCGCGCCACCCGGGTGCTGATCCTGCGCGAGGGTGGCCGGGTACTGCTGGAGAAGCGGCCGCCGACCGGCATCTGGGGCGGATTGCTGAGCCTGCCGGCGGTTCCCGACGAAGAGGAAGACGTCGCCGCCTATGCGGCGCAGCATCTCGGCTGCACGTTGGAAGAAGTCGAAGCGCTGGCGCCGATCCAGCACGGTTTCACCCACTTCCGGCTGGCGCTGCAGCCGTTGCTGTGCCCGGTGACGGCCCACAAACCCGTCGCCCGCCAGTCGAATCATTGTTGGCTCGACATGGCGGAGCTGGACGGCGCAGCGCTGCCGGCGCCGATCAGGAAGCTGCTGCAACGGCTGGCCGAACCGATGCTGTTTTGAATTCGAGAACGGACGCCCCTTACGGTCTGCCGGTCGATGCCTCGGCCCTCTGCGGCACGAGGAAACTGCCGGGCTCATGCAACAGGCGTGCGACCAAGCGTGAGGGCAGTGCGGAGGCGGCGGCGAAGGTGGCATCGCGCGAGCGCAGCGCTACCCACAGCGCGAGGGTGAAGCTCACCGTGAGATTGACGAAGGCGATCAGTACTACGCCTGCTGCCGACTCCAGGAGCGTATCCAGCGGCATTTGATAGTCGAGCGCGGCCACTGCGTAGGCCAGGTTCGCCGACGCGAAGGCGACATGGCGGATGTCCAGCGGCAAGCCGAGGATGTAACCGATGGTGCCGGTGCTGCCGAGTAGGCAGCCGAAGATGAAGTTGCCGGCGATAGTACCGAGGTTGTCGTGCACGAATGCGCCCAGGCGCCGCGCCCGCTGCTCGCCGGCGATCGACTGCAGCCAGCGCAGCCGCGCTACGCGTTCGCCCACCCGCGCATAGGCGGCCTGGTTGTCGAAGTAGCCCGAGACCAGCCCGGCGACGAACAGCCACAGGCCGGCGATCGCGGCATGCAGCAAGGCCAGGCTACGGAAGGGGCGCAGCTCATGCAGCAGATGCTCCACCTTCGGCGCATCGATGAGCGGCACACCCCCATGGTGCGACAGGGCCCAGGCAATGAGGCTGGCCGTGACCATGGCCAGCAACACGTTGCCGAGTATGGCGGCGATCTGGCTGCGCACGGTGTCGACGATCAGGTTCACCAGGCGTTCGATGTCGGCTAGCTTGCCGCGCGTCTGGCTCAGGGCTGCCGCCAGGGTTGCTGCCGTCATGGCCGGTTGCTTGGTGGCGATGGTGAAATGCAGTAGCGCGACCAGCACGAAGCCCAGGCCATAGTTCAGGCTGTACAGCGCCGCGTGAGAAAACGGCGCAAGGTCCAGCCGCGAAGCAAGGATCTTGAACAGCGCCAGAATGGCGATGATTAGTCCGGCGCCCATGGCCGAGCGCCACATGGCTCGATAACCAGGCCAGTCGCTGGTGATGTAGTGCTCGCCAGTGCGGCTGGCGTTCTCGGTCACACGCAGCGCGAGCAGCCCGATCAGCTCGGAAAAGTGCCGGCGGATGCTGTTGCGCTGATTCTCCCCCTGCACCGCGGCGCGCATGAACAGCGCCCAGTGCTCGATGGCCGTCTCGCGGCCCTCTTCCTTGAATCTGGCGCCGAGCATGCGCGTGAGTAGCTCGATGCGTTGCAGATGTTGCTCGAGCCGCTTGAGCAGGTATGTCAGCGTCAGGGTGGTGCCCCGGGTCGCCGCTGCCCGGTAGCCGCGGCGCAGTACCTCGCGGCACTGATCGAGCAGCACCAGCACATGGCGCTCGTCCTCCGGCTGCCGGCTGGCATCGACCAGACTCTCGCGGTAACGGTCGATGAACCGGCGCAGTTCGTAGTGCAGCGCCAGGAAGGGCGATGCGCGCTCCTCCACGTCCGGGCAGACGCGGCGCAACTCTGGCTCGAGCCCCAGTCCCGCAGTGCGGTGAGAAAGGATGAGCATGGACTCGAGCAGTTGGTCGAGCACCGCCGTCATCGCCTCGCCGCGGTCGGTGCGTCCCAGATCCACCAGACGCCAGAAGTCGAGCTTGTCCGCCATCGGTACGGCATCGAGCCAGCGATGATCGTGCGCGTCGCGAAAGACCAGGTCCACGCAATCCTTGAGCGAGCGCTCGTCAGGAATCTCCGGCAGCAGCTTGTGCACGAGCTTGCGCCACAACTCGGAGAAGAAGCCGGCGTTGGGCAGGATGCCTGCCTCGGTGAAGAACGTCACCAGCCGGCGCGTGGCGAACAGCTCGATCAGCCGGCGGCTGACGGCGCGCCGATGCGTCTCGCTGCCGGCGAGGGCGGTGTTCAAAGCGCGCCAGTTGGCTGCCGCCGTGCTTTCATCGTCGGCGCGGCGCGGCCGGATGACATCTATCAGTGCGCGCAGCAGCGCTACCGGATCGGCATCCGGATCTGCGAAGCGGGCGAGCACCGCGTCGAGGCCTGCCGTGCGGGACCCGGCCGTCATGGCGGCGGCGGGTGCGTTCATGGTGCGGCGCTATCGGGCCTGACGCCGCGCAACTCCGCCGCAGCCTGGCGCCATTGGCCTGCGCGGGCACGCTCCGGCGTCAGCGTGCCGATCTCCTTCAGCAGCAGCGCAACGACGCCGGTCCAGCCGGTCTGATGGCTGGCGCCGAGTCCGGCGCCGTTGTCGCCGTGGAAGTACTCGTAGAAGAGGATCAGGTCGCGCCAGTGCGGATCGCTTTGGAATTTCTCCGTCGCGCCGTAGACCGGCCGGCGGCCTTGGCCATCGGCAAGAAAAATGCCGGTCAGGCGCCCGGCGATTTCCATGGCCGCCTCATACAACGTCATCAATCGGCCGGAGCCGGTCGGGCATTCGATGCGAAAGTCGTCGCCGAAGTACGTGTAGTAGAAGAGTAGCGCGCGCAGGATGAGCAGATTGACCGGGAACCAGATCGGGCCGCGCCAGTTGGAGTTGCCACCGAACATACCGGTGTTCGACTCCGCCGGCAGGTACTGCACGGTGTACTTCTCGCCATGGACATCGAAGACGTAGGGGTGCTCCAGATGATGCCGCGACAGGGAACGGATGCCGTGGTCGGACAGGAAGCGCTCCTCGTCCAGCATGCGCGCCAGCACCCGGCGCAGCTTTTCTTCGTTGAGGATGGAGAACAGGTGGCGACCGTCGTGGCCGGGCCGGCGCGGATCGTGGATGTTGATCAGCAGATCGGCGTAACGCCCGAGTCGCGCCTCGATCCGCTCGGCGAGGCCCGGGTGGCGGGTCAGCACGTCGGCCGGTACGGTGAAGGCCGCGCACAGCGGCAACAAGCCGACCATGGAACGGACCTTGATGCGCGTGGCGCTTCCGTCAGGCAGGCGCAGCACGTCGTAAAAGAATCCGTCTTCCTCGTCCCACAGATCATCGCGCTGTTCGCCGACGCGGTCCATGGCGGCGGCGATGAAGAAGAAATGCTCGATGAATCGTAGCGCCATGTCCTCGTAGGTGGCGTCATGGCTGGCAAGTTCCAGCGCCATTTCGAGCATGTTTTGGCAGTACAGCGCCATCCAGGCGGTGCCGTCCGCCTGCTCCAGTCGCCCGCCGGTGGGCAGTGGACTACTGCGGTCGAACACGCCGATGTTGTCCAGACCGAGGAAGCCGCCTTCGAAGACATTGCGACCACCGTGATCCTTGCGGTTGACCCACCAGTTGAAATTGAGCAGCAGCTTGCGGAAGGCGTCCTTGAGGAAATCGATGTCACCCTGTCCGTGCAGCAGCTTGCCGATGTTATAGGTATAGAGCGTGGCAAAGGCATGCACCGGCGGGTTGACATCGCCGAAGTTCCACTCATAGGCCGGTATCTGGCCATTGGGATGCAGATACACCTCGCTCAGCATGAGTGCCAGTTGCTCGCGGGCGAAGTCGGGGTCCACCAGATTCAGCGGCAGGGTGTGGAAAGCCAGATCCCAGGCCGCATACCAGGGGTACTCCCACTTGTCCGGCATCGAGATGACGTCGTCGTTGAGCATGTGGAACCATTGGCGATTGCGTGAGGCATGGCGCCCGCCGTGCAGGGGGTGGGCGCTGTGCTGGCCGAGCCAGCGGTCCAGGTCAAAGAAATAGTACTGCTTGCCCCAGAGCATGCCGGCCAACGCCTGGCGCATGACGTTGCGCTGGTCGGCAGAGAGCGACTCGGGTATCACGGCGCCGTAGAACTCGTCGGCTTCGTCCCGGCGCGTGTCGAACAGCGCGTCGAAGCCCCGGCCGAAGGCATCCTCGGCGACGGCGAACCGACTTGCCCCTGCCTTGGTCAGCCGCAGCCGGACGACATGGCTTGCGCCGGCGGCGACCTCTGTGCGGTACCAGGCGGACAGCTTCGTACCCGTGAGCGCCGAGTTGACCGCCTCGCGGCGCCCGCTTACCACGCAGTCGTTGACGCCGTCCTTGACGAAGGGGGATTCGTTCGGCCTGCCGAACACGCGGGCGTTGTTGGTTTCGTTCTCCGTAAACAGCAGCTCCGGGGCGCCTTCGGCGTAGAGGTGGTACACGCCGAGGGTGGCGTGGCTGGCGGCCGCGATGCTCATGCCCGCCTCGCTCGCCAGACCGTGGATGTGCGGGCGGAGTTCGGTGTCGTTCATCCACCACGTGTTGCGAAACCACAGTGTCGGCAGCAGGTGCAGTTGCGCTGCCTCCGGACCGCGGTTCACGGCGTGAATGCGGATGAGGATGTCATCGGGATCGGCCTTGGCGTATTCGACGAACACGTCGAAATAGCGATCTTCATTGAACACCCCAGTATCGAGCAACTCGTACTCCAGTTGCTCGCGGGTTCGCGCCCGGTTGGTCTTGACCAGGTCTTCGTAGGGGTAGGCGCACTGCGGGTACTTGTACAGGTATTTCATGTACGAGTGCGTGGGCGTGGAGTCGAGGTAAAAGTAATACTCCTTGACGTCCTCGCCGTGATTGCCTTCGCTGTTGGTCAGCCCGAACAGCCGCTCCTTCAGAATCGCGTCGCGCGCGTTCCACAGCGCCAAGGCGAAGCACAGGCGCTGCTTTTCGTCCGAGATCCCGGCGATACCGTCTTCGCCCCAGCGATAGGCACGGGAGCGCGCCTGGTCGTGTGTGAAGTAGTCCCACGCGCTGCCGTTGTCACTGTAGTCTTCGCGCACGGTGCCCCACTGCCGCTCCGACAGATAGGGTCCCCACTTGCGCCAGGGCACCTTCTGCTCACGGGCATCGACCAGCCGGCGGTGCTCGGCCGTTGCGTTGGTGTTCATGTTTAGCCTCAAAAGCCGCGTTGACGTGCTGCCGCGCACGCACGGGGGATTGGTGCGTGCATCAACCGTTCCGTGGCAGCGCCCCGTGCGCCCTGAGCTGCCTCTTCCGGGTCTCCGCAAGCCGCTCGTGGTCGGGACGCACCTCGGTCCGATTACCGAAGCAAATCGTCTTCGGCTCGGCCCGCTTGACGCGCATTATATTCGTCTGTGATCGTCACGGGTGACGGTGGCGGCGCGCGGCCGACGGGGGCCTCCTCGCCCAATCTCCAACGCCGCGCTCAGCCCAGCAGTCCGTGCTGCGCAAGATACTGGGATATGATCTCCAGCCGTACTATGGCGTCGTCCAGCTCGAGCAGTTTCTGGCGGGCGATGAGCGGTATCGGCAGCACCTCCGCATAACGGTGGCCGACCCAGGTGGCGTCTTCGAAAGCGTGCGGCTCGGGCATGCGCTCCAGGCCGACGTCCGCGGCGATGGCGCGCAGCAGCGGCAGCAGCGTCTGCAGGCTCTCCGGCACCGGGGTATCGCGCTCGCCCGGCAGTAGTATGGCATGGGCCATCACCACGCCTTGGCGACTCACTTCCCGGTGGACGATGCGGAAACGGTTCTGGCCGCGCGTGACAACATTGAGCACGCCGAGCTGCGGCATGTCCCATTCGACGATGCGCGCTGTTACCCCGACGTCATGGGGGACGGCCGGGGCACCGACCTCGCCGCCCTCGGCGATCAGGCACACGCCGAATGGCTTGTCGTCCTTCATGCAGCCACCGACCATTTCCAGGTAGCGCTGCTCGAAGATCTTCAGCGGCAGCACCCCGGTGGGGAAGAGCACCGTGTGCAGCGGGAAGATGGGCAACTCGACGACGGTGGCGGCGGTCACTCGCGCGGCTCCGATCCCCAGCGGCGCATCAGCCCATGAGCGATGCCCAACTGATCGAGCACGCGCGCGACGACGAAGTCCACCAGCTCCTGCACGGTCTGCGGATGGTGATAGAAGGCCGGGTTGGCGGGAAGGATGACGACGCCGGCGCGCGCAAGCCGCAGCATGTTTTCCAGGTGGATGGCGGAAAAGGGCGTCTCGCGCGGCACCAGCACCAGCTTGCGCCCCTCCTTGATGACGACGTCGGCGGCGCGCTCGATTAGATTCTGCGCCAACCCCGCGGCGAGCGCGGCGAGCGTGCCCATCGAGCACGGACAGATGACCATGGCATCGGGCGGGTTGGAGCCGCTGGCGATCGGCGCAAACCATTCCTCGCGGCCAAATACGCGAAGCTGGCCGGGCGCGGCCTGGAAACGCGCGGTAAAGTCCTGCTCCACCTCGGCTGGGCGGGCCGGCAGCGTCAGATCCAGCTCCTGCTTGGCGACGACCTGCGCTACCTGGGAATAGAGCAGCTGCACGCGTGCGCCGGCGCCGATCAGGCATTCGAGCAGGCGCATGCCGTAGGGCATACCCGAGGCGCCGGTGAAGGCGACGGTGATGGTCTTCGACTGAGTCCCCGACAGGTCAGCAGGCGAGGACATCGCCGTCCTTGGTCTGTGCGCCATCCTGGCGCTCGGCGTCGTCCGCCAGCAGCCTGGCCACGGCCAGCCCGTTCGCCAAGCCGAATACCAATGCCGCGACGGCGAAGATCGGCGCCAGATAGAACACGCCGTCATGGGGCACCAGCCATAACCGCGCCAGAACCAGCTGGCCGGCGATATGGGCGAAGGCGGCGAGGACGCTGCGGCTGACCGGGCCGAACCAGCGGCCGGGAAGCGCCATGGCCAGTCCCAGCGTCGTCAGGCTGAAGACGGCACCCGTCAGGCTGAGGAAGAACCCCGGCGCCAGAAACTGGCCGAGCAGCAGGCTGCCCGCCACCACGCGCAGCAGCGTGACCCACACCGCATCGCGCCAGCCGTAACGCGCCAGCACCAGCAGGGTAATGATGTTGGCAAGCCCCGGCTTCACCCCCGGCAGCGGCAACGGAATCGCCGCCTCCGCCACGGTCAGCACGATCGCCGCCGCCGCATAGCGCGCGATGCGATGATCGTCGGCGGTTGGGCGCAGTTCAATAGTTGAGGGAGTCATAGGCAGAGCTGCGTCCCACCAGCGCCAGGCTGACATGGTTCGGCGCGCAGATGGCGATGGAGTTCGGGCGCGTCAGCCAGCCCTGGCGCACGCAGTACTGGCGCGGGCCGGGGTCGGCGGCTACACGGGCTCGGCCGGGCTGCACCTCGATCAGCGTCACCCCCAACGGACCCTGCACTTGCAGCGTGCGCTTCTGCGTCAGGGGCAGCTCGGCGACCACGGCACCGTCGCGCTTGACCACCGCCTTTTCCGCCGCGCCGCCGCGCCAGGCAAGCGGCACCAGCGCCACGCATGCCAGCGCCGCGGCGGCGAGCACCAGCCAGTCGCCGGGTTTGATCAGGTGCAGCAGCTGCCTCACGGCGCCAGATTCCGGTGCCGCACCAGCACCCGCGCATGCTTGCGAAATTGCGCCGCAAGCCATTCGGCGAAATAGACCGAGCGATGCTTGCCGCCGGTGCAGCCGATGGCCACGGTGAGGTAGCTGCGGTTATCGCGCACGAAGCAGGGCAGCCAGTTGGCGACGAATTCGTGGATGTCCTCGCGCATGGCGTGCACCTGCTCGATACCGTCTAGGAAGCTGATCACCGGCGCGTCCTTGCCGGTGAAGGGCCGCAACTGGGGGTCGTAGTGAGGGTTGGGCAGGCAGCGCACGTCGAACACCAGATCGGCATCGAGCGGGATGCCGTGCTTGAAGCCGAAGGACTCGAACAGCAGGGTCAGCCCCGACTCCGCCGGGATGCGCACGACATCCTTGACCCAGGTGCGCAGCGTGCTCGGGTCGAGGTCGCTGGTGTCAATGCGCTGACCCAGTTCGGCGATGTCCGCGAGGGTGTCACGCTCGCGCGCGATGGCCTCGGCCAGGGTCACGTTCTCGTCAGCCAGCGGATGCTTGCGGCGCGTCTCGGAGAAGCGGGCGATGAGGGTGTCGTCGCGCGCTTCGAGGAAAACGAAGCGCAGGTCGGTGTCGAAGGCGCGCAGCGTCTGTACCTGTTGCGGCAACGCCTCGATGCTGGCACCCGAGCGCACATCGACCGCGACGGCAACATGGGCATAGCCCGCCACGTCGAGCTGCTGCATGAGCTGCGGCAGCAGCGTCGCCGGCAGGTTGTCGACGCAGTAGTAGCCGCTGTCTTCCAGGACGTTGAGCGCGATGCTCTTGCCCGAGCCTGACAGGCCGCTGATGAGGACCAGTTGCATGGCCCTATTGTAGCCGCGGATGCCGGCAATCTACATGCGCGGCGCTCCCTTCAGAAGCCATTCATCCGCTGATAGCGCTGACGAGCGCTGATCTGTCCGCCAAGCGGGCGGGCGATGCACGGCAGAGCGCGCGATCGTGTCCTCGCCAGCCGCACGGCGAAAACCTCGTCGCAATATCGGGGCAGATCTGCGTCATCTGCCGGTCACAACGCGTCCTCACGCAAACCTCTGCCGCAACTCCGCGAGATCGGCATCGGCCTGCTTCAGCGCCTGCTCGGTCAGTTTGCTGCGCTCGGTCGCCTGCTTCGCCTCCTGCGCCAGCGTCTCGGCCAGGCGGCCGATGTCTTTGCGCAACTGTTCGTTGCTGTCCGCGGCGGCCTTGACGGTGCGCGACTTCAACGCCTTGACCAGCAGCTCACGCTCGGACGCCGCGTGGCGCTCGCCGACGTCCATGCGCCGCTTCAAGTCGCCCAGCGCCCCGGCGGCGCGTCTGGTGAGTTCCTCCAGGACCGGACCGATGACGTTGTCGGTGTCCTTGGTGTCGAACTCCGGCGCGTCTGGAACGAAGACCGCGGTGCCGGCGCGCAGCGTCCCCTGCTTCACGTGCGGGTTGCCCGCCGCGAACAGCGCGGCGGCGCGCTTCATGGCCTCGGCGCCGGCATCGGCGCGGATGAGTTTGGTGCGCAGGGCGGCGAGATCGGTGTCCGCCTTGAGTATGAGGACGCGCATGATCGTATCTCCCGGGCGTTGCTCAGATGTTGACGTTCAGCGGCGCCCACGGTGCGCCCAGCGGCGTGCCGGTCGTCGGCGACGTGCCGAAGAAGATGCCGGCGCCGACGATGTTCGCCAGCACGGTGACGCGCTTCGGGTCCACCTCCAGCGCCATGCCGATCTGACCGCCGACGACCCGGTTGGCATTGGCGATCAGCGTCGCGGCGGCGATGTGCACCGCCGGTGCACCGCTGGGTATCAGTTGCCGGCAGTGGTTGTCCGCGAACAGGCAGTCGCCGCGACCGGCGAGCAGCGCTACCGACTCGCCGCCGCGCGCTTCCAGCACATTGCCGCGCACCGTGGCCACTTCGGCGCCGAGCACCAGCACGAACGCCCAAAGACCGGTGAGCACGAGATGGTTGGCGTCGTCGATGCGGATTGTCGTCACCTTCTGCGACAGGCGCCGGAACGGCGCTTCCTGGGGCGCGTGAATCGCCAATGCCCGCCACGCCGCCTTGCCCGATGCCGCACTGGCGGCGATGTGCCGGCGCACGATGTTGTCATGGACGTCGACCCGGTCCCAGGGCCGCACGATCTCGATGCCGGCGGCGCTGTTGGAGAAATCCTGCGCTGGCCCGATGTCCCCCACCTCGTTGGCGGCGATGCGCACCTGAGCGCAGCCCACCGCCTGAACGCCGACCCGGGCGAGGGCCTGGACCGCCTGCAGCGCGAGCCCGCGCACGGTGTTGCCGACGATGGCCGCACTCCGCGCGTTGATCACGCGCACGCCCACCGGCGCCGCGTCCGGACTGTTGGCGGCCGCGGCAATGTCGATCAACTGGTTGTTCTCGATGGCGATGGTATCCGCGGCGCCCTTGTCCTCGAAGACGATGCCCGCGCCGCTGCCCTCGACGATGTTGCCCTTGATCATCGCCGAGCGGAGCCGGGTGCGCACGGCGATGCCGGCGCCGCTCGGGCCGGCGACGCGGTTACCGATCACCTGGCAGCGGTCGATGCCCGTGGCATCGAGTCCCGGTGCCAGCACGATGCCGTCGCGCCCTGCGGCGCTGCCGAGCTGGTTGATCTCGTTGGCCTCGATCCGCGCGCCGTCGACGCCGGCGACAATGGCGTCACCGCTCACCCACAGCGTGTTGTGATCGATGTCGGCCGCGAAGCCTGGTGCCACGGCACCGGTCAGGCCGAGCGCGATTTGGCTGCAGCCGAGCACGTTGTTACCGCGCAGCCGCGTTTCGGCCAAGTGGAAACACAGGCCATCCAGGGACACGGCGCGGCGCTGACACCACAGTGCATTGTCTTCGATGCGCAGGACGGCGGTGGCGAGATGAGCGCGCTTCTGCGCATTCGCCGTGCTCGCGGCGATGCCGATCGGCGCGACGATGGTGTTGTCCCGCACCTGGGTCGAGATCAGCGTTCCCGCCAGTCCGATGGCCGGGCTGACCCGATCGCGCCCGGCGAAGACGATCATGGTCAGGCGCAGCAAGCGGACATCGAGACAATTGACTGCCGTTACCGCGGCCTCCTCGCCGGCGCCGGCGCTCACCATGGCCATCTCCTCCACCGTGACGCTGGCGCAGCCGGCAATGCGCAGCGCCGGTCCGCTCGCCGTCAGCATCGTGCGCCAGCCCTGACCCCTCAGTCGCACGGACTGCGCATCCTCGATCTTGACCGGCGCGTCGCCGAGCACGTAGACGCCGGCGGCTAGGCACACCGTACCGCCGCTTGCCTTCACCTGATCGACCGCGTTCTGGATTGTCAGCGCGCCGCTGGCATGGGACTCCGGGGTGACGCATATCGTACAGTCGCAGCCTTCGCCTTCGGCCTGCGGCGGCCAGAGGCGCCGGCAGTCGGTTTCCGAGTCGGGAAAGCTCACCAGACCGAGGCGGGCGTAGTGGCGATGCACACCGCGCGGCGGCGCCTTGTCCAGTTGTTCAACGTCGGCCGTGGCGGTGCGCGCGGCAAACACCCAGTAGTCGCCGGCGTGAAACGAGCCGCCCGCCGTGTCGACGGTGAAGATCACCTGGACGCCGTTCTCAAGCATGACCGGTGTGCTGGCGGCCGGGATCTTGATGGCGCCGGTGCTGCCCGCGGCATCGAGATCCGTCAGGACGTTGTCCTGGTCGTCGCGTACCTTGCCCTTGTGGTCCCAGCGGCGCACGCGCAGGTGGCGCTGTACGGCCGCCGCCGTGCCGCCCTGGGTCAGGTCGTCCGGCAGCGCCGGCGTGAAGGCGATGGTTTGCTTGCTGTCGTCGACGGCGATCTTGCGCAACTCGCCGCGGCGCTTGGCCGGGTCGGAGGACTCGCCCGACAGCTCGCGTGCGTCGTCGACGATCTCGACCCAGTCGTCGGTGTTGAAGCGCAGCACGGCGTCGCGACCGAGACTGGCGAGTCTCAGCTCAGTGGCCGACACGATCTCGACCACGGCGCCGGCGACGCTGGCATTGTCACGCGACCACTTGAACGTTGCCTGACCGAGCGGTCCGCCGTCATGGATCTCGACGCGATAGAGCTGGTTCTCCACGCCGCGGTAACCGCCGCTGGGCGGCAGCTCGCAGGGGTCGTCCTGGGGTTTGACGCCGATGGCCTTACTCGACATCCGGCCGGCCGAGGGCGCGGTCAGCGCCAGCCAGCCGGGGATGGCGGCGTCGGGCGTGGCGCAGGTGACGCCGCCGCCGACGTTCGCCAGCAGGCGCACCTGCCATACAGTCTGCATGCGAGTCGTGGTGTCCACGGCCACTGCCGGCTCGACGATGGCCGGCCGCTCCAGGTGCGTCACCTCGCGCTGCCAGACTTCGATGTATGCCAAGTGCGTTCCCGTGGCGGGCAGTGCTTGGGGGTTCGGATGGTAGGGCTGATTGTCATGATTGATGGCGGCCTTGCCGCGCGCCTCGGCCAACACGGCATCGAAGTCGCCGTCGCCGGGACCGTGGTTCTCCGCCAACAGACCATCGACGTACATACGGCCGCGGCCTATGGCGAGTTTGCCGCCGCCGGCGAGCACCTTAAAGCCGTCGGGCGTCTCCCGCGGCACCACGGCGACGCCAGGATTGCGCTGGCCGTCGCTGACCAGATCGACGATCTGTGCGCGCAGCCGCCGGTCGAGGATGTCCACCAGCTCGTTCCAGTCGGAATCGAGCTGCACCCGTCCCTGCTGCATAAGCACCGCGGCGAAGTCGGCGCGTGGATCGAAGCGGTTGCGGCTGTAGTCTCCACTCATGGTCGTTCTCCTTGTTGCTTCGTCGGCGCCCCGGCGTGCAGGAATTCAACTGGCATAGAAGATCCCCGCCTCCAGTCCGAAACGCAGATACTCCTCCAGCCGCACGCGCAGATTCGTCTCGCGCTGGGGCTGGAACAGGTCGTGCAGCACGCCCATCTCCGATTCGTCGTGGGCGCCGCGGCGAATCTTGTCCGATGTCGCCGGGCGCAGTTGGCAATAACCGGCCGTGCCGTAGGCGAGCGAGGCGAAGTGCGGCCGCACGCGCGCATCGTCGGGCTGGCAGCGAAAGCGCCGCGGTACGTGCGAGCCGGGCGGCACGAAGGAGAAGCGGACGCAACCCGTCTGGCGGCGCTCCACCCAGACCGGGGCAGGCCAGGTCTCGCCCGTGCTCGCTAGCTCGGCGACGAACAGCGCGTCCTCGGCCAGGGTGATCTGTTTACCGTGCAGCTTTCCGATCACGGTACAGCGCTCGATGCTCAGCGCGGCGCCGGGCGCCAGCGGCGACGCTGTGCCCCGGTATGCAACGCCCGAGGCACGAGTGGCGTCGATGATGCTGTCCTGGATGCTCGCTGTTGCCTCCTCGGCCAGGTGCAGCGCGCCGACGATGCAATGGGACAGCACGATGTCGGCGAGGCTGTGTGCCACGACCAGCGACGGGTCGTCGGGATGCGCGGGAGTGCCGTCGGCCTTCAGCGCGTGGCCGGGCACCAGGGTGCAATGCTGTAGCACGAGGCGTCGCGATTCCTTGTCGGCGAAGGCCGCCATCGTCACCGCGCCGCCGGCGACGACGATGCCGTCGAGGATGATTGTCGCGCCGGCTTGCAGATCGAGCACGATGTTGCCACCTTCGATCAGCGGCCGGGCGCCGTTGGCCGCGCGCAGCAGCACGCTCTTGCCCGCGTTCACCCTGATCGTCAGCCCGCCGGGATAACGGCCGCTGTCGAGTATCTCCACCACTCCGCCGTTTTGCACCGCGTCCAGCTCGGTCTGCAGAGCGCCGCCGTCCTTCACCTGGCGCAGGCTCATGCCGCCGGCGTCGGTGTCGCCGCGCTCGTATTCGCCGGCGCCGATGGCCACCGTGTAGCCGTAATGGAAACTTGTCAGCACCGCGCGTCCGGGAGCGTCGGCGAAGGCGATGCGTCCCAGCACCGGATCGATGGCGACGCGGCCAGAGCCGGGCGCGGGAACGTGGGCCCAGCCGATGACAGTGCCGCCACCATCCTTGACGTCCGACAGGTCGCAGACGCGGATCCTGGCCGGCGGCACCGGCTGTGGCGGATCGCCGGGATTGGCGCCCGCCAGCTCGATGAGGATGCTCCTGTCGGCGCCGTAGTACTCGGACAAATGCGCCTTAAGCCAGCGCCGCGCCAGCGGTAGCGGCACGTTGAACGGCTCGGCGAGATGGGTGATCTCCTCCTCCGTCTGTGGCCGGGCGAAAAGTTGCATGTCGGCGCCGAGGGGATTGAAACGTAGCAGCCGGCCGCCGGCATCGAGGGCATCGGCGACGGCCGGCGCGCGCGTCAGTGCGAACGCTTGCACGCGCCAGAGATGGATGCCGATGTTCGGGATATTGTGGCGCCCGGCGCCGGTGACCACGCGTCGCACCTCTACCGTGTGGGCGAGCGTGTCGAAGGCGCTGCCGCACCAGGCGAGGCTCTGCCCGCGGCGCAGGTCGGGCGCGTGGTGCGCGTCGGGCCGCAGATGGTTCATGTACTGGGACCAGCCCACCAGTTGGAAGTACTCCACGGTGCGCGCCGGCCAGCCGGTGACGTCGCGCGCCAGTTGCTCCAGCATGGCCGCCGTGCCCTTGCGGCGGCGGAAGCGGATGGTGTTGGCCACCTCGGCGCGCGGCGAAGCCACGCTCGGCACCTCGCCGTGCAGGGCCCGGTAGCCGATCAGGTCGCCGATGTAGGGTGTGACCCAGTCGGCGCAGGTCTCGATGAACTGATCGTCATAGAGCTGGTCGAGGTTCTCCTCCAGCGCCGCCACCTGCTCGGCGATCACCGCCATCAGCTCGCGCAGCGGATTGCCCTGCTCGCCGTCGCGCAGGCGGTAGATCGTCGGCAGCAGGCGGTACAACTCGTCGGCGGAAAAGCTCACGGCATTTCCTCCAGGTAGTCGAGGGGTCCCGCCGCGAGGGTCAGCAGCTCGGCCGGCACGCCGTTGCCCTGGGCATCGACCCGCGGCAGTTGCGCGAACAGGCGCTCTTCGCGCTTGATCGCCGTACCGCGGTAGAAGCGGTCGATGTCCACCGCCACCACGCCCGGCACCTGGCCCACCACCGCGACGACTTCGGACAGGGCCACCGGCTGGCCGAACTCCCGTGCCTCGAAGGCGAACGCGTCGCGCAGCGCTGCGGTCACGTCGGCGAACACCTTGTCGCGCGCATGGTCTGGGTGCACCTTCACCTTTAGGGCAAGGCGGAAGCTGGCGCTGTCATAGGCGCGAACTTCGAAGTGCGCCAGCGGATCGCCGCTCTTCTTCATCGCCGCCACCAGCTTGATCGCCACGGGGTGATTCGCGTCCGGGCGCGTGCCCTGGTCGCCGGCGACGGTGACGAACACCGTGCGACCCGCCTTGAGGTTGAGCACCGCCGCATGGGCCTTGGCGATGCCGGCGAAGGCGCGCGCGAAATCCTCGTAGTCCTTCAGGGACACGGTGCGGCCCAGCGTGCGCACGCCCAATGGCATGGTGCGTCGGGCCGCATCGGCACTCTCGGGATCGCTGCCGCCTTGCGCCGGCAAAGGGTTCGACGCCGACTTCAGCCCCAGCGGCCGGGTCATGAGTTGACTCAACTGTCCCGCGGCGACATTGCCGGCGCCGCCCAAACCCTTGCGGTAGCGGGCGCGGACGTTTTCCTGGCCGCTGGACAGCCGCGCGCCGCGCCGACCGTCGCCGAACTGCACGAAGGGGCTCGCATCCTCCGGCACGCTCAGCACGTAGCCACGCGTATCGGTGCCGGCGTCGAACAGCGTCGTCGCCTCGCGCCAGGCGATGTCGTCGACGCGCAGCTCCACCGTCGAGCGCGCGCCGCTCTCGCTGTCGGCGGCGACGAAGGTCAGCGGCGTGTGCTTCAGTTCGAAGCGCTGGTGGATGCTGGCGGCATTGCCGCTGCCGAGGATCTGGCTCACCGTTTCGCCGTGGCTGGCGCGGGCGACGTTGGCGTGGATGCGCACCGTGTCGCGGCGGTAGCTGTGCTGAAGCGGCGCCTTGAACGTGAGGCGCGAGCGTCCGCCAACCGCTTCGACGCTCTTCAGCGTCACGACTTCCGCCACTGCCGTGCCACTCTGGACATCCTCGCCCGTGACGATCAGCGTGCGTCCCGGCGGCAGTTCGCCGGCATTCATTTCGAGATCGACCTCGACGCCCTCGACCGGATCGATCTCCGGCGCCTCGGCGAAGTGCAACTCCTCGTCGGCGGCGAAGACGGTGGTGCCCCGGACATGATTCTGGAACAGCGCGTAGTTCTCGCCGGTCAGTTTCACGCGCGTCAGCTTGGCCGAGATGGCGAACGCGGCCCGCGACAGTTCGCTCGTCTGGCTGATGCGATAGAGCTCCACATAGCTCGGCATGGCGAGCACCAGCCAGCCCGGCTCGACGATCTGCGCATACACGGCGTCCAGGTCCACGCTGTCGGTGTTCGGACTGAGCGTGAAGTCGGGCCAGTCGGCGCTGTGACTCCCCCCCGAGGCGAGCGGTTCGTAGGCGTCCTTGAACTCCTTCGGCATGGACTTCCACAGCGGCGCGTTGTGACCGAACACCGCCGCCTTGCGGCGAAAGACGTGCACTCCGGGATGCGCCGCCGGCAGCATGTAGGGCTTTACGGAACCCAGTCCCTGCTCCCAGCGCACATGGGTGCGCCGGTTGTCCACGTCCAGTTTCACCGTCGTGATCAGGCGGAAATCCCAGTTGTCCTTGAGCTTGTCCTTGACCACTTCCTCGCCGACGAACAACAGTCCGTCGCCGGCCTTGAGGTTGAGATCGACACCCTGCAGCCAGCAGTCCTTCGCTCCCTTGCCCGGGACGGCGGAACGCGTCAGCCGTGGCCGCAGCGCGTTCCAGCCCGGGCGCGCCTCGATCGCTTCCACCGTCTCGAAGGTCTGCGGCTTCTCGTCCGGACCGGGCACGCTCTGCACCTTGATGCCCGGTTCGAGCCGGAGCTTGTCGGGTGCGCCCGGGGCTTCGTCCATCGTCAATGCCAGCCAAGTTTCGGCGGCGAGGCCGGGCTTTAGGCGGTAGCCGATCAGCCGCGCTAGTTCCGTGAGCGAGCGCCGCTCGGTGGCGGTGCGCAGGTAGGACTCGTTGGCGATGCGCTCCTGGTAGAAGCTCAGCACCTCGGCGACACAGCCGAAGGAGTCGAGCAGGGCGATGGAAAAGTCATCGGCGTCGCGGGTGCGCAACCGGGAGAGCGCCGGATGGTCGGCCGAGGACAAGCGCGCCTGCATGCTGGCGACGAAGTCGCCATGCCGGCCGATGCGATAAGCAATTGCCGACAGGCCGGGACGGTTATCGATCACGCCCGGCGCGCCCGCCGAGACGCCGGCGCAGCAGCCGCAGGCCGCTTGCGGTGACAGCTCTGTGCCGCTCATTTGCCGCCTCCCAGGGTCAAGCCAAACACGCCGCGCTCGGGAAAGTTGGGGTCATTGTCCAGTTGCGCCACTTCCAGCCGCCCCATGGCGATGAATCCGTCATCGAGGGGTTTAGCACTCGGCTGGCGCAGGCGCTGGAAGGCTCTCACCGTCACCGAAGCCACGCCCTCGACAGACTGGGCGGCGGCGTAGATCTCGCTCAGATAGACGGACTGACCGAAACTGAAGTTGTCGGGATGGAACAGCGCCGGTCGGCCGTCGGGCAGCGAGCCGCTGCCGAAGACCTGCAGCAGCGCCGCCTTCACATGGGCGCGAAAGTAGTCTGGGTGGACGCAGACGAACAGCTCGATCCTCAGCGGCACGAAGCGCGGCGTGTCTACTTCCAGGTCGTAGCACGCCATGCGATAGCGTTCGACGTGGGCGCGCAGATCGGACTCGAACGGTGCATCGATGTTGCCGCCGCCGCGCCGGTCAACGGTCAGGAACACCGTGCGCCAGCTTCCGGTCCATCGGAAGCTGGCGGCGGCGCGCTGCACCTCGGCGTGACGTTCGGTGACGGCGGCATAGTCCTCCGGCGTTACAGCCCGCTCCTGGGTACGGAAGGCCTGCGGAGCGTCGCGACGGATGTCTTCGGCACTTTCGGGATCGACCCCGCCCCGTGCCGGCAGGGGATTGGTTGCACGCAGGAAGCTGGGGTCAGCACTGACGATGTGGACAATGGCCTCCGCGCCGACATTGCCTACCGTCCCGTTGCCGACGCGATAGACGGCGAAGAAGTTCTCCCTGGCGTTCGGTCGCTTGCCGTTGTGGTCGTCGCCGAAGCGCAGGCTCGTTCGTCCGCCGTGTTCCGCCTCGACCACGAACTCCGCCGCTGCGCCGTCGCTGGACAAGAGGTCGGGCTGCGGCGTCCAGTGTTGGGTCTTGCCGCTGAGGACGCTGCGCAGCGCGACCTGCGGCCGCGCCCGGCGCGGTTCGGCGTCGGTGGCGCCTATGGCCGGTTGCGCGCGTTCATGAACGTCGAGATTGCCGGCGGTACTGCGTATGCCATATACCTGGTTGCCGTCGGCCACCGACCACTGGCCGTCGCCGCCCTGAATCACCACCGGCGAGCGCGTGAAGACGATGCCGTGACCTTGCAGCCAGTCGCGCACCGGCGCCGAGAAGTTGCGCGCGTTGAGCGCCGACACCAGTGCGGCGTTGGCTTCCGAGCTGAACAACCGCTTCGGATTTTGCGGCAGGGCGTGAGTTAGCGGGCCCAGCCTGAGCAGTGGCCGGAAGCGCGGCGCGACGTGTTTCGGCTCGTCGCGTTTGCAGCTCAGCGCCAAGGCTGTCGTGGCGTAATCCAGCCGCGACGGCGGCACGGCGCCGAGCGCTTCCTCGGCCACCGTGCGGCCGTGATCGGCGAGCACGACGTTGCCATAGGCGGCACTGACCTCCTCGAGATAACGTTCGCCGTGGGCGCGATCGGTGATGGTGGACAGGCAGAGGGGAAACGGCAGCGCGTCGTCCGCTGCCCAGTGGATCTCAGTCACCGGCCGCGGATTGTTGTCGGGCGGCGTGGCGAACAGGCCGCCGGAGGGATCCTCGCTCCGGCGCACATGGGTGAGACGCAGCGCGCAACGGCGACTCGCGTCGGCATCGACCGGCGCACCGGTATTGGGTCCCAGCTCTTCGGCGAACACCAGCACATCGCCGGCCTTCAGATTCGGGAAATGGCCGCGCAGCGTCGCGCTCGTCGCACCCTTGGGCAGGCAGCAGCGCCGCTCGCCCCAGGTGTAGAAGGCGAACCGCTCGTGCGAGTGGTAGAGCACGGCGTCATCGCAGCTCTCGAACACCAGGGCGCCGGCGGCCAGGGCCTGGTGGAACTCCTGACTTGCCGGTGCCACCCGTTCCGAGACGCCCGGCACGCGGGTGAGCAGCGGCGTCCCACGGGGAAGCGGCACTCCCTCGGCGGCAACGAATACCCGCACCCAGGCGCGGGCGCTGCAGCCTTCATGGACGATGTAGTCCACCAGCCGCGCGTGACGGCGCAGCGACACGCGGCGGCGCGCCGTGCCGAGATAGGCTTCGGTGGCCAGCGCATCCTGACGGTAGGACAGGTGATCGCCGACGTAGGCTAGCAGTTCCACGAGCGCCACGCCGACATCGGCGGCATTGCGCTCGCGCCACTGGGGCGCGATGGCGCTCAGGCGGTCGAACATTAGCCGGCGGAAGGTAGCGTAATCCCGGGCGAGGTAGTTGAGCTGCGGAAGCGGCGCGGGCTGCGGCGGGCAGGGCGTGACCACGGCGCAGTCGAAGTCCGACGAACACTGCACCTTGAAGGAGAACTTCAGTTCCGCCAGTCGCGGATCGAAACCCGCCGGCGCAATCTCTTCCGATCCGGTGGCCACCAGGCGCAGCGTGTAGTAGGAATGGTCGCCGTAAAACTTCGTGCGCACCACCAGGAAGCGATCCGGCGGCACGAGCCCACCCACGAGCTTCGGATCTTCGCCCGCGGGCAGGGCATCGGCGCGGGCCACCCATTCGATGTCGACCGTCTTGATGCGCTCGCCGCCGATGATCCGCAGGTTGCCCGGCTTCAGCGGCGGCAGCGGCTTGACGAACCTGAGCAGCAGGGTGCGCTGGCGCAACGCGTCGTCGTCGATACCACTGTCATCGACCTCGAGATACTCCAGCGCATTCAGACTGGCCGGGTTGTTCTTGGACGCCTCCTCCTTCAGCACGCTCAGGCGGCGCTCGTCGCAGCAGACGTACCTCATGGCGCGCCTCCAGGCACGGTGAAGCGCGCCGCGCTCGCGTTGCCGCTACGGCGGACGACATAGCGCACCTCGATGCTCAGGGTGGCATCGCGCGCGCTCACCTCGACCGCTTCGACGACAATCAGATCGCCCAGCCATTGCTGCAGCGCGCCCTGGATCAGGAACTGGGTGGTTGCGGCCAGTTCTTCGCTGTTGCCGGCGAACACCAGTTGCAGCACGCCGCTGCCGAGGCTCGGCCGCATCACTCGCTCGCCAGGCGAAGTCAGGAGGACTTGCTGGATCAGATCGCGAATGTGCTCGTCCTCGTCCGTCTGTGCCGTACGGCCGCGGCCGTCGAAGTGGAGTGGAAAGTCGATCTGGCTCATGTCGCCGGTCCCAGCTTCGTGCTCCGGGCGCCACGCAGTTCCCCTCGTCCTTTGGGAAAAGGACGAGGGGTGGGGGACTGGCGAGCGTTCATGTTGCCACCACCCTTGGCTGTACTGCCACCGGCAGCAGCCCGGTGCCGGTGGGTACGCACACCGCCTGACTAGACTGGGTCAGCACCGGTACCCCACCGGCCAGCACGCGCAGCGCGGCCGTCACCCACTGCGCGGTGACGCAGGGCGGATTCGGCGTGCCGGTCAGCGCGCAGCCGGTGATGGCATAGGGCGTGGTCAGCGTCGCCACCGGTTGGCCGCTCACCATGACGCGCAGAAAAGGCGCCAGCGGCTGGGCGGGTCCGGCGTGCATGCAGAGCACGGTGGCACCGAAATGAAGGATGGGTCCCGGCATGGCTAGATCACCGTCAGGGCGCCGAGGTTGATGTCCACGCTCGGGCCGGTCATGTTGATCACCGCGCCCTTGCCGTTGGCAATGACGATGCCGACATCCGATACCGAGATCATCGCCCCGGTGGTGGTCTGGATGAGGATGCCGCCGGTCGGTCCCGGCACGTCGCTGATGACGATGCCGTTCTTGAGGGTGGTCTGCAGCGTGATGCCCGGAACGGCGGGTGGCACCATGTGCGCCATCATCGGCGTCTCGGCCGCCGTTCCCCAGTAGCAGCCGACCCAGACGGGATAATCGGGATCACCCTGCTCGAACTCCACCCAGACGCCGGAACCGATGGGCGGGACAGTGAACACGCCCATGTTCATGCCGGCCACCGGCACGCACGGCATCGCCCAGCTCGACGGCAGCACGCTGGACACGTCGGGCACCAGCACCTGGATGCGGCCGATCTGCATCGGGTCCACATTGTTCACCACCGTGCCGCGGTACTTGCCGTAAAAGCGCTTGACGTCAGCCATGGCATCGCCTCGTCATGCCGGTACGCTCGGCAGGGTGGACAGCAAGCCGTTGCGCGCCAGGGTGAAGTTCTGCCTGTATTCGCCGCGCTTGATCGTGTGGTGTACGTTCCTGACGTAGTACAGGCCATCGAACGCGGCGCCGGCGCCGCGCACGCCTACCAGCCGCCGCGACTTCAGCACCCGGCCGTAGCGCACCACGTCGAGACTGCCGGTGCCGCTCACCGCGTCGGCGTGCCGGGACGCGTAGGCGAGTCCCGTCACCGCGGCCTGCAGCGGCGAGAGCTTCGCGGTGTCGCCGAGCAAGGTCAGTTTCGCCGGCAGCGGCGGCACCAGCCCCAGAGGCGGATTGAGCGGCGTGATGTCCGGTACCGGTATCGGAATCGGCGCCTTGGTGGCGCTGTTCTGGATGAATACCACCGGCATTTCCTTCTCATCCTTGTCGAGACTGAACGACAGCGACTCGACGTTGGTGTGGGCATCCATGTCGGTGTTGAGCGCCGGCTGCGGCGTGCCGATTTTGAGCTCCGGTCCCCAGTAGGCGCGCGAGGTGCCTGGCACCGGCCCGGGATCGAGGTAGAACACGTAACCGGCGTCCTGGGCCAGCTGCGTGATGTAGGCGTAGTCGGTGCCCTGGTGGCGCGGGATGCGCTCGGTGGGGATGGGCAGGTCCTCGATGATGCTCGGAACGACCATGGGAATCACACCCAGCGCCGCGTACTTCGCCAACATCGCGAGCACGCGCACCGCCGGCGGCATGGCCGGGTAGGGAATGCCATCGAGTGGAAACAGGTCCATCACGACCGTCAGGTCCTTGCCCTTCACCACCAGCTTTGAACCGCTGCTGCTGCCGCCGGGACGCACTTCGTGGTGAGTCATGACGCCATCCATCAGCACCTCGGCGCTGCCGCCGACGGTGACGACGATCACCACGCGTACGATGGGGATGGACGCCCCGCTGCTGACCAGAAAAAGTGTATGCAGCGGCGAGCGTCTGGAGAGCGAGAACGTCAGCTCGAAGCCGCCCGGCGTGTCGCCGGCGGGCGACTCGACCTGCACCTGCTCGAGGGCGTCGAGCACGCCGCGCGGCACTGGCACCGGCACCGCCGGTCCGATCATCAGCGTGATGTGGATTCCCTTAAGCATGATTGTTGTCCCCGGGGACACCCTCGGGCAGAGCGAGGGCGAGACGCCGGCCGATCTCCTCGATCAGCTCGTCCGGCCGCAGCGCGCCGTTGGCATCGCACAGGCGCCAGTACAGTTCCGGATCGCCCAGGTAGCGAGCCGTGAGGTTGTCGAGCCGGTCGCCCTGGACCACGGTATGTTCGCCGACGACGGCGAAGCGCTCGGGCGGCGGCACGAAGCGCCGTTTGAGGTAGACAACGGCGTCTTCGCCGGGCCGTTCCAGTTTGGCGAGCGGCACGCCACGGTAGCGGCTGTTGGGCGCGAAAAGCGACGTGTCGATGACGCCGGCCTCGAGCAGGGCCTGCAGCGGATCGGTCATGGCAGTCCCTCCAGACCCAGGGTGCCGAGCATGCCGCCGGCGGATTTCGACGCCAGCGTCTCCTTGTTCTGCAGATAGCTCATGAACAGGCTGCCGCCCTTGTGGGCGAAGCCCAGGTCATCCACCGACAGCACGCGCAGCCCTAGGCTGACCTTGGCGCGGATGGGGTTGAGCGCCGGATCGAAGGCCTCCTCGGTGACGGAGAATTCCGTGACACGCACCGGCACGACGCGGCTCTTGCTCCACACGAACAGGACGAGCGGCGCCTCCATGGCGACGATTTCCAGCGTGCCGCCCGCCGCCAGCGCGTTGTTCGCCAGGAGCTCGCCGCTGCCCGGATAGACCAACGTCTCCAGCGCCGCCAGTTGCGGATGGATACCCAAATGTGTTGCGTTCGGATGGCGGTCGGGAAACTCGAGCTGGTCCGTGGCGTCGATCTCCGCCTCCAGCTTGATCGTCTCCACCGGCGGCCCCTTCACCCGCAGCGCCTCGGAACGATCGCCGCTTTCGGACGCGTGGGCCTGGACCTGAAGCGTGCGCGACAGCGTGTCCGGGTTGTACTGCAGCGACACGATGCGCTGCACCTGACCGCCTGCCGGATCGAGCAGGACGAGGCCGGCTTTGAGGAGGCGTGGAGAATTACTGAAGCCGGTCATGGTTTTGCCTTCAAGAGTTTTCGTTTCTCCAGCATGTCTGCGTAGTTCTGGAAGACGCTCATGACTTCGTGGTACTCCGGCGTTCCGGGCTTGAAGTTGAGCGTGTCCTTGGCCAGTTCGTCCACGTAGTGCTTCAGATACTCGACTTCGCTGGCGTACGCTTCGGCACCTAACCCCAATCCCGACAGCGGGTCATCGACGAAGAAGGGATATCCGGTTGTATCGAGCTCGACACCGAACTCGGTGCGCACGCGGCCCAGTCCTTCGACGTGGGTCTCGACGAACTCCGAGACCCTTCCTGACTTGAATGCATCTTCCGCCGCCGTCACCATGTCGACCCCGGAAGGGCGGCGGAACGCAGGCACATTGGACGGATTCGGATGGAAATGCAGGATACGTTGCCAGCCACGGTTGCCGACGATCTCTTTCTCTCCTCCGATGACGACCAGATACCTTCTGGTCGTTTGGTCACGGTAGATCGCAACCTCGCGCCCGAATGCTTCTTTCATCAGCGCCTCGTTGTATACCCGGTACGCCATGACGGGGCTTTCGATGCCGTCCCTATAGATGGCGTTGTCCGCCAATGTGCGCGTGCCGGATATCGGCGGGGCCGGGGCAGTTGGATCGACCCTCGCATTGCGCAGGTAGGAATACAAGGCTTCGGGCGCATTGGCGTCGACTGCCACCGTGGTGCCCGTCGACTGCACGGCAGGGGGCTTCGGTGAGGTGACGCCCTTCGGGTTCCCCATCGCGCTCACGCCGGTCGTTACGGTAGAGGGCGCGCTGCCCGCCGCGGACTGGGTGATTTCCCCGGCGATCAGAGCCTCGGTCAGCTCCACGCCCCCCATGCCCGCACCGCGCAGCGTCGCCGATACCGCCGCCTGCTTCAGCCCGGTTTCGATGCCCCCCTCGGCGGCCTTCGCCGCCTCGGTCGTGGCGGTCTTCTTCACCGCCTCTACTACTGCCTTTTCGGCGGCCTGCTCCGCGCTCGCCGTCGCCCCTTTGCCCACTGCCTGCTTCTCCAAAGCGGCAATTACACCCTGCTTGGCGAACTCGGCGCCTGCCTTGCTCACCGCTTCCTCCTCCGCGGCCCGGATGATGGCCTGGGGCGCAACCTTGCCGCCGAACTGCGGCACAGCCTCGGCCGTACCGAGCATCGCCCGCGCGAATAATGTGCGCGCGCCGGTGGCGAACATTTCGTTGACGGGAGAAAGCATGAGCGCGTCGATAGACGTCGCCGCGATGCTCACGCCGACGATCTTGTCCGACGCCTCCGCCAGGGCCAGCATGCCCGCACCGCTGACGCACTTGGTCGGCTTGCCGTTCTCGCCGTAGAACCGGACGCGTACCAACTCATTCGGATCGAGGCGGTAGCCATTCATAGTGAATACATCCACCGGCAGCGTTGCCGCGTCGGCAGCAAAGGCCTTGGTGCCGCGCACGGCCGTGGGCATGCGCACCGCGATCTTGTCGCCGTCGCGCCAGGCCATGATGGGTGCGATATCGAAGGTGAACACACCGCCCGCCGGTTGGAACGGGAATACCATGCTGCCCGGCAGCTGGCCCGATTCACAGCGTTTCGCCGCCTCTTCCGGTGTCAGGGTCACGATCTTGGGACGTGCGGACTGGGACGGCGTCTCGTCCGGCCGTGGCCCAAGCGTCCCGGCCATGATCGCGGCGGGATCGGCACTGCCGGCGAAGACCATCGCCCCGCCGGACGTTAGCCCAGCGGTATCGAGAAAAGCGGTCATGACCGCGACGGGAAAGTTCGACGGGAACGACAGCGTGCCGGGGTCCGGAGCCTCGTCGAGGGTCGCGTCGCCGAAGCGCAGCACCGTGTCGGCGGCGGCGTTCTCGATCACCAGTTCTCCGTTGTGCATCGATCCCCGGTAGGAACCGCCGGGCAGCGAGCACCACTGCATCGTGTAGACGTACTGATCTCCGCTCTTCAGGTCCACCGCTACCTTCGCCACGTCCTTGAACACCAAGATGCCGGTCGCATGATCCTGCTTATTCGTGCTTGCCTTTGGTTTGCATGCTGCTTCGATTGGCAGGGACGAGGTCAGGGCGACACTGGCGCCAGCCAGGAGGGCGCTTCCCGTCGCCTCGGCCTCCGCTTCCGCCTGTGCCGCCGTCGCGCGGGGCAGATGCGGCGAGCTCTGCTGGGCGACGTGCGTCAGCTCGTGGGCGATCAATCGCTGGCCGTCGCGGCTGTGCGGCGCGTACTCGCCGGCCCCGAAGACGATGTCATGGTCCAGGGTGTAGGCGGCGGCGTTTCTGGCATGCGCCGACCGCCCCGCATCGGCATCGCAGTGCACGCGCACCCGGCTGAAGTCGTGGCCGAGGCAGCGTTCCATCGCGCCACGCAAGCCGCTCGGGAGCGGCTCGCCGGGTGCTTTCCGTGATTCGCCGGGTCCGGGAAGGGGTGTCGCCGTATCCGCGGACGGGATGGGAGCGCCGGGTTCGCCGCTCTTCTTGGGCGGCCGGACCGGCGCGCGATCGACCATCGGCGGTTTCGCGGAATGCGCGCGGTTCATGACGACGACGTCTCCGGGTCCGGTCGCGGCGCAGCGTTACGCCCGATCCGGCCGTGCGCCGCAGGGGGCGGGAGCGCGGTGCTCCGGTCGCAGCGGCAAGGGAAGGCGGACAACGTCATTTCTTCCCTCCACCCGGTGCGCCGGCCGCCGGCGGCGCAAAGGTCGAAGTAGTGAAGAAATCCTTGTCGCTCTCCGGCCGGGTGAAGTGCTTGCGCGGCGAGACATCCAGGCTGGCGTGGTGCAAGTAGGCGACGACGCGCTCGGCAACGACGGTGAGTGTCGTCCTTCCTTTCCTGTTGTGCGTTCGCTCGATGCGCCATGCATAGCGATCCGGATTGGGTATCTCTTCCCGGCCGATCGTGAACAACTGGGCATCGTCGGGAATGGGACCCGAAGTGTGGGTGTAGGCGTACTCGTAGGCGGCCTTCCTCGGCGGTTTCACGTGTCCCTTTACTTCGAACTCCAGCGTCGTCCCCTCGTTGCTCTTCGACGGGGGCAACGCCTTGAACGACTCGGGTTTGAAGGACTTCTCGTACCCCTTGCCGAACAGGGCGATTGCTTCGTCGAGCGATTGCGGTTCGCTGAAGGTGAAGACATGGGGCGTGCGGCGATGGACGCGCTGTCCCTGCTGGTGCCGCACGCCGTCTCTGATCGCCTCCGCTTCGGAACGCCTGTCCGGCTGCGTCAGCCGCTTCGCCAGATCCTTGCGCTGTGCTTCGCTAAGGTGACCATACAGGCGCTTGATCTCGGGACCGAGTTCCTCCGCCGCGTAGAGCTGCGTGCCCGGCCGCTGGAACATCGGGCCGGAGAACGCTTCGTAGACACCGGCCTTGGCGATCTCGTCCGCGCGCGCCGCGATCGCGGCATCGATCGCTTCCTTGCGTTTCGCCAGTTCTGCCTTGCGGGCTTTCAGCGCCTTCTGTTTCTCCTTGCCCTTGAGCGTCGGATCGATGGCGGCCGGTTCCGGATGCGCTTTCTCCACCTCGGCGCGCACGCGCTTTTCCGCCTCTTCCCTCAGTTCGATGTCGGTGCCATATTCCTGCTCGTGGGTCGGCGCCGTGACCGTGCCCAGCCCGCCGAACGCCTCGTCCAGCAGTTCCACCATCTCGCGCGTGCGGCCGATGTCGCAGCCCTTGATACGGATGCGCGTCCGGGCGTCCACCTTGCCGCCGACCTTCGCCAGGCTGCTGACCCCGCTCTCGGGATGCAGGGCGTCGCGCAGCTCACCCACCGTGAGCTTCCTGTCAGTGTCCCCGGGTTCCAGGGCGAAGGACAGCGTGCCGTCCTCATTGGCATGGGACACGATGTAGATGCTGCCGACGGGATCCTTGACCTCGTACGCGATGTAGTCGAGCAGTTCCGACAGCGTCGGCCGGTCCTTGATGAATACGGCGCCGGGCAGCCGGGCACGATAGAACAGCTCGGCCGCAGTGTAGAACTGGTTCGACGCGCCCTTGGCGTCGCGTCCCATAAGAAATACGTAGTCCTGGCGCGAGGGGTCGGGTGCGTCCTGTACCGCGCCACCGGTCGTGCCGCGCGGTGCCTTGGCAGTTTCCCGTCTCCCGGAGGACCGCAGGCCGTCCGGGAAGCGCCGCTCGTAGAACGCACGCAGGCTGTCCAACTCTTCACCATGGAAGTCGTCGTTGAGTGCGCTGGCGTCGATGTTGCCGGGGCCGAATATCTGTCCCAGCTCGGCGTCGTCGCTGCCTTCGAGCAGGTCGATAATCGCGCGCTCGTCGTTGTCTCCCGTGAATCCCGCCAGCATTTCCTCGATCAGCAGAACCTTGAGTCTCGCGTCCAGCGCGAAGGTCGACTTGTCACCCTTCCATGCGCGTACCAGAGCCCGCGCTTTGTTGTCGCCGGCCAGACCGCCCAGCGGCGCGTTCTGCTTGCGCAACCGGTCTAGGTAGGTGCGCAACTCCTCGGAGGAGAATCGGCTGCCGCCGAACAGGTCGTCGATCCACTCGAAGACACCGCGCTGCAGGGTGGGCGCTGGCACGGCCAAAGGCGTCCAGGGCAGGCAGACTGCCGCGTCGTGGGTCGTTGCGCCGGCGACGTGATCGGCCTGGCGTTCCAGCAGGTCGTCCCTGGGCCCCACGGTCGGGTAACCGGCATCGGTCGTACCGGCCTTGGCGCGGCGCTGCTGCACGACGTGCGTCAGCTCGTGGGCGAGCGCTCTGCGCCCGGCGGTCGTCGATGGTGCATAGAGTCCGTCACCGAACACGACATCGCGCCCGACGACATAGGCGTGAGCGTTTACCGCCCGCGCCGAGGCCGCCGCACGCGCGTCGGCATGAATGCACACGTCGCCGAAATCGTGGCCGAGCCGCGCTTCCATAAACGCCCGCGCGTCCGGGTCGAGAGCCTCGCCCGGTGCCTCCAGCACCTGCTCCACCAGCGGCGGCAGCGCCGTCGTCTGCCCCTGCCATGCGGCAGCCTTCCGCTCGCAGGCGTCCTCCGGTCCGGACCGGCGCGCGTCGCGGGCGTGCTTTCTCGGTCGCGCCGGCGTTTGCTCGTTCGCCTGCGGTTTCGGGACATGCGTTCGAATCATGGCGAAGCCGACCCCTGCGAATCGCTGCCGGCGCAGGTGGCAAGGCAGTCGCGTAGCGAGCGCGCCAGCGCCCGGCCGAGCTGTGCCGGGCTGGGCCGGTACGGCACTTGAACAACCGGCGCCTGTAGCCGCGACCGCTCGGCACCAGCTGGGGTTACGGCGTGCGCGGCAAACTCCGCCAGCAGTACGGCGAGCTCGCGCTCCAGATCCCGCCCCAGCGCCTGGGCGTAGCGCGCGTCGGCGCCGTCGAATCCCTCCAGCACGACGCGGTCGATATGAACGTGGAGCGCCCCCGGCCTCACCGCCAGCCTCCCAATTCCGCCGTCGTCAGCGGCTTGTCCAGCTTGGCGCACTCGACGCGCGCCGCGTGCAGCAGATGGCGCATGGCCAGCGCCTCGCCTTTGTCGGCGGCGAGGAAGGCGGCATTGACGGCGATGTTGCGGATGTTGCCGCCGGCGACATTCAGACGTGCCAGCCGCTCGATGCAGATGTCTTGCTGCGGCGTCGCGGCCGGAATGACGCGCCGCCAGATCGCTGCCCGCTGATGCAGATCGGGAAAGGGGAAGTGCACCACGAAGCGAATGCGGCGCAGGAAGGCGGCATCGAGCAGCGCGCGCATGTTGGTGGTGAGGATGGCCAGGCCGCGGTAGCTCTCCATACGCTGCAGCAGGTAGGCGAGTTCGATATTGGCGTAGCGGTCGTGGCTATCCTTCACCTCGCTGCGCCGACCGAAAAGGGCGTCGGCCTCGTCGAACAGCAGCACCGCGCCGCTCGTTTCGGCGCCGTCGAACACGCGCTTGAGGTTCTTCTCCGTCTCGCCGATGTACTTGCTTACCACCGCCGAGAGATCGATGCGGTACAAATCCAGCGCCAGCTCGCGCGCCAGAACCTCGGCGGCCAAGGTCTTGCCCGTGCCGCTGTCGCCGGCGAACAGCGCACTCACGCCCAGTCCGCAGGTGCCTTTGCTGCCGAAACCCCAGCGTTCGTAGACCGTGATGCGGTGGCGTACCTGGCGCGCAAGCTCGTGCAGCAGCGCGAGCTGCTGCGCCGGCAGCACTAAATCGTGCCAGTCGGCAAGCGGCTCGATACGGCAGGCGAGCGCGTCCAAGGTGCCGCGCGCCTGCACACGGCATGCCTGCCACAGCACCGCGGCCGGCGATCCGCCCTGCTCCCGTGCGTGGCGCGCCTGTCTGGCCGCCTCGACGATGTCCTCCGCACCCAGGTCGAAGTGGGCGATCAGCCGGTCCAGCTCGTCGGCAGCGGGCGGCTCGTGATTGCCCAGGACGGAACACCACAGCGCCGCCGCCTCGGGGTAGCTGGGCCGCGGCACTTCGAGGGTGAGGCAGCGGTGCAGCACCGCGTCGGCGCCGCCGCCGATGAGCACCCGCGGGCAGTGCAGCGCATTCATGAAGGTGGCATGCGAGGGATGATCGCCGCCTTCGCCGATCTCGACCACCACGGCCGCCGGCTGCAGCACGCACTCGCGGGACAGCAGGTGGGCGACGAGGGCGCGCTCCTCGATCTGTCCGGGTAGTTCGCCGACGCGCAGCGCCAACGCCCGCAGGCCGGCCTGCTCGCAGGCATGTGCAGCGACGCCCCGCAGGCTGCCCGGATGGTCGCCGACCAGGCGCACTACGGGCATCGGCTCGCATGCGCTTTGCCACAAGGCACATAGTTGCCGCGCCCGATCGAGCTGAGAAGCTGTCAGCGGCGGCGGCACAAGCGAGCGGACGTAGGGCGCCAGACGCGTGTCGAGGGCGTCGACTCCGAGCAGAAAGTGCAGGATGCGCTCATCCACCGCGAGGCGCGCTGTGGTCAGCGACGGTCCGTCGTGCACATTGATCAGGTGCCAGCGGCGCAGCGGCGCCTGCGGCGCCAGCGCGCTCCAATGAGCATCCGGCAGGGCCGCGAGCGCAAGACTGAACGTGGGGTAGTCCTTGCGTGGATCGCCCTGGGCGGCTGCGCACATCGGGCCAAAGCCGGACTCGAGCTCGACGCCGGCGCTGAGCAGCAGCAGGTCGCGCTCGAAGGGCGACAGTTCGAATCGCCGGCAGAGATAGTCGAGTGTGGCGGCGGGCGACTGCGCCGGCAGGACTTCGTCGGCGGGCTGCACTGCCGATGGGTCCTGCGCATGGGCGGCAGCATGGCGGCGCAGCAGGCTACGCAGGCGCTTCATGTCCTCGCACAGCCGGCGCTGGTTGGCGGTGATCCAGTCCTGTTCGCGCGGCGCGTTCACGCCGGTATCTCCAAGCGTTGCGTGGCATCGAACCGCGGCGGCGTCGTCGAGCGGTCGACCAGGAGGCTGTCCACGCCATCGATGCGCAGCCGCAGCCATTGCTGGCCGGCGTCCAGTTGCGCAAAGACGAAATCGAGCGCCGCGCTGGACGCGGCGAAATCCGGCGCCGGCGTTTCGAACCCGCCGCAGTTCAGGCTCAGCTTCTGTCCGGGGCGGGCCTGGGGTGAGTAGGCAAGGTGGATGGTGACGGCGCCGGTTCCGGCGTCCCGGGTAGCACTGGTGCTTGCCGGCGCCAAGTCAAGGCGCGGCGCCAGAAGCAGCGGTACCGCGTTGCTGGTGCGCATCTGGGATTCGCCCGGACGCCGCAGCGCGAGGCTAACGCTCCAGGCCCCGGCCGGCCAGTCCATCTGCGCCTGGGCATCGTTCGGCAGGCTGACGGCGACCTCGTCGGTCTGGGTGTTGGTGCCGACTGGGATGTCGATGGCATCGGAAAGGCGCGGATGCTCGAAGCGCACGCTGACGTTGGCACCGTCGAGATGGTGTCCGGACAGGGTCAGCGCATCGCCTAAACGGGCGGCGATCTGGCCATTCGGCAGTTCGATTCCCCTAAGCGTGGGGTAAGGCGGCAACAGACTCGCTTCGGCGACGATGCCGCGCTCCTGCTGGGTCAGCGGGTCACGCCCGCCGCGGGTGAGCACCGGCAAGCTGGCGCGCGTCGGACGCTGTGCGTCGATAAGTACCACCGACACCTGATAGGCGGCCGTGGGCCGGTAGTGGGCCTGCAGCGCCGCCCACAGCCGCGACATCTCCTCGGCACCAAGGCTGGAAGGCGCAATCTTGATCTGCTCCACCTGATCGGCGATGTCGGCGGCATCAAGCGTCTGGAAGGCAGGCGGCAGCACCGAGCCGTCCACCATACCGCCGGCGAGCGCGGTACGGATCGCCTGACGGTCGAGCACAGGGGTCTCGTGCAGCAGGTGCATGGCATAGCCGAGCAGGATTTCGCTGTGCAGGTCCTCGGCGCCGTAGGCGGTGAGCAGGTAGTGCAGGTCAAGGGCAAGGGGCACGTTGGTAAGGCGAGCGCCACGCTCGTCGCGCGCGGGGAACCCGATATTGCGCCAGCCCGGATTGGGCGTCACCTGATGCAGAAACAGGTTGAGCTGGGTCTGGGCATTGGCGCCGTCGATCTTGATCACGTCCGGCGGTGAGGCGGTGACATTGACATTGGCGCCGATGGCGCCGGCGATGTTGTGGTCGATGAGACCGTTGTTGAGCAGATCGCGCAACACAGCCGTAACGCCGGCGATGGCCAGTGGGCTGCTCATCGCCGGTCTCCGCCGCCGCGCCGCAGGTAGTCGCCGAGGGACAACTGTTGTGCCGACTCGGACTTGCGCGGTGTCCTGGGCGAGTCGTTCGTCACCTGGTTCGCCCGCACTTCGACCCGGCCGATGCTGATGTGCACTGTCGGTGTCATCGCGGGCGGGTCGCGACGTGACGCCGGCGATCTTCCTGCCATGCCGCCGTCCCACGCCCGTGCCACCGTGCTGCCTGTAGGCACCTGCGGCTCGACTCGTGGCGCGGGAGCGCACGCGCCTGTGTTGCCGGGTGGCGCGGGCGGCGCATTGCCGCCGGCAGGCCGATCGAGTGTCCGCCTGTCCGGGTCCGTTCGCTCGGCGTTGCGTCCCGAGGGCAGTGGCTCTTGCGGCGGCAAAATCTCGGCGGCAAAGAAAGCGGCAGGGGCGGGAACATTCTCGTCGAGAGCCACGACGGGCGGCGCGTGCATCGGGCGCGAGCTGACGGCGAATTCCCGTGCGGGCTCCGCTGCCGGCGACGACGTTTGTTCCGGCGCCGTGGCACGGCTATGGCGCGCCCGAGCTGTCGTGTCATTCGTCACCGGTTCGGGAGTTGCCAGATCCGCGATCGGTGCGAACGCTGCGGCCGGACGCGGCACCACGATGGCCGCGGTGCCTACGGCCCGCGCGGCCAGCCGGGCAAGGAAATCGCTCATGGCCGCACCAGCTCGAGATAGGCGGCGCGGCGCGCAGGCGGGAGCGCCAGAATGTCAGCCTCGCGCCAGCCGTAGGCACGCGCCAGCGCATCCACCTCCAGCAGCAGATGCTTCGCCTGGGTGACGATCTCCGCCCAGAAGTAACGCACGATGTCGAATAGCGCTTGCCAGCCATGACCGCAGCCAGGGCAGGCGAGTTCGAGCAGCGTTTCAGCGTGGGGATCTGCGGCCAGCAGTGATGCGCCGATCGCCTCCACCACCATCGCGGGCAGCTCCCCGGCGTCGGCCGGAGCACCGGCGCGGGTCGCCTCGACCACGCACCGGGCGAGCAGCGTCTGTTTCGCCTGGGCAAGGTTGGCGTAGCGGCCGGCAGCGACGAGATCGACAGGGTTGGGCGGCCTTACCAGGACGCGGTAGCCGGCGGCTTCGACCGGGTAACGACCCGAGTCCGGCGTGCTTGTTCCCGCGCCGAGCAGCCGCTCGCAGCTGAGAACGAACTCCAGCGTTTCGCCGCAGTGGGGACAGGTGGCGACGGCGCTCAATGCATCACCGAGGGTCGCCTGACGCAGCCGCAGAAGCAGCACATCGCAGCGGCCGACCGGCAGAGCGGCGAGCGACGGCACCGGGCATTCCGGCGCCGCATGGCGCAGCATGGCCAGCGCGCGCTCGGCCGGCGCCAGCGGCGCGCCTGCCTGCCACAGATCAAGGATGTCGGCGGGCGAGAGCGGCTGCACGGTGATGCCTCATGCCGTCGTAATGGACCTGCGCATCGCCGGTTGTGACGTCACGCCGGCTCGGTGAAGCTCGGCTCGCTCGGCTCGCTCACGTCATAGTCGCGCTCCCAGCCCTCGTTTTCGAGCTTGAGCGACTGGATCAACACGGCGTTGGCGTTGGCGTCGAGGTCGGCCTGGGCTTGGAACTCGGACACCCAGCAGCGGAACACTTTGTAGGCGATGGCCAGTTGTCCGGCTTCGTTGTACACGTCGATGATGATGTCCTTGCGGAAATCCTTCAGCGACACTTCCGCGCCCAGACCGGAGCCGAAGTTCCACACCTTGTTGGCCCACTTCTCGAACTCGGAGTCATGCGTGACGCCCCGTTCGAGGGTAATCGCCTCGAACTTGACGCGGCCGGGCGACTTGCGCGACGTGGACGGATCACCGCCCTCGCGATGCTCCACCACCTCGGTGGAGCGCTTCAGCGCGCCCACCTTGGAAACCCCGGCGACATAGCGCCCGTCCCATTTGACCCGGAATTTGAAGTTCTTGTAGGGATCGAAGCGCTGCGCATTGACGGAAAACTGTGCCATGAGCGTCTCCTAGGTCTGGATCTGGCCGGCGATCTGCTGGATCTTGATGATCACGAATTCGGCCGGCTTCAACGGCGCAAACCCGACCACGATATTGACGATGCCCTGGTTGATGTCGTTCTGCGTCGTGGTTTCCTTGTCGCACTTAACGAAGTAGGCGTCGCGCGGATTGATGCCCTGGAAGGCACCCTGGCGGAACAGATTGTTCATGAAGGCGCCGACGTTGAGCCGGATCTGCGCCCAGAGCCGTTCGTCGTTGGGCTCGAAGACGACCCACTGGGTGCCGCGGAACAGGCTCTCTTCGATGAACAGGGCGAGGCGGCGCACCGGCACGTACTTCCACTGGGACGCAAGAATGTCGGATCCCTCGAGCGTGCGCGCACCCCAGACGACATGGCCGATATTGGGGAAACTGCGCAGGCAGTTGATGCCCAGGGGATTGAGATCACCGTTCTCCTTGTCGGTCATGCTTCCCGGCAGGCTGTTGATCGACAGGCCGAGGACTCCCCGCATGCCTGCTTCGATGCCGGCGGGGGCTTTCCAGACACCGCGCTCGGCGTCGGTGCGGCTCATGATGCCGGCCACCGCACCGCAGGGTGCGAACTCATCGAGGTTGTTGTCCTGGAGCGGGTCGGGCATCAGCAGGCGCGGGAAGTAGAGGGCTGCGTAGGCGCGCTCCACCGCGCTGTAGTCGCCGATCTTCTTCGGCGGATAGCTGGTCGCCGCCGAATCCAGCGTCCAGTCCTTCGGGGCGTCCACGATTAGCAGGGCGCGCCGGTCCTTGCAGAATTTCGCCGCCTCCTTCCAGGTCGTGGCCACGCCGTTGTCCGTCGTGGTCGGCGTGTAGGGTGGGATGCACAGCAGGTTGAAAAGATCGGCCTTCTTCAGCGCGTACAAGCCCAGCTTGGCGGCATCGTTGGCGGTGCCGATGACCTCGTTCTCGCCGATGGCGTCGCCGTCCTTGCCGGAAGCGGCATCGGCACCCTTCGTCTGCGGCCCCGGCGCGCTCGCGCCCAGACCGCTGTCCACCCGCAGCAGTTGCGACTGCTGCTCCAGCACCTTTGTGACGAAGCGCGGGCTCCCGGCGTCCACCGAGACGTTGAGGAACACTTCACGTGCGCCGCTGCCGCCGCGCTTGATGCTGTCGTCGCGGGTCTCAGGATCGTCTAGCACGATGAGGTTGAACAGCTTCGCGTCTCCCGGGGTCTTCGTCTTGTCGTCCACCGTCAGCTTGAGGTTCATGCCCCAACTTCCGGGATTGGCGGCCTTAAACTTGGCGCCGCCGGTGAGCGAGATCGTGGCCGGCGTCGCAACGGTGCCGGCGCCGCGCTTGGCCACACGGACGACCAGCGCTTGGCTGCCGCCATTGGCGAAAAACTGCTGAACGGCGTAGCTCATAGTGCTGTCGCGCCAGAGCCCGCCGAAAGTGCGCTCGTAGTCCGCGTTGCTGGTGATTTTCACTGGCTCGTCGGTCGGACCGCGCCACGCCCGGCCGACGAAGGCTGTCACCGATGTCGGCACACCGGTGATGGTGCGTACGCCGCTCGGCAGTTCTTCGACATACACGCCTGGGTAGCTGATGGTGACGGGCATCGCATTCCTCCTTGTTCAGACGTTGGGGCGGCAGTACCGCTCATTGCACAGCGTCGCGGTTGTCGGCCAAGGGACAGCGGCCGTAGAGTTCAGTCCCGTCGGGCAGCAGGCTGCGGCGCGCCTGGCCGGCGGCGACCAAACGGTCGAGGGCCGTCTTCACCTCTGCCACGTCCGGGGCCGACAAGCTTCGTGGCAGCCACCACTGCATGATGCCGGTGACGCTGTCAGCCGCATTCGGGTGGGAATCGAAATAGCTCATGATCGCCTCCGAAATCCTTGTCACACGCTGCTCGTCCAAATCCGGCATGGCCGCCGCTCCCTTGTCCGCGTGCGCAGACAGTCCGCCGGCACGACGACGCAATCGCTGTGCCAGCCCAAGCGCGAACGCAGGTCTTTGAACGGTCGAGGAGTGTTTCCTCGCGCGCGTCTTGCACTGCGCGGAAAGCGACCCGCCCGGCCTGCGGGAGGGCGAGAGAAGTAGAAGACGCGGAGCGCTCTTGCGCAGTGGGTCGGGAGCACCCCTTCCGTGGGTCGAGTTCGACCCGCCCGGAGGCGAACGGTGCATCGGCGTGCACCCGACGGCGGCAGCGCCCTCAGGCGAGGAAGCGGGAACGGTCGATGTGGTGTTTCTTGAGCAGCTTGCCGAGCGCGCGCCGCTCCTTGCCGGCGAGCCGGGCTGCCAGGGTGACATTGCCGCGGCTGCGCGTCATCAGGCGCGTCAGGTATGCCTGCTCGAATTGTGCGACGGCCTGCAGCTTGGCGCGATGGAAATTCAGCTCCTCGTCGGGCGCGACGCGCGCGCTACCGAACGCCGCACCGGCTTCACCGCAGTAAAGGATCTCGTCACCATCGGCGAGTAGCACTTCCCGGTGTATCAGGTTGTCCAGCTCGCGGACATTGCCGGGCCAGGCGTGGCCACGTATCCAGTCGATGGTCGCGGGGTGCAGGGCCTTTCGCGGCAGTCCGTAGCGCGCGCAGTAGCGCGCGACCAGGTGCTGGGCGAGCAGTTCGGGGTCGCCGGGGCGCTGGCGCAACGCGGGAATTGCAAGCGAGAGAATGTTCAGGCGGTACAACAGGTCGTCGCGGAATCCCCCGCCCTGGACGAGCGATGCTACCGGCTGGTTGGTCGCGGCCAGGATGCGCACGTCGGAGGCAACCTCCTTGCTGTGGCCGAGCGGGCGGTAACGCAAGTCCTGGAGGAAACGCAACAGGGTCACTTGTGCCTTGAGCGAGAGGCTGTCGATTTCGTCCAGGAACAGGGTGCCTGCCTGCGCCTGGGCGATGACACCCGCGCGTGCCTGCTTGGCATCGGTGAACGCGCCGCGTTCATGGCCGAACAACTCGGCTTCGATCAGGCTGTCGGGAATGGCGCCGCAGTTGATGGGCACGAAGGGTTTGCCGCGCCGCGCGCCGAGGTAGTGGATCGCCCGGGCCGCAAGCTCCTTACCGGCGCCGGTTTCGCCTTCGATCAATACCGGCGCATCGCTGCGGGCGATCTTGCCGATGCGGCGCAGCATCTCGTAGAACGGCGCCGAAGCGCCGATCATGTTCAGCGGCGCCAGTTGCGCTCCGGCTTCCGCCGCGATCGTGGCCGGATGCTGCAACGATTGTTCGTGTCTCCTCGGCTCCACGACGATTCCGCATATCTTGGCAGCCGACCGGCTGGCATATCGGCCCTTCCGCAAGCGCCGATATCGGCGTCATGCGTCCTCGTCTCCGTGTGAAGCGGGCACGCCGCACCTGCCGCGTTGGGCAGGGTTGCACGCTGGTTGGACCCCGCCGCGGCGGGTTAGTCATCTCATCGTAGATGAGCTGGCCGGGAATTCAAGGCGGCAGGAGTTGCCGCGCCACCACGGCGGCCCGCATCGTTTGTCCTGGACCGCAGAGCGCGTTGACTTACACACCGTTACACAACGAGACAAAGACGACCGCCCTGCGACATCGCGCATTTACGCGTGTTCGGTAGCCTTGTTGCATGGTTCGATGGGTCGCCGCGATCCATCGACGAGCCGGGAGGCAATCACCATGCCGCACGCGAGAACCGATCTGTTTTTGGGCCGCCAACCCATCGTCGACCGCCGCCGCAACATTCTGGCTTACGAACTGCTCTATCGCGACGCCGCAGACCCGTGCGCCGCATGCGTCAGCGACGAGGCAGCAGCGACCGCCCAGGTGATGGGCCAGGCATTCGACCGGCTGGGCGTGGCGACCGTGCTGGGGCCCTGCACCGGTTTTATCAACGTCGACCGCGAAATGCTCATGAGCCGCGCGCTGGAGCGGCTGCCGCGTGGGCGCGTGGTGCTTGAACTGCTGGAAACGATGGCCGTGGACGGCGCCGTGATCGAGCGCTGCCGCGCGCTCAAGCGTCTCGGTTTCCGTCTGGCGCTTGACGACGTTACGAGCTTCCGGGAATGCGACGAGCCGCTGCTCGGAATTGCCGACATCGTCAAGGTGGACGTGCTGGCCACCGACAGCGCGGCACTGGACGCGCTGGTACGCCGACTCAAGCTCTATCCAGCGCGGCTCCTGGCGGAAAAGGTCGAGACCCGGGACCGGGCGCGCCGCTGCCTGGAACTGGGCTTCGACCTGTTTCAGGGCTACTTCTTTGGCCGGCCCGTGATAGTGACCTCGTAGCCGCCTGGCGGCCGGCGCGACGGACACATGAGGCACGCGTGACGGAAGCGTGACCTATCTCAGGCACCCTGGGTGTGGATCCGGCGCGACGCGCGACGCGTATCAACCGGTGGAACCGCCACGGAGCGAGGTGGATCATGCACGAGCTGTATGCCGTACTGATGTCCTGGGCAGTGACGCTGTCCGGCTACGCTGCGCCGACGACCCAGGCGGAGGTGGTGAGCGTGCCCGGCAGCTACTTGGCCGAGCACGCCTGCGGCGGCCGGCCGTGCAAGGTGCTCGGCTGGTTTCCACCGGGCAACAGGATGTACTTGGACGAGCGACTCGATCCGCACAACGACCTGTTTGCCGCCTCAGTGCTGGTCCACGAGATGGTGCACTTCCTGCAGTACAAGTCCGGCGGCTACGCAGCCGAGCGTTCCTGCGAGGAAGTGATCCGGCTCGAGCGCGAAGCCTACGCCGTGCAGCGCGAGTTCCTGCTGCGCTACGGCGTCTATCGTCCCGTCGGCGCCAGCATGCACCACGTCGGCTGCGCGCTGACTGCCCAGGACACGGAAGCGCCCGCGCCGCACCATTTTTAGCATGAAGCCAGCCACTGACGCCTGATTGCCAACCGCCCGGCGCGCCGAGCGGCGACGTGTCCGCCAGTCGACGCGCACGGCCCGTCTGCCGCTGCGCCGCCGCATACAACCGCTGTCTTCTTCCGCGCTGTTCTATATAATGACACGCATTCTCGCCCGGCACAGCGTGCGAAGGGGCCGCACCCTGCGTCGGAACCACACCCCAACAAAATCCGCGACGCGAGATGCCTGTACAAGAAACGCTCCTCGTCGTGGACGACGAGGAGGACATCCGTGACCTGCTCGAGGGCTACCTCACGGGCCAGGGTTACCACGTACTCACGGCCGGAGACGGTGCCGAAATGCGTCGGCAGATGGCTGCCACAGCCGTCGACCTGGTGCTGGTGGACCTGGGGCTGCCTGGCGAAGACGGCCTGCGGCTGACCCGCTACCTGCGCGAGCATACCGCTGTGGCGGTGATCATCGTCACCGGCAAGGGCGAGCCGGTGGACCGGGTGGTTGGCCTGGAGGTGGGCGCCGACGACTACGTGGCCAAACCCTTCGATCTGCGCGAGCTGCTGGCGCGCATTCGTAGCGTGCTGCGGCGAGCGCGTCCAGTGCAGCACGCTGCCGATTCGACGCCGACCCCCGAGGTGATGCGCTTTGCCGGCTGGCAGTTCGATCTGGGCGGGCGGCGCCTGACGGCGCCCGGCGGCAGCGAAGTGCTGCTGACCACCGGCGAGTTCGAGCTGCTGGCGGCACTCGTGCGCAGCCCGAACCGCGTTCTCTCCCGCGACCACCTGTTGGAGGCGACCCGCAATCGCGAGGCGGGTCCGTTCGATCGCGCCATCGACGTCCAGGTCGGACGCCTGCGCAAGAAACTCGAATCGGACCCGGCCAACCCGCAACTGATCAAGGCGGTGCGCGGTGCCGGCTACATCTTCACTGCCGTGGTCGAGCGCGGCTGAACGGCCATCTGTCATGAACGAGCTGGAAACCTACCGCGGTCTGCTGGAAGCCGCCCCGGACGGAGTGGTGGTGGTGGACGGCGCCGGGCGCATCGTCCTCGTCAACGCCCAGACGGAACGGCTGTTCGGCTATGCGCGCGGGGAATTGATCGGACAGAGGGTCGAAATGCTCGTGCCGGCGAACCTGCGCGAGCGTCACAGTCGTAGGCGCGATGACTACCTCGCCGATCCCTCCCTGCGGCCCATGGGGCTGAACGCCGACCTCAAGGGCCAGCGCAAGGACGGCAGTGAGTTTCCCGTGGAAATCGGTCTCAGCCCGCTGGGCGCCGACGGTGTTCGGCTGATCTACGCGTCCGTGCGCGACATCAGCGAACGCAAGCAGATCGAGCTGGCGCTGCGTCAGGCGCGCGACGAGCTCGAGTCGCGCGTGGCCGAGCGCACCCGCGAGCTGGCGGTGGCTAACCAGGCGCTGCGACGCGAGATTACCGAGCGGGTGCGTACCGAAGAGGCGCTCGCCGCCGGTGAAGCGCAATTGCGCCTGCTCGTGGACAGCATAAAGGATTACGCCATCATCATGCTCGACCCGACCGGCCGGGTCGCCACCTGGAGCGCTGGCGCGCAGGCGATCAAGGGCTATTCGGCGGAAGAGATCATCGGCCGACATTTCTCGTGTTTTTATCCGCCGGAGGCAGTCGCGGCGGGCGAGCCCGAACGCCAGTTGCGACTGGCCCGCGACAACGGCCGGATCGAGGACGAAGGCTGGCGCATACGCAGCGATGGCACGCGCTTCTGGGCCGACGTCGTTATCACGGCGCTTGCCGACCGTCCGGGCACGCTGCGTGGCTTCGCCAAGATCACGCGCGATCTCACCGAGCGCAAACAGACCGAAGAGGCCCTGCGCCAGGCGCAGAAGATGGAGGCGGTCGGTCAGCTCACCGGCGGCATCGCCCACGACTTTAACAATCTGCTCACCGTTATCCAGGGCAATCTGCAGATGCTCGGCGATCAGACCGGCGGCGATGCGCTGAGCGCTAGACTTGTCGCCGCGGCGGCGCGCTCGGCCGGCCGCGGTGCCGAGCTGACGCGCAAGCTGCTCGCCTTCTCCCGGCGCCAGATGCTCAATCCCGCCAGCATCGACCTGGCCGAGCTGGTCGCCGGCATGTCGGACATGCTGCGCCGGACCCTGGGCGAGAACATCGACGTCATCACGCGCGTCGACGCGCAGGTGCCGCACGCCTTCGCCGACCCGGGACAGGTGGAGAACGCCTTGCTCAACCTGGCGCTCAATGCCCGCGACGCCATGCCGCGCGGTGGGCGCTTGGCGATCGGCATCGAAGCCGTGTCTTTGGACGCCGACTACTCTGCGCGGGAAGGCGGTGTTGTGCCCGGGAACTACGTACTCATGACGGTCAGCGACACGGGAACGGGCATGCCTGCGGGGGTGCTGGCGCGCGCCGTCGAACCCTTCTTCACCACTAAGGAAGCCGGCAAGGGCAGTGGACTGGGCTTGTCCATGGTTTATGGCTTTGTCAAGCAGTCCGGCGGCCATCTGAAGATCTACAGCGAACCGGGCTACGGCACGACGGTGCGTTTATACCTGCCGTTGGCCGAGCATGCCGACAGCAGGGTGGTCGAGGCGGCCGGGCACGACCACCTGCGCGGTAGCGAAACCGTACTGGTGGTGGAAGACGACGAGGACGTACGCCAGGTGGCGGTCGGTTTTCTCGACAGTCTCGGCTACGCCGTGCTGCAAGCGGCCGATCCGCGCCAGGCGTTGGCGATGCTGGAGCGCAACGCCCGCGTTGAGCTGTTGTTCACCGACGTGATTCTTCCCGGCGGCATGACCGGGGTCGACCTGGCCCGCGAGGCATGCGCCCGGCATAGCACGCTAAAAGTTCTGTACACCTCCGGCTATGCGCGTGGCGCGCTGCCTGCCTCGGGTCAGATGGACGAAGGCGCTGCCCTGCTCGCCAAACCCTATAGCCGTGAGGTCTTGGCGGCGAAGGTGCGCGAGATGCTCGACGGCGGGACACGCGCACCGAAGGGCGCAGGGCCGCCTGCCGGCTTGCGGTCGGAGGTCGACGGCAACGGGTCTTGACTACCCGTCAGGACGTGAGGGGCGTGCCCGATGGTGCGGGGGGCTGCACCGACACGGCCGCCGCAACGTGCCCGGCGACCACGCCGCGCACCCGCTCGATCAGCGCAGCCACGTCGAACGGCTTGACGAGAACCGCCGCCGCACCGAGGCGTCGCGCCGCATCGCGCTCTCTGCTGTCGGCGTCGCCGCTGACGATGAGCACGCGCGAGGCCCGCGAAGCCTGCGCCAGACGTCCGAGCAGTTCCAGCCCCGTCATGCCCGGGAGATGGATGTCGAGCACCAGACAGTCGAAGTCCCGCGCCCACGCCGAGGAGAGGAAATCCTCGGCGCGGTGCAGGGGCACGGCATCGAAGCCCGCGAGCTGAGCGGCCGTGGCCAGCATCTCCAGCACGTCAGCATCGTCGTCGACGATGCAGACCACGGGCCGAATGCCCATGGGGACGGGATCCCTCTGATTCATTGATGGCGTGCGCGCGCACCGTCCCGCCGCGGCTGCGGCACGTCGGCTGCGGCACCGAGCGCTGCCAGCGATTGCTCCCAAAGCCGCAGGCCGAAGGTCACAGGCCACCAGGCAAATGTCGTCGCGCCCTCGACCACGCGCGCCGTCTCGGCCGGCGCGAAGGGCCCGACATGACGGCCACGTGCGGAGCGCGGCGCAAGCGCCTGCGCCGGTCCGGCGAACTGCCGTCGAACTGCCCGGGCTTCATCGAACATGATCACCTTGCCCATCGCCGCGTTCCTCCCTCAGCGTTCAAAAGCGATATGCTGGCGTGCTAATCAGCCGCCGCAGGCGGTCGATATCGCACAACTCTGCGTCCCGGCCATGCATGATGATCATCCCCTCGTCCTCAAGGCGCGTGAGGGTGCGGCTGACCGTCTCGATCGTCATGCCCAGATAGTTGCCAATCTCCTCGCGCGTCATGCGCAGGGTGATTCTCGTCGGCGAGCAGCCGCGGATCGCCAGCCGGTGCGACAGACCAAGTAGGAACATTGCCAACTTCTGGCCGGCGCGCATGCTGCCAAGAAGCAGTACGACACCTTGGTCGCGCTGCATCTCGCGGCTGATTAGGCGATGGATCTGCCGCTGCAACGTAGGTTCGGCGCGCATCAGGCGCAGCAGCATGCCGTAGGCGATCTCGTACACCTCGCTGTTCTCGATGGCGACCACATCGCAGTTGTGAACCTCGGCGCCGATGGCATCGACGCCCAGGAGATCGCCCGCCATGTAGAACGCAGCGATCTGCTCCTTGCCGCCCTCGCTGGTAAAACGGCTCTTGAACGAGCCCTGGCGCAGCGCATAGATGGAACGAAACGGCATGCCGGTGAGGATGAGGACTTCGCCGCGCCGGAGGGTCCGTCGGTGGCCGCCGGCGGCCTCGATCAGTTCGAGCTCAGATAACGTCAGTCCGTCGGCCGGATACCGGGGGTCGAGTGCCTCGTTCCAGCCGCGCACGGGCGGCTGCGTCGCGAGTGTTCTTACGCTGGCCAAGCTTGGCACGCTTCGTCTCCTCGTCCTGTTCTTCGACGGCGCCGGCAATGGCGCCTGTTGGGGTTGGCGCGGCGCAAATGGCCTTCGCACGCCATGGACGAACTTAGCGCGCAACGACAACGCAATGATGTCGGTGTCCCGGCTGTCGGTAACAGTCTGTAACAAGCGGTCCGCTGGACCGGCCGGGGTCGTGCGCCAGCGGGCGGTTCAACGAGGTAGCGAGAAAGGCGCGCCGCGCGGCCGCAGCGAGCGAAAACGCGATCCAGTACGAGCGGGTATGGCAAATGCTTTGGCGAGCAGAAGCGCCGCGGACGGGGTCGGTGGCGGTCGTTCGATCGCGTTCTAGGATGCGATGAGCACGCCGTCGCGCTCGCGTACTACACCGGCGCGGGCGAGTTCCGCCACCAGCCAGCCGCTCAGCGCTTCGGGTGTGCTGTGGAGGAAGCGGTCGTTGATGCGGCGCGCCAGTTCCGCTTCGGCTAGGTAACGCGGTAGCTCGGCGCTGGGCAGCCGGCGCTTCTCCAGGAGCATGAAGGTAACGAGCACCTTGATGGCGTGACGGCCCAACCGAGTGCCGTCCGCCTCGAAGGCGGCGAGGCGCGCGAAAGCGCGGGCCAGCGCCTCGTCCACGTCGGCGAAGGGCGGGCCGTGGCCGGGGATGACGACGTCGATAGCCAGCGCGCCGATCATCTCCAGCGTAGCGCGGGTCGGCCCGAAGCCGTCGGCGCCGGACAGCTCCGGGAAAATGACGCCGAAGCCATCGTGCCAGAGCGCGTCGCCGGAGATTAGGATGCGCTTTTCGGCGCAATGAAACACCAGGGCGTGCATGTCGTGGCCGGGCGCCGGCAGGGCGCGCCAGAGCAAGCCGCCCAGTTCGAACTCCGCACCGGAGGCAATCGTTGCATCATGGGCGAAAGCTTCGGCAGTCTGTTCGGTAGATGTGAGCAGTAGCGCGTGCTCGTCCCAGTTGGTTACCGCTTCCTCGATGCCCTCGGGGATGGCGATGGTGCAGCCAAAGGCGCGCTGAACGGCGGCGTTGCCGCCAATGTGATCGGAGTGAGAATGGGTATTGAGCAGCCGCGTCAGGCGCCGACCCGCCAGCGCAAGCCGAACCAGCGCCACGGTCTGCTCCGCGTGGCTGACGTAGCCCGAATCCACCAGCGCCGCCTGCTCACCTTCCAAAAACAGGACGTTGTTCGACGACAGCCAGCCGCGCTCGAGCACGCAAATCTGCGGCGGCAGCAAACTCACACCACGTCACGACGCATGGCGGCGACCGGCAACTCGCTCACCCGCGGATACTCGCCCCGGTCGAATCGGTCGGGCTCGCGCAGATAGGCGAGCGCCATGTCCGTGGCATCGAAGCCCCAGAACAGCTCGCCGTCGATGAGCATGGTCGGCACGCCGAAGACGCCAGCGGCGATCGCCTCCTCACCGTTTGCGCGCAGCCGCGCCTTGACCTCGGGTGCGTTCGCCAGCGCATCGCCGTCGACCATGCCGAGCCGCGTCTGGATGACGTTCCATTCGATCGCCGTGTTCGGATCGCGTCCCTCCTCCCAGATGAACCGGAAAATCGTGTCCACCACTTTTCGCTGCCCACCGAGCGCCTCGGCCAGGCGCAGTGCCCGCACGGGATTGAAGGGATGTGCTGGCGGAAAGCGCAGCGGAATACCATACTGCTCGGCGAGCCACACGACATGGCGGTAAGTGAAGCGGCGCTTGCCCGGAATCTCCGCCGGCCCCTTGTGCTGCCAGTGCTTCAACAGCGCCGCGAACAACACCGGGCGCAGGTGCGCCGCCTCGAACGCCGGTAGCTCGCGCAACGTGCACCACTGCAGGTAGGAGAAGGGCGAGATGAAATCGAAGTACCAGACCAGTCGATGCACGTTGAGCCTCCAGTCTTCACGGCAAATCCGATGGGCAATCTGCAAAGCCAATTGACGTGAAAACTCTTTCTTACCACCAAGGACACCAAGGACGTTCAAGTGATCGAAGTGCAGGGAGTTCGCTTGCCAGGCAAGTTACTGTTTGCGCCTTGCATCGCTTTTTCTTGGTGTCCTTTGTGTCCTTGGTGGTGAATTGCACTTCAAAGATCCTCGCAGTCGCAACGCAGCGCCCCGTGCCACGGATCGTGGGCGGTTTCGCGGCGCCGTGCGACGTGTGCGAGGATCGCTTGCTTGCACTCGTCGCTGGCGTTTCCCCAAACGGCAATCTCCTCAAGGGTGCGCTGGCAGCCTTCGCACAGGCCCGTGACCGGATCCATGCGGCAGACGTTGATGCACGGCGAGGCGATGGCCATGATCCAGTCACTAGCACGTCATGCCGCGCTTGGCGAGCAGCGCGTGCGACACGCGCGAGGCGCAGGGCCGGCCGAGCACGCCGCTGATCCACACTGCCGTGTCCACCACGGCGTCGAGGTTGACGCCGCTTTCGATGCCCAGCCCGTTCAGCAGGTACACGACATCCTCCGTGGCGACGTTGCCCGACGCGCCGGCGGCGTAGGGGCAGCCGCCGAGCCCGGCCACCGAGGTGTCGAACACCGCCACGCCCAGCTCGAGGGAAGCGTAAACGTTGGCCAGCGCCTGGCCGTAGGTGTCGTGATAGTGACCGGCGATCCGGTCCACCGGCACGCGCGCCGCCACGGCCTCGAGCATCCGCTGGCAGCGTCCCGGCGTGCCGACGCCGATGGTGTCGCCGAGGGAAATCTCGTAGCAGCCCATCTCGAACAAGACCGCCGCCACCGCGGCCACCGCCTCGGGTACCACCTCGCCCTGATAGGGGCAGCCGAGCGCGCAGGAAACATAGCCGCGCACCCGCACGTCATGGGCACGCGCCGCCTCGACCACCGGCCGGAAGCGCGCCAGGCTCTCGGCGATGGAGCAGTTGATGTTCTTCTGCGAGAACGCTTCCGAGGCGGCGCCGAACACCGCAACCTCCTCGGCGCCGGCCGCCAGCGCTGCCTCAAAGCCTTTCATGTTCGGGGTGAGCACGGGATAGGCTACCCCTGGCCAGCGCCGAATCGCGGCCATGACTGCAGCGTTGTCCGCCATCTGCGGCACCCATTTGGGCGAGACGAAGGAGGTCGCTTCGATGGCCTTGAGGCCGGCCCGGCCGAGACGGTCGATCAGCTCGACCTTGACGGCCGTCGACACAACCTGCCGCTCGTTCTGCAAACCGTCGCGGGGGCCGACTTCGACGATCCTGACATGGCTTGGCAGCGTCATGGGAAAACCTCACCACAGAGGCACAGGGGCACAGAGGGTTGCACAGAGGAAAGAAAGAATTCTCTGTGAATTCCTCTGGGCCTCTGTGTCTCTGTGGTTCATTTGGTTACTCACTATCCGCTTCGAATTCCACCAACTCGGCGCCCTCGCTTACCTGCTCGCCGACCACGAACCGGAAGGATTTCAGCAGGCCCGCCGCCGGCGCATTGATGGTGTGCTCCATTTTCATTGCTTCCAGGATCAGCAGCGGCGCGCCCTTCGCGACGCGCGCGCCCGCGCTTGCCAGCAGGGCAATGATCTTGCCGGGCATCGGCGCGAGCAGCCCACCTTCGGCACCGCCGCCCTCGGTGCCATGGTAGAGCGGGTCCACCCGCGCAAGCTGATAGACCCGGCCATGGAGGAAGACGTGGCGCTTTTCCCCTGCCACCACTACCGAGGCATCCATGCGCATGCCGGAGAGATCGACGCGCAGCATCGAGTTCGCGCCCAATTCGCCCCGCGCCAGGATGCGCCGGCCCTCCAGCGTCAGCTCGTAGCCGCCGGCAGCGTAGCCGACCTGCACGGACCTCTCCAAGTCGCCGACGCGGAAGACGAGCTTGCGCTCGCAGCGCGAGTTCAGCCGCCAGCCGTCACGCAGGTGCCAGGGCGAGAATGGGTCCGCGTCGCGCGCCGCCGCAACACGCGCGCCGTCCTCTTCGCGCAGCAGCGTCGCCAGCGCGGCGACCAGAAATACGTCCTGGGGCACGGTCTCGCGCTCGGGGAACAGAAAGGCATGCTCGCGCTCGATTAGTCCGGTATCCACATCGGCATTGGCGAAAGCCGGGCAAGCGACCAGCCGGGACAGGAACTCGACGTTGTTGGCAACGCCGACGATGCGGTACTGTGCCAATGCCTGCAGCATGCGTGCCAATGCCCGCTCGCGGTCTACATCCCAGACGATGAGCTTGGCGATCATCGGATCGTAGTGGGGCGTGATTTCGTCATCCTGGTCCACACCCGTGTCCACCCGTACGTTGAGCGATTCCGCCGGCGGCGCGAGATGGCTGAGCCGGCCGATGGAAGGCAGGAAACCCTTGGCCGGATCTTCGGCGTAGATGCGCGCCTCCAGCGCGTGACCGCGGATCGACAATTGCTCCTGGGTGAGCGGCAGTGGCTCGCCGGCGGCCACGCGCAACTGCCATTCCACCAGGTCCAGCCCGGTGATCATCTCGGTCACCGGATGCTCCACCTGCAGGCGCGTGTTCATCTCCATGAAGTAGAAGGCCCCCTCCTGGCTGGCGATGAACTCGACGGTACCGGCACCGACATAACCGACTGCCCGTGCCGCCTCCACCGCCGCCCGGCCCATGGTCTGCCGCCGCCCGGGCGTCATGCCGGGGGCGGGCGCCTCCTCAAGCACTTTCTGGTGACGGCGCTGTACCGAGCAGTCGCGCTCGAACATATGCACGCAGTTGCCGCGGCTATCGGCGAATATCTGGATCTCGATGTGCCGCGGCCGCACGAGATATTTCTCCACCAGCACAGTGTCATCGCCGAACGCGGCACGTGCTTCGCGCCGGCATGACTCGAGAGCCGCGGCGAAGTCCGCCGCCTGCTCGACGATGCGCATGCCCTTGCCGCCGCCGCCCAGGGCCGCCTTGATCAGTACCGGATAGCCGACATGCTGCGCCTGTGCCTGAAGGAATGAGGGCTCCTGAATGTCGCCGTGGTAACCGGGCACCAGCGGCACGCTGGCGCTCTCCATCAGCCGCTTCGCCTCGGACTTCGAACCCATGGCGCGGATTGCCGTGACCGGCGGGCCGATGAAGACGATGCCCGAACGCGCGCAGGCCTCGGCGAGCTCCTCGTTCTCGGACAGGAAGCCGTAGCCCGGATGAATCGCCTGGGCGCCGGTCTTGCGCGCCGCCTCCAGGATGGTGGCGACGACCAGATAACTCTCACGCGCGGGCGCCGGGCCGATCAGCACCGCCTCGTCGGCCAGGCGCACGTGGCGCGCCTCGGCGTCGGCCTCGGAATAAACGGCAACGGTGTGAATGCCCAGCCGGCGCGCAGTCTTGATGACCCGGCAGGCGATTTCGCCGCGATTGGCGATGAGAATTTTGGTGAACATCAACTTCCACCACAGAGGCACAGAGACACAGAGATGAACACAGAGAAATGCGATTCACTCTGTGCATTCCTCTGTGCCTCTGTGTCTCTGTGGTTCATGTCTTTGTCATCCATGCCGGCTTGCGTTTCTCCAGGAACGCCGCCATGCCTTCCCTGCCCTCCGCCGAAGCGCGGATGCGTGTGATGCGCTGGGCGGTGTCGTCGATCAGGGCGACATCGATGGGCCGCCCGGCGACGCCGCGAATCAGCGCCTTGCATTCCGCTTGGGCCGCCGGGCCGCCGGCGAGCAGGGCGTCCACCAGTTCGCCCACCGCCTCGTCGAGTTCGAGCTCGGTGGGGACGATCTCGTGCACCAACCCGATGCGATAGGCCTCGGATGCGGAGAAGCGCTCGGAGCTGAGCATGTAGCGCCGGGCCTTGCGTTCGCCTATGGCGGCGATGACGTAAGGGCTGATCACCGCTGGCACGATGCCCAGCTTCACTTCGGTCAGGGCGAATTGAGCGTCGAAGGTGGCCACGGCGATGTCGCATGCGGCGATTAAGCCGACCCCGCCGCCGTAAGCGGGCCCCTGAACGCGGGCGATGGTCGGTTTGGGCAGCTCGTTCAGGGTGCGCAACAACTCGCCCAGGGCGCGCGCGTCGAGCAAGTTCTCGTCCTTCGTATAGCCGGCCGCCTGGCGCATCCAGTTGAGGTCGGCCCCGGCGCAGAAGCTCCTCCCGGAGCTGGACAGGACAACGACGCGCACGCCGGCATTCAGCGCCAGATCGCGCAGTGCGATCGTCAGCTCGCCGATCACGATGTCATCGAACGCGTTGTGCCGCTCGGCGCGGTTGAGCGTGATGATGCCGACGCCGCCGTCGACCTCGGTGAGCACCGTTGCTTCGTTCATGCAAACTCTCCCTTCCGTTTGGTCTGCCCCGTCCGCATGGCCACGCGCTCGCGCCGGCCGCTATTCGTCATCCATCGCCGCCGGCCGCGCGATGCCCAGCTCGTAGCCGGGAAACACCACGTCGTCATCGACGGCATAAAGCAGGCACGGTACACCGTACTGCCGCTCGCAGGCCGCGACAGCCTCGGTGCGGGCGCTGTGCCCGGTGCGCCAGACCCAGTCGCCGCGCAAATTCAACGCGAAGGCGCGTGGCCGATAAGGCGTATCGAGGAAGGCGACATAACCATCCCGGCCGCCCTTCTTGACGTAGGGTACCGCGCGCACGTCGTCCACCAGGCGCACTGGCCGCGATTTCACTTTCCAGCCTGCCGGCCACAGCGTCAGCATCTTCACCGGTCGCGGCGCGGGCGGTTCCACGCGTTCGCCGTCGGGCAACGCGGCACATGCCGAAACCAGCAGCGCCGCCGCGGCAACTGCACCGCGCCTTATCCCTGTCCGGTACACGGATCTTCCGCCCCGTTGCCTGTCCATGCCGTCACATGCGGAAGACGCCGAAACGGGTCTGCTCGATCGGCGCGTTCAGCGCCGCCGAGATGCCCAGCGTCAGCACGCGGCGCGTCTGCGCCGGGTCGATGACACCGTCGTCCCACAGACGCGCCGTCGCATAGTAGGGATGACCTTGCGTTTCGTACTGAGCGCGAATAGGCGCCTTGAACGCTTCTTCGTCCTCCCAGCTCCAGCTCTTGCCGGCCGCTTCCAGGGCGTCGCGGCGGATGGTGGCGAGCACGCTCGCCGCCTGCTCACCACCCATGACCGACACGCGCCCGTTGGGCCACATCCACAGGAAGCGCGGCGCATAGGCGCGCCCGCACATGCCGTAGTTGCCGGCGCCGAAACTGCCGCCGATGATGAGCGTGAACTTCGGCACCCGGGCGCAGGCTACCGCAGTGACCATCTTCGCGCCGTCCTTGGCGATCCCCTGGTTCTCGTACTTGCGCCCGACCATGAAGCCGGTGATGTTCTGCAGGAACACGAGTGGAATGCCGCGCTGGGCGCACAGCTCGACGAAGTGCGCGCCCTTCTGCGCCGATTCATTGAACAGGATGCCGTTGTTGGCGATAATGCCGACGGGATAGCCATGCAGGCGCGCGAAGCCGGTGACCAGGGTCGTCCCGTAGCGCGCCTTGAACTCGTCCAGGCGCGAGCCGTCCACGATGCGGGCGATCACTTCGCGCACGTCATAGGGCTTGCGCGTGTCCGTGGGGATGACACCGTAGAGCTCCTCCGGGTCGTAGGCAGGTTCCTCGGGCGACGCGAGCTCCATGCTAATGGGCTTGCCACGATTCAGATTGCCGACTATGCGCCGCGCCAGGTACAAGGCGTGGGCGTCGCTTTCGGCGAGATGATCGGCGACACCGGAGATGCGGGTATGCACGTCGCCGCCACCCAGGTCCTCGGCGCTCACCACTTCGCCGGTGGCCGCCTTCACCAGCGGTGGGCCACCGAGAAAGATGGTGCCCTGGTTGCGGACGATGACCGCCTCGTCGCTCATCGCCGGGACGTAGGCGCCGCCGGCGGTGCAGGAGCCCATGACGACGGCGATTTGGGGAATCCCCAGGCCGGACAGAGTGGCCTGGTTGTAGAAGATGCGGCCGAAGTGGTCGCGGTCCGGAAAGACCTCATCCTGGGTCGGCAGATTGGCGCCGCCGGAGTCCACCAGATAGACGCAGGGCAGACGGTTCTCGCGGGCGATATCCTGGGCGCGCAGATGCTTCTTGACCGTCATCGGATAGTAGCTGCCGCCCTTCACGGTGGCGTCGTTGGCGACGATCATGCACTCCCGGCCCATGATCCTGCCGATGCCGGTGACGATGCCCGCCGATGCCACCTCGTTGCCGTACATCTCCCACGCGGCGAGCTGGGACAGCTCCAGAAAAGGCGTGCCCGGATCGAGCAGTGAGGCGACGCGGTCGCGCACCAGCAGCTTGCCCCGCGCCAGATGTTTCTGGCGATGCTCGTCCGGTCCGCCGCGCGACACCTGATCGGTCTTGGCACGCAAATCGGCGACCAGGGCGCGCATGGCCTGCGCGTTGGCGCGGAACTCGTCGCTGCGAGTATTAAGGTTGGATTTCAGTGTCGTCATAAAACCCACCACAGAGACACAGAGGCACAGAGCAATCCACAGAGAATTCGTGCTTTCCTCTGTGCTACCCTCTGTGTCTCTGTGGTTCAGCCTTTCAAAATCCTCTCGTCTGCAACCACTTCTCCACCTGCGGCAGGCGGTCGGAGCCCCAGAACGGCTCGCCGTCCACAATGATAAACGGCGAACCGAAGACGCCGCGAGCGAGCGCGCTGTCGTTCGCCTTCTTGAGCCGCTCCTTCACGGTCGGATCGCTCAAGCCGGCGCTGAACGCATCCTTGTCCATGCCCAGGGAATCGGCGAACACCGCCAGACGCTGGGAATCGGAGATGTCGATGCCCTCGGCGAAATAAGCCCGGTAGCAGACTCTGGCGAAGGCGCGGGCGAGGCGGGGGTCGCGCTGCTGCAGCCAGTAGTAGCCGCGCGCCGCATTCACGGTAGCGATGGGAAACACGGCGGGCGGCCGATAGGCGATGCCGAGATGGCGCGCCGTGCGCGGAATGTCGCGCAATGCGTACTCGCCCTTGAGCGGCAGCTCCGGCAAGGGCGCACTGCCGGTGACCTTGAACACCACACCGAGCAGGATCGGATGCCATTCGACCGCGCGGCCGTAGCGCGCCGCCAGCTCGTCGATCCGCTCTGAGGCGAAATAGCCGTAGGGGGAGGAGAAGTCGAAATAGAAGTCGATAGCCGCCGTCACGTGTTGCCCCCGCATTTTCACCACCAAGGGCACCAAGGACACCAAGAAAACGCAAACCATCCTCTCATTGCCAATATCGCTGACAGATGGCGAACGATCCCGGCGGTCTCCTGAACTTCTTGGTGTCCTTGGTGTTCTTGGTGGTGGATAATCCCTCTACATGAACGCCCGGCTGATCACCAGCCGCTGGATGTCGCTCGCGCCTTCGTAAATCTGCGTCACGCGCACGTCGCGATAGATGCGCTCCACCGGGAAGTCGGCGACGTAGCCGTAGCCGCCGTGGATCTGGATGGCGTCGGAGCAGACACGTTCGGCCATCTCCGAGGCGAACAGCTTGGCCATGGACGCTTCCTTCAGGCACGGCTTGCGGGCGTCGCGCAGGTTCGCCGCGTGCAGCACCAGTTGCCGCGCCGCCTCGATCCCGGTGGCCATGTCGGCAAGGCGGAAGCTCACCGCCTGGTGCTCGATGATGGGCTTGCCGAAGCTCTCCCGTTCCCGGGCGTAACGCAGTGCCGCCTCGAAGGCGGCGCGGGCCATGCCGACCGACTGGGCGGCGATGCCGATGCGTCCGGCCTCCAGGTTGGCAAGCGCGATGCGGTAGCCCTCGCCCTCGTGGCCGAGCAGGTTCTCCGCCGGGATGCGGCAGTCCTCGAACAGTATCTGCGCCGTATCCGAGGCGTGCTGGCCCATCTTCTCCTCGATGCGGGCGACGATGTATCCCGGCGTGGCGGTGGGCACGATGAACGCCGAGATGCCTTTCTTGCCCGCAGCCTTGTCGGTGCATGCAAATACGATGGCGATGTCGGCGTTCTTGCCCGAGGTGATGAACTGCTTGACGCCGTTCAGCACCCAGGCATCGCCGTCGCGCACGGCGCAGGTACGGATGGCGGCGGCATCGGAACCGGCGTGGGGCTCGGTAAGGCAGAAGCAGCCGAGCTGGGTGCCGCTCGCCAGGGGCTTGAGGAACTTTTCCTTCTGCGCCTCGCTGCCGAACGCGAGGATGGGGCCGCAGACCACGGAGTTGTTGACGCTGATGATGGTCGACGTGGCGCCGTCGCCGGCGGCGATCTCCTCCAGCGCCAGGGCCAGCGAGACGTAGTCCAGGCCGGCGCCACCCCACCGCTCCGGCACCACCATGCCGAAGGCGCCGAGCGCCGCCAGCTCCTTGAGCGCTTCGCGCGGGAATGTGGCATCGCGATCCCACTCGGCGGCGTGCGGCGCAAGCTGCTCGCGGGCGAAGGCGCGCATGGCATCGCGGATCATCTCCTGGGTGTCGCTCAGTATCACTTTTCGGTCGCTTTCAATCGACGAACTGCGCCCGGACGATGCGCCATTCCTGCGGGCCGTCCAGGGTGCGCGAGCAGCCCAGCGCCTCGGGTGCCGCGCCGGGTTTCAAGTCGGTCTTCGAGCGGTCGCCGGTACCGACGCCCATGTGGTAGCGATCGAGCCACACCCGTACCGTGCGCGAAGCATGGGTGCTCGTCACCAGAATCTGCACGGCATTGCGCGCGACGCACGTGGCTTCGAACTCCTGAGCGAAGCGAACGAAGGAGCGCGCGTCCTCCTCCTGTGCCCGCGCCGATTGCGACGGCATGCCCAGCGTCGAGAGCGACAGCGCAATCATCCATGTCACCGCGGCGGCGCAGCGCGGGCGCGCAGTCTGTCCGGACACGGGATGCATCTCGGGCTGACTCACGTCCTGAGGTGTCCGCCTAGACCATCTCGATGGCCATGGCCGTGGCTTCGCCGCCGCCGATGCACAGGCTGGCGATGCCGCGCTTCAGGCCATGCTTGCGCAGCGCCCCGATCAGCGTGACCAGGATGCGCGCGCCGCTGGCGCCGATGGGGTGGCCCAGGGCGCAGGCCCCGCCATGGACGTTGACCTTGTCATGGGGCAGCCTGTGTTCGCGCATCGCCGCCATGGCCACCACAGCGAAGGCCTCGTTGATCTCGTACAGATCGACCTTGTCGGCCATCCAGCCGGTACGCTCGAACAGTTTGGCGATGGCGCCCACCGGCGCCGTGGTGAACAGACCCGGCTGCTGCGCGTGGGTGCTGTGGCCGACGATCACGGCCAGCGGCGCGAGACCGAGCTTTTCGGCCGTGGAGCGGCGCATTAGCACCAGCGCCGCGGCGCCGTCGGAGATGGAACTGGAATTTGCCGCCGTCACCGTGCCGTCCTTGCGGAACGCGGCCTTCAGGCTGGGAATCTTTTCGATGTTGGCCTTGAAAGGCTGCTCGTCGCCGGCGACGGCCACGTCGCCCTTTCGTCCCGCCACGGTCACCGGCGCGATCTCCCAGGCGAAGGTGCTGTCGGTGTTCGCCCGCTGCGCCCGGGTGAGCGAGGTGATGGCGAATTCGTCCTGGGCCTGGCGGGTGAATTGGTAGCTGGCGGCGCAGTCCTCGGCGAAAGTGCCCATGAGACGCCCCTTGTCGTAGGCGTCCTCGAGTCCGTCGAGGAACATGTGGTCCAGCACCTGGCCGTGGCCCATGCGGTAGCCGCCGCGCGCCTTGGGCAGCAGGTAGGGCGCGTTGGTCATGGATTCCATGCCGCCGGCGACCATGATCTCGTTCGTGCCGGCAAGCAGCAGGTCATGGGCGAACATGGCGGCCTTCATGCCCGATCCGCACATCTTGTTCACCGTCGTGCAGCCGGCGGCGAGCGGCAGTCCGGCACCGAGCGACGCCTGCCGTGCCGGTGCCTGCCCCTGGCCGGCGGGCAGCACGCAGCCCATGATCACTTCCTGCACTTGTTCGGGCCCGATGCCCGCGCGTTCGACTGCCGCCTGGATGGCGACGCTGCCCAGTTGCGCCGCCGTCAGCGCGGCGAAGTCGCCTTGAAATGCGCCCATGGGCGTGCGGGCGGCCGAGACGATGACGACAGGATCATTCATTTCATTCCACTCCTCGCTTATATGCTGGCCGGCATGACACGGTCAGCGCTGCCATGGTAAATCGTACTCCACTACATGCGCCCGCGCCTTGGCCACGATAGCCTCGGGAAACTCGCAGGACTTGCGCGCGGCGGTGTCCATGTGCACACCTGTCAGCAAGGTGATGGCGGAAATCTCCTGCGTTTCAGCGTTGCGCATCTCATGCACGAAGCGGATGACCTTTTCGCGCACTTCGATGGTTCCGGTGCGCACCGCCACCGTGTCGCCGGCGTGCAGCTCGCGCCGATAGGCGATGCGCTGCTCCACAGCGGCCATGCCGCGCCCCTGGTCGCGCAGATAAGAGGGTGTGAGGTCGAGGTAGGCGAAGAAGTTCCACGTCGCCTCGTCGAATTTGCCGACGTACCACATGACGTTCATGTGATCCATGTGGTCGCAGTGCCACGGATAGACGGTGCCGCGGTAGGTTTCGATCATGGTGCAGATGCGGTTTGCCGCAGGCCTCCGTGGCAGGCCGGGTCGACCACGAGCGCCCGTGCCCGTGCCGCCACGTCGTCCGGGAAGGGCCTCGCCTTGCGCGTCTGCGGATCGAGACACACGACGGTAAACTCGCACGCCGCGCAGACTTCGCCGGTTTCGGTGTTGAACAGTTCGTGGATGAAGCGCAGGACCTTGCCGCGGATCTCGATCACGCCGGAGCGCACCGCCACCGTATCGCCGGGATACATCTCCTTGCGATAGGAGATGTTCTGCTGCACCGCCGCCATGTGCAGAGCACCGCTGCGCAGCAGCGAGGGTGTCATGCCGATCATGGCGTAGAGCTGCCAGCAGGCCTGCTCGAAGAACTCCATGTACGCACGCACGTTGATGTGCCCCATGTGATCGCGCTGCCACTCGTGTACCGTGCCGCGCGCCGTCTCCACCCAGTCAGCCACACTTGCCTCCGCGATTGCCGAATGTTCGTCCGGGGAACAGCTCATTCGCCGCGCCGGCCGACGGCGGCGAGTGCCATGGCGTAGGCGTCGAAAAGCTCGTCACGCGCCCGTACCGCGAGGTTCAGGTCGCGCAGCAGTCCATCGCGCAGGCCGTAGATCCAGCCGCGCACTGTGAGCGGCTGACCGCGTTCCCAGGCGTCTTGTACGGCGGTGCATTGCCCGACGTTCACCACCTGCTCGATGACATTGAGCTCGCACAGCCTGTCGTGACGCATTTCGGCTGCGGCGATGTCGTCGAGCAGGCGCTGGTGTTTGAAATACACATTCTGGACATGGCGCAGCCAGTTGTCGGACAGGCCGATGCGCTTGCGCGCCATGGCCGCGAGCACGCCGCTGCAGCCGTAGTGGCCGACGACGATGATGTGCTTGATCTTGAGCTGATCGACGGCGAACTCGATCACCGATTGGCAGTTCAGATCGGTGTGCACCACCACGTTGGCGACATTGCGATGCACGAACACCTCGCCCGGCATCAGGCCGATGATCTCGTTGGCCGGCACGCGGCTGTCGGAACAGCCGATCCACAGATATTCCGGCGTCTGCTGACGCGAGAGCTTGGCGAAGAACTCCGGATCTGCGGCGCGCATGCGCTCCGCCCAGAGGCGGTTATTGCGAAACAAATGATCCAGTTGGTCCATTTCTCGGAGTCTCTGTCGGCGCGCGGCGCGGGCCGGCCCCGCCCCGCCGTGGCCATAGCCGTTGCTACATGCTTTCCGCAAACAGCTCGCGACCGATGAGCATGCGGCGGATTTCCGAGGTCCCGGCGCCGATTTCGTAGAGCTTGGCATCGCGCCACAGCCGCCCGGTCGGGTAATCGTTGATGTAGCCATTGCCGCCCAGGCACTGAATCGCTTCGCCGGCCATCCAGGTTGCCTTCTCGGCAGCGTAAAGGATCGCGCCGGCGGCGTCCTTGCGCAAGGTGCGCGCGTGTCCGGCGCGATCGCAGTTCCTGCCCACGGCGTACACGTAGGCGCGGCAGGCGCTGAAGGTGGTGTACATGTCGGCGAGCTTGCCCTGCATGAGCTGGAACTCGCCGATGGGCTGGCCGAATTGCTTGCGTTCATGGATGTAGGGAACGACTGCATCGAGGCAGGCGGCCATGATTCCCAGGGGCCCGCCGGCAAGCACGGCGCGTTCGTAGTCCAGTCCGCTCATCAACACGCGCACGCCGCCGCCGACCCGGCCCAGGACGTTCTCCGCGGGCACCTCGCAGTCCTGGAACACCAGCTCGCAGGTGTTGGAGCCACGCATGCCCAGCTTGTCCAGTTTCTGTGCCGTCGAAAAGCCCTTGAAACCCCTCTCGACCAGAAAAGCAGTGATGCCCTGTGCGCCGGCGGCCGGGTCGGTCTTGGCATAGACCACGAGCGTGTCGGCGTCGGGGCCGTTGGTGATCCACATCTTGTTGCCGTTGAGCACGAAGCGATCGCCTTGCCGCTCGGCGCGCAGCTTCATGGACACGACATCCGAGCCCGAGCCGGGTTCGCTCATGGCCAGCGCGCCCACGTGCTCGCCGGAGACCAGCCTGGGCAGATACCTGCGTTTCTGATCGTCGCTGCCGTTGCGCCGGATCTGATTGACGCATAGGTTGGAGTGGGCCCCGTAGGACAATCCTACGGAGGCCGAGGCGCGGGAGATCTCCTCCATGGCGACGATGTGGGCGAGATAGCCGAGCCCGGCGCCGCCGAATTCCTCGTCGACGGTGATGCCGAGCAGGCCCAGGTCACCAAGCTTGCGCCACAGCTCCACGGGAAAGTGATTGCTGCGGTCGATCTCGGCGGCGCGCGGTGCCAGTTCCTTTTCGGCGAAGGCGCGCACGCTGTCGCGCAGCATGTCGATCGTTTCGCCCAGATCGAAGTCCATTGCGGGAAGGTTCATGGTTTGTCTCCTCGCGTCCTGTGTCCTGCGGTCAACGGTCCGCCTTGCCGTGCATGGTCATCAGGGTCTGTTGCATCGCGGCGCAGAGCACGCGGTGGCTGCCGCGCTCGGCGAACACCTCGGCTCGGGTGATGACCAGATTGCGGCCGGCCTTGACGACGTGGCCATGGGCGACGAGCCGTTCGCCATCGCCCGGTGCCAGGATGTTGAGCTTGTACTCCACGGTGAGCACGCTGGAATCGGCGGGCATGAGGGAGAAACCGGCATAACCGCCGGCCACGTCGGCCAGGGTGCCGATGACGCCACCATGAAAATAGCCGTGCTGCTGGGTGACCTCGGAACGGAAGGCCAGGCAGATTTCGCAATAGCCGGGGCGGATCTCCGTCAGCTCGGCACCAATGAAAGACATCATCTTCTGCCGGGCGAAACTGGCGCGCACGCGGTCGGCGAAATGCGGGTCGCGCGGCTCGAAATGTCTGCCCCGTTCGCTCAAGGCGCCTCCTCCTCCAGGTGGCCGCGTTTGCAGCTCGCCGCGAATTCTAGGTTGACGTTTACGTCAACGTCAACATTTTGTTAAAATATCAACGAATCTCCTGGTCCGACACCGACTGCTGCGCTGTTCCCAGGCGGCCGGACTTGGCAAGCAGTTGCCGGCACTGGCGCTCCAAGGCGTACACCTCGGACAGTACCGCTTCGACGTCTTCGCGTTGCTGCTCCAGGGCTGCCTTGCGACGCGCCAATACGGTCAGGAAGCGTGTCAGTTGCGGGCTTTCGTCGTGGGCCGTATCGTACATGTCGATCAGCTCGCGGATCTCGGCCAGGGAGAGGCCGAGCCGCCTGCCGCGCAGCGTCAACTTTAGGCGCGTGCGGTCGCGCTTATCGTAGACGCGCGTGTTGCGGTCGCGCCGCGGCGAGAGCAGGCCTTGGTCCTCGTAGTAACGAATCGCCCGGGGAGTGACGCGGAACTCGCGCGCCAACTCGGTGATCGTGTAGGTGGTATCGCTGTTCATCGGCCGGAACTTGGTCCGGTTTCGCGCGGAGACACGGACGGCAGGATTTTCAGGTAGTATGCAATGGTGCACCGCATCGAGCGCTGGCGCCCGCGCGGGGCAAGTTAAGCAGATTTCCCGCATCAAATCAAATCGCCGCACCCAGCGAACAGGAGCAGCCTGCGCCCATGGATCAGCCGATTGCCATCGACTATCCGCTCCATGACCTGCCCCCCGCTGGCAAGGCGCTGCCTGCGGCTCCGGGCATCGAGTGGGTGCGCATGCCGCTGCCTTTCGCCCTCGATCACGTCAATCTCTGGCTACTTCACGACGGCGACGGCTACACGCTTGTCGACGCGGGCATCGCCCTCGACTCTATCAAGGAAAGCTGGGAGGCAATTCTGGCGAGCGTTTGCGCCGCCAAACCGATCCGGCGCCTGATCGTCACCCACTATCATCCTGACCATCTCGGCCTTGGCGCGTGGCTGGCCGCGAAGCTGGGCATCGAGGTGTGGATGACCCAGGGCGAATACCTCGCCGCGCTCGCCGTGCGCGAGCAACTGGCCGGCTTCGGCGTGCCTGCGATGCTGAAACAGTTTCGCGCCAACGGCCTCGACGAGGCGAGGCTGGACGCCCTGGCCCGGCGCGGCAACAGCTACCGGCGCGGCGTGCCCGACCTGCCCGATCATTACCGGCGCATGGTCGACGGCGAGGACCTGCGCATTGACGGCCGCAACTGGCGTGTCATGGTCGGCCACGGCCATTCGCCGGAGCACGCCGCCCTTTACTGCGAGCAACTCGGCGTTCTGATTTCCGGCGACATGGTGCTGCCGCGCATCACCACGAACGTCAGCGTGCTCGCGGCGACCCCCGACGCCGATCCGCTCAAACTTTATCTCGATTCGCTCGCGCGCTACGCGCAACTATCGGCCGATACCCTCGTGCTGCCTTCCCATGGCCGGCCGTTCCGCGGCCTGCGTCAGCGCGTGGAGTTCGTGGCGGCCCATCATCGCGAGCGCTGCGACTTGCTGCTTGCCTGCTGTCCTGCGCCGCGCAGCGCCGCCGAGTTGCTGCCGACGTTGTTCACGCGCGAGCTCGACCCACACCAAGTCATGTTTGCCATGGGGGAAACGATCGCCCACCTCAACCGCCTCGTCTATGCCGGCGAGCTGCACAAGGTAGAGGGGAGCGACGGCATCACCCGCTTTGTCACGCTGCATTAATCAGGAGAGGAAACCAATGGCCACGACAACCGAAGACCCTGCAACACGATCGCTGCCCGATCCTCAGGAAATGGCCAAGACCTATGCCGAAGTGGCGCAACGGGCTTCGAAGCTCATTTCCGACCACGTCAAGCGCCAAGTCGCCCGCGGTGCGACGGTACCGGGCGACGAGTTGGGCATCGCCCAGGCTTTCATGGAAATGATGGCCAAGCTGCTGTCCAACCCGTACACGCTCGCGCAGTCGCAGATGAATCTGGTCTGGGACTATTTTTCCCTCTGGCAGCACTCCATGCTGCGCTTCATGGGCCTGCACGTGCAGCCCGTGGCGGCGCCGGCCAAGGGCGACAACCGCTTCAGGGACGAGCAATGGGAGGAGCATTTTCTTTTTGACTTCATCAAGCAGTCCTACCTCATCTCGGCGCGCCATATCCATGACACGGTGAGCAAGGTCGAGGGCTTGCCCAACGGCACGCAGAAGAAGGTGAACTTCTTCACGCGCCAGTTTATCGACGCGCTCTCGCCATCGAATTTCGCGCTGACCAATCCGGAGGTTTTCCGCGAAACGCTCAAGAGTCACGGTCAGAACCTGATCAAGGGGTTCAACAACCTGCTGCGCGACATGGAGGACGGCGAAGGCCAGTTGCGCATCCGCATGACCGACACCTCCGCCTTCGAGATGGGCAAGAACGTCGCCACGACGCCCGGCAAGGTGGTGTTCCAGAACGAGCTGATGCAGTTGCTGCAGTTCAGCCCGTCCACCAAAGAGGTGCTCAAGCGCCCCTTCCTGATCGTCCCGCCCTGGATCAATAAGTACTACATCCTCGACCTGCGCGAGAAGAACTCGTACATCAAATGGGCGGTCGACCAAGGTCATACCGTGTTCGTGATTTCGTGGGTGAACCCGGACGAGAAACTCGCCCAGCTGGGATTCGACGACTATCTGAGCAGGGGCACGCTGGCCGCGGTAGAGGCCGTTTGCGAGCAGACCGGCGCGAAGGAAATGAACGCCGTGGGCTACTGCCTGGGCGGCACCTTGCTTGCCTGCACGCTCTCCTACATGGCCGCCAAGAAGGACAAACGCATCGCCTCGGGCACCTTCTTCACCACCATGCTCGACTTCTCGCAGCCCGGGGAACTGGGCGTGTTCCTCGACGACAAGGCGGTCGAGGGGCTGGAGAAGAAGATGTTCGAGCGCGGCTTTCTGGAAGGCGCGGAGATGGCCGGCACCTTCAACATGCTGCGCGCCAACGATCTCATCTGGTCGTTCGTGGTGAACAACTACCTGCTGGGCAAGGACCCGTTCCCCTTCGACCTGCTGTACTGGAACTCCGATTCCACACGCATGCCGGCCAAGATGCACAGCTACTATCTGCGCAACTTCTACATGAAGAACCTGCTGCGCGAGCCCGGCGGCATCGAATTGGCCGGCACGCCGATCGACCTGCGCAAGATCAAGGTGCCGTGCTACTTCACCTCCACCATCGAGGACCATATCGCGCCGTGGAAGAGTACCTATCTCGGCGCCCAGCTCTTCGGCGGTCCGGTGCGCTTCGTTCTGGGCGGCTCCGGCCATATCGCCGGCATCGTCAATCCGCCGGTGGCGAACAAGTACGGATTCTGGATCAACGCTACCGACAAGCTGCCCGACTCTTCCGATGAGTGGTTCAGCGGCGCGGTGCACCAGCCCGGGTCGTGGTGGACGGACTGGCAGCGGTGGGTGGTCGGGCTCGATGACGAATGGGTACAAGCGCGCGATCCGGCCAAGGGCAAGCTCAAGGCCCTCGAAGACGCGCCGGGCTCCTACGTCAAATTCCGTCTCGACACGGCGAAGAAACAAAAGCTCGCCTGAGGACGACGATGATCATACGACGGGGGCTGCGGCCCCCGTTTCCGTTGCCGCGCTGATGCTCAATCGCCCCGCGGCAGGCGCGCCTTGGCGGCTGGTGCTCGACACCAATGTGCTGCTTTCCCTGTGGGCGTTCGGCGACCCGCATCTGCGCTGGCTCGACGAAGCCCTGTCGGCAGGCGCCGTCGCGCTGCTGACGAACCAGGCGTGCGGCGCCGAGTTCGCGCGTGTGCTCACCTACCCGGGATTGGGCTTCGGTGGCGAGCGCATCGCTGCCGTCCGCGCGCGCCATGACGCCATCGCCCGGCCGGTGACCGAACTGCCCGCGCAGCGCATTGCGCTGCCCACCTGCCGCGATCCCGACGACCAGAAATTTCTCGAACTGGCGCGGGACGGCGGTGCCCACTTCCTCGTCACCAGCGACAAGGCGCTGCTCGCCCTGGCGCGACGCCGGCCGATGGTGGAGCACTTTGCCATCGTTCACCCCGAGCGGCTTGCACATCGACTCGCACCGCGCGCCGATGTGCCGCGTCCGCGCGCTGGCTGACGAGGCTATCCGAACGTCAGTTCCGCACGGGCAAGCGCTAGGGCGTCGATGGGCAGCAGCAGCGCCAGCGGTTGCTCGACCTGGCTCACGCGATCGAGCGCGCGCAGCAGTTGCCTGCGCCACTGGGCGCGCAACGTCGCGTCCGCGCTGGGCGCGATCCGGCCCCGACAGCCATCCGCCTGGCACCGGCAGGCGAAGCTTTCGGGCGCGGTAAGATGAAGCGTGCCGTAGTCGATGGTGATCTGCTCGCCAGGCGAGATGTCGCGCACGGCGAGATCGAAGCCGTGGTCCGTCGCCAGGCAGTTGGCGGCGCAGGAATGGTTGATCAGCCGGGCGTTGTCCCAGGTCAGCACCCAGTTGCCGTCGCGGTCGTGGTAGGCGTACTTGTTCAGCAGATCGTCATAGTCGGCGGACAATCCACCCGCCCGTTGTGCTGTGATCACCTGATCAAACTCGTCCAGGACCCAGACCAGCGTGCCGCAGGCAATGGCGCGGCAGGCGAATACGCCGACGCCTATCTCGGCGTTGACCAAACGCAGCTCCGTGTACGGGTGAAGCACCGGTTCTCCCCCTGCTCCCTCTCACCGCCCACCGGCGGTGCGCAAGCGTTCCAGGTAATGCAGGCCGCCGATGGCGCGGCTGCCGTACCACGACATCATGGTGCCGTCGATCAACTGCACCGGCGTGCGCCCGAGCGGCAAGAGTGCGGCGATCTGCGCGACATGGCGGGAGCGGAAACGGTACGGCTCGCTCGGCATCAGTACGCGCTCGACCTCCCCGAGCCAGGCAGAGCCGGGCACCACCTCAGGATAGCGCCGCGCCGCCTCGACGGGAAGGGTGTCCCAGCCTGCCGCTGCGAGGGTGGCGGAAATGTAGGTGTCCCGCGACACCGTCATCCACGGGTCCTTCCAGATGAGGTAAAGCACCTTCTCGCGCCGATGACGCGTGGCTGCCGCTTCGACGCGGGCGAGTGCTTCGGCGCAGCGCCGGGCCAGCGCCTCGGCCTGCTCCGCGCGGTGGAACATCGCGCCGAAGAACCGAAACAGATCGATATTGTCGGCCGGCCGCAATGGATGCGTGACAATGACATGAGGAATAAACTCCCGCATCGCCGCCACGGTCTCGCGCTGATTCTCGTCGACATTGACGATGGCATGAGTGGGCGCGAGCGCTCGCACCTTGTCCATGGCGACATTCTTCGTGCCGCCGACTTTGGGCACCTGCCGCAGTGCCTGGCGCGGATGCACGCAGAAGCCAGTGCGGCCGACCAGGTGCTCGCTCAGCCCGAGTGCGCACACCATCTCGGTCAGGCTGGGCACCAGGCTGACAATGCGCGGCGCGCCCGTGCACGGCTCGTGCGCTTGACCAACGGCATCGCGGAGCATCCTCGGGCCCTATAACGGATAAGTGCGAACACGTACTCAACCGGGCGCACCGCCGCAGGCGCCCACGAATGCCGCCCTTCGCCTTGCGCAACGGCGCTGCATCGGCGAAACTGACGGTGAGGCGGCCACCCCACGTCGTATATTGTAGGCTCAGCACCCGCCTGCGCCGACCTCCGCGATAATTCGTGCCAATGCCGCGTTTGCGGGTTTGGCCGTATATGAGTTTCCGAGATGAGAAACACCGTCCTTGCCCTGGGCAGCTTCCTTGACGCGCTCCACGATGCGGTGCTGGTTGTGGACAAGGAGGCCCGGATCGTCTTCGCCAACACCGCAGTCAAGTCTCTTCTCGGCTACGACAGCACGGAACTGGTCGGTGCCCCGATCAAGGTTCTCGTGCCGGCACACGTGCGTCCCCGTCATGACGAGAACGTCGCCCGCTATCAGCGCGATGGCCAGCCGACCCTGCTCGGCGACCGCAGCATGGTGTTTGCCGTCAACAAGGCCGGCAAGGACATCCCGGTCACGATCTCTCTATGCAATGTCGATATCGGCGGGGAGCGGTGCTCGATGGCCGTGGTGCGCGATGCCGCCGCCATCCACCGCCACCTTGGCACGGCCGAAGCACAGGCGCAGACCGATGCGCTGACCGGTCTCGGCAACCGCCTGCTGCTGTCGCGCCGGCTGCAGGCCGCCCTGGCCGCCGGCGGCAATGGCTTCGCGTTGCTCTTCGTCGACCTGGAGAACTTCAAGAGCTTCAACGATACCTACGGCCACAAGGCCGGTGACGAGGTGCTGCGCGTGGCGGCGCTACGGATGAAATCGATGGTGCGCAAGAACGATACCGTGGCGCGAATCGGCGGTGATGAGTTCGTCATGCTGCTCGACGACGTCAAGGACGTGACCCTGCTCAAGCAGCGCGTGGAGAAGATCGCGCAGCGCATCAACGCCCGCTTCAAGATCGGCAGCATGACGGGCAGGGTCGGCGTGAACATCGGCTGCGCGATCTACCCCACCAACGGCAGGAGCGAGGAACAGCTCATGGCACAAGCCGATGCTGCCATGTACCTGGCGAAACGACTGAAGCGAAGCTATTGCATCGCTGGCGTCGAGTCTCCACTCACGACCTGAGCCGCGCCGGCGCCATTGACGCAAGGTTGCCGAATTGCGGTGCGTGTGCGTACATCTTTCCGGGCTTCTGATGACAGCGTCCTGACCTTTGACGCGCCGGACTACAACGGCAAACCGCGCGGCTTGCGCCCGGCTTTGGCGGCGAGCCGGTCATAGACGGCATCGGGCAGCAGGCGCATCAGGCGCGCCACGACGGCCATCTGCCAGGGCACGACGGCATAGCGCGTGCCGCGGTCGATATGCCGGGCGATGCGCCGCGCTGCCTCGTCGGCGCTTAGCAGGAAGGGCATGGCATAGCGATTGACTGCCGTCATCGGCGTTGCGATGTAGCCCGGGCAGATGGTTACCACGCGCACGCCGCTGCCGCGCAGTTCCACCCGCAGGCTTTCCAGGTAGGTGATCGCCGCCGCCTTCGAGGCGCTGTATGCGCCGGCGCCGGGAATGCCGCGTACGCCGGCGACGCTGGCGATGCCGGCAAGTGTGCCGCACCGTGCCGCGCGCATCGGCGCGACGAACGGCTGAAAGGTGGCCACCATGCCGAGCACGTTCGTGCGCATTATCGCAGCGAAGGCGGCAATGTCTTCAACATGTTCCGTGAGCGTGCCGACGCTGATGCCGGCGTTGGCGATGACGATGCGCGGCAACCCGGCGCGGGCGATGAAATCCTCGGCCGAGGTCAAAAGCGCGCCGGCGTCGCCGACGTCGGCGACATAGCTCAGGTGACCACCGGGGACTTCGGCGAGGGAGCGCATGACTGCCTGCAGGGCATCGCCACGGCGTGCCACGAGCCCGACGCGCTCGCCGCCGGCTGCGTAGTGTCCGGCCAGCGCGGCACCCAGCCCGCTCGATGCTCCGGTGATGAAGACGCCGGCCAACGGGTCGTGGCGGCTATTTCTTGCTGGTCGCGATCTCGCGCCTGACCTGCTCGACCAGTTCTTCGACGACCCGCAGCGTGCCTTCGCTGCTGCCGGCCATGGACTGTGACGTCATGAAGCGGCCAGCCACGGCAATGGCCGGTACGCCGCTGACCTTGTAGCCTTGGGCGATCTGCTGGGCGCGATTGACCTTGCTCTGGACGGAGAACGAGTTGTAGGCATCGACAAACTTCTTGCGGTCCACGCCCTTCTTCGCCACCCAGTCGGCCTGGATATTCGGGTCGGAGAGGTTGATGTTGTCCAGGTGCATGGCATCGAAGGCGGCGGCGTGCAGGCGCTCCACTTCGCCGATCGCCTCGAGCGCGAAATACAGCTTCGCCAGCGGCCCCCAGGTGTCGCGAAAGATGACCGGGACGCGCTTGAATTCCACGTCCTTGGGCAGCTTTTTGATCCACGGCTCGAGCGTCGGCTCGAAAGCATGGCAGTGGGGACAGGCATAGGAAAAGAACTCGATGACTTCGACCTTGCCCTTGGTGTCGGTCTGCTGCGCCGGACTGACCGGCACGTAGTCGCGGCCGGCAACAACCGCGGCATGGGCAGACGCGGCAAAAATGCCGACGAACAGTGCGAGCCCGATGCGGGCGAAAAGCTTGCTGATGGGGTACAACGTCGTCTCCTTCCTCGGGGTCGGCTCAGCGCGTAGCGGCGTCCTTGGTGCCTTTGACAACCGTGGCCTGGACACCGTTCTGCGCCAGTTGCGTGCGGGCACTGTTCATGTCGTCTACCCGGGTGTACGGCCCGATGCGCACCCGGTGCACGGTGCCCTTGTCGGGAATGCTCACCGGCAGCACCTGGGCTTCCAGACCCAATAACGCCAGTTTCGCTTTCAGGTTGTCAGCGTCCGAGGGGTTGGTGAACGCGCCCACCTGAAGGAAGAGCTGTTCGGGTGCAGGCGGCGCCGGCTTCTGCTCCGGCTTGGCTCCCGGTGCCGCTTCCTCGGCGCCCGGCAGGATCTTGTAGAACTCGAAGCGGGGCTTGTCTCCGACCTTGTCGCCCGGCTTGCCCGGCAGGGCCAGCGGCTGCTGGGGCAGACTCCGGTTCGGATCGGCGGCGGCGCCTTTGGCTTCGCCGCCCTTCTCCTGTGCCGGCTTCTCCTTGTTCAGGAAAGGCAGGGGCGTCTTGGTGATGTACCACGCCACGCCGAAGGCAACCACGACACCCAGGACCAGACCGAGGAAGACGCCCACCAGCGTGCCGCCAAGACTTGCGCGCCGGGACCGGGAAGTATGATCGCGTGCCATGATCCGCCTACATGGTCTCCGGCGCGCTGACGCCCAGCAGCCGCAGGCCGTTGTGCAACACCTGCCGCACGGCGGCCACCAGCGCCAGCCGTGCGCGGCGCTGTGTCTGATCGTCTACCAGGATGCGCTCGGCATTGTAGTAACTGTGGAAATCCGCCGCGACATCCTTCAGATAGAAGGCGATCTGGTGCGGCGCGTAGTCCGCCGCGGCGCTCTCGATCACCTCCGGAAACTCACCCAGGCGCGCGCACAGGGCCAGTTCCCGTTCGCCTGTCAGCGGCGTCAGATCAGCCGCCGCCAGCTCGCCCTGCGCGCCGTCGAAGCGGACCTGCCATTGCCTGAGCACGCTGCACACGCGGGCGTGGGCGTACTGCAGGTAGTAAACCGGATTGTCCTGGCTCTGGGACTTGGCCAGATCGAGGTCGAAATCGAGATGCTGGTCGGACTTGCGCAGCACGTAGAAGAAGCGCGCGGCGTCGTTGCCCACCTCGCGGCGCAACTCGCGCAGGGTGACGAACTCGCCGGCACGGGTCGACATGGATGTTTTCTGCCCGTCGCGGTAAAGCACGGCGAATTGCACGAGGGCCACGTCGAGCTTGTCGGCATTCAGCCCCAAGGCCTGGATCGCACCCTTGACGCGTGGGATGTAGCCGTGATGGTCGGCGCCCCAGATGTCGACGATGCGCTCGAAGCCGCGCTCGTACTTGTTCAGATGATAAGCGATGTCTGAGGCGAAATAGGTATACAGGCCGTTGTCGCGCTGGACGACGCGGTCCTTCTCGTCGCCGAAGGCGGTGGAGCGGAACCACCTGGCGCCGTCCTGAGTATAGACGTAACCGCGCTTTTCCAGGGTGGTCACGGCGCGCTGCACCAGACCGGTGTCGAACAGCGAGGCTTCGGAGAACCAAAGATCGAAATGCACGCCGAATTCCGCCAGGTCGTCGCGGCAGTCGGCGAGCTGCTCGGTCAGCGCGTGGCGATGGATGTAGGCATAGTCCTCGCCGAGCAGGTCCTTGGCATTGGCGATGAGCGCGTCCAGGTGCGCCTCGCGCGCCTCCTGGGCGTCGGCGTCTTTGCGCTCCGGCGTTGGCAGCGGCGGCACGCCGGCGAGCACCGCGCGCGCCTCGTGCACGTAGCGCGGCCCGTGCGCGTCACCGATCTGCCGCGCCATGTCGCCCACATAGCCGCCCTGGTAGCCGTTGGGCGGGAAGGGCACGCTCTCGCCGTACAGCTCCAGGTAACGAAGCCAGGTGGACAGGGCGAGGATGTCCATCTGCCGGCCGGCATCGTTGATGTAGAACTCCCGCGTCACGGCGTAGCCGGCGAAATCGAGGATGTTGGCGAGGCTGGCACCGAAGGCGGCGCCGCGCCCGTGGCCCACGTGCAAGGGCCCGGTGGGATTGGCGGAAACGAATTCCACCTGAACCTTCTTCTTGCGGCCGACATCGCTGCGGCCGTACGTCTCCCCGGCGGCGAGCACGGCGCGCACCGTCCGCTGCTTGGCTGCGGGCGTAAGGAACAGGTTGATGAATCCGGCCCCGGCCACTTCGGCGCGCGCGATGACATCGGCGTGGGGCAGCTTGCGCACAAGCTGGGCGGCGATGTCCCGCGGATTTGCCTTGAGCGGCTTGGCGAGCTGCAACGCCAGATTGGTCGCGAGGTCGCCGTGATCCGCCTGCTTTGGCCGTTCGAGGGCGATCGCAACCTGTCGCTGATCCGGTGCCACGCTGGCGAGCGCGTCGCGCAGCAGGGCGATCACCTGGGGCTTGAGATGCACGGACATGGTATCCCGATGGCGAAAGCCGGGATTATACCGAATGGCACCGCAGCCCGGACCCGCGAAGGCCAACGCCCAGGCCGAATCTGGTACATTCGGCGCTCTTTCTCCGGAATTTCGCCGTGTGCTGCGCCTACTGCGCCTGCTGAAAATCGTCACCGTCAGCATCCGCTTCGGGCTCGATGAAATGATCCTCGAGCACGGAGCGAGCAGCTTTTTCGTGCGCCTCGATCGGCTGCTGCTGTTCTGGCGCCGGCTTGCCGAGCCGCGGGCGGTGCGCCTGCGCAAGGCCCTGGAGGCACTCGGGCCCATCTTCGTCAAGTTTGGCCAGGTGCTGTCCACCCGCCGCGACCTGCTGCCCACGGATCTCGCCGACGAACTGGCGAAGCTGCAGGACCGCGTGCCGCCTTTTCCGTCCGAGCAGGCGATAGCCGAGATCGAGCGCGTCTTCGGCAAGCCGGTTGGCGAGGTGTTCAAGTCCTTCGATGCCACGCCGGTGGCGAGCGCCTCGGTGGCCCAGGTGCACTTCGCCGTGCTGCCGGACGGCAAGGAAGTCGCCGTCAAGGTCTTGCGGCCGAACGTGCACAAGGTCATCGGCCGCGACTTGGCATTGCTGGAAACCTTTGCTGGGCTGGTGGAAAAGGTCTGGTCCGAGGGCCGGCGCCTGAAGCCGCGGGAAGTGGTGGCGGAGTTCGAGAAACACCTGTTCGAAGAACTGGACCTGATGCGCGAAGCGGCCAACTGCTCGCAGCTGCGCCGCAATTTCCTCTACTCGCCCCTGCTTGCCGTGCCGGAGGTGTTCTGGGATTTCTGCAGCACCCAGGTCATGGTCATGGAGCGCATGAAGGGCACGCCGATCAGCCAGGTGGACAGCCTCGTTGCCCAAGGCATCGACCTCAAGGTGCTGTCACGGGCCGGGGTGGAGATCTTCTTCACCCAGGTCTTTCGCGACGGCTTTTTCCACGCCGACATGCACCCGGGCAACATATTCGTCTCGCCCACAGGCCAGTACATCGCCCTCGACTTTGGCATCATGGGCACGCTCACCGACGCCGACAAGAACTATTTGGCGCAGAACTTCCTCGCCTTTTTCAACCGCGATTACAAGCGCGTCGCCCAAGCCCATATCGATGCCGGATGGGTGCCGAAGGCGACGCGGGTGGATGAATTCGAAGGCGCCATCCGCGCCGTGTGCGAGCCCATCTTCGACAAGCCACTGAAGGAGATCTCTTTCGGCAAAACGCTGCTGCGGCTGTTCCAGACCGCGCGCCGCTTCGAGATGGAAGTGCAGCCGCAATTGGTGATGCTGCAGAAGACGTTGCTCAACATCGAGGGACTGGGCCGGCAGCTCGATCCCGACCTCGACCTGTGGACGACTGCGAAGCCCTTCCTGGAGCGGTGGATGAACGAACAGGTCGGCTGGCGCGGTTTCCTGCGCAACCTGGAACTGGAGGCGCCCACTTGGGCGAGCAGCCTGCCTGAAATTCCGCGGCTCGTGCATCGCGCCATCCACGAGCGCATGTCCCAGCCCATCGCGGGCGACGTGTCGCAGCTCGTCGCCGAGCAGCGCCGCCAGAGCCGGCTGCTGATGTTGGCCGCCGCGTTGTTGGCGACGATCCTTGTCGTCGAAGTCGTCCGGCTGCTCTACTGACCGCAGCCGGGCACGGCCCTGGGCGGGGCGCCTGCGCCTGGGTGGGCGGCGACGTGTTAGGATGGCCCCCTGCCTCCAAACCTTTCTGTCCCCGCCGCAACGCCGAGCCGGAATGTCATGACCAAGTCGAGCCGCCAGGAAAGTCTCGTCATTACCGCCTCGGGCGAGGACCGCGTCGGCCTGGTGGACCAGTTCACCAGTCGCATCGTCGATGTCGGCTGCAACATTGAGGAAAGCCGCATGGCAGTGCTCGGCGGCCAGTTCGCGCTGATCATGCTGCTCACCGGCCGCTGGGATTCTCTGGCCAAGCTTGAAGGCCAGCTTGCCGAGATCGGCGAGCAACTCGGGCTCGCCATCATCCACAAGCGCACGCGCGAGCGCGAGGCCGGCAAACCGATGATTCCCTACCACGTCGAAGCGGTATCCGTGGACCATCCCGGCATCGTGCACGGGCTGTCCAGCTTCTTCGCCCATCGCGGCATCAACATCGAGCAACTGGACACCGACACCTATCCGGCGCCGCATTCGGGCACGCCCATGTTCTCCGTGCGCATGACCATCGGCATCCCCGCCGACAGCCACATTCCCAACCTGCGCAACGATTTCTTCGACCACTGCGACGCCCTAAATCTCGACGCCACCTTTGAGCCGGCGCGCAGCTGAAGCCGGCCGCGCGCCGGGGGGCGGTGCGTGGGGTAGACTTTGCCCGACTTCATTTCCCAACGACGAAGGGAGGCGAGTATGGCGTTAGGATTTTCGCCGGCCGTGGCCGAAGGCGCCGGTCGGTTCGTCCGTTTTCTCGGCCGCGGTGTGTTGTTTCTGCTGGCTGTCATAGTCGGCCTCGCGTTGCTGTCGGGTACCATCGGTACCATCGACACCGGCAATGTCGGCGTGCGCACGACGCTGGGCGTCATCAACCCGGAGGAGATCGGGCCTGGTCTCTACCTGGCGGTGCCGGTCGTCTCGCGCGTGCAGGAGTTTTCCGCCAAGGAGATCGCCATCGATCTCAACGACCTGACGCCCAAGGCCCGCGACAACCTGAGCCTGCGCGACATGGACATTACCGTCTATTACCGTGCTGCGCCCGACAGCATCGCCGAGCTGCAGACCAAGTACGCCGGCCAGTCCGTCGCAGCGCAGCCCGGCGGCTACTGGCTGCCAGCCTATGAACTGGTGTTCCGCGTCGCGCGCAACGTTGCCTACGAAGAGGTGGCGAAGATCGACTCCCTGCTCATGCACACAAAGCGCGACGAGCTGGCCAGCGCCATCCAGGCAAACATGCAGGCGGAGCTGGCGCACAATGACAAAGGCGTGTTCAACATCTCCCGCGTGGTAATCCGGGCGGTCGCGACTGATCCTTCCATCGAGAAAAGCATCCAGGAAGCGGTGGCGAACCAGAAGAAGCTGGAAGCCATGTCGGTGCAGACGGAGATTGCCAAGAAAGAAGCGCAGGTGCGCATTACCGAGGCGCAGGGCATTGCCGAGGCCAATCGCATCATCAGTGGCAGCCTGACGCGCGAGTACCTGCAGCACGAATCCAACCAGGCGTTGCTGGAATTCGCCAAGCGTGGCAATACCAACACCGTTGTCGTGCCCGCCAACATGGGCGGCATCGCGCCGCTGGTGAATATTCCCGCGGCGCCACGGGCGGCGCAATAGCGCGGAAAGAGGATTCGATGGAGCGGTGCGTTCCACGGCGTCGCGATGCGTCGCCCCTGCTATGCATCACCCGGTGCGCGGATGACGCCGAGGCACCGCAAGACCATGACGTCATGCGACGGTTCGCCCGTATTGCGATGGCGAATGCCATCATGGTTCCTTTGGCATTCTTGGGACGCCCGTTGTCCTTGTTGGTGCGAGCGTTTTGTGCCAGATCGTCCCTTGTGCTGTCGGTGGCGATTCTGGCTGCTGGATCATGGCTACCCGACGCCTTCGCTCGCCAGCAAGCCGCGCCACGCCTTGTCACCCCCCGCGCCGACCTTTCCCCCGAGGAGCGCGCCACCATCGATGTCTTCAAGCGCTCCAGCGCCTCCGTGGTGTACATCACCACGCTGCAGCGGGTCGTCAGTCCGTGGACGCGCAACGTGCGCGAGGTGCCGCGCGGCACCGGCTCCGGCTTCATCTGGGACGAGCAGGGTCACGTCGTCACCAATGCCCACGTCATTGCCGACGCGCAAGGAGCGATGGTGCGGCTCGCCGACCAGCAGGCATACCCGGCGCAGTTGGTGGGCGTAAGCGCCGAGCATGACCTGGCCGTGTTGCGCATCAGCGTTTCGGGCAGAAAGCCTCCGCCGCTGCCGCTGGGCACGAGTCGCGATCTGCAGGTGGGGCAGAAGGTCATCGCCATCGGCAATCCCTTCGGGCTGGACTACACCCTGACCACCGGCGTCGTTTCGGCGCTCAAGCGGTCCATTCCCACCGAGGAAGGCGATCCCATCCACAACCTGATCCAGACCGACGCCGCCATCAATCCCGGCAACTCCGGCGGACCTCTGCTCGACAGCGCCGGCCGCCTCATCGGCGTTAATACCGCCATCTACAGTCCATCCGGCGCCAGCGCCGGCATCGGCTTCGCCGTGCCGGTGGACACGGTCAATCGCGTCGTGCCCGAGCTGATCGCCTTCGGAAGATACCAGCAGCCCAGTCTGGGCGTGGTAATCGAAGAGGGCGTCAGCCGCGCGGTCACCGCACAGATTGGCGTCAAGGGCTTGCTGGTGCTGGACGTGGAGCGCGGCTCGCCCGCCGCCGCCGCAGGCCTGCGCGGCGCGCGCATGGGACCCGACGGTACGATCGTGCCGGGAGATGTCATCGTCGCCGTCGACGGCATGTCGGTGGATAGCGCCGACGCGCTGGGACGGGTGCTCGAAGGCAAGCGGATCGGGGATCGGGTGACGGTGAGGCTGTGGCGGGAGGGGAAGGCGGTGGAGGTGCCGATGGTGTTGGCGGCGCGGCGGGGGTGATCTGGCGCTTCTCGTGGGTAAGAGGACAGACGCTTCCCCGGCCTGTTGCCCATCAGCGTGAAATCGCCGTGTGGAGGTTGCTGCCCGGATGCTACATTCAGGGCCTGTGAATCATTCGCTCACCCGCCTGAAGGATAGGGACCGCGCAGTGGTTGCCGCCGTGGGCGGCAAGAAATGTGTTTGGCATGATTGGGATCGCTACAAGCGGCTTACTCAACGAGCTTCCACGGTTTTTCCCCCTCACACCCCGATTCCGGGGAGCGTGGGCGCACCTGTCCCTGCCGCAAGCAACTGCGCGCACCTCTTGCTCACACCGAAGAAGGCGGAACCGGTCCCGCGGCCGATCATCGCGCTCTTGGCATGCTTCGGGGCGAGACCTTCGACGCGCAGCCGATGGCGTCGTCAGACCAGCGGATTCACCACCGGCAGCCGAGGAAACCGGCCGAAATCCCGATCGGCGGACCAGAGCGTACGCACGCCGTGCTGAAGACACAGCGCCGCGATGCGTGCATCATGCACCTGCGGGCCGGTCAGCCGCGCTGCGATGGTCAGGCTGCGCAGTTCCGACCAGTGGCGCTCCGACTCGGCGAGCAGCACGAGAGAGGGCGACTCCAGCCAGGCATCGATCTGGTCCAGCGCGAGATCGAGAGGCGTGGGCGGCGCATAGATGCGCGGATGGGTGACGATGGCGAAGAACTCATGCAGACAGGGCCAGGGAATCGCCCAGTGGGCGGGCTCGTTCGCCAACGACTCGATGCATTGCGCGGCGCCGACGTGGAACTGGGAATCCTCGCGATGGGCGTAGACGAGCAGATTGGTATCGACGGCGATCACCCGCCGTGCCCTTCATAGGCCAGCTCGCGTATCCGGTCCCAGCTCGTGCCCTGCACGGCCGGCTGCAGGCCCTCGCCCTTGAAGCTTGCCCGGCGCAGGCGGAAGCTTGGCTGATGCTTCTTCTCTGCGATCACCTTGCGCAGCCCGGTCTCGACCAAGGCGCGCAAAGTCGTGCCCTCGCGAGCCGCCAGGCGCCGTGCCTGCTGGAGGAGGGGATCGGGAATCTCAATGGTGGTTTTCATACGGGGACCCATATTAGCCGAGATGGGCACCCATATAATAGGGCTACGACGAAATTCCGGTCAAGCACGGCCGGGCGCGCCCACGAAGATGGGACCTCTTGCCGTCTTCGCGACCGAGTCTGCCCGCGCGGTATGATCCCCGCCCATGGGATCGTCCCGCGCACTCATGGCTCTGCTCGTGCTGGCGCTCGCGGCCTGCGCGCCCTTGCCGCAGCGCGCGGGCATTCCGACGCTGTGGCAACCGTCGCCGAACGTCGACGAACGGCGGCCGAATTTCGTCATCATCCACCACACGGGCAGCGATGCGGCGGAGCGGGCGCTGCGCACGCTTACCAGCGCGCAGAGCCGGGTCAGCGCCCACTACCTCATCGGCCGCGACGGCACGATCTACCAGCTCGCCGACGAGCGGGCGCGGGCGTGGCATGCGGGCGAATCGTACTGGGGCGGCAATGCCGATCTCAACTCGTCGTCGCTGGGCATCGAGCTGGACAACAACGGCGAGGAGCCCTACACAGAGGCGCAGATCGGCGCCCTGCTCGAGCTGCTGGGCGACATCAAACGGCGTTACGGCATTCCCGCGGCGAATTTTCTCGGTCACGGTGATGTCGCGCCGCGGCGCAAGACCGATCCGAACCATCACTTTCCGTGGCGCCGGCTGGCCGTGCGGGGTTTCGGCCTCTGGTGCGATGCGAGCGGCATCGAAACGCCGGCGGCGCTCGATCCCGTGCTGGCACTGCAGGCGTTCGGCTATGACACGTCGAACGCGCCGGCAGCGATGGCGGCATTCAGGCGGCATTTTTCCGAAAGTATCATGGATGCGGGACCGGCAACCGACTTGACGAATCAGGAGCGGGTGCTGCTGCACTGCCTGATCGAGCGCAAGCGGCAGTAACGCGACGGGGATACAATGGGACGAAAGATCGATCTCACCGCGGAGGACACAGAGGACACGGCGGACGCAGAGGAAAACCAGGAGTTGCGAAGAGCCGCTCGGTCACATCGTGCGAACGGTGAAGAAACGCTCCTTGCCGTTTCGCCTCCGCGTCCTCTGTGTCGTCCGCGGTGAGCTATCGCGATGCTTTGCGGAGCACAACGATGAGGAAAAGAGCTTTCTGCCGTTTGACGGCCGGGCTTGCTGCCGCCGCGATCGCGGCGGCGGTCGTCGCGGCACCGCCTCCCGACGAGCCGATCACCGGCGACAAGGGCTCGGACATGCTGATCGACCTCGTGGTGATGCGTCCCATTGGACTGGTGACGACGGTGATCGGCGCAGCCGCCTTCGTCGTCGCGCTGCCCTTCACCGTGCCCACCGGCAGCGTCGAAGAATCAGCGCGCATGATGGTGGGTAAGCCCGCCGAGTACACCTTCAATCGTCCGCTGGGCGATTTCCATCGCTGCGGCGCCGATCGGCATCCCTGCGGCGGTCCGTAGGCGTCGCCTCCTCTTCCCGGGACGCTGCGCGGGCGTTTGCGCGCAGCAGCACAACGGCCAGTGCCAAGACGATCAGCAATGCCGCCCAGTAGTCCTCGGTGTGAGGAAGTTCGTCCACCAGCCAGACGGCGGAGGCCAGGCCGATGATCGGGATGAACATGATCGAAAGCGCGCTCGCTACCGGCGGAAGACTGCGGGCGATGGAAAACCAGATGATCTGCGCCGCGCCATAGTTGATGGCGAAGCCATAGACGAGCGCCGCCCACATGCCGGGCGAGAACGACCAGACGGGCGCCGGTTCGAACGCCCAGGCCAGTGCCCAGAACACCGGAACGGCCAGCCCGATCATCCACACAGTCAGCGCTTCCGTGGTCACTGCCACGACGACCCGGCGCAACATTAGCGTGCCCAGAGCCCAGGCGCAGGCCGCGCTCAGCATCCACAAGGCGCCGATGGGCTTGCCGGCAATCGTCGCCAATTCGTGGCGCAGCAGCAGGGCGACCGCCGCGGCCGAGCACGCCGTGCCGACCCAGTAGCGCGTCGTCATCTTCTCGCCGAACAACGCCACGCCCAGCAGCACGGTCCAGATCGGCATGGTGAAGCCGAGTATGGCGGCGCGCCCCGAGGCGAGCGCTTGCACGCCGAAGATGGACAGCGCATGCCAGCCGAGCACGTTGGCGGCCGCCAGGACCAGCACGCGTGACAGATCGCGGCGCGGCATCGCCAGCGCGACACCGCGCGCCCGGTACCAGGCGATCAGCAGCAGCACGCCCCCGGTCATGGTGACGGCGCGGAAATAAAGCGGGGTCATCTCGCGCAGCGAGAACTTCATGATCGGCCAGTTTAGGCCCCAGAACAGCGTCAGCAGGGCCAACGCCGCGAATGAACGCGTCTTGAGCATGGGGCGGTGGCAATGATCCGAGCCGTGCCATTATCGCCTCTACGCCGCGGTTGGATTTGAACTATAAATACATAAGGCGAAGGCGCGCCTACGCCGAGGTCTAGCCGCGGTGCCGCCGGCAGGTGGCGGCAATCACACGTCAGGAGCTCACGATGCGCAAATCGGAACTTGTCGTCATGGCAATCGCATGTTCCCTGGCCAGCCCGTCGCTGCTGGCGCAGACCGGTCTCAGGGTGTACCCCGGCGGCCACGGTTCGGGATACGCGTCGGGCAACGACGGCGGCGCCGCGAGCTTGCCGTCACCGAGGCTAGCCGATGTGCGTATGATCGACCCCTACGCGCTGGCGGGAGCCGCCGGCGATGGCGCACGCATCGGCGGCTACGTGCCGACTGCGCCAGGCGCCGGATTCGCGGTCGGCTCGTTCAATCTCTACGACGGCCAGGCCAGCGGCATGTCGTTCGACCTGACGCCGGCTGGTCGCGCCGAAGCGGCGCCTGGTCCGGCGGGGCAGGAGTACGCACCCGGCAATTACTCGATCCAGGGCGATCTGTACAGGACCTACGGCCGCTTCGCCGCCTTCGGCAGCCTGGGCTGGAAGAAGCTGACCAGCGCGACGGGCCTGAATCTCGGCGATCCCCACTTCGGCTCCGTCGGCGGTCTGTACCGCTTCAGCGCCGACACCACGGGCGGGTTGAGCTACGACCGCGGCCAGAACGTTTTCTACAGCCGCAACTACGGCGGCGGGCTGACCGCCTTTATGACCCACAAGCTCGGCCAAGGGTTAAAGCTGCAGGGCTACGTGCTCAAGGGGCTCGCCGAGGGCAGCCCCAACTGGGGCGCCGGCGCCCTGTTCAGCGTCGGTTTCTGAGACCGGGGCGGCCGCGCGGACGGCGGCTGCCCGGTGATGCGGTTGGCATGGATATCGCTCCATCGGCGCTGACGGACAGCGCTCCCGACCAAGTCCTGGAACAGGAAGTGCATGCCACCGGCGCGCGTCTGTTCGCCGTCGCCCGCCGTCGCCGGCCGCGCATCTACCGCGGGGTGCAGGGACTGCTGCTGCGCCAGGCGATGGAAGACACGGGGCTGCGCGATGCCTTGTTCCAGTTCGTCGATGTCATGCCCCAGCTCGGATCCGACGAGGACATCGCACGACACTATGGCGCGTACCTGGAGCAGGCCAAACTCCCGGGCTGGCGCGGCGCGCTGTTCGGCCTGGGCGCCCGGCCGGGATTCGCCTGGGCGGTGCGCATGGGTGTGGCCCAGTTCGCGCGGCTGTTTCTGGCCGAGGAATCGCCAGCGGCGCTGGGCCGCACCATCCGCTCGCTTGCCCGGGTGCCGGCCCTGGTGACGGTGGATACCGTCGGCGAGGCCGTGCTCACCGAGGCGGAAGCCGACAACTATCTCGCGCGCAACCTGGCGCTGATCCGCTGGCTCGAGCAGATTGGCCAAGAGACAGGGCAGGCGCCGCAGTTGTCGATCAAGCTCACCGCGTTGACGGCCCACTTCGATCCCCTCGATTCGGACGGCACGCGTCTGCGCGTGTTCCGGCGCCTGGAACCGCTCATGGTCGAGGTGGCGCGCACCGGGGCGACGCTGACCATCGACATGGAGCACTACGAGCTCAAGCCGCTCATTCTGGAGCTTTTCCTTGCCATGCTGGAAGCATGGCCGACGGCCGGCGCGCAGCGACCGTGGCTGCCGGCGATTGCCCTGCAGGCCTATCTGCCCGAGACGACGAACGACCTGGAAACAGTGCTCGACGCGGCCCAGCGCTATGGCCGCCGGCTGGGCGTGCGTCTGGTCAAGGGCGCCTACTGGGACCAGGAGCTGGCCTGGTCGGCGCAGCGCAACTGGCCGCTGCCCGTGTTCCGCGACAAGGCGCAGACCGATGCGCACTACGAAGACCTGACCCGGCGCCTGCTGGCCAATGCCGACACGCTCTACCCGGCCATCGCCAGCCACAACCTGCGCAGCCAGGCCGTCGCGCTCGCCTGGGCGCGGCGGCTTGGCCTGGATGCCGACCGGTGGGAAGCGCAACTGCTCCACGGCATGGCCGAGCCCTTGCGCGACGCCCTCGCCGCTGCCGGCGTGCGCGTGCGCGTCTATCTTCCCTGCGGCGAGCTGATCACCGGCATCGCCTACCTGATCCGGCGCCTGCTGGAAAACACCGCGTCCACCTCCGTCCTGCGCCAGGCCTATGTCGAGGAGGCGGCCCTGGAGTCCCTGCTGGCGCCGCCGCAAGCCGCCGCGCCTGAATCAGGCATCGAGGCGGCACAGGACCACGGTTTCCGCAACGCACCGCTGACCGATTTCAGCCGGGTCGAGGAACAGTCGGCGTTCCGCGAAGCGCTCGCCGGCTGGCGCCGCGTTCTGCCCGTGCGCCACGCGCTGGTAATCAGCGGCTGCGCGGCGGCGGCAGAGCAGGCGTATACCGCGCGCAACCCGGCCGACCCCGACCATGAACTGGGCTCGGTGGAACTGGCGAGCCTGGCCCATGCCGATCAGGCGGTGGCCAACGCAAACGCTGCCTTTTCCGCCTGGCGCAGCCGCACGACCGCGCAGCGCGCCCACATCCTGCGCGCCGCCGCCGATGCCATGGTCGCCGGGCGCCATCGTCTGGCCGCCCTGCAGGTTTTGGAAGTGGGCAAAAACCGGCGCGAAGCCGACGCCGACGTCGCCGAGGCGATCGACTTCCTGCGCTACTACGCGGCCGAGGCGGAACGGCTCGCCGGATGGCGCGAGACGGTATCCTTCCCCGGTGAGACCAACGTCATGGCCTACGAGCCGCGTGGCGTGGCGGTGGTGATTGCGCCCTGGAATTTCCCGCTGGCGATCCTCGCCGGCATGACCTCGGCGGCGCTGGTCACCGGCAACTGCACCATCATGAAACCGGCGCTGCCCTCGCTGCTGGTCGCCCACGAGCTGCGGCGCCTGCTGCTCGAGGCTGGCGTGCCGCCGGACGTCTGCCAACTGCTGCCGGGCGATGCTCCGATCGGCGCCCATCTCGTCAGCCATCCCGGCGTCCACGTCATCGCCTTCACCGGCTCGCGCGCCGTCGGGCTGCAGATCCTCCAGGCCGCCCATACGCCGGCACCCGGGCAGCGCCACGTCAAGCAGGTGGTATGCGAGATGGGTGGCAAGAACGCGCTGGTGGTCGATCGCGACGCCGATCTCGACGAGGCGGTGCTGCACGTGCTGCACTCGGCCTTCGGCTTCCAGGGACAGAAGTGCTCCGCTGCCTCGCGCCTGATCGCCGTCGGCGACGTCCACGACCGCCTGCTGGAGCGGCTGATCGCGGCCATCGACGCGCAGCCCTGGGGTTCGCCGGAAAATCCCCGCTACAGCTTCGGCCCGCTCATCACCGAGGCGGCGCAGCGCAAGGCGCTGGATTACATTGGCATCGGCAGGATGGAAGGCCGGCTCGTCTATCAAGGCCGCGTGCCGGAACAGGGCTGGTACGTGCCGCCGACCATATTCACCGACATCCGGCCGGAGCATCGCCTGGCACGGGAGGAGATCTTCGGTCCGGTGCTGGCGGTGCTGCGTGCCCGCAGCTTCGAGGAGGCACTGGCCATCGCCCAGGACTGCGATTACGCGCTGACCGGCGGCGTGTGTTCGCGGCTGCCCGATCACCTGGCGCTGGCGCGTGATTGCTATCGCGTCGGCAATCTCTATCTCAATCGAAAAATCACCGGCGCCCGCGTCGGCGCCCAGCCCTTCGGCGGCGTGCGCCTGTCCGGCACCGGTATCCAGGCCGGCGGACCGGACTACCTCAAGCAGTTCATGTGGAGCCGCGTGGTCAGCACCAACACCTTCCGCCACGGCTTTATCCCTTCGCAGTAAGCCGAACAAGCGGCGAACGAAAACGCCGCCGCGGCACTCAAAGTGTGCAATGGGGCGGCACGGTGCCGCGCTTCGCCACAAGCGAAGGAAGGTCCGCCGCCGTGTGACGTTCCGAATGGGGGCGTGTATGAGGGTCGTATCGGATCTCCCGGGCGCGTTCCGGCCAGTTCATTGCATAGGTGTCGCCAGCAGCCTGGGGGCTGCGGATTTCGGCTGCGCCGAGGGTCCGCAGGTATTGCGCGAGCGAGGGCTGGTGAGCAAGTTGCGCCGTGGCGGCGTCGACGCCGCGTGGCGGGCGATGCTGCTGCCCGACGAGGCGGGCGGCAACCTGCAGCGCCTGGCCGTGCTCGGCGCGCGTCTCGCCCATCAGGTCGAGCAGGTCGTGCGGCGCGGCGAACGGGCGCTAGTGCTGGGGGGCGATCATTCCTGCGCCGTGGGTACCTGGCGGGGTGCCGCTCGCGCCCTAGGCGTCAGCGGACGCGGAACGGCCCGCTTCGGCCTGATCTGGATCGACGCCCATCTCGACGCCCACGTGCCGGAGACCACGCCGAGCAACAATCTGCATGGCATGCCGCTGGCGGCGTTGCTCGGCCAGGGCGCGCCGGAGATGGCGGGGATCGAGGGACCGCTGCTGGCGCCGGAAAGTGTCTGCGTGCTGGGTGTACGCAGCTTCGAAGCGGAGGAAGCGCTGCTGCTGGCCCTGCTCGGCGTGCGCGTGTTCGACATGGAGGAGATCGGCAGGCGCGGCCTGACCGATGTGCTGCAGGACGCGCTGACCATCGCGCGGCGCGACACCGACGCCTTCGGCGTGACCCTGGATCTGGATGCCATCGACCCGCGCGATGCGCCGGCGGTCGGCACGCCCGTGGCCGAGGGTCTGCGCGCCGAGGAACTGCTTGCCGCCCTGCGCGTGCTGCGCGGCTGCGAGGACCTGGTGGCGTTCGAGATCGCCGAGTTCGACCCCAACTACGACCGCGATGGCAAAACCGCGCGGCTGATCACCGATCTTGCCGATGCCGTGCTGGCGCCGGATGCGGCGGCGCTCATGGCCATGGAGCGCCGCTACGGCGCACGCAACTACGATCCCCTGCCGGTCGCGCTCGCGCGCGGCGAAGGCGCCTGGGTCTGGGATGTGGACGGCAAGCGTTACCTCGATATGATGTCGGCGTATTCTGCGGCCAGCTTCGGCCACTGCCATCCGCGCCTGACCAGCGCCTTGGCGCGGCAGGCGCAGCGCCTGGGCGTCACCTCGCGCGCCTATTACAACGACCGGCTGCCACTGCTGCTCAAGCGCCTGTGCGCGCTGACCGGGTTCGATCAGGCGCTGCCGGTGAACACCGGGCTCGAGGCGGTGGAGACGGCGCTCAAGGCAGCGCGCAAGTGGGCCTACACGGTCAAGGGCGTGGCCGCCGAGGCGGCGGAGATCATCGTCTGCGAGGGCAACTTCCACGGCCGCTCGATCGCCATCGTCGGCTTTTCGTCCGAGCCGCAATACCGCGACGGCTTCGGTCCCTTCCCGGCCGGCTTCAAGCGGGTGCCCTTCGGCGACGCCGATGCGCTGGAAGCCGCCATCGGCGCCAATACCGCCGCCTTCCTGGTCGAGCCGGTGCAGGGCGAGGGCGGCATCATCGTGCCGCCGCCCGGCTACCTGGCGCGCTGCGCCGAGATATGTCGTCGTCACAACGTGCTGTTGCTCTGCGATGAAGTGCAGACCGGGCTCGGGCGCACCGGCCGCCTGCTCGCCTGCCAGCACGACGCGGTGCGCCCCGACGGCGTGATCCTGGGCAAGGCACTGGGCGGCGGGCTGCTGCCGGTGTCTGCCTTCCTGGCGCGGCGGGAGGTAATGCAAGTGTTCCGCCCCGGCGATCATGGCAGCACTTTCGGCGGCAATCCGCTCGCCGCGGCAGTGGCCCTCGAAACGCTCGAGGTGCTGGCCGACGAGCATCTCGTGGAGCGTGCCGCGGCCCTGGGCGAGATCCTGATGAAGGGTCTGGATGCCATCGACAGTCCGCTCATCCGCGAGGTGCGCGGCCTCGGCCTGCTGGTTGGCATGGAAGTCGATGGGCGGCAGATCAGTGCCCGCACGATCTGCGACCATTTGCTGGCACGCGGCCTGCTGACCAGGGATACGCACGAGACAGTGATCCGCTTCGCGCCACCGCTCGTCGTCAGCCGCGAGCAGATCGAATGGGCAGTGCGCACCGTGCGCGACGTCTTCGAAATACTCGGTTCGCCCCTGCGCAAGGCGGCATAAGGAGGCGGACCATGCTGCGCGCCCAAGCCATTCTCGATGCCTGTGGCATCGCCCTGGAAAACTCCGCCGCTTGTCCCGGCGACGGCCGTCGGTTGGCCGGTGGCGCGTGTTTCGGCTCGGAAAACCCGGCGACGGAGCGCATCCTGGCGAGCGTTGGCCGGGCGACGGAGCAGGACTACGAGGCGGTACTCGCCAGCGCGCGCGTTGCCGCGGCGCGCTGGCGCGAGGTGCCGGCGCCCCGGCGCGGCGAGCTGATCTACGCCATCGGCGTTGAGCTGCGCCGGTACAAGGATGCGCTGGGCAGCCTGATCGCCGTGGAGACGGGCAAGATCAAGGCCGAGGGCGACGGCGAGATCCAGGAAATGATCGACATCGCCGATTTCGCCGTCGGCCAGTCGCGCATGCTCTATGGACTCAGCATGCATTCCGAGCGCCCGCGCCATCGCCTGTACGAGCAGTGGCATCCGCTGGGCGTGGTCGGTGTCATCACCGCTTTCAATTTCCCCGCGGCAGTGTGGGCCTGGAACGCCTTCGTCGCTGCCGTGTGCGGCAATGCCGTGGTCTGGAAACCCTCGCCGAAGGCGCCGCTGACGGCGCTGGCGGTACACCAGATCGCCGAGCGGATAGCGCTGGAGCACGGCCAGCCGGGCCTGTTCTCCTTGCTGCTTTCGGACGAGGCCTCCCTCGGCCATCGCCTGGCGGCGGATCGGCACGTGGGGCTGTTGTCCTTCACCGGTTCGTCCGCCGTCGGGCATCAGGTCGCCCGCGCCGTCGCGGCGCGGCTCGGGCGCTACCTGCTGGAGTGCTCGGGCAACAACGCCGTCATCGTGGACGAAAGTGCCGACCTGGATCTGGCCATACCGGCCATCGTCTTCGGTGCCGTCGGCACCGCCGGCCAGCGCTGCACGACGACGCGGCGCCTAATCGTACATCATGCCCGCTATCACGAGGTGCTGGCCCGCGTGCGCAGCGCCTATGCCCAGGTGCGCATCGGCGATCCCCTCGATCCCAACACCCTGCTAGGACCGCTGATCGACGTCGGCGCCCGCAAGCGTTTCACCGATGCGGTGGCGGAGGCGCGCCGGCAGGGTGGCGAAGTCGTCTATGGAGGACGAGCATGGCCGGAACCTGGTTATTTCGTCCAGCCGACCCTGATCGAGGCGCAGAACCACTGGCCGGTGGTCCAGCGCGAAACCTTCGCGCCGATTCTCTATGTCATGCCGTTTGCGACGTTCGACGAGGCGATCCAACTGCAGAACGCCGTGCCGCAGGGTTTGTCCTCGTCGCTGTTCACCCTCGACCTGCGCCATGCCGAGCGCTTTCTCGCCGCGGCCGGCAGCGACTGCGGCATCGCCAACGTCAATGTCGGTACCTCGGGGGCGGAGATCGGCGGTGCCTTCGGCGGCGAGAAGGAAACCGGCGGCGGACGCGAAGCCGGCTCCGATGCGTGGAAGGCCTACATGCGCCGTCAGACGGTGACCATCAACTGGGGCACGGAGCTGCCGCTGGCCCAGGGCATTCGTTTCGAGCTGCCGCACACTCGTCATAGCTGAGCGCCGCGCTCCCCCTCGTCCCGCGGACAGCCATTCACCGCAGAGGACACAGAGGACGCAAAGGCACTTCGGTCAGGCGGCGCTTCTGACTCTCCTCTGCGTCCTCCGCGTCCTCTGTGGTGGAGCGGATTTCTCGGATTCGCTGGACAGTCGGATCCTTCCGCGCAGGGCGGCTTCAGCGCGTTTTTGCTAGAATGCGCCGTTCGTCCGCGCGCGGGGCTGTCCCCGTTCCCTTTCCTCCAAGGACCCGCCGATGCTGCTCTGGTTCGTCATCCTTTATCTCATGGTTTCCGTCGGCATCGGTCTGTACGCGGCTACCCGCGTCCACAACACCAAGGACTTCGCCGTGGCCGGCCGCAGCCTGCCCCTGCCGGTGGTCACCGCCACGGTGTTCGCCACCTGGTTCGGCGCCGAGGCGGTGTTCGGGGTGTCGGCACAGTTCGTCAAGGAAGGACTGAAGGGCGTTGTCGCCGACCCGTTTGGCTCCTCCACCTGCCTGATCGTCGCCGGCTTCTTCTTCGCCACCCAGCTATACAAGCTGAATATCCTCACCGTCGGCGACTTCTACCGCATGCGCTACAACCGCACGGTGGAGGTGATCACCTCGCTGTGCATCGTCGTCTCCTACCTGGGCTGGGTATCGGCCCAGATCAAAGCCATGGGGCTGATCTTCTACATGGTGACCGACGGCGCGGTCAGCCAGAGCGCGGGCATGGTGCTCGGCGCACTGATCGTGCTGACCTACACCACGTTCGGCGGCATGTTCTCGGTGGCCATCCTGGATTTCGTGCAGATGACCGTGACCATGGGCGGTCTGCTCTACATCGGCTACGTGGTCAGCGGCATGACCGGCGGCGTCGGCGCCGTCATCAGCCACGCCAGCGCCGCGGGCAAGTTCGAGTTCCTGCCGCCGGCCGATCCGTGGCTCTGGATCAGCTTCATCGGCGCCTGGGTGACCATGATGTTGGGATCGGTGCCGCAGCAGGACGTGTTCCAGCGCATCACCTCCGCCAAGTCGGCGCGCATCGCCGTCAGCGGCTCGGTGCTCGGCGCCTCGCTCTACTTCTGCTTCACGTTCGTGCCCATGTTCATCGCCTATTCGGCGACGTTGATCGACCCGCAGGTATTCGGGGATCTGGTGGAGAAAGATTCGCAGCTCGTACTGCCGACCCTGGTGCTGCAGCACATGCCACTGCTGGCGCAGATCCTGTTCTTCGGCGCGGTGCTGTCGGCGATCATGAGTTGCTCGTCGGCGACACTGCTGGCGCCGTCGGTCACCTTCGCCGAGAACATCGTCAAGGGCTTCTACCCAGGCATGAGCGACCGCAAGTTCCTCCTTCTGATGCGTTCCACCCTGGTCGGCTTCGCGTGCGCCGTGCTGCTTTACGCGCTCAACTCCGAACTGTCCATCTTCCACATGGTCGAGAGCGCTTACAAGATCACGCTCGCCGGCGCATTCGTGCCGCTGTTCTTCGGTGCCTTCTGGAAGCGCTCCACCACGCAGGGGGCGCTGTGCGCGACGCTGGGCGGACTGCTGTCCTGGATCCTGATCGAAGTGCTGATCGGCGAGGACAGCCCGGTACCGCCGCAGTTGATCGGGCTCGCCATCAGCGCCGTGGGCATGGTCGCGGGTTCGCTGCTGCCGCAGTGGGTGGGCCGGCCGACGCCGCTTCATCCGGCGCACGAAGCGCTGCACCATCACGCGCCGGCGCAGACCCACCACGTCGGCGAGCCGGCCCATCACCATCCCCACGAGCCGGGCAAGCACGGCGTCTGAACGGGGGCGCCGCACCGTGCGCACGCCGCTGACGACTGCCACAGGTCGTCGCTAGCCGTCGGCCATGGCCCTGCTGGAGATCCGCAACGTCACGCGCCGCTACGGCGCCCTGGTTGCCGTGGATGACGTTACGCTGGACATCGAGGCGGGCGAGTTCTTCACCCTGCTCGGTCCCTCGGGCTGCGGCAAGACGACGCTGCTGCGCATGATCGCCGGCTTCGAGCAGCCCGATGCCGGTAGCATTGTCCTCGACGGCGTCGATCTCGCCGCCACGCCGGCCGAGCGGCGCCCGGTGCACACCGTATTCCAGAGCTACGCCCTGTTCCCGCACATGACGGTGGCGCAGAACGTGGCCTTCCCGCTGAAGATGTCGGGCAAGTCCGTGACGGAGACCGCGCGCCGGGTGAGTGAAGTGCTCGACCAGGTGCACCTCGCCGACAAGGCCGACCAGTTTCCCCACGAACTGTCCGGCGGCCAGAAGCAGCGCGTTGCGCTCGCCCGCGGTATCGTCAATCGGCCGCGCCTGCTGCTCCTCGACGAGCCGCTCGGTGCCCTCGACGCCAAGCTGCGGGTGGAGATGCAGTTCGAGCTGATCAAGCTGCAGCGCGACGTCGGCATCACCTTCGTCTTCGTCACCCACGCCCAGCAGGAGGCGCTGGCGCTCTCGCACCGCATCGCCGTGATGAACCGCGGCCGCATCGAGCAGGTGGACGAGCCCTCGAAGCTCTACGGCATGCCGCGCAGCCGCTTCGTCGCCGATTTCATCGGCAGCATCAATCTCTTTGCCTGCGAGGTGGTGGAAACAACGGGCGGCCACCTGCGGCTGCACGTAGACCAGCTCGGTGAGGTGATGGCACCGCTAGCAGCAGGCGCGCGGGCGGGGCAGCGCGGGGCCTTCGCCCTGCGTCCTGAGCAGGCGCGGCTGTGTACCCACGCCGAGCAACCGCACCTGAAAAATCGCTTCACCGGTCGCGTGCGCGACTTTCTCTACATCGGCGACGTCACCACCTACATCGTCGATCTGGAAAGCGGCGCGTCGATCCGGGCGCTGCTGCCGAACTCGGCGCCGGGGCGTGCGATGTTCTTTCAGGCGGGTGATGCCGTTGCGGTGGAGTGGCGCCACGACGCGGGAATCTTCCTCGGTGAATAGCGCGGACCGCGCATCGGCGCTTGGCACGGTGTCGGGCCGCGCCATGGCCTGGCTAGTGGGCGGGCCGCCGTTTCTGTTCCTGACGCTGTTCTTCCTGCTGCCGAGCCTCATCATGGTGGTGGCGAGCCTGCGCTTTCCCGGCGAATACGGCGGATTGGCGCCGCTGGTGGCCGCCCGGCCGGGCGAGGAGGCCGGGCTCACGGTCGAGAACTACGAGGTGTTTCTCGGCGACTGGATCTATGCCGCGATTTTCGCCAAGTCCTTCGGCGTGGCCGCGCTCACGACGCTCACCTGCCTGGTCATGGCCTACCCCGTGGCGCTGCTCATCGCCCGCAGCCCGAAGAAGCACCGCGACCTGATGGTGCTGCTGGTCATCCTGCCCTTCGCCAGCAACTTCCTGGTGCGCGTCTATGCCTGGATGATCATCCTCGGTCCGCTCGACCTGCTGTTCTCGCGCACCGCGGTGATCGTTGGCATGGTCTATGTGCACCTGCCGTTCATGATCCTGCCGCTCTACACCAACCTGGAGAAGCACGACCCCGTGCTGCTCGACGCCGCCCAGGATCTCGGTGCCAACGCCTGGGCGCGCTTCTGGCGCGTCACCTTCCCGCTGTCGCTGCCCGGCATCTTCTCCGGCGCGGCGCTGGTGTTCATCCCGGTGCTGGGCATGTTCGCCATTCCCGAAATCCTCGGCGGCAAGGATGATTGGCTGGTGGGCAACATGATCAAGGAATCCTTCCTCGGCACCCGCGACTGGCCCTTCGGCTCCATGCTCTCCATCATGCTGACGCTGGCCGTGCTTGCGGTGGCGGGTATCGCCGCCTGGCTCGCCCGGGTCGGAGGCCGGCATGCGTAGGTCATCCTGGCTGTGGCTGAGCGCCGGTGCGGTGTATGCCTTTCTCTACGTGCCGCTGGCGGTGGTGGTGGCGTTCTCCTTCAACGACTCGAAGCTCTCCGCCGAGTGGGTCGGCTTCACCCTCGACTGGTACGCGAAACTCTACGACGACGAGGAGATGCTGCTGGCCGCGCGCAATTCGCTCTTCATCGCCCTGGTTGCCTCGGCAGTCGCCACCGTGCTCGGCACCATGGCCGGCGTCGCCATCCACCGTTACCGGCTGCGCCTGCTCCTGCCCATGGTGCTCACGCCCGTGGCCATGCCGGAGATCCTGCTCGGCGTGTCGCTGCTCATTTTCTTCATCTCGGTGTTCGGCCAGGAGTCGCTCGGCCTGCTCACGGTCATCCTCGCCCACATCACCTTCTGCATCGGTTTCGTCGCCATCATCGTGCGCGCCCGTCTGTCCGGAATGGACGAGAGTATCTTCGAGGCGGCACGCGACCTGGGTGCGACGCCCTGGCAGGGCTTCCGCCTCATCACCCTGCCGCTCATCATGCCGGCGGTGGTCGCCGGCTTCCTCATGTCCTTCACCCTGTCCATCGACGATTTCGTTGTTACATTTTTCACCGCCGGCGTGGGCGTGAAGACCTTGCCGTTGACCATCTACTCCATGATCAAGATCGCCGTGACGCCGGAGGTGAATGCCATCTCGACCCTGCTCATGGCACTGACGCTGGCGATGATCGCGGCCGCTTCGCGCATTGCGCCGGAGGTGATCAAGGGGCGGGGGTGAAAGTGCGGCGCACCACAGAGACACAGAGGCTCAGAGGGTTTCACAGAGACATGCTCTGTGTGATTTTCTCAGTGATTTTGTGTCTCATTGGTTCCGGCATTGCCCTGGCGCAGCAAAACGCTCTCTACCTCTACAACTGGAACAACTACATCTCCGAGGAGACGGTGGCGCGCTTCGAGGCGGTTTGCCACTGCCAGCTCAAGCAGGACTACTACTCCAGCAACGAGGAGATGTTGGCCAAGCTGGCCGCCGGGGCCGCGGGTTATGACATTCTGGTGCCGACCGGCAACGCGGTGGAGACGCTCATCCGCCAGGGTGCGCTGCGGCCGGTCGACAAGTCGCTGCTTCCGCATCTCGCCAACCTCAAGCCGGAGTTTCTCGACTCGTCCTTCGATCCCGGCAACCGATATTCGGTGCCCTACGCCTACTCCATCACCCTGCTCGGCTACAACGAGCAGAAGATGCGCGAGCTGGGTCTGCCGACGGACACCTGGGCAGTGATCTTCGAGCCGCGCTACCTGGAGAGGCTCAAGGGCAAGGTGACGGTGCTGGACGACCAGCGCGAGCTGATCGGCGCCGCCCTGACGTACCTCGGATATTCGGTGAACGAAGTCGATCCGGCGCGCCTGCGGGAAGCCCGCGATCTGATCCTGCACGCCAAGCCCTACTGGGCGGCGTTCAATGCCTCCAGCTACATCAAGGAGCTGACCATCGGTAATATCTGGCTTGCCCACGGCTACTCCAACGACATGTTCCAGGCGCAGCTGGACGCGCGCAAGGCGCGGCGGCCGTTCTCGATCGGCTATGCGATGCCCAGGGAGGGCGCAGTGCTGGCGGTGGATTCCATGGTGCTGCACAACAGCGGCCGGCGGCCCGACTTGGCGCACCGCTTCATCGACTTCATGCTCGAGGGTCGTAACTCCGCCGATCTCACCAACCTCATCGGCTCCGGCAATCCCAATGCCGATGCCATGGGCTACATCCGCGACGAGATCAAGGCGAATCCGGCGGTCTTTCCCGATGCCGAGGCGAGCCGCCGGCTGGAAATGGTGAAAGACCACGATCGGCGCACGCGCCGCCTGATGAATCGCCTTTGGACAGAAATCAAGGTGCGCTGAGCTGCGCCGACGCGCGGGGCGATCTTCGGCGAGGCTGCGCCCGGACGTGCGCCGCGAATACAATGCCAGCTACGAAGGGGAACTGGCGATGATGGGAGCGTTGACCTGGCTGCTCGTATTCCAGCTCGCGGGTGAGGTGATCGTGCAGGGCTTCGGACTGCCGGTGCCCGGGCCGGCCGTGGGAATGCTGTTCCTGCTGATCGCACTCGTGCTGCGCGACGGGTGTCCCGAAGCGCTACGCTACATGGCCCACGTGCCGCTGTCGCTCGTGGCGCGATTCGTCGGGGCGCGTGGCTGATGGCGCGGCGCGACGAAGGCAGGCTGACGCGCTATCTCGCGCTCGGCTACGCATTGCTGGTGGTCTACGCCAGCCTGCATCCCTTCGCCGGCTGGCAGGACAAGAGCGCGGTGATGTGGGAATTCCTGTTTGCTCGCTGGCCGCGCTACACGACCGTGTTCGACATCGCGGTGAATATCCTCGTTTATGTGCCGCTGGGATTTCTGCTCGTGCCGGCGCTGCGTCCGCCGCTCGACCGCGCGACGTCGGCGACGGTGGCGCTGCTGCTGGCCGGCGCCCTCAGTTTCACGATGGAACTGGCGCAGAATTTCCTGCCCAGCCGCGTGCCGTCCAACCTGGATCTCGGCTGCAACATTCTCGGCGGCCTGCTCGGCGTCATCGCAGGTGCCCGATGGGGCGCTGCGCTGCGCGATGGCGGCCTGCTGCATCGCTGGCGTGAGCAGCTGTTCGCGCCCGGCAAGGCGGGGGACTTCGGCCTGATGCTGCTCGGGCTGTGGCTGCTCACCCAGCTCAATCCGGAAATCATGCTCTTCGGCAATGGCGACCTGCGCGCCCTGTTCGATCTGGAGGCGCCGTTCCCCTATTCGGCGGAGGCGATCCAGGCGATCGAACTGGCCGTGGCTGCGTCGAGCATGGTCGGCGTCGGCGTCATTCTGTGGGGGCAGTTGCGCGCGCCGTCACCGGCGTTCATCGTCGGATTCTTCCTGCTGGCGCTGGCCATCAAGGTAACGGCGATGGCGGTGCTCATCGACGCCGACCATGCCGGTCACTGGATCACGCCCGGCAACCTGGTCGGCATCGCCTGCGGCGCGGTGGCACTGTTCCTGGGTATCGTGCTGCCTCGTACCATGCAGCAGATGGTCGCCTCCCTGTCGCTGCTCATGGCCACGGCCCTGGCGAACCTGGCGCCCGAAAACCCCTACCTGACCGCCTCGCTGCATGTCTGGCACCAGGGCCACTTCCTCAATTTCAACGGCTTGACGCGGCTGACCTCGGCTTTCTGGCCCTTCCTCGCCATGGCCTTCGTGATTGTCGCCGGCGCGCAGCGCAACGCCCGCGAGTGAATCGCGGATCAAGAAATCAACCGCAAGATCCTAATCCACCGCAGAGGACACGGAGGACACAGCGGGAGATCAGGGGGATGCGAACGTCAGAGGACTTGATCATCAGCCGAATAGTGATGTCTGCTCTGCAAGCTGTCCTGCCTCTGCGTCCTCTGTGTCCTCCGCGGTGAGCCGCCGTTTCTGGACTCAATGGGAGAACAGCTCCCGGTCATACTCCCGTATGGCGATCTTCTGCCGGACGACGCCGCGCTCGTCGAAACCGACGTGGAACTGGGAGGAATAACCCCAGGCATCGCGAAAGCGATAGTCCCAGACCGTTTCCCGGCGCCGCTCGAAGTAAATGGTACGCGCCGGCGTGCCGATCAATCGCTGTACCTGCTGCTGCGTGGTCTTGCCGACGTCGATGCGCGCGAAGTGTTCCTCGTCGAGCACTTGCTCGATGCCGTGCAGCTGGCCGCTGCCGTCCACGCGCACCATGAAGGTGTGATATCCGAGCGGTCCGCGGGTGTACTCCCAGACTTCGCCCCCGTTGGCGTCGGGGTAGACGTTGCGCGGCGCCCCCATGGTGGCACGCACGTCGTTGGCCGTGGTGACGCCCGGTGTCAGTCCCGATCCGCTGTAGGCGGCGCAGCCGGCGAGCGTCGCGGCAGCGATGCACGCGATGGCACGGGCGCAAATTCGGAGGTTCAAGTTTTCTCTCCTTGCGATGCCAAGTGAGTACGCTGCGCGGCGTAGGGCGGCTGCGTTGTCAGGCGCCGGTCGTCCACTGGCGCGCCGATGGTGAAATGGTACAGGCTCTGCCAGGCCAGGTCGGCCACGCCGAGCAACTCGTGCATCTCGTCGTCGAAAAAACAACCGATGCCGGTGCCGCGCAGCCCGGCGGCCTCAGCCTCGAGGTAGAGCACCTGGCCAATCATGCCGCACTCCCAATAAAGCTGCCGGTAGCGCCAGGGTTGCGCGGCGACGCCGGTGAAGTTCGCCAGCATGCCGAGCGAGAAGCAGGAATCGGCGGCGATGTCCTGATGGCAGGAGATGAGCTGCGCCAACTGGCGCATATCGCCGGGCGCCAACAAATACAAGGGCAGATGGTCGGGCTCGCACTTGCGCCACAGCCACTCAGCGCGCAGGCCGCATCGCAACGCCTCGAGCGCTTTCTGGTCGCGCAGCAGCAGGTACAAACCGGGCTCCACGCCGCGCACCCGATGCACGAACAGGGCCAGGTGCACCGCCGGCGCCCACGGCCAAGCGGGCCAAGGGGGCACCTCGGGTCGCGGCAAGGTGGCGTCGAGCAGCGCGTGAAAGGCGTCCGCAGCCATCGTCGTCACGCCGTCGAAGGCGACGGCACTACGGCGTTGGCGCATCAGGTGGGCGGCGGTCGCCTCGCATCCCGTGGCCAGAGGCGGTGCAGGCCGGGGTGCGGGCCGCGACGCGGTCGCGGTTGTGCGCGGCTTGAGTGTCGCGACGTGGGCGTCCTCGATCTCGTTCCAGCGCACGTGCGACGGACTCAGGCAATTGGCGTGGCCGTGCCAAGTCGCCGTCTCGATGCCGCGCAGAAGTCGCGGTGCGTCGCCGACGGCGTCGCCGGCGCCGATCCACAGCAGTACGTCGGCGGCCTCCATTTCCTCGGCGATGAAGCCGTCGTCGCGATCGGTACCGATCAGCCGCGCCAGTTCCCCATCGCCTATCGCCGTTGCCACAGCGACCCGCCATCCAAGCGCTGCGGCGGCGTAGGCAATGGCGGTTATGGCATGGCCGCAATCGTGTTGACAATAGCGGAAGGCGCGCATGCCGTACTTCCATGCCTCGCGCCAGTGGATGGATGCGAGCGCGACGTAGAAGCCGCCGGGCGCGAACGCCTCGTCCCAGTCCGGCGCGTTCACCGATGCGCGCTGCTCGAGAACATGGTCACGGCTCAGGTAGTGATGGACACCGGCAGCGATGCCCGGCAAGGTCGCCGTAATCAAGTAGCTCTCGGTTGGGTGCAGATTGCCGCTCGATGGGTTGCAGCGCAGCGCCCAGCGGCTGCCGCGATACTCCTTCCACGCCGACAGCGCGAGGGAAAGCTCAAACAAGATCGCCACGTCGGCCAGGTCGAAGGGCGCGGGTGGCGGTAGCGCGCCGCCGCGCAGTGCTTCGAAGCGAATCGCAAGCTCATCGGCGCGCAGCGGCAACACCATGCGTGGCGCGCCGGCGTAGGTGCGAAAGGGGTCGGGCTGACTCGCCCAATCGAGATAGCCGGGGCCCGGCGCGTAGCGGTCGAGCCGATGCTTGCTGCGCTGGTGGTAGTCGAGGATGTTCAAGTGCGTGGCGGGAAGGGCGAGCAATCCATTGTAGCGCCCGGCTCGGCGTGCCGGCGATTGTTCGCCGGCGCTCCGGGACGAATCGCTATAATCTGCCATTCGTGTTTCCTTCGGGGCGTGTCGCCGTGTATTTCAAACACCATGTCTTCTTCTGCTGCAACCAGCGCGAGCCCGGCGCCACCTGCTGCAACAACCGCGGCGCTAGTGAGCTGCGCGGCTATGCCAAGGACCGCATCAAGGAACTGCAGCTCAAGGGCAAGGGCAAAGTGCGCATCAACTCGGCCGGCTGCATGGATCGCTGCGACGAGGGGCCGGTGCTCGTCGTCTATCCCGAGGGCATCTGGTACACCTACCTGGACAAGGAAGACATCGACGAGATCATCAACGAGCATCTGCTCGCCGGCCGGATCGTCGAACGGCTAAGGATATGACGCGGCACACGCCGGAGCGGCTGCTGCTGGAAGGCGAGGCCGGGTCGATCGAGGTGATCGTCGATGTGCCCGCGCATGCGCGTGGCATTGCCGTCGTCGCCCATCCCCATCCGCTGTTCGGCGGCACCTCGGACAACAAGGTGGTGCAGACGCTGGCCAAGGCTTTCCGCGATCTTGGCTACGCCAGCGTCCGGCCCAACTTTCGCGGAGTGGGCGCGAGTGCGGGCGATCATGATCATGGGATTGCCGAAACTGACGACCTGCTGTGCGTCACCGCTTACGCGCGCGAACGTTTCGGCGAGCTGCCTGTCGTGCTGGCGGGATTTTCCTTCGGTGCCTATGTGCAGACCCGGGTCGCCCGGCGCCTTGAAGCGGAAGGTCGCCCGGTGCAGCGCATGGTGCTGGTCGGTACCGCTTCGGGAGCGGTGACCGGTGCGCGCAGCTACGTCACCGAGCCCGTGCCGACGGATACGCTGGTCATTCACGGCGAGGTGGACGAGACCGTGCCGCTGGCCAACGTGCTCGACTGGGCGCGGCCCCAGGACCTGCCGGTGATCGTCGTACCAGGCGCCGACCATTTCTTCCATCGCCGCCTGCATGTCATCCGCGGCATCGTCCATAACGCATGGCGCCACTAGCGGTGCGCGGCCTGCGCAAGGCCTACGGCGGCAACGAGGTGGTTGCCGGCCTGAGCTTCGAGATCCGCCCCGGCGAGTGCTTCGGCCTACTCGGTCCCAACGGCGCCGGAAAGACGACGACGCTGAGACTCGCGCTCGGCCTCACCGATCCCGATGCCGGCGACATCCAGCTGTGCGGTCTGCCGGTGCCGGCACGCGCGCGGGCGGCGCGCATGCGCGTGGGCATCGTGCCCCAGATCGACAGCCTGGATCCAGACTTCACCGCTGCCGAAAACCTGCTGGTGTATGGCCGCTATTTCGGCCTGCGAGACGCGGCGATCCGGGAGCACATTCCGCGCCTGCTCGAGTTCGCCGAGTTGCAGGGTCGCGCGGGCGCGAAAATCCAGTCGCTGTCCGGCGGCATGAGGCGCCGGCTGACCTTAGCGCGGGCGCTGGTCAACGATCCGGAGCTGCTCATTCTCGACGAGCCCACCACGGGCCTGGACCCCCAGGCGCGCCACCTCATCTGGGACCGGCTCAAGCGACTGCTCCAGGAGGGTAAGACGGTGCTGCTGACGACACACTTCATGGACGAGGCCGAGCGCCTGTGCCATCGCCTGGCGATCATGGATCGCGGCTGCTTCATCGCCGAGGGCAGCCCGCGCGAGCTCATCGCCAAGCACATCGAAGCCCAGGTGGTGGAAGTTTTCGGCGAGAACGCCACCGGCTGGGCGCGCGCCCATGCGGCGCCGCTTTGCCGGCGCTTCGAGACCAGCGGCGAGACTGCCTTCTGTTACGTCGATGACGCGGCGCCGCTGCTCGCGCACCTGGATGTGCAGCCGGGCCTGCGTTATCTGCATCGGCCGGCGAATCTGGAGGACGTGTTCCTCAAGCTGACCGGCCGGGAACTACGGGATTGAGCATGAAGCCGGTTGGCCGCGGCGGCGTTGTTCTGCCCGACGTGTGGAGGCGCTGATGGCCCATGCCTTTCGCGTACCCAGCCTGAGCGTGCGCTTCATCGCCGTCTGGCAGCGCAATTTTCTCGTCTGGCGCAAGCTGGCGCTGCCTTCAATGCTCGGCAACCTGGCCGATCCCATGATCTACATGGTCGGCCTGGGCTACGGGCTCGGCGCTCTTCTGCCGGAGGTAGGAGGCGTGTCCTACATCGCATTCCTCGGCGCCGGCACCATCTGCTACAGCACCATGAACAGCGCCAGCTTCGAGGCGCTTTATTCGGGCTTCTCGCGCATGCACGTGCAGCGCACCTGGGAGGCAATCCTCAATGCACCGATCTCCCTGGACGACGTGCTGCTCGCCGAGCTGCTCTGGGCAGCAAGCAAGAGCTTCCTCTCCGGCATCGCCATCCTGGTTGTGGTTTGGGTACTGGGTCTGACCCAGTCGGTTCTGGCCCTGTGGGTGGTGCCCTTGGTGTTTCTCGTTGGGCTGACCTTCGGTGCTCTGGGACTGGTGATCACGGCGCTTGCGCCCAGTTTCGATTTCTTTCTCTATTACTTCACGCTGTTCATCACGCCCATGGTGCTGGTTTCCGGCGTGTTTTTCCCGGCCGAACAGCTGCCGGCGGCGTTCCAGGCCGTGGCCGCGTTTCTGCCGCTCGCCCACGCAGTGGATCTCGTGCGGCCGCTGCTCTTTGGCCATGTTCCGAAAGGCGCGGCGGTCCATGTTCTCATTCTGGCCGCATACGCGGCTGCGGGCTACTACGTCGCCGTTGTGCTGGCGCGCCGTCGCCTGCTGAAATGAGCTGGCCGGAGCCTGTTAGAATTCACTAATGGAGGTCCTGCTGGTTATTACCAACCTGCCCGACGAGGACCAAGCCGGGCAACTCGCGCGCAGCCTGATCGAGCAGCGCGTTGCGGCCTGCGCGAACGTGCTCGCGCCGTGCCATTCGGTGTACCGCTGGCAGGGGGGGATCGAAACGGCAACCGAGGTGCCGCTGCTGATCAAGACCAGCATTGCGCGCTATCCGGCGCTGGAAGCGGCAATCCGTGCCGCACACCCCTACGAACTTCCCGAAATCATCGCTGTCCCATTGTCGCGCGGCCTGCCTGAGTACCTTGCGTGGGTCGCGACCGAAACCGGTGGCGAATAGCCGGCGCCCTTCCCCATGGTGATACGCATCCTGCTACTCCTGCTCTGCCTGCCCGGATTCGTCGCTGCGGCCGACGATCTGCTCGCGCCCGAGCAGGCGTTCCGGTTTTCCGCCCGCGCGCTCGATGCCGGGAACATCGAAATCCGTTACGACATCGCCGACGGCTACTACCTTTACCGCGACAAGTTCAAGTTCAGCGCCGAACCCGCCAATGCCAAGACCGGCGCCGCCCGGTTCCCGCCGGGCAAGGTCAAGGACGACGAATTTTTCGGCAAGGTCGAGACCTATCGCGATGAGGTGAAGATACTTCTGCCCGTGGCGGCGCCGGCGGAGCTGGATGCCGTGAAGCTTACCGTCACCTCCCAGGGCTGCGCCGATATCGGCGTCTGTTATCCACCCAATCCGCAGACGGTGCGCGTCGTGCTCGCCGCGGCGTCCACGTCCGACGCGGCAAAGACGCCGCTGGCGGAAGCGCTGCGCGAGGCCATGCCGCAGGCATCGTCGCCGCCGCGCCCGCCGGCAGCCGAGGCCGACGCCGAAGCGGGCGACGAGTCATCCCGCATCGCGCACTTCCTCAAGCGGGCGAGTTTCTGGTTGATCATCGCCAGCTTCTTTGGTTTCGGTGTGCTCCTTGCCGCCACCCCTTGCGTCTTTCCCATGATTCCAATTCTGTCGGGGATCATCGTCGGCCACGGTCAGCACATCGGTCGCGGCCGCGCGCTGGCGCTGTCGCTTGCCTATGTACTTGGCATGGCCGTGACCTACGCCGTCGCGGGCGTGGCCGCCGGCCTGTCCGGTGCGCTGCTGTCGAGCGCCCTGCAGAATCCCTGGGTGCTCGGCTCCTTTGCCTTGGTGTTTGCCATACTGGCTTTGTCCATGTTCGGCTTCTACGAGCTGCAGATGCCAAGTTTCCTGCAAAGCCGGCTGTCCGACGAGGCCAACCGGCAGAAGGGCGGTTCGGTGTCCGGCGTGGCCGTGATGGGTGTGTTGTCCGCCGTGATCGTCGGGCCGTGCGTAGCGGCACCTCTGGCCGGTGCGCTGCTGTATATCGCGCAGACGCGCGATGCCCTGCTCGGCGGCACGGCGCTGTTCTTCATGGCCCTGGGCATGGGCGCGCCGCTCATCGCCCTCGGCGTTTCGACGCACGCGCTGCTGCCCAAGGCGGGCGCATGGATGGGGGCGGTGAAGAAGTTCTTCGGCGTCATGCTGCTGGCCGTGGCGATCTGGCTCCTCTCGCCCGTCGTGCCGACGGTGTTGTCGATGCTTGCCTGGGCCGCACTGCTGATTTTCTCCGCCATCTATCTGCACGCGCTCGATCCCTTGCCGGCCAATGCCCATGGCTGGCAGCGCTTCTGGAAAGGCGTCGGGGTGGTGGCGCTGCTCGTGGGCGCTTCGCTCGTTGTCGGTGTGCTCGCCGGCAGCCGCGATCCGTTGCAGCCCCTGGCCATCTTGCGCGGCATGGCGGAAACGGGGGAGTCGGCGGTGAAGTTCGACCGGGTACGCACGAGCGAGGAACTGGATGCCCGGCTGCACAATGCTAGCCGCCCGGTGATGCTGGATTTCTACGCCGACTGGTGCATCTCCTGCAAGGAGATGGAGCGCTTCACTTTCACCGATGCGGCGGTGCAGGCCCGCCTGCGCCAGATGGTCCTGCTGCAGGCCGATGTCACCGCCAACAGTGATGCCGACAAGGCGCTGCTCAAACGGTTCGGCTTGTTCGGTCCGCCGGGAATCATCTTCTTCGACAGGCAGGGTAAGGAAATCCAGGGCCTGCGCGTGGTCGGTTTCCAGTCGGCCGATGCGTTTGCCGCTGTCCTGGATAAGGTCGTCGCGGCCGATACAGCGGCACGTTAGTGCCGTCGCACACCGTGCGTGGTCGGGACCCGATACCGCGATCGGTGGTCGTCGCGATGCGACCGAAAAGAAAGGGAGGATATCCGAGGTGCTATGGCGTTCGAACAAGTCGGCGTCGCATTCTGGTCGTATCGGTACGCTGATCGGGCCCGGCACGCGTATCGATGGCAAGGTCACGTTTTCCGGCGGCATGCGGGTCGATGGCACAATCGTCGGCGCAGTCACGGATGACGGTGGGGAACCCGGTACGCTGGTCGTCGGCGCACAGGGCAGCGTGGATGGCGAAGTCCGCGTTGCCCGGATCATCCTGGATGGCCGCATCAAGGGCGAGGCGCATGCCCGCGACTTGATCGACCTGCGCAACGGTGCGCGCGTCGCCGGTGACCTTCATTATGGCAGGCTGGAAATCCACGCCGGCGCAGCCGTGGACGGGCGCCTGGTCAAGCGCAATGGCGAGACACCGGGGCCGGAGTAGCGTGTATCGACCTGTTAGAATTCCAACTTTTCCGCCTTCCGAACTTCTCTCGACAGGACAATGTTTTCCGGGATCGTTGCCGCCACCGGCCGAATCACCCACGTCACGAGCGCCGAGCGCGGCCTGCGGCTGAGCATCGATGCCGGCAGCTTGGGACTGACCGACGTCACAATCGGCGACAGCATCGCCGTCTGTGGTGTATGTCTGACTGTGGTCGCGAAGCAGGACAACCAGTTCGAGGTTGACGTGTCACGGGAAACGCTGGAGTGCACGACCGGTCTTGATACGCCGGCGGAGGTGAATCTGGAGAAAGCACTGCAGCTTTCCGATCGCATCGGCGGCCACTTGGTCAGCGGCCACGTGGATGGCATCGGAGAGGTGACCGGCTTCACACCTGTGGGAGAGAGCCACGAGCTTGTGGTGCTTGCGCCACACGCGCTCGCACGCTACATCGCCCGCAAGGGCTCCGTCACCGTCGACGGCGTCAGCCTGACCATCAACCGCGTCGAGGACACGAGCGGCGGCTGCGAGTTCTCCATCAATCTCATCCCGCATACGCTGGCCGCCACGACGCTGAAAAGCCTTCGGGTCGGGGCTCGCGTCAATCTCGAGATTGACCTGGTTGCCCGCTATGTCGAGCGTATGCTCGCCGCGACCACCGTCGAAGGGCGCTGCGCATGACGGCGCTGAGCCCGATTCAGGAAATCGTCGCCGAGCTGCGCGCCGGCCGCATGGTCGTACTGGTGGACGAGGAGGACCGGGAGAACGAAGGCGATCTGGTCCTTGCGGCCGAGTTCGTCACGGCGGAAGCGATCAACTTCATGGCCAAGCACGGCCGCGGACTAATCTGCCTGACGCTTTCCGAGGAGCGCTGCAAGCAGCTCAATCTGCCGCTCATGGTGCGCGACAATCGTTCCTCGCACAGCACGGCGTTTACCGTTTCCATCGAGGCGGCCGAAGGCGTGACCACCGGCATTTCAGCGCATGACCGTGCGCGAACCATTCAGGCGGCGGTCGCCAAGCATGCCAAACCTTGGGACATCGTCCAGCCGGGCCATATCTTTCCGCTCATGGCGCAGCGCGGCGGCGTGCTGGTGCGTGCCGGCCATACCGAGGCCGGCTGCGACTTGGCGCAACTGGCCGGTGTGGAGCCGGCGGCGGTGATCTGCGAGATCCTGAAGGACGACGGCGCAATGGCACGGCTGCCCGACCTGGTCGAGTTTGCCGCTCAGCACGGTCTTAAGATCGGCGCCATCCGCGATCTCATCCACTTCCGCAGCGCCACCGAAAAGCTGGTCGAACGTGTGGCGGAGAAGGACATCGTCTGTGCCCATGGCGCCTTCCGCCTGTGCGCCTACACCGACCAGACCAGCGGCGAGGTGCATTTGGCCCTGTCCAAGGGCGATATCCGGCCGGAGACGGAAACCCTGGTGCGGGTGCACGAGCCGATTTCCGTGTTGGACTTTCTCGATTGTGCAAGCCGCCGCCACAGCTTCAGTGTCGATCAGGCGATGCGGGTCATTGCCGCACGCGGTGCCGGTGTCATCGTGCTGCTCCACCGGGCGGAGTCCGGGCGCGATCTGCTCGGCACCATCCAGGACGACACGCCCGAGAGCCGTCCGGCGGTGAAGTGGGATCCGCGCCTGTACGGCATCGGCGCCCAGATCCTGCGCGATCTGAACGTGGGCAAGATGCGGCTGCTCGCCTCGCCGCGCAAGATGCCGAGCATGACCGGCTTCGGGCTGGAGGTGTGCGGCTATCTCTCGCCCGACGGTACCGCCTTGCCTGGATAACGGACCCATTGTCATGGCACGCTACGACGACATCCTCGAACTCGAAACCTCCCTTGCCGGCGCCGGGCTGCGCATCGGCATCGTCATGAGCCGCTTCAACCTGGACGTCGGCGAAGGGCTGCTGGGCGCCTGCACCGCCGCACTCTCGCGGCTGGGCGTGCGCGCGGGCGACATGATGATCACGACCGTGCCGGGTGCGCTGGAACTTCCGCTGACCCTGCAGACCATGGCCCAGAGCGGGAAGTACGATGCACTGGTGGCGCTGGGCTGCGTGGTCCGCGGCGAGACCTATCATTTCGAGATCGTTGCCAACGAATCGGCCCGCGGCATCACCGAGGTACAACTGGAGACGGGCGTGCCCATTGCCAATGGTGTGCTGACCACGGAAGACGACGACCAGGCCTTGGCGCGCATGGAGCAGAAGGGCACCGACGCGGCCCAGGCCGCGGTGGAGATGGCGAACCTGCTGCGGCGCCTCAAGGCATGAAGTCGCCGCGCCGCCGCGCACGGGAGTTCGCGCTGCAGGGTCTGTATCAATGGCAGCTGGCGGGCCACGACACGGCGGCCATCGAGGCCCACATGACACAGGTGACCGGCTTTGACAAGTCGGACCCGCCATTCTTCCAGACGTTGCTGCGCGGCGTCGTCCGGGACGCTGACGCCTTGCGCGCCGAAATCGAACCCTATCTGGACCGGCCCTTCGGCGAGCTGTCGCCGGTGGAACGCGCCATTCTGCTGCTGGCGGCCTTCGAGCTCGCGACCCAGATCGACACACCCTATCGCGTCGTACTCAACGAAGCTGTCGAATTGGCGAAAGACTACGGTGGCACCGACGGCTACAAGTATGTCAATGGTGTGCTGGACAAGCTGGCTCCGAAGCTGCGGCCCGGCGAGGTGGGCGAGGACGGTCCAGCGCGCCGGCGCGGATGACCGGCATGCGCCTGCGGCAACAAGGCGGCACGGGAAACTAGATCGTACGGCACAATTGCCCCCGTCCGCCTGCCACCTCCATGCCATCCGAATTCGAACTGATCCGTCGCTACTTCACGCGCCCGACCGCGCACACGATCCTTGCCGTCGGCGATGACGGCGCCGTGGTCCGGCCGCGCCCCGGCATGGACCTGGTCATATCCACCGACATGATGGTGGAAGGGACCCATTTTTTCCCTTCGATGGACCCAACCGATCTGGGCTGGAAGGCACTCGCTGTGAACCTTTCCGATCTGGCGGCGATGGGCGCCGAGCCGCGCTGGGCGCTACTCGCTGCCGCGCTGCCGCAGGCCGACGAAGACTGGCTCAGCGCCTTCGCCGACGGTTTCTTTTCCTGCGCCGCGCACCACGGCGTGGACGTGATCGGCGGCGACACGACGCGCGGTCCCCTTAATCTGGCGCCGACGGTATTCGGTGAAGTGCCTGCGGATCAGGCACTTACCCGGCGCGGGGCATGCGCGGGCGACGACGTCTGGGTGTCCGGCGCGCCGGGGCGTGCGGCGCTGGGACTGGCTCATCTCCGGGGTCGTGTCGCCCTGAGCGAGCCGGCGCGAGCGACATGCCTCGCCGCGCTGCACCGTCCGCAGCCCCGCGTCGAACTGGGCATGGCGCTGCGCGGGGTGGCGTCGGCGGCGATCGATGTCTCGGACGGCCTGCTCGCCGATCTGGGGCACATCCTTGAATCCTCCGGCTGTGCGGCCCGACTGGACGAGCCGCTACTGCCGCGATCGCCGGAGCTGTCCGCCTGCGAGGACCGAGCGCTGGCTTGGTCTTGCCTGACCGCAGGCGGCGACGACTACGAGCTGGTATTCACGGCGCCGGCCGCGCGCGCGGCGGAGCTGGCCGTGCTGAGCCGCGAACTCGGCCTGCCCCTGACCCGCATCGGCAGCGCTCGTGCCGGCACGCCGGGTTCGATCCAAGTGCTGGATGGCCGCGGCAAAACCATTCCCTTGGTCGCCCGCGGCTACGACCACTTTGCCTGACATGGTCACCCATCCGGATTTCCGTTTCCTGCTTGCACACCCGGCTCACTTTCTCGCCTGCGGCATGGGATCTGGCCTTTCCCCCATCGTTCCGGGAACGGCGGGGACGCTCTTCGGCTGGCTGCTTTACGCCCTGATCCGGCCGCAGTTCTCCGAGGCGGGATTCGCGATTCTGCTGACCGCGGGGTTCGTCCTCGGCGTATTCGCGTGCGAGCGCACCGGTCGGGCACTGGGCGCGGCAGACCACGGCGCCATCGTCTGGGACGAGATCGTGCCGTTTTGGCTCGTGCTGCTATTTACCCCCGCCGGGTGGCGTTGGCAGCTGACAGCGTTTGTCCTGTTTCGCATCTTCGATATCGTCAAGCCCCATCCCGCACGCTGGATTGACAACCACGTCAAGAACGGTCTCGGCGTCATGCTCGACGATTTGGTCGCGGCGCTCTACACGCTCGTGGCGCTTGCGCTGCTCAAGCGACTGCTCGCCTGACCGCCGATGGACCGCGAACTCGAAGTTCTGTCCCACGCGGTGGGCGCGGCGCTCAAGGATTTGGGGTTAGTGCTTACTACCGCTGAATCATGTACGGGTGGGTGGATCGCTCAGGTTGTAACGTCCACGGCTGGCAGCTCCGATTGGTTCGAACGCGGCTTCGTCACCTATTCCAATGCCGCAAAACAAGAACTGCTGGGTGTGCGCGCGGAGACCCTGCGGACTTGTGGTGCCGTAAGCGAGGAAACCGCAGGCGAGATGGTGCTGGGTGCGATTGCCCGAAGTCATGCCGAAGTGGCGCTGGCGGTGACCGGCATCGCGGGGCCGGGCGGCGGATCTGCAGATAAGCCGGTCGGCATGGTCTGCTTCGCCTGGTGCCGGCGGGGCGACCCCGCGCACGTGAGCACCGCGCGGTTTCAGGGCGACCGGGAAGCGGTACGTCGCAAAGCAGTCATCCACGCGTTGGAAGGAGTACTGCACATGCTCGCGAGATCCGGGTAAGCGAGTACTGACATCGCCCATCCGTGACGCGATTTGGCGCAACAATCGGTGCCCCGGCGCGGGACTTGTTCGCGCCCTTGGTGGCAAATACTGTGCCATAATTTCTTTGAACTCTTTCAGGGAAAACGGTAATGGATGACAACAAGGGCAAAGCGCTTCAGGCGGCCTTGCAGCAAATAGAAAAGCAGTTCGGTAAAGGCTCGATCATGCGTCTGGGCGACGGGGAGGTCGAACATGATCTGCAGGTCGTTTCCACCGGCTCGCTCGGGTTAGACATCGCGCTGGGCGTCGGTGGCCTGCCCCGCGGCCGCGTCGTGGAAATCTACGGTCCAGAATCCTCAGGCAAGACTACCCTGACGCTGCAAGCCATTGCCGAGGCGCAGAAGCTCGGTGGAACGGCTGCGTTTATCGACGCCGAGCATGCCCTCGATCCCCAGTACGCAGCGAAGCTCGGGGTGAACGTCGGCGATTTGTTGATCTCCCAACCGGACACAGGCGAACAGGCGCTGGAAATCGCCGATATGCTCGTGCGTTCGGGCGGAATCGACATGGTCGTCATCGACTCCGTTGCGGCACTGGTGCCGAAGGCGGAGATCGAGGGTGAAATGGGCGACCAGTTGCCCGGCCTTCAGGCGCGGCTGATGTCCCAGGCACTGCGCAAGCTCACTGCCAACATCAAACGCACCAATACCTTGGTGATCTTCATCAACCAAATCCGGATGAAGATCGGCGTCATGTTTGGCAATCCTGAAACCACCACTGGTGGCAATGCGCTCAAGTTCTATGCCTCGGTTCGGCTCGACATTCGCCGTATCGGTTCGATCAAGAAGGGCGAGGAGGTGATCGGGTCCGAGACCAAGGTCAAGGTTGTCAAGAACAAGGTCGCGCCGCCGTTCAAGCAGGCGGAGTTCGATATCCTCTATGGCGAAGGCATCTCGCGCGAGGGCGAGATCATCGAGCTCGGCGTGACGCATCGCATCGTCGACAAATCCGGCGCATGGTACGCCTATGGCGGCGAGCGCATCGGGCAGGGCAAGGACAACGCGCGCGAGTATCTGAAGGCTCATCCGGAAGTGGCTCGGGAGATCGAGAACAAGATCCGCGCTGCCTTGGGCGTTTCGGCGCCGCGGCCGGTTGCGGCGGAGGCGTGACATCGTCGGTGCACCGAGCCTGCGTGAGCGGGCGTTGAGATTGCTGGCGCGGCGGGACCACTCCCGCCTGGAGCTGACACAAAAACTCGCCCGTCACGGCGAAGCAGAAGAAATAGACGCTGTGCTCACCCACTTGGAGGATGCGGGCTTGTTGTCCGATGTGCGTTACGCCGAAAGCTTCGTGCGCGCGCGGGCGCAGCGTTTCGGTGTGATCAGGCTGCGGCATGAGTTGCGGCGCAAGGGAATCGCGGAAGAGTTGATCGACGCTGCGATCGCCGGGGAGAACGATGGAAATGAAAACGGCGAGTTCGAACGGGCACGCGCCATCTGGCGGCGCAAGTTCGCGTCGCCACCGGTCGACGCGCGGGACTATGGGCGGCAGGCGCGCTTCCTCCAGAGTCGCGGCTTCCGCGCGGATATCGTGCGCCGCATCCTTGCCGCGGGTGACGAATAGAACGCCGATGAGCCTGCTCAAGGTTACCGCCCTGCGCAAGCGCTTCAAAGCGCGCACCGTCGTCAAGGATGTCTCCTTCGAGGTGGGCAGCGGCGAGGTCGTCGGCCTGCTCGGCCCGAACGGCGCCGGTAAGACGACGTGCTTTTACATGATTGTCGGACTGATCGCCGCGGATGGCGGCGAGATCATGCTCGATGAAGCCGCGCTGACGCACTTGCCCATTCACAGGCGCGCCCGTCTGGGAGTTTCCTACCTGCCCCAGGAAATGTCGGTGTTTCGCAAGCTAAACGTGGCGGAGAACATCCAGGCAATCCTCGAACTCCAGGATTTGAATCCGCCGCAAATTGCAGCACGGCTCGATGAATTGCTGCAGGAGCTACATATCACACACCTGCGGGACAACACGGCTATTTCTTTATCCGGAGGCGAGCGTCGGCGGGTAGAGATTGCCCGGGCGCTTGCCACCAGTCCGCGCTTCATCCTGCTCGACGAACCTTTCGCCGGTGTCGATCCAATCGCCGTGCTGGATATCCAGAAGATCATCCGCTTCCTCAAGGAGAGGGGGATCGGCGTACTGATTACCGACCACAATGTCCGGGAAACCCTGGGCATCTGCGACCGGGCCTACATCATCAATGAGGGTGAGGTCATGGCGGCTGGTCGCCCGGAGGAAATTGTTTATAATGACCGCGTCCGCCAAGTATATCTCGGCGAGCACTTCCGCCTGTGATCCTGCCAGCAGGCCCGTGCAAAACGTTGCCAGGACGACCGGCCGCAAGGCCGCAGCGAGCCAAAATGCGAGACAGTACAGGGAAGTACGGCGAGCATTGCGGCGCACGACACCGTCGCATACGTACTCCGCAGTAGTCTTGCAACGACCCGTCAGCCGCCGGCTTCGGATGGCAACCCGCCCAGCAGCATGAAACAAACGCTTCAGCTCAAGCTCTCCCAGCATCTGGCGCTCACGCCCCAATTGCAGCAGTCGATTCGCCTGCTGCAACTGTCTACCATGGAACTCAATCAGGAGATCGAGAAGTTCCTGTTGGAAAACCCCCTGCTGGAACGCGAAGACCTCGAAGCCGAATCCCCGGCCTACGTTCCGGGGGCCGACACGCTGGGTACGGCAACCCAAGAGGTACCCACTCCGGAACCGGAGCCGAGTTTCGACGAATCCGCCGCCGCGCCGGATTGGGTGGGGGAGGCGGGGACAAGCGGTGCGCCGCGCAGCGACGACGATGATACGGATTACCAGGAGATCCAGGCCTCGTCGACCAGTCTGCGCGATCACCTGAACAGCCAGCTGGCGCTGACGCCGCTGTCCGAGCGTGACCGGGGACTGGTGCGCTTCCTGATCGAAGCGCTCGACGACGACGGCTATCTCACCCAGAGCCTTGACGAGCTTGTTCAACTACTGCCGCCCGAGCTGGAAATCGATGTAGAGGAATTGCAGATTGCCCTCAAACACTTGCAGAACCTGGATCCCCAAGGCGTTGGTGCGCGCTCACCCCAGGAATGCTTGTCACTGCAACTTCAGAACCTGCCCAAGTACCGCGAACGCGAGCTTGCCTTGGAGATCGTCCGTCACTACCTGCCCCAACTCGCCGCCCGCGATTTTGCGCGCCTGAAACGGGCGCTTTCCTGCAGCGACGAGGAGTTGCGCGATGCCCACGCCTTGATCAAGTCCTTGAATCCCCGGCCGGGCGCGCCGTTTGCGCCGCTGGACACGCGCTATGTCGTTCCCGATGTCGTGGTCAGAAGAGTACGCGGCACGTGGATCGCAGCCCTCAATCCTGATGCGATGCCCAAGCTGCGCATCAACCGGCTTTACGCCGACATACTGCAGAGCCAGCGAGGCAGCGCTAGCACTGCCAACGGCAGTCTTGCCTCACAATTGCAGGAAGCAAAGTGGTTGATCAAGAACGTCCAGCAGCGCTTCGAGACGATCTTGCGGGTGTCCCAGACCATCGTCGACCGCCAGCGCCAGTTTTTCGAGTACGGCGAAGTGGCCATGCGGCCGCTGACACTGCGTGAAATCGCCGAGCAACTGGGATTGCATGAGTCCACGATCTCGCGCGTGACGACGCAGAAATACATGGCGACGCCGCGCGGTATCTTCGAACTGAAGTACTTCTTTGGCAGCCATGTTGCCACGGAAGCCGGCGGCGCCTGCTCGGCCACCGCGATTCGTGCCCTGATAAGGCAGCTGGTGGGTGCGGAGGACGGCCGCAAGCCGCTGTCCGATTCCCGGATTGCCGAAATCCTCGGGCAACAGGGCATTGTCGTCGCCCGCCGGACCATCGCGAAATACCGCGAATCGCTCAATATCCCGCCCGTCAACCTGCGCAAGTCCATCTAATAAAGGAGGAACCATGAACCTCAACATCACCGGGCACCACCTCGAAGTCACACCGGCCATTCGCGACTACATCACGTCCAAGCTTGACCGCGCGATCCGGCACTTTGACCACGTGACCAGTGTGAATGTCATTATTGCGGTGGAGAAGCTGAAGCAGAAGGCCGAGGTTACGGTGCATGTCCGCGGCAAGGACATTTTCGTCGAAAGCGAGGACAGTGACATGTATGCCGCAATCGATTCGCTGATCGACAAGTTGGACCGGCAGCTGCTGAAGCACAAACAGCGTGTCACCGAACGGCCCCGTGATGCGTTGAAACACCAGTCGGCCGAGTAGCGGCTGTATCCTGCCGGCAGCTTGGACATGGCGATTGACTATCCGTATGCGTTACCGTGGCGGATTCGACCGAGGGCTGGATTGACAACTATTAACGCCCCCGGGATTTGCTTTAGGCGTATAATCGCCGCCGATTTGTCAATCGCCGTTCACTGTTTTCCGAACGGTCCGTCTGTCAGCCTGAGGATCCGCTTGCATCGCTTTTCACGGTGCCAAGCCGAAGCATGAATCTGATCGCCAAGCTTCTACCGCCCGCGAACATCGTCGTCGACCTCGAAGCCAGCAGCAAGAAGCGGGTCTTCGAGCAAGCGGGATTGATGTTCGAGAATAACCAGGCCATTGCCCGCAGCCTGGTATTCGACAGCTTGTTTGCCCGGGAACGACTCGGTTCGACGGGGCTCGGTCAGGGCGTCGCCATTCCTCACGGCCGTATCAAGGGCTTGCGCGAGGCGGTGGGCGGTTTTCTGCGGTTGGCGACGCCTGTGCAGTTCGATGCGCCGGATGGACGGCCCGTGAACCTGTTGTTTGTACTGCTAGTGCCGGAGCAGGCGACCGAGCATCACCTGCAGATTCTCTCCGAACTGGCGCAGATGTTCAGCGACAAGTCATTCCGGGAGCAGCTCGCCAACGCCGCCGACGCCGCCGCGATTCACACGTTGTTCGTCGATTGGCAACCTCATGCGCCAAACGAGCGTCGCGCGGCTATTTGAGCTGAACCGCGACAGTCTCCGCCTGACCTGGGTCTGCGGTGGCGATGACAAAGCGATTTGCGCCGACGACGAGCACGTCTCACCTACCGACCTGGTCGGGCTGCTCAATCTCATTCATCCCGGCCGAATACAAGTCATGGGCGCTGCCGAGAACGCTTGGGCACGCCGCCAGCCAGGTGATCGGGTCGAACGCCACCTGAGTGAAATCGTCGTCGCTCGTCCGCCCGCCATCGTTGTGGCCGATGGCGCGGATATCCCGGTCGGACTGCGCCAGCTGTGCGAGGACGGCGATGTGCCGCTGCTTTCTTCCTCCCTGTCCGCCGCGCGGGTCATCGACCAGTTACGCAGCTACCTGGCTCGCGAGCTGGCCGAGCAGGTATCCCTGCATGGCGTGCTGATGGACGTGCTGGGCATGGGAGTGCTCATTACCGGCGAGTCCGGGGTCGGCAAGAGTGAGCTTGCCCTGGAACTGATCAGCCGAGGCCACGGGCTGGTGGCCGATGACATCGTCGAGGTATCACGTCTCGGTCCCAATACGCTCGAGGGGCGATGCCCGGAAATGCTAAAGGATTTCCTCGAAGTGCGCGGGTTGGGTGTGCTCAACATTCGCACCGTGTTTGGCGAAACGGCCTGTCGGCGCAAGATGAAGCTCAAGCTTATCGTGCATCTTCAGAAACCGGTGCGGGGGATACCGGAGGCCACGCGCCTGCCACTAGATGCGGAGATACAAAAGATCCTGGGCGTGAGTGTGCGCCGGGTCGTCATCCCCGTGGCGGCGGGCCGCAACCTGGCCGTACTTCTGGAAGCAGCCGTACGCTCGACGGTGCTGCTCCTGCGCGGAATGGATACAACCCTGGAATTCATCGAGCGCCAGAAGCGTGCGTTCGATCAGGACGCCGGCTGACACCATGTCAACGAGCGCCCGGCGAGAGCGTTGAGTTTTTCTGCGGCGTGCCGCCGCTTTTGTTCAGAGGAGGTGTGTAATGAAGAAGCTGGTTCTGGCCACGGCGGTCGCGCTGTTTTCGGCAAGTGTGCTGGTTGCCCAGGCGGCGACCCCGCAGCAGGAGAAAATGAAAGCTTGCAATGAGCAGGCTGGCGACAAGAAGGGCGACGAGCGCAAGGCATTCATGAAGAGCTGCCTGTCGGCCAAGCCTGCCGAAGACAAGAAAACGAGTCAGCAGGAAAAGATGAAGGCTTGCAACAAGCAGGCCGGGGACAAGAAAGGCGACGAGCGCAAGAAGTTCATGAGCGAATGCCTCAAAGGCTGACCTAACTCGTATTTTGGGCAGCGGCAGTCGTCGCTGTCGGTCGTGCCGCCGCCAGATGCCGCGGGCATGGGCGGCGCGCGAGTTCTCAGGCCCCTGAAGTGACGAGCAAATCTCGTGCTCGTTGCGTCCGGGGCTTGTTTTTCGCGGCAGGCAAAGTGGATAATGCTTGCGGCGTGCAGCACGGGGGGTGGCGCGGTGAGTAAGGGGTCGTTGTCGGCTGTGATGGCAGTGCTGCTGCTTGGCGCGGCCGACTCCGCATTGGCCTTCAAGTTCTCCGAGGAGGAGGCGAAACAGAAGGCGGAGGCCGACGAAAAAGTGCAGCGCATTGCCGATCTGGTGTCAGTGCCTTGCCAAGCCAGTCTGAAGGGCAAGAAGATCATGACGATCATCGGTGAGCGCACGAGCAACGGCTACCTCACCACCCAGAGTCGCTACGGCCCGCATTTCCAAGCCATCAACAAGCGCCTGCGCGCCCTCGGACTGCAGACCTATACGCAGGAGGAGATCCGGCGCCAGATTGCGCAGGCCGAGATCGACGCCTATTTCCGGAATGATCCTGATGCTGCGCTGGCGGCATCCAAGAAGCTAGGTGCCAACTTCATCCTGCGCGGGCTGATCCGAACGCAGACCGGCACCAATCCGGTACTGCGTATAAAGGAGGTCGCCGTCAATATGGGATTCACTCTCGTGGCAGCCAATGGCAGGGCGATTTCCGACGTCGACGCCCGCGCCGAATCCTATTCGGGCACCGATACCCTCGGCATGGCACTCACGCTCGTCAACGAACAGGCCGACGAGGTGGTCGCCCAACTGTACAACGACTATTGCCGCAACGCAGGCATCCCCGCCAAGGCGCGCAACTAGTCCTGAATGTGACGCACGGAGGACATCATGATTTCAATGCACTCAACCCGTCCGCTGGCAGCGGTGCTGCTTATTTCGGCGCTCGTTCTGCCGGTCGGCACGCGTGCCCAGCAACCGCCCAGTTGGGGTTCGGAGTCCAGCCCCTCTCCCACTGCTGGGGGCGACACGTCGAAGAAGGTCAACGAGGCGGCCGACAAGGCGATGTACAAACCGATTGATTACGTCAACGCCGGCAAGCCCGGCCCGGCGCTGATCGTCATACCCGGCGAGGTGAAGAGCAACAACGCCACCTTCACGCAGAAGTTCGGCCCGAACAATATCGCCGACTGGGCCGAGCTCGAACTGGGCAAAGCCAATTTCAAGGTGCTGGAGCGCACCGACCTCGGCCCGCTGCTTCAGGAGTTCCAACTTGCCTATACCATGGGCGATCCGCAGCAGGCGCGCAAGCATTTGCAGAAGGGCAAACTCAAGACGACCAAGTGGGTGGTGAAATTCGACATTCTAAAGGCCGAGCCGGTCGCGAAGGCGCGCGAGGGATTCGATGGCGGCGCAGTGGGTAGCCTGATCGGCATCCTCGGCGGCGGACGTGGTGGGGCGGCCGCCGGAACTGCGGTGGGCTCGGTGAAAACCGGTGAAGCCAGTGGCGTATGGATCATCGGCATGCGCTATAAGCTTCTGGATGCCAACACCACGGAACAGGTTGCGACGGGTTATACCGAGGAGAAGATGGAAATCGGAGCCAAGTCGTCGTCCGTGCTCGGCTTCTCCTCGGGCGCAGAGGGCGGTTTGACCCTGGACACGATGGTCCAGCGGCTGGTGCAAAAGAATGTCTGGGAGATAGACAGCAAGTACAAGTAAGGCGATCTCTCAGACGTCATGGCGGCGCTACCAAACAAACTCGGCAAATACGAAATCCGTCGCGTCCTGGGACAGGGCGCGATGGGCATTGTCTACGAAGGGTTCGACCCCCTCATCCGGCGCCGCGTCGCGCTGAAGACGATCCGGCGTGACCAGCTCGACCGTGCCGAAGCACAGGAACTGCTCGAGCGTTTCCGTCGCGAGGCGCAGGCGGCCGGCCGACTGAGCCATCCTAACATCGTTGCCATCTATGAATACGGCGAAGATGAGGACACGGCCTTCATTGCCATGGAGTTCGTCGAGGGACGGGAACTGAAAGACTACTTCGACTGCAATGAGCGCTTCCCGATGTCCGGCATCGCGCGCGTCATGACGCAGCTGCTCGATGCCCTCGACTATTCGCACAAGAACGGCATCGTTCACCGGGATATCAAGCCGGCAAACATCATCCTGCTCTCCGACGGCAGCGCCAAGGTCGCCGATTTCGGCATTGCCCGGATCGAATCATCCACGCTGACGCAGGCGGGGTCCGTGCTCGGCACACCGAGCTACATGTCGCCGGAGCAGTTCATGGGACAGTCCGTCGACGGGCGCTCCGACCTGTTCTCTGCGGGCGTGGTGCTGTACCAGTTCCTGACCGGGGAAAAGCCGTTTACCGGCGGCCTGACCACCATCATGCACAAAGTGCTCAAGGAGGACCCTCCGCCGCCCTCGGAGCTGAACGTGCAGGTGCCGCGTCAGTTCGACGATTTAATGCGCAAGGCGCTCGCCAAGCGCCCGGCGGACCGCTTCCAGACCGCCCACGAGTTCGTGGCTGCCATCACTGCTGCAGCAAGCGCGCAGCCGGCTGACGACGTGACTGTCGTTGATATCGATGCCACGACCAGGATCACCCCGCCGGCAGCGCGCGTGGTGGATGCCACGACAACTGCGGCGCGCCAGCCCGAAGCTGCGACAGCGCGGCGAGCGGAAGCGCAGCACACGCCAGCCAGCCCAAGCTGGGATCTGGAAGCGGCAGTTCCGAAGGCAAAAAAAACCTCCCAAGCGCCCGCCATTGCGATCGTGGCCGGCATCTTCGTCGTCGGATTGGGTGCTGCGGCATACCTCGCCTTGAACCGGCAGGCGCCGACGCCGGAGTCGACCGGGCCGGGAGCCGCTGTGGCTACACCGCCCGTCGCCGCGCAAGCGGCGCCTGCGGTGGCGCCCACAGCCGCTGTGGCACCGACGTTAGCCCCGAGTCCTGCGCCCGTCCTGTCTACAAGCGTGGCGGGCGAACCGGGCGTCCTCGCCATTAGCGCCTTGGGCTTGGCCGATCCCGGTGATCCGCGACTTGCCCAGGACAACGGGCTGCTCAATGCCGAACTGCGCGACGACGCCCGGCGCCAGTTGATCGAGAAGGCAGTGGCGCTATATGTGGATCCGGGCTCCTTGGCGAAGAACTATGGTGTGCTCAGGGAAAAGCTCCTGCCGCGCAGCGCCGACTTCATCCACAGCGTGATCGAGGAGCAGGCACCCCAATTGGGCAAGGATGGTCTGATGTCGATCACCACCCGTGCCGCCGTGCGGGTGCGCGAGGTGCAGAAATCGCTCAACCAGATGTCGCGCGAAGAACGCGTCGACTTCATCCGCAACAACGGCGACCCGAAAATTTCCGTGGCGATCGCGGTGCGCAGTACCGAGGGCGAGGCCGCCGGTGCGCTGCAGCGTTCGCCCGTTGCTGAGAATCTTCTCAAGGAGCGCATTCAGTCCTTCGGTTTTCGGATCTGGAACGACGAGCACGCCGGTGCCGTACAAGGTGCCAATGGAGCGAAACCCATACCCGGCGCCGATTTCTCGGTCCAGGGAGAAGCGAAGTTCAGAAAGCTGTCGGCGAAGCTGGCCGCCTCCGGGCTGATCATCGAAAAATTCGTGTTGTCCTCCTGGACGGTCAAATGCCTCGACAAGAGCACCGGCGAAGAGATCTACTACAACACGCGCATACCCGAGAAGACCACCTGGAATTCCGAAGATGAGGCGTTGCGGGATGTCGGGCGGTTAATTGGCGAGGAGTTCTCCAAGAGCTTCTTTCTCCAGCACTTCCATTACACCGGCAGGAACGTTCGGCTGAAATTCTCGCAGCTCCCCGGTGCGGATCTGGCGCCTAAGCTGCTGCGCGAGCTCACTGGCATGCGCTCCGTGCTGGCCGTGGGGCTTGCGCAGCACGGTGCCTCGGAGGTGGTATTCGAGGCGCAGCTGTCCGGTGGATTGCGCAACGCCGCCGATCTGGTTCAGGCCGGCATTCTTCGTCCGCTGAACTTGAAGCTCGGCAGGCAATGCCTGAATGTGGTCGCCAGCGCTGCCGACGAGGTGACAATCACCTTCGAGGCCGGCTGCAACGAGCCGGCCGTTCTTGCGCGTGTCGAGAATCTTCCCCCGGCGGCGCTCCTCGATGCGCCGCCGACGCGGCGTGAGGCGGTGGTTAAGAACCCTGAGACGCTGAAGAAGCTCGCTATCTGACCGCGCGTGTAGCACCCGGCTTTCGCCGCAGCAAGTTCAGCCGCATAGATGTACCCGCGTGTAAGGGTAGGGCAGCGTACCGTCGGGCAATGGCTTTCCGGCGACCACCTGAAACAGCGACAGCCAGCCGCGGGCGAACGCGTGGGCCGAGCCAGCCATGTAAATCCGCCACACGCGATACTTCTTTTCGCCGATCAGTTCCCGCGCCCGGTCGCCGTTTGCTTCCAGCCGCTCGACCCAGTGCCAAAGCGTCTTGGCATAATGCGGGCGCAGCGACTCCATGTCCACGCACTCGAGTCCCGCATGGGCGAGGGATTCGATGACGCGCGAGATATGCACCAGCTCACCGCCGGGAAACACATATTGCTCGATGAACTCGCTGATGCCGCTGCGCAGGCCCTCGGTGTCGAGACCGGCGGTGGTGATGCCATGGTTCATGACCAGTCCGCCCGGCGCCAGCAGATCATGGATCTTGTGGAAATAAGCGTTCAAATTGCGGCGCCCGACGTGCTCGAACATACCCACCGAAGCGATCTTGTCGAAGCGCTCCTCGGTAGGCATTTCGCGATAATCGAGCAGGCGCACATCGACGCGTTCGCCCAGGCGCCGTCGCTGTACTTCCGCTTTCACGAAGTCATACTGGTCCTGGGACAGCGTGATGCCGACGCAGCGTGCCGCGTAGCGTTCTGCTGCCCAGATGATTAGACCGCCCCAGCCGCAGCCGATATCGAGCAGAGACTCGCCCGGACGCAGCATGAGCTTGCGGCAGATGAGATCGAGTTTGCGCTCCTGTGCCCGGTCCAGGCTGTCTTCGGGGTCACCGAAATAGGCGCAGGAATAGATGCGGCGCGAATCCAGCCACAGGCCGAAGAAATCGTTGGAAACGTCGTAATGGAAGCCGATGTTCTTGCGCGCGCTTGGCCGGCTGTGGCGCAGCCAGTCCAAGGCGCGACTGCCCTTTTTGTCGACGGCCGTATCGGCATCGCACAGGACTTCGCCCAGTTTCAGGATCGTGCGCGCGTCGCCTTCCAGGTCGAAATCGCCTTCGACATAGGCGCGGGCGAGCTTGCCCATGGAAGGTTGAGCCAATGCGCGTAGCGCGCGCGGCTTGTGAACGGCAATGCCGACGGTGCTCGGCACCACCGGTAGATAGGTTTCGCCATTCCAGAATCGGACGGATATCGGCAGTGCGCGCTCAGTAAGCCGCTTGATTGCCTGTTGAAGTATCCGCTCCCGCCACATGGCCGCTCCCTACGGCGCAGCGGTGCCTCGCCCTACTCGGCGATCTCGAAGGCAACGAACTCCTTTGGATCGTCACTGTACGCGTGGCCAAAGCTGATGCGACCGCGCCCCCTCAAAATGATCTCTTCGTGCTTGAGTGCGAACTCCGGCTCGCCGTCGAAGGTGACGAACGTTCCATTGGTACTTTGGTCGAGCAGCACGAACTTGTCGCGCCGACGCTCGATCCGGGCATGGCTGCGCGAAGCCCGCCGGTCGCCGATGACGATGTCGCTGCTACCATCGCGTCCCAGCGATACGCCGCCGCCTGACGGATCAAATACGTGCTCCTCGCCGGCATGGCGAAGAACCAGCCTGGCTGAAGTGCCCACCTGGCGCAGGATGCTGGACGCCTTCATGGTCAGCTCGGTCGTTTCCTGCCACAGCACTTCGAAGACATGCACGTCCTCGCTCTTGCCTTTTATCGCCAGAGCGTCGATCTCGCGCGTAGCCTGACGCAGCAGCGGTGACAACGCATTGACGGTCTCGCCCGTGGTGAAGATCTGCCCCCCCTTGGCGAGACCAGCCATGCGTGAGGCGGTATTCACGGTGTCGCCGAAGTAATCGTTGTTTTCCTCGATGATCGGCCCGAACTGCATGCCGACGCGGATCGACAGCGTCACCCCCGACACGGGCGGCAGTTTTTCCACGCGCTGCTGCATCTCGCACGCCGCTTGCAGCGCCTGGTCGGCGCTGTCGAACACCGCCATGACCTCGTCGCCAATGGTCTTGACGACGCGCCCTTGATAAGTCTCGGTAGCGCGGCTCATTCTGTTCAGACAGCGCTCCACAGCCCGCATGGCCTCGTTGTCGCCGAGCTTCTCGTAAAGCCGCGTGCTGCCGGAAACATCGGCAAACAATACACACAGGCTGCGTTGGTTGAGGCTCATGTCCAAACCGAGATCGGGTTCACACCGGACATTTTAATCATACCAAACCGCACCCGACTGTGGCGCCCGCCTAAATCGAACAGGGAGCTAGATCCTTCTTGGCGGTCTTGCCGGACGGGACCTATAAATGCGCGGTGCGGCCGCCGTCGACGGCAATGATCTGGCCGGTAAGATATGTTGCATCGGCAAGCAAAAAAAGAACCAGTTTTGCGACATCCAGAGCTTCGCCCTTGCGTTTGAGCAGGGTGTGGCCAATGATCGTCTCCCGGGCTGCAGCGTCGAAGGAGTCGTCCTCCGGCCATTCGATTGGACCGGGCGCGACGCCATTGACGCGCACCTCCGGCGCCAGCTCAACGGCCAAGGCACGCGTCAGGCCGACTAGCCCGGCTTTCGCGGTGCAATAGAGGGGATAGCTTTTGAGCGGCCGTTCGGCGTGAATGTCTACAATATTGACGACCGTCCCGCGTGCCTGCCGCAGCTGGGGTGCGGCTGCCTGGGCGAGGAATAGGGGCGCCTTCAAGTTGGTGCCCATGAGATCGTCCCAGTGCGACTCGGTGATGCTGCCCACGGGCGTAGGGAAAAAACTCGACGCGTTATTGACCAGGGCGTCGACGCGCCCGAAACGCTCGGCCACGGCTGCGATTAGTCCGGGAAGTCGGGGCGTGTCGAGCAGGTCTGCCTGGAGCGCGATTGCGGAGCCGGGACGCAGGCCATTGAGCGCACCAGCCAGCGCTTGCGCGTCACCGGTGGCTCTGCGATAGTGCAGCGCAAGATCGGCGCCAGCGTCGTGCAACAGGCGCGCGGTTTCCGCGCCCAGGCGCCGGGCGCTACCAGTGACGAGTACGACCTTGCCCGCAAGCGCAGAACCCATGGGCCGATTCTAGCGGATTTACCTTGCGCTTGACCCCTGCCATGACCGACCGCAGCAATACCTTGCCCGTTCCCACATCGGAGGCATTGGCGCATAGCGAATCCTTGCGCCAGCGAATCGTGCAGGAGATCGAACGTACGGGCGGTTGGATCTCGTTCGCCCGATATATGGAGTTGGCGCTCTACGCGCCGGGATTGGGCTATTACAACGGTGGCACCTGCAAGTTCGGTGCTGCCGGCGATTTCATCACCGCGCCCGAGCTTACCCCTCTGTTCGGCGAGACGCTGGCGACACAAGTTGTCGAGCTATGCGCCCGCAGTGCGCCCTCGATCATCGAAGTCGGCGCCGGCAGCGGCGCGCTTGCCGCCGATGTGCTGCTGGAGCTGGAGCGCCGCGATGCGTTGCCGGAGCGTTACTCGGTTCTGGAACTCTCCGGCGACTTGCGCGCCCGCCAGCACGCCACGCTCAAGAAGAGGGCACCGCAACACTTGGAACGCGTCGTCTGGCTGGAAAGGATGCCAGAACGAGTGCATGGTGTCGTGATCGCCAACGAGGTGCTCGACGCCATGCCGGTGCATCTTGTAGTCTGGCGGGAGGGGACTGTCGAGGAGCGCGGTGTGGCGGTCGATGGCGCTGGCAGGCTGGTGTGGCAGAACCGTCCGGCGCAGGGACAGTTGCGCGACGTGGCCCTCACGTTGCCGATCGAAGGGAGTGATGATCTGCCCTACGTCAGCGAAATCCAACTTGCCGCCTGCGCCTGGGTCGCCACCTGGGCCAAGTTGCTCGATTGCGGAGCATTGCTGTTGATCGACTATGGGTTTCCCCGCAGCGAGTACTATCACCCCCAGCGCGCGTCGGGCACGCTGATGTGCCACTACCGCCATCGCACTCATGATGATCCGTTCTACCTTCCCGGTCTGAACGACATCACGACCCACGTGGATTTCACGGCGATTGCCGAAGCCGGTTGCGACGCGGGTCTAGACCTGCTCGGCTACACCTCGCAGGCGCAGTTCCTGATCAACTGCGGAATCACCGACATGCTCTCGCGCCGCTTGCCTACGGAACCCGCTCAGTATCTTCCCTTGGCGAGTCGGGTGCAGAAGCTCATCAGCCCTGCAGAGATGGGCGAATTGTTCAAAGTGATAGCCCTCGGGCAAGGCATTGTGCCGGGGCTCGTCGGGTTCGCCTGCGGCGACCGCAGTCACTCGCTCTGACGACGCTGGCACGCCTGCCCTCAGCGGTATCGGCGCGGATTAGCCGACCAGCTTCAGGCACACCAGACTGTTGCGAATCGAATCGGGGATGTGGGTCGGCTTCTGCGTTTCGCGATCGACAAAGACATGCACGAAATGCCCCACGGCGGCGGGCTTGTCTTCGTCCCGGCGGAACAATCCGATTTCATAGCGTACCGACGATTTGCCCAAATGGCCGACGCGCAAGCCGGCATCAATAGTTTCAGGGAAACAGATGGACCGGTGGAATCGGCACTGGGTCTCGACGGCGATGCCGATGACGGGGCTGCGATGGATGTCGAGCCCGCCTTGGCGAATCAGGTACTCGTTGATGACGGTGTCGAAATACGAATAATAGACAACGTTGTTGACGTGGCCATAGATGTCGTTGTCCATCCAGCGGGTCGGGATTGCCAGGAAATGGCGAAAGCCGATGCGCGTATCCAATACGTCCGTCACACCTGCCGTCCTCGCCGCACCATGCCGGCGATGATAGCAGATATGCCGGACGTTACCGACGGGTCATTCTTGGCTTAAGTACATCCGGTGCAGGAATCCCTCGATGTCCGAGGGCGGGTCGCGGCGTTCCGGCCGCTGCGCCGGTACGCTCTGCATTTCGAGCTGAAGTTCCGGCCGCGGCAGCCAGTTTGCGTTGAGTACCTCGTCGCCGTATTCGCCTAGCTCGTCGAGCCTGTCTCCCGTACTCATATCCATGACGATCACCATCTTGAACCCCCGCGCTTTGCGCCCCACGCGCAATTGACTCTCAATCCTTCTAACGACGCACCCGGACAAAAGTTGAACGGCGCGCTGCACAATTCTTCTCGGTTTCCTACCTCGCGCCTGCACACGCCAGTCCTGGACCGTCGATGCTCGTCGTCCCGTTGCTCGCGGCATCGCGAATCGGATTGCCGACAAGCGGGCCAGGAAGAACGGACAGCTACCGGAAGGGATCATGGCGAAGCACGGCGCTGCGAACGAGGAAAGAAATCACGTCTGTTCGGACCATCCGCCGCAACATGCTTCGTCCCGCTTGGCAGCTCCGCGTGCAAGTGCACCTTTTCGCCGGCTCGCAGCCTTGGAAGCGCACGCAGTTGCGCCAAACGGTTTCGCAGATTTCTACCGGTGACCAAAGCCGTCTCGAACGCGACGTCGCCCCTGATACAGCCTGCGGCATTTCCCATCATGCGGGGATCGAATCACGACGCCCGGTTCCGACGAGGGTGCCCCGAGCCTACCGCGGCCGGAAACCATCCATGCCATAATGAGAATTACTGCCATCAGCGCCGCATTGGTACCGGAATTGGGGCTGTGTCGGTTTTTCCGACCTGCGCGGCAGTTCGAAGGAGGCTGAGATGGGGATTGGGGTGCGGTTATCGCCGCCGGGAAAGGCCGCTGCGGGTCGCACGTGCGCCGGGGTGTCGATCCTCTCGCCGGCTGGTCTGGTCGCGGTAGCACTCCTTGCCGCACCAGCATTCGCCGGTGGCTCCAACTACGGCATTCCTGTGGGGGCGCTGTCCCAGGTTACTGGGACAGTCTCGGAATGGCCGGTGCCGACGCCGAAATTCGCCCGCGATCCGGCGCCGGGGCCAGATGGTCATATCTACATCGCCGTCATGTCGGGCAATAGGATTGCGCGCTTCGATACCAAGACGAAGACTTTCCACGAATGGAATCTGCCTGACGGCGCGCGCCCCCATGGGTTGCTGGTAGATCGCGACAGTATTGTCTGGTACACGGGCAACGGCAACGGCACCATCGGCCGCCTCGACCCGAAATCCGGCAGAGTCACCGAGTTCCGGGCGCCCTCGGGCGGCGATCCCCATACCTTGGTCATCGACGACAAAGGGATCATTTGGTTTACGGTGCAGAACGGGCAGCGCATCGGTCGTCTGGATCGCGCCAGCGGCCAGATTACCGAGTACAGGACTTCCGGCAATCCCTACGGCTTGGCGGTGGATAAGCAGGGCGATGTTTGGTTCTGCCGCATCGGTGCGGACAAGTTGGGTCGCCTCGATCCCGCCCGCGGCGCGATCACGGAACTGGATACCGGCACCGGTTCGCGGCCGCGGCGCATCGCTGCGGCGCCGGACGGTACGTTATGGGTCACCGGCTATGGCAATGGCAAGCTGATCAAGGTCGATTCCCAGGCCCGGCGCGTGGTCAAGGAATACGCCATGCCGGCGGGCGACGGCGGCCCCTACGCGGTAACGGTGGATGCCGCCGGGCGCGTTTGGGCCAACGAAATAAACACCGACACTGTGGCCCTGTTCGAGCCGACGACCGAGTCGTTTCGCGTCATCCAGCTGCCGTCGAAGAACGTTGGCATCCGCAAGGCGATCATCGACGCGCAAGGACGCTTCTGGTACATGGGCAGCCACAACGGCAGGTTGGGCATGATCGAATAGGCATCGCGCAACAACTCAAGAACAACAATGGCAAACGGTCAGGCTGCTGTCATCGACATCGGAGGCGCGCATGCGTCGCCCGTCCGGGTGCTGAAGGCGGTCGCCGCCCTGCTGGTCCTTAACGCCCTGCTCAGCTTCGAGAACTGGTGGCCGACACCGGCGATCAAGCCGGACACGCGCCTTGCGCCGGATTTCATTCTGATCTGGTGCGTGCTGCTGCTTGTTGTCAGGGCCGGTGGCACGCCCGGACGGCGCATGCTTGCGACCCTGAGCGTAGCCTATTGGCTGCTGGTCGTCGGACGCTATGCCGACGTGAGCGTGCCGGCGCTGTTCGGGCGGCCGATCAATCTGTACTGGGACGGGCACCAGCTCCCGATGCTCGCGGCCGTGGTGGTGCGCAAGCTGCCGGTGTGGCAACCGCTCGCCCTTGCCTTAGGGCTGGCGCTGCTGCTGTGGCTACTCTACCGTCTGCTGCACGCGGCGATTACGATCGCTGCGCGCGATGCGGCGCCGTTGGCCCTGCGCTCGAAAGCCGCACTTGCTCTTACGGCCGTTGGCGTTGCACTGTCGGTGGCCAACTTGGCCGGCGTGCGGGCCACCTGGCCGGTGATCTCCAAACCAGTGCTACCGACCTATCTACGCCAAGCCGACCTGCTGCTCACGGCATTCTCGCCGGCCCGGTTGGAGGCGGCGCTGCCGCCGTCACCCGCCTTTGATTCCGACCTGGCGCGGCTCAAGGGTACGGATGTCCTGCTGATCTTCCTCGAATCCTACGGCGCGATGGTGTTCGACAACGCCGACGCGCATCGGCGCCTGGCCGCCCCCCGCGATTTGCTGGCTCGTGCCATCGAATCGAGCGGCCGCCAGGTGGTGTCGGCCAGGGTGCGCTCGCCCACGTTCGCCGGTGGCTCGGAGCTGGCGCACCTGGGGCTGCTCGCCGGAATCGAATTGAATGATCCCTTCCGCCACGACCTGCTGCTGACGACGCGTCGTCCAACCTTGGTCAGCCTGTTCCGCCGGCGCGGCTATCACACGTTCGGGCTTTACCCGGCTCTGAGTTGGGAGTGGCCCGAGCGTTCGTTCTATGGATACGACACGTTCTATGACGGTCGCGAGCTGGGCTACCAGGGCCCGCACTTCGGATACTGGTGGATTCCCGATCAGTTCGCCATTGCCCGCTTCGATCAGCTGCATCCACTGCGGCCCGGATCGCCGCCGCGGTTGTTGTTCTTTCCCACGATCACCAGCCATATTCCCTTCCGCCCGATTCCGCCCTATCAGCCGGACTGGGCGCGTATGCTCGAACCGACGCCTTACGACGAAGCGCCACTTGCGCGCTCGCTGGCGGACAAGCCGGACTGGTTGGATCTCTACCCGGCCTATCTGAAATCCATCGACTACACCTACACCTGGCTTGCCGGCTATCTCGGCCAGCCGCGGTCGCGCGACTACCTGATGATCCTGATCGGCGACCATCAGCCGGCGAGTAGCGTCAGCGGGCCGGACGCCCCCTGGGACGTTCCGGTACACGTCATCTCCTCGAACCGGGAGTTGCTGCAACGCTTCACGGCGCGCGGTTTCCGAGCCGGCCTCGAGCCGAAAGGCGCGACGCTGGGGGCGATGCACGATCTGACCCGAGTCATGCTGGAGGCATTCGACGGCAAGTCCATGTGAGGAATGGAATGCTTGCCGCAGATTTCACGGGTGGCGCGGCGGAGCTCCGACGGGCAAAACGAACCGATCGGTCATCCGGTGCGCGCACGCAGATCCCCCGAGCAGCTTTCCCGTACGTTCTGGCGTGCGCCGTGCCAGCGAGATGACCTGCGCTAGTCCGACCGTCCCGGCACCAGCTGGCGGACGCTGCCACCGGTATTCACGCAGTAGCCTGGCCCCTCGGGGCAGTTGTTACTCCAGTCCGCGCTCGGGCTGACCCAATAGTTTTTCCCGGTGCGTGGGTCGTGGTAATGCTCCATGCCTAGCCAGCGGCTGTATTCGGAGTCGCCCTCGCCTTTGCCCCGGCGCGACTTGCCCGACCCGGACAGGCCGGTCGTGTAATCGGCCGTGGACGGCCGCAGCGGTACGTTGCAGCGGATCGAGCGCGCCACCGCGCTGGCGATTTCGCCGTCGCGTCCCCAAAGATTGGGTAGGGTGGCCGCGGTGCGGATCACGAGGACGAAACCGTTTCCGGCCGTGGGAAAAACCTGGTAGAGGGCAAGCCCGACGTACTGAGGCGTCCGGCACTGCAGCAGCTGCAGCCCTGGTACCGGAGTGCTCGGGGCGGAGCACTGCAGCGGTCGCTGGCCGAGATTGCTCAAGGTCGCCAGCACCGCCTGATATGGCGTAGCGTACCACTTGCCGTACCACGGGCTGGTGCGCATCTCGGCGGGCACGCCGACGACATAGTAACTGGCGCCCGCGGCGCCATCCTGGCGGAAGACATCGGCCCCGAACGCGCTGCCCGCCGGGCTTTCGCCGGTGAACGACCAACCTTGCGGCGCCAGCGCGCTGCAGTGCTGGCTGCGCACGGGTTGAGCGGGCGTGAGGGCATGCGCCGAAACGGCAAGAGCCGTGAGCACAATCCCACTCGCATGAACGAGGCGTTTCATGACATGCTTCCCGTGCATCGATTGTCCGCCTGCCACGGCGCGCTGATGGCCGGCGACGCAGCCGCCCGTGATGGTGTTTCGCTACTGTATTGCCGGATGAACCGCCGGGTCAATCGGACGCGCGGGCGATAGACGCGGTCCGCGAGCGAAGCGCGCTCGCGCGTCCCCGGCTACAATCAATGCCGGGAAACATCGAACCACAAATCTGTCATGGCCATTTGCGTCGCCTGGGTTCGCGCCGCGCTTCTCGTCGTGCTTCTCGTTGGCAGCGCCTACGCCGACGAGACACTCTGGGCCAAGCTGCGCCAGGGCGGCTACGTCGTGCTCATCCGGCACGCGTCTACCGAGGCGGGTATCGGGGACCCGCCGGGGTTTCGGCTCGACGACTGCCGAACCCAGCGCAATCTTTCCGATATTGGCCGCGGGGAGTCGCGCCGCCTGGGCGAGGCCTTCCGCACCAAGAGCGTTCCCGTGAGCGAAGTGCGTTCGAGCCAGTGGTGCCGTTGTCAGGACACGGCGCGGCTCGCCTTCGGAGGCGCCGATCCGTGGCCGGTGCTCAACTCACTGTTCAACGACGCCTCGCGCCAGCCGGCGCTGGTGGCAGCGGTCAACGAACTCGCGGCAGCGGTTGCGCCGCCGCGCAATGTGGTGCTGGTCACGCACAACTTCAATATCCGCGCGCTGGTCGGTGTGTCGCCGGCGACAGCGGAGGTGATCGTCGCCCGCAGCGACGGCGACACGCTGCAACTCATCGGGCGGATTCCGTCGCCGTGAGCCACAGCGCCAACTCTCGCGCAGCGAAACCGTTCCAGGTTGCGCCGCGTGTCAGTGACCAGGCTTGGCTTGCGTCCGTGATGCCGTCGTGGCGGAGACGGTGCGCCGACGCGGCAGCGGTCGTTCCGGGGGCGCTTACACTCCGTGCTTCTTGAACCATGCCTGCAGGCGTTTCCAGCCATCCTCGGCGGCGTCCTTGCGATAGCTGGGGCGGTAGTCGGCATGGAAGGCGTGGGGCGCGTCGGGATAGATGTGAATCTCCGATTTTCCGCCGGCCTTCGCCAATTCCTTCTTCATGTCCTCGACATTGTCGAGCGGAATGCCTTGGTCCTTGCCGCCGTAGAGTCCGAGCACCGGGGCTTTCAATTCTGCCGCGAGGTCCAGCGGATGCTTGGGCGTGCGCGCGTTGATTTCTCCCTCCAGCCGTCCATACCAGGCAACGCCCGCCTTCACCTTCGGCTGGTGGGCGGTGTAGAGCCAGGTGATGCGTCCGCCCCAGCAGAAACCCGTGATGCCCAGGCGCCCCGTGTCGCCACCGTTGGCGGCGGTCCAGTCCACGCAGGCGTCGAGATCGCCCATGACTTGGGCATCAGGCACCTTGGACACGATTTCGGCCAGGATGTCCTGGATGTTGGTGAGCTTGCGCGGGTCGCCCTGGCGGGCGAACAGCTCCGGCGCGATCGCGAGATAGCCGAGCTTGGCCAGTCGCCGGCAGCAATCGGCGACATGTTCATGCACTCCAAATATCTCCGATACCACCAGAATCACCGGCAGCTTGGATCCACCGGCCGGCTGCGCACGGTAGGCGGCCATCGTGCCGTCCTTCACCGGCACCTTGATCTCGCCGGCGGTCAGTCCCTGCGTGTCGGTCGTGATCACCTGTTGGGCAACGACCGGCTGCACGGCAAGCGCGAAGCCCGTGCCGAGCATGGTTACCACGAATGTGCGGCGGGTAAACGGTACCTCGGGAACAAGGCTGTCGAACTCGGGCGAGACGCGGGGCTGGACATTCTTCATGCCGATCTCCTCGTAGCGGTATGAATGGACGGTAGCCGGTGCCGCGCGGGTCGTGTCCGGCCGATTGCCGGGCTAAAATAGCGCGACCGTGGCAAATGTTCAATCGCAGGGAGGGTACAAAATGAGTGCCGCCGGTATCAAACCCATCAGCCGCTACCCGGTGCCGTCCCTGAAGGACTTGCCCGATGACATTCGCGAGCGGATCGAGCAGGTCCAGGAGAGGTCCGGATTCGTACCCAACGTGTTTCTCGCGCTTGCCCACCGGCCGGCGGAGTTCCGCGCCTTCTTTGCCTACCACGATGCACTCATGGAGAAGGAGAGCGGCCTGACCAAGGCCGAGCGCGAGATGATCGTGGTCGCCACCAGCGGCGCCAACAACTGCCAGTACTGCGTCGTTGCCCATGGCGCCATCCTGCGCATCCGGGCGAAGAATCCGCTGGTCGCCGATCAGGTGGCGGTGAATTACCGCAAGGCCGACATCACGTCGCGGCAGATGGCGATGCTCGAGTTCGCGCTAAAGATCGCGCTCCATGCCGGCGACATCGGTGCTGCCGACTTCGAGGCTTTGCGCGCCCATGGCTTCACCGACGAGGACATCTGGGACATCGGCGCTGTCGCCGCGTTCTTCGCCCTGTCCAACCGCATGGCCAACCTCCTCGACATGCGGCCGAACGACGAGTTCTATCTGCTGGGGCGGGTGCCGAAGGGCTCGTAGGCGACTATCTCTGGTGCACGCTTACAGTGCCCGCACCAGACGCACCGTCCCCGGTTCGTCCAGATCTGCGTGGATGTCGAAACCGAGCTGACGGGCGAACTTGAGCATCTTGTGGTTGCCTGTGAGAACGAAACCCTCCATGGTCTTGAAGCCGTGCTCGCGGGCAGCGTCCATGAGGGTGAACATGAGAACGCCGGCCACCCCCGTGCCTTGCCAGGCGTCGTCAACGGCGATGGCGAACTCGCAGCGATCGCTGCCCGCTGCGCTGACGTATCGGGCCACACCGATCTCGACGTCCTTCCCCTCGCGCGTGAGGACGGCGACGAAGGCGAGGTGGCGATCATAGTCGATCTCGGTGAAGTACTTGAGTTTCCTCGGCGAGAGTTGTTCGAGTTGCGTCATGAAGCGGAAGTAGCGCGAATCGTCCGACAGGTGCCGGACGAAATCCTGCTCCATCGAAGCGTCTTCCGGCCGGATGGGGCGGATGACGACCTGCGTGCCGTCGAACAAGGTGCGCGTGCGCACCAGATGCAGGGGATACTCGGCCATGCGGTCCGCGTGCTCACCTACAGGAGCACGATGTCGAACTGCTCCTGGGTGTAGCCCGACTCCGCTTTCAGGGACACGGGCTTGCCGATGAAATCGGAGAGCATGGCGAGCGACTGCGATTCCTCGTCGAGGAACAGGTCGATCACGGCCGGGGCGGCGAGCACGCGGTATTCGCGGGCGTTGAACTGGCGTGCCTCGCGCAGCAGTTCACGCAGGATCTCGTAGCATACCGTGCGCGCCGTCTTCACCTCGCCGCGGCCGCCGCACACCGGGCAAACCTCGCACAGCACGTGGGCGAGGCTTTCGCGGGTGCGCTTGCGCGTCATCTCCACCAGCCCGAGCTGCGTGAAGCCGTTCACCGATATGCGTGTGTGGTCGCGCGCCAGCGCCCGATTCAGCTCTGCAAGAACGGCCGCGCGGTGCTCGTCGCTTTCCATGTCGATGAAGTCGAGAATGATGATGCCGCCCAGGTTGCGCAGGCGCAGTTGCCGGGCGATGGTCTGCGCCGCTTCGAGGTTGGTCTTGAAAATCGTGTCATCGAAGTTGCGCAGGCCGACGAAGCCGCCGGTGTTCACGTCGATGGTCGTCATGGCCTCGGTCTGATCGATGATGAGATAGCCGCCGGACTTGAGATCGACGCGCCGCGCCAGCGCTTTCTGGATTTCCTCCTCGACTCCGTGCAGATCGAACAGCGGCCGCTCGCCGGTGTAGTGCTCCAGCAGAGGCAGCACCTGGGGCATGTATTCCTGCGCGAAGGTCTGCAGCCTCTGGAAGTTCTCGCGCGAGTCCACGATAATGCGCATCGTCTCGCGGCTGACGAGATCGCGCAGCACGCGCTGTCCGAGCGTCAGGTCTTCGTAAAGCAGGGCGGGCGGCTTGGCGTTCTGCGCGGCATTCTGAATCTCGGCCCAGGCCTTGCGCAGGTAGGCGATGTCGCTGGTAAGCTCCTCGTCACTGGCGCTCTCCGCCACCGTACGCACGATATAACCGCCGCGTTCCTCCGGCGAGATGAGCTGCTGAATACGGCCTCGCAGCAGCTCTCGGTCCGCTTCGTTCTCGATGCGCTGGGAGATGCCGATGTGGCGCTCCTGGGGTAGATAGACCAGCAGTCGGCCGGCGATGCTGATCTGCGTGGAAAGGCGCGCGCCCTTGCTGCCGATGGGGTCCTTGAGCACTTGCACCACCAGCTTCTGGCCCTCGCTCAGGATGCGTTCGATGGGCTTGGCGGCCTCGCCGTTGTGCCGCTCCTCCCAGATGTCCGCGACATGAAGAAAGGCGGTGCGCTCCAGGCCGATGTCGATGAATGCCGATTGCATCCCGGGCAGGACGCGCACCACGCGTCCGAGATAGACGTTGCTCACCAGGCCGCGGCTACCGGTGCGCTCGATGTGCAGCTCGTGCACCACGCCCTGCTGCATGAGCGCGACACGGGTTTCCTGGGGCGTGACGTTGACGAGGAATTCTTCGGTCATGACGGCGACGAGCGGGGCGGCAGGCTAGGCAATTCTACTCGTTCCTGCCGGCCTTTCGCGCCCTAGAGAGGATAGCCGTGGCGCTTGAGCAGCTCTGTCGTCTCGAACAACGGCAGCCCCATGATGCCGCTGTAGCTGCCGCGGATGTCGGCGATGAACATGGCGGCGCGACCTTGGATGGCGTAGGCGCCTGCCTTGTCCAAGGGTTCGCCGGTGGCAACGTAGCGCCTGATCTCGGCGATATCGAGCGGCCGGAATCGTACCTCGCTCTCGCTCAGCGCGTCGGCGATGTCGTCGTCGCGGCCTACGGCCACCGCCGTTAGCACGCGGTGGCTGCGCCCCGACAACTGTTGCAGGATGTCCACCGCATGCTCGGGATTTTCCGGCTTACCGATGATGGTTCCGGCCAGTTCGATGGTTGTGTCGGCGGCAAGCACCGGGTGCGCCGGCAGGCGCCGCTGGCGGGCATGAACCACGCCGGCGTGTGCCTTGGCGCGCGCAACACGTTGCACGTAAGCCGTTGCCGCCTCGCCAGCCACGATGTCCTCGCTCACCTCGGCATCCTGGCGTAACCCGGTGCGGAACAGTAGCACCTCGAAATTGACATGGATCTGATGCAGGAGTTCGCGCCGGCGCGGGCTGCGCGAGGCGAGGTAGATGCGCGGTGTCGGGTTCATGACGTTCGGGGGCTTACTCCCGATGATAGGGGTGGTTGCGCAGCAAACTTGTGGCGCGGTATAGCTGCTCGGCAAGCAGGACGCGCACCAGGGCGTGGGGTAGTGTCAGGCTGGACAAGCGCAGTGTCGCATGGCCGGCGGCCTTGATCTCCGGTGCCAGGCCGTCGGCGCCGCCGATGATGAAGGCGACATCCTCGCCCTCGGCCATCCAGCCCGCAAGCAGGCCGGCGAGCTGCCGGGTGGTAACGTCCTGGCCGCGCTCGTCGAGGACGATGCGCCGGCAGCGAGCCGGCAACGCCTGGGTGATGCGCGCGGCCTCTGCCGCGAGCAGGGCAGTAACCGGCTTGCCGGCAGTGCGCGGCTCGGACTTGATTTCCATGAGTTCTAGCGCAAGTTCGCGCGGCATGCGGCGGGCGAATTCCTCGTAGCCTTCGCTCACCCAGTGCGGCATGCGGGTGCCGACGGCGACGATGAGCAGCCGCACGAAAGGAAGCGCCAGTCAGCGTGCCGAAGCTGCCGCAGCGCGCCGCTCGCGTGCGGGTTTCGCCTGCCACAGTTCTTCCAGGTTGTAATAGCTGCGCACCGCCGGCTGCATGACGTGCACCACCACGGCGCCGAGATCGACGAGCACCCACTCGCCCACGTCCTCGCCTTCGACGCCAAGGACCTCGCCACCCGCTTCCTTGACCTTGTCATGGACGTTGCGCGCTAGCGCTTTGACCTGGCGCGTGGAATCCGCGCTGGCAATAACAATACGGTCGAACAGGGAGGTCAGCTTGGTGGTGTTGATCACTTCGATATCGCGCGCCTTGATGTCCTCCAATGCGGCGACGACGATTCTTTGCAGCTTACGAATATCCATGCGCTACGGGCGATACAGACGGTTGGACTCAATATACTCTCGAACGCAATCGGGCAGCAAATAGCGGCAGCTCCGGCCGCTCTCGAGCCCGAGCCGGATGCGCGTCGCGGCAATGCCAAGCAGCGTCATGTCGAAGGGCACGATGCGTCCTGCAGGCGATGAGCGCAGCACCTCCGGCGACTCGCACCAGCGCTGGCGGAGCTCGCTTGCCAGAGGTTCTGGCAGATCACTCTGGTGCAGGCGGAAGCCCGGGCGATTGGCGATGCCGAAGTGGGCGAGCGCGAACAGATCGCGCCAGCGGTGCCAGGTCGTGAGCCCAAGAAAGGCGTCGACTCCCAGAAGCAGCACGAGCGGACGCACGGCGCCGAGACGGGCGCGCAACCGCTCCAGCGTGACCGTCGTGTAGCTGGGCGAATCCGATTCCACTTCGGACGCGTCGACAGAGAACCCGGCGTTGTCGCCAATGGCGAGCCGCACCATGGCCAGTCGGTGCGTGCCGCGGGCGCGCGGCGCGCCGCGGTGCGGCGGCTGGCCGGCCGGAATCCAGATGACCGAGTCGAGCCGCAGCGCCTCGCGGCCTTCCTCGGCCAGGCGCAGATGGCCGTAGTGCACCGGATCGAAGGTGCCGCCGAGGATGCCGATCGGACCGGGCGTGCCGGGCTCAACTGGCGGGGGCATCGGCGTTGCCGTTGGCGCTGCGGCCGGTGGGCGCGGTGGCGAAGACGTCGCGGTAGCTGACGTAGAAGCTGGCGAACAGGGTCGGGACAAAGACGAACAGCAGCGGCAGGGTCAGGGCGACGACCATGATATTGAGCAGCGTACGCGACACGACGGCAACCGCGCCAAGCAGGATGCCCGGTAGGATGGCGCTCAGCACGGCCACCCCCGCGGCATAGACGAGGAAGGCACGCCAATTCCGGAAACTTGCCACCAGGCTGAAGAACAACGACTTGCCGGCACCGCACCCGGCCCAGGCGGCGAGCAGGGGCGCGAACCAGAACGCCATCATAACCGGCACCATCAACAGCAATGCCGCCTGCAGCGCCAGAGCCATGCTCGCATCATTGAGCGCCTCAGGCTCGGCGGGCTTGCCCGAGAGCATGGCCTTGAGCAGCACGCCGCCGTCGATCAGCATGGTCAGCGTCAGTATGCCGATCGTCGCCAGCAGGTACATTCCACCCAGGGTGATCAGAGTCGAAGCATTGCGCTGAAAGCCGGAGAACACCGTGGTGATCGGCACTGGATCGCCGCGCTCCAGGGCGCGGCATCCGTTCATGACGCCCACCGACATTGCCGGCATGCCCAGCGACGCGGCGATCCATCCGATCACGGGCACGAGATTGACCGAGACGAGAACCATCCAGTAGCTGAAGACGAGGAATGTGAGTAGCGAGGGATTCCGTCGGAATAGACGGAAGCCTTCGACGATCCAGAGCCAGCCGCGCGAGGCGGGCAGCCGTTGTGCTTGCATGGGAGGTCGGTCAGCGGACGGGCTTCGGGGCGAGGGTGCAGCTAGGCAAAGATGTCCACATAGGCCGCGTACAGCGAGCCGAGCAGGATGGGCAGCAGCACGAGCAATCCGAGCCCGAACGGCAGGGCGGCAATGAACAGCAGCACGAAGGCAATTACGCCGTAGATCAGGAACGCCGCGATGTTCTTCAGGCAGGCGCCGAAGCTCGCCTTCATCGCTTCCAGCGGCGCCACGTTGTGGAACACGACCAAAGCCGGCGCGAACCATATCGCCATGACCAGCGGAACCGACAGCGCGAACATCACCAGCACGGCGAGCAGGAACCCGCCCGCTGCCACGCCGACACCGGGCCCGCGACCCATGATGGCACCGGTGATCGCGCCGCCGCCACCGATGAGGAAGGCGATGCCCATGATCACCACCATTCCAACCAGGTAGAACACACCCACCAGCACCAGGTTGGTGAGGCAATCCTTGAAACCGCCGAACAGATGATCGATGCGTAGATCGCCGCCCTCCGACAGGGCCTTGCATCCGAGCAGCGGGCCGGCGGTAAATACCGGCGTCAGGACGGAGGCGGCGAGCTGGCCGATGAACGGAACCATGCTCAGGACAAAAAAGATCACCAGCATGATGACGGTGATTGCGACCCATACGCCGGGATTACGGGCGAAGATCTGCCAACCTTGCTTGAGCCACTCGATGCCGCGCCCGGCATCGACCTGCCGGCCACTGAGGTCAAAACCGCCCGCCCGGGAACCGGAACCTTCGGGAACGAGGAAAGGATTCTGTTCGACCATGAGAAATCAGCGTGGGTAGGTGTAGTTGTGCCTTGTGCCTGGCATCGTAGCTGATGGCCCGGGAAGTTTCAATCGCGGCGCCGACACGAGCGCCGCCTCAGATCCAACGCGGTTGGCTGGCCGCAGCGATGCGCAGCCGCAGCATGTCGCGGAAGTGTTTCGGATCCTTCACCAGCACCATCTCGCCGGGCCGCGGCAGATGTGCATCCTGAACGCGGGACAACCAGAAGCGCAGCGCTGCCGCGCGCAGCATCACCGGCCAGGCATCGTGCTCGGCGGGCGTGAAGGGGCGTACGGCGTCGTATGCGCGCAGCAGCGCGGCCACCCGTTCGTCATCGAGCGTGCCGCCTGCCTCCACGCACCAGTCATTGACCGTGACGGCAACGTCGAACAGCAGGGCGTCATTGCCGGCGAAGTAGAAATCGATGATGCCGCCGATGTGCGCGTCGTCGAACAGGACGTTGTCACGGAACAGGTCGCCATGTACGACGCCCCGCGGAAGTGCGGCATGGCGGTACGCTGCCTGATGGCTCAGCTCGTCGGCGAGCAGCAATCGCTCGTCATCGGTCAGAAAGGGCGCGATCTGCGCCGCCGTCGCGCGCCACCAGTTCGGCCCGCGCGGATTGTCCAAGCGCCGACCGTAGGACTGTCCGGCGAGATGCATGTCGGCGAGCATGGCGCCGATCGCGGTACACTGGTCGCGGCTCGGCTCGGTCACCGATCGGCCGGGCAGGCGGCTGACAATGACGGCGGGCTTGCCGTTGAGTGTGCCCAGCAGTTCGTTGTCGCGATCGGCGATCGGCGCCGGACAGGGAATGCCATGGCGCGCAAGATGGGCCATCAGATGGATGTAGAAGGGCAGCTCGGCGCGCGTCAGCTTCTCGAACAGCGTCAGCACGTAGCGGCCGTGGCTGGTGGTGAGGAAGAAGTTGCTGTTTTCGACGCCCGCGGCGATGCCCTGGAGCTGAACCGGTGTGCCGATGGAATAATTCTTCAGCCAAGCCGTGAGCTGCTCCGCGCTGACAGGGGTGAAGACGGACATGCCTCACGCGGGTTGCGACTCAAAACTCCTTGATCACCCACATCGGCACGCGCAGCCCGGTGTCGGTCGGCTCCTGGCGGCTGAAGGTGCCGTCACCCTTCGAATCCACAAGGTAGTAGGGCACGCCGTGGGGCGGCGTTACCTTGACCATGTAGAGCTTGCCGGCGATGCGGTATTCCTCCACCGTGTCCTCGCCGCGCTTGCGAATGGTGACCTGCGGCTCCATCGGCGTCTCGAGTAGACCGGGCGGCGCTGGCGGCGGCTCCGGGACGGGCTGGAGATCGGGCAGCCGTGGAGCTTGCGCGCTGGCAGGGAACGCGATGCTGAAGACGACTACTGCGAGTAAGCGGCGCATGATGTCATGTCGGTTGGGAGACGATGCCCATTCTAGCAGAGCGACTCCGGCTAGAGATTCAGCAGCAGCTCGTGCTCCTCCGGCAGCGGCAGGAAGCCGCGTCGTTCGTAGTACTTGAAGATCGCCTCGACGACTTCCTCGGGCTGGTCGATGACCTGCATGAGTCCGATGTCCTCAGGCGCGATCATCGATTCCTTGGCCAGGCTTTCGCGGAACCATTCCAGCAAACCGCGCCAGAACGGGCCGTGGACGAGGATGAGCGGAATGCGCCGGCTCTTTCCCGTCTGCACCAGTGTCAGAATCTCCATCAGCTCGTCGAGGGTGCCGAAACCGCCCGGCAGCACGACGTAGGCAGTGGCGAACTTGACGAACATGAACTTGCGGGCGAAAAAATGCTGAAAGGTCTGAGAAATGTCCTGATAGGGGTTCGTCACCTGCTCCATCGGCAACTGGATGTTGAGCCCGACGCTGGGGCTCTTGCCGAAGTAGGCACCCTTGTTGGCAGCTTCCATAACGCCTGGGCCGCCGCCCGAAATGACGCTGAAGCCGGCGTCGGAGAGCAGGCGCGCGATCTTCTCCGCCAGCGCATAGTAAGGGTGGTCCTCGCCTATGCGCGCAGAACCGAAGATGCTTACCGCTGGCGTGATGGCGTTCAGCCTTTCGGTCGCTTCGACGAATTCTGCCATAATGCCGAACACGCGCCACGACTCGCGGGCGGTGTACGAACGCTCGGTCACGCCGGGGTCGGCGATCTGGGGAAGCTTGTCTTTCGCGATCATGATCGGTGAGAAGTGGTCGATGAGAAGCGCGATATTGAAGCGCGGCAATTCGCTCCTCGATTTTCGCTGTCTCGTCGCGACGCCCTAACAGGCAGTTGGGAAACGCGGAGTTCGCCCATGGCGTTCTCGCTTACGAAAATGCGCGCCGTACCCGCTTGTACTGTCCTGCATACTCGCTCATTGCGGCCTTGCAGCCAGACTCTCTCGCTGCTTGTCTCAACAGCCTGCTAACCTATGCCGACGCTGCTGCTGGTCGACGGTTCGTCCTACCTTTATCGCGCCTTTCACGCCCTGCCCGATTTGCGCAACAAGTCGGGCCAGCCGACGGGCGCCATCTACGGCGTGCTCAACATGCTACGCCGGCTGGAAATCGACTACAAGGCAGATTATCGCGCCTGCGTCTTCGATGCCAAAGGCAAGACCTTCCGCGATGACTTGTATCCGGAATATAAGGCCCATCGGCCACCCATGCCTGACGATCTGGCGCAGCAGATCGAGCCGCTGCATGCCTGCATCCAGGCGCTGGGCTGGCCGCTGCTGATGGTCGACGGCGTCGAGGCCGACGACGTCATCGGCACGCTGGCGCGCGAGGCCACCGACAAGCAAATCCACTGCGTCATCTCCACCGGCGACAAGGATCTCGCCCAACTCGTCAATCCCCATGTCAAGCTGGTGAATACCATGAGCAACGAGACGCTGGACGAGGCGGGCGTCGCGGCCAAGTTCGGCGTGCCGCCGGCGCGCATCGTCGACTATCTGGCATTGATCGGCGACAGCGTGGACAACGTGCCCGGCGTAGACAAGGTGGGGCCGAAGACGGCCGCCAAGTGGCTGCAGCAGTACGGCACTCTGGACGAGATCGTCGCCCATGCCGGCGACATGGGCGGTGCGGTGGGCGAGAATCTGCGCCGGGCGCTGGACTTCTTGCCGCTGGGGCGCAAGCTGCTGACGGTGGTGTGCGATCTGCCCCTGCCGGTGCATGTGGAAGGGCTGACGCCGCTTACCCCCGACCGGGACCGGCTGGTCGAATGGTTCTCGCGGCTGGAGTTCAAGAGCTGGCTGCGCGAGGTGCAGCAGTCGGATGCGACTGGTGAGATGGCCGAAAGCAATTGCGCCGCGGAGACGGCCGCTGAAGTGGTCGTCGAAGACACGGCCAGGCGCGAAGGGGTGCATCGCGAGGGTTATGAAACCATCCTTACCTGGGCGCAGTTCGACGACTGGCTCGTGAAGATCACGGCTGCGCCGCTCACCTCGCTCGACACTGAGACCACCAGCCTCGAGCCGATGCAGGCGCGGTTGGTGGGCATATCCTTCGCGGTCGCGCCCGGCGAAGCGGCCTACCTGCCGCTCGTGCACCGCTACGCCGGCGCGCCGGCGCAACTGCCCTTGGACGAGGTGCTGGCTAAGCTTAAGCCCTGGTTGGAGTCCGCGCAGCATCTCAAGGTCGGCCAGAACCTGAAATACGATCGGCATGTGTTCGCCAATCACGGCATCGACGTCGCCGGCATCGCCCATGACACGCTGCTTCAGTCCTACGTGCTGGAGAGCGACAAGGGCCACGACATGGATCAGCTGGCGGCCCGGCATCTCGGCATCACCACCATCACTTACGACGAGGTCACCGGCAAGGGTGCCGGGCGCATCGGCTTCGATCAGGTGGAGGTGCCACGCGCCAGCGACTACGCCGCCGAGGATGCCGATGTCACGCTGCGTCTGCACTTGGCCATGTACGCACAGCTGCAGGCGCAGCCGCAGCTCGACAAACTCTATCGCGAGATCGAGCTGCCGGTGATGGCGGTGCTGTTCCGCATGGAGCGTTACGGCGTACTGCTGGATGTGGCGCTGCTCAACGCCCAGAGTCGGGAGCTGGGCGAGCGCATGCTGGAAGTGGAGCGCCAGGCCCACAAGGTAGCGAAGCAGCCGTTCAACCTCAATTCGCCGAAGCAGATTCAGGAAATCCTGTTCGAGCGCGAAAAGTTGCCGGTGCTTAAGAAGACACCCAGCGGCGCGCCCTCGACCGACGAAGACGTGCTACAGCAACTGGCTCTCGACTATCCGCTGCCGAAGCTGATCCTCGACTATCGCACGCTGTCGAAACTGAAGAGCACCTATACCGACAAACTGCCACGCGCAGTCAATCCGGCGACAGGACGGGTGCATACCAACTTCGCCCAGGCGGTGGCGGCCACCGGCCGGCTGGCGAGCAACGATCCGAACCTGCAGAACATTCCCATCCGCACCGCCGAAGGCCGGCGCATCCGCGCCGCGTTCATCGCGCCGCCGGGCAGCCGCATCGTTTCGGCCGACTACTCGCAGATCGAGCTGCGCATCATGGCCCACCTGTCACGGGACGCGCGCCTCCTGGACGCCTTTGCCAAAGGCGAGGACGTGCACCGCGCTACTGCCGCCGAGGTGTTCGGCGCGGCGCCCGCGGAGGTGACGAGCGAGCAGCGCCGCTATGCCAAGGTGATCAACTTCGGCCTGATCTACGGCATGTCGGCGTTCGGTCTGGCGCGCCAGCTCGGCCTGGAACGCGGTGCGGCCCAGGCCTATATCGAGCGCTATTTCGCCCGCTATCCGGGCGTGGCGCGCTACATGGAAACGACGCGCCAGATGGCGCGCGACAAGGGCTATGTGGAAACGGTGTTCGGCCGCCGCCTGTGGGCCACCGACATCCGCTCCGGCAACCGGGGGCGCCAGCAGGGGGCGGAACGAGCGGCAATCAATGCGCCGATGCAGGGCACGGCGGCGGACCTGATCAAGCTTGCCATGATTGCCGTGCAGCGCTGGCTCGACGAGCATGGCCTGGGCAGCCGGCTGATACTGCAGGTGCATGACGAACTGGTGCTGGAGGTGCCCGACGCCGAACGGGAGCGGGTGAGTGCCGAGCTGCCGCGGCTCATGGGCCATGTCGCCGAGCTGTCGGTGCCGCTGGTGGTGGACGTCGGTGTTGGCGCCAACTGGGACGAGGCCCATTGACCTTTGCGGCGGCTCACCGATCGCCGAGATCGCCCGACAGTTGCCGCAGCCAGACGACAAAGTCCAGCTCCTCTAGCTTCAGTTCCTGCCACCACTTTCCCCGCACCGCTAGCTCGACCAGAATGCGCGGCGTGGCGAGGCCGAGATCCTTGACTTTGACGTAGTGCCCGATCGCCCCGTCGATGCGAAATGCAGGTGTTACCGCGCCGCGCATGGGTGGATGTTCGAGGAGATAGCTGCTCAGCGTACGCGCCCATGCGATGACTTCTTGGTTGTCGAGCTCGATCTCCCCCATGACTCCCTGCGGACCACGTACCGTCAGCACCAGCGAAGTGTTCAGACGCGTCGCGGTGATGCGTATCCCCGCTTGGCCGGCGATGGTGAGGCCCGCATCCTGGCTCATGACGGCGTGGCGCGCACGTGCGCCCTACGCTGGGCGATGACGCCAACGAGCATGCCGGCGATGGCCCAGAAAGCAATGACAATGGCGTAGTCCATGAAGTCGTCGGTGGCGTTCTTGAGCACCATGGCCGTCACCAGGGCGATGCCGGCGCGGCCGAACGTGGCTGTGCGACTGTCGCCGAGTGCGCGCCCATAGTAGCGGGTCAGGACGACCAGCAGGACGACGTACAGCGCCAAGCCGACGATACCGACCTGAAGCAGGATGTTCAACACCAGATTGTGGGCATGGGGAAAAACATTCTGCCTTACCGTCGGGGGCAGGGCTGCCCCGTACGCCGCCGCCGGTACCTCCTTGCCGAAACCCGTACCCAGCAGCGGCCGTTCGCTCACCTGGGCCGCCCACGCCGGCCAGCCGGCAATGCGCCAGTCTTGGTTTACCGATGCCATGACATCGGCAGAAGCCGCGACGCCTGTAACCACGCGCTGCTGCAGGGTGAAGACGAGCATCCCGGTCATGACTGCACCGGCGATCGCGATGATCAACGCCGGGCGCCATCGGCTGCGCGCCGATGCATCGCGTCGTCGCGCCAGCACGAATGCCAGTGTGGTGCCGAAAAGCGTGATCCAGAACATGCGATTCGGGGCCGCTGCACCTATGGCGAGCGTCACGCCGATCAGCGCGAGCGCTGCCACGTGCCATACGCGATCCGAGTGCAGCAGCATCAGCCAGAGCGGGAACGCCAGCGCAACAAATGTGGTAGCGACACCCACCCCGGGGTGATAACGGAACATGCCGTGCTGATAGTCCGCGCTCACCAGTGCGAACGGACGCCCCACCAGGTATGCGGCCAGAGCCATGAGGCCCAGGCCGGCAATGCCGAAAGCGATCGCGAGGCTTGCGGCCTTGAGGTGCGGCAGATCGCTGACCAGCCGCACTGCGCCGAAGAACACGACCACGGGAAGCACCAGTTCATAGACGCCGCTGCGCAGCGTCAGTTCCGGCGTGACCGACCAGAGCGCGGACGCGAGCCCGAAGCCGAGCCAGGCAAGCCACCAGAGGAACAATGGTCTCGTCCGGGGATCGGGGTTCGGGCGTACGGTGATCGCCGCGATGCCCAGGGCGCAGCACAGTACAGTGCGCAGCGCCTGCACATGCCCGAGCGGCAGGATTGCCAGCAGGGCAAGCAGCGGCGCGAGCAGCAACCACCGTTGCATTGCCGGCGGCGTAGCATTCATGGTTGCGGCTCCACGTGCGCCGTTTGGAGCAGCTCCAGGGTCGCTGCGCACGCCTGCTCCACCATTACATCGGCGACATCCTCGCTCGCCGGCCGCAGCACACGGTGCGGCACGCCCCAGGGATGCCAGGTCCGTGGATCGCTGTTGCCGAAGAAACAGACGATTGGTTTGCCGAGGGCGGCGGCGAGATGCATGGCGCCGCCGTCGCTGCATACCAGCAAATCCACGGCCGCCAGTCCGGCGATCAGCTCGTCGAGACTGTGCGTCGGCAGGGCACGGAGCGGCAACCCGGCGCAGCTTCGCGCAAGCGCCTGCGCCTTGTCGTCGTCGCCCGGATGGCGCGGATCGTGCGCCGCACCCGGCGCCCAGAACAGCACGAACTCGCAGTCGATCGCGGCGGCGAGCGCGTGCGTCAGCGCGACGAAGCGCGCTACCGGCCAGCGCTGTTTCGGTTTGCGCGCGCTGATATGCAGGCCGATGCGCGTCAGGCGGCGATCGGGACTGCTCTGCTGCGAGCCGACCGATCGGACGGGCTGCAACGTCAGCCGCGGCGGCACAGCCTCGATTCCGAGCGGCGCGAGCAGCAGCGCCGTCTGCTCGACGGCGTGCCGGCCGTCGAAACGATGGTCGCGCCGCACCGGCAGGTCCACGCCGCGCGGTATCGGCGCATCGGGCGCCACAGCAGCGAGCACATGCCGGGCACCGCTCGCCCGGGCCAGCCGCAGCCAGCCTGGGGTTGGGAACGCGGTGGCGAGGATGGCGAGATCGAAGCGGCGTATCCGGATGGCCCCCAGCAGACGCAGTTTCCCCAGCCACGCCAGCAGCGGCAGACGGCCGTCCTGGACGTGCTTGCCTTTGACATAGGCGAAGACCTCGTCCACGTCCAGATTGCCACGCAGCACCGGCGCATTGTAGGAATTCACCAGCGCCGCGATATGCGCGGCGGGAAAGCGCCGGCGCAGCAGCGTGATCGCCGGCGTCGTGCACACTAGATCGCCGATGTTGTCGCGGCGGATGACCAGGATGCGCGGGCGCTCGCCCAACTCGGCCACGATCGCGTCAGTGCAGCTCATGATGCTGAGGCAGCCGCGCGCGATGCTGCCGACATACGCGCGCCGACGTGTTCAACCAGGTCGCGCACGCGCTGCACGAACGCGGCTTCGGAGAACTGCGCCAGATGCGCCTCGGCAGCATCGCCGTCGAAACGGAAGCCCTCGGCGACGATGCGCTGCAGGGTACGTTCGAAGTCGGCGCCAAGGTCCTGACGCGGATCGCGGTAGCGCAGACCGGTGATGCCGTGTAGCACCGTCTCGTTGAAGGGCGGCGCATCGGGCGCGAGAACCGGCGTTCCGCAGGCCTGGGCTTCGATTACATTCAGGCCGAGCGCTTCCTTTTCCGGCAATCCCGTGAGCAGGAAGTCGATCTGGCGATAAACGGCGGCGACGTTTTCCTGGTGACCCCAGAAGCGCGTCCGGCTGCGCATCGGCCGCAGCGCGTGTGCCAGATCGCGCACGGAGGCGTAGCCGCCGCTGCCGAAAATCTCCAACTGCACCGTCGGGTAGCGCGCCAGCACCGGCGCCAGGTGCGAAAACAGCAGGGGGAACTGCTTGATCGGCGTCAGCCGCGAGACGATGCCCAGGGTCAGTCCCGGTCGTTGCTCGAAGCTACGTCCCGGCAAGGCCAGCCGCCTCAGGGGCTCGAGGGCGCCGAGCAGGCGGTCGCGCACCTTGCGCCGGTCCCAGTCGAAGCGCGAACGCCTGTGCAGGACGGCGCTCGGCTTCCCGCCGCGCTGCAGGTCGGCGATGCCGTAGAGCGGCTCGGGGTAAACCGTCGCAATGCCCGCACCATGGAGGCTGGCGATCACGTGCCGCGACACAGCCAACACCTCGTCGAAGGGGCGCAACGGCCGCGGATTGCGCCCGTACAGGGGCATGTGGGCAAAAGCCGTCGTCAGGTGGCCCTGCGCTCGAAGTGCCTCGACTGCCGCCGCCGGTGCGAAAGTGTGGAAGGCGAGCCAGCGTGGCGGCTGTCCGTGCAGCCGGACGATCAGCTCCACGGCATCGGTGATCGGCTCGACCCGCACCCCGGACATGGGCAGCGCCGACCAGGCGCGCGCCTCGGGATGGACGTACAGCACCGGGGCGATGCCGATCTGCTGCAGGGCACGGCAGAGGGCGGCCGTGTAGACCTCGCCGCCGCCGAAGCCGCGCTGCAGATTGATCTGGATGCAGGTGTCGAGCATCGCCGTCAGCATACGTCGTGCCGCTCCAGCCACAGCAGCAGAACGATAATGGTATAGATCAGCCGGCGCGAACCCCGGCCGGCCAGGGCCGAGCGCCACAGGGCGCGCACGGCCTCCTCGCGCAGGAACGGCGCCAGTTCGCGCGTGCGCGCGATGGTGCGCTCGCACAGCGCGCGCCAGGCGCCGTTGAAGTAGGCGGACAACGGTACCGAGAAACCGTGCTTGGGCCGGTCCCACACCGCCGAGGGCAATTTCTGTCGCGCCAGCGCGGTCAGCAGTGCTTTGCTTGTCGGGCGCAGGTGAGAGGATGCCGGCTGGGCCAGCGCGAAATCCAGCACCGCATTGGCCAGCAGGGGCACGCGCACCTCCAGGCTGTGCTCCATGCTGGCGCGATCGGTCTTGGTCAGGCAGTTCTCCGACAGATAGGTCCACAGGTCGGCACGCATCAGGCTGGCGCTGTCCAGGCGCCCGCCGAAGCTAGCGGCCAGCTCGCGCCAGCGTGCCAATGTTGCCTCCGGCCGGCACGCCGCCAGCGCCGGCGGCGCGAGATAAGCAGCGAGACTCTTGCGCGACACCTGCCATGGTCCCAACTCGACGCGGCGATAGAACAGCAGATCCTGGCCAGCGAGGCTGCGGCGCAGCAGCGCGCCGGGCAGGAGCCGATGGGCGATCAGCGCGCGCAACAGGCGGCGACCGAGACCGTCGGAATGCCGGTCCTCGGTGTCAGTGAAGCGGGCGTAGCCGCCGAAAAGCTCATCGCCACCGTCGCCGCTGATGGCCACGGTGACGTGGCGGCGCGTCTCGCGCGCCAGGGCCACGGTGGTGACATAGGCCGGATCGGCGAGCGGCTGGTCCAGCGCGGCGACGGCCTGCTGCAGCTCGTCGGCGCCAATGGCCGGCGCCTCGATCACCTGATGCGCCGTGCCGTAGCGCTGCGCGACGGCCAGCGCCGCCGGCGACTCGTCATAGCCCGCCTCGGCGAAGCGCATGCTGTAGGTGCGTAGCGGCCGGGCCCCGGCCTCGGCCATGTAATGCACCATCAGGCTGCTGTCTATGCCGCCGGAAAGAAAGGCGCCTAGCGGCACATCGGCCACCAGCTGACTGGCTACGGCTTCGCGCAGGATGCCGTCCAATCGCGCAACGGCCTCGTCCGGTGCCATGCCCTGCGTCGCCGGCTGGGGAATCGACCAGTACTGGGTGATCGTGAGCCGACCTTGGGCCGCGTCCCATTCCAGGGTATGTGCCGGCGGCAACTGGCGCACTGCGCGCAGAAAGCAGTGGGGCGCTAGTGGCGTCTGGAAGGCGAGGTAGTCGCGCAGCGCCTCGAAGTCGAGTTGGCGCGGAAAGCCGTCGAGGGCGAAAAAAGGCGCCAGGGTCGAAGCGAGCGCGATTCCCCGATTCGTCGAGTAGAACAGCGGCTTGATGCCCAGCCGGTCGCGCGCCGCCAACAGCCTGCGCGCCTGCTTGTCCCAGAAGGCGAAGGCGAACATGCCATCCAGTTTCTCGATTGCCGCCGGCCCCCAGGCAAGCAGAGCGTGCAACAGGACCTCGGTGTCGGAGCGGGTGTGGAAGCGATGGCCGAGCAGCTCGAGCTCGTCGCGCAGCGCGGCGAAGTTGTAAATCTCGCCGTTGTAGGCCAGCACATGCCGGCCGTCGTCGCTCGCCATGGGTTGGGCACCGCCGGCCAGATCGATCACCGACAGCCGGCTGTGACCGAGCAGCGCGTCGTCATGGCGCCAAATCGACTGTGCATCCGGGCCGCGCGCATGCAGGCTCGCGAGCGCCGCGTCGGCGCAGTGCTGCCAGGGTGTGCCGATCAGCGCCAGGATGCCGCACATGCTCAGGCAGTCTCGGCAATTCGCGCCAGCCGCGTGTATGCCTGTACCATGCGTGCCTCGGTGAATTCCTGCGGCACCGCCTCGGGCCCCGGCGGCGGTGCTCCAAGGACGCGGTGCATGGCCGCGGCCAGCGCACCGGCGTCGTCGCACGGCACCAGCCAGCGGGCGAGCGGACCGCGCAACACCTCGCGCGGTCCGGAGGGGCAGTCGGTGCTCAGGACCCGCGAGCCGCAGGCGAGCGCCTCCACCAAGACGTTGGGCATGCCCTCGCGCTGGGAGCACAGGACGAGCAGGTCCGCGGCGCGCATCCAGGGGTAGGGGTTGGGGCGAAAGCCGGCCACGGTGACGCGATACGTCAGACCATAGCGGGCGATCATGTCCTGCAGTGCTGGTGAGGGTTGGGTGAGCAGTACCAGCCGGTGCGGCAGTTCCGCCAGGCGGAAGGCTTCGAACAGCAGGTCATGGCGCTTCTGAGGCATGAAGCGGCCGACGTGGAGAATGAAAGGTTCGTCCGGCACTTCCGGGTCCATGCGCATCGAGGCAAGGCGCAAGGCGTCGAGGTTGTAGCCGCCATGGATGGTGACGATGTGCGCTTGGTGCAAACCCAGCCGCTGGCGCAGATCCGCCTCCACGCCGGCGGAAACGGCGATCAGATTCCGCCCCTCGTAGAGGCGCCGATACTTCTTCAGGCGACGGGCGGCTCGGTTCGGGTCACGCTGCGCCAGCATGTCGGCTTCGGCCGAGAGGGTGTTGGCGATGCGATACCAGGTGTTGGGCAGGTGTGCCAGCGACACGACCTCATCGGCGAAGGGCAGCGTCGATATGGTGACAGCATGGGGCCCGAGGTCGAGGCCGGCGTGCAAGGCGCGCAACCGCCAGGCGGCGCGCAGCTTGCCGAGCAAACCCTTCTTGAGTCGCGCGCTGGGTTGCGTCAGGGCGTGGACCTCCAGGCCCGCGGGCAGATCGTGTTCGATCCGGTGTTCCAGCAGGATCAGGGCGGCGCGATGGCCGCAGGCGGCGAGCGCCGCGGCCAGACGGATCATGGTCTTCTCGGCGCCGCCGCCGCGCAGGTTGGTGATGATCAGGGCGAAGTTCATGGCGTGACCGGCGTTGCCGCGGCAATGGCGTTGTGTGCTTCGAGCGCTTCGACCACCCGGGCCCACACCGTCTCTACCGTGATTTCCGCCATCGGTGTTTCGGGGTTGCAGCCCTGGGCCGCGCGCGGGTGGTCAACGACGTAGCAGCAGGGGTGTTCCAGCGGCGCCAACAACCGGCTCGGCGAGTAGCAGTGGTAGAGCGCGATCATCGGCCGGCGCAGGGCGCCCATGATGTGCGTCGGTCCCGTATCCACACCGATGTAGAGATCGACAGCGTTCATCAGCGCCGCGCTCTGGCGCAGGGACAGCCGGCCGGCATAAAGCGTGGCGTGGCCGGGAAAGCGTCCGGCCAGGGCCTGAGTGCGGTCGCGCTCCAGGGCGCCGCCGAAGATCAGGAAGTGGGCGTCGGCCCAACGGCCGAGTATGCGCTCGCACAACGCTGCGAAATGCTCCAGCGGCCAGTCGCGGTAGGCCTTGGTGGGAAAACTCGCCACCTGCAGGCCGATGAGCGGCGCGGCGCCGTGCGGCAGCGCCTGCGCCAGCGTCTGCTTCGCCCAGGCTTGCTCCCGCACGGACACGGCGTAGGACAGCCAGCCGCCGGCGTCGGCAATGCCCAGGGCGCGGGTGAGCAGCAGCGGCATCAGCGCCGAGTGCATACTCTGAAAGGACGGTGGCTGCACGCAGCGGAACAGGCGGGCATCGAGCGCCGCATCGCCCTGGCGGAAGGCGACGACCCGTCGCGCTACGCGCAAGGCATACTCCGCGAGCGGCCGGTCGAAGCCGTAGACCAGCGCCAGATCCCAGCGCCGGCCGGGCAGCCGGCCCAGCCACAGGGCGCGCTGCTTGGTGATCGTGTCCACCTCGGCGACGAAGGGCAGGTTCTCCAGGATCTCCGCCCGCTTCGGATGGCCGAGAAAGCTAATACGCGCCTGCGGCCATGCCCGGGCCAGCGCCCGCACGGCCGGCGTCACCAGCAGCGTGTCGCCGATGCGCGAGACATTGATGATCAGAATCGACGCCGGCGCGGGCAATGCGGGCAGCTCAGCCAATATCGCGCCTTATGAAAATGTAATTGCGGTCTTCGGTGTGGGCAAGCCGGAAACCGCTCGCCTGTATCCGTGCCGCCGCATCCAGCGTGTCCTGCAGCGTATGATCGGTGCAATGGTGGTGGAATTCGATCAGCACCTGGCGCGCGCGCGCGATGGCACCGCACGTACACAGCGCCTGCAGGACTTCGTACTCGGCACCTTCGATGTCCAGCTTCAGAACATCGCATTCGTCGCGGCCGGCGTCGTCGAGGATCTCGGCCAACGAGGTCGTGCGCACCTCGATCATCGCGTCGCCGGCGTAGCTGTGGCTCGCGAGCAGGCTGCCGGACACGCCGTCGGCGCCCTGCGGTAACTGTTCGGGTGGCCGTGGCAGATGGAAGCGCAGTGTCTGCCCGGCATCGCGCCAGAACGCCTCGCCGCGAATCGCCATGCCAACCGGGCAATGAGCGCGGGCGTAGTCGAGCGCCTGCGGATTGGGGTCGATGCCGATCACCTGGCCGCCGAAGCGCGCCAGGAAGGCTGCGGGGAAACTGATGTCGCGGCCGAGACCGCAGTCGATGAGCAGCGGCTCGGCGCCGAGGGCAGGCGCATATACCCACCAGCCGCCGTACCTCGTGCCAAGGCGCTCGAAGCCCTGCGGCAGGCGCCACTCGCGCCAGCGCCGGCCGACACTGCGCCGCAGACGCCACCAATGCAGCGGCAGGTATCCGGCGGGTTTTTCGCTGGCCCTTGTCATGGCGGGGCTAATGGGGCATTTTCGAGGCGAGCGCATTGTAGAACACCGCTTCCATGCGATCGAGCATGGCCTCGCGCGAGAAGCGCTTCGTGCAATGGGCGCGGGCCGCGGTGCCGAGGCGGGTACGCCAGGCCGGGTCGTCGATTAATACCTGCAGCGCCGCCCGCAGTCCTTCCACGTCCTTGCGCGCCACCACGAGCGCCGTCTTGTCGGCGATGGCCGCCTCGCCTATGGCGCCGGCATTGGTGGTGACGCAGGGTAGCCCGGAGAGCATAGCCTGCACCAGGGCCTGGGGCACGCCCTCGTTGGCGTAGGAGGGCAGCGCGAAGATGTCCAGCGCCTGCAGCCAGGCGGAGACATCGTCGCGGTTGCCGGGCATGATGACCCGGCTACCGAGCTTGAGCTGCTCGACGCGCGCGACGATGTTCGGCTTCATCGGGCCGTCGCCGACGATGACCAGCGCAGCGGCGTCACCGCGGAGCTTGGCAAAGGCGTCGATCAGGTATAGGTGTCCCTTCCAGCTGCGCAGTGTGGCGACGATACCGATCAACAGGCGCTGCTGCGGCAGGCCCAGCCGATGCCGCGTGGCCAACTTGTCGCCCGGCGCGTAAAGGGCCGTGTCGACGCCGGTCGGAATCGAGGTGACATGTTCGGGCGCGCAGTCTAGGGTCCGGGTCAGATCCTCGCGCAGTTTCTCGCCCGTGGTTACGACATGCTGCGTGGCGCGCACGTACAGCCACCGGGTCGCCCAGTTGGGCGGCAGCGGCGCCGAGATGTGGCGCGTGCGCACCAGGGGCGGCGCGGATCGCAACAGCCGACAGGCGAGCGCCGCGAGCCAGCTATCGGTGGAGCTGTGGGTGTTGACCACGTCCGTCTTGTGGCTCTGCAGCCATCGACGCAAAGCTAGCATGCCGCGCAGCCCCTTGTCCGCGATCGGCAGGGCGCAGACCGGGATCTTGCGCGCCTGGGCGGCGGCGAATATGCGCGCCTGCTCCGGGCAGAGTAACGTCACCTGGTGGCCACGTTCGATCATCCCCGCCGCTTCGGATAGGATGCGGATTTCCTGGCCGCCCCAGCCGCACGAGGCTTCGGTGTGTACGATGTGCATGGACGGCGCTATCTGCTGCGGATCACTTTGTCGCGCGCAGCGGCGGTGACGATCATGCTCACGCCTGGGCCTCGGCGTCGACTGCGTACTGGATGCGGTACAGCCGCGCATAGGTGCCCTCGCGCGCCAGCAGCTCGGCGTGCGGACCGCTCTCGACGATGCGCCCGCGCTCCAGCACCACGATGCGGTCGGCATCCTCGATGGTGGACAGCCGATGGGCGATGACCAGCGTCGTGCGATTCTGCATCAGCACCTCCAGCGCCGCCTGGACCTGGCGTTCCGCCTCCGAGTCGAGCGCCGAAGTGGCTTCGTCCAGAATCAGCACCGGGGCGTTCTTGAGGAGCGCCCGGGCGATGGCCAGCCGCTGGCGCTGGCCGCCGGACAGCTTGACGCCGTTCTCGCCCACCAGCGTCTGCAGCCCCTGCGGCATCTGGCGCACGAACTCCATCACGTGGGCCGCCTCGGCGGCGGCGACGATCGCCTCCTGCGACGCGCCCTGCATGGCACCGTAGGCGATGTTGGCGGCGATGGTGTCGTTGAACAGCACTACGTCCTGGCTCACCAGCGCCAAGTTGGCGCGCAGGCTGGCCAGAGTCAGTTCCTCGAGCGGCTGGCCGTCGAGCAGGATCCGGCCGGCATCGAGGTGGTAGAAGCGCGGAATGAGGTTGGCCAGCGTGGTCTTGCCGCTGCCCGAGGCGCCGACCAGGGCGACGGTCTCGCCCGGTTTGATATGCAGGTCGATGCTGGCCAAGGCTGGCCGCGCTGCTTCGGGATAGGAAAAGGTGACGTTGTCGAAGACGATCCCGCCCAGCGCCCGGCTCGGCGCCGCCATGCCCCGGTCGTCCTCCGGCGCCTCGTCGAGCAGTTCGAAGACGCTCTCGGCGGCGGCCAGCCCTCGCTGCAGCGGCGCATTGACGTCGGTCAGATGCTTCACCGGCGCCAGCAGCATGAGCATTGCGGTGATAAAGGAAACGAAACCGCCCACCGTCGTCTCCGCTCCGCTCGATTGCAGCAGGGCGATGTGGATGATGATTGCCACGGCGATAGCAGCGAAAATCTGCACCAGTGGCACCGTCGCCGAGGCGGCGATCGCCTGACGCATGTTGAAGCGGCGCAGGTCGTTGTTGGCAGCGTGAAAGCGCTCGGACTCGTAGTCCTGGCCGCCGAAAATTTTCACCACCTTGTGGGCGCCGATGGCCTCCTCGAGGATATGGGTGATGGCGCCCATGGCGTACTGGGAATTGCGGCTCGCCTTGCGCAGCCGGCCGCTGAACAGCCGGATCACCAGGGCGATGACCGGCGCCACGGCGAACGCGATCAGCGTCAGCTTCCAGTTCAGGTACAGCAGCCAGCCGAGCAATCCGATCACGGCCAGCGTGTCGCGGACCAGCACCGTGAGCACCGTGGTGGCGGCGCTGGTGACGTTGGAAACGTCATAGGCGACTTTGGAGATAAGCGTGCCCGAGGACTGGTTGTCATAGTAACGCGTCGGCAAGCTGAGCAACCGGTCGAACATGGCCAGCCGCAGATCCATGACGACGCGATTGGTCACCCAGGCGAGCGTGTAGCTGGTGCTGTAGGTGAGCACACCACGCAGGACGAAGATGCCCACCAGGGCCGCCGGCAGCAGATAGGCATCCGAGCGGTCTTTGGCGGCGAAACCGGTGTCCAGCAGCGGCTTCATCAGAGCCGGAAATAGCGGCTCGGTGGCCGCCGTCAGCGCCATGCCAACGACGGACAGGGCGAAGATCTTCCAATACGGACGAACATAGCCGAGCAGGCGCAAATAAAGCTCGTGGCTATGGGTCGGCGTCGAAGGCATGAAAGGGAGCGTGGGATCCGGCGCGCAATCGGGGTGGCCGGAGTCCGGGAGCCGAAGATGCGCGCGGCAAAATGCAATTATACCCGAGCCGAACTGGTCGCCGCCGAGTTGCTCGTCCCCACGTCGAGCAGGCTGCGGTAGAGCGCGATCAGGCGCTGCGCCATGGCGGCGATCGACAGCCGGGCAACACTTTCCCGCGCCGCCGTAGCCATGGCCTGGGCGGCACCCGGCACGGCAAGCTCGTTCAGATGCCGTGTCAGGGCAGGGATGTCCAGAGCATCGCTGACATAGCCGTTGCATCCATCGCGCACGAGTTCGGCGGCGCCGCAGCTGTTGCTCGTTACCACCGGCAGGCCGCAGGCGAGCGCCTCCAGCGCCGCGTTGGGGAAAGGATCGTAGAGGGTGGGCAGGACGAAGGCATCGGCCGCGCCGTACCAGGGCCCGACGTCCTTCTGGGCGCCGGCGAAGTGCACCCGGCCGGCGATGCCCAGCGCCGTAGCGCGCCGTTCCAACGCCGACTGCTGACGGTCCTTGCCGACGAGGATCAGGCGGGCAGCGTGGTGTTCCATCGCCGCAAACGCCGCGAGCAACTGCCGCACGCCCTTGCGTTCGAACCCGGAGCCGACGTATAGGAACACCGGCGCCGATTCCGCGATGCCGAGTTCACGGCGCAGGCGGTCACGGTGGTCAGCGCGCAGGCGCGGATGGAAGACTTCGGGATCGACGCCGTTGTAGATGACATGGAGCTTTTCCGGCGGCACGGCGAAGCGCTGCACGATGTCGTCGCGCACCATGTTCGAGTTGCAGATCACCGCGCGCAGGCGCGGATCGCAGAACATGCGCGCCTCCACCGCCAAGGTGTAACGGTGCCAGGGGCTCGCGTAGCTCCATAGCCGGCCCGGCCAGGCTTGGGCGCGGCGCCGCTGCTCCAGCCAGGTGGCATGGACGCCGTCACCGGCACGGTAAATGTCGCAGCCAGCGATGCGCTCGTGGCTTTGCACCAGGTCGAAGCGCTCCCGGTCCAGGGTGGCGCGCACGCAGCGGGCAAAGCTCCAATCGCGCCACAGGCGGCCGAGATAACTCGGCCCGCAGGTGATGACCGTCTGGTCTGCGGGCCCGGACCATTCCCGCGCAATCAGCGTGACAGCCACCCGCTGCTCCGCCAGGGCGGCCAGGGCGCGCTCGACGAAGCGCTCGGCGCCGCCGAAGGGCGTGTACTTCTGGCGGACCAGCGCCAGCCTCATGGATCGCGCAGCAGATCGTTGATCGCTTCGAGCACCTGGCTCACCGGCAGCGTCGACAGGCATTCGGAAATCTTGCCGCCGCCGCAGCCGTCGATGCCGCAGGGCCGGCAGGGATGGTGGTCGCTGGCGATGACGAAGTGGGCCACCTGCCACGGCCGCCACTCCGCTTCGCCCGACGGCCCGAACAGGGCCACCGTCGGCGTCTGCATCGCCGCGGCGATATGCATGGGCGCGGAGTCCACGCCGACGAAAATCTGCGCCCGCGCCGTCAGCGCCGCCAGATCCTTGAGGCTGAGCTTGCCGGCCAGGTTGACCACCGGCTCGAGGAGCCGGGCGGTTATGGCCTCGATCCAGTTGAGCTCGCGCTCGTCGGGTGCGGCCGTGAGCACGACGCGCCGGCCCGACTGCTGCAATTGGCCGATCAGCTCGGCCGTTCGTTCCGCAGGCCAGCACTTGAACAGCCAGCGCGATGCCGGATGGATTTGGATGAAGCGCTTCGGCTGCAGCCCGTGCTCGCGCAGCAGCGTCTCGACGCGGTGCTCGGCCTCCGGTCCGGGCACCAGCACCAGCTTGCGCTCGCTCGGCTCCGGGTAGACGCCCAGGCGCCGCAGGGCGTCCAGATTGCGCTCCACCGTGTGCCGCCGGGCGTTGGCCGGCTGGCCATAGAAATGAGTAAAGCTGGAGCGCCAGAACTCGCCCTTGGCGGTTTTCTTCGGGCCGACGGCGAAGCGCGGCCACAGCAGCCAGGACAGCCATGCCCCGCGCGGATGATCGGTGAGATGCACGATCAGGTCGTAGTCGCGCGCGCGCAGCGCCCGCAGCAGCCGCCATTCCCCACGTGCCTGGACGCCAATGCCTTCGCGCTTCCAGTTACGGTCAATCATGTGTACCTGCGCGATCGCCGGATGCAGCGTCAGCATGGGCGAGGTGTCGGCATAGACCAGGGCGTCGATTTCCAGATGCGGCGCGTGAGCCTTCAGCGCCGCGAACACGGGAGAGGCGAGCAGCACGTCGCCGTGGTGGCGCAGTTTCACCACCAGCGCGCGGCGCAAGGTGGCGAGGGAAACGGCATCGGGCAGGGGCGTGACGGCGGGCGGGGCACTGGACATGGTGCGCACGATAGCAAACTTCTCGCAACGGCAGGAAGCAAGCGCCCCCGGCTAAAATTGTGTCATGGAACCGCGTCTTTTGCTTTTCATCGCTGTTTTCTGGCTCAGCACGACGGTGCACCTGCCGGGGCAAGCGGCCGTCAGTGTCGTCGATGACCTCGGCCGCACGGTCGCGCTGGCCCGCCCGGCGGCGCGCATCGTCAGCCTCTCTCCCCATGCCACCGAGCTGCTCTATGCGGTGGGCTCCGGCGCCCGACTGGTCGGCGTGGCTGCTTACAGCGATTTCCCGCCCGAAGCGCAGCGCCTGCCCCAGGTCGGCGATGCCCACGCGCTCGACCTCGAGCGCGTCCTGGCGCTCAAGCCCGACCTGGTCATCGCCTGGGCCACGGGCGGCAACCGTGCGCAGGTGGCGCGGCTGGAACAGGCCGGGCTGACAGTGTTCTACAGCGAACCGCGGCGCGCCGAGGATGTGGCAACCAACCTGCAACGGCTGTCGCTGCTAACCGGGGCCGGACCGGCCGGCGAGGCCGCCGCACAGCGTGTCCGCGAAGAACTCGCGGCGTTGGCCGATGCTTACCGCGACGCCTGGCCGGTCAGCCTGTTCTACGAAATCTGGCACGAGCCGCTGATGACGCTCAACGGTCAGCATATCGTCAGCGACCTGCTCGGGCGCTGCGGCGCGCGCAATGTTTTCGCCGGTCTGCCGACGCTGGCGCCGGCCGTGTCGCTGGAAGCAGTGCTCGCGGCCAAACCCGACGTCATCGTCAGCAGCGCCGGCGAACAAGCCCTGCGCGACTGGCAGCGCTGGACCGACCTTCCGGCCGTACGCCACGGCAACCTGTGCCTGGCCGACTATGCCCGCATGCACCGCGCCGGCCCGCGGCTAGTTGCCGCGGCGCGGGAGGTGTGTGCGTGCATCGACGGGGCGAGGCGGCGCCTCAAGTCTGGCGAACGACGTTAGCTCTTAAAAGGCGCTTTACCACCAAGGACACGAAGGACACCAAGGAAATTAAAGCAGCCGTCATGCAGGTGCGGCTCTGCCACCTGCAATGGCATTGTTCTTTTCCAGTATCGAGTCTGCTTCGTGTCCTTGGTGGTGAGACAAAGATTTTCTGGTTAACCGACAAGGAAGCACACTCCGTCGGATGTTTGATGCGCGCGCACGGGATGGCGATACAGGCGCGACAAGTTCTCCGCGGTGAGCAGGTCCGGCGCCGGTCCGCAGGCGAACTCGCCGTCGCCGAACAGCAGCAGCACGTGGCTGCAGTAGCGGGTGGCGAGGTTGGGGTCGTGCAGGGACATGACGATGGCTTTGCCGGCGGCGCGTTCCTCGGCGAGCAGATCGAGCAGGGCGATCTGGTGGTGCGGATCGAGGTGGGTGGTCGGTTCGTCGAGCAGGTAGAGCTGCGGCTGCTGGGCGAGCAGGGCGGCCAGCGCCAGGCGGCGCCGCTCGCCGCCGGAGAGCGAAGTGCAGTCGCGGCCCTCCATGCCCGACAGGCCGACCCGCCGCAACGCGGCGCGGGCGATGACGATGTCCTCGGGCGACTCCCATGCCCAAGCCGGCTGATGGGGGTGGCGGCCGACCAGGGCCGCTTCCAGCGTTGTCAGCGGGAAGGCGTCGTGGGTGTCCTGGGCCATATAGCCGCGCACCCTGGCCAGTTTCCGCCCTTGCCAGGCGGCCAGCGGCCGCCCGTCGATCTCGATGTCACCTGGTTGCGCGCTGCGCAGCCCGCAGAGGGTGAGCAGCAGGGTCGTCTTGCCGGCGCCATTCATGCCCAGCACACCCCAGGTTTCGCCGCCTTCCACCGTGAGATGCAACCCGTCGCAGACGCGTCTGTCCGCGATGTGCACGCACAACTGGCGGCATTGCAGCAGGCTCATCGCCGCGACAGCAGGTAGAGAAACAGCGGCACGCCCAGCGCCGCCGTGAGCGCACCCACCGGGAGCTGGGCCGGCGCGGCGACGGTACGGGCGGCGGTATCGGCCAGCGTCAGCAGCACGCCGCCGGAAAGCGCCGCCGCCGGCAGCAGCAGGCGCTGATCGTTGCCCAGGGCCAGCCGGGCCAGATGCGGCGCCAGCAGGCCGATGAAACCGATCGCCCCGGCGGCGGTGACGGCCGCGGCGGCGCAGGCGGAGGCGAGGAAGTAGAGCAGCCGGCGCACCCGCTTCACCGGCACGCCGAGGGACTGCGCCACGATCTCCCCCTGCGCCAGCACGTTGAGGTTGCGCGCCATGGCCAGGGCGAATGCCAGTGCCAAGGCGAGCACGATGAGGGGAAGGGCAGGGGTACCGGTGCTGCCCAGATCGCCCAGCAGCCAGAACACCATGCCGCGCAGTTGCGTCTCCGGCGCCAGGGCGAGCAGCAACGCCACCATTGCCCCCCAGCCGGCGGCAATGACCACGCCGGTGAGAAGCAGCCGGGCGTGGGTGAAACTGCGATCGCTGCCGGCCAGGGCGAACACCAGCACGATGGAGGCGAGCGCCCCGCCGAAGGCGCTGGCGGACACCCACGCACCCACCGCGCCGGCGAGGATGGCAAGCAGCGCCCCCACCGCCGCGCCGCCCGAAAGCCCGAGCACGTAGGGATCGGCGAGCGGATTGCGCAGCAGGATCTGCATCAGCGCCCCCGACAGGGCCAGCAGGGCGCCCACGGCGAAGGCGGCGAGTGCCCGCGGCAGGCGCAGCTCGAGCAGCACCCGCCGCTGCAGGTCATCGCCACTACTGTGCCAGACCGTCGCCCAGTCCAGGGGGACGCTCCCGGCCGCCAGCGCCAGCGCCAGGCTGGCCAAGGTGGCCAGCAGGAGCGCGGACAGGCGGACGGTGGCAGCGCGGGGCATCGTTATTGCAGGTCGTAGCGTACGCCGACGAAGACGCTGCGCGGGTCCGCCGGATAATAGAAGTAGTCGTTGAAGAACGTCGAGTAGCCGGCGAAGGGCGCGTAGCGCTTGTTAAAGGCGTTGAGGAGCTTGAGCGTCAGCGTCCAGCGCGCCAGGGACCAGCTGGCCTGATAATCGAGCAGGGCGTAGCCCGGCAACTGCTCGCGCACGTTCGCCGTGTCGCCGGCGTACCAGCGCTTGCCGACGTAGGTGGCAGTCAGGCCGTGGGTGCCCCAGCTGCCGCCCAGCCAGGTGGCGCCGACGCTACCCTTGTGGCGCGCCGCCAGGGGAATGGTCTTGCCGGCGTCGGGCCCCTCGCGGAACTGCGGGTCCTGATAGGTGTAGGACGCGTGCAGGCGCCACGCCGCCGCGGGCTGGAAGCGCCCCTCCAGTTCGGCGCCGTTGCGCCGCGTGCGCGGCAGATTCTCGTTGGCGAAGGTGGTGGCGTTGAAGCCGATCTCGTCGCGCAAGTCGAGCCGATAAAGGGTCGCTTTCAGGCGCGACGGGCCGATACGCCAGTCCGCCCCCAGCTCGCGGTTGTTGCCGCGCTGCGGCCGCAGATCGCCGCGGAACAGCGGCAGGAAGGTCACCGGATCGAAGCCGAACAACTCGTCCGTGTTGGCGAAGCGGAATACCCCGCCGGCCTTGGCGTAGAGCCGCAGCGCCGGGAGTGCCTGCCACGCCACGCCGATCTCGCCGGCGTGGCGCGTGCGCGTGGTCTCGCCGCTCAGCCCGGCCGCCTGATCCGAGGCTTCCTGGCGCACCCGCTGTGCCCGCGCGCCCAGGGTGAGCGCGAGGCCCGGCGCTGCTTCGGTGATGTTCTGCACGTACCAGGCGCGGCTGCGCTGCTCGCCCCGCTGCCGGTTGGGGCCGGCGAAACCGCTCAGGGAAGCGATCTCCGTTTGACCGTGGTAGAAGTCGGCCCCGACGACGGTCTCGCTGGGCAGCGCGCCCAGCCCATGACGCCAGCGCAGGCGCGGCGTCAGTGAGTCGAGATCGCGGTCCCGTTCGTCCTGGTACTGACCGCTGGGAATGAAGGAACGCAACTTGGCATGGTCGGCGGCGAGTTCTGCCTCCAGCCGTAGCGTCGAGGTCAGCTCCAGCGCCACGCCCGGACGCAGCCGGTAACCGTCGCGGGTCTGGTAGTCGCGCAGAAAACGCGCCTGGGATGGATCGGAATCGTACTGGGCGCGGAACAGGGCGCCGGGCAGGCCGTTCGAATCGCCGAAGGCGGCAAAGTCGGCGAACAGTTCGCCGCGTCCGGCAAGTTCAAGGCCGACGCGACCGGACGCGGCGCGCTGGTCCTGCTGGCTGTTGCGCCGGAAGCCATCCGTTTCCCGGTATTGGCCAAAGAGGTTGAAGCTCGCGCCATTGCCACCGCCCGCGGCATGGGCCTGCGCGCCACGATAGCCGAAGTCGCCGATCGTTGCCTCGGCGGACAGCCGGCGCCGGCCCGAGCGGTCGGTAACGATGTTGACGACGCCGCCGCTGGCGCGATCGCCGTAGAGCACGGTGCCGCCGCCGCGGATGATCTCGATGCGCTCAATGGATTCGAGCGGCACGGCCGACCAGTTGATGGCGCCGGAATCGATGGGGTTCAGGCGCTGACCGTCGAGCAGAATCAGCGTGTTGCTGGCCGCGCCCTCACCGAAGCCGCGCAGGTCCACGGTGGCGTCGATGCCCAGCCCGCCGTACAGGCCGCGTACCTCGATGCCGGGTCGGCTGCGCAGCAGATCCGGCAGCGTTGCCGCCGGGCTGGTTCGAATTTCCTCCCGCGTGATGACGCTGACGTTGGCGGCGAGCCGCGGGTTGGCTTGGGAAAAGCGTGTGGCGGTGACGAGCACCTCCTCGCTCTCCTCGGCGAGGCTGAGCCCGGAGGCAAGGATGAGGGCGAGCGCCGTCATGGGGCGTTGCAGGCGGTGATGATGCATGGATTCCTCCCGTTCCGGCCAGCGTCCCCGCAGACCGGTGCGTTGATGAATGGAAATCGCCGGGGAGAAGGACTCTGGAGGGCGTCGAAAGGCGCCGGTCGCCGCTTCCCCGCGGCATTGCCGTGACGTGGGTTGCGGGGCCGGTATCCGGGCTCGCAGGCTCGAAGCGGTGACGACCGGAGTCGATGTCCGCCCTGGGCCGCATCGCCTTCCCGCGCTGATCGATTGTTCTTGCGCAGTGGCTGCCGCGGCCTCGACGGCTGCGGCGTGATGCGTTCCAACCTGCTTACCGTTGCGGGGGCAGCGCAGGCATTGCGGCCTCGCGGTCGCGCACCTGCTTCCCGTTTAACCCCTCGGCGGAAGGCCTCGGGGTCACCTCGCAACTGCATGCCGCGTTTTTTGGGCGCGGCGCCGCCGATTATAGCGCGCCGCCTGTCGTGACGACGCATCCGCGCCCAAACGGGCGGCAGCAGCCGGCGCGCGGCAGCCACTTTGCTTGACCACCGTCGCGCGCAACCACTATATTTCGCCCCATGAATCAAGACCTCGCAGCGCTAGAACAGAAGATCGAGCAGGTACTGGCCTTGTGCCGGGGCCTGCGCGCCGAGAACCAGGAACTGCGCACGCGCATCGCCGCGCTCGAGGGCGAGAAGCGCCGCCTCGGCGACAAGATCGAGGTTGCCGGCACCCGGCTGGAAGCGCTCATGGAGAAGCTGCCCGAATCATGAGCGAGTTCGCCAACAGCCTCGATGTCACCCTGCGCGGTCGCGAGTATCGCGTTGCCTGCACGCCCGAGGAGCGCGAGGCGCTGCTCGCGGCTGTGGCCTACGTCGACGAGAAGATGAACGACATCGCCGCCAGAACGCAGAGCAGCGGCGAGCGGCTGGCGGTGATGGCGGCGCTGAACATCGCCCACGAACTGCTCGCCCAACAGGCGGCGAGCGGTTTTGACGTGCAGGCTTTTCGGCGTAGAATCGCCGCCATGGAAGCGCGCCTCGACGAGGCACTGGCGCAGCAGGAAGAACTCTTCTGAGTTCTGGTCGCCGCGCGGCGCGCCGCAAGTAGCAAAGAATCCCCTGCAGTGTTCGTCAAGGCCATACATTCCTTGAACCAACATTGTTGGCATCGGGTTGCTGACCAAAGACGCCGCTGTTGTGAGCACCCCACAGCCGGGTGCACCTGATGCGGAAGGAAGGCGACCACCTTGAACCTCCGGTTCAGGATGCCGGCCTGGGACGGCACAGGCGGGGGACCCGATACCACGAAAGCGCGGAGACGTTCTCCGCGTTTTTTTTGCCCGGACGCCCCGGCACCGTCCAGGCAGCGCCCCGACAATGGACAAGCACGCACTCGACGAGAGCTTCGGCTATGAACGCGTAGCCGCGGACGAGCGCCGCCGCCGCATCCGCCTCGTCTTCGAATCGGTGGCGCCGCGCTACGATCTCATGAACGACCTCATGAGCTTCGGCATCCACCGTCTGTGGAAGCGCACGCTGGCGCGTCGCCTTGCGGAAGCGCGCGGCGTCGCCGTGGACCTCGCCGGCGGCACGGGCGATGTCGCGCGGCTGCTTGCCGGGAAGGGGCGCCGGGTGCTGGTCTGCGATCCGAGCCGGGCAATGATGGAAGAGGGACGCGGCCGCGCTGCCGTGCCCATCGAGTGGGTCGCCGGCGAGGCGGAAGCGCTGCCCTTCGCCGCCGCCAGTCTGGATCTGCTGACCGTGGCTTTCGGGCTGCGCAATGCCACGTGCCTGGAGGCGGCGCTGGCCGAGATCCGCCGCGTGCTGCGGCCAGGCGGGCGCTTTGTCTGTCTCGAATTTTCCCGACCCTACGCGTGGTTGCGGCCTTTTTACGACCTCTATTCCTTCCTGGTCATTCCGCGCCTCGGAGCGTGGGTGGCGCGCCAGCCGCTCGCCTACCAGTACTTGGTCGAGTCGATCCGCCGCTTCCCGGATCAGGCACAGTTCGCCGCCCTGCTGCGCACCGCGGGTTTCACCGACGTGGCGTGGGAGAATCTCTCCTTCGGCATCGCCTGCCTGCACTTCGGCACCTGCCCCCGTGAAGCCTGAACCGATACCGACCGTTGTTGCGGCGGCACCGCGCGGCTGGCGCCTGTGGTGGGTGGCCATCCGTCCGCGCACCCTGACGATGGCGATCGCACCGGTGCTGGTGGGCACGGCCCTGGCCTGGGGGCAAGGCGCGCCCATTGCCTGGGGGCCCGCTGTGGCCGCGCTGCTGGCGGCGCTGGCCATCCAGGCCGGGACGAACCTGCACAACGATGCTGCCGACCACGAGCGCGGCAACGATACGCCCGAGCGCGTTGGACCGCTGCGCGTCACCGCGGCCGGCTGGGCGCGCTCGGAGGCGGTGCGCCGCGCGGCGCTGGTTGCCTTCGCATTGGCGCTGGCGCTCGGTCTGTACCTGGTGGCGGTCGGCGGCTGGCCGATCCTGGCCCTGGGACTGGCGTCGCTCATTGCCGGTTGGGCGTATTCCGGCGGGCCCCGGCCGATCTCCCACACGCCGCTGGGGGAGCTGTTCGTGCTTGTCTTCTTCGGCATAGTCGCCGTTACGGGCAGCCACTATCTGCAGAGTGCTACCCTCGCCGGCAGTGCGCTGCTCGCCGGTGCGGCGCTCGGCAGCTTCGCGGCGGCCGTGCTTATGATCAACAACTATCGCGACCTGGCGGACGATCTCGCTGTCGGGCGCTGGACGCTGGCTGCGGTTCTGGGCACGACGGGCGCGCGCCGTGCCTATGCCGCCATGATGTTGCTGCCCTTCGTTGTGCCGCTGCTGTTCGCGGTCGGGATGCCGGCGCATCGGGGCGCCTTGCTGGCACTTCTGGTGCTGCCGCAGTCGTTGTCGCTGGTACGCCGGGTGGCGTGCACCGAGGGCGCGGCCCTGAATGCGTTGCTGGCCGAGACGGCGCGCACGCAGTTGCTGTTCGGTGCGCTGCTCGCCGTGGGCGTTAGCTTGTGAATCCGGTCGTCGATATTCTACTGCCGGCGGCGCTCGCGTTCATCATGTTCGCCCTTGGCTTGACCCTCGTGGTCGAGGATTTCCGGCGTGTATTCGCGCGGCCGCGGGCGATCGCCATCGGCCTGTTCGGCCAGATCGTCCTGCTCCCGGCTGCGGCTTATGTCGTGGCGCAGATCTTCCGCCTGCCAGTGGAGATGGCGGTCGGCCTGATGATTCTGGCCGCGTGCCCGGGCGGCGTCAGCTCCGGGCTCATCACCCACCTCGCGCGTGGTGAGACGGCGCTGTCGATTTCGCTCACCGCCGTGACCAGCGTCGCGGCGGTCGCTACCGTGCCCTTCGTGGTGGACCGGGCGTTGGCGCATTTCACCGGCGTCGGCATTGCGGCGGAGCTGTCCGTGGCCAGGCTGGTGCGCGGCGTGTTTCTGCTTACCACGGTGCCCGTTGCCGTCGGCATGGCGCTGCGTCACTTTCGCCCGGCTCTGACTGCGCGCATCGGCAAAGGTGCGGAGCGGCTGGCGACGGCGCTGTTCGTGCTGATCGTCGTGGCGACGTTCGTCAATCAGCGCCAGGCGCTCTTCGACCACTTGGCCGACATCGGGCCCGCGGCGGCCCTGCTCAACTTGCTTGTCATGGGTGGCGGCTTTGCACTGGCGGCTGCTGCCGGACTTGCGCTGCGCGACCGCATCGCCATTGCCGCGGAATGCGGCCTGCAGAACGCGGCGCTGGGCATATTCGTCGCTGCGAGCGTCCTCCAGGCGCCGGCCATGACCATCCCCAGCGTCGTCTATGCCTTCCTGATGAACGTCAGCGCCATCACCTTCATTTTCTACCTGCGCAGCCATCGCCGGGCGGTGGCGGTTTAGGGACGTGACATGGGCTACTGGCTGATGAAGTCCGAGCCGGACGAGTTCAGCATCGATGACCTGGCGGCGGCGCCCAAACGCAGTGTGGCCTGGTTCGGCGTACGCAACTACCAGGCGCGCAACTTCATGCGCGACCAGATGCGCCTGGGCGACCGGGCCTTCTTCTACCATTCGAGTTGCGCCGTGCCGGGGATCGCCGGCCTCTGCGAGGTGAGCCGGCTCGCCTATCCGGACGAGACCCAGTTCGATCCCAAGAGCAAGTACTTCGACGCCAAGGCGGCGCCAGACAATCCGCGCTGGTTGAACGTGGATGTGAAGCTGGTGCAGAAGACGCGCCTGGTTTCGCTGGACGAGTTGCGCGCCCAGCGCCAACTCGCGAACATGCGCGTGCTTGCGCGTGGCAACCGATTGTCCATCATGCCCGTCGACCCGGACGAGTGGCACTTCATCTGCGAGCGGCTGCTGAATATCGCGCCATGAGCGTGTTGTGGCCGGTCTATTTCGCGCCGGCGCACCCGCTCGATCGCGCCTTGGGTCCCGGTATGTGGCACCGGCGACGGAGGTGCCGAGTGCGCAAATCGGGTGAAGTCAATTAAGGCTTGAGGTAGGCGAAGCCTTCCTGGGACTGGAGCCGGCTCACCTCGGCCACACCCGACGGGACGATCTTCGCCTCGGGAATGACGCGGCTCCTATCGATCTTGTTGCGCTCCAGCGTGAAGTTGCAGACGCGGAATTCCACGCCCTTGGCTGCCAGGTCCTCGACGATCACGTTGTACGGATTCTTGTTCTTGTCCTCGGCGCCCTGGAGCAGAAAGTTCACGCCAGCCGCATGGGTGACGACGACGATCTTTGCCTTGGGGTCGGCCTCGAGGTGGTTGCGGATGTTGCGCAAGCCATTGCTCGCCTGTTCTAGACCTTCGTTGACGTGATAGACCACCTTCACCTCGCCAGCGGCGAAGGTTGTTGCTGCGGATACGGAAAAAACAAGCGCCAACGCCAGACGGCGCAGCAGGGCAACGGAACGCATGGTCGGGTCTCCTCTGTCGTAGGTATTGCTGCGCCGTCGTTACGCGGGCAGTAGTTTCAGCATAAGCGATGCTGCCTCGGAGGCAAGAGAGATCTTTGATCGTTCCATAGAACGGATTGACGGGCCTGCCCGCGCCACGCGATGTTTGGCGCGGCCCATAGCATGCACCTAGCGCATTTGCAGCGCGCTTTTCTGGGCGGCAACGAGGCGGGCGATGCCCTGCACCGACAGGCTGAGCAGAGCATCCAGCTCGGTGCGCGAGAACGGCGCGCCTTCCGCCGTGCCCTGCACTTCGACAAAGCCGCCGTTGCCGGTCATGACGACGTTCATGTCGGTGTCGCAGGCGGAGTCTTCGGCGTAGTCGAGGTCGAGCACGGGCACGCCGTTGTAGATGCCCACGGAAACCGCCGCCACCAGATCGCGCAGCGGATTGCGCGTCAGCTCACCTGCCGTCATGAGCGCCGATACCGTATCGTAGAGGGCGACGCAGCCGCCCGTGATGGCCGCGGTGCGCGTGCCGCCGTCGGCCTGTATGACGTCGCAATCGATGGTGATGGTGCGCTCGCCGAGTAACGCCAGGTCGGTGATGGCGCGCAGACTGCGGCCGATCAGGCGCTGTATTTCCTGGGTGCGGCCGCTTTGCCTGCCCTTGGCGGCTTCGCGCTGCGTGCGCGTGTGCGTCGAGCGCGGCAGCATGCCATATTCGGCGGTGAGCCAGCCACGATTCTTGCCACGCAGAAAGCCCGGCACGGTGTCCTCGACGCTCGCGGTGCACAATACGCGCGTGTCGCCGAACTCGATCAGCACCGATCCCTCAGCATGTTTGGTGTATCCCCGCGTGATGCGCACCGGCCGCAGCGCTTCCGGCTCCCTGCCGCTCGGACGCTGCGCCGCGGCGGCCGCGACCTTCCCGTTGCTCACTCCCGACTCCTCACTTTGAATACTTCTGGATGGCGGCGTTGATTTCCTGAATCGCGCGCTCGATCTCCTCGTCGGTGAGATCCGATTCGCCTAGCTGTGCGCGGTCCTTGCTGAATCCACCCATCTGGGTCGTAATCCGCCCGGCCGGCATCGTCTGGGTCGATACGGCGCCGAGCTCGGTCTCGCCGTAGCTCTGCTCCCACATCATGGTCAGCATGCTCAGGTTGTCGCATTGTTTGCCGGCCTGCTCCTCCGCCTTCTGCAGCAGCTTCGGCACGGCTTGCATCAGGCTGGCGCCGGAGAGACTGCGCGCAATGGTATCGCCGCCCAGCGGTCCCCACGCACCGTCTGTGCACAGCACGAGGACATCGCCGGCCATGAGTGGCGTCTTGCGCGAAAACTCGATCTGCGGCGCGCTCAAGCCGCCGAGGCAGCTGAACACGCGGTTTCGCGCCGGGTGGTTGGCAGCTTCCTGTTCGGCGATCAAGCCGTGGTCGAGCATCAGCTGCACGCGCGAATGGTCCCGCGTCTGGGCAGCGATTCGGCCGGCGCGCACGAGATAGAGCCGGGAATCGCCGGCGTGCGCCCAGTAGGCAACGTTGTCCTGCACGATGGACGCCACGCAGGTGGTGCGCGGCGCGTCCTTGACGGAATTCTCGCCGGTGTAATCGAGGATGGCGTGATGGGCGTTGGTGAGTACCCGCGACAGGAAAAGAAAGGGATCGGGCAACCGCGACCGCGCCTCGCGCTGGAAATTCTCAACGATGTACTGCACAGCGATCTGTGCCGCCACTTCGCCGTGCAGGTGGCCACCCATACCATCGGCGATCACCATCAGCAGCGCATCGCGGGAATAACTATAGGCGACGCGGTCCTGGTTGGACGCGCGCCGGCCGATGCGGCTTTCCTGATAAATGGTGAATTTCATCTCGCCATGAATTCCCTCAGGCGCAGGCGCAGCGAGCCGAGCAGTCCGGGTCGCGGATGGCGGCGCTGCTTCGACGCCAGTGTCTTCTGCAGGGCGAAGACGCTCTGCGGCCGCTCGAGGTGATCCAGATGCATGCACCAGTCTATCGTCTTGAGCAACTGCGGCGAGTACTTGGCTTCCCAGCGTCGCTGGGCCGGCACTACTTGGTCGTTGCGTACGCGCGCGTCCGCCGCTTGGGGCGCCGTGCCCGACAGGCAGGCATACATGCTGGCGCCGACGCTGTAGATGTCGCTCCATGGGCCGAGCTGGTCGCGGCCGCCATATTGCTCGGGCGAGGCGAAGCCGGGCGTGTACATCGGCTTGAGCATGGGCGTGTCCGCCGCCAACGTCTGTCGCGCCGCGCCGAAATCCAGCAGCACGGGCGTGCCGTCGTTGCGCACGTAGATGTTCGAGGGCTTGATGTCCAGATGCAGCAGTTTCTGCGCATGCACTTCACGCAGGCCGTTGAGCAGCCGTGTAAACACGCCGCGCAGGAAATTCTCGCGCACGTTGCCCTTGTGCTTCTGCACGTATTCCTGCAGCGTGCGTCCGCGCTCGTAGCGCATGACCATGTAGACCGTGTCGTTGGCGCGAAAGAAATTCAATACGCGCACGACATTGGGATGGGATAACCCGGCCAGCGCCCGTCCTTCCTCGAAGAAGCACTTCATGCCGTAGCGGAAGGGCGTCAGGTTCTCATCGGCGATGGTCGGCAGGACGTCGCCCTCTCGGCGCAGGGCAAGCGAGTTGGGCAGGTATTCCTTGATGGCAACCGGCGTGCCGTCTTCGTCATAAGCAAGATAGACGATCGAGAACCCGCCGAGGGAGATCTGGCGTTCGATGCGGTAATGCTCGAGCTGATACCCTGGTGGTAGCGGCTGGTTCGCTTGTTGCGGCATGAGACTGATATGATTCGAGTTTGGGCGGGATTGTCGAGCTTTGCCGCTAGCCTGTAAAGCCGCCTCCGTACCCAGGGAGCCGACATGATCTACAGCATGACTGGTTACGCGGTCCATAGCAGGGATATCGGACGCGGCGTGCTGCACCTTGAACTGCGCAGCGTCAATTCCCGCTACCTGGACATCAGCTTCCGCGTTCCCGAGGAACTGCGCGCCCTGGAACCGCAGTTGCGCGAGCAGATCGGCGCCCGCGTGAACCGCGGCAAGGTCGAGTGTCGCATCAATCTTACTCCGTCCACCACCGCGCCGCGCGAGCCGACGCTCAACCAGACCGTGTTGCGCCAGTTGCGTACCCTGCAGGAGGCGGTTCGCATCGAGCTGTCGGACGCCGCCCCCCTTTCCGTGGCTGAGGCGCTGCGTTGGCCGGGGGTGCTGGGCGACGACGCCATCGCGGCCGAGAGCCTGCAAGGAGAATGTGCCCAGCTTGCGGCGGCGACGCTGGACGAGTTCGTGTCCACCCGCGCCCGGGAAGGGGAGAAGCTGGCGGCCATGATCGCCAGCCGCATCGCCCGCATGCGCGAGCTGGTGGGCGAGGTGGCGCCGAAGCTGCCCGCCATCCTGGCTGACTATCAGGAGCGCCTGGCAGCCAAGCTGCGCGACGCCCTGGCCAGCGCCGACGAGGAGCGCATTCGCCAGGAAGTGGGCCTGTTCGCCGCGCGCATCGATGTCGCCGAGGAGTTGTCGCGCCTGGGCGCTCATCTCGACGAGGTGTCGCGGGTGCTCAAGCATGGCGGGGCCGCGGGCAAGCGGCTCGATTTCCTGATGCAGGAACTGAATCGGGAAGCCAACACGCTGGCGTCGAAGTCGGTATCGAGTGAGCTGACCGCAATCGCGCTGGAACTGAAGCTGCTAATCGAGCAGATGCGCGAACAGATCCAGAACATCGAATGACGCAGCCGGACGATGGCGTGCGGGCGGATTCCGGCCGTGTCGCCGCCGGCACGGTGGGTGCGGCGACCGTGACCGGCATTTTGTTCGTCGTCTCCGCGCCTTCGGGCGCCGGCAAGACGACCCTGGTGACCGGCTTGCTGCGGCGCGATAGGCACGTGCAGTTGTCGATTTCCTACACGACGCGCCCGCCACGACCGGGCGAGCAGAACGGGCGCGAGTACCACTTCACGGACGTGGCGAAATTCGATGCCATGCGCGAGCGGGGCGACTTCGTCGAATCGGCGCACGTACATGGGAACTACTACGGTACGTCCCGGGTCTGGCTGGAAGAGCAGCTGCAAGCCGGGCGCGATGTCGTGTTGGAGATCGACTGGCAGGGTGCGCGGCAGGTGCGCAAGCTCTTTCCCGATGCTGTAAGCATTTTCGTACTGCCGCCGTCGCCGGGGGAACTTGAGCGCCGGTTGCGCGGCCGGGGGCAGGACAGCGCCGAAGTCATCGCCCGCCGGCTGAACGCCGCGCGCGACGAAATGCGGCACGTGTCCGAGTTCGATTATGTTATTATTAATAAAGAGTTAGATGATGCATTACTGGAGCTGCAGGCGGTCGTGCGAGCCGCGCGACTGCGCTATGCGGTGCAAAGCCGGCGTCATCCCCACCTATTCAAATCCATCGAACAGGACTAACCCATGGCCCGCATCACCGTAGATGACTGCCTCAAGAAGGTGCCCAACCGCTTTCAACTGACCTTGGCCGCGACCTATCGCGCGCGTCAGATTTCCGCCGGAGCATCGCCCATGATCGAGGGCGAAAAAGACAAGCCCACGGTAATTGCCCTGCGGGAGATCGCCGCCGGCAAGGTTGGGCTGGAAGTGCTCAATCGCGGGCAGGCGTGACCGCGATGATGTGACATGGGATCCGTCACGACGAGGGTGGAGATGGACATGAAGGCCTCTGCTCCGTCGTTGTCGTACGCCGATCCGCCGGAATCCAGCGTCCTGGCGCTGGATTTCGCCAACTTCCGCGCCCGGCTCGCCACCTACCTCAAGCCCGAGGACATCGGCCGCGTCGAAGCCGCCTACCACTTCGCAGCGCTGGCGCACAAGGGGCAACGGCGCATCAGCGGCGAGCCCTATATTTCGCATCCTGTTGCCGTCGCCTCGATCCTGTGCGACTGGCACCTCGACCCGCAGGCGCTGATCGCCGCGCTGCTGCACGATGTGATGGAGGACACCGACATCACCAAGCGCGAGATTGGCGAGCGCTTCGGTCGCGTGGCGGCGGAACTGGTGGACGGCGTCTCCAAACTGGACCGGATCGAGTTCCAGTCCCAAGAGGAGGCGCAGGCGGAGAACTTCCGCAAGATGCTGCTGGCGATGGCACGCGATGTCCGCGTCATTCTCATCAAGCTGGCTGATCGGGTGCACAACATGCGCACCGTCGACTGCTTCCGTGTCGACAAGCGCCGCCGCATTGCCCGCGAAACCTTGGAGATCTATTCGCCGATCGCCAACCGTCTCGGCCTGAACAATCTCTACCGCGAACTGCAGGAGCTGTGCTTCAAACAGCTGTATCCGCTGCGCTACGAGGTGCTGGCCAAGGCGCTGCGGGCGGCGCGGGGCAACCGGCGCGAGGTCGTGGGCAAGATCCTCGACGCCGTCAAGCGACGCCTGCGCGAGTGCAAGATAGAGGCCGACGTCCAGGGGCGCGAGAAGCATCTGTATAGCATCTATCGCAAGATGCTGGAAAAGCATTTGTCGTTCTCGCAAGTGCTCGACATCTATGGCACGCGCGTCATCGTCAATGACGTGGCCACCTGCTACCTTACCCTGGGCACGCTGCACGGCCTGTTCAAACCGGTGCCGGGCAAGTTCAAGGATTACATTGCCATACCCAAGGCCAATGGCTACCAGTCGCTGCACACGACCCTGATCGGTCCCTACGGCACGCCGGTGGAGGTGCAGATCCGCACCGCGGACATGCACCACGTCGCCGAGACCGGTGTGGCGTCGCACTGGCTGTACAAGGGCGATGCGGCGCTGAGCGAGTTGCAGCAGAAAACCCACGTCTGGCTGCAGTCGCTACTGGAGCTGCAGTCGGCTTCGGGCGATTCAGCGGAATTTCTCGAGCACGTCAAAATCGACCTGTTCCCCGACGAAGTCTATGTCTTCACGCCCAAGGGCAAGATCCTGGTGCTGCCGCGTGGTTCCACTGCCGTTGACTTCGCCTACGCCGTGCACACCGATGTCGGCAATCGTTGCGTCGCCTGCCGCATCAACTACGAGCTCATGCCTTTGCGCACGGAGTTGAAGAACGGCGACCAGATCGAGATTATCACCGCTGCCCACGCCAATCCGAATCCGACCTGGCTGTCCTACGTCAAGACCGGCAAGGCGCGCTCCCAGATACGCCACTTCCTGAAGACGGTGCAGATGGAAGAATCGGCGGCGCTGGGCGAGCGTCTGCTCGGGCAGGCGCTGGATTCGCTCGGGGCGCGGCTGGCTGCCGTCGATGTATCCATCTGGGATAAGGCGATCCGAGATGCCGGCGCCAAGTCCAGGCAGGAGCTGCTGGCCGATATCGGTCTGGGCAAGCGGCTCGCTGCGGTCATCGCGCGCCGGCTGCTCGCCCATGACCACGTGCTGCAGCAGGAAGGCAAAGTCACTGGTTCGGTGGTGATCCGCGGCACCGAAGGCATGGCGGTGCAGTTTGCCAGCTGCTGCCGGCCGATACCGGGCGACCCCATCATCGGCTCGATCAAGAAGGGCCAGGGGCTGGTGGTGCACACCCACGATTGTTTTGCCATTCGCAGGTCGCGCAGCAGCGAACCGCAAAAATGGATCGACGTCGAATGGGAGCCCGAACGCGGCCGCATGTTCGACGTGCGCATCAAGGTGGACGTGGAGAACCGTCGCGGCGTGCTGGCCAAGGTTACGGCCCAGATTGCCGAGGACGGCTCGAACATCCAGCACGTCAGCATGGACGACGAACGCGGCGCCTACACCTCGCTCTACTTCACCCTGCAGGTGACGAACCGCGTGCACCTGGCGCGCATCCTGCGCGGGCTGCGGCACATTCCCGAGGTGGTGCGCCTCATGCGTGTGAAGGATCAGGGCTGAGCTTCAGCCCTGGTGCGCGATGTATTAGAATCACGCGTCTTGTTCATCTAGGGGTTGGCCGTGGCCTTGTACGAATCCGAGCACACCAAATTCATGCGCGAATACATGGCGCAGCATCCGGAGCAGGTCGAAGAACAGAAGAAGGGCCGCGCACTATGGTGGGACAAGCCGCAGGATATCGACACGCTCGCGCGCGATCAGCAGTCGAAGGTGCCGCAGAAACCCTACTACTACCAGCCGGATTGAATCCCGCGCGACGCGCGCCTCAGCCGCGCGCTGCGCTTTCCTCCCAAGGCATCAGGTGAATGCCTTCACTGAGCAGCGATACCCGGACACGCTCGTCGCGGGTGACATTGTTGCGCCGGGCAACGTGGGTCGGCACGCCGAAGGTTAGTCCTACCTCGCCGTCGCCTTCGACATGCAGCGTGATGTTGGTCGTCTCACCCAGCGCCACGCATTCCGCAACCGTGCCATCGATCGGGTTTTCCCGCTCGCCCCGTGAGGGCCGGTCGCGCCGGTGCAGAATCACGAACTCAGGCGCGATTGCCCAGCAGACTTTCGTCCCCGCGGCGTGCGCGCCGGTGTGCGCAACCTCCAGTTGGTGTCCGCGCCAGCGCAGCCGTCCCGGCATGCCGCCCGCCGCGGCCTGCGCCAGCTCGCCTTCGAAGACGTTGTAGAGTTCCACCAGGCGCGCCACGGCGGCGGTCGCCGGCCGGGTCATTAGCTCGTGGGGCGCGCCGCTTTGGAGCGTCACGCCCCGGTGCAGGATCGTCATCCGGTCGGCGAGCAGTCGCGCCTCGTCCAGGTCGTGGGTGACGAGCACGATCGGAATTCGCAAGTTCTGGCGCAGCCGCGCCAGCTCCAACTGCAGCTTGCGCCGCGTCACCTGATCCACCGCCGAGAACGGCTCGTCGAGGAGGAGCAACGCCGGTTCGGGCGCCAGCGCCCGCGCTACGGCGATCCGCTGCTGCTGGCCACCGGACAGCTGCAGCGGCTTGCGCTGTTCCATCCCGCTCAGGTGCATGCGTTCCAGCCATTCCCGCGCCCGCGCATGCTTTTGTTCCGGCGGCAGGTGGCCGAGGGTGATCATGACATTGTCGAGGGCACTGAGATGGGGAAAGAGCGCGTAGTTCTGGAACACGAATCCAACGCGGCGGCGCTGCGGCCGGTAATCGACGCCATGCCGGCTGTCATACCAGGTGATGTCGCCGCTGCGTACGTAACCGTGCTCGGGGCGGTGCAACCCGGCGATACAGCGCAGCACCGTAGACTTGCCGCTGCCCGAAGGTCCGACCAGTGCGAGCAGTTCTCCAGGAGCGCAGAGCAGATGCGCGTCCAGGGAGATGGGGGAACATTGCTGCAGGCGTGCCTCGAGCGTGCCATGCGCCGCGGCGCGGTCGGTGTCAGGCATCCCGGTGGCCCAGCCGTTTGCTCAGGGCATGGATCAGCGTGATGGCGACAAAGGAAAACAGCACCAGCAATGCCGACATATCAGCTGCGGCGCGGTCGTCAAAGGACTGCACGCGATCGTAGATGGCGATGGCGACGGTACGCGTCTGTGCCTCGATGTTGCCGCCGACCATGAGCACGACGCCAAATTCCCCCAGGGTGTGCGCGAAAGTCAGGACCAGCGCGGCGAGTATGCCCGGCCAGGCGAGCGGCAACTCCACCCGCCACAGGGTGCGCCAGCCGGACAGGCCGCAGCACCAGGCGGCCTCGCGCACCTCGCGCGGAATGGCGTCGAAGGCCCGCTGAATCGGCTGCAACGCAAAGGGGAGATTAAAGATAAGGGATGCCAGCAACAGCCCGTCGAAACTGAAAACCAACGTGCGTCCGGACAGGGAGTGATAAAAGGCGCCAAGCGGGGATTGGCTGCCGAAGGCGACAAGAAGGTAGTAACCGAGTACGGTCGGCGGCAGCACCAGGGGCAGGGCGATGAGGGCCTCGGCCACGCTCTTGCCGCGGAATGCACGCCACGCCAACGGCCGCGCCAGCAGCACGGCAAGCGGGATCAGAATTAGGGTTGTCGCCGCGCCGAGTTTGAGCGACAGGAGCATTGCCGGCCAGTCCATGAAGATGGGAGATTAGCGGTTGGACGGCGGCAGGGCAAATCGCCGATCTTCGGCGTCGGCCCGCGCGTGCGACGGTGGTTCAATGGACTGATGCGCCGGATTTCGTTGCGCCGACCGCCGTCGATGCCAACGGGAAATCCCGAGTGAATCGCTCGGATATCCCCAAGGGGCGCGGCATTCCGCAGAGTTGGTCGTCGCCGATTGTTTCGAAAAGTTGATTTCCGTCAATACGGCGCCGGCGGCGGCAAGCGTAGCATGCCCGGGTTCCGCAGAGTTTTTTGGGTCATCTCGGTCGAGATGCTCGAACCGTACCGGTGAATATCTCCAGCATAGTAGTCAACGCGCTTCCCGAGCGTGCGCAAGCCGTACGCGCGAGCCTCGAGGCCGTACAAGGGATCGAAGTCCACGCTGTGAGCGAGGAGGGCAAGCTCGTCGTGACGATCGAGACAGGCGCGGACCGGGATACCCTCGAAACCATCGAGCGGATAAACCTCTTGCCGGGGGTGCTCTCTGCCTCGTTGGTCTATCACCATGAAGAAACTGATCCTGAGAAGGAGGCCTGACATGAAACTGACGCGACGTGACTTTATCAAGGCCAATGCCGCGGCGGCCGCGGCGGCCGCGGCGGGCGTGACCTTGCCCAATTCCGAGGCGCTGGCTCAGGCCAAGGGTAAGGACGATATCCGCTGGGATAAAGGCGTGTGTCGCTATTGCGGCACCGGTTGCGGCGTGCTCGTCGGCGTGAAGGACGGTCGCGTCGTGGCGACCCAGGGCGATCCGGACGCGCCGGTCAATAAGGGCCTCAACTGCATCAAGGGATATTTCCTGGCGAAGATCCAATACACGAAGGACCGGCTGACCACGCCGCTGCTGCGCATGAAGGACGGCAAGTACGACAAGAACGGCGAATTCCAGCCCGTCACCTGGAAACAGGCCTTCGACATCATGGAAGAGAAATGCAAGGCCGTGCTGAAAGCCAAGGGACCGACGGCAGTGGGCATGTTCGGGTCCGGCCAGTGGACCATCTGGGAAGGCTACGCCGCCAACAAGCTGTTCAAGGCCGGCTTCCGCTCCAACAACATCGATCCGAACGCCCGCCACTGCATGGCCTCCGCCGTGATGGGCTTCATGCGCACTTTCGGCGCCGACGAACCGATGGGCTGCTATGACGATGCCGAGCATGCCGACGCCTTCGTGCTTTGGGGTTCGAACATGGCCGAGATGCACCCGATCATCTGGTCGCGTATCACCAACCGGCGTTTGTCGGCCAAGCACGTGAAGGTCTATGTACTGTCCACGTTCACCCACCGTAGCTGCGAGCTGGCGGACATGGAGCTGCTCTTCAAGCCGCAGACCGATCTGGCGATCCTCAACTACATCTGCAACTACATCATCCAGAACAATGCGGTGAACCAGGACTTCGTCGCCAAGCATGTGAGCTTCGCCAAGGGCGTCACCGACATCGGCTACGGTCTGCGCCCGAACCATCCGCTGGAAAAGGTGGCCAACAACAACGGCTACCCCGGCGAGGACGGCAAGCCGAAGGGCGACCCGAACAAGATGGATCCGATCAGCTTCGACGAATTCAAGCAGTTCGTCTCGGAATACACGCTCGACAAGGTCAGCGCCCTGTCCGGCGTGCCCAAGGACAAGTTGGAGGCGCTGGCCAAGGCCTACGCCGACCCGAAGACCAAGGTCACTTCCTACTGGACCATGGGCTTCAACCAGCACACGCGCGGCACCTGGGTGAACAACATGATCTACAACGCCCACCTGCTGGTCGGCAAGATTTCCGAGCCGGGCAACAGCCCCTTCTCGCTCACCGGTCAGCCCTCCGCCTGCGGTACAGCACGCGAGGTGGGCACCTTTGCCCACCGCCTGCCCGCGGACATGGTGGTGATGAACCCGAAACACCGCGAGGCGGCCGAGGCCATCTGGAAGCTGCCGGCGGGCACGATCCAGGACAAGCCCGGCTTCCACGCCGTGCTCCAGGACCGCATGTTGAAGGATGGCAAGCTCAACTTCTACTGGACGACCACCACCAACAACATGCAGGCGGGGCCGAACATCAACCAGGAGCGCTATCCCGGCTTCCGCAATCCTGAGAACTTCATCGTCGTCTCGGATGCCTATCCGACGGTAACGGCACTTGCGGCGGACCTGATCCTGCCTTCCGCCATGTGGATGGAGAAGGAAGGCTCGTACGGCAACGCCGAGCGACGCGGCCAGTTCTGGCGCCAGCAGGTGAAGGGGCCGGGCGAGGCGAAGTCCGACCTGTGGCAATACATCGAGTTCTCCAAGCGCTTCAAGGTCGAGGAAGTATGGCCGGCCGAGCTGCTGGAGAAGGCGCCGCAGTACAAGGGCAAGACGCTCTATGACGTCCTCTATGCCAATGACCAGGTGAATAAGTTCCCGAAGGAAGAGTGCGCCAAGGTCAACGCCCACGCCTGGGCCGGCTATACCAACGACGAGAGCGAGGCATTCGGGTTCTACGTCCAGAAGGGCCTGTTCGAGGAATATCGCAAGTTCGGTCTCGGCAAGGCCAAGGATCTCGGTGAGTTTGATCACTACCACAAGGTGCGCGGTCTGCGATGGCCGGTGGTGGACGGCAAGGAAACGCTGTGGCGCTATCGCGAGGGCTATGACCCTTACATTAAGGCCGGCGAGGGAGTGAAGTTCTACGGCAAGCCGGACGGCAAGGCTGTCGTCATCGCGTTGCCCTACCAGGATCCCGCCGAAAAGCCGGATGCCGAATACGATCTGTGGCTATGCACCGGCCGCGTGCTCGAGCACTGGCACACTGGCACCATGACCCGTCGTGTGCCGGAGCTGTACAAGGCCTTTCCCGATGCGCCGATCTTCATGCATCCGAAGGATGCGGAGAAGCGCGGTGTCAAGCGCGGCGACATCGTCAAGGTGGCTTCGCGCCGCGGCGAGATTCAGTTGCGCGTGGAAACCCGCGGCCGCAACAAGACGCCAGAGGGCCTCGTGTTCATCCCGTTCTTTGATGAGCACCGGCTGGTCAATAAGTTGACTTTGGATGCCACCTGCCCGATCTCGAAAGAGACTGACTTCAAAAAGTGCGCGGTCAAGGTGGTCAAGGTCTGAACGGGCAAGGTAAGCAGGGAGGTGTATCGGTGGGTGGCCTTGGCCACCCACCGGGGTTGCACCGGAAGCTGCGATGGAAACCGACAAGGACATGAAGAAGGCTGCCGCCGGCGCGCTTGCGCGCCGGCAGTTTCTCTTCGACTCGGCGAAGATGGCCTGCGGCGTCGGCCTGCTCGGCATCGGCCTGGGCTTGTACGCGAAGCAGGCCAAGGCCCTGCCGCCGGTAGCCATTCGCCCTCCAGGCGCGCTTTCCGAGAAAGACTTTCTTGGCGCGTGCATCCGCTGCGGCCTGTGCGTGCGCGACTGTCCCTACAAAACCCTCGACTTGGCCAAGCCCGAGGAAGCGGTAACGACGGGCACACCTTACTTCGTGGCGCGCAAGGTCCCGTGCGAAATGTGCGAGGACATACCTTGCGTCAAAGCCTGTCCGACGGGTGCTCTGGATCACAAGCTCACGGACATCAACAAGGCGAAGATGGGCCTGGCGGTGCTCGTGGATCAGGAAACCTGTCTCAACTTCCTCGGTCTGCGCTGTGACGTTTGCTACCGCGTCTGCCCGGTCATCGACAAGGCGATCACGCTCGAGGAGCGTATCAACGCTCGCACCGGCAAGCACGCCCTGTTCATTCCGGTCGTCCATTCCGAGCACTGCACGGGCTGCGGCAAATGCGAGAAAGCATGCGTGCTCGATGTGGCCGCCATCAAGGTTTATCCAACTCAACTGGCCAAGGGCGAACTGGGTAAGCACTACCGTCTCGGCTGGGTCGAGCAGGAGAAGGCGGGGGGCAGTCTCGTGGCGCCGGACGTCGAACACCGCTACAACCTGCCGGAAGGCCTGCAATATGATCCGCGTCGCGGCCTTAGTCCGAGCGAGCCCGTGCCGGCGATACCAGGCGACCAGCCGGCGGCACCCAAGGCCCTGCAAGGAGGCAAGCTGTGAGCGTCGGGCAGGATGCGATTGCCGCAAAAGGCCGGTTCGGCGCTCGCAAATGGCTCCTGCTGCGTCGCGCGACGCAGATTTCGATCTTGCTGCTGTTCTTGATCGGTCCATGGTTCGGGTTGTGGATCGTGAAAGGCAACCTCGCCTACAGTTACACGCTGGACATCTTGCCGCTGGCCGATCCCTACGTGTTGCTGCAGTCCCTGCTTACGGGCCATACGCCGGAAACCAAGGCACTCATCGGCGTCGCCATCGTGCTTGTCTTCTATTTCCTCGTGGGCGGCCGTGTGTATTGCTCATGGGTCTGCCCGGTAAACATGGTCACTGACGCTGCCGGCTGGATGCGCGCGCGGCTCGGTATCAAAGGCAGCGTGCATATCGCGCGCGATACACGTTACTGGATTCTGGGTATGACGCTGGTGCTGGCGCTCGCCACCGGCACAATCGCCTGGGAACTGGTGAATCCCGTTTCGATGCTGCACCGGGGTCTGATATTCGGTATCGGCGCCGCATGGGCCATCGTGCTGGCCGTATTTCTATTCGACCTGTTTGTCATGGCGCGCGGTTGGTGTGGGCACCTGTGTCCCGTCGGTGCCTTCTACAGCCTCATCGGCCGTCTTAGTCCGTTGCGCGTGGTGGCGCGCCAGCGCGCCCAATGCAACGATTGCATGGACTGCTTCGCCATCTGTCCCGAACCGCAGGTGATCAAGATGCCGCTCAAGGGCGTGGATGGTGCGGGGCCAGTCATCTTGTCGTCAAACTGCACCAATTGCGGCCGCTGCATCGACGTCTGTTCGAAGGACGTGTTCGAGTTCGGAACGCGCTTTCAAAAGTCGATCAAGGTAGTGGCCGATCCAGGCCAGGCGACCTTGCCGACGGGTCGAGTCTGTTAACTTTCCATGATGTGGAGGGAGCTGATCATGAAGAAGTCCATCACAGTCATTCTGGCGGTCCTTGCGCTGGCGTTCGCGGGTGGCAGCTTCGCCCAGAAGGCACCTAATACGCTGCGCGGGGCCGATACGGCAGCTCCAGACCAGGCCGGCGACTCCAAAGCCTATGTCGGCAAGAAGCCCGGCCTGCAGGAACCAATCGCACGTACTTTCGAAAAACAGCCGCCGCTGATTCCCCATGCGGTGGACAACTTCGACGAGATCAGCCTCGAAGACAACCAGTGCATGAGCTGCCATGGTCCCGAGAACTACGTCAAGAAGGAAGCGCCCAAGGTCGGCGACAGCCACTTCGTCGATGCGCAAGGCAAAAAGCTAACCAGTCTTACGGGTTCCCGTTACCAGTGCAGCCTGTGCCACGTGCCGCAGGTCGATGCCAAGCCCCTGGTAGAGAATACTTTCGACGGCGGTACTGGCATCACGCAGACCACCTGGAAGAAGAAATGAACGTTTGACGGGTTTGCCGCCCGGCGCATTTGCGACGGGCGGCATCGCCCTTCTGCCAACGAGCGAGGCCGCCTCCGTAATCGTCCGGCGAGCGCGCGTCGGCGGCGCAGCAAGCGTGGTGATGCATCAGCGAAGATGCAACGCCAAAATACCCTCCACTACCACCGATCAAGCGGGGTTCGCAAACCCCGCTCTTTTTTTTCCGCTCGCGCTTTCCGGCGATTGTGACGACTGTGACGTGCGGCGACCTGCTTGCTCAGGATGCGCGCTTCGCCACTGCCCGCAGACTCTGTGGCCGTTTTTGCGGTGCTGCTGCCGTTTCTTGCGTGGCAATCTTGCCCACGCCTAGCGCCGGCGCGCTGCGCGGTGCCACCGGCGCCTCCAGCAGGCCGCCGCAGAATCTGCACATGCTTGCCTCGCGTCGCACGCGTTCGGCGCAATGCGGACAGGCGCGAAACTCGCGGGCCGCCAGTCTTTCCACGATGTCCGGTTGCGCCCTTGGCTCCGGCGATGCCGCGAACAGCGCCAGCACGATTCCGACTGCCGGCGTGAACAACAGGGATATGCCGAAGAACGCCCACCACGAGCGATCGCCCAAGGCCGCGATCATTCCAGCCACTATGGCGAGCAGGATGTACCAGATGATGAGCGATTCCATTGCCTCAGTTGGTGGATTCGTGGGATGGTGCGGCGCAAACGAGCATACGTTACCCTCGCCGGGGGACAAATACTCCTTAAGGCGCACCGGCAACCCTCTCGGATGAGCAAGAATCCCGATCCAGGGGGTGCTCTGTGCGCGTTGGTGCTATTGTCCGGAGCGGCGCGCAGCACGCCGCTGACACTCGTCCCCCTCGTCACGGGATGAACCCGGGGCGGCAGCTTGGCGACTCATGGTCTGCCTGGGTCAAAGGAGGAGAGCGATGATTCGTCGGAATCGCTGTGTGCGTGCGTTGCGCGGAACGGTGGCCGTCCTGGGATGCAGCTACCTCGCCGCGGTGGTGGTGTTCATCATGACCAGTGGATGGCCGGCGATCGTCGCATCCGCCTTGCTGTTCGCGCACCCGTTTTCCCTCTGGGAGGCACTGCATCGTGCGGCCGCGCGTGGCGCTAGCGTGCTTTGCGTGGCGGCGATGGTGCTGGCGAACCTCATACTCGTGGCTTATTTCGGCGAAGCCGGGATGGAGCGAGTCTCACCGTGGCAGGCGTTCGTGTGGACGGAACTTGCGGTCTGTGCTTTTCCGCTCGCCCTCGACTACCTTGCCAGTCAGGGACGCAGCCGGCTCACCGTGCGACATGCGGCCGACTGGGCGACCGGCGCCGGGAACGTGCCGTCGGATGGTGAAAGAATTCCTTCAGCCGCATGATCTCCGGCCGTAACAATGAGCCGTACGCGTACCGCGCACCTCGGCTGCCAATGATTTGCTTGCATGGCCTGAGTCGGGGCTGCGACATGGCTCAGGAGACCGACATGGCCGGCGATTCGATCTGGACTCTTTCCCTCGATGAACTAAAGCGCATGGCAGCCGAGCGGCTGGACCCTGGCGCGCACCACGACCACGGTATGCTCAATGATGCGCTGACCGCCCCCGACCGCGACCTGCAGGAAGAGGATGAACAGCTGCGAAAGAAGCTCGGCCTGCTGCAATCGGCAGTGCGAGGCACGCCGTTACTGTGACCTTTTCCGTTGCGTACGAGGAAGGTGCGCGCATCCTCGATCGGTGAAACGCGCGAAAGCAAAAGGGGCTGCCATAGGCAGCCCCTTTTGCGTTGTGTTCCTGGTAGGCCGTGCTGGACTCGAACCAGCGACCAACGGATTAAAAGTCCGCTGCTCTACCAACTGAGCTAACGACCCGGACGAAGGGGCGAATTATAGGAAAGGCACGCAACGGCGTCAATGCGAAACCGGCTCTTGGAGCCGCTTCCAGCCGGGTACCGGTCAGAACTCGCCGCTTGCTCCGGCGCGCATGATCTTGTCGATCGCCTCTCGCACCATGATCGCCTTCTCGCGCAGCGATTCCGAGATCTTGTTGGGATTCTTGCTCGTGTCGAGCCAGCGCACGTCCCAATCGAGCGTGAGAACCCAAATTTTCTTGTGTGCGTCTTCCACCACCGCTATCCGGCAGGGCAGAAAGATTGCGAACTCTAGACTGATGTCGAGCAACTCGCGGGCGACCAAGGCATCGCAGAAGCTGAAGAACTCCACCCGCGGTGTGTCCGCTTTGCCCGTGATGGCGACGACATCTTTCCAAAGCGGGTTGACGCCGACGTATTTGAAGTTGATCTCGTTGGCCTTGACCTTCATCGCCTCGACGACATCGTCGAAGGATAATCCTTCCTTGGCCGGATACTTGACGGCCATCATGGCGATCATGTCCCGAAGAGAGAACGGATTGACCGCCATCATGCTGGAGACGAAATTGGCGCGTGCCTCCGGGCTGATGGACTCGGCCATGGTATTCGGAACGAAATCCTCCTTCGGCCGGGTGGGCGGAAGTTGGATGTTGAACGGCAGCGGCGCCGCGGGCGCCGCTCCGGGTTTTGCCGCTTCTTTTGTTTCTGCGCCCTTCTTCGGGGGTTCCGCGGCTTGCGCGCTGGTCAGCACCAACGCAGAAAGCAAGGCCGCCCAAGCCATGACAATGTTCTGCCGCATTGGGTGCTCCGCATCGTGTCGTGGCGAAAGGGAAAGGCGTTGCGCCTTCCCTTTGCCGTGTCGTGCCGGGTATCGCCTCCTCGCAGAGGCGGCGATCGTCGCTTCGTCTTATTTCTTGGCGGCCGCGCCTTCTGCCGCCTTGGCGGTGGCCTCGGCGCCGGCCTTGCTGCCGGCTTGAGCTGTCTTGCTCCCGGCCTTCGCCGCCTTGGTCGTGGCCTTGGCGCCGGAGGAACTCATGCTGCCCGCCGCCTTGCCCATGTCTTCGGCCGCTTTGGGCATCTGGGTCATGGCGACCGCCATTGCGTTCATCATGTTGACCATGATCGCCGGGTTCATGGCTTTCATCATGGCGTCCATGAACTGCGGATTGGTCATCGCACCCACCCACTGGTTCATCACCTCGGGCGAGACCATCTGCATCATGCCGTTGATCATCTTCGGATCGGTCATGGCCGTGATCCACGGCGTCCACACCTTGGGATCGGCCATGCCCATCATGGAATTGATCATCTTCGGATCGGTCATGGCGTTCATCCACGGCGTCCACATCTTGGGATCGGCCATGCCCATCATGGCGTTGATCATCTGCGGGTCTGTCATGGCATTAAGCCACGGCGTCCACACCTTGGGGTCGCCCATCGCGATCAATGCGTTCATCATGTTCGGATCGGTCATGGCGTTCATCCACGGCGTCCACACCTTGGGGTCGACCATGGCCATCATGCTGTCCATCAGCTTCGGATCGGTCATGGCCGTGATCCACGGCGTCCACACTTTCGGGTCGACCATGCCCATCATGCTGTTCATCAGCTTCGGATCGGTCAT
>JRYG01000683.1_pt1 | contig 185275 bp, 164 predicted proteins | sample 235341 | NCBI WGS metagenome assembly JRYG01 (sample SAMN03074218, study PRJNA261478) | activated sludge metagenome | biome: Wastewater Treatment Plant; feature: Wastewater; material: Activated sludge; isolation source: activated biomass of a wastewater treatment plant treating hydrocarbon... ...
CGTCAGCGGTTTAGTTCAACGGCACGTTCGTCTACACGCCGAACGCGGGCTACTCCGGCACGGATAGCTTCGTCTACAAGGCAAGCGACGGCGTACTGGAATCCGCGCCGGCGCTCGTCAACCTTACGGTCACGTCACATGGGATCACGGTAACGTCAACCGGTGCCACCACGACCGAGGCGGGTGGGACGATCCAAGTCGCGGTCGTCCTGGACTCACAGCCGACGGCTAACGTGACGATCAGCGTTGCCTCGAGCGATAGCAGCGAAGGCAGCGCGTCCGTCGGCAGCCTGGTCTTCACCTCCGCCAACTGGAACACGCCACAGATCGTTACCGTCACCGGCGTCAACGACTCGGTCGATGACAGTAACATTGCCTACGCGCTGGTGCTGGGCACGGCGGTCAGCGCTGACGCCAGTTATTCGGGGCTCGACGCCACCGATGTGGGCCTCGTCAACACAGACGACGATCTCTACAGCACAGTAACCGTTGACACGAACAGCGACGTGCTCGACGGCGACACGCTGACAATCGAAACGTTGCTCGCCAACAAGGGGGCCGATGGCAAGATCTCTCTGCGCGAGGCCATCCTCGCCGCGAACAACTCCGAGAACTCGGCGGGCGGAGTCGACCGCATCCACTTCAACATCAGCGGTGCGGGGACACACACGATTCACCTTTCGAGCGCGCTGCCCACGATCACGGACCCGGTCGTCATCGACGGCTATACGCAGCCCGGGGCCTCGGCCAACACGCTGGCGATGGGCACCGACGCAGTTCTGCGCATCGTTCTGGACGGCATCAACGCCGGGGAATCGACGCCGGGCTTGGCGATTACCGCGGGCGGCACCACCGTGCGGGGACTGGTCATCAACAACTTCACCTGGGCCGGTGTTCATCTGGACGGCGGCGACGGCAACACCATCGCCGGGAACTACATCGGCACCGATGCCAGCGGAACAATCGCGACGCCGAATGGCCGTGGCACAGGATATGACGGAATTCTGATCGGTTACACGGCAGCGTCGTCGAACAACACCATCGGCGGCAGCACGCCCGGCGATCGGAACGTCATTTCCGGGAACAGCGGCGGCGGCATATGGATGGCTTCGTCGAACGGCGGGAACCTCATCCGCGGTAACTACATCGGTGTCGACGCCACCGGCAATACGGGCATGGGCAACGGCCAGCACGGCATCATCCTGTCCGGCGCGGCGAACTCGGTCATCAACAACGTCATCAGCGGCAACGGCCAGAGCAACTACTACGGCCTCTATCTTCCGAGCGGCGCCGACGGCACCACGGTGCAGGGAAACCTCATCGGCGTCGGCGCCGACGGCACGACGGCGATCCCCAACTCGCAGCACAACGTCTACATCAGCTCCGACGACAACATCATTGGCGGGACAGCGGCAGGCCAGGGGAACACCATTGCCAATAGTACGGGTAAGGGAATCGTCGTTACCAATGGCGCGACCGGCAACGCCATCCTCGGCAACTCGATGTACGCGAACTCCGGGGTCGGCATCGACCTGCGCAACAACGGTGTGACAGTCAACGACGGCGCCAAGAACGCGGCACGCGCCAACTATGACATGGACTTTCCCCTTCTGACGTCAGCCTCGCTGTCGGGAACGACGCTCACCGTCGCCGGATTCGTCGGCGCCGCCCCCAACCAGGCGACGTTCGCAAGTGCGCGGCTGGAGGTCTTCAAATCGGATGGCGACACCACCGGGTACGGAGAGGGACGGATCTATCTCGGCTTCCTCACCAGCGATGCCAGCGGAAACTTCAGCGGAACCCTGGACGTCACCGGCAAGGGGCTGAGCGCGGGCGACAAGCTCACGGCGACGGCCACGGACGCCAGCAACAACACCTCGGAGTTCAGTCTGAACATCGTGGTGAACAACAGCGCCCCGGTGCTGGCTGGTGCCAACAACCTGAGCGCGATCACTGAGAATCCGACTAGCAACCCGGGCACGCTCGTTTCCAACCTGATCGCAGGCCAAGTCAACGACGCCGACCCGGGTGCGTCGGTAGGTATCGCGGTGGTCGCGGCCGACAACACCAACGGCGTCTGGCAGTACTCGACTAACGGAGGGTCCAACTGGACTAACTTTGGCACACCCTCGGCGACAAGCTCGCGGCTCCTGGCGGCGAACGCCAGCACCTACGTACGCTTCGTTCCCAATGCGGGCTGGAGCGGAACCGTGGCTAACGGCATCACCTTCCGCGCCTGGGATCAAACGGAGGGCAGTGCGGGCAGCGCGATCAACACGAACGCCAACGGCGCAAACACAGCGTTCAGCGCTGCATCGGCCGGTGCAAGCATCACGGTCAATTCCGCCAACGACGCACCGGTTCTTGACTCGACGAGGAGCCCGGCACTGACGTCGATCAGCGAGGACGCTGCTGCGCCCTCGGGTGCTGTGGGCACTCTGGTTTCGGCGCTGGTGGATTTCGCCTCACCCTCAGGTCAGGTCGACAACGTCACCGATGCGGACAATGGCGCGTTGCTCGGCATTGCGGTCACGGCGGCCGACACGACCAACGGCGGCTGGTGGTACTCGACCGACGGTGGAACCAACTGGAATGCACTGGGCGTGGTCGCCAACAACAATGCTCGTCTGCTCGCGGCCGACGCCAACACGCGCCTGTACTTCCAACCCAACGCCAACTACAACGGCACGCTGTCGAGCGCCATCACCTTCCGCGCCTGGGACCAGACGAGCGGGAGCAACGGCGGACTGGCCGACCCCACCACGAATGGCGGTACCACCGCCTTCTCAACGTCCACCGACACGGCATCTCTCGTCGTGAGCGCGGTCAATGACCCGCCGGTTAACACGCTTACCGGTGCTGGTGCCGTGATTTCTGAAGACACGGCCACGCAGTTGGTGGGCGTGATCTCTATCGCAGATGTGGATGGCGGCTCCGGAAGTTTCACGGTCACGCTCTCGGTGAACACGGCCGCCGGTACCTTCTCTGCCAATACTGCGGCTGGCGTGACCGTCAGCGGCTCCGGCACCGACACCCTAGTACTCTCGGGTACCCTTGCAAGCATCAATGCCTATCTCGCCTCGGTGAACACGGCGCCGTTCTTTACGCCGACCGCTGATTACAACGGCACGGTAACGGTCACTCTCGTGACCAACGACAACGGCAACACGGGCAGCGGCGGCGCCCAGAGCGATAGCGACACGGTCAGTGGCACGATCTCCGCCGTTGCCGACATCGCGGACGACAGCATTACCACGAACGAGGATACGCCGGTCACGTTCGCGCCGCTGAGCAACGACACGTTCGAGAATGCCGGGCGAACCATCACGCACGTCGATGGCACGGCGATATCCTCCGGCGGCTCGGTGGCCGTGACCGGTGGCACCGTGACGCTCAATGCCGGTGGCACGTTGAGCTTTGTCCCGACCGCGGACTACAACGGTGCTCCGAGCTTCACCTACACGGTCACCTCCGGCGGCGCAACGGAAACGGCAACCGTCAGTGTCACCGTGAATGCCGCTAACGATCCGCCAACGGCCACGATCGTCCCGGCCAGCTACAGCGCCACCGAGCAAACGCCGCTGACGCTGCACGGCACGGGGCTGAGCATTGGCGATGTCGATGCCGGGGCAAGCACCGTGCAGGCGATCATCTCGGTGGTCAGCGGCACGCTGTCGGCCGCTGCGGGCACGACGGGCGTCACGGTGAGCGGTTCGGGCACCAGCACCGTTACGCTCTCCGGCACGCTGACCCAGATCAACCACCTGCTGGCAGGCAGTGGCGGTGCCACGCTCACCTACACCATCGACAGCGACGCGCCGCCGGCTTCCGACACCTTGACGCTCGCCGTCAGCGATCTGGGCAACAGCGGCAGTGGCGGCGCCAAGACCGCCTCCGACACTGCCACCCTCAACATCACTGCGACGAACGACGCACCGTCCGGTACGACCGCCAGCCTGTTCGCCGCAATCAACGAGGACGACTTCAACAGTGCCGGCAAATTGGTCTCGGACTTCACCGCCGACACGAGCGACCCGGATGCGGGTGCACTGAAGGGCATCTACGTTCATTCAGCCAACAGCACCAACGGCCAGTGGCAGTACACCCTGGACGGCAGCAACTGGGTGAACTTCGGCGCCGTATCCGCCAACAATGCCCTGCTGTTGCCGTCCGACGTCCTGACGCGCGTGCGCTTCGTTCCCAACGCAGACTACAACGGCACGGTCTTCCCGTTCGCCTTTGGCGCCTGGGACCAGACCAGCGGCGTCGCGGGTGGCTACGCCGATGTCACGGTCACGGGGGGCAGCACGGCCTTCGGCGCCACCGGCACCGCCGTGAGCATCACCGTCAACCCGACGAACGACCCCCCCATCGCCGCCCATGACCGGCTGGCCTTGGACTTCGATGGTGTTGACGACCATGTTTCGGTGCCGCACAGCGCCTCACTGGCGATGGGTGCGACCATGACCATGGAGGCATGGGTCAATCCGGACGTCTCGGGCAACTCGGTGCAGATGATCCTCAACAAGGAAGGCGAGTACGAGATGGCGATCCTCGCCGATGGCTCGCTCAACTTCGCCTTCGCCGAGGGAGGTACCTGGTCGTGGCACGACACGGGTGTGGACATCGCCGACCATACTTGGACCCATGTCGCGATCACCTACAACGCCGGCACGGTGACCACGTACATCAACGGCACTGAAGTCAACAGTCAGGTCATGGCCACCTCGACCATCGGCGACGTCTATCCCGCCATGAACGAACTGCGTATCGGCGGACGCACCAACAACCCGGCGGGCCAGTACTTCGACGGGCGCATCGCCGACGTGCGGGTGTGGAACGTCGTGCGCAACCAGGCTGAGATCGCCGGCGCCATGAACGCCACGTTGAGCGGCACGGAGGCCGGGCTGGCCGGAAACTGGGCGCTGGACGACAACAGCGGCGCCACCGCGGCGGACAGAACGGCCAACGCCAATGACGGCACCTTGCGCAACGGCGCGGCCTGGACCGGCTATCGCGTCAACGAAGACAGCGTACTCAACGTAGCCGGTCCCGGAGTGCTGGCGAACGACTATGATGCCGACGGCAACTCCCTTACCGCGGTCCTGGTTTCGGGGCCGTCGCACGGCAGCCTGACGCTCAACGCCGACGGCAGCTTCACCTATACCCCCACCGCCGACTGGCATGGTACGGACAGCTTCAGCTATCGCGCCAACGACGGCACGACCAACAGCAACGTCGCCACCGTTACCCTGGTGGTCGACCCGCAGAACGACCAGCCCACGACGACGCCCGTGACGCTGGCATCGATCGCCGAGGACAGCGGTCCGAGACTCATTACCCAGGCGCAACTGCTAGCCAATGCCAACGACATCGACGGCGACGGACTGAGCGCAACCGGTCTGTCACTCAGTAGTGGCAACGGCAGTCTGATCGACAACGGCAACGGTACCTGGACCTATACTCCGGCCGCCAATGACGATTCGTCCGTCGCCTTTACCTACACGATCACGGACGGCAGTCTGACGGCGGTGGGTTCGGCCACGCTGGATATCACGCCGCTGAACGATGCGCCGGAGATCACGCCGTTCGCGCCGGACGTGACGTTCGTGGAAGGTGGCATGCCCCAGTTGATCGACCCGACGGGCACGGTTGCCGATGTCGACTCTGCGGACTTCGACGGTGGGGTCCTGACCATTAGCATCACGCAGAACGCGAGCGCGCACGATCGGCTCACCGTCGGAAACTTCGGGAGCGCCCCTGGCCAGGTCGGCGTTTCGGGCAGCGACGTGACCTATGGCGGTACGATCGTCGGCAGCTTCGCGGGCGGTACCAGTGGTTCTGATCCGTTGCTCGTCACTTTCAATGCCAACGCCACACTGGCTGCGGTGCAGGAGGTGCGGGCGTGCATACAATTCGCCAACGTCAGCAGCAACCCTTCGACGCTCACGCGGCAGGTCACCTTTGAATTGACCGACGGCGACGGCGGCACCGCGGTCCCGAAGACCAAACTCGTGTACGTGCAGGCAACGAACAACCCGCCGGTGATCACCAGCGGTGGTGGAGGAGCCGCCGCCGCCGTGAGCGTGGCCGAGAACGCCACTGCGGTGACGACGGTCACGAGCAGCGATGTGGATGGCGGGGTGGCAAGCTACAGCATCATTGGCGGTGCCGATGCGGGGCTGTTCTCGATCGATGCGAGCACTGGGGCGCTGCGCTTCGATGCGGCGCCGAACTTCGAAGCCCCGGCCGATGTGGGGGCCGACAACGTCTATGACGTGACGGTGCAAGTCAGCGACGGCGCCGGTGGCACCGACACGCAGGCCATCGCCGTGACGGTGACCAACGTCAATGAAGGCGCAGTAGGCGCGATCAGTGACGCGAACGCCGCCGCCAACAGCGTGGCGGAGAACGCCGCCGCCGGCACGCTGGTCGGGGTAACTGCAGTCGCGAGCGATCCGGACAGCACCGACACGGTGAGCTACAGCCTGGATGATTCCGCCGGTGGCCGCTTCGCGATCGATGCCAATACTGGTGTCGTCACGGTTGCCGATGGCAGTCTGCTCAATCGCGAGGCCGCGGCGAACCACACGATCACGGTGCGCGCCACGAGCAGCGACGGATCCTTCAGCACGGCGAACTTCAGCCTCAACGTGACCGACGTCGATGAGTTCGATGTCGGGGCGCTGGGCGACAGCAATGCCACGGCGAACAGCGTCGCCGAGAACGCCGCCAACGGCACGCTGGTCGGCATTACTGCTGCGGCCAGCGATGCCGATGCCACGAACAACACCGTCACCTACACGCTGACCGATGATGCCGGCGGACGCTTCGCCATCGATGCTAACACCGGTGTGGTCACCGTGGCCGATGGCAGCCTGCTCAACCGCGAGGCCGCGGCCTCGCATACCATCACGGTGCAGGCTACCTCCGCCGATGGCTCCGGCTCGACGCAGAGCTTCAGCATCAATGTCACTGACGTTGATGAGTCCGACGTCACGATTCCGGTGGATGCAGACGTCACGGCAAACGCCGTGAATGAGAATGTTGCTATCGGCACGACGGTCGGCGTCACCGCCTTTGCGTTCGACGCCGACGCGACTGCCAATGCCGTGACATACAGCCTGAGCAGCAATCCCGGCGGGTTATTCGCCATCGACGGGAATACGGGTGTGCTCACCACTGCCGTGGCGCTCGACCGCGAGGCGATCGGCGCGAACGTGGTTGTCGAGGTCACTGCAACGAGTGCCGACGGCTCCAGCGCGGTTCAGAGCTTCACGGTCGGCATCAACGATGTGGACGAGTTCGATGTCACGGTGATCGGCGATAGCGACCCTGGGGCAAACAGCGCGGCGGAAAACGCCGCCAACGGAACCACTGTGGGCCTCACCGTATTGGCATCTGATGCCGATGCCACGAACAACATCGTTACCTACGCGCTGACGGACGATGCCGGCGGCCGGTTCGCCATCGATGCCAACTCGGGTGTCGTCACGGTTGCCGACGGCTCGCTGCTCGACCGGGAGGCCGCCGCGAGCCACACCATCACGGTGCGGGCAAGCTCCAGCGACGGGTCATCCAGTACCGCGAGCTTCACCATCAACCTGACCGATGTCGATGAGTTCGATGTCGGGGCGATCGCGGATGCGAATGCCGGCACCAACTCGGTGGCGGAGAATGCCGCCAACGGCACCCTCGTGGGCGTCACCGCGTTGGCCGCCGACGCCGATGCCACCAACAACACCGTCACCTATGCGCTGAGCAATGATGCCGGCGGGCGCTTCGCGATCGATGCCAACTCGGGTGTGGTCACCGTGGCCGATGGCTCGCTGCTCGATCGCGAGGCTGCCGCCTCGCATACGATCACCGTGCTGGCTACCTCGGCCGATGGTTCCACCTCGATCCAGAGCTTCACCATCAGCCTGACCGATATCGATGAGTTCGATGTCGCGGCGATCTCGGATGCGAATGCCGGTGACAACTCGGTGGCGGAGAATGCTGCCAACGGCACGCTGGTCGGCATTACTGCTTCGGCCAGCGATGCCGATGCCACGAACAACACCGTCACCTACACGCTCACCGATGATGCCGGCGGGCGCTTCGCGATCGACGCCACGACCGGTGTGGTGACAGTGGCCAATGGCACGCTGCTTGATCGCGAGGCCGCCGCCTCGCACAACATAACAGTGCTGGCGGCTTCCAGTGACGGCTCCTCCAGCTCTGCCAGTTTTGCCATCAATGTGACCGGGGTTAACGACAACGCGCCGGTAATCGCGAGCGATGGCGGCGGGGCTACCGCGTCGGTCAGTGTGGCTGAAAACTCAACAGGTGTGACGACGGTCAGTGCCACGGATACTGACCTGCCGGCGCAGACGCTGAGCTACGCGATCGTCGGCGGGGCCGATGCTGGGCTGTTCAGTATCGACGCAGCGTCGGGGGCGCTCAGTTTCAATGCGGCGCCGAACTTCGAGGCGCCGGGCGACGCCGGGGGCGACAACGTCTATGACGTGACGGTGCAGGCGAGCGACGGCGCCGGCGGCACGGATACCCAAGCGATTGCCGTGACGGTGACCAATGTCAATGAGATGCCCGTCGGCAGCAACGGCACGGTTACCACCAATGAGGATACTGGTTACCGCTTCGTGGCGGCTGACTTCGGATTCGCCGACGTGGATGGCGGCGATAGCCTGAGCGCGGTGCGCGTGGAAAGCCTTCCCGGCGCTGGTCGCCTGACTTTGAGCGGATCGCCTGTCATCGCGGGACAGGTGATCAGCACGGCGGAGCTTGGCGATCTTGTCTTTGACCCGGCTCCCGATGCCAACGGTGTCGGCTATGCAAGCTTCGATGTCTCGGTGCGCGATCAGGCCGGCGCATTTGCTGCGGCGCCCAGCGCAATTACGGTCGATGTCGCCTCGGTGGACGATGGGCCCGTGATGCGCAATGCCGTGCTGAGTCTTCACCCCGGCCAGCGCATCGTTCTGAGTGAAGCGAATCTCGGCGCGTCGGACGTGGACAGCCCGCTTGCCACGCTGGTCTATGCCGTGAGCAACGTGCAGAACGGTCACTTCGAGAGATTGTCGAGTCCCGGCATCGCGGTGACGCGCTTCGGTCATCCGGAACTGATGCAGGGCATGATGCAATTTGTTCACACCACCGGGGCCCCGGCGCCCTCGTTCGAAATCCGGGTCACCGACGGCAGCACCGACAGTGCACCGTTGATGGCACGGGTAAGCCTTGTCGTCGATGTTGCGCCCGAGGTGGTGGCGCCTGGTGGCGGCGGGGGCAGTGGTGGCAGTAACGAAAGTGGTGCGGGCAGTGGAAGTGGTGGCATTGCCGGCGGTGCAGCGCTGCCAACATCTGGTGCGTCGGCCGCGAAGAGTGTGGCATCCTCGCCGACGCCCGGCGTGCGCATCGAGCTACTGCTTTACCAGGAGGCACGGTCCGCAGCCGTGAGGGACGGTACCACGATCGCCCCGGTGTTTGAGGCGGCGCCGCTCGCACTTCGCCCCGTGGTCTATGGAGTGTCCGAGGCGGCTCGCAACGTCATTCGGCTCGACGTGCATCAGGACGAAGAACGCGGCGACTACGTCGTCACCGTGTTGCCTGCGCAGACCGCCGCCGTGATGCACTTCGAGCCGGGCGCTGCCATAGCGGAGGCTGCGCAGGAGGAGGACGCGCCGGTCGAGGCTGTAGTGGATCAAATGCGCCTTGTCGGCATGACCATGTCTGCCGGCATGGTCTGGTGGGCGGCGCGGGTCAGCGGCCTCATGGCAAGTGTGCTGGCGACGAGTCCTGCGTGGCGGCAGATCGACCTGCTGCCTATTCTCGGTCGCCCCGAGGGGGAAAACGAAGAGGAGACCGGTGGCCGCATGGCCGAGACCGGTGCCGCTTTGCAGGCCGAGGTCGAGGCGATGTTCGCCGAACCCGGGGGAGACTACACATGAAGAAGCTGCCGCGCCTGAGTCCGCTGCTGCGGCTGAGCATGGGGCTGACCTCCCTCGTGGTATCGCTCGTGTTGCTGATGGATCTCGTCGGTGTGCTCCCCGACCGCTCTGAGATGATGCGCCAGGTGCGTCAGCGCACGAGTGAAAGCCTTGCCGTGCAGGCGGCCGCTGCGCTGCAGATCGGCGATATGGGTGCCTTGCTGAAGACGTTGCGCGAAGTGCGAACGCGCGATACGCAGGTGTTGTCAGTCGCATTGCGCCGGATCGACGGCACAATCGTCGTCCAAGCCGGAGAGCACGCTAGGCACTGGGTGGCACCGACCGCCGGGTTGTCCACCACCGATCACGTGCGGGTGCCCATCTACGCGGAGAAGGAGCGCTGGGGCGACCTGGAGATCAGTTACACGCCGATCATGCCGCAAAACCTGCTCGACTGGCTGCGCCATCCGACGGTGGCGCTGATCGCAGCATTGGCCGGCGCCGGGCTGGTGGTGTTCTATCTCTACCTGCGCCGCGCCTTGCAGTATCTCGATCCTTCCACGGCCGTGCCGGAGCGCGTGCGTCGTGCCTTCGATGCGCTGGCCGATGGCGTGGTCGTCCTCGACCAGTTGGGGCGCATTGTCCTTGCCAATGCCGCGTTCAGGAATCTGCATCCCCAGGCGGCCGGCCAGCTCCTGGGGCGCAAGATCGATGAGCAGCAATGGCTGACCGACGCCTTGGAGGGTGAGGTCGCCAGGCGTCCTTGGACGCGGGCGATGCGCGACGGCAAGGTCTGCCGCGATGTTATGCTCGACATTCGCCAACCGGCCGGCGAAACGGTCAAGGTGGCGGTGGGCGCCTCGCCCGTGCATGACCCGCGCGGTGCCGTCCGCGGCTGCTTGGTCACCTTCGACGACGTGACGGAGCTGCATCGCAGCAACGAGCGCTTGCTGGAAGCCGTTGCCGAGCTGGACAAGTCGCGTGACCAGATTCGAGCCCAGAACGAGGAGCTGCGCAAGATGGCCACGCGCGATCCACTTACCGGCTGCATGAACCGGCGGGCGTTCTTCGATATCCTCGAAGAAGTGTACGTCAAGGCACAAAGGGGCGGTGCCGCGCTGTGCTGCGTCATGGCCGACATCGACCACTTCAAGACTTTCAACGATCGCTATGGTCACGCCGTCGGCGACGACGTGATTCGTGCGGTCGTGCGCACGTTCTCCGCCGGCCTGCGCAATGACGATGTGCTGTGCCGCTACGGCGGCGAGGAGTTCTGCATCGTCCTGCCTGGCGCGGACATCGAGCAGGCACAGCTAGTGGCGGAGCGGCTGCGTGAGGCCGTGGAAGCGCGCGCCGGTTCGTCCGTGCGCACGACCGCCGGGCTGCGCATCACTGCCAGTTTCGGCGTCGCCGCCCTCGGTGCCGAGATGCGTGATCCGGCCGAGCTGATCGCGCGCGCCGACGAGGCGCTCTATCAGTCCAAGCGGGAAGGCCGCAACCGTGTTTCGGTGTGGCGGATGGTGACTGCGGCCGCGGCCTGAACGCTGCGCTAGCTCGTCACCAGCTCGTCAGGCAGCAGCCCCGACGTTGGGAAAGAACAGCGCGGTGACCATGTCCACTTCGGCCGCCGATTTCTCTGTGACCTCCGGCAGGCAGCCGGCATCCAAGCCAACCACGTCCCAAACCGCCGGCACAATCCAGGCGGTGGCATCGCCGCCTCGCCGTACCGCTTCGGCCAGCGCGACGGCAATATGGATCAGTGCCGTATCTAATCTGACTGGGCTGCCGACCGCCGACAAGGTATGCTCACCGATCGGTGCGCAGATGCTTCCAGGCAGTCGCCAGCGCTCGAGCAGGGCGGCACCGATCTGGGCATAGTCGCAGCCCAGTAGGCGCTGCTCCACGGCATGCACGGGCTCGCCCGTGCGTTCGGCCAGTTGCTGCGCCTGAATCGCCTGCAGAGGCAGACGCATGAAGAGCACCAGATGCCCGACGTCGCTCAGCAGTCCCTGGACGAACAGCCGTTCCTTGTCCACCACCTCGCAGCATTCGGCCAGCGTTCGCGCCGCGACCGCGCGATGGACGCTGCCGCGCCAGAATTTCGCCATGTCCATGTCGGTAACGCGAATGCGCGCGAAGGCACTCGCCAGCGTCGCCGCCAGCACCAGATCGTGCACCTGCTGCATGCCGAGTATGGTCACCGCTCGGCTCACCGTTTCCACGGGGCGCGACTGGGCATAGAGCGGGCTGTTGACCACGCGCAGCAATTGCGCCGTGAGCGCCGGATCGCCGGCGAGGGCCTTGGTCAGATCGATGACCGAGGATCGCGGATCTTCGACGATCCGCTTGACGGTGAAGTACACCGCCGGCAGCGTTGCCAGCCGTTCAATGCCTGACACGATTTCCCGTGGAGACGACGCCATGCCGGAGATCCCAACGGATGCTGGAAAACGAGAATTATAGGCTGTCACTACGGCCGAATGGTCGCTGCCTTGAGCATGGGCGCGCCTGGCTGGCTGCTCAGGCGGTTGCGCGCGTCTGGGGACGCCCCCGGGGGGTTCTGGGGGAACGACTGGTCGGGCAGGGTGCGACAGGCTTCGAGGAATGCCTGCGCTGCCGCTTACTTCGCGGGCTTGGCGGCGATCTCTTCCAGCGTTGGCGCCTTGATTAGCTGGCCGTCCAGTGCGGCTTCCTTGGCGCTGCCGCCGTAGGCGATGGTCAGGAGCTGGCTGTAGTACAGCACCGGCATGCTGAACTTCGTGCCCTGCTTCTTGTTGATCTCCGACTGGTACACCTCGACGTTGGCCTGACACAGCGGACAGGGCGTGACGATCATGTCGGCGCCATGGTCGTAGGCCGATTCGACGATGTCGCGAATCTGCTTCTGGCTTTTCTCCGGTTCGGAGAAGGCGAGCGCGCCGCCGCAGCAGGTGACTTTCTGGTCGTAGCTGGTGAGCGCCTCGCCGCCGGCGGTTTCCACCAGCTTGTCCAGGTACATGGGGTTCTCGAAGGATTCGCCGGCGATGCCGAAGGGCCGGTTGGTCTGGCAGCCGACGTAGCCAGCGAACTTGATGCCTTCCAGGGACTTGACCATCGGCGCCTTCAGTCCCTCGTAGCCGATGTCCTCGATCAGCACCTCGACCATGTGCCGGATCTCCACCTCGCCCTTGTAGTGCAGGCCGGCGGCAGCCAGTGCCTCGTTGGTTTCCTTCAACAGTTCGGCGGAAGCGTCGAGCCGTTCCTTCGTCTCCCGTGCCCCCAGCCAGCAGGCGGCGCAGGTGGCGACGATGTCCTGTCCGGGCAGATGCTGCTCGGCCAGCGCGAAGTTGCGCGCGTTGATCGCCAGGCGCGGCAGCTCACCACCCTCGGCATAGCCGATGGAGGCGCCGCAGCAGTTCCAGTCTGGAATCTCGGTGATCTTGATGTCCAGCTTCTTCGCCATTGCCTGTGTCGACGTCAGGTAGTTCGAGGCCGAGGCCTTGAGCTGCGAGGAGCAGCCGGGGTAGAACGCGTACTCTTTCTTGGCCATGTTCGTTTCTCCTCGGACCTATTTGGTGAAGCCTTTGCGCCGGTCCTCGATCTCCTGGGCCTTCTGCACGATGGCATGAAAGCCCTTGAGGTCCTTGACCGCGTGGCCGCCGAACAACTCCATGGGATTGATGCGCTTGGCCTTGAACATGCCCAGGCCGATATCCTTCATGGCGAGCGAGGTCTTCACCCCCGCGCCGAAGCCGTCCTTGAAATAGTGACCGAGCGTGAGCTTGAGTTCGTTCACGCGGCCCTTCTTTACCAGATTGTCCCAGAACAGCTTGGCGAACTGCCGCGTCGGCTGGCCCTTGGGTGCGAGCCCCAGGCGGTGGGCATAGTTGGCCAGGCCGTGCATGATGTGAGTGATGGGCAGCTTGCGCGGGCAGCGCACGATGCAGTTGTAGCAGGAAGTGCACATCCACATGGAGTCCGACGTGAGCACCTCGTCGCGTTTGCCGGCGCGGATCATCATGAAGATTTCCTGGGGCGGATGTGCCCAGTGCGGGCCGAAGGGGCAGGAGCCCGAGCACACGCCGCACTGCATGCACATCTTGACCCAGTGGCCTTCCTCGACGTTCGCTTCCACTTCCTTGAGGAAGCTGCTGCGGTAACGGGCGAGTGCCTGTTCGCTGAGATCGTTCATTTGCTGGCCCTTGCTTCAAAGTCTGCCGAGGGGGCGCGACAGGTGGTGGGCGTCCGTCGCGCCACCACGGCAACCCCGGCCCGGGATCAACCAAACCCCTTCATCGGACTCATGCCGATTTCCTGGATCTTCTCTGCGTAATCGTTGATGAGCTGCGGCACGCGCTCGATGTCGGTGATTGCCACCTCGTAGGTGGCCACGCGCTCGGTCTCCAGGCCCATCTGCTTCAGCGTGTCGTCCACCTTACTCATGCGGTAGGCGGCCATCTCGGAGCCCTTGACGAAATGGCACTGGTAGTCGTCGCCCTTTTTGCAGCCCATGAGCATCACGCCGTCATAGCCCGAGTTGAGCGCATCGGTGATCCAGATGGTGTTCACCGAGCCGAGACAGCGCACCGGGATTATGCGCACAAAGGCGCTGTAGGTCTTGCGCTGCATGCCGGCCATGTCGAGCGCCGGATAGGCATCGTTCTCGCAGGCGAGAATCAGGATGCGCGGCTTCTCGGAAAACTCGTCGGGGATATCCACAGCCTTGATTTGCATGCCGACGGTATCGACAGAGTAGTTCTCGAAGGAGATGACGCGCACCGGGCAGGCGCCCATGCAGGTGCCGCAGCGCCGGCAGCGCGATTCGTTGAATAGCGGGAAGCGCTTTTCGTCTTCGTCGATGGCGCCGAAGGGGCACTCGACGGTGCAGCGTTTGCACTGGGTACAGCCTTCCAGACGTGCGACCGGAAACGACAGATCGCCCGCCCGCGGGTGTGCCGCGCGGCCCAGCCCGGCGTTTTCCACCGCCTGGATGGCTTTCAGTGCCGCGCCCGTGGCATCCTCGGTGGCTTGGAACATGTCCATGGGGCGGCGCACCGGCCCGGCGGCGTAGATGCCGGTCCGCCGGGTCTCGTAGGGGAAGCAGATGAAGTGCGAGTCGGTGAAGCCGTGCTTCAACTGCGGCATGTCCTTGCCCTGGCGATAGCTCAGGTTAAGGATCGATACCGGCTTTACTTCCATCTTCGCCACTTCTTCCTCCGGGATGTCGATGTCCACACCGGAGTTCGGCACCTGGCCCGTGGCGAGCACCACCAGATCGGCGTTGATGCCAGTGTCCTCGTCGAGGATCAGGTCCTTGAAGTTGACTTTGAGCGCATTGCCTGCGGGCTCGACGCTCGAGCACCTGCCCTTGGTGAAGGTCACGCCCTTGTCCTGCCCGCTGCGGTAAAAGTCCTCGCCCATGCCCGGCGTGCGCAGGTCGGTAAACATCACCACCGTGTCCAAATCCGGATTGGCGTCCTTGAAGTACATCGCCTGCTTGATGCTGGTGGTGCAGCAATGGCCGGAGCAGTAGGGCAGGTGCCGGCCGGAGTCGTCGCGCTGGCCGGCGCACTGGATGAAGACCACCGTCTTCACTTCACCGCCGTCGGAAGGCCGCTTGATCGGCCCGCCGTTTGCCGCGCGCGCCAGCGCCTCCAGCCCGGCTTGATCCACCACGTTCGGGCTCTTGCCTCCGCCCAGCTCGGGTAGCTTGGCGACGTCGTAGGTGCTGAAACCGCTCGCCTGTACGATGGCGCCGACTTCCTCCGTGATCGTGCCGCCGGACTCCGTCGCGATTTGCACGCGGAAGCGCCCGGGCGCGCCGCTCGTCTCGGCCGGAATGGCATTGACATGGACCTTGATGCGCGGGTGGCTCGTCACCTGGGCGATCAATTCGGCAACGCCGGTGTCCGCGGGGTCCTTGTACGGCTGACGGAACGGCATGCGCCTCCACAACTTCGCTGCCCAGCCGCCGAGCTGGGCCTGCTTTTCCACCAGCACGACTTCGTAACCGGCCTTCGCCGCCTCCAGCGCCGCGGTCATGCCGGACATGCCGCCGCCCACCACGAGGATGCGCTTGTTCTCGCCCTTGCTCGGGTTGCCGGCAGGCACTTTCATCTTCTTTACTTCGGCACAGGCCATGCGCACGTAGTCGTCCGCCATCTCCTGGGTCGTTTCGCGTGCTTCGGCCGTTTCCGGTTGGCTCCAGATCACGCCCTCGCGCAGATTGCCGCGGGTCATCGCCACGGTCGGGAAGTTGAACGCCTCGGTCTTGGCGCGGCGCGAGCAGGCGGCGATGGCAATGTGCGTGACACCTTCCTTCTCGATGTCGTCGCGAATGGCCTGCACGCCTTCGGCCGAGCACAGAAAGGGGTGATTGCGCACCAGCGCCATCTTGCCTTCCTTCTGAGCGATCTTTTCCAGTTGCGGCACGCTCAGCCGCTCGCCGATGCCGCAGCCGCTGCAGATGTAGGCTGCCGTCTTCATGTCCGCCATCAGGCCACCTCAGCTCTTGCGGTTTGATTGACCACCTGGATCGCACGCAGGGCCGCCGCCGTGGCGCTCTGCGCCGAGCGGTTGACGTCGAGTGCGCTCGACGAGCAGCCGGCACCGAAAATGCCGCCGTCCGCCGAGCCTTCGATAAAGCCGCTCGAATCGGCGATGATTTCCGCCGGGATATCCATGCCCGTCACCGAAGGCTCCATGCCGACCGCGAGTACCACCAGATCGTGGGCATTGGCATAGCGGTGATAGCCCTCGGTATCCACGCCGTGCAGGACGAGGTCGCCTGACTTGTCGTCCTGGGCGATGCGTGCGACTTTGGACTTTACGAAATTCACCGTCGGGTCGTTCTGCACCATCCGGTAGAAGTCTTCGAAGCGGTCGATGGCACGGATGTCGATGTAGTAAATCGTGGACTTGCCGGCGTTCTCGCCCTCGCCGTAGGCCTCGCGCACGTACTGGGTCTGCTTGAGCGAGGCCATGCAGCAGATGCGCGAGCAGTGGCGCAGGTGGTTCTCGTCGCGCGAGCCGGCGCACTGGATGAAGGCGACGTTCTTCGCTTCCTTGCCGTCGGAAGGTCGTAGCAGCTTCCCGCCGGTGGGGCCGTGGGGATCGGCCAGCCGCTCGAACTCGACGCTGGTGATGACGTTGGCAAAGCGGTCGTAGCCGTAGGGCTGGATCTTCGCCGCGTCGTAGGGCTTCCAACCCGTGGCCCAGATTACCGCGCCAACGCGCAGTTCGATCGTTTCCTCCTTCGCGTCCAGATCGATGGCGTTGCACTTGCAGGCGGCCTTCGCCTTTTCGGCATCCGGCGTACCAATGATCGACGGGTCGAGCACGTAGCGCTGCGGGAATGCCATGCCGTGGGGCAGGTAGGCGGCCTTCATCTTGTTCAGACCGTAGTTGTACGGATTGGGGATCTCGGCGCTCACGGCGCGTGCACAGTCGCCGCAGGCCGTGCAGTTGTCGTTCACGTAACGCGGCGCGATCTTCAGGGTCGCCGTGTAATCGCCGCGCGTGCCGGCGATTTTCACTACCTCGGCCATGGTCAGGACGCGCACATTGCGATTGGCCTTGAGACGACGAAGGTTGATCTCGAGGCCGCACACCGGGTGGCACATTTTGGGGAAGTAGCGGTAGAGCAGGGCGGTACGCCCACCCAGCGTCGCATCCTTCTCGGCCAGGATAACCTGCTTGCCGCACTCGGCGGCCTCCAGGGCAGCGGTCATGCCGCTGATGCCGCCGCCCACGACCAGAATGGTCTGGTTGGTTGCGATAGGGCCCGTCATAGGCGTGTTCTCCGGTTGCTCAAGCGGGCTGCGGACAGCCGACATACTGATGGCCGAAATTCTATCCCGCGGCAACCGGCGCGAACCGCCTGCGCCGAGACAAATTCTCCTATCGCGCGATCGAAAGTCTGAATGTCGGGGGTGCGGCCGGCTTGATGCAAATCAACGTCTTCCGAGTGCCGAAGTCCGCCCTCAGGCACAACCGGTGGCTGCTGGGTATGCAGGTGTCACCCGGTGTCGCGCTGGGCGAGGGTCAGAATGTCGAACCGCATCTCGGCCAGATCGCCGAGCGCCCAGGTCGCGGGGGCGGCGAGACCGGCCACTGTGCCGGGGTTGACCAGCCAGGTGTGGCCGCCACTCACGTTTCTGATCCGCGCTACTGCGGCCTTGTGGCTGTGGCCACAGCAGACGAGATCGTAGTCGCCGGTGCAGGCCATGCCGTTGGCGTAGTGCGGATAGTGCACCATGAATATGCGCCGGCCGGCGAGTTCCAGAGTGGCGTCGCCGCCGTGGTAGGTGAGCAGGCCGTCGGAGCGTGCGGCAAGTTGGCAGATGGCCGTGAAGTCACCGAGATTGTTGCCATGGACCACGTGCATGGGAACACCGATTTTGAGCAGCGGGCGCAGGGTATTGGGGCCGATCACGTCCCCGCAATGGATGACCGCCTGGGCACCTTGCGCCTTGGCGGCCTCCACCGCCGCGGCAAGCATGGGCGCACGGTCATGGCTGTCGGAGACGATGCAGATTTTCATGGTCGGCAGCGCGGTGATCCACAGATTTCTCAGATCAACGCAGAAAATTCATTCGCAGAAGGCAGCTCACCACAAAGGACACCAAGGCAATTCGAATGCCGGACGGCGCAGTGCCGATTACCAGGAGGGTCGAAGCGTTACTTCCGGTGGCCGATCGTTGTGCTTGGTGTCCTTGGTGGTGCAAACGGGTCTCAGCATCGCTACACCGCCGACCTGCCGCCTCAGCCGCGCCGATTAAACTTGTCCGTGACCGTGAGCGCGCCTTTGAATTCGGTGCCCGGCGCGAAACCGAATATCTCGTCGAGGCGCAGCTCGCGTATGAGTTCGTCTACGGCTTCCTGTCCATGTTCGCGGCTTACCTCGGCGAGTATGAGCTTGGACGCGTTGCAGTTGTAGAAACCGCCGAAGTCGGCCTGCACCGCAAGCAACTGCCGCGCCTTTTCCAACGTCATATGATGATCGGTGGGTTGTAGTCGTCTTCGCCGAGATCGGCGGCCGTTGCGCCGGAGAAGATGCCGCGGCGTACGCGCTCATGGTCGGTCTGCAATTGCAGCAAATTGCGCACACAATCCTCCAGGCTGTCGTAGTCCTGCTCGCCGATGCGATACTGCTCGTTGTCGGAATAGAAGAAGTACGAGCGATAGCGGTCGGCAGCCGGTTTGCAGACGACGAACTGCACGCTTTTCTCGTTCCAGTACACGCCGGGAACCGTGGTCAGCTCGTCGGATCCGGGCGTGAGCTTGAGTTCGACGTCGGCTTCCTGCAGTTTCACCGGCTGACCGTAGCGGTAGATCATTGCCGCTTCGACGATGCGCCGTTCGCGGGCATCGAAAGCTGGAGTCGTCATAGGCGGGGGTCGCGTGGCGGCGGATTGCACGGATTCGAACGATGCCGACAATCTACACCGCTGCTTCTCCGGCAACAAATCATCCGCCTTAATCGGGAAATAAAAATTATTCGCTTGAGACTGCGTTTGCTGATCCCCGAGAATATCGATCCTCTCTAATATACCCGACTGCCATTCACGTTCATGGATGCTGCCGCATCGCCGGTCCAGGAGGTCAAGAAAACCACCTGCTACATGTGCGCCTGCCGTTGCGGCATCCGCGTGCACCTGGCAGACGGCAAGGTGCGCTACATCGACGGTAACCCGGATCATCCGCTCAACAAGGGCGTGATCTGCGCCAAGGGCAGTTCCGGCATCATGAAGCAGTACTCGCCGGCGCGGCTCACCAGACCATTGCTGCGCAAGCAAGACGCCGAGCGCGGCGCCGGCGTGTTCGAACCCATTTCCTGGGAGCAAGCCTTTTCGCTGCTGGCCGAGCGCCTGGCGAAAATCCGCGCCACCGACCCGAAGAAGTTCGCGCTCTTCACCGGCCGCGACCAGATGCAGGCGCTGACCGGACTGTTCGCACGCCAGTTCGGCACGCCCAATTACGCGGCGCATGGCGGCTTCTGCTCGGTGAACATGGCCGCGGGCATGATCTACACTATCGGCGGCTCGTTTTGGGAGTTCGGCGGGCCAGACCTGGAGCGGGCCAAGCTGTTTGTCATGATCGGCACGGCCGAGGATCACCACTCCAACCCGCTCAAGATCGCCATCTCGAAATTCAAGCGCGACGGCGGGCGCTTCGTCTCGATCAATCCGGTGCGTACCGGCTACTCGGCCATCGCCGACGAGTGGGTGCCGATTCGCCCCGGCACCGACGGCGCGCTGCTGCTGGCGATCATCCACGAGATCATCGCCCAGGGCCTCTACGACCGCGAATTCCTGGTGCGCTACACCAACGCCGGGCAATTGGTGAACCTCGACGAGGGAAGCGACGAGTTCGGCATGTTCCTGCGCACGGAAGTGCCCGAAGAGGAAGGCTGTTTCGATCCCCAGAACAAGCTGTGGTGGGACCGCGCCACCAACAAGCCCGTCGTTACCCATAGCGAGGGCTGCGACCCCTATCTCCTGGGCGAGTTCCGGCTCAAGGACGGCACGCCGGTCAAGCCGGCGTTCCAGTTGTTGCAGGAGCGGGTGAAGGACTACACGCCCGAGTGGGCCGAAGGCGTCACCGGCATTCCCGCTGCCACCATTCGCCGGCTCGCCCACGAGATGGGCATCGTTGCCCGTGACGAGAAGATCGAACTGCCCATCGCCTGGACCGACTGCTGGGGAAAAGAGCACGACTTCGTCACCGGCAGTCCGGTGGCCTTCCATGCCATGCGGGGTCTCGCCGCCCACTCGAACGGCTTTCACAGCATCCGCGCCCTTGCCATCCTGATGACGCTGCTGGGCACCATCGATCGCCCCGGCGGCTTCCGCCACAAGGCGCCGTTTCCGCGCCCGATCCCGCCCTGCGCCAAGACGCCCAACACGCCGCTGGCGGTGAAGCCCGACTCAGTGCTCGACGGCATGGCGCTTGGCTGGCCGGCCGAGCCCGACGACTTGTTCGTCAACGAGGACGGGACGCCGGTGCGCATCGACAAGGCCTTTTCGTGGGAGTATCCGCTGTCGGTGCATGGGCTCATGCACAACGTCATCACCAACGCCTGGCGTGGCGACCCCTACCAGATCGACACCCTTCTCATCTTCATGGCCAACATGGCCTGGAACTCGACGATGAACACGGTGGCGGTGAGGAAGATGCTCAACGACCGCGACGTGAACGGCGAGTACAAGATCCCGTTCGTCGTCGTCGCTGATGCCTTTCAGTCGGAGATGACGGCATTCGCCGATCTCATCCTGCCGGACACCACCTACCTCGAACGCCACGACGTCATGTCCATGCTCGACCGGCCCATATCCGAATTCGACGGCCCGGTGGATTCCGTGCGCATTCCGGTGTTGCCGCCGACGGGCGAGTGCAAGCCTTTCCAGGAGGTGCTGATCGAGCTCGGCACGCGGCTCAAGCTGCCGGCATTCGTCACCAAGGAGGGCGCGCGCAAGTACCGCGACTATCCCGATTTCATCGTGAATTACGAGACGGAGCCCGGTTCGGGCATTGGCTTTCTCGCCGGCTGGCGGGGGCGCGGTGGCGAGAAGTTCATGCGCGGCGAGCCGAATCCGCGCCAGTGGGAGATGTATGCCCAGAACGACTGCGTGTTTCATTACGAGCTGCCACGCTCTTACCAGTACATGCGCAACTGGAACAAGGGCTACCTCGAATGGTCACAGCGCAACCGCATCACGCGCTACGCCGAGCCGATCCTGATTCATCTGTATTCCGAGGTGTTGCAGAAGTTCCGGCTCGCCGCTCAGGGCAAGGGCATCACGAGAAAGCCGCCGGCGCACTTGAGAAAGCGCATCGAGACCTACTTCGATCCGTTGCCTTTCTACTACGAACCCTTGGAAGCGCAGGCCACCGACCGGCACCGATATCCGCTGGCCGCGGTGACGCAGCGGCCCATGGCCATGTATCACTCCTGGGACTCGCAGAACGCCTGGTTGCGTCAGATCCACGCCCATAACTATCTCTTCGTCAATGCGCACACGGCGCGCGTCCAGGGCATCGAGGATGGCGACTGGGTGTGGGTAGGGTCGCAGTGGGGCAGGGTACGTTGCATGGTTCGCCACTCGGAAGCGGTGGAGCCGGGGACGGTGTGGACCTGGAATGCCATCGGCAAGGCCGCCGGCGCGTGGAACCTGGCGCCGGAGGCGAATGAGTCGCGTCGCGGGTTTCTGCTGAACCACCTGATCTCCGACGAGTTGCCGGCGACGAGCGGCCCGATCTCGAATTCCGATCCGGTCACCGGGCAGGCTGCGTGGTACGACGTGCGTGTGCGGATCGACAGAGCCGGCGCCGGCGAAGCGGCGGAGACGGCGCCGCAGTTCGACGCGCTTGCGTCCTACCCGGGCCAGGAAGCGCGCAGGGGCCTGTGGACCTATTTGGTGCGAGGCGGCAAGTGAACCGATCGGGGGCAGGGGAGTGCGCGCCGTGACGCAGCTCGCTCTGGTGATCGACCTCAACGTCTGCGTCGGATGCCACGCCTGCGTGACAAGCTGCAAGGAGTGGAATACCTCCGGCAGCGCCGGCCCGCTGGCCGACTTCGAGCCCTACGGCGCCGATCCGACCGGCACCTTCTTCAACCGCGTGCAGACCTTCGAAGTCGGTGAGTTCCCGAACACCGAGACGGTGCATTTCCCCAAGTCCTGCCTGCACTGCGAGGAACCGCCCTGCGTGCCGGTGTGCCCGACCGGCGCATCCTACAAGCGCAAGGAGGATGGCATCGTCCTGGTGGACTACGACAAGTGCATCGGCTGCAAGTACTGCTCCTGGGCCTGCCCCTACGGCGCGCGCGAGCTAGACGAACACCAGAAGGTGATGAAGAAGTGCACACTCTGTGTCGATCGTATCTACGACACGACGCTGGCCGAGATCGACCGCAAGCCAGCCTGCGTCAAGGCCTGCCCGACCAGCGCGCGGCTGTTCGGCGATATTCATGATGCGGAGTCGGTGGTGTCGAAGGCCATTCGGGAAAGCGGCGGCTATGCGCTCATGCCCGAGTGGGGCACTCAGCCCGCCAATCACTATCTGCCGCGGCGCAAGACCAGGATCAGGATCCACGAAGACGAACTGGTGCGCGCCGACAATCCGCTCAGGATCGAGGGCAAACTGCCCAAGCCGGCGAAGGCCGAGCCTTCACTGGACGACGTGACATCATGGTAACGGGAAGATTTCACCACCAAGGACACCAAGAACACCAAGAAGACTTGCGAGAGGCGAGCGAATCGGTTTTCTTGGTGTTCTTGGAGTCATTGGTGGTTGAGCATTTCTGATGAATCCTGCATTCTCGGTCATCTTCCTTACCACCCTGATCGGCGTCGGCCAGGGACTGTTTCTGGCGTTGTTCACGGCCGAATCCTATGCTGCCTTCGGCCTGCTGCCACCCCAGGAGGGCGGCTTCTACGCGGCGGGCAGTTTCATGGCGTCGGCGTTCCTCGTAGCAGGGCTCGCCGCATCGTTCTTCCACCTCGGCCATCCGGAGCGGGCGTGGCGGGCGGCCACCCAGTGGCGCACCTCCTGGCTGTCGCGGGAAGTGGTCGTTCTGCCGGCGTTCATGACGACGGTACTGATCTACGGCGTCGTGCACAAGTTCGGCTTGAACCCGGTGCTGGCACGATTGCCCTCCGGCGCGCCGGTGAACGTCACGGCCATCCTCGGTGTCGCGGGCACCGTGCTAGCATTTGCCTTGTTCGTGTGCACGGCCATGATCTACGCCTGCCTGCGCTTTCTGCGCGAATGGCATACGCCGTGGACGGTCGTCAACTACATTCTGCTCGGCGGCGCCTCGGGATTCACACTCGCCGCAGGGTTGGCGGCAATTGCGGCGCCGTCGCTGGCCGGATTCCTCGGTGGCTGGGCCATCATTCTGACCGTGCTCGCATTCGTCGGCCGTAGCGCTTCCCTGCTTCGCAACGCCCGGCTGAAGCCGAAATCGACGCTGCAGACGGCCATAGGCGTCAAGCATCCGCGCATCGTCCAGAAAGCCCAGGGCGCGATGGGCGGCAGCTTCAATACGCGCGAGTTCTTCCATGGCCGGCCGGCTCGCTGGTTGCGGGCGATACGCTGGGTCTTTCTGCTTCTGGTGTTTCCGGTTCCGATCCTGCTGATCGTGGCCGGCGAAGCATTGGCCTCGGTTGCGACGATGTTTCTGGCGTTCTGCCTGCAGTACGTCGGGCTCCTTGCCGAGCGCTGGTTTTTCTTCGCCCAGGCCAATCATCCGCAAAACCTGTATTACCAGGCGGTGTCGTGATATCGCGGCATCGGCGCGAAGACGTACGTGGCCGTGCGGCACCGGAACTTGATCAGCACGGTTGCCACAGTGGAAGGTGCTGAAGTATATTAACCAATACTAATTAGCGAGCCTTGGACGCACACAGGGCCCATGACTGCCCGGCGTGCCGGGACGGGAGACGGCAGTTTATTTTTTCCCATACACTTACTCGCACAGAGGAGGATACGATGAATTTCGACAAGGAACTGGATGCCCGTGGATTGAATTGCCCCCTGCCGATCCTGCGCGCGAAGAAAGCGCTGGCGGATATGAGCAGCGGTCAGGTGCTGCACATCATTGCCACTGACCCGGGCTCGGTCAAGGATTTCCAGGCCTTCGCCAAACAGACCGGCAACGAACTCCTGTCCCAGGCGGAGAACAACAAGGAGTTCGAGTTCTACCTCAAGCGCAAGTAGTCCCCGCTGCCCCGTGCTCGCCCGCCCCATGGCACGGGTGGAGGCGGCCATTGTCCGCACGCCGCCGGGCGTGCGGCGCGGGCAACAGCACGTCGGAATAGTCATGAATCAAGAAGGGCTATTGCCGCATAAAAAGAATCGTCTGGCCTCGCGGGGCGCCGCTACATCAATATTTCACGATATACCTTGATACGCCGGCGCAGGTGCTGACAGTCTCGCGGCGGCGAAGGTTAGAGAGGAGGAGGCATCATGGGTGCAACGCCTGAGATCGCAGTTCTGGACGATCTGATCAAGCAACGTCTGGACGAAATCCTGCCGCAGAAGATCGAAGAGAAGCTGGCCGAGTTGAAGGCGAACAAGACGCCTTCGATGACCATCATCGCCACCCGCGGTACGCTGGACTGGGCTTATCCACCCTTCATCCTCGGCTCGACCGCAGCGGCCCTGGGCTGGGACGTGTCGGTCTTTTTCACCTTCTACGGCCTGAACTTGCTCAAAAAGGACGTCAGCGATCTCAAGGTCAGTCCGCTGGGCAACCCCGGCATGCCGATGAAGATGCCCTTTGGCCCCGACTGGTTCAAGCAGATCAACTGGAACATTCCCAACGCCGTACAGGCCGTCATCCCCGGCTTCGAGTCCGTGGCGACGATGCTGATGAAACAGACGATCAAGAACACCGGCGTGGCCGACATCGCCGAGCTGCGCTCACTGTGCCTGGAGGCGGACGTCAAATTTATCGCCTGCCAGATGACCGTGGATCTGTTCGGCTACAGCCATGACGACTTCATCCCCGAGGTGAAGGAATACTGCGGCGCGGCCACCTTCCTGCCGATGGCCAAGGACGCCGACGTCAGTCTGTTCATGTAACGCCGGGCGGCGCGGCGGCGGGCTTCCGCGTCGCCTCTCACCACGCTGGAAACGCAGCAATACGGGCGGCCGCCGCACCGCTCGGGGAAGAGCGATCTTGCCAACAATTTCGACGGAGGGAGACTCACAGTGAAACTGAAGCACTTGATCAAGGCGCTTGCTGTGTTTGGCATCGCCGCACCGGGCATTGCGCTTGCCACAAACGGCTATTTTGGGCACGGCTACGGTATGAAGGCCAAGGGTCGTGCCGGCGCTTCAACCGCCATGGCCGACGACACATTTGGCGGTGCAATAAATCCGGCCAAGATGGTCTTTGTGGGAGACCGGATCGACGTCGGCCTAGACCTGTTCAGCCCGCGCCGCTCGGCTTCGAGGCAGGACAGCACGGCATTCGGTGGCGCGTACAACGGCACCTCGGAGAGCGACAGCAACTACTTCTTCATTCCAGAATTCGGTTACAACAAGATGCTCAACCCCGATCTCGCCTTGGGGGTGACGGTCTATGGCAACGGCGGGATGAACACGGACTATGGCAATACGGTGGCAGGACCGGCCTTCGCTCCTTCCTGCGGCGGCGCATCGGCGAACATTCTGTTCGGCTGCGGCAGGCTCGGTGTGGATCTGATGCAACTGATCGTGGCCCCGACCTTGGCTTACAAGGTCAACCCCGACCATTCACTCGGCATCGCACCGCTTTTCGGATACCAGCGCTTCAAGGAGGAGGGGTTGCAGGCGTTCGACGAGCTGGGATTCTCCAGCAGCCCAGGCAATGTTGCCAATCGCGGCTATGACAACTCTACCGGCTGGGGGGTGCGCGTCGGCTGGATGGGCAAGGTGTCGAGCACGGTGACACTGGGTGCAGCCTACGCGTCGAAGATGCGCATGAGCGAATTCGACAAATACAAGGGGCTCTTTGCCGAAGCGGGTGGTTTCGATATCCCCGAGAACTACAACATCGGCATCGCGGTCAAGGCCACGCCAAAACTCACGGTGGCATTCGACATCCAGCAGATCAACTACAGCAAGGTGAAGTCGATCGCCAACGGCGTCACCAACAGCCTCGTTGCCATTCCACCGGTGGCGCCCAATCGGCTGGGCGACGCCAACGGCTCTGGTTTCAAGTGGCGCGATCAAACTGTGTTCAAGCTGGGTATGGAGTATGAATACGCCCCTGATCTAATGCTTCGTGCCGGCTACAACTACGGCAAGTCGCCGGTGCGTGAGGACATCGACAGCGTAAGCTTCAACATCATCGCTCCCGGCGTCGTGGAACACCACGTCACTCTCGGTGCGACATGGACGCTGGCGAACAAGGGCGAGCTGACGCTTGCGTACATGCATGCCTTCAAGAAGACTGTCACCGGCCCCTCGGCCACTGCGCTCATGGGTATAGGTGGCACCGAGACGCTCAAGATGCATCAGAACTCGATCGGCATTGCCTACGGCTGGAAGATGTAGCGGCGGGGAGCGATCCCGGAAAACCGAGGGCCGCCTTGTGCGGCCCTTTCTTCATATGCGCGCCGCGGTATGCGCCAGACGTGCCCAAGCGCGGACGAGGGCGTTACCGGCACGCTCGATGTCCTCCCCGAGCGTGTACAGACCGACGGACAGGCGTACGGCGCCGGCGGCGCGCTCCGTGGAAAACCCCATCGCCCCGAGTACCCCGCTGGCCTGTGCCGCACCGGAATGGCAAGCGGCGCCGGTCGAGGCCGCGACCTCTGCCTGTGCCTCCCGCAACAGAGCGTGTCCGCTCACCCGCGGAAACGAAACATTGAGCGTGTTGGGCAGTCGCTCTTGCACATGGCCGTTGAGGGCCAGATCCGGCACGCCCACCGCGAGCAGTTCGTGCAGGCGGTCCCTCAACCGGCGCAGCACTTGCCCTGTCTCGGGCAGGCGCAGAAGAGCCAGCCGCGCCGCCTCACCCAGACCGACGATATGCGGCACGTTCTCGGTGCCCGGGCGCAGGCCGTGTTCCTGGTCGGCCCCGGCCATCAGCGGCCGGATCGGGGTGCCGCGTCGCACGTAAAGGACACCGATACCCTTCGGTGCGTAGAACTTGTGGCCGGCCAGCGTCAACAGATCGGCCTCCAGGACATCCACGTCCACCGCGACCTTGCCTGCCGACTGCGCCGCGTCGGTGTGCATCAGGGCGCCTTGTGCGCGGGCGATGCGGGCGATCTCCGCGACCGCTTGGATCGTTCCCGTCTCGTTGTTGGCGTGCATGACGGAGACCAGCGCCGTGTCCGGACGCAAAACGGTGCGCACCGCTTCCGGATCGACGCGGCCAAAGCCATCCACCGGGACGACGCTGACTTCCCAACCGTCCTGCCGCAATAACAGCGCCGGCTGCATCACCGCCGGGTGCTCCACGGCCGAGACGACGATGTGCCGCTTCGCGCTCCGCAGCGCCCGCGCCACGCCGAGGAGCGCCAGATTGTTCGCCTCGGTGGCGCAGCCGCAGAAAGCGATTTCTTCCGGGGAGGCGGCGCCGATCAGTTCGGCGACATGATTGCGGGACAGAGCGACCGCTCGCGCCGCATCGATGCCGTAGGCATGGCCGGACGAAGGGTTGCCGAAGCGACTGCCGAGAAAGGGCTGCATCGCCTCAGCGACCTCGGGGGCGACCGGGGTGGTGGCGTTGTAGTCGAGATAGACGGGCGAAGCCATAAACAGAGAGAGCTCCCGCGCGGTGGTTAGAATTCGTAACGCAACTGCAAATAGAGGTTGTCATCAGCCGACAATTGGCCGAACTGCCCCCAGCGCCTGCCGCCGAAGAGGTTGGCCCCGACGGCGCCCCAGATACGGTCAGTGAAGCTGTAGCGCAGCTCGGGATTGACGAAATAGTCGCCGTTGCTCGCATTGTACGAGGCATACGCCGACAGGCGCAGTGTCTGGTGGAGGAAGAACTGCGTGGCGCGGAAACCCGCCGTGTGGTTCCAGCGCTCGTCTGCCGGGAAACCCGGCGGCAGGGCGGCACGATAGGCGGCGTGATCGCGCATGCGCTCCGCGTAGTACTGGAGGTTGAGCGTGAAGTCTTCCCAGGGCTGCACCTGCCAGGCGGCAAGCAGCCTTGTCTGCGAATTGGGCACGGTGAAATCGCTGCCGGCGCGATCCTCGCGGGAATCGTAGTAAGCCGCTTCCAGGCTCAGCACGCCCTCACCGGCGCGGCCGGACAGGCTCGCGCCATAGACCGAAAGCTCCGGGTAGAAGAACGTGATCTTCGTTGGTGCCGCCAGGCTGTCCGGCCGCATGGACGGCGTGCGATGGAAGCCGCGGTAGATGTACACCGCACCATCCCAGCCAGCGACGTCTCTATACATGCGCAGACCCCACTCACCCTTTCCAGGCTTCTCCGTTTCCCGGTTGGTCAGCGCCGGTATGGGGTCGAACAGATGAAAGCGGCGCGCGTCGGGAACGCGACTCTCGCGAAAGCTTGGCGCCAGCACCAGCTCGAAGGAGGCGAAACCGGGATAGGCGCCGAGCTTCACCGCATCGATGCCGCGTTTCAGGTATTCCAGCGGTCGGCCGGCGAACAGTGCCTCGTGATCCTTGGGGAAGACATCGTTGACGAAGACCAGATCGCCCAGACCCCAGGTGATGACCTGGCGGCCGATGCGCACGTCCCACTTGCCCGCGGCATAGTCGAGATAGGCCTCGCGCAGTTCCGACTGTTCTTGCCTGCCCAGGTGGTCGTAGGCCACGTCCCCCTTCGCCAGCAGGTGCCAAGCGCCTTCCGTGGCATCCACCTGCAGCCGGGCACGCTCCTCCAGCCACTTGTAGTGGCGACCGTCCGGGTTGGCACTGGCCGTGTTGAACGCAGTGTTCTGCTGCAGGAAGCCGGAGAAGGTCAGGTCCGCCGCAACCGGAGCGGCGGCAAACAGAAAGGCCGCCAGCGTCGCCGCCGACATGGCGCGCCGGGGCATCAGTCCACCCACTTGCGTGGCGGCTGGCGCAGAAAACGCTCGGAGAAAAGGCTATCCTCAATGCCCAAGTCATACTCGGCCTTGAGATATGCAACCTCGGTGCGATGCCCGGTCTGAAGGTTCTTCATGGTGCGTTTGACCACCGTGGGCAAGCCCTTGACATCGGCCATCTCATCGGCGCTGAACTCCTTGTAGCGGGCGCCCTTGCGGTCGTACTGCTCTTCCTTCAGCGGCAGGAAACTCGCCTTGTCCACCCAGGTGAGCTTGTGACCGAAGTCCGCGTCGCCCGCCTTGGGCGTGCTCTTCACCACATAGCAGTCGCGGTTGCCCACCTTCTCTTCGCGCTCGATGGCGTGGTTGTCGTCCTCGATATCGCGGCCGGAGACGTCCTCATAGGTGAAATCCGAGCCGACGAAGCTGGAGCGCTTGTCCTGAGCGGCGATGCGCTTGACCATGTTCACCGCGGGAATGAACATCCAGCGGTCGTCGTCCTTCGCCGGATACTTGTAGGTCATGAAGCTCATGTCCTTCACGTCGTTCGGCTTGAAGAAGTACATGAAGTACTTCTGCTCGCCGCCAGGTTCGGCCATGTTCAGGCGTAGCATGGTCAGCTCGCGCACCCGCTCCTGGCCGTCCTTGTTGATCAGCTTCATGAGCACGCGAGCCTTGAAGTCCTTGCCCGGATAGAGGAACGCCGCCTGAGATTTGCGCATCACCTCCTCGCCGCCGAGCGCCCACGCCTGGAGCGGCAGCAGCAATGCAAACAGGGCGATCCATCGTTTAGCTGCGGCATAACGCGCTTCGTTCGATAGCCTTCTCCCAAACTTCGTCTTCATGTCAGTCCCCCTTCATCGTGCCACGGCCACCGCGGCCGCGCGCGCTTGTTCGTCCACCAGCCAGCGCCGCGCCAGCATCACCAGCGCCGGCAGCAGGAGCAGGGTGAGCAGTGCCGAGAGCAGCATCATGGAAACGATGAAGGCGCCCACCGCCACATACGGCGTCAGCGGCGCCGCCATCATCACGGAGAACGCGGCGGCGAACAGCGCCGCATTGCGCAAGATGCCCTTGCCCGGCCGCGCCGCGGTCCATGCCAGCTCTCGCGCTAGATTAGCCGTGCCCGTCTCGGCCAGCCGTTGGCGCAGGCGGCTGACAAAATGGATCGCGAAGTCCACCGCCATCCCGAGGGAGAGCGTGGACAGCACCGAGAGCGGCATGTCGAAGTCCTTGCCGACGAAACCGACTACCCCGTAGATGAACAGGATGGTGAACAGCAGGGGTACATAGGCGACCAGCGCCCATTTCAGCGAGCGGAAATCCAGCGCTAGGATGACGAACACCACCGTCAGGGCGAGGCTGAAGCCCAGCACCAGGTCGCCCAGTACCTCTTCGTTCCATACCAGATTGAAGTAGGCGATGCCGGCCGGCTTGACCGTCACCGGCAGGGGATTGGCCTTGTGATACGCCTCCGCGGCGGCGATCACCTGACGCATGGCATCCGCGTCCCAGGTCTTCATCTGCACCCATAGATTAGCCTTGCCGAAGACCGGATCGACCACGTTGTCCAGGTCGGAGGGCTTGGCCGACATGCTGAACAGGAACAGATACTGGCCGATGGTATCCTGAGTCTCCGGCACGGTGTCGTACTTGGCGTCGTCGTCGTGCAGGACGCGATTGATGCGTTTCACGTAGTCGGCGACGGAGAAGGTCTTGCCCACCACCGGCAGGGTTTCCAGGTGGCGCTGCAGTCCTTCCAGCCAGCGCACCGCCTCGGGCCGCTTCATGAACTCCGCTTCCTTCGACTCGACCACCAGATAACCGAAGGAGGTGCCACCCAGCGCGCGGTTCATGGCCGTGTCGGCGACGCGAATCTCGCTGTCCGCTTTGAACCACGCGACCAGGTTGTTATTCACGTGGATCCTGGTCGTGCCCCAGATGGCGACGGCTACCAGCACGAGGGCGGTCGCCACGGTCAGCCCAGGCCGCGTTGCGCCGAAGGCGCCCAAGCGACCCAGCATTCGCGCCGTGCGGTCCCGGGCAGCATCCTCGGCCGTACCGGAGAGCTTGTCCTCGCGCAGGAAGGTAAGGACCGCCGGGATGAAACTGAAGGAGAGCAGGCGCAGCACGACCGTGCCGAAGGCGATCAGGCCGCCGAACACTTTCACGGGGACGATGTTCATGAATAGCAGCACGGCGAAGCCCGCCGCCGTGGCGAGCGCCGTGTAGCGCACCGGTCGGCTCACCACTGCCATAGTCTCGCGAATCGCCGTCAGCTTGTCGCCGCGCTCCTGGTAGCGAAAATAGAACTCGTTGAAGATGTGGATGCTGTCGGTGGCGATCGCCATGAGGAACACCGGTGCCATGGAGCTCATGATGTGCACCGGAAAGCCGACGCCGATCAGCAGGCCCATGCTCCAGATGATGGCGACCATCGACACGCCCATCATGGCGGCGGAGAGCGCCAGGTTGCGGAACATGAACTGGATGGCGGCGAACATGATGCCGCCGGCGATGGGCGAGAAGATCGCCATCAGCTTGAACATCTCGGCGCCGAAGGTGTCGCGCGCCACCGGGTCGCCGGCGATGTAGTAACGGTCGGATCCCTTCTCCTTCGCCACGATCTCGCGGATCTTTTCTGCGATCTCAGCACCGTTGGCACCTTTCTCCAGCGGCACATAGATGGCGGTGGTCTTGCCGTCCTGGGAAATGATGCGGTCGATGAACAGCGGGTTGCCGAACAGCGCCCGCTTCAACGCCTCCACGTCAGCGTCGGACTTTGGCGCCGCCGGCATCAGCGGCCCCACCTTCAGCGTGCCCGCCTCCGCCGTCACGTTGGTGATGGTGGTGAAGCCGTTGACGTCGCGCGAGGCGACCCCCTGCAGACCGACGATGGCGTCGGTGATGCGGGCGATACGGCCGAGGGTCTCCCGATTGAGCACGCCCGCATCGTTTTCCACGCCCACGACGATGGTGTCCTCATAGAGCGCGAAAGTCTTGTCCACCGCGTCGTTCCACACGCGCACGTCGGAGGTTTCCGGCAGCATGTGTTTCGGATTGGTGTCCGTGCGTATCTTCGGAAACTGGGTAAGGAACAGCAGAGTCAACAACCCCGCCAGTAGCAGCACCAGCTTCGGCCGGCGGATGGAGAATTCGACCAGGGAAATCTTTGTCATCGCGTGCTCGCTCGAATGAAAGTCCCGTCAGCTCACGTCGCTCACGGCGGCAATGAAGGCGCCCGCGCCGGGCAGCAGGGCGCTCAGCGGTTTTTCAAGGGCGCGCGCCAGTTTCCCGCCGTTCGGCAACACGACCGCCGTGAGCACGAGGGGTGCTTTTGCCGCCTGGCCGCCGAATAGTTGCCTTGCCTCGTGTCGCGTGTGCCATCGGGCGCCGCGATACGCGCCGCGACCGCCGTGCCGGCCCCTGGACAGCCAGAGAAGGCTGTGGTGGTTGAGCAGGCCCAGGGCGACGCGACGGCGCGCCACGCGCAACATCTCGGCAAGCGCACCTCGCGCATCTTGCATGAAGCACAGTGCCGCTACGCTCACGACCAGATCGAAACTCTTGTCCGGGAACGGAAGCCGATGGGCGTCCGCGACGAGATACGCGGCGCCGCCGCGACCCGCAGCATGGCGGACGGCGGGCAGATCGATGTCTGCGCCAGCTGCCCAGGCGATGTCTCCGGCTTCTGCAAAACGCCGAGTGAAGTAGCCGGTCCCGCACCCCACATCCAACAAAGTTTCGCCCTCGCGCGTTTCGAGCAGGTCATGGAGCACGCCATATTCGATGCCGCCGATCCAGGCTCCGCGGGATGATTCGTACCAGGCGTCGTACCGTTCCGGCTGCATGACGTCGCTCGAAATCAGAAACGCCGGTAGAGCCAGTACTTCTCATAGAGGATCTTGCCGGCATGCCAGAGGAAGTTCGGCGCATGCATGTCGACTCGTGGCGTCGGCTCGGCGTAGAAGTCGCCCTTGCCGATGCCGGCGCGCCCGCCGCCGGCCTCGATGAAGCACATGCCGTGGCCGTCGAAACGGCGCTCGGCGCCCTTGCCGGTCCAGGCACGGGCAATGTTCTGCGCCACGGTTTCGGCCTGACCGTGGGCGAAAACGCCCGCCTTGGGCAGCGGTCGCCCCATCTTCAGCGGAATGGTGGTCACGTCGCCGATGGCGAATACGTTTTCGTACTGCGTTTGCAGCGTATGGCGATCAACCGGGATCCAGCCCGCCTCGTTGGTGAGCCCCGCCTCGCGCACGACAGCCGGAGCGCGGTGTGGCGGCACGTAGAGCAACAGATCGTATTCGGTGGATGCGCCGCTGGCGAACTCGATGCGGCGCGCGTCAGGGTCAACCGCCTTGACCTGATATTCCGGATGGTAGGCAATGCCGCGCGACTCGATCATGCCGCGCACGGCGGCACCGAGTTCCGGCCCGGCCACCACCATCGGGCGCGGCTCGGCGGCATAAAACTCGATAGTTGTATGGTCGTGCAGGCCACGCTTGCGCAGATGCGAGTCCACCAGCAGCGCGGCCTCGTAAGGCGCGGCCGGGCACTTGTACATCGGCGCTGCGGTCAGCACGACGATGCGGCCGCCGGCAAATCGTGCGAGCGCCTCCCGCACCGCCGAAGCACCTTCCATGGTGTAAAAGTTCAGCCCCGCGGATGCCAAGCCGGGGATGGCTTCCGTCGCATAGTCGGCGCCGAGGGCGATCACCATGGCGTCTGCCGCGATTGTCTGGCCGCCGAAATCCACGACTCGCCGCGTCGGATCGACCCGCGTGACGTTGCCTTGGCGGAATTCCACGCCGCGCCCGGACAAGCGCGCCAGGGAACGCGAGAAATCGGCCGGCTGGCGCTCGCCGACCATCAGCCAGAGGAGCGAAGGGGGGAAATAGTGCTCCGCCACCCTATCCACGGCGATGACGCGGTCGGTTCCGGGCAGCAGCTTGCGCAGCGTCTCGGCCGCCACCAGGCCGCCGAGACCGGCGCCGAGCACGATGGCGGTGCGGCTCACTGGGGTACCTTCCCGCCGTCCTCCGTCCCGAGGAAGGGGGTGACGGAGGCTCGCCGCTGCGCGGCTCCAGGTCGTGGCTGCTGGCCGTACGGGGCACTCATCAGAAGACGAGAACCTTTTCCGCCCACTCGGTCCATTCAGTGAGCAGGTCCATGGTGCCGCGCAGCGCACCCTGCACCAGGTCTTCATTGGCAATGCCGCGCGCGTCCATGCAGGTGCCGCATACCGCGACAGCGCCGTTACGGCGTATCACGGCTCCCAGCATGTCGCCGATGTTGTAATAACCACTCGGCACCTTTTGCCCCCCTTTTGCACAGGAGGCGGCGTCGCCCATGAGGAACACTTTGACCTCGACTTCGCCCGCTTCGAGGAGTTTTCGCGCCAGGCGCAGGGCGTTGTAGCTGCGCTCGGTTCCGTAGGGAGGATCGTTCAGGATGAGGAGAGATCTTCGCATGATGGGTGCCTCCGGCGTTTGCTTGGATATGAAACAATATTCGTACGTTTATTGGAATACTATTCCAATAAACGGGTTGGTGCAAGCTGTGCCGTCTCGTCGAACCCCGAACGCCAGTGATCGCGCGAGCTGCCGAAAAGCGCTATTCGGCCGCTCGCCCCGCCTTCAACTCGCCGAGGTGCCGGCGGACCATCGCCCCGGCGATCGTCGCCCCCTGCCGGTAAACGCCGTCGGCGCCGACGTCCCGGATATCGCGGATCAACTCGCCCAACCAGTCGAGATGGGATGCCAGAAACGCCGCACACGCATCGCCGTCGCCACGACTCAGCAGATGACCCATGTATTCGAGCAGCAGGGCGACATGGTCCGGCATGGACGACAGGGATTCGGGCACTTCGATGCCCTCCGCGCGATAGCGCCGCAGCATATCCACCGCCGGGTCTCCCATCAGATGGCCCTTTTCCCGCGCCATGGGCAAGTCGCAGGCGGGGTCGGCCGTCCAGTTCTTGTAGACGCTCTCGACCGGCACGACATAGGGCGGAAGGGGCCCGCGATACAGCCGGCGGTACTCCCTTTCAAGTTGCCCGAGGACATCGCCATCGGCCGAAAGACCTTCCGCCAAGGCTGAATCCAGCCCCAGCCTGCACAACTGCCCCTTAAAAAAAGCCGTGAGCCGGCCGGTGGCGACGTCCTCCGCGAACCCGGCCGACGGTTCCTTGAAAAACTCGCTCAACTGGGCGTAAAGGCCCGCCCATTCGAGACCGGCCGTTCCGCCGGCACCGGCGGAAACCATCGCCGCCTCGGACACCGGATGGCGGGCGTTCATGCCTTCTTCTGCGCCAGATAGAAGGTGGATGGCCCCGTGCCGGCATCGATGTTCAGGATGCTGCGCCCCTGCGATCGCGCCTGGGCGGCCAGGGCGTCCGCCTTGCCGAAGCTGAGCGCGTGGCCCACGCATTTCGACACGCAGGCAGGGATCTCGCCCCTGTCGAGGCGGTGTGCGCAGTAGGTGCACTTGTCCGCGACCCTCCGCTCCGCATCGAAATTCATGGCGCCGTACGGGCAGGCGAACGAACAGAAGCGGCAGCCGATGCACTTGCTTTCGTCGATCAGGACGACGCCGTCATCGGCGCGCTTGAATATGGCGCCGGTCGGACACGCCTGCTTGCAGGCCGGCTTTTCGCAGTGCATGCACGGCATCGACATGAAGGCCAGCCGGCTGCCCTCCCTGGGGTCAAAACGAACCACCCGGTTCCTGACCTTCGTCGCTCCGTTCTCCGTCTTGCAGGAGATCTCACAGGACCTGCAACCGATGCAGCGCTCCAGATCCACCATGATGGCATATTGGCTCATCTTCGTTCCTTTCTCAGGCCTTGACCACTCTGCAGACCAGCCCCTTGTAGTTGACCTGGTCGGAGATCGGACAGCGCTTGTCCTTGTCGACGATGTAGTTGAGGGACTTCCATTGCGCGTACGGCTGGTGCGACGAATAGGAGTTGGGCACGAACACCGTGTCCTTGCGGATGCCTTCGTACACCCAGGCCTTGGCCAGCACGTGGCCCTTGACGCCTTCCACGCGTACCGTGTCGCCGCTGACCACGCCGATCGTGGCCGCCTTTTCGGGATGGATCAGGCAGAACTGGTCGGGCGCATGATCGTTCAGCATCTTGATCCAGTGGCTGCCTTCGCCGAAATGCGAGGCGTTCGGCCGCCCCGATGTCAGGTACAGGTCGAAGCCGGACAGTTCGGGCCCGGCCGGCCGCTTGATCCTCACGCGCAAGGCGCGCATGTTGCCGACGGCGACGATGCCCTTCATCTGCGAGGCGACGCCTTCCGAACTGTCGTTATCGACATATTCGAGATAGGGCAGGCCGTCCTTCATGCCGATCTCGGGATCGACGAAAAACTCCGGCAGCGGACTCAGGCCCTGGGCCCGGTACGCCTTCTCGAGTTCCTCCGTCCAGATCTCGATCTTGCCCGAGGGCCGCGGGAACTGCCCCTTCTTGCCCGGCACGCCGTGCTGCTCGGTGTAGAGCGTCCCGACCTCGGGCGCGTCCGGCGCCGGCAGCGGCCCGCGCAGCGCGGCATCCTTCTTCGCCGCGAAGCGTTCCGGGGAGAAGCCGGTCTTCTTGGCCATCTCCCGCTGCAGCACGACCGGATCCTTGTAGGCATCCTTGAAGATGTCGCCCCAGCCCATCTTCTTGCCGAGTTCGATGAAGATCCAGCGCTCCGGCCAGGCCTGGTTCAACGGCTTGATCATCTGCGGCACGAAGATGTTGCGGCGCTCGTCGGACACCGGGCACACGCCTCCCGACTCCGCCCAGGGTGACACTGGCAGGATGTAGTCGAAGTACAGCGTCTCGATGCTCGGGAACATGCTGTAGAAAACCGACACGTCGAGGTTGTCGAGCGCCGTCTCAACGCGCCCGATATCGCCCCACTGCATGAGCGGGCTGCAGGTGGCGATGAATGCCTTGAGCGGGTAGGGCTTGCCGGTGATCATCGGCTCCACCCAGGCGATCGGGGAGCGGCCGAGGCGCTGCCGCTTCGGCTTCACCTCCCGGTCCGCCGGCACGGAAATGCTGCCCATCGGCGTGGCGCCGGTGTTGCCGCAGCCATAGCCCATGGAAGGCTTGCCGAAGTGGCCGGTAATCGCCGCAAGGGTGAAGAAGGCGCGATGCGTGTGGTGCCCGTTGGTATGGTGGCTGAGGCCGGCGTTGGCCATGATGATGGCCTTCTCGGTGCGGGCGTACTCCTCGGCCAGCGACTCGATGGTCGCCGCCGGGATGCCGGTCACCTTCTCGGCCCAGGCCGGCGTGTACTGCTTCTCCGCCAGATGGGCCTTGAGCTGATCGAAGCCCAGCACCTTCTTCTCGATGAAATCCTTGTTGTGCAGGTCCTTCGCGATGATGTGCGACATCATTGCCAGCGCCAGCGCCATGTCGGTGGACGGCTTCACCGGCAGCCACAGGTCGGCCCGGCCGGCCGTCTCGGACATGCGCGGGTCGACCACGATCATCTTCGCCTTGCCTGCCGCGCGCCGGTCATTGACCTTGCCGAAGGCGACGGGCTTGCAGGCGGCCATGTTGCTGCCGATGAACATGTACCAGTCCGCCCCGCCGAAATCGTCGCGCGTGTAGGTCCAGGGCGGATTGTTGTGGCCGAGGATGGAGTTCGATGCACTGGTGCCGGCGAGGTTGCAGAACGGCCCGGTGCCCTCGCGGTGCGGCGTGCCGTAGAGCTTCTCGAACGTGCCGGTCAGGCCCGCCCGCGCCTGGGATTCGCTGCGGCCGGCGACCCACCAGGCGAGCGCTTCCGGTCCATGCTTGTCGCGCACCGCCTTCAGCTTGTCGGCGATTTCGGTCAGCGCCTGGTCCCAGCTTATCTCCTGGTAGGACTCGGGTTTGCCGCGCGGCCCCACGCGCTTCAGCGGCGCCTTGAGCCGGTACTTGTTGTAGAGCATGCCCACACTGGCCTGCCCCTTCGGACAGAGCCGGCCTTCCGTCACCGGATCCTCGGGATTGCCAAAGACATTCACGATGCGGCCATCGCGCACATGCACCTTCATGCTGCAGGTGCTCTGGCACCACTGGCAGCCGGCCGTGTACACCTGTTCGGGCAGGGGCGCGGCGCCGGCGTCGCCGAAGCGGCCGGCAGCCGGGGCTGCCTGGGCGGCGCCGGAGAGCGGCAGCCCGGCAAGGGCCGCCGAGGCGCCGGTCACCTTAAGAAAGGTCCTTCGCGTCAGTTCCAGGTCACTCATGATTTTCTCCTTGATAATCCTTTGCCCTCGGATCCATGCACGATGTCTCGCCAAAATGCATTTCTTCATACATGACCGATCAGCCGAAACGCACTGCCCTTCCTGGCGATAATTCGTTCTGCGACGAGTTCGGTCAGCGCGCACGAGAGGGTTTCCGCAGCAATGCCGAGATGTACGGCCCAGTCGTGCAGGGAACCGTCGAGATGCACAGATCCTTCGATAGTCTCACCCTCGGTGACGAGGTAACGCACGATGCGATCCCGCGCTTTCGGCAGCGCCAGCCTTTCCACTCAGCGCCGCAGCCGGCGCGCCGTCTCGGCGGACTCCAATTCCCAGGCTGCGGCGAAATTCGGATCGCGCCGCAGTTCGACGTCGAACTGGCGCGCCGAAACGGGCCAGCAGCAAAGAGGGCGACTCGGCCAGGGCACTGCTCTCATGGCGTCCATCATAGGGCTTGAGCAGCCAGTCACCCGTCAGCGCATGCTGCAGGGTGGCCGCCGTGCCGTCGGGACCGACCCCGTCCAAACGCACGGCACCGCGCACGATGCGATAGCAGGCCGAGGCGGCGGTGCCCTGGGGAAACAGACGGCCGCCTTCGGCAAGCTCGATCAGTCTCGATGCCTCGCGCAGGCAAACGGTAAAGCAGGCCGGCACACCGATTCGCGGCCGCTCCCCGGCCCCGATCGCTTGATGCGGTGCCACCGGGCTATCCCCGCGCATGGCCGTCGAACCGTGCATTTCGCACCTACTCGGGCAGTTCCTTGGCGTTCTTCTGGAACTCGGCGCGCACCGCCGGCACCGGATCGCCGTCGAAGACCCCTTTCAACTTGTAGTGCTCGTGCAGCGCCTTGGTGCGCACCGCCTTGTCGTACTCGAACTTGTACTTGGCGTCGACCTCGGGCGTGAAAGGCGTGAAGGGCGGCTTGGCACCCTTGTGCGGGGATCCCTTGTAGCTGAGATGGCAGGTGGCGCAGGCCTTTTCGTAGTCGAAACTCTGTCCCGCCGCGACCAGCGCTTTGCGCGGTGTCGCCTGTCCCTCCTTCTTGTGTTTCTTCTCCGCCTTGCCGTGCTCGTCTCGGTAGCCGCCGCCCGGGCCGTGGCAGGACTCGCAGCCGACCGAACCAAGCTGCTTCTGTCCGCCGACATCGCCGCCAACGGCGAAACCGCCGGCCTGGCCGAAGCCCGTGCTGTGGCAGCCAACGCAGTCCTTGTCGTTCGTGTAATCCTTGGCTGGATCGAGCTTGGCCTTCTTCTTTTCTTCGGCCTTGGCATTGGCTTTCAGCGATTCGAAGGCCTTGGCGTGCGCCGTTTCCGCCCAGGATTCGCCCTGCACGTCATGACACTTGGTGCAGGTCCTTACGCCGACGTAGCCGCCGGCGGCGTAGCTCGCCGGCGCGGCGATCAGCATGGCCGCAGCTGCGGCGGCATTCAATAACAGACGATTCATGTTTGGCTTCTCCTTGTTAGGAACATCGGTCAGCAGCCGCAATCCGCCTCGACCGAAATGCCGGTCTGCGATGTGGCCTTCTGGCCGTTCTCGTCCTCCACCCGCAGGATGACGACATAGAGGCCCTGGGTGAAGGTGTGCTCGACATCGCTCCCTTCGGCCGTCGAGCCGTCGCCGAACTCCCAGCCGTAGGACTTGATCTTGCCGCTGCCGCCGGCCGTCAGCGCCTTGAAGTTCACCTTGTAGGGCGCACTGCCGCGGCGATTGGCGACGCCGCCGATCTTGGCGATCAGCTTGCCGCCGGGCGCTGCCAGTTCCGCTTCGCGCAGGCTGCCGCCCATGTCTTTCGAAACCTTGGCCAGCGACTGCTTGAGTTTGTCGTCCATTTCCTTCAGGTCGTCGGCGGTCAGCTTGGCCCCCTCGGTGAGCGTGCCCTGGCGCCCGGTGTCGATGCGCACGCGTGCCGTTCCGTAGTCGGTGACCAGCCGCCCGTGCAGTGACCAAGCGGTAAAGCCTTTCTTTTCGGGATCGAAAACGGCGGCGAACTCCGCACCCTGCGTGCGCAGTTCGAACGCGCCCATCTGCAGCTTGAACTCGGTGAACATGTGGTCGGGCACCTGCGCCTTGACGAACAGGCGGCCCCGGTTCAGGCCGAGGACCGTCTTCTCCATGCGCTTTTCCAGGTCGTAGCCGACGCCCGCCAGGGCTACCTCTGTGTTCGGGTACAGCTTCGCCATGCTGCCGTTCGACCACATCAGGAGCGCCGCCGACTTGTCGCGTGCGGCCAGGCTGTCGCCGCGCTCGAGCACATCGCCTTCCTTGACGGCCTTCCACGCCTGCGTGCCGCTCTTGCGGATCTCGACTGTGCCGTCGGCCTGGGTGACGCGGATGCTGGACTCCTCCTGCGCCCAGGCGGCGAGGCTGCATAGCGCAAGCAGGATGGCGGCGAAGGCGCTTTTCATTTCATTCTCCATTGGACAGGGTTAGAACTTGACCTCGGCGCCGAGCACGACCTCCCAGGCGCTCTTCGCGCTGCGGCCGTCAGGCCGCTCGTAGACCTCGCCGGGACGGAAATAGCCGAGCGAGACGAAACCCTCGACGAACTTGTAGAGCGGATAGCTGACGTCGAGATCGAATTCCCAGCCGACGTCGCGCGTGCGCGCGCTGGAGGTGGCCGCGCCGCGGCTCCAGTCGAACACCGGGCCCCGCCCCACGAATACCGGCTTGGTGGTCCACATCCGCGCTACGGCCGGCACAAGCTTCAGGCCCTTGACCGGTTCGAAGGACAGGTCGGCGCGCAGGTAGGTGATGTTGGAGAGGTTGCTGTCCCAGAAATAGTAGCCGGCGCGGATGTCCTCGCTGTAGATGTTGCCGAACTTGTTGCGCTCCCGGCACATGAACAGACCGTTGAAGTTGCGCATCGTGCCGCTCGCCGTACTGTCCGTGCCGTTGCCGGAGCCGCGGCCGAAGCGCAGGCCGAGCGTCGTGTTACCGAGCGCCGCGACCTTGCCGAGATCCCGCTGCGCCTTCACCTGCAATGCGTTGGCGCGCAACTTGCGCGTCGTCGTGTAGTCGCCGGTCAGCAGGACCGCCTCGGCATCGAGCTTCCACTTGCCCACCTCGGCGCTGGCGTTGAGGCCCGTCCACATCGGGCGGAAGCCACCATCGCGCGGCAAGGTGGCGGCATTGAAATCCTTGTCCAGGTTCAGGTCGGCGTCACCGAAATTCCCGTGGTCGGATACCTTCAGCAGGTAGGGCTTGAAGCGCAGGCCTTGCGCAGGCCGAATGTCGAGGTCGAGGTACCAGGCGCCGAGCTTGTTGGAGGCGCCGAAAACCGCCTGGCGGTCGCCCGCCGGAGGTCCGCCCGAAGCGATGAAGTCGGCGTAGCTGTTCCAGCCGCCCGCCACTGCCATGTAGCCGGCGGACAGCGTGGTGTTGCCCCATGACAGCTGACCGAAGGGGTACTGGATGCGGATGCCGTCCATTGGCCCCTCGAGCGTGATGTTCTGGCCGACGTCCCAGTTCTGCCGACCGGCGCGCAATACGAACGCGCCGTTGTATTCAACGAAGAGCTCGCGAACGAGCTGCGAGTTGACCGTGAAAAACTGACCCCAGCGCTCCAGCGTGCCTTCGCTGTCCTCCTTCCAGTCGAAGACGAAATTGCCCTTGTCGAGCACCAGCCGGGCCAGCAGTGCCTCATAGGAAGCGTCGATCTGGAAAGAAAATCGCTGGTCGAAGAAGGTGGCGTTGTCGTACCTCCAATTCTGCAGCGGGTTGCCCAGGTCGAAATTGTTGCGCGAGTTGAGCTGCGCCTTGTACTTGCCCGAGAACTCGAAGTGTGGACGGCTTTTGCGCTCTTCCTCGGCCTTGGCGGATTCGGCCGTCGTCTTGCGTATCTGCGTTTCCAGCACCAGCAGACGGCGGCGGGCGTCCTCGTCGCGCCCTTTCGCCTTGCGTTCGACTTCCGGCTCGTCCCATTCCCCGCCACCGCCACCACTCTTCGCGACTGCAGCGGCGGGTGCGGGCTTCGCTTCCCGCTTGGCCAGTTCGGACTTGAGTTGCTCGGTCTCGCTCCTGTATTGCGCGACCTGGTTCTCCAGCTCCTGCAGGCGGCGCAGGATCTCGCGTTCCGCGTTCTGCGTCTTCTTCGCCGGGGGCTGTGACAAGGCCGGCGCCACGCCGAAGACCAGGGCAAGCGCAGAACAGGCCGCAAGGCGCTTCATTTCAGCAACTCACTTGCGCGCCTCCGGCGCGCCGTAGAAGGTCTTGATCTTGCTGTCCTGGCCGTGGCATTCGAGGCAGACCAGGCGCTTGAGCGTCGGCTTGAAGGTGTAAGGGTCGGCCAGGCGCAGCGTCTCGATCTGCAGGTACTGCGCGCCCTGGCCCGGCCGCACGACGGTTTTCTTCCAGTAGCTCTCCGGCGCCAGCATGACGTTCGGGTGATAGACGTCGCCCTTGACGAACCAGCCTTCCTTCTTCTTCGCCTTGGTCTCGGAGGGCTGCACCATCTCGTGGCAAGTCAGGCAGTCGCGGTTTTCGCCCTTGTAGGCGGTCTTTTTCGACTCGAGATGCAGGCGGTGCAGATTGGGCACGTTCTTGCGCGCCGTCGTCACATCCATGATCTCCTTGTGGCAGTCTAGGCACAACTCGTTCTTGGCCTTGAAGTCCGGCACCTTGCCCGTGGCCTGCTTGGGCACGGCCTTGGGCGGCCAGTCGATCGGCTCCTGGCTGGCCAGGGTCAGGTTCGCCGTTGCGGCCAGGGCCAGGGTTGCTGCGGCTACGATTGCGTTTCGCATGTCAGCCTCCGTTCGGAGAGAGTGTTCGATTCGGGCACGTGGCGGCGCTCGGATTCGAGGAACTCGAGCGTCAGGCAGGCGAGCGCCCGGTACAGGTCGAGCCCGGTTTCCTCGAGCACCTTCTCGCAGAGCGTGCGCTGCCAGGGCAACAGGTGGTTGTGGAGAAACTCGCTCTGGAACGCCAGACACTTGTTCAGGCCTTCCTCGTTGTCGGACTGCCAGAACTGGGCTTCCAGATCGCAGAGGAATCGCATGAACGCCAGCTCGACGCCGATGTGGTCCGCCAGTTCCAGGCATTCCTTCGTGAATTGCGCCGCCGCGCTGTCATAGAAACGCTGCACGGCAACGGTGACATGGCCGCCGATGCGGCGGTTCTCGTCGAGGTAATTCGATTCGTGCGGCACGACGCCCGAGGGCAGGACGAACAGCCGTGTATGCTCGGCGACGATGTCGGTTTCCGGCACATCGGCGGCAAAGGCATCCGTCAGGGCGTTGGCGGCAGCAGCTAGCGCGCTGTTACCTTCCTGCCTGAGGCCGCCGGCGCGGATCAGCGCCGTCAGTTCGGTCGAGGGGGGCGCCGAGTACAGCGCCGCCAGGATGGCGTAGGTCTGGGCGCGTCCGGCGGCAATGTCGCGCATTTCACTCTGATCGGTCACGCTGGAATCCTCCGGCAAAGAAACGGTAGGCGATGGCATCGCGGCGGTCGCCGCTCAGCCTGCACGTCGGGCAGAACGCGTCGATCTCGCTCAGGAAACGCTCCCCGCAGGCACGGCAGGTGCGCACCGTGGACTCGATCAGGGGTTCGCTGCGGCGCTCGAACAGCCGCGAAAGATCGAAGTTCTCGCGAATATGCAGTGCCTGGTGATAGCAGGCAGCGACACAGACGCCGCAGCCGGTGCATTGCGCGGCTTCGAACTCAAGCCGGTAGCGCGTGCCCTCGTCGACGTGCCGCAGCGCGCCCACCGGGCACAGCGTCTCGCACACATTGCAGGCGACGCAGCGCTCGTCGGCCTCGACCTGCGCCAGCGGCAGCCCGGCAACGGCAACCACCTTCGCCGCCGGTTTGGCGCCGGGCAGCGCGTCGAGCACTTTTAGCAACTCGACCCGCCTGGGGCTTTCCAGATGCCGCTGCACGGCTTCCCGGAACGGCGGCGGCGCCTCGCCGGGCGCCTCGACGTCGGGCGCGGATGCCGCACCCCCCGTCGACTTCCAGCGTTCGGCCGCGGCACGGAACAAGCCCCTGCGGCCACGGCGCACAGGCGAAGGCGCCTCTTCGGCTTTCCCCGCCGGAAGCGCGACCGCCCGAATCCGCCCGGTACCCAGCCCGGCCGCCTCGCACAGCGCTTCGGACAGCGCGAGCACCTTGCGCCATTGCGGCGCCGCCTTTTTGAAGCCGCAGGCGGCACAGTCCGGCGCCGCCAGTTCGACACGCTCGGCGCCGCCGAGCAAGGGCTCCAGCAGCAACGCCTCGTTCAGGCGCGACAGGCAAGGCACGGAAAGATCCACCCGACCCTGCCCGCGGTCGCAGCCGATGCGGAATACGCTACCCGCCCGCAGCCGTTCGCGCAGACGCTGCGCGAGACGGACATCGTCGTCGAGCAGGCCGATGGCGCCGTTCGGACAGGCCGAGGCGCAGGCGCCGCAGCCGACGCAGGTGGCGGAGATTTCCGCGCCGCCCTTGCCCAGCCGCACTGCGCCGGGCACCGGACAGACCACCGCGCACGCCGCGCAATCCGACTTGCTGCAGCGATAGCGCGAACACAGCGTATCGGTCACGCGCGCCGCCGCTTGCGGCAGGATTTCCACGGGCAGGTTCATGGTTTCACCTGACGATGCTGCGCCTTACTTGGTGTACTGCATGCTGGGCCTGGTGTCGGCCCCGACGACCGCGATGTTGACGCTACGTGCGCGCTTCTCGCGCATCAGGTCCGTCAACTCGTTTAGCTCGCCGAAGAATCGCACCTTGGCCGGGCAGGTCGTCACGCAGGCCGGCAACTGGCCCTTATCGATGCGGTGGACGCAGAGCGTGCATTTCTCCATGACCTTTGCCTGCGCGTTGAACTGCGGCGCGCCGTAGGGGCAGGCCCATGCGCAGTAGCGGCAGCCGATGCACTTGTCCTTGTTGATGAGGACGATGCCGTCTTCCTTGCGCTTGGTGATTGCGCCCACCGGGCAGGCCGCCTGGCAGGCAGGCAGGCCGCAGTGCATGCAGGGCATGGGCACGAAAGTGACGCCGACGCTGGGCGTCTTGCTGGCGTCGCGGAAGTCGCCTTCCTCGATCTCGATGACGCGGTTGTAGTTGACGCCGACCGGGGTGTTGTTCTCGGCCTTGCAGGCGACGGTGCAGGCGTTGCAGCCGATGCAGTGCTCGAGGTCGACCCACAGCGTGTATTGCTTCGGGCCCTGTTTCGCGAAGGAGCGATCGACGACTTCGCGGGGCAGTACGGGATTGTACTCAGCCATTACGGTCTCCTTAGATTTTTTCCACGCGCAGCGGGGTACCGTAGCTCTGGGTGCCGCCGGCCACCGGATCGATGAGGATGCGGTCGCCCAGCACCGGGTCGGCCATGTAGAGCGGATTCACGCTGAAGCCGGCACCGATGCGCTTGTCGAAGTACTGCGGCTTGCCGTCGGCCGCCCAGGCCTTGCCGCCGGCGCCCCAGCGCCCGTAGGAGTTGCTGACCGAGAAGACGCCCGGCCGGATGCGGCTGGTGACCCGCACCTGCATCTTGTACCAGCCGTCGCCCATCGAGGTCTCGACGAAGGGGATGTGCCGGCTGGAGGGCGACTTGACCTTGACCCAGTCGCCGCTCACCACGCCCAGCTTCTGCGCGTCAGCCGGATTGATCTCGGCGAAGTTCTGCGGCTTGATTTCCGCCAGCCACAGGTTGTTCATGGTGCGCGTCTGGGTATGCCAGGCGTCCTTGTGGGTATGCAGCTGGAGCGGATATTCCTTCCAGATGGCCGGATCGATCTCCTTCTCGGTGCAGTCGACGATGAAGCGGTACTGCGGCAGGCCGTCGTAGTACTTGCCGGTCATGCTGTTCTTGTTCGCTGCCACGTTCGCGGCGTAGGCGTAGAGCCCGCGCACTTGGCGTCCGCCGGGGAAGCGCGTGTAGTCGCCGTCGTACTGCTTGGCCGGGTTCTCGTACTTGCCGCCGAGCTTGACCAGGCGGCTGTCCGGATCCAGCCCCGGCTCGCCCTTGAAGTCGCCGTTCTTGTAGAACTCGTTCCAGAACTGCCAGGAGTTCATCAGATCCTTGCCCGGCCCGCCACCGTCCTTGCCGAAGCCGGGACAGCCGCAGCGGATGGCGAGCTGGATCAGGGTGTCGTCGGCCGTCTGCACGTCGGGATGGACGCCGCGATAGTCCTTGGTCTTCGGATCGATGGTGCCGACGACCGGCTGGCGCAGCGCCTGCACCTGGGTCTTCACCGGCGGATAGGTCTTGAAGCCGCCGAAACGCTCGAGGTACTCGGTGTCCGGCAGGACGTAGTCGCACAGCAGGGTCGTCTCGCCCATGTAGGCATCGATGCTGAAGGTGAGCGGCATGGCCTTCAGGTCGAGCAGCGCCTCGGTGACGGTCCAGTTGAGCGGCTGGGTGTAGGCCGGATCGTTGTAGTAGTTCAGATAGGCCTTGTTCTTGTAGGGATAGCCCTTCCTGACCGAGGCGAAGAATTCGGTCGTCACGGTGCGGACCGCCAGGGGATAGAAGGGCCGGCTCGACGTCGCCTTCTTGCCCTGGTACTTGGCCTTGTGGCGGTCCACCGGCACGCCCTTGTTATCGCGTTTCGGCCCGCCGACCGATCCGCTGTAGGCCTTGTGGCCGGGGATGTAGCCGCCCTTGCGGTCGATGTTGTCGAGCATCATGTTCAGGGTGATGAGGGCCTGGCCGTTCCACCAGCCGTTGGACTGCTGGACCGGGCCGCGGAACATCTCGATTACCGGGCGCTTGGCGGCGGAGAACTCCTTCGCCAGGCGGGCGATGGTGCCGGCCGGAATGTCGCAGAATTTCTCGCATTCCTCGATGGTCTTCTCCTGCGCGCGCTCGCGCAGCATGCGGAACACTGTCTTGTATTTCACGCCGCCGATATCGACCTCGGCATCCAGGTCCGCCGCGCCTTCGACCTCATGGAACAGCGTCGGCTTGCCGCCGACCAGCACCACGTAGTCGGCCTGGCCGAGACCTGCGTCCTTGCCGGTCAGGTAGAGCTTCGGCTCCTTGGTTCGCACCAGATAGGTCATGTCGGTCCAGTTGCGCCGGCCGGTCATCTTCGCCGCCTGTTGGTTGGGCAGCGTGAGGAAGTCGGTCTTGTAGGCCTTGTTGTCGATCATCCAGCGCAGCATGCCGAGCAGGAAGAAGGCGTCGGTCGAGGGTTTGAGCGGAATCCACTCGCCCCTGCCGGACTGCAGCGCCTTGGCCGCCGCCGGGGAAAGCCAGGGATCGACGATGACGTGCTTGAACTGCTTGGCGTCCGGCCCGGTGCGCTTGGCCAGCTTCTGCAGGTAGCGCGCGCGGGTCTGGCCGGGATAGTCGGCGTGGGTGATGTTCGATCCGACGCTGATGAGGTAGGTGCAGTACTCGTAATCGGCGTAGGCGCCGATCTCGTAGGGCGGCACGTTCATAACGTGCTCGACCACGTTGTAGAAGGTGCCCGCGCAGCGGTCGCAATGGTTGAGCATGTTGGGCGAGCCGCAGGATTCCTTGACGAAGCGCGGTGTCAGCGGCGACTGCTCGTTGCGCCCGTGCGCCCAGACGAACTGGTTGCGTTTCGGGCCCCAGCCTTCCGGCGGCGCCTCGTCCATGTAATCCGAATCCTCGGGGCCGATGGGCTTGTCATTGTTGAGGATGGACTTGAGCCCCTCGACCTGACGTGCTTCCTCCCCCGGAACGTCCTTGAACAGCAGCCCGCCTTCGGTGATTTCGGTCAGCGCCTGTTCCCAGGAAATGGTCTTCCACTTGCCCGAGCCGCGCGGGCCGACGCGCTTCAGCGGGTGCTTCAGCCGCGCCGGGCTGTACAGCGCGTAGATGCCGGCCTGGCCCTTGGCGCACAGCGTGCCGACGTCCTTGCCGCCCAACCCGCCGTCGAGGTCGCTCTCCTCGACGATGTCGCCCTTGGCCACGTAGTCGTAGCAGTTCGGGTGGTAGGGGTTGCCGTCGATCTTGACCAGCTCGCCGTTGACGATGGTGCATTGGATGCCGCAGCCGCTGTGGCACATCAGGCAGACGCTGCGCACGATCTTGGCGTCGGCGCCGACCTTGTCCGGCTGCGAGCCGGCCTTGCCGACCTGGGCCAGCCATTCCTGCGCATTGGCCGGATGGATCTGCGTCAGCAGCGCCGTCGTCCCGGTAACCTTGAGGAAATCCCGCCGGGTCAGGTGATTGTCGAGCAGTTTCATACGTTCATCCTCCTCAGATTCATTTGGTTCGGAAGCGGCTTGCTGGCGATGCAACACGAGGCGTTACCAGCCGGTAACCGCGAATCTATCGGCTCATTCATATGTTCAATACTTGTGTCGACAGGTCCGCGTGCGAGCCTGCGGCGCGCACATGACAACGCAGGATCTAATCGAGAGTGGTTCATTTGCAATCGAATCGGCTGTTGTGCTATGGCACAGAGCTTGCGCAAACACAGATAAAAGACGGCAATCTGGATAGCGGCTCTCCAATTTCTGCATTGCACAAAATGGACCAGACTGCCGTTTGGCTGTGCTAGCACTTTGAATGGATTGATAAACGTCAAACGTCGGAATGGGAGACGGCGGTACCTTGGGCGGTAATATTGGTAGAAGGTCACCTCTCGGATTACTGGTCCGTAACGGTTATGCAGAGCGGAAGTGTTTTGGTTTCCATTTCGTAACACCCACTTTATGAACAATCCATTTTTCGTGATTCTGTTTGTGATGTTGCTAGTGAGCGGTACGTCGTTTGCAGGTGATGCACAAGCAGACAAGCCGTTGCGAATCGGCTTGACGCCGACTTTCCCGCACGACCAGTACCGGCCGCTCGAAAAATGGCGCCTTTACATGGAGCGGAAACTAGGGCGCTCCGTGGAGTTTGTTCGGCGCGACCGCTACATCGAGACCATGGACATGTTGCGGTTGAGAAAGCTCGACTTCGCCTGGATTTGCGACTATCCCTACGTGTATTTCAGGAAGCAGGTCCGGCTTCTGGCAGTGCCAGTTCATAAGGGACGCCCGTATTACCAGTCCTATCTCATCGTCCCGGCGACGGATACCTCCACAACCTCATATTCCCAGCTCAAGGATAAGGTGTTCGCCTACACCGACCCTTATTCGAATACCGGCTACCTGACGCCGCGCTACCAATTACAACTGGCCGGCGAAGATCCCGCGCATTATTTCCGCAAGACCTTTTTCGCCTGGTCGCACCGGCGCGTCATCGAGGCCGTCGCCACCGGCCTCGCCGACGGCGGCGCTGTGAGCAGCCACGTGTGGGACACCTTGTCCATCGGCAGGCCAGAGCTCACTTCGGCCATCCGCGTCGTCGGAAAATCCCAGGAATACGGTTTCGCGCCCTTCGTTGCGCAGACCTCCGTGGATGACGAGGACTTCCGGGCGCTGCAAAAACTGCTTCTGGACATGCAAACCGACGAGGAGGGCCGGGAAATGCTCCGGCTGCTCAACCTGGACGGTTTCATTGCCGGCGACACCAAGTTGTTCGAACGCACCGAGCGGTTGATACGCAGCGTCGGCGAGCAATGAACGTCCTGTTCAACCTCAGTTTCCGTTATAAGATTCCCCTTTGGGGCAGTCTGTTGATCGTGACGGCGATACTGGCGGTATCGACCACGCTGATTGCGCAGGCCTACGAGGATCTCGAACAGGACCTGCTGGGCAGTTCGGCGGGACTCGGGAGGACCCTGGCCAAGACGCTCTTTTCGGCCATGCTGCAGGAGGAGGTGTGGCAGGCCTTCGAAATCATTCGGGCGCCGCTGCACGGCGAAGCGGGCGACAATCCGATCCGGCCGGAGATGATCCTGGCGCTGGACAGGCAGCAACAGGTGTTCGCCTCCAGCCATCCCAAGACCGTTCCCATGCTAGCCGAGCTGCGCAGCCTGGGCGAGGATCAGCGGCGGCTCGCGGAACGCATCGCGACCCATCCCGAACCCGAAGCGCCGATCATCGATCTTTCCGGCGCACAGCGCATTTATGTTGCGATTCCGATCGCCGAGGAAGGCGCGCGCCTCGGCACGCTGGTGATCGTCCATTCCAAGGATGTCTTTCTAATGCGCTTCGGCAGCGTCGCCTGGCGCAGCGCCGGCATCGGCCTTCTGGTGCTGGCGGTGCTGCTGCCGATCAACTGGTACTGGGGGCAGCGCACCTCCGTGCCTCTGCTCGCGCTGGCGCGCAGCGCAAGCGACGTGACGCATGGCACGCTGCGCGAGCCACCACGCGGAACCTACACATATCAGGACGAACTCGGTCAGCTGTTCGAGAATTTCGGCGTGATGGTCCGCTCCCTGCGCGAGAAAGCCGAGTTGGAACAGGAAATGGTCCGTTCCGAGCGGCTTGCGGCGGTCGGCCGGCTGTCCGCCGGACTGGCCCACGAAATCAACAACCCCCTCGGCGGCATGCTGGTGGCCCTGGACAACTTCAAGCGCCGCGCGGGCAACGACGAGCGTACCCTGAAAACCGTAGCGATGATCGAACGCGGCTTGGCACAGATCCGCGACACAGTCAGCGCGATGATGGTGGAGGCCAAGGTCAAAAGCCGGGATTTCGTGCCGCACGACGTAGAGGACGTTCAGTTGCTGCTTTCGGGCGAGGCGCACAAACGCTCGGTGAGTGTGCGCGTCGAACATAACATCGCGCAGCCCCTGGCGTTGCCGGCGACGCTCGTGCGCCAGGTTCTGATGAATATGCTGCTCAACGGCGTGCAGGCGTCGGAACCGTCCGGCGTTGTCCATTGCCGCCTCGACTACGGTCACGAACGCCTTACGATCGAGACGGAAAATACTGGTCGCCGCATCCCGCCCGAGGTATTGACCCATCTGTTCGAGCCTTTCGTCAGCGGCAACGACGCCGGGCATGGTTTGGGCCTCTGGGTTACATACCAGATCGTTTCGCAATTGGGCGGCCAGATCGGTGCGGACTGCAACGATGGCACGACGCGATTCCGCGTCGAATTGCCCGCTGGAGTTGCCACATGAGTACCGAACCGTTACGCGTCTGCCTGATCGAGGACGACGAGTTGATGGGCGAAGCCCTGGGCGACCGCTTCGAGATGGAGGGCTTCGAATACGACTGGCACAAGCTCGGGCGCGACGCGCTGCTGGCCCTGCAACGCAAGCGCTACTGCGTCGTGGTCAGCGACATCCACCTGCCGGATCTGAGCGGCGAAGAAGTCTTTGTCCAATTGCGCCAAGCCCGCAGCGATGCGCCCCCCTTCCTGTTCATCACGGGCTACGGCGCCATCGACCAGGCAGTCCGGCTTTTGAAGTTGGGCGCCGCCGATTATCTGACCAAGCCGCTCGACGTCAATGCCTTGATGCAGCGCATACGCCAGCTCGGTACCCCGATCGAGAGTATTCCCGCGGACGGTTTTCAACTGGGCGTCTCGCCGGCCATGCGCCGGATCGGGCAGGTGCTTGCGCGTCTGGCGGCCTCGGATGGCACAGTCCTGCTCACCGGCGAATCGGGTGTGGGCAAGGAGCAGGTCGCGCGCCAACTTCATTTGCTCGGCGAGAACGGCCAATCCCGACCGTTCGTGGCGGTCAACTGCGCGGCGATCCCCGAGGCGCTACTCGAAGCGGAATTGTTCGGCTTCGAAAAAGGCGCGTTCACGGGTGCGTCCCGGGAGCGCCGCGGGTACTTCGAGCAGGCCGACGGCGGCACGCTGTTTCTGGACGAAGTCGGCGACATGCCGCTCGTCATGCAGGCCAAGCTCTTGCGCGCCATTCAGGAACGCACGGTGACACGCGTCGGGGGCGAAACCCCGGTACATGTTGACGTCCGCCTGATCTGCGCTACCCACGAGGACCTGCGCCAGATGGTGGAAGCCGGCCGGTTTCGCGAAGATCTGTACTACCGCATCAACGTCATCCATTTGCGCATACCGCCACTGCGCGAGCGACGCGAAGATATCTTATGGCTGGCGCGGCGCTTCGCCATGGAGCAATCGGCGAAGAAAGGCGGTGCGCTGTTCGTTTTCACCGAAGCGGCCGAGCGTGCTCTGCTGTCGCATCCATGGCCGGGCAACATCCGCGAACTGAAGCACTGCATCGAGCGTGCCTGTGTCATGGCGGAGCGCGCGCAATTGACTCCGGAAGCCCTGTTCGGCGACATCCCGCCTCTCGGCTCGAGTGGCGCTTTGACCGGAGATACCCTGATCGCATACATCGATGCCTGCGAAAAGCGCTATATCGAGCAGACGCTCGCCGCGCACCTGTGGCGCATCGGCGAGACGGCGGAAACCCTGGGCATCAGCCGCAAGAACCTCTGGGAGAAGATGCGCAAGCACGGCATCGCCGAACCGGCGAAGCGCGCGCGGAACTAAGCCCGACAGGATCGCAGGGCGCGTTTACTGCTCCACAGGGAGCCGTTCAGCCTTCCACTCGGGGAAACCGTCTTCGAGGCGTCGCGCGCGATAACCCTTCTTGCGCAGCGCCTCGACGGCCTCGAAGGCAAGCATGCAGTACGGGCCGCGGCAGTAGGCAACGACCTCCTGATCTTTGGGAAGCTTCTTGAGACGTCTGGGCAGGGACTCCATGGGCACATTGATGGCACCGGGTATGTGGCCGGCGTCGAATTCCTGCGCCGGCCGAACATCGATCACTATCGCTTCGCCCTTGCGTACCATCGCGATCAGTTCCTCCCGGCGGACCGGGTGCAACGCGTCGCGCCGCTGGAAGTTCTCGCGCACGATGCGCTCCACCTCGGCCAACTGCCTTTCCGCCACGCGCCGGATGCTCGTCAAGATGGGCGTGATTTCGTCGTCCGCGAGGGCATAGAAAACCTGCAGCCCCTCCTTTCGCGAGACCAGCACGCCAGAATCGCGCAGGATCTGCAGATGATGGGAAGCATTGGACACGGGCATATCACAGGCCTTCGCCAACGCATCGACGCTGCGCTCCCCCTGCGCCAAGGCCTCAAGAAGCTCGAGGCGGCTGGCGTGCGCCAGAGCTTTGGCGACGCGTGCGAAGAGCGTCATCAACTCATGTTTCGGGGATTGTTTGTTTGTCTTGATCATGGGGGCATAGCTTGCGAGCGGGCTCATCCTCTTGCATCGGGTTACACCCCGGGCCCCACGAAAGTTGGATGCCCGATCACGCTACGCTAATGTTAGCGCTTTCGGGTGGTGGTATCGAGTCCTCTCGACAGTCCGTCGATAACCCTGGCGATGGCTCGGAATCGACCCTCGTCGCGTTTGGCGGTGGCGATGCCGATCTGCGCATGTACCAGGATTCGCTCGGCGTGGCGTTCGGTTGGACGATGTACGGAATCGCCCGAGTGCATGTAAAAGGCCGGCGCACGCCAGCCTTTTTTTGCTTGGCTCGCTCGTAGCTATACGTCCCGCAGCGAATGTGCGCGCTGCAGCTTGCGATAGATGGTGCTGCGGTTGATGCCGAGCATCTGCGCCGCTTGCTTGACGTTGCCTCGGCACTGCGTCAATGCTTCGCGGATCGTCGCCAGTTCGATCTCCGCAAGTCCTTGCGCAGCTATCGCCGGTTCGTCGGGGGTGCGGGCCGACGACTGGATTTCTTCGGGCAAGGATTCGACACCGATTTCTTCGCCGTCCCCGGCGAGTACGACCAGGGTGCGCACGACGGTGTCGAGCTGACGAACGTTGCCCGGCCAGCAGCGGTCGAGCAAGCGCTGGCGTGCTGCGGGCGCGAGCCGTATGCCGCGCTCCGTGGCGCCGGTCATGGCCATGATGTGGTCCACCAGCGCGGGCAGGTCGTCGCGTTCGCGCAGCGCCGGAAGACGGACGATGAAGTGATTGAGTCGATAGAAGAGATCAGCGCGAAACGTGCCATCGGCGATCATCGACTCGAGTTCGCGGTGCGTCGCGCATACGATCGCGATGCTCACCGTGTAGGGACGTCCGCCGCCCAGAGGGGTCACTTCGCGCTGTTGCAGCACCCGCAGCAGCCGCGCCTGCATGGCCAGCGGCATGTCACCGACTTCGTCGAGAAACAGTGTGCCCCCTTCGGCCTGCCGCAGCTTGCCGGGCATGCCCCGGCGACGCGCCCCGGTGAAGGCTCCCTCCTCGTAGCCGAATAGTTCGGACTCGATCAGCGTCTCGGGCACGGCGGCGCAGTTGAGGGCAATGAAAGGCCCGTCCCGCTGTTGGCTGAGTTCGTGCAGGCGACGGGCGAAGACCTCCTTGCCGACACCTGTTTCGCCCAATACCGTCACCTGCATACCGGCGTCGACCACACGCACGGCTTTCTCGAGCTGGCGCGCGGAGCGGGTGTCGAAAAGCATGGCTGTCGGCGCGTGGGCCGTGCCCTGGGCCTCGGCCGCGGGCGGACCGGGCCGCGGTGCGCGGGCGTGGCGCTTCGGCGCCGTTGCTGCGCCCACACCCCGGCGCAAGCACGAGAACAGCCACTTGCCCGAGCGCGTGCGCAGTTTGCCGGGCAATCCCGTAGTACTGTGACACAGCGCCAGCGCGACGCCGATCGTCGTGTCGAAGAGTTGGTCGAACACGACGTTGCCGAGAGCGGCGTAGTCACTGCCCACGAAAACCAAGCCATTGCGATTGGCGGCCACCAGGCGATCATCGTCGAATACGAGGACGCCCTCCCGCGGGCTGCCGAGATATTCGGCTCGCGTGTGACAACGCAGCACCAGGGACTGATCGAAGCGCTGACCGAACATGCGGTGTTCGATGTACTGGCTCGCGAGAATCAGCAGCGACGGATCATGCATGGGCTCGGCGCGGGCATCGCCGGAGATGTCGAGGATGCCGGCAAGCTCGCCGTACGGATCGACGATGGGCGTTGCCGAGCAGGTAAGGTGATGCAAGCGTGACAGGAAATGTTCGGCGCCGTGCACCTGGACCGCCTTGCGCTCCGCAATCGCGGTGCCGATTGCATTGGTGCCCTTGCTCTGCTCGGTCCAGAACGCGCCCGGGCGCAATGCGACGCGCTCGGCCTTCTTGAGGAATTCGGCACAGCCGCGCGACTGGAGAATGAGCCCGTCGGGGTCGGTCAGAATGACGGTGGCACCGCGATCGATTACTTGCTCGTACAGCGCGTCGATCTCCGGCTCCGCCGCCGCAAGAAGCAAGCGGTTACGCTCGCACCGCAGTTCCAGGTCAGTGGCGGACAGGGGATCGAACTGCAGTCGTTCGCTCTCCGCCAGGCCGTTGTCGACGCAACGCCGCCAGGAGCGGATGATCTCCTGCGGCGCGGCGGCAGATACGTCTCCGGCAACAAAAAACTGCCGGCGCACGTCCCTGATGCTATAGCGCGTATCGCGCCGTGAATCCATGGCTGCTCCTGATCCGTTGTCGCAATTTGCGACCGATGTCGCAAGAAGCGACGAGAGTTGCGACCATCAGTTTCCGATTTCCGCGAAACGGCGGGGCGCATCACGGGACTGGCACAAAACCTGACTTCGCTGGCAAGAAGAATAGCTCCTGAAATCATCGCTCTGGCTTGCGCATGTGCCGGACGGACACCGATCTGGCACGACCCGTGCACCAGGGCGCATCACTGCGATTCCTGCAGTTTCCAGATTCATTACCAACAGGAGGAGTTCCGTGAAAATCGAGCCAGGCAAATTCGGCTTTCCCATCGAGTTCAAGTCCAGGTATGCAAACTTCATCGGCGGCAAGTGGCAGGCCCCGGTCAAGGGCGAGTACTTCGACAACATAACGCCGGTCACGGGCAAGGCGTTCTGTCAGGTCCCGCGCTCGAGCGCCGAGGACATCGAACTGGCCCTCGACGCCGCCCATGCCGCCAAGGCCGCGTGGGGACACGCCGCACCGGCGCAGCGCGCCAACGTGCTCAACAAGATCGCCGACCGCATGGAGGCAAGCCTCGATCTGCTCGCCCACGCGGAAACCTGGGACAACGGCAAGCCGATCCGCGAGACCATGGCGGCCGACATCCCGCTGGCGATCGACCACTTCCGCTACTTCGCCGCCTGCGTGCGCGCCCAGGAAGGCTCGATCTGCGAGATCGATGCCAACACCATCGCCTACCATTTCCACGAACCGCTCGGCGTCGTGGGTCAGATCATTCCGTGGAACTTTCCCATCCTGATGGCGGCGTGGAAGATCGCCCCCGCTTTGGCCGCCGGCAACTGCGTGGTGCTCAAGCCGGCGGAGCAGACGCCGCTCGGCATCCTCGTGCTGGCGGAACTCGTTCAGGACTTGCTGCCGGCGGGCGTGCTGAACATCGTGAACGGCTTCGGCGTCGAAGCCGGCAAACCGCTCGCGTCCAACCCGCGCATCGCCAAGATCGCCTTCACGGGCGAGACTACGACCGGGCGCCTGATCATGCAATATGCTTCCCAGAACATAATTCCCGTGACGCTGGAGCTGGGCGGGAAGTCGCCGAACGTCTTCTTCGACGACGTGGCGGCGCGCGATGACGATTTTCTCGACAAGGCGGTCGAGGGTTTCGTCATGTTCGCGCTCAACCAGGGCGAAGTGTGCACCTGCCCCTCCCGCGCGCTGATCCAGGAGTCCCTCTACGACCGCTTCATGGAGCGGGCGCTGAAGCGCGTGGCGCAGGTCAAGCAGGGTAATCCATTGGACAAGACCACCATGATCGGCGCCCAGGCATCCAGCGAGCAACTGCAGAAGATCCTCTCCTACATCGACATCGGTCGCCAGGAGGGAGCGAGCGTGCTGGCCGGCGGCGAGCAGGCGCGGCTCGGCGGCGACCTCGATGGCGGCTTCTACGTCAAGCCCACGGTGTTCAAAGGCCACAACAAGATGCGCATCTTCCAGGAGGAGATCTTCGGTCCCGTGGTCAGCGTCACCACGTTCAAGGACGAGGAGGAAGCGCTCGCGATCGCCAACGACACGCTGTACGGCCTCGGTGCCGGCGTGTGGACCCGCGACGGTTCCCGCGCCTACCGCATGGGCCGGGCCATCCAGGCCGGCCGGGTGTGGACCAACTGCTACCACGCGTATCCGGCCCATGCGGCGTTCGGCGGCTACAAGCAGTCTGGCATCGGGCGCGAAACGCACAAGATGATGCTCGACCATTACCAGCAGACCAAGAACTTGCTCGTCAGCTATTCGCCCAAGGCCTTGGGCTTCTTCTGAGCGTCACGGCAGGGCGCTGCAAGGAGCGTCCTGCCGGTCTTCTTGCGGGCCGGCATCGCCGGTCCGCATTTTCCAATTGCGGAGCGCGCACCCATGAGCCCGGATGATGTACAGCAGGTGACCGCTACGCCGGCGGCGCTCGAGCTCATCGAGCGGCTCAAGGCGAAGCACGGTCCGCTCATGTTCCATCAGTCGGGGGGCTGCTGCGACGGCAGCGCGCCGATGTGCTACCCGTTGGGCGAGTTTCTCGTCGGCGAGTCGGACAAACTGCTCGGCGTCATCGGCGGCAGCCCGTTCTACATCAGCAAGCCGCAATTCGAGTACTGGAAGCACACGCAACTCATCATCGACGTCGTGCCCGGCCGTGGCGGCATGTTCTCCCTGGAAGGGCCGGAGGGTCTGCGCTTCCTCACCCGTTCCCGGCTCTACGACGACGATGAGTGGCGAAGCTTGACGGAGCGCGGCAAGGTGTGAAGCCGCGAACGTGTCCCGGTGTATCGTCCCGGCTTCAATGCGCGTATTTCGCTGCGTAAACGGAATCGTTGTATAGCGGTTCCGCGAAGCGCTCCACGCCGAACTCGCGGATGATTCTCTGTCCCTTCTCGCCGGCGACGAGATCTATGAACCTGACCGCCGTCGCCTGCCCCGGCGTCGCCCCCGCAGGGGCCGCCATGGCGTGATAAGTGTTGACCAGGAACCTGTCACCACGGTACAGGATCCTGAGCTTCGGCGCGTTCTTCTTCTCCGCCACCCAGGTGCTGCTGTCGCACATGAAATACGCGCCCTCGGCGTCCGCCCGTTTCAGGCTCGCCGTCATGAAGTCCTTCGTGACGATGTACCAGTCGCCCCTGGGCTCGATGCCGGCCGCTTTCCACACCTGCATTTCCTTCTGGTGCGTTCCCGAGTTGTCGCCGCGCGAGACGAACTTCGCCTGATTCGCGGCGACACGGCGATAGGCGTCGGCGGCACCGCTGGCCGCCTTGATGCCCGCCGGATCGGCTTCGGGCCCGAGGATGTAGAACTCGTTGGAGCCGATCAGCGTGCGCTTCATTGCCCAGCCCTCCTGCACGGCTTTCTGCTCCTCACCGGGCGCATGCACCATGACCATGTCCACCTTTCGCTCCTTCAGCAGCTTCATCGACGCACCGGTTCCTGCCTTGTGCCAGATCATCTGTGCGCCGGCTTCGTGAGCGAAGGCTTCCGCCAGCGCTTTGAGCAGCCCCAACTCGCCCGGACTGCCGGTGGCTAGAGTGAAGCGGTCGGACCCGCTTCCGTACGTCTCCGTCGTCGCCGACTGCGCCTGGCACACGGAACCCGTGGCCAGTCCGAGCATCACGGCGAGCACGATGGGGCGAGGTGTGAGCAGAGCAGGGAGTATTTGCATGGGATTGTTCCTTTTGCAGTGTTCAGGGCGTGGCGTAGCCGAGCTGTATCAAGTGACTGCGGATCTCCGCGCTGCGCATGAAATCCAGCAACTCGCGCGCGGCGGTGTTGTCTTTACCTTTCTCCAGCAAGACGGCGTCCTGCACCAGGGGTTCGTGGAGTTCGGTCGGAATGATCCACATCGAGCCTGCCCTGGACGGATCGAGCGACTTGACCTGGGAAAGCGCGACGAAGCCAAGATCCGCGTTCTTCGTTGCGACGAAGGTGAAGGTTTGGTTGACGTTCTCACCCGTGACCAACTTTGGCCGCACCGCCTCCCACACGCCAAGCTTCATCAGTACCGAGCGGGCGGCACGCCCGTAGGGGGCGAGATCGGGGGAAGCGATGGCAAGTCGGGCGAACTGCCCACCCGCAAGCACCCTTCCCTGTCGGTCCACCCGTCCCGTGTCCGCGCTCCACAATACGAGCCGCCCCACGGCATAGGTGAACCGCGATCCCGGTACGCTCCGGTGTTCCGCCTCCAGCCTTTGCGGGGTTTCCGCGTCGGCTGCCAACAGCGCATCGAAGGGGGCGCCGTTAACGATCTGGCGATAGAAAGTGCCCGTGGCCCCCACCGAAAGACGGACTTCGTGACCCGTGCGCGCCTTGAAGCGGGCGGCGACTTCCTCCATCGGCTTGGCGAAGTTCGCGGCGACGGCCACCACAACTTCAGCCGCCGAAGCGGCACCGGCGAGCAGGGTGAGTACCAGGGTGACGACGCCGCGAACGGCCGAGCCAGATGACATCAGCGTTTGGCGTTCGGGAAGAACAACTGCTCGCCGCCGATCTTGTAGTCGGCGATCGCCTTCTGTCCCTCTGCCGACACCACCCAGTCGACGAACTGCTGACCCTGTTCCTTCTTCACGTGGGCGTGCTTCGCGGGGTTGACCAGAATGATGCCATACTGATTGAACAGGCGCGGATCGCCCTCGACGGTGATCGCCAGATCGCGCCGGTTCTTGAACGACAGCCAAGTGCCGCGGTCGGCGAGGATGTAGGCATTCATCGACGCCGCCGTGTTGAGCGCCGGGCCCATGCCGGAGCCGGTGTCGCGGTACCACGCACCCTTGGTCTGGTCGAGGTCGATGCCGGCCGCTTTCCACAGTCGCAGCTCCGCCGCGTGCGTGCCGCTCTTGTCGCCGCGGGAGACGAACGGCGCCTTGGCCGCTTCGATTTTCTTCAGCGCCTCGGCGATGTCCTTGCCGCCGGCGACCTTGGCCGGATCGTCCTTGGGACCGACGAGCACGAAGTCGTTGTACATCACCTCCTTGCGCTCGACGCCGAAGCTCTCCGCGATGAACTTCTCTTCGGCCGCCTTGTCATGCACGAACACGACATCGGCATCACCGCGCCGTGCCATGTCCAGTGCCTGCCCCGTGCCCAGTGCCACGACCCGGACCTGGATGCCGGTCTTCTTCGTGAACTCCGGAAGGATGTGGCCGAACAGCCCCGATTGCTCGGTGGACGTGGTCGATGAGACGACGATGAACGGGTCGGCAGCGTGGACGCCGGCAGCGACGAGCGCCAGGGCGGGGAGAGCAGCGAGCAGCATGCGGCGGATCATGTCCAAGGTGATTCTCCTTTGATGAATGCATCGGCTTCCGCCGAACGCGGTTGCCGGAAGAACTCCGTGGCCGGCGTGTATTCCATGACCCGGCCGCGATGAAGAAAGATGATCTCATCGGCGAGGCGTCGTGCCTGTCCGAGGTTGTGCGTCGTCATGATGATCTTGCAGCCGCCGGCGGCAATACCGCCGATCACGTCCTCGACTTCGCGCGTGGCCGTGGGATCGAGGCTGGCCGTGGGCTCGTCGAGAAACAGCACCTGGGGTTCCAGCGCCCAGGCGCGCGCCAGCGCCAGGCGCTGCTGCTCGCCGCCGGACAGTACCCGTGCGGGCCGGGACGCGAGATGCAAAAGTCCTACACGGTCGAGCGCTGCCCGCGCGCGGACACGCCGTGCCGAGCCGCCGACGCCTGCCAGCTTGAGGGCGTAGGCGACGTTGCGTAACGCGGAAGTGCGCAACATCACCGGCCGCTGGAAAACCATCGCCTGCGCGCGCGGACGTTCCTCACCGCCGCACCAGGTTATGCGTCCTGACTTGGGCTCCAGCAGCCCGTGCATGAGCCGCATCAGCACGCTCTTGCCGGCGCCGTTGGCGCCCAGAATCACCGTGCGCACGCGGCTGTCGATGGCCAGCGAGATGCGATCGATGATCTTGTTGCCATTGCGTCCGAAGCTCACGTCCTCCAGCGCCAGCGGAAATATCGGTCGCGCGGTTGCCGTCATCCGTACTGGCGCGATGCCCACTCGCGCGTCAGGTAGGCGGCCGCATTGATCATGAGCACCAAAGTAATGAGGATGAGGCCGAGCGCCAGCGCCAGCGGCAGGTCGCCCTTGCTCGTTTCCAGGGCGATGGTCGTGGTCATGACCCGGGTGACGCCGTCGATGTTGCCGCCGACGATCATCACCGCACCCACCTCGGCCGCCGCGCGTCCGAAGCCGGCGAGCAGCGCCGTGAACAGCGAGAAGCGCGTGTCCCAAAGCAGTGTCAGCGCGGCGCGGCCGGTGCCGGCGCCGAGCGAACGCAGTTGTTCCTCATACTCGCGCCAGGCGTCCTCGATGATCTGGCGCGTCAACGCGGCGATGATGGGCGTGATGAGCACGGTCTGGGCGACGATCATTGCCGCCGGGGTGAACAGCAAGCCGAACTGGCCGAGCGGCCCGGCGCGCGAAAGCAGCAGATAGACGAGCAGGCCCACCACCACCGGAGGCAGGCCCATGAAGGCGTTAAGTACCACGGTGAGCACCTTGCGCCCCGGAAACCTGCCGACAGCCATGGCGGCACCGATCGGCATGCCGAGCAGCGCGGCGCACAGCGTGGCGGTCATGCTTACACGCAGGCTGAGCAGGACGATGGCGAGCAGCTTCTCGTCGCCTGCGCCGACCAGGCCGAGGGCGGTTGCGAAGCTCGGGCCGATAGTGTCCATGGTTCAGGAGATGCGTGTTCTCGCGTGCCGGTGGGCAGTCGGACATCGCGGCCGTGGCAGCGTGTCGTTTGCTCAGTGCTCGACACCCACCATGACGCTGTCAGCCTTGATGATGGCATAGGCCGTGCCGCCTTCCTTCAGCCCGAGGGCGTGTACAGAGGCCGTCGTCACCTGAGCCGTGATCTGCACGCCGGGCGCCACTTCGATCACCACTTCGCTGTTGATCGCGCCGTGGGTGATGGATTTGACGGTTCCCTTGAGCTGGTTTCGGGCGCTGAGTTTCATGCCATTTCTCCATAACGTGAAAGGCGTCCAGTCATCCGCCACGACTCCGAGGACGTCGATCCCGGGGCCTGCGAAATATGCAATACTGGACATGCCTGCGAATCGACGCAGGGCACGATCCTAGCTTGGTTAGGAGGAAATGCAAAATATGTCGCGACGGGCATATTACGACGTCACGGTGGATATTGCCTGGAACCTCGGTATCGGCCCGGGGCACCACGGTGGACAACTCGTCGCCCTGCTCGCCGCCATCGAACGCAGCGGCTCGATCGCCTCGGCGGCGCGGGCGGTCGGGGTTTCCTACCGCAATGCCTGGGGGCTGCTGGCTCGCGGCGAGGAACTGCTCGGCCAGCCCCTGGTTCATATGGCGCGCGGGCGCGGATCGACGCTCGCGCCGCTGGGGGTGACCTTGGTCACGCTCGATGCGCGCCTGCGCAAGGCACTGGCACCGCGCCTCAATCAGGCTCGCGCGGAGGTCTTGCGCGCACTGCAGCCGGGCTCGCGCGGCGCGCCCGCCTCGCTCGTGATTCACGCCAGCCATGATCTGGCGCTCGCCAAGCTGCGCGAACTCATGCTCGAGCGTGGTCAGGAAATGGAGCTCGAAAACCGCGGCAGTCTGGAAAGCCTTGCCTCCTTCGACCAGGGCCGCTGCGATGTCGCGGGTTTCCATTGCCCCGAGGGGCCGCTCGGGGCGCCGATCTGGAACCAGTACCGCACGCATCTCAAGCAGCGGCGCGACATGCTCCTGTACCTCGCCCGGCGCCCCCAGGGCCTGATGGTGGTCAAGGGCAATCCGAAGCGCTTGCACAGCATCGCAGACCTGGCGTCGCCGAGGGTGAGATTTCTCAACCGCCAGCACGGCGCCGGAACCCGTTTGCTGCTCGACCTGTTGCTCAATCAGCAGGGCATCGATCCCGCGGATATACCGGGCTACACGACCGAGGAATACACCCACGCTGCGGTGGCGGCATTGATCGCCGGCGGCGAGGCCGACGCCGGCATCGGGATCGAGGCGGCGGCGCGGCGCTTCGACCTCGATTTCATCCCGGTGCTGCACGAACACTACTTCCTCGCGGTGCGGCGCAGTCGCAATGACGAGCGCGCCGTGCGCGCCCTGTTCGCCGAGTTGAAGGGCGAGCCGTTTCGGCAGGCAGCGCGAACGCTACCCGGCTACGACTGCGCGCGCGCCGGAGAAGTGCTGGCGGTCAGCGACGTGCCGACCGTGCCGGCGGCGAACAGGTCGTGGCGCAGACGATGATTGCGTGTGTAGGCGAGCCACGCGTGATTGGCATCGACGCCGACGACTGCGGCATCGGTGTCGCAGGCAAGTGGCCGGGTGCAGTAGCCCGTGCCGCCGCCGACGTCGAGCACCGTTGCATCCACGGTCGGCTGCAGCAGTGCGCGCGGCTGACCACCTGGCCACGCACTGCGAGTTGCCCAATCTAAAGCCCCTCGACCAAGACGGCATTGGTGGTCGCGGTCGAGTGCCTGACCGAGCGTGCCGCTCGATATTCCGGCGAATCCAGCCATGCCTTGGCTCGCTCCGCGCTTGGAAACTCGAGGATCACGAGGCGGGTAGGGGCCCACCGACCTTCGAGCACTTCGGTCTTTCCGCCGCGGGTTCGGTACTTTCCGCCGAAGGCGGCAATGGTCGGCGGGTCACGTTTCTTGTGTTCCTCGTAACGTTCCGGATCGCTGATTGCGATGTCGAAAGTGGCGTAGGCGGTCATGGGGCGTCTCTTGGTCATTGCGCGATGCGCTCGTGAATCGGTGCCAGCCGGCGCGGCGTCGCCGGGCCGGCGGTGCAGATGCTCGCCTCGGCACCTCAGCAGTATGGCACGACGCGATCGGCGCGCTCTGCCTGACGGCAGGCCCCTCGCCAGAGTGCGCGGACGCGTCCGATGATGGTGCGCCGGAACTCTTCTCCGGCTTGATGCAAATGGGCGTAGGACCGGAAAGTGATCTGGCTCATGACAATCTCCTTTGGCTGTTGGGTTTGCGCGTTCTCGATGCGTACGCCCATAATGGCTGCGTTGAGAATTCCGATCACTGAAGGCGCTCCAAAAAATCCCTAAATGATCCGAGACCGTGAGGCATGCAGATCAAGGGAGGGCAATTTCGCATCGGGCAATTCCTCTTCGACGCCGAGCGCGGCGTCCTGTTTCGCGATGGTGAGCCGCAGCCCCTCGGCCAGCGCGGTTTGAAGGTGCTGCAGAGCTTGCTCGAAGCCCGGGGACGCGTGGTCGATAAGGCGATGCTCTTCGAACTTGCGTGGCCCGGACTCGTGGTCGAGGAGAGCAATCTCTCGGTCCAGATCGCGGCGCTGCGCAAGCTGCTCGGCCGAGCCCCGGATGGCACGGACTGGACCGTCACCGTACCGCGCTTAGGCTACCGTCTGGCCGGCTCGGTCGCGCTTGGCGAGGTTGCGGCCAACGCGCCGCAGGACCCCGGGCTTGCGCACGAGCCGGTTTCGGAGCAGCGGCCTTCGATTGCCGTGCTGCCGTTCAGCAACCTCAGCGCCGACCCGGCGCAGGAGTATTTCGCCGACGGCATTACCGACGACGCGATTGCCGCGCTCACGCGCTTTCGCTGGTTTTTCGTCACCGGACGGAGTACCAGCTACGCCTTCAAGGGTCGGCTGGTGGACGCGCGGGAGGTCGGGCGGGAACTCGGTGTGCGCTACTTGGTACAGGGCAGCGTGCGCAGGGCCGGTGAGCGAGTGCGGATCTCGGTGGAGCTGGTCGATGCCTTGGACGGCCACTGCCTGTGGGCGGAGCGTTATGACTTCGACCTGAACGATGTCTTTGCCGTGCAGGACCAGATCGCCGCTCGCATTGCGGGCGCGGTGGAGCCGGAACTGCTCAAGAGCGAAACCGACGCGCTCACGCGCCGGCGAGGCGGCTCGGCGAGCGCCTGGGATATGGTCGCGCGCGGCTGCTCGTATTTCCACCAGGTCACCCAGCCCACGCACCTGAAGGCTCGGGAACTTTTCCGGCAGGCCCGGCAGCTCGATCCGGAGCTTGCCGAAGCTTGGATCTGGCTGGCGCGGGTCGACGCCGGCATTCTCGCCTTCGGATGGAACGAGGATGCCGCCGAGATCCGCCGCGAAGGTCTGGCGGCTGCGCACGAAGGAAGCGGTTCGACGCGACGAGAAGAACTGCTACGCGCACTACTCCTTGGCGATCATGGGCGTGATGTCGGATTCGCTTGATCTGGCGATTCGCGGCGCGGAGAAAGCCGTGGAGGTAAGCCCGAGTTTTGCTCTCGGGCACTTGGTTCTAGGCATGGCGCGTCTCTATTCGGGCAACGCCGAAGCAGCCATCCGGCCGCTCGAACAGGGACTGGAGCTCAACCGGCACGATCCGCACAACTTTGTCTGGTACAACGTCTTGGCGCTGTCGCAGCTGTTTCGTGGCGAGGCCGCGGCCGGCCTGCGGCAGGCGGAAATGTCCCTGAAAATACGCCCGCAGTGGCGATCGGCGATGGAAACGGTGGTGGCCTGCTGCGCCGAGCTGGGGCAGGCCGACTCCGCGCGCGAATGGCGCGAGCGGTTGGCGGAGCTCGCTCCTGCGCCGGGTGACGCGCTGCAACCGATGTGGCGACGCAACCCGGTTTGGGCCGCGAGGATGCAGGCCTGGCTCGCCGGCTGAGGTCGGCGCCGTGTGATCTTGGCCGCCTGGACAGCGGCCGTGCCTTGAGTCCTCAGGTGCACCAGCCGGCCTGAAGCACATGCCGCGCCGATATGAAGTTGGCGGCACATCGCCTCGAAGTGGATCGGCGTCAGGTAGCTCAGCATCGAATGCCACCGGCACGGAAGCGTTCATTGAATGCGCGAATCACGGCCAACAGGCGGGCGTCGAGCCGCGCCAATGCTTCGTGGGCGGCGATAGTCTCGGCGACGCAGCCGTAGAGCGTTTCGGCAACGGCGCCGGCGATGCCGGCCTTGGTGTGGGCATGGCCGCCGAGGGAGATGGTGTTGCGCACCGCGTATTCGTGGCCCGGCGATTCCAGGAAGGCGATGATCGACTGCGGCACGCAACACGGACAGGTCGCATCGAGGCGGTAGTCCGGTCGGATGTCGTTCAATGACCAATTCAAGTCGTCGCCGAATTCCCATTCTAGATGGATCCCGATTTCCTCCTTGCCCTCGCCTGTGCGGGCAAGGGACACGGCGGCTGCCGTCGCCTGCACCCCGCGCATGCCGTGGTGGTGGTCGTGTGTCACTTGGGCGCTCTGGCACGCTCGCGCGAGCACGTCGGCGAGTGTGGAATGCGCTCGGCCACGGCAACGATCGGCACCGTGTCATCGGTGAAGCGGTCGCCGCCCACGAACAAGGGAACGTCGTTGGTCGTGGTCCGGGCGCCTTCGTGCATCGAGCCAAGGTCGCCGGAAAAAATGCGCCGATCACTGCGTGCTTCTCCGTGCCCGCCAGCGTGCCGGAGCCTGTGCTGGAAACCGCATGTAATATCGCTCTCCGGCCGGAAGCGGCTGAAAGTGCCGTTTCGTGCGACTTCTGGGGGGCCTCTGTGCGAGGTTCGCCGGATGTGGCTTCCGAGGCGCGTTTCGCAGCGCCGGCGCGCCGTCACAATCGACGAAACCCGCCGAGTTTGCCGACCACGGTCCCGGGTTCGTGCAGTAGGGCATTGGATCTCCCATCAAATTGGCCTGACGGGTATTAAACCCGGCAGCGACGATGCCGATTATTCTGGAACGGGGCCCATGGCCGGACGGCCGGCGGCCGATTTGACGCGACCCGAGACATTTTCCGAACCGAATGCACGTTCTTCTGCGCCTGTTGCTTCTTTTGACGGCTCTGGCCCTCGTCGGCGGCGCGCGTGCCGCTGCGACCTTGACGCTCGACGACTCAGGGCAGGCGCGCGATGCGTGGCGAGTGGTTCGCGTGCTGGCCGATCCGGACGCGGCCCTGACCATCGACGACGTGCGCCGGCTAAGCGATGTCTTCGTCACGCCGAACGTGCCGGAGAACAATTTCGGGCCGCGCGGTGGAGCGCTATGGCTTCGCGTGCCGATCGAGCAGGCCAGCCGCAGCTCACGCTGGGTACTCGAGGTCGACTACCCGGCGCTGAACCGCATCGACGCCTACGTGTTCCGCGATGGCCGGGTGCAGCAACATGCACTGATGGGCAACACCTTGCCGGCATCCGAGCGGCCGATGCGCACACGCTCGCACGCCGTGATACTCGATCTGGAACCCAACGCTTCCTACGAGCTGTACCTGCGCGTGCAGAGCGACAGTGCGCTGGTGGTGCCGATCCGCTTTCACGATGCCGACGCATTCGTCGCCGATGAGTCCCCGCGGCTGCTGTTGCTGGGCTTGATGTTCGGCGTATCGCTGATGCTGCTGACCACCAGCCTGGTCAACGGCGTAACGCTGCGCGACCCGGTATTCATGCACTACGCGCTGATGAACGTCGGCGTGTCGCTATTCTTTGTCTCCTTTTCGGGCCTCGGGCACCAGTTCTTGTGGCCGGCACAAACCGGGATGCTAGCCAAGGTCAGTCCTTGGGCAGCCATATTGGCACTGATCGGCGCCTGCTTGTTCTCCAGCGGCGCGCTCGATCTAAAACGCACCAACCCGCGTGTTGCGCTCGTACTTCGGGTCGTGGCAATGATCGGAACGACCATGATCGCGGCATCGATGCTGGACGTTCTCAGCTACCAGCAGACCTCGATTGCCGCAAGCGTGCTGGGGCCTATTCCGATTCTGGTTGCGTTAAGGGAATCGCTGCGCCGCGCGCGCCGCGGTGACCGCATCGCCATCTACATGGCGCTCGGATGGAGCGCCTACACCATCGGTGCATTGTCGATGGCCGCAATGCTGCGCGGATGGTTGCCCGCGGACTTTTGGGTTCAGCACTTGTTCCAGTTCGGCAGCGTGATCGAGATGATCGCCTGGATGCGCGTGCTGGCGTTGCGCATCGACGAGGTGCGGCGTGACGCCCAACGCAGTATCGCCGAAAAGAACGCGCTGCACTCGCTGGCCCACACCGATCCGCTGACGGGGTTGCCGAACCGTCGCGGTCTGGCGGCGGCACTCGAAGCCGCGCTGCCCTCTGCGCGTGCGGAACAGGCACTCGCAGTGTATCTGCTCGACCTCGACGGATTCAAAGGGATCAATGACCGCCTCGGTCACGACGCGGGCGACGAGCTGCTGATTCACGTTGCCCAGCGATTGCGCGGCGTGCTGCGCGGCTCCGACGTGGTGGCTCGTCTTGGCGGAGACGAGTTCGTGGTGATGGTCCGGGCTATCCCGGACGATTCAGCCGCCGTGCGCATCGGGGACAAAATGTTGGAAGCCTTTCGCGAGCCATTTGTCGTGCGGGCGCAGGCGTGCAGGGTCGGCCTGACGATCGGATTCGCGCTTGCCCCACAGGATGGCATCGGGGCCGGCGATCTGCTGCGCCGCGCCGATGCGGCGATGTATGCCGGCAAACAAGGCGGCCGCGGCTGCGTGCGGCGCGGTGCTGCCTCTGCCGGGCTCGCCGCCGCGGCCTGAGCGGACGTCGTGCCGCGGCGCACTGCTCGTCCCAGTTTGACATTTCGCATCGCCGCGTTGGCTCCGGCCCCAAGCCCCCTGCGCGGCATGAGCCTGCACTGAACGTCCCCATCGTTTTCACCGTGCGCTCACACGAGAATGGTCTCGAAGCTGCGCGACGCGGCGCCGGCATGTTTCGTGCGGGATCGTCGAAAGCGGCCCCGCGACCAAGCGAGCAGTCGCGCGGGATCTCCTCGGGCCTACATGCCATATTGATCTCAGAGGCGGCATGGTTTACCTTTCCGCTGAACTGCATCACAAAGGGCGTGGCGTCATGCGAGTCAGCGTTTGGTTCATTGCAGCGGGATTCGTCGCCTTCGTTGCTGCGGGGCAGACCTTGGGCCAGGACGCACCGGCTGCATCGAAGGGCCAAGCGGGCGGCGCAACGGACTACCCGAAGATCATGAGCGCGGCCGAAATTCAGGCATTCTACGGCGCGAAAGAGATGACCATCGAGTACCAGGGCAAGAGGGGAGCGGCGATCAGCATCCGCACCCACCCGGACGGCACCCTGTTCGGCTCGAGAGCGCGCGAGGGTGCGGGCCGGATAGGCATGTCGGTGGCGAAGCACGAGCAGAGCTCCGGCACGTGGAAGACCGACTCCGCTCGGGACAGGGTCTGCCACGAATGGAACGACGCTGGCTGGCCAAACACCTGCTTCCTGCTGCGCCAGACCGGCGCGGACAACTACGAGTACGCGACGTCCCGGGACGCCCCAGGCATGCCGCTGACCGTCAAGTCGCGGTGATCTCGCGGCGCGTCGGCGAGACGCGCAGTGGACCTGACGTTGGCATATTCACGGCGACTCGCCGCGCACCAGCAGCGACAACTCCTCGGCGACAATGCGCTGATCGAGATCGAAGTAGTGCGTGTGGGCGTCGGCACCGATGCAGCGGTCCTTCCAGGCGCGGCCCTGGTCGTCCACGCCTGTCTGTTCGGCACCGTCGTAGCGCGTGGCATCCACCTGCAGGGGTGCGGGCAAGGAACCGTCCGGCGCTGCCCACAGCCAGCGTCCGACGTAATCGCCGCTGCCCCAGAGATTGGACCAGCGCGCCAGACCGAGTTCGTGCGGCCGGGGTCCCGTCCACTCGACCCCCCCGACATGGCGTACGGTGCCGGTCATCCACTGGTAGAGCACCGGAAAGCGCAGCGCGTAGAGCTGACGCAGCGGGCTGCCGACGGTGAGCAGCCCGGGTTCGACGCTGTCGAGCCAGCGCCGCAGAACGGTGAGATCCACCTGTCCCGGCGCCGCCGGATCCGTGCCCAGTCGTTCGCGCTGCTGCAGGTAGCGCAGCAACTCGGCCGTGATCACCGTCCCCTGGCTGTGCGCGACGAACACGACCCGTCCGTAGCCCCGGCGGCGCACCTCGTCGAGCAGGGCGACGTAGCGCTCGATGATCTGGACGCGGCAGATCTTGTTGCGCGGGAACTCGCGAAAGTGATTGTCCACGTCGAGGGCGGCATCGAGCGGCGCGCGGAGCGACTTCAGCTCTTTGATCGCGACCTTGCCCAGCGCCAGCAGACCGGCCGCACCGCCCGCGACGCCGATGACGATGCCGCGCAGCCAGTCGCGCGACAGTTCTTCGATCAACTCCGAGACCCGTTGCACCCGGCGGCTGAGCATCGGCAGCGCGTCCTGAAGCGCCGTGCGCTCCAGCTGCGCCATCAGCAGCACGATCGCGACGCCGACCGCGACGACGGCGACGGCCGTACCCCACACGCCGACCATGCGCTCGATGGCGCGGTAGCCGGCGCTCAGCCAGCGGCCCAGGCCACCCGTCGACGGCGAGGCGAGGCGCATTTCGCGCAGCAGGCTGGGCAGGAACACCAAGGCGATGAAGCCGAGCAGCGTCAGCATGATCAGCGCGACGAGGGAGAAGGTCGACGCATTGCGCTCGGCCCGCCAGTCGAGAAAATCGGCGCTGCAGGGCGCGCTCGGCGGGTCGGTGAACCACCAGGGCAGGTACGGCTCGCAACCCACCAGGGGGCGGAGCACCGCAGCGCCGAGCATGACGCCGATCATCAGACAGATAAGGAAAGCGCCGATGGAGGTGAACAGTCCCAGCCGCGCCGTGACCAGTGTCTGGCTGTGGTCGCGCCCGTGCGCGCGGCCGCGCCACTGCGCCCACTGCGATAGCACGACACTCGCCGCAACGAGCAGCGCCAGCAAAGGCCAGAAGATCGCATGGGCGAGCAGCCATAGCTCCAGTGCGCCCAGCGCGCCGACGACCCAGCCCGCTTTGTCGAGAAAGCCGTCGCGGTAACCGAACAGCACAATGCTCGCGAGCGTGACCAGGTAGAGCAGGTGACCGATGCCCCACACAGCGCGGAAGCGCTGCTCGCAGAAGGCGAGGAACGCGCGCAGGACGAGGCTCAGCGTGCCCATCCAGGCGAGCATCAGCGTCAGGTAACCCCAGCGGCTGTCCGCGACGGTCCACGCCGCAGCGCCGGCTGCGACGCCGGCCAGCAGCGCCTGCCACCAGGGACGGTGCCGCCAGTAGACCAGCGCGGCGGCGGTGCCCAGGGCGGCCAGCGCCGCCGCCGCCGTGCGTGCGCCATTGGCATGCATGGCGAATACCAGCGCCGGCGCCAGAACAAGGGTGCACAACAGCAACTGCAGCGCCAGCAGCGCCAGCACGCGCGAGAACAGCCAGTCGGCGCTGCGCTGAACGCGCCCGAGCCAGGTCAGCTCGGCGCCGCCGGCCAGCCGCTCGGCCAGCGACAGCGCATCGACGCCCAGCCGCGACAGCCGAAACACCAGGGTGAACAGCTCGGCGACGATGCGCGCGACGCTGCCCGGCAGGCGCGACAGGTCGGCCCAGTACATCTCGAAAACATCGGCGCGCAGTTGCGGGCCGTCGACGGCGTGGACGGACACCGGCGTCGGTTCGGCAGGTCGATCGCTGCGCGCCTGGCGCGCCTTGGCGAGCAGGTAATCGGTGAAGCGCACGCCGACATCCGCCGACTCATCGCGGGGCACGGCGCTGTTGCGCTGCGCGCGGGCCGTTGGCACGCCGCCGATGGCATCGTCGAGAAAGTCGCTGCGCCAGGATTGGCGCAGGGATTTGCGGCCCCGATCACGCCAGCGGGTCGGCCACCAGCGCCGGTAGACCACGGCGGGGTCCACCGGCGGCACGGGCAGCGGCAGTTCCTGCCGCTGTACGCTGCCGCCCCAGGTAGCAGCGAGCTGCAATGCAACTGCTTCGCCGGTGTCACCGCGCCGCTGGTCGGCGATGCCATGCACTGCGATCACGGCGACGCGGTCGACATTCGCGGACGAGTTCATGGCGTCCATTACATCTCCCTTCGCATAGGCGCGCCATCAGGCGGCGCATTGTCCGTCGGCATCGCCTCGGCCGCACGGGCGGCCGCACCGTCAGTGCAGCGCCACCACTTTGTCTCGGCCGGAGGACTTGGCCTTGTACAAAGCCGCATCTGCCCGGGCGAAGGTCTGCATCACCGACTCGCCGCGCCGGTACTGCACCACGCCCACAGACACGGTGATCGTGCAGCCCTTCGCTGCGCCGTCGAAGTCGAGGGCGCGCGCCTGGTCACGAATGCGCTGGGCATGGACGAGGGCGCCCTCCAGGTTGGTGTTGGAAAGAATCTGCACGAATTCTTCGCCCCCGTAGCGACCAAACACATCGGTGGCGCGCAGCCGCGCCTGCACTGCGTGCGCGAATGCCTTCAGCACTTCGTCGCCGGCGAGATGGCCGTTGTTGTCATTGACATGCTTGAAATGGTCGATGTCGATGATGCACAGGCTGAACAGCTCGCCAAAGCGATCGCAACGCTGCTTCTCTGCCTCCATGGCGGCGGTGATCACGCGGCGGTTGAACACGCCGGTGAGCTCATCGCGCCGCGCCTGATCCTCGATGTCCTCCAGCCGAACGCTGGCATCGGTGAGTTCCTGGCGCAGCTTGCGCACGTAGCCGCCAATGAGAATGAACCAGGGCATGGTCAGAACCAGCGTCAGCAGATGGATCAGATCCTCGCGCACGATGCGCTCGTCGCCGCCCGCGTAGGTGCGAACGCCGATCATCAGCACGAACGCACCGAGCGCGACCGCGGCAATGATTGCCAGCTTGCGTGTCGACAGGCGCAGCATGCCGAACATCAGAGCAAGAAAGAAGAAGGAGACGGAGGCGAGCCGTGTGGCGGGGGCGGTGTAGATGACGTAAATCATCGTCAGCACGGCAGACAACACCTGCGCGGTGGTCAGACTGGGGTCGGCGAAGCGCAGGTTCAGTCCTGATCGAAAAATGATATAGAAAGCGACGACGAGGCCGAAGATCAGCGCCGCGCCTTCCACGAGCGCATCGCGCTCCAGAGCGCCGTTGAGATGAAAAATGAACAGGACAAACAGGTACAGCAGAGACACGCCGCTCGCCAACAGATAGCGGCGGATGCGAATGGCCTGCGTGCCGTCGGCCCGTTGAGGAATGGAAAGCCAGTCCACTTTTTCTTTTTGCGTTCCGCGAAAGTCAGTCCAGAACCTGCGCTGCCACGGCATTGTACAGGGTTGCGCGCCTGCCCCGGCGTCGGCCGCGGAGGCGCACCGGCAAGCCCCATGTCATCGGCCGCATGATTCTTGAAAGATGTGTTCGCCAAAAAAACGCGCCCAGAAAACTCGGGTGATCGGCGAGCAGGCCGTGCGTCCCCCTTGGTCCGAAGGTGACGGTCAGAGTAAAGCCGACCCGGGCTCACGGCCGGCGCCTGGTGTGCGAGGCCGCCAAGAAAGGCTACCCACGCGGATGGCATTCAATCCGGAATATCGGGTTCGACGAGCCAGGCGAGTTGAACGAGCGACTCTTGCCAGCCGAGGTAGCACAACTCGGCCGGAATCACGTCGGGTACGCCGTCTTGCAGGACATCCAACTCGGTCCCGCACGAGACCGCGCGCAGCGTGACCGTCGTCTGCATTTCGCCGGGCAGATTGGCATCCTCGAACTTGTCCGTGTAGCGAATGCGTTCGCCTGGCACGAGTTCGCGATAGGTGCCGCCGAAGGAATGACTGTTACCGGTGGTGAAATTTGCGAACGTCATCCTAAAGCTGCCGCCGACGCGGGCATCGAGGTTATGGACCTTGCAGGTGAACCCGTGCGGCGGCAGCCACTTGGCGACGGCCTCGGCATCGAGGAAGGCCCGGTAGATCTTTTCGGGTTTCGCGCGCAGTACGCGATGCAGACGGATCGTCGACATGGTGGTCTCCTTAGGGTTGGTTTCGGGTTTTCCGTCGGCTAGTCGAACGGGGCGGTGCCGAATCGAATTGCCCCCTTTAGGTCGTCCGAACGGAAGGTAGGAAATCCGTCAACCATGGAACATGACGGACATGAAGACGAGCAGTTCACGCACGAACAGATCATTGGTTTCCTCGGGCAAGCGGAGCCCGGGGTGTTTTTCAAAGATCGGTGCCGCAAGGCCGTGTTCTCTGGCGCCACGTTCTGCAAGCGGCAGGTCAAGGTCGGTGGCATGGACGTGTCGGATGCCAAGCGGCTGAACGAGTCGCACGGCGAGAACGCCGAGCGCGAGAAACTGTTGGCCGAGGTGCATCTGGACATTGCCGTACTCGAAAGGGTCTTCGGGTGTCGGCTCCGATTGAATTGTGACCAGCCGTGGAGTGCGCCCCGGGCCGCTAAGGGCTCAACTGCGGCGGCTCGAACAGCGACCGGATCGTGACGCGCCGAATCGTTGGCTGATCCGGCACCGCGTACATCACATCGGTCATCATTTCCTCGAAGATGCCGCGCAGGCTGCGGGCGCCGGCCTTGTATTCGATGGCCAGCTCGGCGATCTGGCGGAAGACCTCGGGCGCGACCTGCAGCGTGACGCCGTCGACCGCCAGCATCGCCTGGAACTGCCGATAGATGGCGTTCTTCGGCTCGGTCAGGATGCGGACCAGCATGTCCTGCGTCAGTTCGTGCAGCCGGGTGACAACCGGCAGGCGGCCGGCGAATTCCGGGATCAGGCCGAATTCGAGCAGGTCGGTCGGCTTGACCCGCGCGTTCAGGCGATCGAGGATCTTCTGGTCGTCGCCGCCGCCGGTCGAGATGAAGCCGAAGGTATGCGTCCTGGTCAGGATGGTGTCCAGCCCGACGAAGGCGCCGCCGCAGATGAACAGGATGTGGGTCGTGTCGAAATGGCGTCCGTCCCTGAGCCGGACCGGCGCGCCTTCCATGATCTTGAGCAGCGCGTGCTGCACGCTCTCGCCCGAGCTGCCGTGGGCGGCGGCGCCCGCCGCCCGGAGCTTGTCGATCTCGTCGACGAAGACGATGCCGCGCTGGGCGCGGGCGGGATCGCCGCCGGCGCGTTCGATCAGGCGGTGCAGAATGGCCTCGATCTCGTCGCCGACGAACTGCGTCTGTGCCAGCGACGTGGCATCGACCNNTGGTCGGGTACGACCTGCGCCATCCGGCGATAGTGAGCGTGCATGGTGACGGCCAGGACCCGCTTGGCCGCATCCTGGCCGATTACATGGTCGTTCAGGCGGGCGACGATTTCGCTGGGCTTGAGCAGGCTGGACATCGGATGCTTCCGCAAGGGCAATCGCCGGATGCTAAGCTGGTTGGGCTGTCAGGTAAAGCGCGCCCTGCGGCCTTGCGGTCCGTCATCGATCTCGCGCGCTGGCCCATGCGGGTGGGCTACATGAAACGCGTCGCTGCGCGGCCCAAGGTGCAGGAGGCGCTGAAGGCCGAAGGCTTGGTCACGTAACGCAATGAAAGCGCTGCCCACGCTATTCCTCTCCCACGGCTCGCCGATGCACGCCGTCGAAGCCGGCCGGGCAGGGGCGGCGTGGGCGCGCCTTGGCGAGCGCATCGGCAAGCCCCGCGCCGTGCTGATCGCCTCGGCCCACTGGGAAAGCGAGTGGCCGATGCTCACGGCTGCGACCAGGCCCGAGACGATCCACGACTTTGGCGGCTTCCCAGCGCAACTGTACGCCCTGGACTATCCGGCCCCCGGCGCCCCCGACGTGGCGAATCGCGCCATCGAACTGCTCAAGGCGCACGGCATCCCGGCCAGCGCCAACGGCTGCCGGGGCCTCGATCACGGCGCCTGGGTGCCTTTGCGCCACCTGTACCCGACGGCCGACGTGCCGGTCACGCAGCTGTCCCTGCAGCCGCAGTTGCCCGCCACCCATAGCCTGAAGGTTGGTCGGGCGCTGGCGCCGCTCGCGGATGAGGGCGTGTTGATCGTCGGCTCGGGCCACCTTACGCACAACCTGAGCGAGTGGATCGCCGCGGCGCGCGGCAACGGACTGTGTGTCGGTCAGTCGGGCTACGCGCCCTACGTGGAGCAGTTCCGGGCCTGGGTCGACGCCGCCCTGCGCGACGAGGATGCCGAACGCGTCACGCGCTGGGCGAACGAGGCGCCGCACGCCCGCCGCGCCCACCCCACGGACGAGCATTTTCTGCCCTTGCCACTGGCATACGGCGCGGCCGGGTCGCGCCCGCAGGTCGAGCGCATCGAGCTGGGCGCAGACAGTGGCGTGCTGGCGATGGATGCCTACGTGTTTGCGCCGGAAGCCTGAGCTTCCAGGCATACAAGCGCCAGTCACTTGCCGGTGACATGGCCGGTCGTCAGCACTTGGGCTGGCGTACGAACTCGGTTTCTCGGGGTGCCGTGGCCGGGCATTGCATTTCCAGCCCTGCCTTGCCGCGCTCGTGGCTGGAGGCGACGAAGTTCCATCAGATGGGCCGGCATTTATTCAGCGGCCCGTTGTCGATGACGACCAACTGTGCGCACAGCTTCGACGCCCCGCGATAAAGCCATTAGCCTGCTATTGCCGCACGGTCCGGGCCAGCGCGCTCACCCTCAGGCGCCTCTTATGGGTGGACAACAAGCGCAGGGCATCCTCGACATAACGCTTCGAGGAGAGCTTGTTGGCGATGTACTTGTTCAGGAGGTCTAACCACCGATCGTGGATATCGCAGTTGGCGGCGAGTCCTTCGTCGGCTAAAGGGCAGTCGGGGCAACGCGTCTGCGTCGCCTGCGCGTACACAGCCCTCCTTTGCCAGGCCTGTCGGTAGCGCTCGGCATACCGTTCAATCCACTCGATCGCCAGCTTGTTCCGCTGTTCGGCCGGGCACGTTGCGACATAGCGCTGGATGGCGGCCATCTGATCCCGCATGAACTCTTCGTGCGTGAGATGGAGTTGCCCGTCGGCGAAGGCGAAGCGCACCAGCAGGGCAAGCATGGGATCGTCGATGGAGAACGTGCTCTCTTCCCGTCCGAGCAAACATGCGCCTTGCAGGGCGTGGGATCGCGCTTTGTTCGCCTGTCGCGCTTCCTTTCCCCAGTCCCAGAAATCGAGAGTATCGGTCAACCATTGACCCAGCTCGTTCTGGGTCTGGACGTAGTGTTCCCACACCCGCTGGGCGTTCGCCACCCACTTCTCGCCGTATTCGGCGGCAAGTCGTGTCTCGTCGCCGAGCATGTTCGGCACATCCTTCACCTGCAGCGGGGCGACAAGGCAGTGGAAAGCCATCGCGGCGCACTCCCCCATGAAGGTGAACTCCCGCTCGGATAAGCGCTGCATGCTCAGCGCGCCGATCTGGTTAAGCTCGACGAAGGAGTCCCAGCTGGCCCTACCTATCGCGTTGATCTGCTGCCACATCCGAGTCAGGTCTCCTCATACGGGGGGCGTTCGTCGAACAGCGAATGGAATTGTGCAGTGCACAATTCCATTCTAGAGACCGGGGTTCGTGTTGTCAATCGCAGGCAATGCCGCGTCAAGTCCGCAGCGCAATGGCTGCTCACCGATCATGTCTGGTCGGCTTCGCACGTCCTAAGCGCTACCGGTCCAGTCGAGCGAATCTTTCGGCAACCAGGGATGGCCTGGGCGCGGCCTGGAATCGCCGGCGCTTGCTGCCAGCCGCGCCGCGGGCGTCGAGGTAGGGCGTGTCGGTGGAAGTCAGTGCCAGAGAACTCGTCCGAAGGTGCGGCCGAGCAGCACGCGGCCGAGTTCGCGGGTCCGCAACGTGCGTGCAGGGCCAGGCGGCCTCACGTCAGAACCTGCCAGCGCGGAAATCCTCGACCGCCTGGAAAACCTCCTGCTGCGTGTTCATCACGAAGGGGCCGTATTGCACGATGGGTTCAGCGAGGGGACGACCGGCGATGAGGACGAGGCGCGCCGGCTGGTCCGCCGTTAGCGCGATTCCGTCGCTGTTCTCACCGTTGGCGAGGATCGCCATCTCGCCGGCGGCTACCGTGCGCCCGGCAATGGCGACGGCACCGCGATAGACATAGGCGAAGGCGTTGAACTCGGGCGCCAGCGCCTGTTCGAAGTGTCCGCCCGCCGGCACGTGCAGGTCGAGGTAGAGCGGTTCGGTGACGTCGCGCTGCATGGCACCGCGCACGCCATGGCTGCCGCCGGCGATGACCCGCACCGTAACGCCCTCGTTGGTCTGGAAAGTGGGGATCTCCGCGGAGGGAATGTCCCGGTACCAGGGTGCCGTCATCTTGTCCCGTGCCGGCAGATTGAGCCAAAGCTGGAAGCCCTCCATGAGGCCCTCGTCCTGCTCCGGCAGTTCCGAGTGCACGATGCCCCGCCCTGCCACCATCCACTGCACGCCACCGGATTGCAGCAATCCTTCGTGACCTGCATTGTCGCGATGGCGCAGCCTGCCGGCAAGCATGTAGGTCACCGTCTCGAAACCGCGGTGCGGATGGTCAGGAAAGCCGGCGATGTAGTCGTCCGGGTTGTCGCTGCCGAAGGCATCGAGCATGAGGAAGGGATCGAGGCGGCGCTGCAGCGGCTGGCTTAGAACGCGGGTGAGCTTCACGCCCGCGCCGTCGCTGGTGGCGATACCGGTGACGAGGCGTTCGATGGTTCGGCATTGGGTGACGGCTTCGGTCTTCGTCGCGGCGTCCATGTCTGCTCCTGGTTGGCATTGTCGCGCAGGTGCGCCCCGTCTTGTAAGAGTGCAACTGCGCGCGGCGGTTCGGCCCGCCGATGTCTGTCCGATGCGCGCTATGCGATCGCGGCCTCGATGTCGGCGCGTGCACCGCGCACCGCCTGCTCTGCGGCCTCGGCGCCCATGCCCAGCCCTTCGGCATAGAAGAACTGGACCTCGGTCATGCCGAGAAAGCCCAGGACGTTGCGCAGGAACGGCACCAGCGTGTCGGTGGGCTTGTCCCTGTGCAGGCCACCGCGGGTCAGCGCCACATAGACCCTCTTGCCCTTGAGGAGACCCTCCGGCCCGTTCTCGGTATAACGAAAGGTCACGTGCGCCCGCGCAATGGCGTCGATCCAGTTCTTCAGCCGGGCGGGAACGCCGAAGTTGTACATGGGCACTCCCAGGACGATGGCATCGGCCGCCTGGATCTCGGCGATCAAGGCGTCGTCGAGCACGACCCGCGCCGCCTGAACGGGCGAGCGCTGTTCGGCCGGTGTGAACAGGGCATCCAGCGCGGCTTCGTCCTGTTCGGGGTGCGGATCGCGGGCGAGATCGCGCACCGTTACCGCGGCGCTGGGAAAGCGGGCGCGCAGACGCTCGGTGATCGCGTTCGCCAGTTCGGTGGACTGTGAACCGTTGCCGCGCGCCGACGAATTGACTTGCAGGATGTTCATGGCGTTACCTCTCAATGGGGTGGTTACGCCACCATTTTGGGGCCGCCGCACCGTGAGATAAAGACTTCTCCGTGGTATAGAATGTTCCATTCATGGAACCATTAGACGTTTCCGCGGACGACCTGCTGCTGTTCTCCGCCATCGTCGAGAAATCGACGATGGTGCGCGCCGCCGAGCACCTGGACATGCCCAAGGCGACGGTGTCGCGCCGGCTGGCAAACCTGGAGGCAAAGCTCCGCCAGAAGCTGCTCGTGCGCACAACGCGCCGGCTGGCGCTGACCGAGTTCGGGCGCGGATTTTACGAACACTGCCAGCGCGTCGCCGAGGAAGTGGCGGCAACGCGGGACTTCGTGCGCAGCCAGGAGGCACAGCCGCGCGGCCGGTTGCGGGTTTCGATGCCGGGCGATTTCGCCCAGTACGTGCTCGCCGATACCATCGCCACCTTCGTCGACCAGTACCCGGCGATCCAGCTTGAACTGGATCTGACGCCGCGGCGCGTGGATCTGATCGGCGAGCGCTTCGATCTTGCCATACGCATGGGCGCGCTGGAGAGCGACGCGACACTGGTGGCGCGCAAGCTCGGCGAGCAGCAGCAGGGTCTCTATGCCAGCCCCATCTACCTGGCCCTGCACCCGGCGCCCGCACATCCCGACGACCTGGCGCGGCACCGCGCTGTGCGCCTGCTTTCTGCGCGGGGTGTTCCGGCCCCCTGGAAGCTCATGCGCGGCAGAACAGTTTGGGATGGGGCAGTGCCAGGCAATCTGGTGCTCAACTCGCCGGGCGTGATCCAGCGGCTGCTGGTCGATGGCGCCGGCATCGGCGCACTACCTCAGCGGTTCGTGGCCGGGGATGTCAAGCTCAAGCGTCTCGTCCGCGTTCTGCCCGAATGGTGTCTGCCCCCGGTGCCTTTCTGGGCCGTGATGCCGACGCGACGCTACCTGCCGGCCAAAACGCGCGCGTTCCTGGCGCACCTGGAAAGCTTCCTGAACAACGCCAGGTGAGCGGCGCCGGCCCCCCGCCGCTCAGTGCATATGCCAGATGTTGGGCGCAGCGGGATCGACAACGCGGCGGCGAGCCGGCTCGCCCGCCGCCATGCCGTCGATGGTCTGGCGGATGTCCGCGTTCACGTGCCCCGAGAGGAAATAGCTGTGCTCGACGATGCCGCTAACGATGGGCGTGCAGTCCACCTGTTCGACCTTGTTGTGCAGCAACGCCGGGCGCGCCGCGCCGGCACCGCCCAAGCGTTCGGGATTACCCTTGGTGTAGTCGGAGACGACCATCGCCACGTCGCCGCGGTTGTGATAGACGCTGACACCGCGCGCGATCTCGTTCACCCGGCCCAGGGGCTGGCCGGGCTCGAGGACGGTGTCATCGACGTCGGGCGCGCACAGGAAGACGTTACCGAATAGCCGCGGCAGCACGTTGCCGGGCGTGAAGGCGTCCATGCGCTCCAGCGCGTTTTGCAGCAGGAAGTTGCCCATGGAGTGGCACAGCAGATGGATGTCCTGGTCGCACAGCACTTCGCCGCCACGGCGTGCCCGGTCTCGCAGCGCCGCGAGAAAGTCGCGCACCTTGAGCAGCCCGCGTCCGAACGCGTTACCCGACCCAGCGGCCTCGGAGCGATCCGATTTGTAGGAGACGAATGGCAACGCCAAGCCGTCGGACGGCCAGGTGAACAGCACGACCGCCACCTTCTGGGCGGGATCGGCGGCGGGCGACAGTTGCAGCATCGTCTGCAGCGCGAGCGCCGATCCGACCGCCGATTCCCAACTGACATTGAAGCCGTGGACGAACACCACGACGTCGCTCGCCTGCATCATCCAGTCCTTGAGTTCGCCAAACATTGCCTTCGAGCCGAGCTTGGCTTCCGGCTGATTGGCGTCTGCTGTACTCGCGTCGAGCTTTTCGGGGAACGGTCGGATGTCGGCCTGCGCTGCACATTTGGCGAGATAGTCCGCCAGCTTCTCGCCGTTGCCGCGGCCACAGGTGCCGAGGTCGGCCTGGACGAATTTCCTGATGCGCTCCTCGTCCGCCTCGACGGTCAGCCGGCCGAAACGCAGATTCTCCATGCCGTCGGCGCTGAACCCGGCGCCGTAGCGTTTCGGACGCCAGCGATCGTCGCCTTCATGGGCGCGGTTGGTGGCGTAGTAGAGCGTCAGGATGGTCATGCGTTTGTCCTCCTCGTTGTTGTGCGGCGGTTGCCAAGAAACTGCCGGAAAGCAGCAAAGTGCCCTATGACACGGGAGTGATCAATGCCGAGCCCGCACCGTCACCGGAGTGTAACATCCCTTGCTTGTCGCTTCTGAGCGAGTGCGCCGCCGGCGAGCCGCCGTGGACTATTCCGCCAATGGAGCGGAATCCCTTACCGACAAACGCCTGCGGCGTTGCAGGGGACGTTGGCGCTGGTGCTACGTGGAAGGCGGATGGCGCAGGCAGATCTTGCCGAAATGGACGCCGCTGGCCAGGTAGTCGAGCGCCTCGCGCAGCGCTTCGAAGGGGAAGACGCGATCGATGACGGGCTGCAGACGATGCTGGGCGATGGCGCGGGCCATGGCCTCGAAGCCATCGCGGCTGCCGACGGTGATCCCCTGTAGCCGAACCTGACGCGTGACGATGGCGCCGAGCTTGACGCCCATGTTGGAGCCGGACAGCACGCCGATGAGGCTGACGGCGCCGCCCATGCGCACGGCGCGCAGCGACTGCTCGAGCGTGCGCTCGCCGCCGACCTCGACGACATGGTCGACGCCGTCGCCACCGACACGCTCGCGCACCACCTTGCCCCACTGCGGGACGGCGCGGTAATTCAGCCCGTCGTCGGCGCCGAGGGCGAGTGCCCGGACCAGCTTGTCGTCGCTGCCCGAAAGCACCGTGACATGGGCGCCAAGCAGCTTGGCGAACTGCAGGGCGAACAGCGACACCCCGCCCGTTCCCTGGATCAGGACGCGGTCGCCGGCCTTGACGTTGCCGAAGGTGACGATGGCACTCCAGGCGGTGAGTGCCGCGCAGGGCAGCGTCGCCGCCTGCTCGTCGGAAAGATGAGCCGGTGCGCGCGCGATGCCGCGTTCATCGATCGCCATGTATTCGGCCATGACACCGTTCAGCGGGCCGCCGAGGCTGTGTGTCAGACGCTCGCCGTTCGGTTCGCCGCCGATGAAGTGCGGGAAGAACATCGGACAGACCCGCTCGCCGACAGCCACGCGGGAAACGCCAGCACCGGCGGCCACAACCTCGCCGACGCCGTCGGAGATCGGAATCAGTGGCAGTGTGCCGGTGCGCGATCCGTAGCCGCGCTGCGGGACCACCAGGTCGCGGTAATTGAGCGCGGCGGCTTTCATGCGCAACAGCACCTGACCGGGACCGGGTTCGGGAATCGGGCGGTCGCCCAGCTTGAGATGGTCGATGGACCACTCGTCGCGCAGTTCGAAGACCTTCATGGCATACCCCTGCTCGGTCGGTTATGGAGCAAGGCCGCGGCCGGTTGGCGATGGCGCCAGGCTGAGGATGCGCCGGTAAAGTGCCTCGGCCTGCTCCTTGGGCTTAATGCCATACAGCGGATTATCGTTCTCCTGGAATGCGCTGGCGATGGCCTGCCAGTCTTCCGGTGTCAACGATTTCTCCGCCAGTGGCATGAGGATGTCTTCCTCCTTGCGCATGTGATCCCACTGAAACTGGGCGTAGTGCTCGACCGCCGCGGCGAAGGGCGCAAAAGCGCCGGCCTCGCCGCGCTCGAAGCGGGTCAGGCCGGTCTTGAGATCCTCGATCAGCGCGTCGCCGGCCACATGCTCGGCCTCCAGTTCATCGATCAAGGCACCGGCCTTGGGGTTACGCTTGCGCAACGCGGCGAACAGGTAGTCGTTCTCCTTCGGGTGGTGCCAGCGGTCGGGGTACTCCACGATGTAGTCGAACATGGCGTGCAACAGCCGGAAGTCAGGCGCCCGTCCGTCGTCGCGGATGTGTCGCACGAGCTGGCGCAAGCTGTAGACCACTGCGGCGATAGCTAAATGTTCGTCGCGGATGATCTGAATGGCGGCAGGCTGCACTGAACTCTCGGAAATCAGATGCGCTCGATGATTAGCGCAATGCCCTGGCCGACGCCGATGCACATCGTGCACAGCGCATAGCGACCGTTCATGCGCTCGAGCTGGTTGAGCGCGGTGGTGACCAGACGCGCGCCCGAGGCCCCCAGCGGATGACCGATGGCGATGGCGCCCCCGTTTGGATTGACGTGCGCCGCGTCGTCCGGCAGCCCGAGGTCGCGGGTTACCGCCAAAGCCTGGGCGGCGAAGGCTTCGTTCAGTTCGATGACATCCATCTGTTCGAGTTTCAAGCCCGCCTTGGCGAGGACCTTCCGGCTTGCCGGCGCCGGTCCGAAGCCCATGATGCGCGGCGCGAGTCCCACGGTAGCCATGGTCACGACGCGCGCGCGCGGCCTGAGCCCGTGACGATCGGCGGCGGCGGCCGACGCGAGCAACAACGCGCAGGCACCGTCGTTGACCCCCGAGGCATTGCCGGCGGTGACCGTGCCTTCCGGTTTGACCACACCCTTGAGTTTCCCCAGGGCTTCGAGGGTGACGCCGGGGCGCGGATGCTCGTCCGCCTCGAAGAGCTTTGGTTCCCCTTTCTTCTGCGGCAGCGCCACCGGCACGATTTCGCGTGTGAAGAACCCGGCGGCGTGGGCGGCGGCCCAGCGCTGTTGGCTGCGCAGGGCGAAGGCGTCCTGGTCTGCGCGCGCGATCCTGAATTCCTCGGCAACGTTCTCGGCGGTTTCCGGCATGGAGTCGATACCGTGCTTCGCCCTCGTGAGCGGGTTGACGAAGCGCCAGCCGATGGTCGTATCCTCGACCTTCACCGTGCGCGAGAACGCGGCATCCGCCTTGGCCATGACAAACGGCGCGCGCGTCATGCTCTCGACGCCGCCGGCGATCAGCAGATCGGCTTCGCCCGCCTTGATGGCGCGAGCCGCGGTGCCCACGGCATCGAGGCTGGAGCCGCACAGGCGGTTGATGGTGGCCCCGGGCACCTCTTGAGGCAGACCGGCCAGAAGTGCCGCCATGCGCGCCACGTTGCGATTGTCCTCGCCGGCCTGGTTGGCGCAGCCGTAGACGACATCGTCTACCGCCGCCCAGTCGACGCCGGCGTGACGCTCGATCAGCGCCTTGATCGGCAGCGCCGCCAGGTCATCGGTGCGCACGCCGGCTAGGGAGCCGCCATAGCGGCCGAAGGGCGTGCGGACGGCGTCGCAAACATATGCTTCATTCATGGCTATCTCCGGCACGTTCTAGCAAATGATCGTCGGCTGGGTCCTGCCGGCAGAGTAAAACCCTTTCCCCGCGCGCGCCAGTTCCTCGAGCAGCGGGGCCGGCGTCCAGAAGTCCGGGCCGAAGCGCTCGCGATAACCGAGGATCGTTTCGTACACCTTCGCCAGCCCGACCTGGTCGGCCCAAAACATCGGGCCGCCGCGCCAGCGCGGAAAGCCATAGCCGTGCAGCCACACCATGTCGATGTCCACCGGCCGCGCCGCGACACCTTCCGCCAGGATCTTCGCACCTTCATTGACCATGGCATACAGGCAGCGCTCGATGATTTCCTCGTCGCAGATGGTACGGCGCTCGATGCCTGCCTGACGGGAATGCTCGACGATGAGCGTCTCGATCGCAGGATCGGCGATGGGCGTGCGGCTGCCTGAGTCGTAGCGGTACCAGCCGGCGCCGGTCTTCTGCCCGAGCCTGCCCGATTCGCATACCTTGTCCAGCAGGTCGCAGTCGCGCACGCCGGGTCTGCGCAGATGGGCGCGCGCCTTGCGGTTGCGCCAGCCGATGTCCAGGCCGGCCAGATCGCCGACCGCAAACGGCCCCATGGCAAAGCCGAACTCGGTGAGCGCCCGGTCCACCTGCTGCGGCAGCGCGCCTTCCTCCAGCAAAAACCAGCTCTCGCGGGTGCGCTGGGCGAGCATGCGATTGCCGACGAAACCGTCGGCGCCGCCCACCAGCACCGCCACCTTGCCCAGGCGTTTACCCACTTTCATGACGGTCGCCAGAACCTCCGGCGCGGTCTTCGGCGCACGCACATTCTCGAGCAGGCGCATGACGTTCGCGGGGCTGAAGAAGTGCATGCCGACGACATCCCTGGGGCGGCGCGTGAACTCGGCGATTGTCGCGACATCGAGATAGGATGTGTTGGTGGCGAGAATCGCCCCGGGTTTCACGACCTCGTCCAGGCGGCGGAACACCTGCTCCTTGACGCCGATGTCCTCGAACACCGCCTCGACGGTCAGGTCGACCTCGGCCAGATCGTCGTAGGCCAGCGTCGGGCGGATCAACGCCAGACGCTCGTCCATCTGCGCCTGGGTCAGCCCGCCGCGCGCCACCGTCGCCGCGTAGTTCTTGCGGATGGTCGCCAAGCCGCGTTCAAGCGCCTCGGACTGGGATTCCAGCAGCATGACCGGGATGCCCGCGTTGGCAAAGCACATGGCGATGCCGCCGCCCATGGTGCCGGCGCCGATCACCGCTGCCTGGGCGACATCGCGTGTCGCGGTGTCGGCTGGCAGCTCCGGGATTCGGCCCACCTCGCGCTCGCCGAGGAAGGCGTGGCGCAGCGCCGCCGCCTGAGGCGAAGCGCGCAACTCGAGAAATAGCTCGCGCTCACGCTTCAATCCTTCGGCCAATGGCAGGCTTGCCGCCGCCCGCAGCGCCTCGATGCAGGTGCGTGGGGCGATCAGATGGCGCTGCTTCCTCGCCGCCATCTTCTCGGCCTCGATATAGACAGCCGGCTCGGTGCTCGCGACCGGCAGTGCGCCCGTGCGGCGCGGGCCGGCAGCAGCAATCACGCGCCGAGCGGCGGCCAGAGCCGCGGCTTCGAGATCATCCGGCGCGATTTCGTCGATGGCGCCCCATTCGAGCGCCTTTGGCGCGGAGATGGCATCGCCATTGACAATCATCTCCAGAGCGTGACCCATCCCCACGAGGCGCGGCAGCCGCTGAGTGCCGCCGGCACCGGGCATGACACCCAGCTTGACCTCGGGCAGACCGACCTTGGCGTCCGGCGTGGCGATGCGGTAGTGGCAGGCGAGCGCGATCTCGAAACCGCCACCCAGGGCAGTGCCGTGCAACGCGGCAACGATGGGCTTGACGGCATCCTCGATCGCTTGCGTGACAGCCGGCAGGTGGGGCGGTTGCGGCGGACGATCGAACTCGGTGATATCCGCGCCGGCGATGAAGCTGCGGCCTCGGCACACGATCACCATTGCCCGCACCGCGTCGTCGGCATTCGCCTGCCGCACGGCATCGAGCAGGCCGGAGCGCACGGCTTGGCTTAGGGCGTTCACCGGCGGATTGTCCACGGCGATGATGGCGGTGTCGTCGACCCGCAGGTAGCTCACGACAGATGAGGATGTCATGCTAATAGGTTTCGATGTGCAACCGGTTTCTCGCCAGGAGGGCGGGGCGGATTTGGTCCCAGTCGAGGCCATGGTCGCGGCAGACGTCGCGGAAGGCTTCGATCACGCCGGCTTCCATGCCCTTCAAACCGCACAGGTAGATGTAACAGTTGTCGTCCTGCAACAGCCGCACTACGTCGCGCCCGCGCGCCCGGATCAGATCCTGGACATAGGTCTTGGGCTGGTCCGCCTCACGCGAGAACGCCAGGTTGATGTCGATGAAATCCCTAGACAGTTTCATCAGCGGCCCGAAGTAGGGTAACTCGTCCTGGCGCCGCGCACCGAAGAACAGCATCAGCTCGCCGCCCTCCTTGAGCGCCATGCGCCGGCGCCGCCGTTCCGTCATGGCGCGCATGGGTGCCGAGCCGGTACCGGTGCAGATCATCATGAGCGTGGAGCCGGGATGATTGGGCATGAGGAAGCTCGTGCCATAGGGCCCCACCACCTGCACCTGATCGCCGCGCCTGAGGTCGCATAGGTAGTTGGAGGCCACGCCGCGTACCGGCTTGCCCTCGTGGTCCTCCGTAACGCGCTTGATGGTGAGCGCCAGATTGTTGTAGCGCGGGCGCTCGCCGTCGCGTGGACTGGCCACCGAATAGAGCCGCACGTGATGGGGCCTGCCATTGGCATCGACGCCCGGCGGGATGATGCCGATGGTCTGGCCCTCGAGCACCGGGAACGCGGTGCTGCCGAAGTCGAGGACGATGTGGCGAATGTCGGCCGAAGCCCCTTCGCCGGTGAGGCGGAAGTTGCCCGCCACGGTGGCTACCGCTGGTTTGCCGATCGAATAGAGATTGACATACGGGTGCGACGCCGACCACGGCGGCGATACTGCGCCGCCTTGGCCGGCGGTGGCGATCTCCGTGAGTTCCCGCACCTCGCTCGGCACTTCCGCATCCGCCGCGAGTTCCAGCTCGGCTTGCGGCGGCAGGCTGTCCCAGGACAACTGATCGTCAAGACTGTACGGCATCGCCTTGGCGACTTGCCGGTAGTTGTCGATGGCGCCGGTCGGGCAGGGCGGTATGCAGGCGTTGCAGAAGTTGCAGATCTTGAAGTCCACGACGTAATTGCGCGCGTCGTGGGTGATCGCATTGACCGGACAGGTCGCTTCGCAGGTGTTGCAGCGAATGCAGATCTCGGGGTCGATCAGGTGCTGTACCGCGTATTCGGCGCTGGCGGCGTGGGGCATGGCTTACTCCGAAAAGCCCACCTGAGCGTCACAGAGACACGGAGACTGCACAGAGAAATCCGCACAACTCTGTGAAATTCTCTGTGGCTCCGTGTCTCTGTGGTTCGTGTGGGACTAATTAAACCGCACGTACTCGAAGTCCACTGGCTGGCGGTTGATGCCGGCCATGGGCGGGGCGATCCAGTTGGCGAACTTGCCCGGCTCGATCACCCGCCCCATGAGTGAGGCGACGAAGGCGCGGTCCTCCTCGGTCGGCAGCCAGTTCTTGTGCTGGTGCGTCCACTCTGCTTCCGACAGAACGCGCCCGTCGGGCGACACGCGCACGCCGGAGAAGCTGCCGATCTTGCGGTTGAAGGCCTTGTGCGGCGTCTTGAGGCGGAAGCCGATTCCAGCCTTCTCGATGATCTTGTTCCAGCGCTCGACGCCGCCGTTGGAGTCCCTGATATAGTCGTCGCGCAGTCGTTCGTTGAGCGACAGCAGCGCCGGCACCTCTTTCTCCACCAGCTTGTCGCCCACCAATTCCAGGACCTTGTAGGTGTCGTTCTTCAGCATGTGATCGTCGTTGAGCTTCGTCTCCTCGAAGCGGCCTTTCAGCCCGGAGCTGTAAAAGGTCGCGGCGTTGGACGACTGATCGGCCCCGAAAAGATCAATGGTGACACTGAAGTGGAAGTTCAGGTAGCGCTGGATGGTCTCCAGATCGATGACGCCGGCGGCCCGCAGCTTCGCCGGATCGTCCGTCTTCAGCTCGTTCATGACCTGGCAGGTGCGCTGGATGGTGCGGCCCACGCCCGTCTCACCGACGAACATGTGGTGCGCTTCCTCGGTGAGCATGAACTGGGTGGTGCGGGCGAGGGGATCGAAGCCCGACTCGGCGAGTGCACAGAGCTGGAACTTGCCGTCGCGGTCGGTGAAGTAGGTGAACATGAAGAACGACAGCCAGTCCGGCGTCTTTTCGTTGAAGGCGCCGAGGATGCGCGGGTTGTCGGCATCACCCGAGCGCCGCTCGAGCAGGGCCTCGGCCTCCTCGCGCCCGTCGCGGCCGAAGTAGCGGTGCAGCAGATAGACCATGGCCCACAGGTGGCGGCCTTCCTCGACGTTTACCTGGAACAGGTTGCGCATGTCATAGAGCGATGGCGCGGTGAGTCCCAGATGACGCTGTTGCTCGACCGAGGCCGGCTCGGTGTCGCCTTGGGCGACGATGATGCGCCGCAGGTTGGCACGGTGCTCGCCCGGCACCTCCTGCCAAGCAGCCTCGCCCTTGTGCTCGCCGAAATTCACCTGGCGGTCGGCTTGGGCCGGGTTGAGGAAAATGCCCCAGCGGTAGTCCGGCATCTTGACATAGCCGAACTGGGCCCAGCCGTCGCGATCGACGCTGACTGCGGTGCGTAGGTAGACGTCGAAATCCGTGCTGCCCTCGGGGCCCATGTCGGACCACCAGTGAAGGTAGTTCGGCTGCCAATGCTCCAGCGCGCGCTGCAGGGTCTTGTCTTCCGAAAGGTTGACGTTGTTGGGGATCTTCTCGCTGTAATCGATGCTCATGGTTTCTCCTTGAACCTCCAGTAAATCTCACCACAGAGACACAGAGGCACCGAGAAAGACACACAGAGAAATTCTCTGTGCAAACCTCTGTGTCTCTGTGCCTCTGTGGTTCATGCGTTCCCTTACACTCGTTCCCAATTGAATCTCGCCTTGTTGCCGGTGCCGAAAACCTTCAGTGCGCCGGTTTCCCCGACCGCGTTCGGGCGGATGAATATCCAGTTCTGCCACGCGGACAGGCGGCCGAAGACGCGCGATTCCATGGTTTCGGTGACGCCGAAACGCAGGTTGGCCTCCATCCCGGTGAGTGCGTCGGGCGACATGCTGGCGCGTTCCTCCAGCACGATGCGGATCTCGTCGGCCCAGTCCAGTTCGTCGGGCGCGGCGGTGATCAGACCCAACTCCAGCGCCTGTTGCGGTGCGAGCTTCCTGCCCAGGGCGGCGCGCACCGCGGCCAGCGGCTCGGCCTCACGGTAGTAGCGCGAGTCGATGCGCGATAGGCCATCGACGCGCGGATAGGTGCCGAAGTTGAGTTCCGAGACCGCGAGCGCGTTCTCCGGCTGATCGAGCATGTAGCTGCGGTCTGCGGCCAGGGCAATCTCCAGCAGCGTGCCGGCGAAGCAGGAGCCGGGCTCGATGAGCGCGATCATGGTCCGCGAGGACACGTCCAGGCGCGCCAACGTCCGGCGTAGCATGCCGATGGTCTCGCGCACGAGCCAGTGGTTCTTGTGCTGAGCTAGCGTCGCGTCGGCGGCGAGCACCGCGTCGGCGTCACCGGCGGTCTTCAGGATCCACGTGCCCAGCTCCAGATTGTTGGTCCGCAGACTGAGGATGGCGTCGTCGAGCTCACGTGCCATCTGCAGCGGCCACCAGTCGGCGCCGGCGGCGACGATGCCGTCGATGTCCTGGGGCTGCGGCCCGGTCGGCGCTTTAACGGTGAGGGTCGCCCGGCGCACCGCAGCGTCGACGCGCGCATCGACGAACTCGTAGTGGTAGCCCGCATCGTCGATGGTCCGCTTGAGCGGCGCCAGGACAATGCCCTTGGCATCGGCTGGCCGGTCGCTTTGCGCCGCCAGTTCCTGCGCACGGCGTTTCACTGCCTCGGGGAACTGCTGCGGCTTGACCACTGCGTCCACGAGGCGCCATTCCTTGGCGCGCTGGCCGCGCACGCCTTCGGTGGTGGTGCAGAAGATGTCGGCGAGGTCGCGGCGGACCTTGCGCTTGTCCGTGACGCGTGTCAGGCCGCCGGTGCCCGGCAGTACGCCAAGCAGCGGCACCTCCGGCAGGCTGACCGCCGAGGAGCGGTCATCCACCAGCATGATTTCGTCGCAGGCCAACGCCAACTCATAACCGCCGCCGGCCGTGGTGCCGTTGCAGGCGGCGATGAATTTCAGGCCCGAATGGCGGCTGGAGTCCTCGATGCCGTTGCGCGTCTCGTTGGTGAACTTGCAGAAATTCACCTTCCAGGCGTGGCTCGACAGACCGAGCATGAAGATGTTGGCGCCGGAGCAGAAGATGCGCTCCTTGCCGCTGGTGACGACGACACTCTTGACTTCGGGATGCTCGAAGCGGATGCGTTGCAGGGCGTCGTGCAACTCGATGTCCACGCCCAGGTCGTAGGAATTGAGCTTGAGCTTGTAGCCCGGACGGATCCCGCCGTCCTCCTTGATGTCAAGTACCAGGTTCGCGACCGGGCCGTCGAACTTCAGGTGCCAGTGAACATATCGGTCCGGATGGGTCTGGTAGTCCACCCGCGGACCGCCACCCGCATTGATCGCAACTGCCGTTTCCATCTTCTCCTCCTTACGTTTTCAAGAATTCAAACCAAGACCGTGTCCCGCAACTTGGCGAGACTCGTCTCCGGCGTCGCGCCGGAGGTGTCCACGACGGCGTCGGCTTTGCTGTACAAGGCCTCCCGTGCGGCCAGTATCCGCTTCAGATCCTCCATTGCTTCCTCGTTACCAGCCATGGGCCGCAGATCTCCCTGGGCCAGCACGCGCGCCATGTGTTCTTCCGGGGCGGCCTTGAGCCACACGGTGTAGCAATTGCCGAGCAGCAGCTTGAATGCCTCCTCTTCGGCGACGATGCCGCCGCCGACCGAGATCACCGCGCGCTCGTTGTCCTTGATCAGCCGCTCCAGGCATCGCCGTTCGATGCGTCGATAGCCGGACTGTCCGTAGAGCGCGAACATCTCATTCAGGGGCAGACCGGTCTCTCGCTCGACCTCACGGTTGATCTCGATGAAGGGCACGCGCAACTCCCTGGCCAGCAGATTGCCCAACGTGCTCTTGCCGGCGCCACGCAAGCCGATGAGGGCGATGCGCTTGCGCCGCGATGCTTCCTCGTGGCCGAACTCGCGCATCAGGCGAAAGATCACGTCTTCCAAACGGTGCGCCGGGATGCGTTCGAGGAAGCGGCGGATCAGCCGTTTCTCCACCGAGTCTTCCTGCTCCGGCAGCAATACCTCGCCGAGTGTGACGTTGAGCGCGGCGGCAACCCGGCGCAGCAGCATGATGGAAATGTTGCCTTCGCCGGATTCGAGATGCCCCAGGTAGCGCTCGGAGACGTCGGCCTCGCGCGCCAGGAGCTTGCGTGCCATGCCACGGCGCTCGCGCAACTCACGTACGCGCTTACCCAGCGCAACCAGAAAGTCGGCGTCGGCCGAAGATATCGGCCCGCTCGGCTGCAATTGCGGCGTCAGGTCCGCTTGCGTACTCATGTTCTTACAGTCATCCGTGTGCCTACTGGTATAACGCAATATAATACATCGGCACTGTATCGTCAAGCATTATTGTGCTAGTCCCACAGTTTATGCAATAACACATTGATTGTACTTAGATGCCGTACAAGTAACAAAAGCTCCGTGCGTTCCAATTGACTTGGGTGGCGCATTGTCTGTGTAAAATAATGCTTGACCGGAGCGTGAGGATAGGTATTATAATGCGCACACCATCTGCGATGGCAGGACAAGTCGCACCAAATGTCCGCACGACACCCGGCAACCAAGGAGCAAACCCCATGACTCCCGAACAGTTTCACGAACTGATTACGCGCGTAACTGGCCATATCGCCGGCATGCCCCTCGACCAACACCTGGAGGCGGAACTGAATCGGCGCTTTCCTGCCGGCGGAGAGGATGTCGCGGCGATCTCCGACGCCTGCCGCAATGCCATTTCCGCGGGTTGGATGTGCGAGCGCGAGGCTGGCGGCATCAAATATGGCCGCGTTATCAAACCGGGGGCGAGCACCGCTGGCTACAGCGTGGACGTCGTGGACATGGATGAGGTCGTTGGGCCACACCATCGCCATCCCAATGGCGAGATCGACCTGATCATGCCACTTGCCGGCGATGCGAAGTTTGACGGCCGCGGTGCTGGCTGGCTCGTTTATGGTCCCGACAGCAGTCACAGCCCCACTGTGAGCGGAGGCCGCGCACTGGTGTTGTATCTGCTGCCGCAGGGCGCGATCGAGTTCGCCAGACCGTGAGCGGAGCGTAACAGTCGGCGAAGGGATATTGCTTTGACCTTGAGCGATCTGCCGGCCCGGCGCGAACTGCCGGTCCATCAACCCGTACGCTTCGTCGAGGTGTGCGGACAGCGGCTGGAATATGTGGACATTCCAGCCCACCAGGTGCACCGTCCGCCGCTCGTGTTCATGCACGAAGGACTCGGCTCGGTGGCCATGTGGCGGGATTTTCCAGCGCGTGTCGCGGCTGCCACGGGCTGCCGGACCGTCTTCTACTCACGCCACGGCCACGGGCGCTCCTCGCCATTTCCGGCGCCGCACACCGTGCGCTTCATGCACGAGGAGGCGCTGCAGGTGATGCCGGCGCTATTCCAGGCGCTCGGCCTGGAGCGGCCGGTGCTGATCGGCCATTCCACCGGTGCCTCCATGTCTCTGATCCACGCCGGGGCGGATCAGTGGCCGGCAGCCGGCGTGGTGGCCATGGCGCCGCTGTGCTTCGTCGAGGAATTCAATCTGGACAGCATTCGCGCGGCGAAAGACGTGTTCCGCAACACCGACATGAAACAGAAGCTGGCCCGCTACCACGACGATCCGGAGGCCGTGTTCTGGAGCTGGAACAACATCTGGCTCGATCCGGCATTCAAGGTCTGGAGCATCGAGGACTACCTCTCCGGCATACGCTGCCCGGTGCTGGCGATCCTGGGCGAGGACGACGAGTACAGTACCCAGCTTCAGATCGACGCTATTTTGAAACACGCGGTCAACGCGCCGAACGTGGAATATCTCAGGCTCGCCGACTGCCGTCACTCCCCGCACCGCGACCAGCCGGAGACGCTGCTGGTGAGTCTGGCGCAGTTCATCGACGAGGTGACGCAGTAGTCGCGTCGCAATCTACGGTGCCCGGTCGCTGAAGAAAGGCTTGACCGGGCGCGGCGGGAAGTGAATGGGATCGGCCTGCGGCTCGAACCAGTAGCGCAGGAACACCGAGCCCATGCCCTGCGCATAGTCGCGGGTGTTGTCGAAGCCCAGTGTGCCACCCACGAACAGGTGCGACGAGACTTTGTACTCGAGCGCGCCATGGAGATTCACACCAATTCCCGTGGTGCTGTTGCTGCCATGCACGGTTTCCAGACCGAGGGCAGGGTTGAGCGCCGCGCGCTGCTCCAAGGCGCTCTGCAGTGCAGCGTCCTTCGGAAAGTAGGGCGCGCTGTCCTGGCGGAAGCGCTGCACGCCGATCGAGCCCCTGAGCTGATAAGCGAGGCGTCCGAAGCGCCCGGTCCATTCGACGGGGAGGCTCAGATGCACGTAGCTTTGCGGGCTGAAGTAGCCGCCATGGCCGAGGGTAAAGAAGCCGAGATTCTTATCGTAGCGCAGGAAAGTCAGATCCACGCCGCCCGTGACCCGCATGTCAACGGTGCGCAGCAGGTGCTTGTAGGCGCCCGCACCTGCCTGCAGGACGTTGTTGGAGGCGACTTCCTCGCCTGTGAGCGAGCGGTAGCCAAGATTGCCGTAAAGCCCGTAGGGCCCCCGGTCCCAGGTGACATCGAAGCGCGCGCCGGTGGCGCGCACGCCGCCCCAGGTGCGGCCAGTGACGTTGTCGCGGGTTCCGGAGTATGACAGCAGGCTTTCGGTGACGGCGCGCCGCGACAATTCTAAGCTCAGGTACGTGTCGCCGATGCGCGGCATGAGGCGCAGGCCGCCGACGAGGTAGCGCACGGGGAAACCGATCGGTGTCGTGCCGATGTCGACGCCGAAGGCGCGTGTATCGTACGCGAGTCCCAGCGCGACGCCGGACTCCTTCTGCGCCAGGCTGCCGCTGACGCCCGGCACGACCAGGCCGTTGGCGCCAAAGCGCCGCGCCCGGGTGCTGTTGCCGAGATCAAGGCTGCCGGCATCGAGGAAGACGGGGACTGCGCGGGCCGTGAGTCGGCCTTCATATCCGGGCGCGATGCTCGCCTCGATCGGCAACTCGACATCGTTGAGCTTGTCCAGGCCCGCTTCGCCGCGCCGCACGCGCCACCAGGCGGCCCCCGCGACGTAGCTGCTGTAGCGCGAGCGCAGATCGACGATATCCTGCTGCACACCCGAGCGACTCTGCGGCGCGGACGCTTCCTCTTCCAGCGCTAGCGCGCGCTCGAAGTGCTTCATGGCGACGGCATCCTTGTCCTGAGCACGGGCGAGGCGGCCAGCCAGCGCGGCAACGCGCGCGTCATTGGGATGCCGCTGTGATGCATCGGCCATGAGTGCATCGGCATGCGGATAGTCTTTCAGATCCATGGCCGTGCCGATGGCGAGCAGGCGGGCGTCCAGATTCTGCGGCTCGCGCTTGAGTACCGCTTCGTACAACTCCAAAGCGCGCTCCTTATCGCCCGCGGCGCCATGCACCTGCCCTTGAGCGAGCAGGAGTTTCGGATGCCCGGGGCGCTGCGCCAGCAACGGGGCGAGATAGGTGTGGGCTTCCTGGTAGCGGCCGGCCAGGCGCGCGGCCTCGGCCTGACGCAGTGCCAGCGCCAGCTTCAGTTCGTCCAGGTCGGCGCGCTCGCCGGCGGCGAGCGATTCGCCATCGAGTTGCCGCAGCAGCGGTTCGAGCTCGGTGAGCTTGTCGGTCTTCAGCAGAACGGAGGCATACTGCAGGCGCACGGCGGCAGAGGGTTTGTCGCTCTGCGCGAGCGCCTTTCGAACGAGCGCCTCGGCGCGGGCCGTGTCGCCCAGCTGCAGATAGGCGGCGGAAAGCTCCGCAAGCAAGCCGGGATCGTCACCGGCCGCACTTTCGATTTCCGCCAGCCTCTGGCGTGCGTCTGCCTCTTTCCCCTGGCGCGCCAAAGCCGTGGCCTGCTCGAGCTGCACGCGCTGCGAGAGTTGCCTGTGCAGCTGCACCATCTCGGGCGTTCGCGCCGCCGCGGGTATGCGCTCGAGCGTCGCCAGCCCCTCGCGCCACTGGCGCTGCTCGCCGCTGAAGATGGCGCCGGCCAGTAGCGCTTCCGGCTGCTCGGCCGGGGCGCCGCTGAGCGCATCGGCCAGCGCGCGCGCCTGGGCAGTGGCGCCCTCGCGCCGGTAGAGGCGCGCAAGATCGAGCTTTACCCACGGGTTGTCGGGCTCGGCCAGCAGGGCGTCCTCCAGAGCTTTTTTCGCCGCTGCGTGATTGCCCCGGGACTGGGCCAGGCGCGCCTGCGCCCGTGCCACGTTGGCGCGCAGGCGCTTCGGCTCAGCCATGGCCGCGTACTGCTTATCCGTGAGGGTGCCGGCCAGCGCGACGGCTTCCTCATCCCGTTTCTGCTGCGCCAGCAGGTTGATGAGGCCGCGCGTCGCCTCGGCGTGCCTCGGCGAACGGGCGAGCACTTCGCGGTACTTCTCTTCGGCGGCGCGCAATTCGCCGCGCGCGGCGAGCGCATCGGCCAGCCCCACATGGGCGGTCGGCTCCTTGGGATTGACGCGAATCGCTTCCTGCAGCGCCCGCTCGGCGTCGCCCGCCTTGCCGGCACGGCGCGCGTCGTCCGCTTCGTTGACCAGCGCCCAGTAGGTCGCGGTCTGAAGCGCCTGGTTCCATCTTGTCTTTGACCTCGGCGCGACCGTCGTTGCACGTTGGAGCAGGTCACGCGCTTCGGCAAAGCGCTCCTGGCGCAGGCGCACGATGCCCAAGCCGGCTAGCGCTTCTGCATCCTGGGGATTCTTGGTCAGCCGCTGCTGGAAGCCCGCCTCGGCCTTGGCCAGATCGCGCAGATCCATACGCGGCGCACTGCCCCACCGTCGCGGTTGGGTCAGCCGGTCACGCACCGCCCAATCCTGCGGATATTGCCGCAGATAGGCCCGATACAAACCGGCGTCCTTCGGTCCGGCATTGAGCCAGACCAGGGATTGGCGCCACGATTCGGTCGCCTGCTTGCGCACTTCCGGCTTGTCCGTGAGCGCCTGCAGCATCGTGATGGCGGTGCGGCGCGTGTCCTCGCGGTAGCTGTAGATCTGCGCTAGCGCAAGCGCATAACGGTTGTTGCCGGGATTGTCCTTGACCAGTTCTTCGAGGCCCCGGCGTGCCTGGGGCCAACCGTCGCGCGTGCCGCCGAGCGTCTGGTAGTACTCCAACGCCAGATCGCCGCTCGGCCGGGCCGGGCCGAACAGAGTGGCGTAGCGCTCGATGGCCGCTTCTGCGCGTCCGGCCTGCGCCAGCCGGCGCGCCTCGGCGAGCTGTTCCTTGTTGGGTTTGCCGCTGGTGATTGCCTGCTCGAGACGGGCGGTCGCCGGATGGTCGGGGTGCGTCTGCTTGAGCTTGGCGAGCTGGCGCTTCGCGGCATCGGGCTGTCCGCTCTCGACGTCGGCGATACCCAAGCCTGCCAGCGCTTCCGCGTTCCCCGGTTCGACGCGCAGCAGCTTATGCCAGGTTTCCTGCGCGAGATCAGTGCGCCCGCGCACCTGCCAATTCACGGCCTGGTCCACCAGCGCCTGCACTTCCGGTGTCTGCGCCCATGCCGGCGCGCAGACGCAGGCGGCGGCGACGAGGCTCAGCCGGGCGATCGTTTTTTCGAGCGACATTGGGTCTCCCACTGGGGCGCAAGCTGACCGGTGGCCTCGAAGCGAAAACGCCCCTCCAGCCAGCCCAGTCCGAACATGGCTAGCACCTGGTCGTAGTAGCGGGGGTTTTCCCCGATCAGATCGCCTTTGGCGCCCGCCGTCGTGCGCGACCTCTGGCGTTCCAGAATCAGCGTCTCGCCAAGGGCGGACAGATAGGGAAGCACGGCCGCAGAGAAACCGACCGGCCCATCTCCCTCGGCCGCGCCGGTGCGGGCGTCAGTCCGCAGAGGCGGTGCGGAAGGCGGCCGACGCAGGTGCTCGCGCATCGCGCCAAGTGCGCCCAGCAATGGCCGGGCGAGGCGATCCGTCGGATGCAGCATGCCCGCCCAAAGATATACGCGGATGGCGTCGAAACTGCCTTCGCTGCCCTTGGCCGGATCGAAATCGAAGTTCCCGGCGGCGGCAGCGCCGTTGCCCGGGGATGCCTTGTAGACCGCCCAGTCGGGCACGAATCCCAGCGGCGAGATGTCCTGGACGAACTTCAGGGTATTTGCGGCAACGCTCTGCCAAGGACCGGCGCGGTCTTCGGCAGCGAAGGCGCGCAGGAGCTGAATCGGCAGGTAGCTCGGATTGAGGCGCACGGTGCGCTCATCCTCCTTGAAGCCCTGTGCGCCGGGCAGAATCATCGGGCCCAGGCCGGGCAACTCCGCCACTGCCTGGTTGCGCACATTCGATAGGACGGCCCTGCCCAACACACCGTAGTTCGGGTCCCGCCACAGGCGTGCAGCCTGCAGCAGGGCGTAGGCCAGCCACAGGTCGGCGTCGGAGGCCGAATTGGCGTCGACGACATCCCAGCTCCCGTCGTTGCGCCGGCCCCACTGCCACGCCGGCAGACGCCTGCGCAAATCTCCTCCCGCCAGGTTGTCGGTCGTCCACCTCAGCAGCCGATCGAAGCGCGGCCGGTCGTTCGCCACCAGGGCGAAGAACAGTGCATAGGCCTGGCCCTCCGAGGTACTGTGGTAGATGTCGGTCGCATAGTCGATGACTCGCCCGTCGGCCTGGATGAACCTGGCGCTGTAGGCTTGCCACAGCGGCCAGGGCGGGCAGGACGACGGCGCGGCCAGCGCGGAGGCCGCGATTGCCGTGCTTGCCAAGGCAGTCATGGCGATCCCCCACAAGGGGACAGGCATCCGCTCACGCACTCTTGAGACGCTCGGCCGCCTTTCTCCTGAACCAGCGGTAGCCGAGCACGGCTGCCAGAATCGCGGCGATGAACGCCATCACCACGAGCACGAGTGGCTGCTTCGACAGGAACCAGCGAATGGACGTCCATAGCGGCAGGTTGCCGACGTGATAGGTCTCGCCGACGAGGAGGCCGTTTACCTGCCTGCCATGCGGGATTGCCAGATCGCCCTTGACGTTGTTGATCTGCTCGGGGTCGAAGAAGGTTGCCAGGGTGGCCGGCAGCGCCTTGGCATCGCTCGTCGCGACAACGACGACGCTGCGCCCTTTCTGCAAGGGCGACTGGAATGCCATGAGCACGCCCATCCCGGCCTCGGAGCGCATGCTCAGGTCGGCGGCGCGGCGGACGGCTTCATCCAGATCGCGCCCTTCCCAGCGCGCGACCAGACGCTCGACCGGCGCGGGCATGCGCACGCGCCGTGCAACGCCGTCCATTGCCAACGGCATATGCTGCGCCCACTGCGCGAGCAGGGGCTGGTTGGCCGGGCTCCCCAGTACCAGCAGGTCCTTGTTCGCATGCGACTGCACCTCGGCTGCCTTGACCAGGGTCATGCCAGTGGTCGGGTAGCCGGTGGACTCGCCCATGCGTCCGGCGAGGGTGAGCAGGGCTTCGATATCCTCCGCGCCGAGCGCATCGGGCAGCACGACCGCGGTTTCGCTCAGGTCTGCCATGCGCGTGAACGGAAACCCGGCCGTAGCGAAGTAGGCCAGGTTCGGCATGGCCGCGTAGTGCGGAAAGCCCGAGAAGTCGATGGATGACTCCGGATCGATCGCGCCGCGGTCGTTGTCGAGCAAGGCGTCCTTGCACGGACCCTCCTTGACGTAGTCGAAGTAATACTTGAACTGCAACTGCGACTTCGGGTTGATCTGCGATGCCGGGACGTCTATGACTTCCCGGCCGACCGCAGTGCCGCCTTGCAGTGCCGTCATCGCGACCTTTACGATCCCCGGATTGCTCTCTGTGCCCTGCAGCGGCAGCGCCCGCAGGAAGTAATCGTTGATGCTGATGTTCAGCGTCGACTTCTGGTCGGGCCTGGTGCGCGGCGTGTAGCGGTAGCGCACGTCCATGGGTACGCCCCTGCTGTACCAGGTGAACTTGTCGGGCGCAACGCGCATGCCGACTTTGATGACATCCGGGAACAGGCCTCTGGCCTGCAACTGTCCGGACGTGGCGAGCTCGGCGAACTTCACCTGCCGGTCGCTGGGAACCCACCGCGGCGCGTCGTAGGGCTTGCGCGGCGGTACGTTTTCCAGCTGCTTCACCAGAACGCCCGGGCCCGACATCGCCGTTTGCCCGAGGCTGAGTGCAACGGCCGCGGTACGCAGTTCCTGCACGTCGCGCCCCATCACCATGAGGAGCTTCGCGCGGGCGTCGCTGGGATGACTCGCGATAGCGATCGTTGGGCCCTCGATGGCACCGACGCTGATACCGGCGGGCAGGTCGTCCTTGAGCGCGAAGACGATGGCGTGGCTGCTGGGAAGCTTGCCGAGGTAAGCCGGAAAGCGCGCGCCGCGGTAATCTGCCAGGGCGCCGAAGTACGAGGCGACGATGGCCGCCGCCTGCAGCGTGCCGTGATCCGGTTTTGCACCGAACACCATCGGCAGAGTGAGCAGCTGCGTATCGCGTGCATCGAAGAAAGGCATGGGCAGGATCGAGAGATCGTTCTGTAGGCTAAGCGGGCTGACCGCCAGTTCGATCCGGCTCTGGTTGCCAAATGTCGCCCACAGGCTCGTATGCAGCGGGTCTTCGCACTCCCTGGTGTAGTGGCCGATGAGTTGCAACGTGAGCTGGTTGTAGCCGCTGAACAGTTTCGGGTCGAGTGCGATGTCGCTTTGTGTTCCCGCCGCGTGTTCACGAGGCACCGGCAGAACGGCCGCGACCTCGTTATTGACCAGCACTCGGATGTGCGAGTACTCGGGAATCAATGCCGGTGAATAGGCGTAGTTCAGGCGCAGCTTGGCGCTGGTCACGACTTCGTCGGCGCGCACGGACAATGGATAGCTGACTGCGCCTTCGACGCCGCGCACGGTTGCCGGCTCGGACGCCCCAAGCTGCTTCAGGGTGTAGCTGTGCACACGCTGCGGGCCTGTCGGTTCGCCGGTCGGGGACTTCTCGGCGGCAACTGTCGAGCGATGGGCCAGGGCGAAGCCGATGAGCACGAGCAGCATGACCATCGCGGCAACCTGTGCGCGCGGCATGCGCCGGCGCTCGCGGCCCCGTTCCTGATGCAGGAGGACCTCCGCTTTGATCTTGATCAGCCACTGCCGCAGCCAGGACGTCGGCCTGGCGGCGAGCCCGAACATCCCGCGAACGGCGGCGGTGAACGCCGCAATCAATCCTGCGACACCGACGAGGCTATGCATGATGATTTCCCTCATACCGTAAATCGGACGGTCGATGGCGCGTCCCTCGGACCGATTGGCCCAGGCGTCGGCGCGCGCGAAGGTGCATTGCACCAGATCCTTTTCCTGCTGCAGCGTCAGTTCGTCGAAATGCAGGCGCAGGCACGCCGGATCGGTGCCTACCACCTGCGCCGGAAAGACGAACTCCTGCTCCCCGGTATACAGCGAAACATCGACGCGCTTGCCCTCAGGCAAGAGGATCGGCGTCGGCGCCTTCAGGGCGACGCCACCCAGGGAATAGTCGCGCGTCGAGCAGGGTATCGGACTCCGTCCGTCATAACTGAGCGTTGCCGGTATCGGCCGTGCGATGCGCGGATTGTTGCGTCGTTGCCGCGCTTCCAATGCGACGGCGATAGCGGCGCCCATGATGATCAGATTGTAGATGGTCCAGCCGATGTTCAGCACGACCGTGTCCGCCTCGTGGGTATTCCACCAAAACAGCCGAACCACGCCGAAGCCCAGGCCGAGAATATTGAGACCGAAGATGAACAGATAAGGCTTAGAGATCGACCAGTCGAAATACTCTTCCCTAACGACACCGCCTTTGGCCGTGACGTCGAACTTGCCCAGCTTGGGATTGATTAGTGCGGCCAGGGTCGGAGGGAAAATGTACCAGGCGAGCGTCGCCTCGTACACCTCTGCCCAGAAGGAATGACGGTGCGGGCCTTGCAGCCGGGAATTCGTCAGGTAAGCGTGGAACAGGTGCGGCAGGGCGTAGACGACGATCGCGAGCGCGGTGGCGCGGATGACGCGACCCTCGAAAAACAGGTAGGCCAGTGGTGCCGTGAGGAAGATCAGCCGCGGCAGTCCATAAAAGAAATGCAGCATCGCATTGGCATAGCACAGGCGCTGCCCCAGTTTCAGTCCCGGCCCGAAGAGCGGGTTGTCGATGCGAAAGATCTGCGCCATGCCACGAGCCCAGCGGATGCGCTGACGCACGTGGGCGGAGAGGCTTTCGGTCGCGTAGCCGGCGGCCTGCGCGACGTTGATATAGGCGCTGGTATAGCCTTTGCGATGCATTCTGAGCGAGGTATGCGCGTCTTCGGTGACGGTCTCCACCGCCAAGCCGCCGACATCGTCGAGTGCGCGTCGCCGCAGCACGGCGCAGGAACCGCAGAAAAACGTTGCATTCCAGAAGTCGTTGCCGTCCTGGACCAGGCCGTAGAACAGTTCGCCTTCGTTGGGTACCCGCTTGAAGGTGTCGAGATTGCGCTCGAAGGGATCGGGCGAGAAGAAGTGGTGCGGCGTCTGCACAATGCCGAGTTTTTCATCCTTTAGGAACGATCCCACCGTCTGCACGAGAAACGTCGACGCCGGAACGTGATCGCAATCGAACGTGGCGATGAACTCGCCATTGCTGTGCTTGAGGCCGTTGTTCAGGTTGCCCGCCTTGGCATGCTCATTGGTGGCTCGTGTCACATAGTTCACTCCGACTGCTTGCGTCAGATTGCGAATGTCCTCGCGGCGCCCATCGTCCAGCACGTAGATACGCAGTTTGTCCTTCGGCCAGTCCAGCGAGAGGGCGGCAAGCACCGTCGTCTTGAGCACCTTCAGTGGCTCGTTGTAGACCGTGATGAAGACGTCCACGGTCGGCCACAGTTTGCGATCCGCCGGCAGGCTCGCGGTCGAGCGCTTGAGCGGCCAGGCCGTCTGCACGTATCCCAGCACCAGCACCATCCAGGCATAGATTTCGGCGCAGACCAGACCGAGACTCCAGATGAGATCCCAGACGTTACCGTTGCCCACGGTCTCCGTGACGCGCCAATAGATGTATCGGGTCGAGACCAGGATGGAGAAACCGATCAGTATCAGAGTCACCAGGCTGCCGGCATAACGCCGCAGGATCAGCGCGGCGGCGAGCAGACCGAACGCAAACGCGGTTTGCCAGGCCAGCGAAAGGGGGACTGTGACGGCGAGCCAAAACAGCAACATGCCAGCGGCAATGGTTGCTGCGCGGACTAGGAGATTGTCCCAGACGTGTGAGTCAGCCAGGCGGGCGCCGAACTCGTTGACCCAGCCCCACTTGTAACGGGGATTCAGTTTGGATTTCATCTTGTTGCTACCCCCCGAAGGTATGGCCCGCATTGCGGGGCATTGAATTGCAGGTCATCGACGCCCGCAGGATACTGAAACGTCATGCCATCGAACGTGCCCGGCGCGACAGACACTGTCCTATCCGGATCACACGGGCGACAAGAACTGTACTGCGTTTGCCCCGGAGTGCAGCGCCGGTTGCTTCAGGGCTGCAGATCCATGGTCGACGATGCACCGTCGCGCTGCGAGCCGCGTGCCAACCGTGGCCACACTGCACAGCAGATTCCCCGGGGAAGGGACACCACATTTTCAGTGGTGCTTTGAAGCGGAGGTTGATTATTGTTTTATCTCCCGATTTCCAATTGCTTGCTTGGGAATATCCACACGCCATGGCAGCGTGCTGTCCACTAGCATCCGGCTGAATTGTAAGGGAATTCGGAATTGAGTCAACGACACCCATAGGTGTTCACCGAAATGGATGATGCCATTTCTTGTGAAACTCTGTTTCTCCGGCTGGCCGCTGCGATAAACAGTCGCGCTGATTCACCGCGGAACCGATCGCCGTCACTGGTGTGCGGGACTGCCGCCCTGACCATGCAGCATGCATGGGATGAGGGCCGCGTTCGACCTCGGTCGGGAAAAGGCGGCTGGGCATTGGCTCGATAAGCAGTGCCCATGAGCGTAGAATGGGAAACGAGCGCGAGGTACCGCCACCGGATTGCGAAAAAGAGCGGCGCATGTAACGCCGACGCAGCGGCCGGAAGATGGCAATCGGATCTCCATGCGCGAAGCGGAGTCGCGGCGCGGGCTTGGGTGGGCGAAACGAACATCGGATGCGGGAACTGGGTCCGAGTTCTGGCATTCCTGGGATGAGGTGTCCCGGCCACCCGCCCGATCCCTCCGCGGCGGGTGACTCATCACCGGGGAGGTGAAACATGGCAACTGCAAATGGGGTCGTGACGATCGAGCAGGCGTATGCACACGCATTGGCGATTGCACAGGAGGCGGCGAATCGTTATTACGAGTTCAGCCAGAAGCTGATCGAATACCACAGCGAATCGACGAGCCGCATGTTCGCGGAGCTGGCGAAGATGACCGCTGAGGTCGCCCAAGCGATCGCCGGCAAGGCCGGCGGCATGACGCTTCCGGTGCTGGAAGCATGGCGCTACAGCTGGATCGACGCCGGCCCGCCCGATGAGACGGCGCGCGACATGGTGTTCCATATGCTAACGCCCTACGGCGCCCTCAAAATCGCGCTCAGCGGCGAATACGGTGCCCGAACGTTCTTCGAACGCGTGGCGGAGGTCAGCCAAGACGAAAACGTCAGGAATTTTGCGCGGGAGGTCGTTTCCCAGATCGAGTATCGCATCAAATGGCTCGAGCATGCCCTTCGCAGCGCGCCCCGGCCGTTCCATTACGGCGAGGACTTCGAGGCGTTCCTGATGCGCTGATCGGCCACGAACCGGCACGCGGACGGCCCGTCCGAGTCTGCCCCGGTCAGTTCGCCGCGATGGCGTCGACGCGGTCCAGGCGAATGATGATGCGGCCGTACTCGCGGTTCTTAACCTCGACGGCAGATTCGCCGATCAAGCGCGTGACCGCGCCGGGTATGGCCTGGCCTTTGACGTAGAAGATCAATCCCTTCTTGTCCTTGAGGCTCGTCTCCAGGAGCTCCTTGTAGGGATGCGGTTCGCTGGCCGCGGCCGCCATGGCCATGCCCAAGCCGAGCAGGCAGGCAATGAGCTGCCGGCGCGGGCGGTTGTTTTTTGCGATTGTCATGACTATCTCCCGATCGATGTCGCGTCCGCAGACGCAATTGCACGAAACCGGCATGCGGGTGTGCGAGGCGCCTACTCGCCGATGATTTTCACCAGCACACGCTTGCGCCGGCGGCCGTCGAACTCACCGTAGAAAATCTGCTCCCACGGGCCGAAGTCTAGCTTGCCGCCGGTCACGGCGACCACCACCTCCCGGCCGAAGAGCTGGCGCTTGATGTGGGCGTCACCGTTGTCCTCGCCGGTCAAGTTGTGCTGGTAGCCCGAGGTGGGTTCATGGGGCGCGAGCCGTTCGAGGAACTTGATGAAGTCCTGGTGCAGACCAGACTCGTTGTCGTTGATGAACACCGACGCCGTGATGTGCATGGCATTGATCAGGGCCAGTCCTTCCTTAATGCCGCTCTCGCGCAGGCACTCCTGCACCTCCGGCGTGAGGTTCACGAAGGCGAAGCGGGTGCTGGTGTTGAACCACAGCTCTTTCCGGTAGCTTTTCATGGCATTTCCTCCCTTGCGACTCTCTCTCAGGCGCTGCGAAAGCGCGTCGATTTCGCGAACACGATGGCCGCAAGCGGTAACGCCAGGCCGAGCACCATGCTGGCGATGAGCAGATCGCCGAGCTGGCTGTAGTCGGCCGGCGTCTTGATCGCTCCCGTGGCGGCGTCCTTTACCTCCCGGGTGACGGTCCAGATCTGATTCAGGTACTTCGTTCCGAGCTGGGACAGCGACAGGGCTAGGTTGGTGAACGAGGCCATGACGGCGAAATAGGTGGCCTTGAGCCGGTCCGGTGCCGAGCGCGCAATCCACGCTAGCATCGGCACCATGGCGATCTGACCCAGGGGCGACTCCAACGCCGTATCCACCAGCGCAATGAAACGCGCGTCCACCATGCCGCCGGTTCGCGCCGCGGTCCATTCGTGCAAGCCATAGTACATGCCGAGGATGGGCAGCGCGAGGACGGTGCCGACAATGGTCAGGAAGCCAACGACATAGGCAATGGAGCGCTCGGCCATGAAGCGGCGGAACAGGAACAGGCCGAACAGCGTGAGCACGCTGGAGATGAGCGAGAGGGTGGCGAGGAACTGCTGATCGAACTTGAGCACGTCGATCATCCACCACGTGGAGCCGGCGCCCGGGCCGGGCAGGGCGCGGAACACGAAGATGACCAAGGCCGTGCCCACCAGCGTGTTGCGCGAATCGGGATCGAGCTCGCGCACCAGTTTCCACATGAGGAAAAGCACGATGGCCATGGAGGCAGCGAACACCAGCTCCTGGCCGCCGGGCACGTTGCCCAGCCCGACGGACAGCGATACCACGGCGAAGGCCAGCCCGCCGCCGAGAATCCACCAGTTTATCGGCGGGCGCTCCGGCTGCACGGCGAGCAGGCGCTCCGCCTCCTGCGCCGAAAAACCACGCGATACGAGCCGGGCGTGGTCGCGGCGCCGGATGTGGCCGGCGAGCAGGACGCCCAGCACCGACACCACCGGGATGATCAGCGCCAGTTCGTAGACCTGGAGGTAGATCGCCACCTTCTGCGCCTCGGGCATCTTCTCCGCCCCGGCGAACAGGACGACGTTGGCCAGCGACACCAGCACGCTGCCGCCGATGATCGCCACGCGCCCGAGCGTCTGCATCGTGGTGTGCATGAGCTTGCGCGTCTCCGGCGGGACCGGCTTGCCGTCGTCGCCCACCTGGGGCACGGCTTCCACGGTCATGGCGTCGGCAACGACGTCCTGGAGCACGTAGCCGATGGGAGCGAGCAGCGCGGACAGGACGAACCACGCCTCGGCGGGCATGATGGCGACCATGGCGGCGCGATCGGCCAGCAGCCCGACCATGATCAGGAGGCTGCCGGCGATCAAGCTACCGCCCAGATAGACCAACCCGGCCTTGTGGCGCCAGATGAGGTCCACGAGGTGGCCGACCGGCATCTTGATCGCCCAGGGCAGACCGGCCCAGAAACCCAGCGCCGCGAGAAACTCGGCCGACAGCCCGAGGTAGTCTTTGACGAAGAAGGTACCGACGATGCCGGTCAGCCCGGAAATGCCGGCCGCCACGTAAACCATGAGCGGCGGCAGATAAGACCAACGCATTTCCCGGCCCAGTTCCAGGATGTTGCGGTCGATCCAGCGCCAGAGGAGGGCGAGAGGACCGGGCCGTGCGGCGATTTCGGTTGGTTCCATGCGTGTGACTTGTTCTTGTGCGGAACGCCCGATTCTATAGCGAACTGCCGCAAGACGGCTGCCGGCGCCGCGCCCGAGTTGCTCCGGCTACGCTCCGCGCAGCGTCTCAACCAGGCGTCTGACCCCCAGCACCTGCTGACGGACGAAGCCCCGGCCGTAATCTCGGCCAGCGAGCTGGTCGCGCACGCCCGTCGGCTGGTAGGCGGGGGAGAAGTCGGCGCTGCCGAACAGCACGTCCCAGACGGGAAAGAGCGCGGCGAAGTTGCAGCCCTGGAACTTGCCCTCGTGCCCGGCGCCGATGGCGTGATGCAGGCGATGGAAGCGCGGGCTCACCAGCAGGCGCTCGCCGAGCGCACCGAACGACAGGCGGACGTTGGCGTGGGACAGGCTTTCCACCATGCGCGTGACGATGACGATGGTGATGAAGTGCCCGGGCGGCACGCCGATGACCAGCGCCACTACCGAAATCCAGGCGCCGCCGATGAGGTCGTCCAGGAGGTGATTGCGGTTGTCGGCCCAGAAGGAAAGCTGGCGCTGGGCGTGGTGCAGGCTGTGCAGCGCCCACCACCAGTCGAAGCGGTGCTGCAGGCGATGACGCCAGTACTCTGCGAAATCGACGATCGCGAGATAGACCAGGAAGGACAGCAGCGGCTGGTGCGACAGTGCCGGCACGAGATCCTCCAGGTTGGGCGGAATGATGTCGTGCATGCGCAGCCAGCCGTCCACGGCCTGCTCCAGCGGCAGTAGGGCGACGAACACCAGCAGCGGCAGGATGCCGAGGCGATTGAGCAGCGTGTAGAGCATGTCCACCCGCGTTGCTTGGCGGTCGGGCCAGACTTCCACCGGGCGCCATGCCTCCAGCGGCCGCAGCAGGATGTAGAGCAGCACGATCTCGACCACCCCGAGCATGAACCACTCGAGCCCGTCGTAGGCATCCTCCATATACGCGGCGAGCCCGACGGCGAACATGGCCGGCTGCACCAGCGACTCGAAGATCCAGCCCTGAACGGCGGCGAACGTGAGGCTCGCTTGCGCGATCATCGCTTTGCCTCGGCCAGGGTGGCGAAGCACAGGCCGCGCTGCTTCAGCCCCGCAATCAATGGATCGAGCATAGGCGCGAAGGGGTCTTTGCGCGACCAGATGCCCAGATGCATGACCAGGATGTCACCGTCGCGGATGTTCGCGAGTGCCCGCCGCAGCAGCACGTCATTGGGATACTTGTCGGAGGGCAGCTCGTCGCCAAGGAAACCTGCCGGTGACCAATGCACATGCCGGTAGCCGCAGGACCGGGCGTATTCGACCACGCCGGGAACGGTATAACCCCCGGGTGCGCGCCAGATGCCGTCGTAGCCGCGCCCGGTCATGCGCTGAAACGCGTCCCGGGAACGGTTGAGCTCCGCGCACACGCCGGCGGCATCCAGCGCCACGGGCGCCTTGCCCTTGACAGCGTAGAGCACTCGCCCGTCCGGCAGCGCCTTGCGGAAGTAGCCGTGGTCAAAGGTATGGCTGCCGAACGCATGGCCCTCGGCAACGCGCGCGCGCCAGTACTCGGCCCAGGAATCGTCCAGGGCGTAGTCGTCACGCATGGTCCGTTCGTTGGCCAGGAAGAAGGTGGCCTTGACGTCGTGCCTGTTGAGGATGCGGGCGATGTTCTCCGCCTGGGACATGCTGCCCGTGTCGAGCGTGAGGTACACGGTACCCTTGCAGGCGGCTGCCTGCGCCCCGGTGGCCACGGCGAGCAGGGCGGACAGGGCGGACAGGGCGAGCTTACTGGCGCGGTGCATGGGTATGGAAATAGACGCCGTGGGGCGAGCGGCCGACGGGGATGGACTGGGCCACTTTTTTCGTCTCCAGGTCGATGACCCACAGCTTGCGCGAAAAGCGGCCGGTGTACCACAGCTGTTTGCCGTCCCGCGTCACCTCCATATCATCGGGACCGCCGGGGGCATCGATCGTGTCCACCACCGCCAGGGTCTGCTGGTCTATGACGGAAATCGTGTTGGCCATGCGGTTGGACAAGAACACGTGCCGGCCGTCGCCGCGGGCCTGGAAGTTGTGGGCGCCTTTGCCCGTCTTCAGTTTCTTGACGCTGGTGCGCGCGCGCCAGTCGTAGGCCTTGACATAGTCGTCACCGGTCATGGCAACGAGCAAGTGCTTGTCGTCCGGCGTCATCCAGATGCCGGCCGGCTGTTTGCCTACGGGCAGGGTCCAGACGATGTCCTGTTTCGCCAGGTCGATGGCAATGACCTCGTTGCTCTCCTGCAGCGTGACGAATACGAACTGGCTCGCCTTGTCGAAGGCGAGATGGCTCGGTGTCTTCGGCGCCGGCAGGCGCTTGACGAGCGCAAAGTCCTCGCCGCGATAGATGTCCACCCGGTCCAGGCGCAGGGAGTTGGAGACGAACCATTTCTTGTCGGGGCTGAAGCCGATCTGGTAGGGATCGCTGATGTTCTTCAAACGGCTAGTGATTTGACCGGTGACGGGATCGAGGAAGATCAGCTCGTTGCTGACGGCGTTGGCAACGATGAGTTGCTTGTCATCGGGGGTGGCCATCAGGTGGTGCGGTTCCTTGCCGACCGGGATCCGTGACAGCTCCTTGTAGGCGACGGTGTCCACGAGACTGACCGTCTGGTCGGCGGAATTGAGAACGACGGCGATTTCCGCACGAACGAGCGCGGACAGCGCAAACAAGGGGGCGAGGATGAGCACGCGGGCGAGGTGCATGAAGAGCCTCCCGGCAAACAAATTCGACATGCCGATCCGGTCGGCGCCAGTTGCACATTCTAACGCCATATCCGTAACGCGCGTTGACGCCGCGTGCGGGGCTGTCAGCCTAGGCGGGCGCGCTGGACCCTGAGCTTCTCCAGGGTGCCCTGGAACGCTGCCAGGCGTTCCCGCTCCTGGGCCACGACCGCGGCCGGCGCCTTGTCCACGAAGCTCGGGTTGGCAAGCTTGGTGCGCGCCTTGGCGATTTCGCCTTCGAGGCGGGTGATCTCCCTGTCCAGCCGCTCGCGCTCGGCCGCGACGTCGATTTCGATCCTGAGCATCAGCCGGAAGTCGCCGACTACGGCAACCGGTGCGTCGGAGTCGGGCAGGGTATCGCCGGCGGCGGTCACGTCCGACAGTTTCGCCAGCGCCTTCAGATAGGGGGCGAAGTCATTCACCGTACCTGTCTCGCCGGCAACGATCAGCGGTACCTTCTGCGCCGGGGAGAGATTCATCTCGCTGCGCAGGCTGCGGCAGGCGCTGACCATGTCCTTGAGCAGTTGCACCCGCGCCTCCACGGCGACATCGATCTTGCCGGGCTCGGACTTGGGGTAGGGCTGGAGCATGACGCTCTCGCCGGCCCGATCCGCCAGCGGCGCGACCTGCTGCCACAGTTCCTCGGTGATGAACGGGATGAGCGGGTGGGCCAGGCGCAGGGTCGTCTCCAGCACTCGCAGCAGCGTGCGCCGCGTGCCGCGCTGGACGCCCTGGTCGTCGCCGGCGAGCTGCACCTTGGCCAGTTCCACGTACCAGTCGCAGAACTCGTCCCAGATGAATTCGTAGAGGGCGCGTGCCAGCAGGTCGAAGCGGTAGTCGGCGAAGTGGCGTTCCACGTCGGCTTCCACCCGCTGCAGGCGGCTGACGATCCAGCGGTCGATGGTGCCGAACTTTAGATCGGTGCCGCATTCGAGCTTGCGGCCGGGACCGACACCGGTTTCCTTGCCGGCGCAGTTCATGAGCACGAAGCGCGCGGCGTTCCACAGCTTGTTGCAGAAGTTGCGGTAGCCCTCGCAGCGCGACAGGTCGAACTTGATGTCGCGCCCGGGCGAGGCGAGGCTGGCGAAGGTGAAGCGCAGTGCATCGGTGCCGAAGGCCGGTATGCCGTTCGGGAACTCCTTGCGCGTGCGCTTCTCGATGGCCAGGGACTGGCGCGGGTCCATGAGGCCGAAGGTACGCTTCTTCACCAGCTCCTCGATGCCAATGCCGTCGATCAGGTCGATCGGGTCGAGCACATTGCCCTTCGACTTGGACATTTTCTGGCCTTCGGCATCGCGGATCAGGCCATGCACATAGACGTGGCGGAAGGGAATCCTGCCGGTGATGTGGGTGGTCATCATGACCATGCGCGCCACCCAGAAGAAGATGATGTCGAAGCCGGTCACCAATACGCTCGACGGCAGGTAGAGATCCAGCGCCGCATTGGAGCGCGCCGGGTACTCCGGCGTCCAATCCAGGGTCGAGAAGGGCCACAGGGCGGAGGAATACCAAGTGTCGAGCACGTCCTCGTCCTGGCGCAGTTGCCCGGCTTCGTACTGCGCGTGCAGATGGGCGAGCAGCATCGACTCCTGCTCGTAGGCTTCGGGTGGCAACTCGCGCGCCTGCTTGTCGCGCACCGTTTCCTGCAGCGCGGCGATTTCCGTCTCCAGCCGCGCTTTCCACTGGCGGATCGCCTGCTCCTCGCTGACGGCGACGTAGAGGTTGCCGTCCTCGTCGTACCAGGCGGGAATGCGGTGTCCCCACCAGAGCTGACGGGAGATGCACCAGTCCTGGATGTTGTTGAGCCACTGGTTGTAGGTATTCACCCACTGCTCGGGCACAAAGCGGATCTCGCCCGAGGCGACCACCTCCAGTGCCTTCTGGGCGATGGACTTGCCGTCCGGCCCGGGCTTGCTCATGGCAACGAACCATTGGTCGGTGAGCAGGGGTTCGACCACCTCGCCGGTGCGGCCGCAGCGCGGTACCTTGAGTTTGTACTTCTCGACTTTCTCCAGCAGGCTTTGGATTTCCAGATCATCGACGATACGCTTGCGCGCCGCGTAGCGATCCAGGCCCCGGTAGGCGGCCGGGCCGTTGTCGTTGATTCGGGCATCCAGGGTGAAGATGTTGATCGGCTCCAGCTTGTGCCGCTGCCCCACCTGCCAGTCGTTGAAATCGTGGGCCGGCGTGATCTTGACGCAGCCGGTGCCGAAGGCGGGATCGACGTACTCGTCGGCGATGACCGGAATGGTGCGGCCAGTGAGCGGCAACACGACATGCTTGCCGAGAAGGCTGGCGTAGCGCTCATCCAGCGGATGCACGGCCACGGCGACGTCGCCGAGCATGGTTTCCGGCCGCGTCGTCGCCACGACGATGTGCCCCGCGCCATCCACGAAGGGGTAGCGGATGTGCCACAGAAAACCATCTTCCTCTTCGCTTTCCACCTCCAGGTCGGACACCGCCGTATGCAGCTTCGGGTCCCAGTTCACCAGCCGCTTGCCGCGGTAGATCAAGCCCTCGTTGTAGAGTCGCACGAAGGTTTCGGTGACGGTCTTCGACAGTCCTTCGTCCATGGTGAAGCGCTCCCGCGACCAGTCGCAGGAGGTGCCAAGCCGGCGCATCTGGCGCGTGATGGTGCCGCCGGAATACTCTTTCCACTGCCAGACGCGCTCGAGGAACCTCTCGCGTCCGAGGTCATGGCGGTTCTGGCCATCCGCTTCGAGTTGGCGTTCGACGACGATCTGGGTGGCGATGCCGGCATGGTCGGTGCCCGGCTGCCACAGGGTGTTGTGGCCACGCATCCGGTAGTAGCGGGTGAGCGCGTCCATCACCGTCTGGTTGAAACCGTGCCCCATGTGCAGCGTGCCCGTTACGTTGGGCGGAGGCAGCAGGATGCAGAAGTTGTCGGACTTGTGCCGGTCCAGGCCGGCTTTGAAGTAGCCGCGTGATTCCCAAATGGGATACCAACGGCGTTCGATTTCGGCGGGTTCGAAGCTTTTGGCGAGTTCCATTCCGGTTTCCGTCGCGCTGGGATCGGCGCGAAAACGAAAAATTATACCGAAACGGCGCTCAGTCCTTCTTGGGCGGACGGTCGCTATCGGCGACCAGCGGATCGAGGCTCTCCAGCTGCGGCAACAGGGTGGCGCGCAGGCGGAGTGCCGCCTGCTGCACGATGCGGTCGGTGACCGCTTCCAGTTCCCGGGTGATGAACTCTGGCAGTTCGCAGGCCGCCCAGTCTTCCAATGCCAGGGAGGCCTTGGTCTTCAAAACGCCGATGGCCACGCCGACGCGTGCCGTCGTTGCCTCGTCCACCCGCGCGGGCAGCACCTCATCGAGGCGCGCTGCAACCGCCGATTCGAGCGCTTCGGCCACGCCTGCCTCGATCTTGCCAGGAAGCAGCTCCTCGACGCGCGCCGCCACGGCTGGTTCGAGTGCCTCGGCGACGCCGGCTTCGATCCTAGCCGGAAGCAGCTCGTCGATACGTGCGGCCACCGCTGATTCGAGTGCCTCGGCCACGCCCGCCTCGACCCGCGCCGGCAGGATTTCCTCCATGCGCGTCTCGACGGCATCGGGCAGGCGTGCCGCAACGCCCTGTTCCACGCGCGAGGGCAGTTCCTGTTCGATGCGCGCAGCCACGGCGGCTTCCAGCCGCTCCGCTACCTCCACCTCGACCCGTGGCGGCAGCACTTCCTCGATGCGCTCGGCCACAGCCTTTTCGAGCTGCTCGGCCACGCCTTCCTTGATCCGCGCCGGCAGAATGTCGAGCAATCGCGCCGATACCTCGGTGTCGACGCGTTGCGGCAGTTCCGCGTCCATACGCCTGGCCACCGCTTGGTCCAGCGCCGCCGCCACACCTTCCTCGACGCGCTGCGGTAGCACCTGCGCCAGGCGCTCGGCGACTGCCTCCTCCAGGCGCCGGGCCACTTCCATCTCGACGCGGATCGGGAATTCGCCCTCGAGCCGTTCGGCCACCGCCTGTTCCAGTCGGGCGGCCAGCGCCTCCTCGACGCGCGCGGGCAGTATCCGCGCCAGGCGCTCGGCGACAGCATGCTCGAGCAGCGCCGCCACTTCGGTTTCGAAATGCGCCGTCGGGGCGGCCGCGGCGAGCGCTGGCGCTAGTGCCGACACCGGCGGCGCGGATGCCGTCAGCCCCTGTGGCAATGCCTCAAGCGGCACCACGTCGGTGAGCACGGGCACGTCTTCGGGGCCCGCGCCCGGCTGGCCGCCGCCGGCGAGAAAGCTGCGCCGTCGTCTCATGAAGGCTTCTGCCTTGCCAAGTATGTCATTGTAGTCGGCGGTCATGGCCTCAGCGTTGGGAAAGGTCCTGGGTGCTGAGCGCGTAGCCGCGCTCGCGGTAGAACTTGAAGCGATTGCGCGCCGGCTGGCGATCCTGCTCGCTGGTGTCGACGATCTCGACGACACGCTGGAAGCGGCTGAACGCAGAAGGCAGCTCGCCGTCCAGATTTACCAGCACGTCGTCATGGCCGATGTCGTCCAGCGTGGCGCCGATGACGATCGGCGTCTCGGCGGCCAGCGCAGAATCGGCGCTGCAGTGGGGAATGAAGCCGGTGGCGGGCTGCACCCAGAGCTGGCGGTCGATCCTGGCGGCAGTCTCGGCAGAGGGCGCATAGACCAGGACGCGCCGGCCGGCTCGGTACAGCTCGCCGATGAGCTCGGTCGCGGCGGCGATCTTGTCCGGAGCGTTGTGGAAGAACTCGATTTGCGTCATGGGCGCCTCACCCTCGTCACAGCTTGTCCGCCCGGCCGAGCAGAAAGTGGGCGAGCAGCGGTACCGGCCGCCCGGTGGCACCCTTTTCCTTGCCGGAGCGCCAAGCCGTGCCGGCGATGTCCAGATGGGCCCAACGGAACTTCTTGGTGAAGCGGGACAGGAAACAGGCGGCGGTGATGGTGCCGGCACCCTTGCTGCCGATGTTCGGGATGTCGGCGAAGTTGCTCTGCAGTTGCTCCTGGTAGTCGTCCCATAGCGGCAGCTGCCAGGCGCGGTCGAAGGCTTCGTTGCCGCTGTCGAGCAGTTCCTCGGCAAGCTTGTCGTCGTTGGCCATCAGTCCGGTGGCCACCGACCCCAAAGCGATGACGCAGGCGCCGGTGAGCGTGGCAATGTCCACCACGCAATTCGGCTCGAAGCGCTCGGCGTAGGTCAGTGCGTCGCACAGGATGAGCCGGCCTTCGGCATCGGTGTTCAGGATCTCGATGGTCTGGCCGGACAGGGACGTAACGATGTCGCCGGGCTTAGAAGCCGCGCCGCCCGGCATGTTCTCAGTGGCGGGCACGAGCCCGACGAGGTTCACAGGCAGCTTCATTTCGGCGCAGGCCTTGAACGTGCCGAGTACGCTCGCGGCGCCGCACATGTCGAACTTCATCTCGTCCATCTCTGCCGACGGTTTGATGGAAATGCCGCCGGTGTCGAACGTGATGCCTTTGCCGACGAGGGCCACCGGCTTGTCGCTCTTCTTGCCGCCGTCGTAGCGCAGGACGATCAGCTTGGGCGGCTGATGCGAGCCTTTTGCTACCGACAGCAGGGAGCCCATGCCCAGTTTTTCCATGTCGGCGCGCTCCAGCACTTCGACCTTGAGCTTGTATTCCTGGGCCAGCACCTGCGCCTGTTCGGCCAAGTAGGTGGGGGTGCAAAGGTTCGGCGGCAGATTACCGAGGTCCTTGGCGAGCTTCATGCCTTGGGCGATTGCTACACCCTGGGCCAGGGCGTCCTCCGCCTGCGAGAGCTTGCCGCGCGTCTCGACGGTAAGTGTTAGCTTGTGCAGTGCCCGGCGCGAGTTCTCCTGCTTGGACTTGAGCTGATCGAAACGGTAGAGAACATCGAGCGCGATCATCGCCGCGTGGCGCACCTTCCAGCGCATGTCACGCTTCTTGAGCGGCAGCTCGCTCAGGCAGATCACCGCGTCGGTGCTGCCGGTGCCATCCAGCGCCCGCACTGCCGCCGCTACGGCATCGCGATACTGACGGTCGCGGAACTCCGCTTCCTTGCCCAAGCCGACGAGAAGCACTCGCTCCGCCGCGATGCCGGGCACGGCATGCAAGAGCAGCGTCGAGGCTGCCCTGCCCTCCATGTCACCGTGCTGAATCGCTTCGGTGAGGCGGCCGCGCGCCGCCTTGTCCAGGGCCGAGGCCGGGGCCGACAGCTTGCGTGGTTCGAATACGCCGACGACGATGCACGCGGTGCGTTGCTTCTCGGGACTGCCGCTTTTTATGCTAAATTCCACCTGCTGCTCCTCGGAAGGATTGTTGCGGTCTCGATCTTTCCCGATTATCCGCAATCTTTTCGAGCAAAGTCAAAGTGATCTTCCAGCGTGCCGTGCGGCGCGAGTTCGCCAACCTGGCCTTGGCGGTGTTCGTCGCCCTGCTCGCCATTCTGCTCACGACCCAGCTCATCCGCCTGCTCGGACAGGCCGCGGGGGGCAAGCTGGCCTCCGAGGCCGTGGTGGCGCTACTCGGATTTGGGGCGCTCAACTATCTGCCCGTACTGCTGTCGCTGACCCTGTTCATCTCCGTGCTGCTCACGCTGTCGCGCCACTATCGCGACTCGGAGATGGTCGTCTGGTTTTCCTCGGGCGTGCCCCTGACCGCCTGGGTGCGCCCGGTGATGCTGTTTGCATTGCCGATCGTCGCCGTCATCGCTGCCCTGTCACTGTTCCTATCGCCCTGGGCGCTGGAGAAGGCGGCGGAGTACCGCGTGCGCACCAACACGCGCGACGACGTGTCCCAGGTCGTGCCGGGTGCTTTTCGCGAGTCGAGCGGGGCCGAACGGGTATTTTTCGTCGAGGCCGTCGCCGGAGACGAGCGGCTGGTACGAAACATCTTCATCAGCTCGAGCCAGCACGGCCGGCTCAGCGTCATCATGTCCGCGGAAGGCTACCAGGAGACCGCCGCCAACGGCGACCGCTTCGTCGTCCTCGCCAATGGCCGGCGCTACGAGGGCAAGCCGGGCACGCCGGAGTACCGCATCACGGAATTCGAGCGCCATGCCGTGCGCATTGAAACGAAGGAGGCCCAGGGCATCGAGAACTCGCCCAAGTACCTGCAACCCTGGCAGCTGCTGCGCGATCCAAGCAACGCCAACAAGGGCGAGCTGCTGTGGCGTGTCGGTGTGCCGCTGGCGGCGTTCAACCTGGCCCTGCTGGCGATACCTCTGTCATTCATGAGCCCGCGCGCCGGGCGCACCAACAATCTCGTGCTGGCGCTGCTTACGTACATGATCTACAGCAATCTGATCAGCGTGTCCCAGGCGTGGGTGATTCAGGGCCGGTTGAGCTTCGAGATCGGCACCTGGCTGGTACACATGGTCATGTTCGTATTCCTCGTGCTGCTCTTCTTCCGGCGTATCGCCGTGTTTTCCTGGCTGCGCGTCGGCATATGAAGGTCTTCGAGAAGTATCTGGCGCGGGAAACCTACGGCGCGACGCTGCTGGTGCTCGGGGCATTTCTCAGCCTGTTTGCCTTTTTCGACCTGATTCACGAGCTGGACGACCTCGGCAAGGGCGGCTACCAGCTGCAGCACGCCCTGGTTTTCGTGCTGCTGACCCTGCCGGGCCGGGTGTACGAGCTATTCCCGATTGCCGTACTGATCGGCACGCTGTATGCGCTGACGACGCTGGCCCGCCATTCGGAGATTACGGTGCTGCGTACCTCGGGTTTGTCGACCCCCAGGCTGCTTGGTGCGCTCGCCCGCATCGGTATCCCCTTCGTCGTCCTGACCTTCCTTGTCGGCGAGTTCGTCGCGCCGCCGGCAGAGCGCATGGCCCAGCAACTCCGCCTGCGCGCCACCAGCTCCGTCGTCGGCCAGGAATTCCGCTCCGGCCTATGGGTCAAGGACGAGAGCACCTTCGTGAACGTGCGCAGCGTGCTTCCCAATTCCAAGCTTCAACACGTGCGCATCTACGAGTTCGATCGCGACTACGTGCTGCATTCGATCAGTGAAGCCGAGGAGGGTGAGTTCGTCCCGCCCGGGCAGTGGCGGCTGACGAGCGTCGTGCAAACGCGTTTCGAGAGGGACCGGGCATCGGTGCACCGTCTGCCCGAGGCGCAATGGCGCTCGGCCCTCAACCCGGACATCCTCGCGGTGCTCTTGGTTGTTCCGGAGCGCATGTCCCTGGACAACCTTTGGCGCTACATTCGCCACCTGTCCGACAATCATCAGAAGACGGAGCGCTACGAGATCGCACTGTGGAAAAAGCTGGTCTATCCGCTTGCGGCACTCGTCATGATGGCTCTGGCGCTGCCGTTTGCTTATCGTCAGGATCGATTCGGGGGCGTGAGCATCCGTATTTTTGCCGGGGTCATGCTCGGCATCACTTTCCACATGCTGAACGGCCTGTTTTCCAGCCTGGGCATCATCAATAACTGGTGGCCGTTCTTTAGCGCCATCACGCCAAGCATGATATTCCTGCTCACGGCTGCAGGCATGCTCTGGTGGTCGGAGAGGCGCTGATTGCTCAGTCCCTGGCGGCACCGGCAAAGATGAGCCGCGTGCCTGCCAGCCGATCGTGGAGGAACTGCCGATCTCGGTCGACCAGCGCCCAAAGCAAGCCCGTGCCGAACAACAACAGCGACGGCCAGCTTAGCATGTAGCGCAGGAGCGCACGGCCGACTGAGACCGGGCCGCCAGTGGCCGCATCCACGAGGCGAAGGCGCCAAGTGCTCATGGCCAGTGTCTGGCCGCGGTGCCAGAACCACCCGAAATACAAACCGAGAACGACGAAGACGTGCGCCCACCCGACGACGCCCGGCACGGAGATGTTCCAGAGCACACCAAGCAGCAGATAGGGAAGCATCACGGCAAGGATCAGCACCCCCACGCACAGCACCAAGTCGTAGAACATGCTGACGAAGCGCCGCGCCACGCTGGCCGGTGGGGCCCCGAAGGCGCCGAGGCGCTCCTGCAGCGCCATCGCCGGCTAATGAACGATCTGTTGGTAGAAGTCCTTGCCGGGTGCAGGGCCTGCCGAAGCGGCGGCCTGACCGGAAGAGCCGGACTCAGCCATGGCCGACCCGCTTTGGCCGGTCGGAGGGATAGGGTCGCCATCGACCGGCGGCGTCTGGGAAGCCGGTGCAGTGGGCTCGGAAGCGACCTGTGCGGGCTTGGATGCCTCGACCGTGGCGGGCGCGGGTTCGTTGCGGGGCGTGACCGGTCTAGTGCCGGCGGTCTTGGCCGCGGCACGCCGGGCGGCCTTGGCCTGGAATTGCTGCCGCTCGTTGTCCGAAAGGCTGTTGTATTCCTCCCATTTTTGGGTCAGGGCGCTTCGCCGTTTGGAATCGGACTTCTGGAGGTTTTTGAACTGCTCCCGTGCCTTCTGCCGCTCGAAGGCCGTGAGATTGGACCAATCCCTCATTCTCTGGGTGATGCGCTCCTGCTCCTCCGGGGCCATGGCCGGAAAGCGTGAGGCGATGCCCACCCACTTGCGCTTGCGGGTGTCATCCAGGCTGTTCCATTCCTCGGCCAGCGGCGCCAGGATCTCCCGCTGTTTTTCCGTCAGAGACGACCAGGATGGCGGCCGCAGGTCGGATACGACGGCCTGTACCGGCGTGGGCGGCGCAAGGACCACGGCCAGGACGAGCGCCGCCGCCAGGGCCAGGGCAAGCCCTATTGCTGCGAGGTATCCTTTAGCCATGCGTCGAAACCGCGGTCCAGGTAGGCCTTGATCGGCAGCTCGTCAGCGAGCAAGGCGCTGTCGATTTCCCCTATGCTAGAGGCCTGTTCGACAGAGTTCCAAAGATAAACGCCGGCGACCGCCAAAGCCAGAGCGACCAGCGTGGCAATCGTCCTGGCATGGGATAGAACGACGTCCAGGGAAACATGGCCAGCACCGGCAAGATGGGCCTCCGCCGACAGACGGTGGTGCTTGAGGGCGAGCTGGCGCGCCGCGAAGAGCCTGTCCGTGGTCTTGCGGTCGATCTGCTCGGCGCCCAGATTGAGGTAATGCCGGACCTTAAATGCGAATTGTTTTTCGTTCATAGTTCGATGCCTTTGGCCTTCAAGGCAGCGGCAAGCGCATGTGTGGCACGGGAGCAATGCGTCTTGACACTACCTTCTGAGCACCCCATCGCCGCTGCCGTCTCGGCGATATCCATGTCTTCCCAGTAACGCATGAGGAATGCCTCACGTTGACGTGGCGGCAGCTTGGCGACCTCCCTTTCGATGATCGTCAGCACCTGGGACTGCTCCAGTTGCCCATCCGGTGAGTTCGCCAGTTTCGATCCCGATTCTACCGCCAAAGTTTCCAGCGGATCACTGTCTTCATCATCGTCGTTGGAAAACGCCGACAGGAGCGTGGTCCACATGGAGCGCACCTTGGAGCGGCGGTAGAAGTCGCGGATGACGTTCTGCAGGATGCGCTGGAACAGCATCGGCAGCTCCTCAACCGGCTTATCGGCGTACTTCTGTGCCAGCTTGAGCATGGCGTCCTGGACGCTGTCGAGTGCCGCATCCTCGTCGCGCAGGGCAAACAGCGCCTGCTTGAAGGCGCGCCGTTCGACACTGGCAAGGAAATCGGAAAGTTCGGTGCTGGAGGCCAGGGAAGTGGTCCTAGGAGCGGGTTCGTTCTTGGTCTGGGGCCGCCGAGGCCAAGTCCGCATGCGCCGCGCAGACCCGCGCCTTGACCAAAATTGGCCGAACCGCTAATGTTACACGCTTTTCGAGCGAATTCTGGGACCCAGGTGCGGCAATGGTCTTGACCGGTGCGGAGTTTGTAATCAGGTGCTTACAGGATGAAAAGGTCGAATACGTGTTCGGCTATCCTGGCGGCGCAGTACTTTTCCTCTATGACGAGTTGTTCAAGCAGGAAAAGGTCCGTCATGTACTTGTCCGCCATGAGCAGGGTGCCGTACACGCGGCCGACGGCTATGCCCGCTCGACGGAGAAAGTCGGCGTCGCCCTGGTGACCTCGGGCCCGGGCGTGACCAATGCCGTGACCGGCATCGCCACCGCTTATATGGATTCGATCCCGATGGTAATCATCACCGGGCAGGTCCCGACTGCGGCCATTGGCCTGGACGCATTCCAGGAAGTCGATACCGTCGGCATCACCCGTCCCTGCGTCAAGCATAACTTCCTGGTCAAGAACGTCGCCGATATCGCGCCGACCATCAAGAAGGCGTTCTATCTCGCCAAGAGCGGGCGGCCAGGGCCCGTCCTGGTGGACATCCCGAAGGATGTCACGGCCGCGAAATGCGAATACCACTATCCCAAGTCCGTCAGCATGCGCTCCTACAACCCGGTGACCAAGGGGCATCAGGGGCAGATCAAGAAGGCGGTGCAACTTCTGCTCGAGGCCAAGCGGCCGATGGTGTATGCCGGCGGGGGCGTCGTCCTGTCCGATGCCTCGGAGCAGCTGACGCGGCTGGTGAAAATGCTGGGCGTTCCATGCACCAACACGCTGATGGGACTGGGCGGATTCCCGGCCACGGACAGCCAGTTTGTCGGCATGCTCGGCATGCACGGTACCTATGAAGCGAACATGGCGATGCAATATTGCGACGTCCTGCTCGCAGTGGGGGCGCGCTTCGACGACCGCGTCATCGGCGACCCGGGCCACTTCGCCCAGGTGGCGCGCAAGATCATCCATGTCGACATCGATCCGTCGAGCATTTCCAAGCGCGTAAAGGTCGACATCCCCATCGTCGGCAACGTGCCCGATGTCCTGGACGAGGTGCTGCGGCAGCTCGATGCCACGAGCGAGCGGCCGGACGCCGCGGCGCTCGCCACCTGGTGGAAGCAGATCGACGAGTGGCGCGCTCGCGACTGCCTGAAATACGATCGCAAGAGCGAGATCATCAAGCCGCAGTTCGTCATCGAAAAGCTGTACGAAGTCACCAAGGGCGATGCCTTCGTCACCTCCGACGTCGGCCAGCACCAGATGTGGGCGGCGCAGTTCTACAAGTTCGATCGGCCACGGCGCTGGATCAACTCCGGCGGCCTGGGCACGATGGGTTTCGGGCTGCCGGCTGCGATGGGCGTGCAGCTCGCTCATCCGGGGTCGCCGGTGGCCTGTGTCACCGGCGAGGCCAGCATCCAGATGTGCATCCAGGAGCTGTCCACCTGCAAGCAATACCGCCTGCCGATCAAGATCGTCAATCTGAACAACCGCTACCTCGGCATGGTGCGCCAGTGGCAGGAGTTCTTTCACGGCAACCGCTACTCCGAATCCTACATGGATGCGCTGCCGAATTTCGCCAAGCTCGCCGAGGCCTACGGCCATGTCGGCATTCACGTGGACAAGCCGGGCGATGTGGAAGGGGCATTGCGCGAGGCATTCAAGCGCAAGACCGATCTGGTCTTCCTGGACTTCATGGTGGACCAGACGGAAAACGTCTATCCCATGGTGCAGGGCGGCAAGGGCCTGACCGAAATGATCCTCTCCTCCGAGGATCTCTGAGTATTCCCGACCAAACACAACAACATGCGACACGTCATTTCCCTGCTCCTGGAAAACGAGGCGGGAGCGCTCTCTCGCGTCTCCGGCCTTTTCTCGGCCCGCGCCTACAACATCGAATCGCTGACCGTGGCACCGACGGAAGACCCGTCGATGTCGCGCATGACCATCGTCACTACCGGCTCCGACGACGTCATCGAGCAGATCACCAAGCAACTCAACAAGCTCATCGAAGTGGTGAAGGTGGTGGATCTGTCCGAGGCGGCACATATCGAGCGTGAGCTGATGCTGGTGAAGGTGCGTGCCACGGGCAAGGACCGCGAGGAATTGAAACGCATGGCGGATATCTTTCGCGGCCGCATCATTGATGTCACCGAATCCACCTACGTCGTCGAAATGACGGGCACCAGCGGCAAACTGGATGCCTTCTTCGACGCCATCGACCGCGCACTGATTCTGGAAACGGTGCGCACCGGTGTCTGCGGCATTGGCCGCGGCGACCGGATCCTCAAGGTATAGTGAGGGGTGAGGCATGTGGGGCAGCGCTGCCCCTCGTGTGCTGCCTGCGCCTGACCCCGGTCTCCTCGCTTCGAACAGAAAGGGTTCACCATGAAGGTCTACTACGACAAGGATGCCGATCTTTCGCTGATCAAGGGCAAGAAGGTCACCATCGTCGGCTACGGCTCCCAGGGACATGCCCACGCCAACAACCTCAACGATTCCGGCGTCAAAGTCACCGTCGGCCTGCGCAAGGGCGGCGCGTCCTGGGACAAGGCGAAGAAGGCCGGATTGAAGGTGCAGGAGGTGGGCGACGCGGTGAAGGGCGCCGACCTGGTCATGATCCTGCTGCCCGACGAGAACCACCCGCAGGTCTATCGCGAGGAGATCGAGCCGAACATGAAGAAGGGGGCGGCGCTCGCCTTCGCCCACGGCTTCAACATCCACTTCGGCCAGATCCAGCCCCGTGACGATCTGGATGTCATCATGGTGGCGCCGAAAGGGCCCGGCCATCTGGTGCGTTCCACTTACACCCAGGGCGGTGGCGTACCGGCGCTGATCGCGGTCCATCGCGATGCCTCGAAGAAGGCGCGCGATGTCGCGCTGTCCTACGCAGCCGCAATCGGCGCTGCCCGTGCCGGCGTCATCGAAACCACCTTCCGCGAGGAGTGCGAAACCGACCTGTTCGGCGAGCAGGTCGTGCTCTGCGGTGGTCTCACGGCGTTGATCCAGTCCGGTTTCGAGACCCTGGTGGAGGCCGGCTATGCGCCGGAGATGGCCTACTTCGAGTGCCTGCACGAAGTGAAACTGATCGTGGATCTGATCTACGAGGGCGGCATCGCCAACATGCGCTACTCGATCTCGAACAACGCGGAATACGGTGACATCACGCGCGGCCCGCGCATCATCACCGACCAGACCAGGGCCGAGATGCGCAAGATCCTCAAGGAGATCCAGACCGGCCAGTATGCCAAGGAGTTCATCCTGGAGAATCGCGCCGGAGCGCCGACGCTGAACGCCATGCGCCGGCTGTCTGCCGAACATCCCATCGAGGTCATCGGCGGCAAGCTGCGCGACATGATGCCCTGGATCAAGGCGCAGCGGTTGGTGGACAAATCGAAGAACTGATCCGCGACGCGCGGGCTGCGTGTCGCGCCGGACCCGTCCGGCGCGCAATCATCGGCTCCCCTGCGCCGCGCCGCGACGATGTCGAACTATCCCTATCCCATCATCGCCCGCGAGGGTTGGCCGTTTATCGGCATTGCCTTTGGTCTGGCCCTCATGATTTCCGCTTCCGCTGGCGGACTGTGGGCGGCGCCCATGTGGCTGGTTGTCGCATTCGTGGTGCAGTTCTTCCGCGATCCGGCGCGGCCCATCCCGGGTGATGACAAAAGCGTTCTGGCGCCAGCTGACGGGCGCATAGTCGCCATCGAGAAGGCCCATGACCCCTACCTTCAGCGCGAATCGCTCAAGGTGAGCGTGTTCATGAACGTGTTCAACGTGCATTCGAACCGCAGCCCGGTGGACGGTGAGGTGAAGCAGCGCTGGTACAACCCGGGGAAGTTCGTCAACGCTGCCCTGGACAAGGCATCGGTCGAGAACGAGCGCAACGCCCTGTGGATCCGCACTGCCGATGGCCGCGACGTGACATGCGTGCAGGTGGCCGGGCTGATCGCGCGGCGTGTGCTCTGCTACGTCGATGCCGGTGCGCGGCTGGCGCGGGGACAGCGCTTCGGCTTCATCCGCTTCGGCTCGCGCGTAGATCTCTATCTGCCCACCGACACGCGGATCAAGATCGGCATCGGCGACAAAGTGTACGCATCGGCCACGATGCTGGCGGAGCTTAGCTGACCTGAAGCGGTTGCGGGCGCCGTCCCCGCGGCCGCGAGCGCAGGCGACGGATACATCCATGATCGATTGGGCGCAGATCCAGACCGTCTTTCTCGACATGGACGGCACGCTGCTCGATCTGCATTACGACAACTACTTCTGGCTGTGCCATGTGCCGCGGCGTTACGCGGAGAAGACGGGAATCGACGCCGATAGCGCCCACGCCGAACTTGTCGGGCGCTATCGCAGCCGTGCCGGCACGCTCGAGTGGTACTGCGTCGATTTCTGGACGCGGGAGCTGGGGCTCGATATCGCCCGCCTGAAAGAAGAAGTGGCCCATCTCATCGCCGTCCACGGCCACGTGCCGGAGTTCCTCGGCGCGCTGCGCGCGGCCGGCAAGCGGGTGACGCTGGTGACCAACGCGCATCGCAAGAGCCTGATGCTCAAGATGGCACGCACCGGCATCGATGCGCATCTGGATATGCTCGTCACATCCCATGACATTGGACTGCCAAAGGAGGATCCGCGGTTCTGGCAGGCGCTGCAGCAGGTCGAACCGTTCGATGCTGCAAGCACGCTTCTGATAGACGACAGTCTGCCGGTGCTGCGCTCGGCCCGCGAGTACGGTATCGCCCACCTGGTAGCCGTGTATCGGCCCGACTCGCGGCAGCCGCGCAAGGACGTCGGCGAGTTCCAGGCAATCGAGAGCTTCCTCGACGTTATGCCTGGCGCGCGATCGTGACCGCGCGCAAGGGCTCGGCATGCCGACTGCGGCAGTCGGTCGATGGGCTACAATAGCGCCAGCTCCCGATCGTACCAGGCGGCCATGCCGGATATCCGACCCCGCAAGACCCTTTTCAATCCCGAACTGCGGCGCCGGGGCATCTACGTTCTCCCCAATATCTTTACCACCGCGGCGCTGTTCGCCGGCTTCTATGCCATTGTCCAGGCCATGAACGGGCGCTACGAACATTCCGCCGTGGCGATTTTCGTCGCCATGGTGCTCGACGGCCTCGACGGACGCGTCGCGCGGCTGACACGCACGCAAAGCGCATTCGGCGCCGAGTACGATTCCCTGGCTGACATGGTTTCGTTCGGCGCCGCGCCGGCGCTGGTCATCTACGAGTGGGCACTGAAGGGTATGGGCAAGCTCGGCTGGATTGCCGCATTCGTCTATTGCGTCGGCGCCGCGCTGCGCTTGGCGCGCTTCAATACGACTCTGGAAGTGATCGACAAGCGCTTCTTCCAGGGGCTGCCGAGCCCGGCGGCCGCGGCGCTAGTCTCGGGGCTGGTGTGGGTGATGCTGGACAACGGCTATACGGGCGACGAAGCGCGCTGGTATGCCTGCGTGCTGACGATTTTCGCCGGCGTCACCATGGTCAGCAACTTCCGCTACTACAGCGGCAAGGACATCAATCTGCGGCGCAGCGTGCCGTTCATGGTCATCATCGCCCTGGTGACAGTCTTCGTCCTCGTGTCGAGCTATCCGCCTGGCGTGCTGTTCGCTCTGTTCCTATGCTACTCCTTGTCCGGTTATGTGCTGGCGGCATGGCAGTGGTTGCGGCGCCGGCGCCAGAGCTCGTGACTATTGCGTCTGCCGGGGAAACGATTTATATTCCCAGCCATGCGTGACATGACGCCGACCTTTCTGCTGTTTGCCTGCCTCTCCGGCCTGCTGCTGGCACGGCCGCTGCTGCGCCTCGCGCGCTAAATACTCGACCCACAATCCAGGCAGTTTGATGCGGCTTGCGCGACAGGCGCCTGCCGGTTGCCACCCATTTCCCACGAGGAGCGCACGATGAAAGAGCATTTGGTGATTTTTGATACGACCTTGCGTGACGGCGAGCAGAGCCCGGGCGCGGCCATGACCAAGGAGGAAAAGATCCGCGTGGCGCGGCAGCTGGAAAAACTGCGCGTGGACGTGATCGAGGCGGGATTTCCCGCCGCCAGCCCGGGCGATTTCGATGCCGTCCATACCATTGCCGGCGTGGTTAAGGAGTCCGTCGTATGCGGCCTGGCGCGGGCCAACGAAAGCGACATCCGGCGCGCCGGCGAGGCCATCAAACCGGCCGCCCGCGGGCGGGTGCACACCTTCATCGCCACCAGCCCGATTCACATGAAGATGAAGCTGCGCATGGAGCCGGATCAGGTACTCGAGCAGGCGGTCAAGGCGGTCAACTGGGCGCGGCAGTTCACTGACGACGTGGAGTTCTCGCCCGAGGACGCGGGCCGCTCCGAAACGGACTTTCTCTGCCGGGTGCTTGAAGCGGTGATTGCCGCCGGCGCCACTACGGTGAACATCCCGGACACTGTCGGCTACAACATTCCCCACGTCTGGGGTGCGCTGTTCAAGACGCTGCGTGAGCGCGTGCCCAATTCCGACAAGGCGGTGTGGTCCACCCATTGTCATAACGACCTCGGCCTGGCGGTGGCCAACTCCCTGGGCGCCGTCATCAACGGCGCGCGCCAGGTGGAATGCACCGTCAACGGTCTCGGCGAGCGGGCCGGCAACGCTTCGCTGGAGGAGATCGTCATGGCCGTGCGCACCCGGAGCGATATTTTCCCCGTGGAAACGCGCATCGATACGAGCCAGATCGTGCCGGCGTCGAAGTTGATCTCCCAGATCACCGGCTACGCGGTACAGCCCAACAAGGCGATCGTCGGCGCCAACGCCTTTGCCCACGAGTCGGGCATCCATCAGGACGGGGTACTGAAGCATCGCGAGACCTACGAGATCATGCGCGCCGAGGACGTCGGCTGGCACACCAACAAGATCACCTTGGGAAAGCTCTCGGGGCGCAACGCCTTCAAGACCAAGCTGGGGGAACTGGGCATCGAACTGGCGAGCGAGGAGGCGCTGAACACGGCGTTCGCCCGGTTCAAGGAGCTGGCAGACAAGAAGCGCGAGATCTTCGACGAGGACCTCCAGGCCCTGGTCAGCGACGAGGCCGTGACGCCGGAGCACGAGCACTACAAGCTGGTCGCCATGCGCGTGCTGTCGGAAACCGGCGAGACGCCCCATGCCGAGGTGACGCTGTCCGAAGGCGGCCAGGAGCGCAGGGCCGAAGCGGACGGCAGCGGTCCGGTGGATGCCTCGTTCAAGGCCATCGAAGGCATGGTGCATAGCGCCTCGGAGCTGTTGCTGTATTCGGTCAACGCCATCACCAGCGGCACCGATGCCCAGGGCGAGGTGACCGTTCGCCTGGCCAGGGACGGCCGCATCGTCAACGGTCAAGGCGCGGATACGGACATCATCGTCGCCTCGGCCAAGGCATACCTGAATGCGCTCAACAAGCTGCACTCCAAGCTGGAGCGGGTGAACCCGCAGGTGTGAGCACCGGCCACACGCGCGTCGGGCAAGGGTGGCCGCCCGCCCGGCGCACGCCGGGGTGCTTTTTCTGCGCTGGCAGTTGCAACGCAAGCCGGCGGATGGTAGAAGACAAAAGTACGAGGCGCCTCGACCACGCGCCCGCTAGCCAGCCGGCTAGAGGCCGTTTCCCTCGATCGGCCTTGGTTCTCGCGCGCCTCGGCCCCGCGCCACAACCGGCATAGACCGGCACAATCTGGACAGGGGGTGCTGTGAGCGCATCAATACGAGCCAGCATCGAGGCGCCGATGCGCCCCGATCCCGACTCGGCCGTCGGCCATACCGGCGACGGTCCATTCGACCCATCGCTGGCGATCGCCGAGCGCGGATTCCGGCAACTGGCCGACCAGATGGAGGGGATGGTCTGCATTCGTCGCGCGCGCGACGGGGCGGTGCTGTTCCTCAGCAGGGGGTTCGAACGGATCTGGGGCTGTGCCCGGGAGGCGGTTTGCCGCGACGCCGAAGCCATGCTGCGCTGCGTTCATCCCGATCATCGCGCCGCGTTCAGGCAGTTTTGGGAAACATCGCTCAACGGCCAAACCGCCTCGGTCACGTACCGGGTCATCAGGCCCGACGGTACCGCGTGCTGGATCTGTTCACGCGCCTTTCCTTTGGACGACGGCAGCGCGGAAACGAAGATCGCCACCTTGTGCGAAGACGTCACTGCGCGCACGCAGGCGGAAGCGGCTCTGGCGGAGGCGCTTAGCAAGTACCAGTCCCTGTTCGAGGATTCCGCCGAGCCGATAGTCGTCGTCTCGGCCGATGGCAGGCTGCTGGATGTCAACCGCACTGGCGAGTGCTTCCTTGGCTACGATCGGGAGGAACTGCTCGGCAGGGACGTGCTGACCCTGCATCCGGCCTCCGAGCATGCCCGAGTGCGCGCCGCCTTCGCCCGCGCTACGGCGGCGGGCAGGACACTCTACGAAAATGGTGTTGTCCTGACGAAGGCGGGCACGCCGATACCGGTGACGGTCCGTGGCACGCGCATCGTGTACGAGGGCCGCGATGCCTTTCTCGGCATCTTCCACGACCTGTCGGAAGAGAAACGGACCGACGCGCTAATCCGGGCATCGGAGGAGCGCTTCTCGCGCCTGGCCGAAAACGTCCGAGAGGTGTTCTGGGTCAGCGACCCGGGCATGACCGAGATCCTCTACGTCAGCCCGGCTTTCGAGTGCGTGTGGGGCATTCCCCGCGCCACACTCTACCGTGATCCGAACGTGTGGCGCGCCACGGTGGTGGATGAGGACCAGCCGGTGGCAGAGGAACTCATCCGGCGACAGCTGGACGGCCTGCCGGCGGAGGGCGAAGGCCGCATACGCAATGCCGATGGCGCGGTGTGCTGGATACGCTTCCACTCTTTTCCCTGGATCGACGCGGCCGGCAGACGCCTGGTCGTCGGCATCGCCGATGACGTCACGCAACAGAAGCGGCTCGAGGAAGAGCGCCTCGCGCATCTCCGTGGCCAGCGCGACGCGCTGGTGCGGGAAGTGCACCACCGCATCAAGAATCACTTGCAGGGGGTCACGATCATGCTGCGCAATTTCGCCGCCACGCATCCCGAGGTGAGCGATGTATTGTCGCAAGCGATCGCCCAGGTACGCGCGGTGGCGGTGGTCCATGGCATCCAGGGCAGGTTGGCCGATGGACGGGTGAGCCTGTGTTCGCTGGTGCCAAGCATCGTCGCGGCAATCGAGAGCCTGCTGCCCGCCAGCGTGACGACGGAGCTCCCGATCAGGGAATGTGTGGTGGCGTTGCTCAACGAAAGGGAGTCCGTGCCCGTTGCGCTCATACTCAACGAGCTGATTTTTAACGCGGTCAAGCACGGCGGCGGCGATGGTAAGCCTTTGGTGCGGGTCGTGGTCAGCGGCACGGGCGATGCGGCGCAGGTGCGCATCGTCAATGCCGGTCGGCTACCGGCCGATTTCGACTTTGCCGATCGGCGTGGAACGGGCGCCGGTCTGGATCTCGTGCGTTCCCTGCTGCCGCGCAGCGGTGCGGCGCTGTCACTGCGCGATTGTTCCGATGGGGTCGAAGCAGTGCTTTGCCTGCAGCCACCCGCAATTGCAATGACCCCGGTTCAGGAGACTGCTCATGAATAAGGATTATTCGCCCTCCGCTGCGACACGCCGGGTGTTGCTCGTCGAGGACGACCGGCTCGTCCTCACGGCGCTGGAGAAGGGTCTGCGGGATTCCGGCTACGAGGTACTCGCCGCGGAATCCGCGGACGCCGCGCGGCAATTGCTCGCCGCCACAAAGCCGGACATCGCCGTGCTCGACGTCCGTCTGCCGGGAGAATCGGGCATCGACCTGGCCAAGTTCCTGCGTGAGGAAGCCGATGTGCCCTTTATTTTCCTCACCGCCTATGGCGATCATGAGACCGTGGAAGAGGCGGCGGCGCGGGGCGCGCTCGGCTATCTGATCAAGCCGGCCGATATTCCGCAGTTGCTGCCGGCGATGGAGGCGGCGCTGGCCCGGGCCGCGGAGATCCGCGCTCTGCGCGATTCCGAGCGCCACCTGCAGGACGCCTTCCCCGAGGTGCGCGAGATCAACCTGGCGATCGGCATCGTCATGGAGCGCAAAGGCATGGACCGGAACCAGGCGTGGGAAGTCTTGCGCGCACTGTCGCGCGCCCAACGGCGCAAGGTGATAGAGGTCGCCCGCGAGATACTCGCTGCTTCGGAGACGCTGGTGCACCTCCTAGGGAAGTGCTGATGTGACGCCGCAGTGTTGCCAATTGCCGCTCAGGCGCTGTGCGCGGCGCTCGCACGCGCGTAGAACGCCGCGCTGAGATAAAGCGCCAGCGCCAGCAGCGTTTCAGCAACCGCGAAGGTGGCCGAGCTGCCCTCGTCGGTGTACCAGCGCACGGCGCCTTCGACCAGATATGCCAATGCCAACAGCGACGCCCACTGGTGCGTGGCGCGCCTGCCGCGCAGTATGCCGAACAGCGGCGCCAGCAGCGGCAAGGCCTTGAGCGCGAGCCAGGACCCGCCCGGACGCACGGGGGCGAGCCAGAGTTCCCACGCCAGGCAGAGGAAGATCAATGCGATCAGGCTTGCGCTGGCACCGAGGTTGAGCCAGCGCGGACTCACGACGCGAGCTTGAGCGCCGTCTCGGCCAGGCGCCGGCCGAGCGCGATGGCCAGCTGCTTCTCGGCGTCGCTTATGGGCAGGTCGTTGCCCATGCCAGCAACATGACTTGCGCCGTAAGGGCTGCCACCGCCACGGGTCGCCTGCAGCTGCGGTTCAGCGTATGGCAGGCCGACGATGACCATGCCGTGATGCAGCAACGGCAGCATCATGGACAACAGCGTCGTCTCCTGGCCGCCGTGCATGCTTGCCGTCGAGGTGAAGACGGCGGCAGGCTTGCCCACCAACGCATTGCTGAGCCACAGGCCGGCCGTGCCATCGAGAAAATACTTCAGCGGTGCTGCCATGTTGCCGAACCGCGTCGGGCTGCCGAGTGCAAGCCCGATGCACTCTTCGAGATCCGCGAATTCCGCATAGGGCGCGCCGGTCTCCGGCACATCTGGCTCGACCACCTCGCACACGGTCGACACCTTGGGTACCGTGCGCAGCCGCGCGGCCGCGCCGGGCACCTGTTCGATGCCGCGGGCGACGAGTTGCGCCAGCGCTTTGACGCTGCCGCGATGGCTGTAATACAGAACCAGGACTTCCTTCATCTGCACGGCATTTCCTTCCGCTCCTCGGCAACGGAGGCGTCGGCTCCGCCCGCCGCCCACATGTCCGTTAGAATACGGCCGATTATAAGCAACCGGCCCTCGCTCCGTGCCGCCATCCATGCGCGAGCGTTTGCGCGCAGTCCTCGAATTCATCCAACTCGTCGCGCAAGGTTTCCGCACCGACCGCTGCGCCCAAGTCGCGGCCAGCCTCGCGTTTACCACGCTGTTGTCGCTCGTGCCGCTGCTGACCGTGGCACTGGTGACGATTTCAAGTCTGCCCGTCTTTACGAAACTGGCCGGAGCGTTGCGGGCATTCCTTCTCGCGAATCTACTGCCGGATCGTGCCGGCGACATGATCGCCCGCTATGCGCTGCAATTCAGCCAGAAGGCAAGCCAGTTGTCGCTCATCGGCTCGCTCGTGCTGTTGGTCACGGCGATGATGTTGATGCTGACCATCGACCGCTCGTTCAACGAGATCTGGCGCGTGCGGCGGCCGCGTCCCCTGGCGCGCCGGGTGCTCATCTACGGCCTGGCACTGACGGCGGGTCCCGCGGTGCTCGGGGCGGCCTTGGCGACGTCGACTTACTTCCTGAGCGCATCGCTGGGACTAGTGCAGGAGGCGCGCTGGGTCCGCGCGACGCTCTTCCGCGTGCTGTCGCTGGGCTCCGTGATGCTTCTGCTCTCTGCGCTGTACTATGCTGTGCCCAACCGCAGCGTGGCGTTTCGGGATGCGCTGGCGGGCGGCATCGTTGCCTCGCTCGGGCTGGTCCTGACCCAGCGGCTGTTCAGCATTTACGTCACCACGTTTCCAACGTACGCGCTTATCTACGGCACGTTCGCAACCCTGCCGATTTTCCTTGTCTGGCTGTATTTGTCATGGTGCGTGGTCCTGGTCGGTGCGCTGGTGAGCGCGTTGCTGCCCGAATTCCGCGCCGGGATTCATGCTGCTGCGCGCTATCCGGGCCGCAGCTTCTACGCCTGTCTGCGCATCCTGCAGGTGCTTGCCGAGGCACGCGGGCAGGCCCGCTCGCTGCAGCAATTGGCCGAGGCCGCCGAACAGAGCCTGGCCGAGACCGAATCGCTGCTCGAGGAGATGGTGGCCGCGCGCTGGACGGTGCATGCCGGCAGGCATGGCTGGTGGCTGGGTCGAGGGGTGGAGGACCTGAAACTGTCCGATGTCTTCGCGCGCTTTGCCTTTTCGCCGCGGGCGCTACCGGCCGCCACGACTGCTCGGGACGCCCGATTGCGCGAGCGCCTGCTCCGCGCCTACGAAAACGCCAGCGTGGAACTCAGCCTGCCCCTGTCGGAGCTGTTTCAGATCGGATAGGGGTCGGATTCGTACTGGAACAGCTCGACGCTGGAGGTCTGCAGATCCAGGCTGACCATGCGTCCCTGCGCGATGCAGGTCTTGTCCTCGCCCGTCACCATGATGAACCGGCGCGACCGACAGCTGCCGGCGGGCGCGAGTATCGCCGGGTTCTGGCGCAGGGCCGGAAGCGGGTCGAGCAGCAGCGCCTGAAACGGCTGGCGCTGCTGCTGCTTGGTGTTGCGGAAAGCAATGCCGATGGACGTGGCGCCGGGGGCAACGACCTGCACGCCGAGTTCGATGTGCTCGGGGTTGTCGCTGGTCATCCAGCGCAGGATACAGATCTGCCATGCCTGGCTCTCGGCCATGCGCAGCCCGATGGCACTGCCGTTGTGCAGCCCATGCACCTCGCCGGCGACGTGCATGAGCGCGTAGCCGGCCGGGCTTTCGTTGAGCACCATCCAGTCGGAGATGTTGTCTTCTCCTGGCTCAGCGGTCGCCGCCGGACCGCGTTCGAGCATCTGCCACAAGGCCTCCAGGCCGATGCAGACCTGAACACGATAGTTGTTGCGCCGTCGCGGGAAATGGCGTTTTGCCGGCTCGACCCAGCATTGTTGGATGCGGCGCAACAGGCCGCGATAGCCTGCGTCGGACGCCTCCGGCGGCAGGTGAAGCTCCTCCGGCATGGTGCCGCGCTCCAGGGCCTTGAGCTGCTCGGCGGTCAGCGCCGCAAGCCGGGCGCAGGACAGGTAGATGAGGGACTTCGCGCCCGCCGGGGGCGGTTTGCGGGCAAACGGCACGGGCGGTGCATCGCGGCCGGTGTCGACCCAGAACAGCGACGGATCCGCCTCGCCCGGCGCCGATTCGCGGATCTCCACGGCGGAGGCGAAGCGCGACAGGTAGGCCGATATCAGTTCGACCTCCCGTGCCGACAGGCTCTCGGGCTGAATCGTGGCCAGCGCCAGCATTTCCCGGTAGATCTGCTCGGCGTCCGGCGAAGCGTTTGGCCCGGACATGTCGGATTCGCGCTCCAGCCGCGCTTCCCGGAAGAGCTGATGGGCGCTGCGCCACAGGTCCGGCGGCACGCGGGCCGCCACGAGCGCGCCGATTTCCAGCTGTTCGAGCAGGCTCTTCATGGCGCGGCCGACTATGCGCGTCGGATTGCGACGCTGATTGCGCACGCGGCGCTGTTCTACATCTGCCAGCACGCGCTCGTAACCGCGCGCGATGGTCTGATGGATTTCGCTCAGGCCGTGGGCGATCTGGCGCAGCGGCCGCGACAACGGCAGACTCGCATCCCTAAGCTTCGGCTTCAGCTCCAGGGTGATTTTGTGGGCTCGCGTGTAGAACAGGTCCAGGATACGGTGAAACTGGTTGCCGCTGATCTGGGCCTCGCTCAGGGACACCAGGTGGGCGCGCAGTGGTGCCAGATCTTCCAGGGGATTCGCCGCCGGTGGCCCGGCAAGCCAGTCGAGTATCTGCTCGACGTGCTGCTCGGCGAACAAGTCGTCGGACTCTGGTGTCATCGGGAGCGCCGTCATGTTGAGCCAGTCTTCCTGGGTTCCTAGGGCATGCCCGCGAGATTTTAGTAGAATCGCGAGTGCTTGTGGGGACGGGGTGCAACATCTCTGTCGCTCGAGGGACGAATCGGGGAGCCGATGCACTTGCTATCGCGCGCTGGAAATGCCCTGCTGGCCTTGGCTCTGGCCTGGATTGTGCTCGGCAGCACGCCGGCCGCGGCCCAGGAGGCGCAACGCTTTTTCGATACCACACTCGGCGACTTTCGTGCCGAACTGACCGCCGCCCGGGAGCAAAAGAAGGCGGGTGTGCTCCTGGTGTTCGAAATGGAAGGCTGCCCGTACTGCCGTCGCATGCGCGAGACCGTATTTAACCGCCAGGACGTTCAGGACTACATCCGGCGCCATTTCCTCGTTTTCTCCGTCGACATCCTCGGCGACGTCGCCGTGCACGACTTCCGCGGCAGCGAGATGCGCGAAAAGGACTTCGCGCGCGAGACGAAGGTGCGCAGTACGCCGACCTTCGTCTTCGTCGGGCCGTCGGGCGAGATCATGACGCGATACGTCGGCGCGACCCGGACCCCGGCGGAGTTCCTCGCGCTCGGGCGATTCGTGGTCGACGGCGCTTATCGCAGCGAGAGCTTCGAACAATACCTAAAGCGCCAGAATTGAATCGCCTGGCGCTGATGTCCATCACTGCCGGGAGCCCCGGATCATGACGCATCGCTCGTCCCTGTCCTCGTTGCTGTCCGCCAAGCCGATTGACCCCGCCGAGCGGCTGATCGTGGCGCTCGATGTCGCCGATGCCGCGGCCGCGCGCTCGCTCGTGCGCACGCTGGGCGAGGCGGTGCGATTCTACAAGATCGGGTTGGAACTGTTCATGGCCGGCGGTTACTTCGATCTGCTCGACTGGCTGCTCGGGCAAGGCAAGAAGGTGTTCGTGGACCTGAAGTTCTTCGACGTGCCGGAGACCGTGCGTGCCGCCGTGCGCGCCCTCAGCCGAAGCGGCGCCCACTTCGCAACGGTGCACGGCAACCAGGCGATCATGGAGGCGGCGGGCCAGGACAAGGGGCAGCTGCGGATTCTCGCAGTGACTGTGCTCACCAGCCTGGACCGCGGTGACCTCGACGATCTTGGCTTTGCCTGCGACGTCGAGGCACTGGTGCTCTCGCGCGCCCGGCGGGCGCTGCAGGCCGGTTGCGACGGCATTGTCTCGTCCGGCCTGGAGGCGCCGATGATCCGCCGCGAGCTGGGCCAGCGCCTGCTGGTCGTGACGCCTGGTATCCGGCCGGTGGAGAACAAGCCCGCAGACGATCAGAAGCGCACGGTGGATGTGGCGCAGGCCTTTCGCAATGGTGCCGATTACATCGTCGTTGGCCGGCCGATCCGCCAGGCCGCCGACCCGCACGCGGCGGCGCAGGCGGTACAGGCCACCATTGGTGAGCTGTTTTCCAGCCGCTGATTCGAAGACGGCGCAGCGCCGGCGCGTGGCGCAACGGGGCGTGCTGCCGTGGCGCGGCGCTCAGCTTCCTACCTTCATTCCCAGCCTGCCGGCGGCGATCACGGCCTGGGTGCGTGTGCCCACGTTCAGCGCCCGCAGGATGGCGCGCACGTGGACTTTCACCGTTGCTTCGGCGAGATTCAGCTCGCGGCAGATCTGCTTGTTCGACTTGCCCTGCACCAAAAGGGACAGCACTTCCGTCTGACGTTCCGTCAGGCCTAGTGCCGCCGCCGTCGCGGCTGCCGCCTCCGGGCTGAGCGGGTTCGATCCGGGGACTGCGGCCATCCCTTCGCTGCTGCCGGTGCCTCTGCCCAGCACTTCCGGCGGAACATAGATGCCGCCGGCCAGGACCAGGCGCAGCGCCGACATCAGTACTTCACTGAGGGAGGATTTGGGGATGAAACCGGCGGCGCCTCGCTGCAACGCCGCGTTCACCGTGTGCTTGTCCTGGGCGGCCGATAGCACCACGACGGGCAGGTCGAGGTAACGCTCGCCGAAGATGCCCAAGGCTTCCAGCCCGTGCATGTCCGGCATGTGCAGGTCGAGCAGGACAAGATCGAGATCGGGGTTCTGTTCAGCAAGCTGCAATGCGGCCGCTGCGGTGCCTGCCTCGAGGACGGTTACCTCCTCGCCATCGAAATGAGTAAGGATGCCACGCAGCCCCTCGCGGATAAGAGGGTGATCATCCACCACCATAATCTTCAAACTGGCCTCCGGTGCAGTACTGGCAATGAACGCTCGAGGGAGCGCAACCTTGGCCGTTACGATACGCGCTCGGGCGGTATTCATGCAAGAGGACTAGGGGCAACGGGACGCCGGGAGCCGGGCCGGGGAGATGTAGCGGCACGCGTTTTTTGAACTTTCGGATGCCACCGCGCGACGTATTCAAGTGTGTGCGGTCTGCCGCCGTTATGGCGGTTGAGATGTCCACGTCGGTCCATCGTGCTCAGGTTCCCATGGAAGCGTCACGCTCGAACAGATTACCCGCCGACGCCGTCATACCGGTGTGGCCCGCCGGGCTGATCGTGCTCGTTACGGCGCTGATCGCCGCCCTGGCCAGCATCGCCTGATCGTCGGCGCGGTTGCCGCGCAGCCCGTCGTGCCCGCCCGGTCCCCGTTCGGGCAAACACGGCGCAACGCCCGGGCGTGCCGGGACCGCCGATCTTCCTTCGCTCCGCTTCGCCTCTGCTTCCTCCTTGAAACTTGCGCCCCGGCACCGTAAAATCCAGGGTTTTTCGCTTTCGAGGTGGTTTGACATGGTTGTGATCCGACTCGCCCGTGGCGGCGCCAAGAAACGCCCGTTCTACAACATGGTGGTGGCGGATTCGCGCAACCGTCGCGACGGTCGCTTCATCGAACGTATCGGTTTCTACAATCCCGTCGCACCGCAGCAGGAACAGGGCTTTCGCGTCGATGCCGAGCGGCTTGCCCATTGGACCGGCAAGGGCGCACAGCTCAGTCCGACCGTGGCCCGTCTGATCAAACAGTTTGGCGCGAAAGCGGTGGCGTAAAGTATGGCGCGGGCATGATCGTACTGGGGCGCGTTACTGCCCCGTTGGGTGTCCGTGGCTGGGTCAGGATTCACCCGCTCGGTGACGATCCGGCCGAATGGCAAAAGATGCGCCGATGGTGGTTGGGTGTCGAGCCGCAGTGGCGCTGTTACGAAGTCGAGCAGTTCGAGTTGCGCGGGCGCAGCGTCGCGGTGCGCTTCGCCGGCGTGGAGGATCGAAACGCGGCGGAAGGATTGCGCGGGCTGTACGTCGCCGTACCGCAGGAGGAATTGCCGGCGAGCGCCGCAGGCGAGTACTACTGGGCGGATCTGCTGGGCTTGGAAGTGACGAACCTGGCCGGAGACCGTCTGGGCAAGGTGACCGAGCTGATCTCCACCGGCGCGCACGATGTGTTGTGCCTGAGCGATGAGGAAGGATGCCGGCGTCTGCTGCCCTTCGTCGAGCCGGTGATCAGGGAAGTGGACCTCGACGCGAGGCGGATTCGAGTCGAGTGGGAACGAGACTGGTAGGCGGCGCCGCTTGCAATGGCCATCGCTTTCGACGTCGTGACGCTGTTCCCGGAGATGTTCGCGGCGGTAACGCAGTGGGGCATCACGCGGCGGGCGCTCGAACGGGGGCTCTATAGCCTGCAGTGCTGGAATCCGCGGGATTTCACCACGGACAACTACCGCACCATCGACGACCGCCCTTATGGTGGCGGGCCCGGAATGGTGATGCTGGCGCAACCGCTGGAGAGCGCCATCACTGCGGCGCGTGGCCGCCAGCAGGCGGTTGCAGGTGCAGCGGGCAGGGTGGTTTACCTGTCGCCGCAGGGGCGACCCCTGCGACACGGGCGCGTGACGGAACTTGCTCGGGAGCGAGCGCTTGTCTTGCTCTGCGGTCGATACGAGGGCATCGACCAGCGCTTGATCGATGCGTGCGTGGATGAAGAGATCTCGCTCGGTGACTTCGTCCTCTCCGGTGGCGAAATCGCGGCCATGGCGCTGATCGATGCCGTCGTGCGCCAGCTGCCGGGTGCAGTGAACGACGTCGGATCGGTGCAGCAGGAATCGTTCGCCGACGGGTTACTCGACTGTCCGCAATACACGCGGCCGGAAGAGCATCGAGGAACGTGGGTGCCGGAGGTGTTGCTTTCGGGGCACCACGAGGAGATACGCCGCTGGCGGCTGAGGCAGTCGCTCATGCGGACGTGGCAACGCCGGCCGGATCTGCTGGCGCAACGCGCGATGAGCGACGAGGAAGCGCAACTGCTCGAGGAAGTAAAGCAGCAGCTCTGCGATCAGGACAACATCAAGGAGTAGAAAATGAATCTGATACAGCAACTGGAACAGGAAGAAATTGCCCGCCTGGGCAAGACCGTCCCCGATTTCGCGCCGGGCGACACGGTTGTGGTCAGTGTCAAGGTCAAGGAAGGCAACCGGGAGCGCCTGCAAGCCTATGAAGGCGTGGTCATCGCCAAACGCAACCGCGGCCTGAATTCCTCGTTCATCGTGCGCAAGATCTCCTCCGGCGAAGGCGTGGAGCGCACCTTTCAGACCTACTCGCCGCTGATCGGCAACATCGAAGTCAAGCGCAGGGGCGACGTGCGTCGTGCCAAGCTTTACTACTTGCGTGCCCGCTCCGGCAAGTCGGCGCGCATTCGCGAGAAGCTGTCGAGCAGCAAGGCCGAGCCGCAGTCGGAGTAAGTCAGTACGCCCTCCGCACCGACTTTGCGAGAACGGGGCCTTCGGCCCCGTTCTCGTTTGGCATCGTCGTGATCAAACCCGGAATCGTTTCGCCGTTGCCGTCGCGTATCCGGGTCGGCGTGATCATTCGGCCGCCAAGGTCCCGCCCGGACGTATCCGCGAAAAGATCACCGGTTGCCGCGACACGGTCAAGCCGGACTCACCGCCGCGTACGACGGTGAATTCAGAGGCTGTCGGGTCCGCCGGGTTAGGGTGGTCCTGACGGAAATGCGCCCCGCAGGAGCCCTTGCGCGCTAGCGCTGCCTCGGTGATGACGCGGCTGACGGCGATGAGATTGTGCAGATTCAGCCAATCGTGCCAAGTATGGTTGAAGGCACGCTGGCGATCGGGAACACCGGTATGCTCCAGCTCCTCTTGCATCAGGGCCAGTTCCTCGCGGGCGCGCTCCAGTCCGGCGGCGCTGCGAATGACGCCCACCTCTTCCCACATCAGTTCATGCAGACCGCTTCGTATCGCCTCCAGGTCCCCGGGCCGTTCCGTGAAGGGACGTTCGCAGCGCGATAGCGCCGTGAGCATGGCGCCCATGTCTGGCGCGTGCCATGCTCCTTCATTGCGCACCCAGCGAGCCATGGCGGTGCCGGCGATGCCACCGAAGACGGTCGATCCTGCCAGGCCGTTGCCGCCAAGCCTGTTGGCACCGTGTATGCCGCCGCTATCGCCGCCGGCGGCGAAAAGTCCCGGCATGGCGGTGCGGCAGTCCGGGTGGATGACGACACCACCCATCAGGCAGTGGGCACTTGGGGCGACCTCGATCCGGCCGGCGGCCAGATCCAGACCCCAGTCGGCGCAGCGCGCAACTGTTTCCGCGAAGAGTTGCCGCACCGTGTCCGGTCCGAGGTGGCTCATCTGGAGATAGACGCCGCCGCGCGGTGAAACGCGGCCGATGCGCATCTGGGCATGAATGCCCCGCGCTACGATGTCGCGCGCTGCGCGCTCGCCGCGCGGGTCGAGGCGGTGCAAAAAGCGCTTGCCGGTGCCATCGAGGATGAAGCCACCTGCCCCGAGCAGCTCCTCTTCGATGACGGCTCCCGTCGCGCACGATTGGAGCCCGGCGAGCAAACCGGTGGGATGGAACTGCACCATCTCCATATCGCGCAAGGGCAGTCCGGCGCGCAGCGCCATGGCCATGCCGTCGCAACTCATGTCGCTGCCCGGCGTGTGATAGCGATACATGGTCGGACCGCCGCCGGTGGCGAGCAGCACCGCTTTGGCCTGGATGAAGAGATAGTCGCCGCTGCGCACCTCGATCATGAGCACGCCGGCCACGGCGGTTCCCTCGGCGCTGGCAATCAGGGCGACCGCCCGATGTTCGTCCAGACGGGTGACGGGCCGCGACAATACCCGCAGCGCGAGATTCGCAGCCACTTCAACCCCAGTGGCGTTGCCCCGATGTACGGTGCGGTCGCGGCTCTGGCCGGCGACGGGCTTGAAGTGCATGGCACCGTCATCTTTGCGATCGAAGCGGCAGCCGAGTTCGTTCTCCAGTTCCTGCAGGCGTTCCGGAGCCGTGTTGGTGAGCAGCCAGGTCAATTCCTGGTCGGGCAGCCAGGCTCCGGCCTCGATGGTGTCCATGAAGTGGTGTTCGGCTGAATCGCCGGCCCCGAACGCGGCGCTGAAGCCACTTTGGACCATGGGCGTGGCCCCGCTCTTGCCGAGCAGGCCCTTGGCGGCGATGGCGATACGCAGTTCCGGGGCCGCCTGGTGGGCATGCAGGGCGGCGAATAGCCCGGACGCCCCGCCGCCCAGGATCAGGATGTCGGTTTGCAGGCGGTGCATGCTAGGCGAAGCGATCGGTGCTCGCGGCCAACGGCATCCGCGCAAGCCGAAGCAACGGGCCGATGTGTGTCATGCGAGTGTATGCATCCCGGACAGTTCATCCGCTTCCCCGTGCGGCATTTCGTCCAGTCACGCGCGGCCGGAAAGCGCGAAAAGTAAGCCGATGGCGAGGGAGAAACCCACCGCGACGGCCGCCAACGCCTTTCCGGCGCTGCGCCAGGGAAGAATCTCCAGCACCATCACCCTCAGTCCGCCGGCCAGATGCAACGCGAGCAGCGCAACCAACAGGACTTCCCCCGCTCGCACCGACCACTGCTCGCGCCAGTGCAAGGCACCGTCGAGAGCTTCTGCCTCCAGGGCTTGGCCGAGCAGCCAGAAATGCCAAGGTAGAAAGGCTGCCAGCAGCAGACCGGAAATGCGGTGGACGAGGAATACCCAATAGGCGGCCGGGCGCCCCCTCAGGCCGTTGCGGCGAAATTGTGCCTGCCTCATCGCACCAGCGCCCAAACCGCGCGCAGGCCGGCGAGCGCCAGGGCCAAGCTGATAACCGCCATGGCGAGGTCCGCACTGCGACCACGCCAGCCGAACCACTCCGCGCAAAGGTTGCGCAATCCGATCGGCGCATGCACCGCCGCCGCGACCACGAACAGACTGTAGAAAGCCGCGAGCGTAACGCTGCCCCGCGTGCGCGAGAGAATCTCGGCCGCGGTCAGCCCGCCGCGCACGGCGTGAATCACGGTGACCAGATGGATGACGACGCATGCGGCGAGCACCGAGGCGCTGAGCCTCTGCAGCAGCCACAGGATGGTTTGTTCGCGGGCGGCGGAGCTCACAGCTCCTTCCTGAGCAGGGCAAGGGCAGTCACGCGCTTCAGCGCCGCAATGGCCGCAGCGGGATCTAGTCCTTTGGGGCAGCGCTCGCTGCAACTCGTATGCGCATGGCAACCGAGGCAGCCCGCATCGCCGGCAACGGCGCCCAGGCGTCGCGCGGATGCCGTGTCGCGGCTGTCGTTGATCAGGGTCCAGGCGTGGTGAAGTGCCGCCGGTCCCAAGTAATCCGGCCGGGAGGCAACGACGTCACACGAGGCGTGGCAGATGGCGCAGCCAATGCATTCGCTTGCCGAATCCTGGACGGGTGCCGCGTTCAAAGGCTGACGGCGCGTCGCCCGGCCCTGGAACGGACCGCCGGCTTGCTGCCACTTGTCGAAGAAGGGCAGCATGTCCGTTACCAGATCCTTGATCACGGGCAAGTGGCTGAGGGGGGCAATCTCCAGTGCCGCATCTCGCGCGACCCGGATCGCCTGCGTGCGGCAGGCCCAGCGCGCGACGCCGTTCACCGTCATGGCACAGGAGCCACACTTACCCACGCGGCAGGCGTGGCGATAGGAAAGGGTGGGATCGATCCGGCGCTGGATGTGCATGACCAGATCGAGAACGGTCTGTTCATCGCGGCATGGTACTTGGTAGGCCACGAACTGGCCGTCCGCACTGCCGCGCCAGACCTTGACGTTGAGGAGTGGCATTGATGCGTGCTCAAGGAGGTATTCCGCCACCGCCGGTCCTGGACGGCATGCACTTGTTCGCGGTTATCGATGCGCCGACGCTGCATGCTAGACGCCCCTCGGGCGAAAGGCAACGAGTATGCACGGTCGAACCGCTAGCGCGGCGCGCGACGGGCGCGTTCGCCCAGCCGCGAGTAGGCCCACGGCCTGCGCCAAGGGAAACGTCATCGCGTGCGGGAAGGAGATCTCAGCACCGCCGCCTCACGCGGCGAAGACCGGGGGGCACGCAGCGTTGCCGCTCGCGGTCGGGACCCTCACGAACCGGTCACGGCGCGCGCTTGTCCCGTTCGATCAGCGCATAGGCGGAATGATTGTGGATGGACTCGAAATTCTCCGATTCGACGACATAGGCGTCAATGCGCTTTTCCTTGTTCAGCAGCGCCGCGATATCGCGCACCATGTCCTCGACGAACTTGGGATTGTCGTAGGCGCGTTCGGTGACGTGTTTTTCGTCGGGCCGCTTGAGCAATCCGTACAGTTCGCACGATGCCTGCTTCTCGACCAGTTCGATCAGCTCTTCGATCCAGACGAAATCGTTTATCCGCGCCGTCACGGTGACATGGGAGCGCTGATTGTGCGCCCCGCGTTCCGAGATCTTCTTCGAACACGGGCACAGACTGGTGACGGGCACGACCACCTTTACGTATTGGTGGAGCTCACCACCGCTGCGCAGTTCGCCGATCAGCGTGACCTCGTAATCCATCATGCTCTGCACGCCCGAAACGGGGGCTTTCTTGTTGATGAAATACGGAAACGTCATCTCGATGTGACCGGTCTCCGCCTCCAGCCGGCGCACCATGTCACGCAGCATCGATTCGAAGTTCTCGACCGAGATTTCGCGCTCGTTGGTGTTGAGGATCTCGACGAATCGCGACATGTGCGTGCCCTTGAAATTGTGGGGCAGGGCGACGTACATGTTGAACACGGCGATCGTGTGCTGCACGCCGCCGCTCTTGTCCAGCACTCGCACGGGATGCCGGATCGATTTGATGCCCACCTTGTTGATGGCCAGGCGGCGGACGTCGGCGAATCCCTGGACGTCCGGTATGGCAATTGTGTCGCGGATGTTCATGCGGTTTGTTCCACTCCGTGTCGCGTCGAAGTGCGCGATTTCTGCTCCAGTGTACCTTTCCCGACAAATTTGCTCAACTATTCAGGATCTGCCGGACGCGCGCCGCGATACCCGGACCGTCCAGTCCGAGCTGGCTGAGCAGGATGTTCGAGTCGCCATGGTCGATGAAACGGTCCGGCAGGCCAAGGCGGTGCAGGCGCACGCGCAGGCCGAGTTCCTCCAGGCAGCGTGCCACCTCCGCGCCGGCGCCGCCAATGATGGCATTTTCCTCGATGCAGACGAGCAGCTCGTGGTTAAGCGCCAGTTCGCGCACCAGCTCGCGGTCGACTGGTTTGACGAAGCGCATGTTGGCCACCGTGGCCTCCAGTTCCTCTGCTGCCTGCAGTGCCGGAGCGAGCATCGTGCCGAAGGCGAGCAGGGCAATCTTGGCGCCGCGGCGGCGAATCTCCCCCTTGCCGATCGGCAGCGCGCGCATTTCCTGTTCGATGGCAACGCCCGTACCCGTGCCGCGCGGGTAGCGCACCGCCGCCGGTCCGTCGCAACGAAACGCCGTGTAGAGCATCTGCCGGCATTCGTTCTCGTCCGATGGCGCCATTACGACCATGTTCGGCAGGCAGGCGAGGTAGGACAGGTCGAACGCCCCGTTGTGCGTCGCGCCGTCCGCTCCCACCAGGCCGGCGCGGTCCAGGGCGAAGGTCACCGGCAGGTTCTGGATGCAGACATCGTGTATGAGCTGATCGTAGGCGCGCTGCAGGAACGTGGAGTAGATCGCCACGACCGGCTTCAGGCCCTCGCAGGCGAGGCCGGCGGCAAAGGTGACGGCATGCTGCTCGGCAATACCAACGTCGTGGTAGCGCTGGGGAAATTCCTGGGCGAAGCGGACCATTCCTGACCCCTCGCGCATCGCTGGCGTGATGCCGATCAGGCGTGTGTCCTGCGCCGCCATGTCGCATAGCCAGTCGCCGAACACTTGGGTATAGGTGAGCTTGCCGCCGCCCTTGCCGATCTCGATGCCATTGACGGCGTCGAACTTGGACACGCCGTGATAAAGCACGGGGTCGGCTTCCGCCAGTTTGTAGCCCTGTCCCTTGCGTGTGATGACATGCAGGAACTGCGGGCCCTTGAGATCCCGGATGTTGCGCAGCGTCGGAATTAGGGCGTCCAGGTCGTGGCCGTCGATAGGCCCGATGTAGTTGAAGCCGAACTCCTCGAACAGCGTGCTTGGCGTCATCATTCCCTTGACGTGCTCCTCGGCGCGCTTGGCGAATTCCAGCAGCGAGGGCGCTACGCCGAGCACCTTCTCGCCGGCGCGCTTGGCGGCGTTGAAGGTGCGCCCGGAAAACAGTCGCGCGAGGTACTTGTTCAAGGCGCCGACGGGCGGCGAGATCGACATGTCGTTGTCGTTAAGGATGACGATCAGGTCGGTGTCGAGGACGCCGGCGTTGTTCAGAGCCTCGAACGCCATGCCCGCGGTCATGGCACCGTCACCGATGACCGCGATTGCCTTGCGCTCCTCGCAGCGCTCGCGCGCCGCCACCGCCATGCCCAGCGCTGCGCTGATCGAGGTGCTGGAGTGCGCCGTGCCGAAGGTGTCGTAGGGGCTTTCGCTGCGCCGGGGGAAGCCGGAAATGCCGCCGAGCATGCGCAGCCGGGCCATGCCTTCGCGCCGGCCCGTGAGCACCTTGTGGGCGTAGGTCTGATGACCGACATCCCAGACGACTCGGTCGTAGGGCGTGTTGAAGACGTAATGCAGCGCGATGGTGAGTTCCACCGTGCCGAGGTTCGAGGAAAGGTGCCCGCCTGTCTTCGATACCGACTCGAGCAGGAAGGCGCGCAACTCGTCGGCAAGCTGCTTCAGCTCCGCGCGCTCCAGCCGACGCAGGTCGGCCGGGTCGTTGATGGTTTCCAGTACTGGATACGCAGACATGATGGCGATCGGATTATGCTCGGAATTGCGCCGCCGGCGACAGCTCAGAACTGACGGGCGGCGATGAATCGCGTCAGTTGGCGCAGGCGCGTGGCCGCGGAATCGAACGGGGCGAGCGATTCTTCGGCCTGCCCTTGCAGTCCGGCGGCGAGATCGCGCGCTCGTCCCACGCCCAGCACGCTGACATAGGTTGGCTTGTTGGCTGCGGCATCCTTGCCGGCGGTCTTGCCGAGGGTCGCCGTGCTTGCTTCGCAATCGAGGATGTCATCCACCACCTGGAACAGCAGGCCGACGCATTTGGCATAGTGATCGAGCCGCGCGCGGTGCTCGTCGGCGAGCGCTTCGCCGCACTGGGCACCGAGAAGCACCGCGGCGCGGACCAGGGCTCCGGTCTTGTGGATGTGCATGAACTCTAGTTCTTCCGGGGAGAGCGTCTGACCCACGCTGGCCAGGTCGATTGCCTGGCCGCCGGCCATGCCGCGCGAACCGGCGGCGTGGGCAAGCATGCGGATCATTTCGATCTGGCGCCGTGGGTCGTTGCAGACTGGTCGTTCTGCGATCACATGAAAGGCGAGGGACTGCAGGCTGTCGCCCACGAGCAGCGCCGTGGCCTCGTCGAACTCGACATGGCAGGTCGGCTTGCCTCGGCGCAGCACGTCGTCGTCCATGCAGGGCAGATCGTCGTGGACCAGCGAGTAGGCGTGAATGAGTTCTACCGCACATGCGGCGACGTCCAGCTTTTCGGCGGCTGCGCCGACCAGCTCGCCGGAGGCGTGGGCGAGCAGCGGCCGTACTCGCTTGCCGCCGCCGAGGACGGCATAGCGCATTGCCCTGTGCAGGCGCGCCGGCGCGATGTCGGGGGCGGGCAGCAGGTTGTCCAGTGTCCGCTCGGTGCGGCCCTGGATTTCCGCCATCCACGCCTCGAAACTGCGATTCGGCATGTCAGCCCGAGGCGCTGTCCGGGGTCGGGAACTCGCGCAGTTCCTCGCCCTCCAACGCCTGGATCTTTTGCTCCGCGGTGGCCAGCGTCGCCTGGCAATACTTGAGCAACGCCATGCCGCGCTGATAGGCGGCGAGGGAATCCTCCAGGGATAACTTGCCGGTTTCCATGTTCTGGACGATGGATTCCAGTTCGCCCAGTGCGGATTCGAAGTTATCGGGGGAGCGGTTTTGCGCCGGTTTGGGCATTGCTGCGGGCGGTATGGGTAAACCATAAAAATAGCGTATCGCCGCCCTTCTGGTCAAACCGGAGATCGGCTATACTGGCCCGTTTTCCGGTTTCCGCGCATTTTCTTGGAGGTTGGGGAATGACCGACATTGCATCCGCGACGCGTCTTGCGCCCGCGGTCTCGCAGCTTCCCGTTTCGTGGTACTCCAGCGAGCAGCTCTTTGCCTTGGAGCAGCGCCTGCTCTTCGACAACGGGCCGGGCTATATCGGTCACGAACTGATGGTTCCCAACGTCGGCGACTATCACACCCTGGCTTGGATGGACAACGCCAAGATGCTGGTCCGCAACGACGGTGGCATCGAGCTGCTGTCCAATATCTGTCGGCACCGTCAGGCGATCATGCTGGAGGGGCGGGGCAGCGCCAAGAATATCGTCTGTCCCGTGCATCGCTGGACCTACGATATGGAAGGACAGCTTCTCGGCGCGCCGCATTTCCCCCAGAATCCTTGCCTGCATTTGCGCAAGACGCCGCTGCAGAACTGGCGGGGCCTGCTTTTCAACGGCAAGCGAAACGTGGCCGAGGACTTGGCCGGCATGCGGGTGGCGAGGGAGTTCGATTTCAGCGGCTACCTGTTCGATCGCGTCGAGATCCACGAGTGCAACTACAACTGGAAGACGTTCATCGAGGTTTACCTCGAGGATTACCATGTCATTCCTTACCATCCCGGTCTGAGCCATTTCGTCACCTGCGACGATCTCGAATGGCAGTTCGGGGAGCACTATTCGGTACAGAGCGTGGGCATCAATAACCGGCTGGCGAGGGCGGGGACGAAGATCTACGAGCGCTGGCACAAGGCCGTGCTCGACTACTATCAGGGCGAACCGCCGAAGCGCGGCGCGATCTGGCTGGTGTACTACCCGAACGTGATGATCGAGTGGTATCCCCATGTCTTGGTGGTGAGCACGCTTATCCCGCGTGACGTGGACCGGACAACCAACATCGTCGAGTTCTATTATCCTGAGGACATTGTCTTGTTCGAGCGCGAGTTCGTGGAGGCGGAGCAGGCGGCCTACCGGGAAACCGCCGTGGAAGACGATGAAATTGGCGAGCGCATGGACCGCGGTCGTCTGGCGCTGCGCAAGCAGGGCGTCTCCGAGGTCGGCCCCTACCAGTCGCCCATGGAGGACGGCATGCAGCACTTCCACGAGTTCCTGCGGCGCGAGTTGGAACCCTACTACTGAGTGTGCCACCCCGGTCAGGATCGGCGGCGCCTGCGGGCGCCGTTGTCTTTTGATGTGCGCACACGCGCCGTCATCGTTGCCACGTCCGCGGACCAGCATTGAACGGCTTTGGCACCGAGGCTATAGTAGAGCGCAGAACATGCCCGGAGAATCCGATGATCGTTACCGAGCACAGCGGAAACCTGCTCAACGTCGCCGTATTTGGCGAGTTTGCCCTCGCCGACTACAAGGAGTTCGAGGAGCAGGTTAACTACAAGATCAAGTTCCAGGGAACGGTCAATGTGTTCTTCGACCTGCGCCAGATGGCGGATTTCACCCTCGACGTTGCCTGGGAGGAGATTAAGTTCAGTCGCGCCCATGCGCACGACTTCGGTCGCATTGCCGTGCTTACTGACAGCCAGTGGGTCACGTGGAGCGCATGGATCTCGCAGATGTTCGTCGATGCGGACGTTCGCGTCTTCGATGACGAGCAGGAAGCGCGCGATTGGTTGAGCGGAGCGGAAGAACCGGCATGAAGCCGTTCACGACGCTGGTTTCCGCGCACGAGCTGATGCCGCACCTGGATGATCCGCACTGGCGCATCTACGACTGCCGGCACGACTTGGCCAATCCCCTGCACGGCCGCAACGCTTATGCGCGGGGTCACATTCCCGGCGCATGGTTTCTTCACCTGGACGAGGATCTCTCCGGCCCGAAGAACGGCCACAACGGACGCCATCCGTTGCCGTCGCCCGGTTGGTTCGCCGCTCGACTGGCGGCGCGCGGCATGGTCGATGGCGCCCAGGTCGTGGCCTACGACGACAGCGGCGGCACGTTCGCCGTGCGTCTATGGTGGATGCTGCGATGGCTGGGGCACGAGCGGGTGGCCGTGCTCGACGGCGGCATCCAGGCGTGGAAGCGCGCCGGTGGCGTGCTGAACGCCGACCCGCCGCAGGAGGCGCCGGGCCATTTCTCCGTCCGTCCGCACGCCGCAATGCGTGTGGACATCGAGCAGGTACAAGCGAACCTGGGCAATCCCGGCATCCTCCTCATTGATGCGCGGGCACCGCAACGGTTTGCCGGCGAGGTGGAGACACTCGATCCTGTCGCCGGCCATATTCCGGGCGCAGTCAACCGCTTCTACCAGGACAATCTCGACGATCTGCAATGCTTTCGCCCGGGGGAGGAATTGCGGACAGAGTTCGAGCGCATGTTGCACGGACGGGCGCCGAATCATGTCGTGCATTCCTGCGGCTCCGGCGTTACCGCCTGCCACAATTTGCTGGCCATGGAGCTTGCCGGGCTGCGCGGCTCGCGGCTCTATGCCGGGTCGTGGAGCGAATGGTGCAGCGACGCCTCGCGTCCCGTCGCCACGGGCACGAACTGATCAACATCGCCGGGACGTGAGCGACGCCCTCCTCGCCGATCTCATTCTCGTCGCTCACTTCGGCATCGCGTCGTTCATTAGTGCCGGCCTGATTCTCGTGCCCGTCGGCGCGTGTCGTGGTTGGCGCTGGGTGAGGCGCCGGCGATGGCGTCAGCTTCACCTGGCGGCGATCACATTCGTCGCACTGGAATCATTGCTCGGCATTGCCTGTCCGCTCACCGTCTGGGAGGACGCACTGCGCGGCGGGCAGAGGCAGGATGCCGGCTTCGTCCAGCGCTGGGTCGGCGCCGTGCTGTACTACGATTTGCCTGCCATCGTCTTCCTGACTGCCTATGTTCTCGTGGCTGCGATTGCCTGGGGACTCTGGTTTCGGGTGGCGCCGGAGCCGGCCGTCAGCCATGACACGCGCATTCAGTAGAGCGTGCTCGGCTGCAGTTCAATCCAGTGTTTGCGTCCGCGACGCACGCGCAGTTGGTCTTCGGTCGGATTCAGGGCGTAGCTCAGGAAGCACTCTTCGCGCGGCGCGGTAAGCCGCGCCGGACGAAAGATCGCGGCGTTGATCCCCGCACAGCGGGCGGACGGCGCAAATACTCCGTTCTGATCCTGGTCGTGGAGATGGCGGCCGAGCTGCTGGCAGAAGAGATAGCTCGTGCGCGAGACGAGCCCGGGTGCGCTTTCGGGCTTGTCGCGCAAGTCGACGAGGATTGCATCGCAGCGAGCGCGAAAGATCCGCCGCTCGCCGATGATGCTGCGGTTCTCGCCGGCGAAACTGTCCATGACGAATCGGTGCCAGTGATAGGCAGTTTCATATACCGTGGTTTCGATGTCGAGCGAGCCGTACCAGACGCCGTAGTGCAAGCCATCGCTGAACCGGGTCGCCTGCCAGTTGTGGGGCACGAACGGCCAGGTGACGACGGCGCCGTAGTCGAAGGGCCGGGTGAGCAGCGGCGCCTCGGAGGCCATGCGGCTTGCCGATTCTGCCGTCATGGCAGCCTGGAGCTCCGCATCGCTCGCCGCGATATCGTCGAACAGCGCCTGGGAGACGCGGATGCCTTTGATGTTGCGAAACAGCGTGCCGTGGAAGTCCTCGACGTGTGTGATCAGGTCGGCGAACTGCATCGACGGAATGTGTCAGCGACGGGGCGCGCTTTCCGGCGGGTCAGCGCCCGCGTTCGAAATCCAGATAGCGCCGCACCGCGAGAATGCCCTCGAAGCCATACTTAAGCATCACGGCCAAGGGCGTGTTGCCGTCGAATCGCCGGTTGGGAGTGGTCACCCAGCGGTAGGCGAGGTCGCGGTCGTGGGGAAAGATGATGCGCAGCGCCTTGTGTATGCCCAGCAGGTGTCCGGCGCGCGCCAGGAGATCGGCGCTGTCCGCCAGCGGTTCGCCGCGCCGGTATCCGGCAATGGCCGAGCGCGACTGGCTGGACAATCCGAGCAACGCTGCCTGATCCACTCCCGCCAGATTCCAATGCTCGAACAGGCGTGTGATCACCTGAGCTAGGCTGCTGCGCGCATCGCGGCTGCGAAGACCCGTGGCGACATATGCGGCCAGCGCGGGTTCGCTTGCAAATGAGGTATTTGGCATGGATTCGGTGCGGCGCCAGTGTGCGAATACGTACAGAAATTGTAGTAATCCATGGCTGCTTGTCAATAGGTCGATCGCGAGGCGCAAGGACATGGCAGGGCGCCGCAACGTGGCTCCGCGGTCGGTCAGCTGGTTAAGTGATGCTGCCGCAGCGCCCACGCGACATGCTCGCGTACCAAGGGTGAGGCATCGTTGCGCCTCGAATCGAGGGCGCGCACCACCTCGGCGTCGGTGGGGGCGTTTCCTAGCCCCACCGCCAGGTTACGCAGCCAGCGCGGGTAGCCGATGCGCCGGATCGGGCTGCCGGCCAGTCTGTGGTGGAAAGCGTCCTCGCTCCAGGCGAAGAGGTCGACCAAGCCTGCGACGTCCAGACCGTTGCGTACGGCGAAATCCGCTTTGTTCGTCACTTGGGCATACTTGTTCCAGGGGCAGGCCAATTGGCAGTCATCGCAGCCATAGACGCGATTGCCGATGAGTGGGCGCAACGGTTCCGGAATGCTGCCCTCCAGCTCGATGGTGAGATAGGAAATGCACCGTCGGGCATCGAGCCTGTACGGCGCGACGATCGCCCGCGTCGGGCACACGTCCAGGCAGCGCTGACAGTCGCCGCAATGGTCATCACCGGGTGCATCGGTCGGCAGCGGCAGGTCGGTGTAGATCTCGCCGAGGAAAAAGTAGGAGCCGGCAGTGCGGCTCAGCAGCAAAGTGTGTTTGCCGCGCCAACCCAGCCCCGACAGGCGCGCCAACTCGACCTCCATCACCGGTGCCGAATCGGTAAACACCCGGTATGCGAAGGGGCCGATCTCCTCCTCGATGCGGCCGGCGAGCCGCTGCAGCCGCGCGCGCAGCACCTTGTGATAGTCGCGGCCCAGAGCGTAGCGACTGATGAATGCGCGCCGGCGGTCGGCGAGCGCCGCCGCGCTGTCGGCGGCCGCGGGCAGGTAGCTCATGCGCGCGCTGATCACGCTCCGTGTGCCGGGGATCAATTCCGCAGGTCGCGATCGGGCGCTGCCATGGCGTACCATATAATCCATCTCGCCGTGGAACCCTTCGCCGAGCCACGCCCGCAAGCCGGTCTCGGCCTGTGCGAGATCGATGCCGGCAATGCCAATTGCATCGAATCCAACCTGCTCGCCCCACGTCCTGATGCGGGACGCCAGACTAGCCCAGTTCCCGGAGGATTGCTCTTGCCCCATGTGACCGATGATAGTCCGCGCCGGCTCGACCTGCACTTGGCAGACGAAGCTGCGACTCTCGGCCTGGGCGCCGCCCTGGCGCCCGCCCTTCGGCCGGGACTGGTCGTTCATCTGTGCGGCGATCTCGGCGCGGGCAAGACCACCCTGGTGCGCGGCCTGCTTCGGGCGCTGGGTTACACAGGAAACGTCAAAAGCCCGACCTATACATTGGTTGAACTTTATGCTATTTCTAGATTAGACTTATATCACTTTGATTTTTATCGTTTCACGCAGCCTGAGGAATACCTGGATGCGGGATTGGATGAATACTTTTCCAGAAATGCCGTCTGCATGGTCGAATGGCCTGAAAAAGCAGGCACTTACTGCACGCGCGCGGATCTCCGTATCGACCTCGTATTCGAGGGTTCGCAGCGTTGCGCAACCATCCAGGCGGTCAGCGCCGAGGGGTTGAAATGCCTGACCATCCTGAGCGCCTTGATCAATCCGCCGGGGAGACCGCAAACCTAGCCGGCGTCGCTCGCCGGAACTTCGTCAAGTACGCCGCTGCCACGCTGGCGCTGCTGGTCAGTCCGGTGGGTCGCGCCGCGGGCAGCACCATGCTTGCCGTGCGCGTCTGGCCGGCGCGCGATTACACCCGCATGACGCTGGAGTACCAACAAGCGCTGCGCTTCAGCCACATGATCGTGAAGAACCCGGAGCGCCTGGTCATCGATCTCGAAGGGGTGGAGTTCAACAGTGTGCTGCAGAATCTGGCCGGAAAAATCTCCGAAACCGATCCCTACATCAAGTTGATCCGCGCCGGTCGATACAAGCCGGAAGTGGTGCGGATTGTCGTCGAGCTGAAGACCGAAATCACGCCTCAGGTGTTCACGCTGCCGCCGGTGGGGGAGTATGCGCATCGGCTGGTCATCGATCTGTATCCGACGGAACCGATCGATCCGCTGCTCGCGCTGATCGAAAAGCCTCCCGCGGGTGAGCCGCTGGCGGCGGAGCAGGCGCGCGACCGCTCTGATGGCCGCAGCGACGACAAGGCCGAGGTCAGAACAGAGAGCAAGGCGGAGCAGCGCGGCAGGGCGCGCGCCAAGGACGACGACGAGCCGCCGCCGGTTGCACGGCTGGTCACCGTTGTCATCGACCCGGGACACGGCGGCGAGGACCCGGGTGCCATCGGCCGCCGCGGCACCTACGAGAAAGATGTCACCTTGTCGGTGGCGCGGCACCTGAAGGCGAAGATCGACGCCGAGCCCAACATGCGCTCGCTGCTCACGCGCGACGCCGATTTCTTCATCCCCTTGCAGCAGCGCGTGGCGAAGGCACGGCGCGTGCGCGCCGACCTGTTCGTGTCCATCCATGCCGATGCATTCATCAAGTCCACGGCGCGTGGCTCGAGCGTCTTCGTGCTTTCGGAAAATGGCGCCACGAGTTCTGCGGCGCGCTGGCTGGCCCAGCGGGAAAACGCCGCGGACCTGATCGGCGGGGTGAATCTGGACGTCAAGGATCCGCATCTCGCGCGCACGCTCCTCGACCTGTCCCAGACCGCCACGATCAACGACAGCTTGAAGCTTGGCAAATCGGTGCTCGCGGAACTGGGCAACATCAACACCCTGCACAAGGCGCACGTGGAGCAGGCAGGATTTGCCGTGCTCAAGGCACCGGACATCCCGTCCATCCTCGTCGAAACCGCTTTCATCAGCAATCCAGACGAGGAGAAGCGCCTCACCAACGAGGCGTATCAGGACAAGATGGCGGAGGCCATCCTGCGCGGCATCAAGCGTTATTTCGCCAAAAATCCGCCGCTCGCCCGCCAGAAGCTCGCCATGCTCGACTGAGGCGGGCTGCCTCTTCCGGTATAATTGTTCGTTTTTTCATGGGCTTTTATGCTGGTCTTTCGCGGCATTCCGGAGCGCGCGCCGATGTCGTCGGTGCTCACCATCGGCAACTTCGACGGTGTGCACCTCGGTCATCAGAACCTGCTCGCGCGGCTGCGCAACCACGCCCACAAGCTGGCGTTGCCTGCGGCGGTGCTCACCTTCGAGCCCCATCCGCGCGAGTTCTTCGCACCGGAGTCGGCGCCGGCGCGACTGAGCAGCCTGCGCGAGAAGCTGGCCTTGATCGAGCGCTGCGGAATCGACCAGATCTATATCTGCCGCTTCAATGCCGGACTGGCAGCCCTGTCCGCGCAGCAGTTCATCGAGCGGGTGCTGGTGCAAGGGCTGAGTGTGCGCCACTTGATCATCGGCGACGACTTCCGCTTCGGCAAGGGCCGGCAGGGCGATTTTGCCATGCTCGAAGCCGCCGGCAAGACGTATCGATTTGGCATAGAGGCCATGCACACTGTTTCGGTGGGCGATGAACGCGTGTCCAGCTCGGCGGTGCGCGACTGCCTGGAGCAGGGCGACATCGAACACGCCGCGCGCCTGCTCGGCCGGCCCTATTGCATTGCCGGCCGGGTGATCCACGGCGACAAGATCGGCCGCAAGCTCGGCTTTGCCACGGCCAACGTTCAACTGAAGCGCCGGCGGGTGGCGCTGTCCGGCGTGTTTGTCGTTACCGTGGAAGGCGCGGGCCCCGCCGTGCGTCACGGCGTGGCCAACGTCGGCGTGCGACCGACGGTGAGCAGCGAGGCGCGGCCGACGCTGGAGGTACATCTGCTCGACTTCGGCGCTGTGCTCTATGGCGCGCATCTGACCGTCAATTTCCTGCACAAGCTGCGCGAGGAGATGAAGTTCGCTGGTCTCGATGCGCTGACAGCCCAGATCGCGCGCGACGTCGAGCAGGCCAAAGAATATTTCGCCGCACGGGAAGGCGCAGGCAGGCAGACGCCGCAATGACATCCTGGTGCGCCCTTCGTGTTTGAGGTTTCGTAAATGGCCGACTACCGCAAGACTCTGAATCTGCCCGACACGCCTTTCCCCATGCGCGGTGATCTTGCCAAGCGCGAGCCGAAGTGGATCGCGCAGTGGCAACAGCGCGGGCTGTACCAGGCGATTCGCAAGGCATCGGCGGGACGGCCGAAGTTCGTCCTGCACGACGGCCCGCCCTATGCCAATGGCGATATCCACATCGGCCACGCGGTCAACAAGATCCTCAAGGACGTCATCGTCCGTTCCAGGACGCTGGCGGGATTCGATGCCCCCTACGTGCCGGGCTGGGATTGCCACGGACTGCCCATCGAGCACCAGATCGAGAAGCAGCACGGCAAGAATCTGCCGCCCGAGCGCGTGCGCGAGCTATGCCGGGCGTTCGCCGCCGAACAGGTCGAGCGGCAGAAGAAGGACTTCATCCGCCTGGGCGTGCTCGGCGACTGGGAGCACCCCTACAAGACGATGGATTTCAAGACCGAGGCCGACGAAATCCGCGCCCTCGGCACGCTCTACCAGCAGGGCTTTCTGTTCAAGGGGCTGAAACCGGTGAACTGGTGCTTCGATTGCGGTTCTGCCCTCGCTGAGGCGGAAGTCGAATACCAGGACAAGAAATCGCCCGCCATCGATGTCGGTTTCCCGCTCGCGGACCGCGACAAGGTCGCGCGCGTTTTCGGCCTAAGCGCATTGCCGGACAAGCCCGTCTGGACGGTGATCTGGACGACGACACCATGGACCATTCCCGCCAATCAGGCGCTCAACATGCATCCGGAATTCGGCTACGAGCTGGTCGATACCGAGCGCGGCCTGCTGATCCTCGCCAGCGACTTGCGCGATTCGTCCCTGGCGCGCTATGGGCTGGAGGGTAAGGTGCTCGGCACGGCGAAAGGCGCGGCGCTGGAGCGGGTGCGTTTCCGGCATCCCTTCTACGACCGGGAGGCGCCGGTCTATCTCGGAGACTACGTGGCGCTGGACACCGGCACCGGGATCGTTCATTCCGCGCCGGCCTATGGCCTGGAGGACTTCGACTCCTGCCGCCGCTACGGCATGAAGAGCGAGGAAATCCTCAATCCCGTGCAGGGCGACGGCCGCTTCGCTGATAGTCTGGAGTTTTTCGGCGGCATGAACGTTTGGAAGGCCAACCCCGTCGTCATCGAGAAGATCCGCGAGGTCGGTGCGCTGTTTGCGAGCGGCGAGATCACGCACAGCTACATGCACTGCTGGCGCCACAAGACGCCGGTGATCTACCGGGCCACGTCGCAATGGTTCGTCGGCATGGACACGGCGGTGGCCCGCCCTGTGCGTGCAGGACGAGTCAACGGCCTTCCCCCCGGCCCCCCTCCCGGGACAGGCGGCGATGAGGCCGGGGCGCCTGCAACGACACGGGAAAGCGAAACTACCTTGCGTCATCTGGCGCTGGATGCCGTCGAGGCGACAAGATTCTTCCCCGGCTGGGGGCAGGCGCGCCTGCACGCCATGATTGCCAACCGGCCGGACTGGTGCGTTTCGCGTCAGCGCAACTGGGGAGTGCCGATCCCGTTCTTCCTCCACAGAGAGTCGGGAGAACTGCATCCGCGCACGGCGGAACTGCTCGAGCAGGTGGCGCAGCGCGTCGAGCGCGAGGGCATCGAGGCATGGTTCCGGCTCGACGCCAACGAGCTCCTCGGTGACCAGGCGGCGCACTACGAGAAGATGCGCGACACCCTCGACGTCTGGTTCGACTCCGGCACCACCCACTGGAGCGTCATGCGCGGCGGCGAGCATCCCGGTGATTTTCAGTACCCGGCCGATCTCTATCTGGAAGGTTCGGATCAGCACCGCGGCTGGTTCCACTCCTCGCTACTGACCGGGTGTGCCCTGGACGGTCGTGCGCCCTACAAAGGCCTGCTCACGCACGGCTTCGTGGTTGACGGCCAGGGCCACAAGATGTCGAAGTCCAAGGGCAACGTCATCGCGCCGCAGCAGGTGTCCGACACGCTGGGGGCCGAGATCCTGCGGTTGTGGGTGGCGGCCACCGACTACTCCGGCGAGCTGTCTATCTCGAAGGAGATTCTCGATCGTACTGTCGAGATCTACCGGCGCATTCGCAACACCTTGCGATTCCTGCTCGCCAACACCGCCGACTTCGATCCGGCCAGGCATGGACTGCCGCTGCAGCAGTGGCTGACCATTGATCGTTACGCCCTGGCGCTGACGCGCCAACTGCAGGCGGGTGTGACGGCAGACTACGAACGCTACGAGTTTCACCGCGTGGTGCAGGCGCTGCAGAATTTCTGCTCCGAGGATCTCGGCGCGTTCTATCTCGACATCCTCAAGGACCGGCTCTACACCGCAGCCGCGGATTCGCCCGCGCGACGCTCGGCCCAGAGCGCGCTCCATCACATCCTGCAGGCGCTGACGCGCATGATGGCGCCGATCTTGTGCTTCACCGCCGAGGAGATCTGGCAGCTGCTGCCCGGCGCGCGCAACGACAGCGTAATGGAGCATCAGTGGTACGAGCTGCCGGGGATTGCGGAGGAACGGGATCTGCTCCACACCTGGCAGCAGATCCGTGCCGCGCGGGCGGAAGTCCAGAAAGTGCTGGAAGATCTGCGCGTCGCCGGCCGGATCGGCTCGTCGCTGCAGGCCGAAGTCGAAGTGCGTGCCAGCGGTGCCAAGTACGATGTCCTGGCGAGCCTCGACGACGATCTGCGCTTCGTGCTCATCTGTTCGAAGGCGACGTTGGTGAAGGCGGCCGACGCGGCGGCCGAGGCGGTGATCGCCACACCGAGCGCCAAGGCGAAGTGCCCCAGGTGCTGGCACTACCGCGACGACGTGGGGCACGATGTAACGCATCCGGAGTTGTGCGGGCGCTGCGTGTCGAATCTGTTCGGGGCGGGCGAACCGCGGCAGCATGCGTAGCGTGATACCGTGCCTGGCCGCGCTATGATTCCTCGTCTCGCCGCATGGCTGAGCCTCGCCGCGCTGATCGTCGTCGTCGATCAGCTGACCAAGCTGGCCGTGACCCGCAGTCTCACCTACGGCCAGTCGATCGCGGTGACGCCGTTCTTCGATCTCGTCCTGGTCTTCAATCCCGGTGCGGCGTTCAGCTTTCTCAGCGACGCCTCGGGCTGGCAGCGCTGGTTTTTCGTCGTCCTGGCGCTTGCCATTTCGGTCTGGCTCATAATGCTTCTGCGCCGGCATGCGGCGGAGAAGCTGCTGCCCTTTGCGCTGGCTCTGATACTGGGCGGAGCTATTGGCAATGTCATAGACCGCGTGCTGTTTGGCGCCGTCATCGATTTCCTCTACTTCCATCTCGGCAAGTACTACTGGCCTGCCTTCAACGTCGCCGATTCGGCCATATCGATGGGCGTGGTGCTGATGCTCTGGGACCAGATTCGTCCCCGCGCCACCAAGGCAGCAGACGCCGGCGCCGCGGAGCGCGGCTGATCACAACGAGACAACCATGACCGATACCGTGCAGCCTGACAGTCTAGTGACCTTGCATTACCGGCTCGCGCTCGACGATGACACCGAACTGCTCAACACCTTCGGCGCGACGCCGGCGACCTTGCAGCTCGGCAGCGGCGAACTCGTGCCGACGCTGGAGCGCTGCCTGACGGGCGTGACCGTGGGCGAGCGTCACGTCTTCCTGCTTGAACCCGAACAGGCGTTTGGGCCGCACAATCCCAAGCTCGTGGAGCGCTTTACGCGGGTCGACCTGCCGCCGGGCAAGGAACTGCAGGAGCTGGCGCTGATCGAATTCACAGCGCCCGACGGTTCGACCTATACCGGCCTGGTGCGGGAGTTGACCGATGACGGCGCCGTCATCGATTTCAATCACCCGCTGGCCGGCAAGGCGCTGCGGTTCGAGGTCGAGGTCATCGGCATACTTTGACGGGGATCGACATGGAAGTACTGCTGGCCAATCCGCGCGGTTTCTGTGCCGGCGTCGAGCGCGCCATCGAAATCGTCGACCGAGCCCTGCAGATCTACGGCGCCCCGATCTATGTGCGGCACGAAGTTGTGCACAACAAGTTCGTGGTCGACGGGCTGCGCGCCAAGGGCGCGATCTTCGTCGAGGATCTGGACGCAGTTCCCGCCGGCGCGACGGTCATCTTCAGCGCCCACGGTGTGCCGCAAGCGGTGCGGCGCGAAGCGGACGCGCGGGCGCTGCGCGTGTTCGACGCCACCTGTCCCCTGGTCACCAAAGTGCACGTGGAGGTGGCGCGGCAGCGCGCTGCCGGCAAGGATATCGTCATGATCGGCCATCGCGGGCATCCCGAGGTCGAAGGCACGATGGGTCAGGTGGATAGCGGCATTCACTTGGTGGAGCGGGTCGAGGACGTGGCGGGGCTTGCCGTTGCCGATCCGCAGCAGCTTGCCTACGTTACCCAGACCACCTTGTCGGTGGACGACGCGGCGTCGATCGTGGCCGCGCTGCGGGCGCGGTTTCCCGCCATCACCGGGCCGAAGAAGGATGACATCTGCTACGCCACCCAGAACCGCCAGGATGCGGTGAAGTTCATGGCGCCGCAGTGCGACGTGCTGATCGTCGTCGGCTCGCCCAACAGTTCCAATTCCAACCGCCTGCGCGAAGTCGCCGCCGTGCGCGGTGTGCCTGCCTACCTCGTGGATACCGCGGCACAGATTGACCCCGCCTGGATCGCCGGCAGACCGCGCGTTGGCGTGACCGCGGGGGCTTCGGCGCCGGAGGAGCTGGTCTCCCAGGTGGTCGAGCGGCTGAAGCAGCTCGGCGCCGGCAGCGTCCGGTCGCTGGACGGCACACCCGAGAGGATCGTGTTCCCTCTGCCGAAGGAACTCACGGCGTCCTCGCCGGCCTCGTAGTCGAAAATCGTTCCCGGCCGCGCGGGCACGCCGTGCGCGGCGCGCTCCATTGTCCCGCCTGATCGCTCGCCCCTATCGCGCGCGATCGCCCATTTCGTCACGACTGTGGCGGCCTGCCGGCTCAAGAAACCGCCAATCTGGACCGAAAAGACTGAGTGACGGAACGGTTCGTCCTGAGCCCGACAAGACGAGGACCATCGGCGACTCGCCGCCTTGAGCGCACGCGATGACATTCCACCAGGAAAAGAATTCGATCAGTGGAAGACCCTGGCGGTTTCATACCGCGCGGGGCGGACGCGGCATGACCGTCGTCGAGCTGCTCGTTGCCATCGCGGTGGTCGCGGTGCTTGCCGCCATCGCGCTGCCGTCCTACCAGGGCTACATCGACCGGGCGAAACAGAAGCAGATGGAAGGCGACATGCGGGAAATCGAGGTGGCGCTGCAGCGCTACGCGGACGACAACAAGGGAAACTATCCGGCCTCCCTGGCGCAGGTGGGCAAGGATGGCCTGCGCGACGCCTGGAACCGACCGTTTCAGTATCTGAATCTCGCCACGGCACCGCCGGGGCATGCGCGCAAGGACAAAAACCTCGTACCGCTCAATACCGACTTCGATCTATACAGCTTGGGCAAAGACGGCGCCAGCCAGCCGCCGTTGACTGCCAACGCCAGCCGGGACGATTTCATACGCGCCAACAACGGGCGCTTCATCGGCCCGGCGGCCGACTACTGATCTCGCCGTGGGAATCAAAGGGAACTTCCTGCGCAGCAGGGTGGCGAAGCGGGTCTTCGGGCTGTTCATCCTGTCGGCCTTCATTCCCGTGTGTGCCATGGCGCTGCTTTCGCTGGGACAGGTGAACCGGCAGTCCGCCGAGCAGGGCCGTGCCGAGATCGACCGCGCCGCCTCCGCCTATGGCAAAGCCGTCTATGAGCGCCTGATCATGGCCGATCAGCTGGTACGGCAAAGCCTGCCGGCACTCGCGGCAGCCGATGATTTTTCGTCGGCGGCCGCGCGCGTGACCGGCGAGGTGGTGAAGTCGCTTCTCCTGCTGCCGGCCGGCGCACGTCCCGATGAGGCTGGGCAGATGGCGGTGAGGCTCCCGGCGACGGAGAAGGCCCGGGCGACCCACCTGGCCAAGGGGGAACCGCTGCTCGTCTACCTCAAAGGCAGCGGCAACGCGCTGCGACCGGCCCTGCTTTACACCTCGGACGCCATCGGCAACGCGCGGTCCATGATCGCCGAAATCAATCCGGCGTTTCTCTGGGGCGGCGACGAGCTGCTTCCCTATGCCACGCAGCTGTGCGTTTTCGACGAGTCCAACGCTCCGCTGTTCTGCTTCGAAGCCCTCCCGAGCAACGCGCTGGAAGGCCTGCGCTCGGCGTTGCCCGGGTCATCGCTCGGCCGTTTGGAGTGGAACGATGACGGCGAAAGATACCTCGCCAGTTACCGGGAGGTGCTGCTCGAACCCAAGTTTCTCACCCCGCGCTGGACCGTCGTTGCTGCGCAACCAGATTCCTATGCCTTGGCGCCGGTGGCCGCCTTCAATATGAGCTTCGCCTGGGTCGTGCTGTTGTCGGTACTGGGCGTGTCTCTGCTGAGCCTGGTGCAGATCCGCCGCACGCTGGTACCCCTGGAAAAGCTCACCGACGCCACGCGCCGCCTCACCGGGCGGGACTTCGCCAGCCCGGTCGACGTGGACCGCGATGACGAGTTCGGCGAACTGGCCTCAGCGTTCAATGGCATGGCAGGCAAGTTGGGGCGGCAGTTCCGGGCGATGACCGCGCTATCCGAAATCGACCATGTAATCCTGGCTGGCGGCGGCACGGATCGCGTGCTGGGAACCGTTCTGCAACGCGCCGCGGACATCGTGCCGGCCGACCTGCTGGCGATCACCGTGCTCGATCGCGAAGTGCCGGGCATTGCCCGCACCTACCTGACGGATGCCGAGAGCACCGAAGGACCGGCCGGATTCCGCTGCGACGTCGAAGATGCTCTCGTCCGTCATCTCACCAGCCAGACCCGTGGCGACTGGCTGGACGCGCGGCACTGCACCTCGTTCCTCGGTCCCGTGGTGCGCGACGGCTCGCTGCAGTTGTTCGCGCTCCCCGTGCTTTGGAACGACCGGCTGGCGGCGATTCTGAGCTTCGGTTATCGCGAGCGGGAGGCCCTGGGCGAGGAGGAGATGGCGCACGCGCGCGATTTTTCCGATCGTGTCGGCGTGGCGCTGTCCGCCGCAGCGCGGGACGAGGAACTGCATTACCAGGCGCGCCACGATCCACTGACGGCGCTGCCGAACCGCATGCTGTTCAAGGATCGGCTGACCCAGGAGATCGCCCGCGCCGGCCGCGACGGACGCACCCTGGCCCTGTTGTTCCTCGATCTCGATCGTTTCAAGAACATCAACGACAGCCTGGGCCACACCACCGGGGACAGGCTGTTGCAGGAGGCGGCCCTGCGCCTGCGCGGCGGCATACGCGACAGTGACACGCTGGCGCGCTTCGGCGGCGACGAGTTCGTGCTGCTGCTGCCGGGCATCGTCCAGGCCTCGGATGCGGGCAAAGTGGCGCAGCACCTGATCGAACTGCTGCGCCAGCCGTTCCACATCGGCGACCACGAACACCACATCGGCGCCAGCATTGGCATCAGCGTCTTTCCCGGCGACGGCCGCAGCGACGAGGAACTGCTGAGCAACGCCGACAAGGCCATGTACCGCGCCAAGGCGAACGGGCGCGGCCAATACGTGTTCTTCGAGGAGCAGATGAATGCCGAGGCGCTGCAGAAATTCGCGCTGGAACGCGAACTGCGCCAGGCGCTGGACAACGACGAGTTCGTGCTGGTGTATCAGCCGCAGATCGACCTGCGCACCGGCTGGCTGATCGGCGCCGAAGCCCTGGTGCGGTGGCAGCATCCGCAACGCGGCCTGCTCACGCCATTCCATTTCATCGACGTGGCGGAGGAGGCGGGTCTGATCGAGGCAATCGGCCGGCGCGTGCTGAATCTCGCATGCGCCCAGCTTCGCGCCTGGCGCGACCAAGGGTTCGCACCGCCGCGTATTGCGGTGAACGTGTCCAGCCCGGAGTTCCGGCGCGACGACTACTATGACGGGGTCGTGGCGGCGCTGCGCGAGCATCAGTTGCCACCGACATGCCTCGAACTGGAAGTCACCGAAAGCGTGGTCATCGACGACATCGAGCGCGTGATCGCGCTGCTGCAGCGCCTGCATGATCTGGGTGTGCGCATCGCCATCGACGATTTCGGAACTGGGTATTCGTCGTTGAGCTACCTCCAGCGTCTGCCCTTCGACTCGCTGAAGATCGACCGGTCATTCGTTCAAGGGATCGGCAGCGGCGAGCGCTCCGCAGCCATTCCGGTGACGATCATTGCCATGGCCCATGCCTTGGACAAGGAGGTCGTGGCGGAAGGCGTAGAAACGGAGGAGCAGCGCCGTTTCCTGGAGTGGAACGGTTGTCAGGTCGGACAAGGTTACTTCTTCAGCCGTCCGATTGCTGCCGACGCTTTCGCCTCGTACATGGCGTGCTCGCCCAAGCCGCCGGCGAACGCGCAGCAACGCTCGCCCGACGCGGCGACGCCCGCGCTGCTCTGAGATCCCGAGTTCATTTCGGGCCGGGCCGTTGCCTGGTCGCACGCCCTTACGATGCTCCGTTCGTGACTCAGTGCGCGTCGCGCCCTTCGCCCGCCAGTCAAGTTTGGCCCCTCTGCGCCGATATATTTTGCATCCGATATTCATCCCGACACAGTGCCGGGGCAGCCATGCAGATCAGGCAGTTATTGAACGTTTTAGTACTCGTCGCCAGCGCGCTTCCTGGCTTGGCGCGCGCCGATTCGGCCATCGCAGAATCCCTGGCCGGCGGTGCCTATGCCTGCTGGAACAAGGCGAGCGTCGAGGAAGCAAAGGAGTGCGCACTCGCCCAATGCACGAGCGTGTCGGGCAAGGATTGCAGCATCGTCGATACGTCGCTGCGCAACGCCGGCGGCTATGCCGCTGTCGCACAAAGCGCTTCGCGCATCAGTTGGGCGATCGGTTTCAATTCCCAGGACGATGCGAATCGCTTTGCACTGAACCGCTGTGTTGCCAAGGCGTCTCCCGGCGAATCGTGCCAGATCGTCCTGACCTACCTCGATCGTCACAGCTTTCGTCCGGCGTCGGGGGGCAAGCTTCTGTACGTCCAAGTACGCTGAGGCGCTCGACTGCGGGGCAGCGGGTGCGGTCTCGTCAGGCGCTCGCCCTCGCTCAAAATTTCATAGCTCAAGCCACGAAACGGCGGTAGCTTAGGGAAATTATTAGACGGAGTCCAGTTCTTATCTTATAATTCGAGCATGCAAGATGCCGCTCTATCCCGCGAAGAAGTCGCCGACCGGCTGCGCCGGCATGATATCAATTTGACGCATCAGCGCCTGGAGATCGCCCATGCGTTGTTCTCACGCATGGAGCATCTGTCTGCCGACCAGGTTCTGCTGATCGTGAACGAACGGCATGCGGAGACCTCGAAGGCGACGGTCTACAACACGCTCAAGCTGTTTCGCGAGAAGGGATTGATTCGGGAAGTCATCGTCGATCCGAACAAGATCTTCTACGATCCCAACACGAGCCCGCACCACCATCTGTACGACGTGGTAAGCGGCGAGATCACCGACATTCCCGCCACAGGCATTCAGGTCAGTGGCCTGCCTCCCCTGCCGGAAGGCGTGGTGGCCGAAGGCGTGGATATCATCGTGCGGACCCGGCCTGCGCGCTGAGCAGCTCGCCGCCCGCCGGGGCGCCGTCATAACTCACTTCAATACGGATCTGGCTGCGCACGGCGCGCCCGTCGATCTGTCCAGGCGTGTAACGCGCCTGCAGGAAGGCGTCGATTGCCGCCTGCTCGAACGCCGATGGCAGATCCGATTCATCGATCTGCACGTGCTCTACGCTGCCCTGCTCGCCGATCAGCACGCGTGCGAGCAGACGGCCGGGCTGCGCCGGCCGTGCGTCCGTCCGCGCCTCCACCTCGACGAGTGAAACCAGCTGCGGACGTTGGCTGAGTTCGCGCAGTTCGAAGTAGTACGGGTCCGCGCGCGGCGGAGTAGCGGGCGTTTCCTTTTGTGGCGGCGCGGGACTCGTCACGGGCGCAGGTTCCATGCCCTCGGTGCGCGCCAGTGGAACCGACGTACCCACGGACTGCGCCGGGACGGCGAGCAGCGCCGCGGCCTCGCCTGTCTGATTTGCCGCGTGCGGCGGAAGCAAGGACAGCAGAATCGCCTGACGTTGCGTAATCAGTGGCCGCGAAGCCGCTGCCCAATCGGAACCCCGGTTGCTGCCAAGAGCGGCAATGGCGGCAAGCGCCGTCACATGCACTAGCGCCGAGGCGAGCAGAGCAAGTGCGAAGACGCCGCGGCGCGGCGACTGCGCCCGTCCTTTCTGCTCTTGTTCCGCCGAGCGCGCAGGCCCCGACACCAGCGCCGTATCCGGCCGCCTAACCTGCAGCTCCGTCCACACTGCCGACGCCGAATCCAGCGCAACGCTCACTGCAGGATCTCGCGCCAGTTGAGGCGCACGGGCGAGCCGCTGGTGAAGCCGTACTGCCCCGGCAGTTCGCGCAGCTTCGCTTTCTCGTCGGAGAATATCGCGCGCACCTTGTCGCCCACCTTGACGAACAGCACCCGCGTTACCGAGCCGCCGGTTACGGTATAGCTGGCGATGAAGTTGCCCTGCAGTTCAGTCAGCCGAGTCTTGCCGGTGGCATACTCGACCGCATAGATCGTGCTGGTCACACCCGGCGTGCACGGATCCGTGGAGGGTACCTGACCGATCCAGGCGATGACGCCCTCGTTGGCGGTCGGACTGTCGATGACCCGCTGGCTGAGTGTCGCATTCGTATTCGGTAGATCGAAATACCAGCCGTACTTGTCCGCGGGAATGGTGACTGCATTGAGCAAATTTGTTTGCGCGACCAGCGACGCTCTCGTGAGCGGCAATGTCACTGCAGCGGTGGACAGCGGCGTCGTTACCGTCCCGTCACGGAACGCATAGAAGGTCTGCGTCTGGTCCGTGGCTGCGGTGCCGACGTCGCTCAGGTCGAGCAAACGACCCGTGCCCACGAACACCCAGCGGGACGTGCCGTTGACATCGATCTCGATGCGTGGCTCCGAGGTAACGGGTTGCGCCGCGGCACCGTCGGTCAGCGTCGCGAATTGTACGGGAGCAGGATAGGCACCGCTCGCCGCAGTGAGGTCAAAACGCCAAAGGTTGCCGTTGAGATCGCCGCCGTACACTTCAGTTACCGTAAAGTCGGCGAAGGTCGGAACGAAACCCGCGGCATACGCGAAGCCACTGGGATTGGCCGCATCGCCGACGCCCGTGCCGATCTTCTCCAGCAGCTGTCCGGTTTGGGCATTGAGGATGTAGAGGAACCCTTTGCCGGGATTCGTCGGGCCGGTGGTATTGTTGTAGCCGGAAGTAAGCATCACTACCCAGCCGTACTTCTTCGTCTTGGCGATGATCGGGGCGCCGAAGCTCAGCCCCATGTCTTCATCCGTGAACTCCCACAGTACCTTGCCCGCGACAGCGACTTCCGAATTCATGGTTGCCGGGGCGGTGATGTCGATGGCGTAGTAGCCCTTGCCCCCTTTGCGCAACCCGCCGACAAGAATGGTGCGCCAGTCGGATGCGACGTTTGCCGCTACAGGTGCGCAGCCTGTCGTCGGAACGGTACAGGTCCTGGCGAAATCAACGCTGCGCGCCACCGGCGTGCCATCGACATAGAACTTGTGCACGAAGTCGTTGAGCTTCGCCCGCGCCTGCAGGCCGTCCACGGTGGGCGTCCCGTTGGGCCCCGGCAGAACGAAGCTGGGAACGTAAGCGAACAACTCGGTGCCGCTCGGATCGTTGGCCGTGCTCGTGTCGGCGTTGAAGGCATGGAGCATGCCGTCGTTGGCGCCGACATAGACCACGGGCGTGCGATTGGCATTCGCCGCCTTGAAGGCCGCAAAGCCCGGGTTCGACGTGTCGAGGTAGGCCTCGGACGGCGCGCCGACGTAGGTGGCGGAGGAGTTCACGATGTCGCCGAGCAGCGCGGTGCGGACGCGGAACTGCGTGCCCTCGTTGGCCCTCTCGCCGCGCAGGTAGTTCAGCAGGGCCTCGCTGCCGAGGTAACCCTGCTGGGCGGTCGATAGATTCGTCCAGCGGAAGGGCACGCCGGTGTTGGCTGTGGAAATCGCACCCGTGGACGTGACGATCCGACGACCCGTGTTCCAGCCGGCCCCGGCGGCTTGCGTATTCAGCTTGGCCCTCGCACTCCAGATGTTGGTTTCCGTCGGCACGCCATTGGCATCGAGCGCGAGCTGATTGCCGAGCACGTCGCCACTCCAGTCCCTGGTGAAGTAACGTACCTGGAAGGAACTGCCGCCAATGGTGAGGTTCGACGCCGACACCGCGGCACCCGCGCCAGAGAGCGTAAGGTCGTTGACGTTTTGGAAGATGGTCTTGAGCGAATTGATGAGCTTGTCCGGCCGCTCGCCGGTGAAGTAGTTGTCAGGGACACCGTCGTTGTTGGCGTCCCAGGCTGCCTGGTTGGCAGGTTGGGCGAGCAGCGTGTTATCGGCACCAGCGCTATCGAAGCCGCCGTACTTGGCCGCCAGCCACATCTGATTCTTGCCGCCGACACTGCCCGTCTCCCGCACGTCCACCCAGAAGCTCTGTGCGGTCTGGTTTCCCAGGGTCCAGGGTTTTGCGTCATCGTCTGGAAGGATGTCATGGGTATTGGCCCAGTATCCCAGCCCGGCGACGTGGTAAGTGCCGTTGAAGATGGTTTGGTTGCCGAGGGCGCCCAGCCCCTCCAACGCACCGACCGCATTATCCAGCGCAGTGGCGTTTATGTTGTACGGATCGCCTTCCACGCCGAGCGTGCCATGCCCGCACAGGTTCGGGCCCGTGGCCGGAACCCTGGAATCGCACCAAGTGTTCGAGTCGGCGATGCCGAGGAAGAACGTCTTTTGGCATGAATACTGGATCGCGCGATTGTTGATGTTCTGATCGTCCTGCGGAAGAGCATCCCAGCCGGTGATGACAGGGAATCCATCCTTCATGGCGTTGGTCAATCCCGCGGTGTAGTCGGGCGTGGCCGGAAGGTTGCGAACATAGCGGGTCGCCTCGTAGAACATCTCCGAGAGCGTGTCGTAGTACTTGTAGCCGTTCGCCTTGCCGAACTTATTCAGGTAGTTGATGACGCCACTGCCCGTCACGCCGGCATCGACGATGTTGTCGGGGTTGGCCGGAAGCACGCCACTGCCCGTGATCTCCGCGTTGGCATTCGTGGTTGCCGTGCCGTTGGGGACGATGTTCTGCGGTCCTACGAACTTCATGCGCGAGCGGATGACGCCGCCGGGCTGCACCTGACCATCGGCATTGAGATAAGCCGCCACGCCGAAACGCATTTTTTCGGCGTTGCGCTGGATCAATCCCTCGGGCTTGCTCGTCCCGCCACGATTTGTGCAGGTGGTTTGGGACTCGGGAAAGGCAGGGTCGCAGACCTTGACCCGCACGAAGTAGGTCTGCTTGTTGTTAAAGTCCGCATTGTCGGCAATCTCTACTACCCGCCCTTCCGAGCCTGCGACGCCGGCCATCAGGGGGTTTAGTGCGGCGCAGCCACCTCCAGGGAGTGGGGTGCACGGTTCGGTGACGCGTGCGTACAGTTCTGCCGAATTGAGCGGGCTGACCGTATTCGGCGCGGTCGCAGGAACCGTGATGCCGTTAGCGGTGTAGTCTGTATTGCGTATGCGCTTGAGCGGAAACTGCTGGTAGCCGCCGTCACCGGTGTGGCGCGCCTTCTCGATGACAGTCAGGTTCGCTGGAGTGTCGAGCGGACCATTGTCCACCACCCGATCGCCACCGGTCATTGCCCAGCGGAATTCGTCAATCGCGTGCATCGTTGCCCAGTTGAGATAGTTGCCGCTCCACTGTCCGGTGCAGGCATGTCCGACGGCGGCCGCGGCAGGCTCGAAATAACCTGCGGCCCCGTAGGTGTAGCAGCGATTGGGGTCGAAGTAGCCGAGATAGGTGCGATTGGCGAAGTAGCACACGCCGATGGCGGGGTTGCCATCCTGGTCGTTTACCGGGCCTGCCCGCCCGGGGCACTCGAATCCAGCCTCATTGCTTGCGTTGTCGTTATACGCTGCAACGACGCCGGTCGGCCATTCCACCGAAAGGGTGAGCATCAGGTTGGGAGGTACGTTGCTGGTGGCGGCAATGGGGATATCGGGCAGGGCCGTGAGCGCCGCCAGGGCGTTGTTGCCGACCGGCAGCAGGACTTGCATGGTCGCCAGCGCGGTGACCAGCGCGCGGCGCAGCTGAGTGGTCATCTTCATGTTCTTCATCTATCGTGCCCGTCGGCGTCCGCCGCCAGCAAAAAACGTCAAATACCTAGGGGCGGAACACCACCTGGCTGAAACTGGTTGTGTTCCGCGGACCGTCCACCCGCACCGTTACCCGGAACAGCGGCACGCTGGTGGCACCAGTCTGCGTAGCGCCCGCGGTACCACCTCCTGCACCCGGCTTTTCGGCGACCGCGCAGTGGCTCGAATCCCAGGCCCCGGCCTGGGTGCATTGGCGGTCGATTAGGTAGCGTACGCACTCGCGCGTGGCGGCATACCACGTTGCCCCCGCGGGTGGTGCAGTGTCGCAGGTCGCAGTCGCCGCCAGCAGTTGGTTGGGAATGCCGCGGCCATCGCTTGCCTGGATGACCGCGAAATAGTTCTGCGCGCCTACATTGGCGTCGGTATTGTTGAACAACGGGCCACCCGTCACAAAGTTGTTGATGGCGTTTGCAATCCCGCGGTCCGTGGTGGACAACGCACCTTTCTTGAAAGAGAGGTTGCCGGCGGCGATGTTGGCGATATCCACGGACCGCGTAAGCGCCACGGCAGCCAATGACATCGCCACGAGGACGATGAGGGCGATGATCAGCACGACGCCGCGCTGCGTGCCGGCACTGCCTGCCCGCGCGCTGCGGCACATCATCGTCGGCGAATTGATTCCGGTCGATCCCATGAGTGAGCCTCAGATCTTGTTCATCAGCAGCATGTTGCGCAGGGGGATGGTGATGTCATAGGTACGGTAGCGATTCTGCTTCTGCGCGGGGCTGAAGGTGATTTTGTCGTCGCCACCGCCGCACCAGGCGCCGGCCGCGGTGATGTCGCCGAAGAGCGTCATGTCCGGCGCCGTGTATGCAAGCTCGCCGGTTGCCTTCTCCAGTTGTGCGCTGCGGGCGACGACGACGACGCGCACGGCGCGGATGCGGGCAATGTCGGCAGCCGAGGCCGAAAGCGTACCTGAAGCCCAGGCGCCGGTTGGCGCCGCCCAGCAAGTCACGACGTCGGACGTGGCGTCGTTGGTGACGCCATAGACGGCCTGGATATTGACGATGTTGTCGGCAACGGTTTCGTTGCGTCCCAGAAGGATATCGTAGCCGCGGAGCGCGTTGGCGGTACTGTCAACCGCAAACGCCCGAACGATCGGTGCGCGCCCTTCGTTGGCGAAATTGCCGATGTCTGCGAGATTGACTTTGTCGGTGTATCCGGTCAGAGAGTTGGTCGGGTTGTACGCCCCGCCCAGCGTGATGGAGTTGACCGCGACGGCGCCGGTGGTGCCGGCAATCTGAGACTGAACGACACGGCATTCACCCGGCACGTTCGGATCTGATGCCAGGAGCAAGTCATTCGCCGCAATACCGACCGTGCTCTGCAACTCGATGGTGTTGGTGGGCGCGGCGGGGGGCGGCGTCTTGGTTGGCATCCGAAGCGGCATGGCGACGGTGGGGTGTTGTCCGCCCATGACGATCACTGTGTCGGGCTCGGAACCGTTCGCTGCTGCGCCGCCATTCACGATCAGAACAGGCGCGATGCGCAGCGGGTTCGGTATCGGTGCGACACCGTTGAAGGGTGCGGGATAGCCTCCCGCCGGGGGCACCATTGCAGCACCGCCCGACTGCGCCGTGAGGGGGCACGCCCACACACCAGGCATGTGAGCAAAGCCGGCACCGCCGAGACGCAGTGTCCGTTCGAGCATGTAGGTGGAGAAGCTGCCGCTTTGCTGAGCGTCGCCGGCGGCGGTAGTGGTGCGCTTGTAGCTCTCGTTGAAGGCGAAGACCTGGAAGATGACAATGGTGCCGATCAGCGCAATCACCATTCCGATCATCAGTTCGACCAGGCTGAAACCGGCTTGGCGATGTATTGCGCGCCGGTGGCGCAGAGTCACTGCAACCATGGGTCAGTCCACCAGGGTAGTTGCTTCGTAACGACGCATGCTCGTGTCCGACTGGGCACGCCAGTCGATGGTTACCGTTACCGTGCCGTCATTGGCGACGACGACGGTGGGGGAGTTTGCGGGTACACCGGGCAAGCCAGTCGCAGCATCCACCACACGGGCCCGCCACGCGACGTACGCAGGGCCGTCGGCGCCGGCGCCGCTTCCGTCGCCGTTGAAGCCCACTTGGCGGGTCGCCGTGTCGGCGGCGCCGGTACGCATCTGGGCAATGATTGTGTCCGCGAACATCGACGCCTCGACGCGGTACTGTGACTCCGAGACGTTCTTGATCGCCGCGGACTGCAGGCCGACGATGGCGAGGATGCCGAGCGAGAAGATGAGGATGGCGATCAGAGCCTCCAGGAGTGTGGCGCCGCGCTGGGTTGCACGTGAGGTGCTCCACCTGGTGGCAGATGTTGGGATCATGTCGGCTTCCTCTGTACTAGGGGCAGGTAGTCGTAATCGCCGCGGGGCAGCCCTGGGGATCGGTAGCGGCAAACTTGGGGTTGCACATGCGCACGCTACCACCCGTGGAAACGACAATACCCATGGGCCGGTCGCCGCCGACGGGGTTGCAGATCTTCAGATCCAGTTCGCCACCCAGGGTGGTGCGCCCAAGGCCGGAGAAGGCGACGGTGCCGTCGAATCCGGCGGGGCAGGTCCCGACACAGGCCAGAGTCGCGTTGCGACTTCCTTCGGCGCGTGGTTTGCCTTGAATGAACGTCTGCGGATTGCTCACCCGGACGACCCAGTTGGTGCCAGTCGTGTTTGCCGTCGGGTTGGCATTGTTCGCGGGATTGTCATTCGTGAGGACGAAGTCCACCTGGGTGTTGCGCTTTGCAGCTTCCGCTTGAGCGAGGCGCATGCCGTTCTGAACGGTTTCGGCAAGGTTGCGGATCTGGGTGTTGGCAATCCAGGTCTGGTAGGCCGGCACGCCAAGAACGACCAGCAGGCCGAAGATCACCAGCGCTACGGCGATCTCGATAAGCGAGAAGCCGCGTTCAAGGGGAATTGGCCGACTCAGCATGTTTCGCCCTTCTTCGTGATCCAGCAGTTGGCGCCGTTGTTCCAGCCGGTCCGGGTGATGGTCGAAGTACGCACGCGGTCTTGGTTGATCGTGTAGGTGAACTGATTCATGCCGACGCCGGCGTTTCCGGTGGCGGTGAGTGTAAAGGTTGTTGCCGTCGCAGCGGGATTGCAGGCGATTGTGAACGACTTGAGTGCCGGAGGTGCTGCACACAATGTTGCCCCAACGTACGTGCGATTGTCCTGAAAGAACTGCTCCATCCTCGTCGCGCCGTCGGAGAGGGCGCTGGTGGCCTCCTGGATCCTGCCGCGTAAAACGTAGTCGCTGTAGGCCGGCACAGCGATAGCGGCAAGAATCGCGACGATCGCAATGACGATCAACAACTCGATGAGCGTAAAACCATGGGCTCGCATTTTTGTCATAGACTGTCTCGTGGGATTGCGACGTGCCGACACTTGCCTCTGCCTCGATACCTGTCGGCACCTCGGTGCTTCCCGCCCGGATCTGATTTGCGACGGAAGGTGTGTGCATGATGCGCCACTCGCGTGCGCGTGGCGAGACTACTTTAGCGGTTTCCGATGAGTGGTCAGAGTGCCAGGACAAACGGTGGTCACGAGTGACACTGCGGCCACGTCGCCAGCGCATTTGCGGACAGGAAGGTTGGAGAGGCTGGACGCCGGCGCGGCGTCAGCCCATGCGGGGATGACAGGGGGAGTGTGGATCGTCGCCCCGTGCTGCCCGAGGCAGCTACAGTCGTCGGGAGTGGTCAGGCGCCGGTGTCGAAGGTGACTTCGACGCGCATCTCGCTCTTCACGGCGAAGTTGTCGATCTCGCCGGGGGCGAAGGTCGCGTTCGAAAAGGCGGTGACGGCGGATTCCTGAAACGCGCTGGGAAGTTCGGAGCGCTCGACCACGACTCGATCGACGCTGCCGAATTCGTCGAGCAGGAGCCGCAGGACGACGCTGCCGGATACCGAAACGGAGTCCGTAGCGGGAAACTCCGGTTGCACGTCGGAGAGCACGCGAGGGCGCCGATCGAGTTGTGCCGCCCTGAAGTAGTGTGGCGCCGGGATGGAGATAGGGGCTTCGAAGGTCGATGGGTCGGCAACCTCGGCGCGCGGTTGGTCCGCGACCACAGTCACCTGCTCCGACGCGGCGGGTGTCGTTGTTTGACTTGCTGCTGGCGTTACGGGTTCGGGCGACGTTGCGCCTGCTGCCGCGGCATACCGTTTCACGAATACGACGGCAAGGGCCGGTTGTACCGACTGCCGTTGCTGATCTGACAGGGTGTAGTCACCGGCACCGGCGCTGGTCGATCCGGAACCTATCAGCAGGGCCAATCCGAAGTGCAGGGATACTGACGCAGCTAGGCAGAGCGACAAGCGCTGCCGGCCGACACTGACCTGGCTCGTCCGGACATGGCGTGCGCCTTGTCCGGACACCAGTTCATGTGCGATGTCGTGGCCCATTGACTCGATTGCACCGGGCAGGCGTCACTCGCCCGTGATCTCCTTCCAGGACACGCGCCGCGAGGTCGTCGTGCCGCCGGTCGGCGGACCCGCCTCGGCGACGGTGGTGGCGTCGGACTTGCGAATCAGCACCTTGACCTTGCCTCCGGTGATCTGGATGAGTACGGGACGGCTGGCGAGCGCGTTGCCGAGGGAATTCGACAGCCAGACGGTTTGACTGGTCACGGGATCCACGTAATGGACCACACTGCCGGTCTTGTAGTCGAACACGTTCAGCCAACTGCTGCCGCCGGGGGTGCACACGTCGGTGTTGGGAATGTTGCTCGTGAAGATGAGCGCGCCGAGGGCAAGCACCGGATTGGTGTTCACCCGTTCGCCGCTTGCCGGCAGATCCACGTACCAACCCTTCTTGGTGGAGTAGTTGACCGCGTTCTCCGTCGAACTGCGCGTGGTGCCGCTCGTGGTCAGTGTCTGCTGCTGCAGATTGCTGCGCAGCGGGGTTATGACGGCCGTGTCGCCGGCCGGATTACTCAGATCATCGACCAGGGCATACATGGTCTGGGTCTGGGTCGTCGACACGTCGGAATCCCCCAGGTACTTGCCGGTGCCGACATATACGAAGCGTTTCTCGACGCCATTGATGACGATCTTGGCCAGTTCGGGCTCCGTGGTGATCGGCTGGGCCTGCGGCGTCCCGGCTGCATCCACCAACGTTGCCAGTTTTTTGACCTTCCACTGCGCGGTATCTGCGTTGTTCATGTCGAAGCGCCAGACGTTACCCTGCAGATCGCCGCCGTAGGCGTATTGGACGGTGTTGTCGACCTGGCCATTCTCGACATAGGCGCTGATATGCGCCAGTCCGCTCGGTGTCGCCGCGCTGCCCGCACCGGTATCGAAGACATGCAACAGCGCACCGGTCTTGGCGTTAAGGACGAACAGGTAGCCGTGCCCGTCACCGCCGGTGTAGTCGCTGCCGCTGGTGCTGTCGCCGTTGTTATATCCCGAGGTGACGAGTGCCACCCAGCCGTGCGCCTTGGTCTTGACGATGATCGGCTTGCCGAAGCTGTAGCCGATCTTGTTGGAGTTCATCGTCGTCGTCGTCTGGCCGCTCGGGCTGGTGAAGGTCACGCTGGCGCTGTTCGTGGCGCTGTTGGGGAACTCCCACATCACCTTCGTGGCCGCATCGGCTTCATCGGTGGCGGTCGGCGTAGTCACATCCAGCGCGTAGTAGCCTCGACCGCCCTTCCCGAGACCGCCGACCAGGATGGTGTGCCAGTCGGCGGCACCGCTGGCCCCATTGGTCTTGTTGAAGTCGATGTCGCCGACCACCGGTGTGCCATCCACGTAGAACTTGTGAGTGAATCCGCTTTTCCGGCTCAGGTTGTTCAGGCTGCCCATAAGCAGGTTGGGTATGTAGGCCCAGTTCTCCGCCCCGCTCGATGCCGTGAAGGCATGCAGCATGCCGTCGTTGGCACCCTGAAACACCACTTTCGTACGGCTTGCCTGGTTGGTCTTGAACGTCGAGTAACCCGTATCGCCGTAGTTGAACACAGGCACACCCACAACCACCGCCTCGGCGTTGATGATGTCGCCGAGCACGTGCGTGCGCGTCCGATAGGTCGTGCCCTCCCCGGCGCGATCTCCTCGCAGATAGGCGAGTACCGTGGCGCCATCGGTCAGACTGGGCGAATTGAGCAGGGTTTGTTGCGCACTGCTGAGTTTCGTCGTGGTCCCTGCGGAAGTCGGCTGGAACTGAATGCCTTGCCCGGTTCCGGATGTTCCCGTATAGGTGACGATCTTGCGGCTGGCCGCGGTCCTCAAATCCAGCTGGGCCTGTGCAGATGTCGCCCAGATGGGACTCGCAGTGTTGACGGCGCCGGTGGTCGTGTCGATCGGATACGCGACCAGATCGCCCGACCAATTGCCGGAGTTGTAGCTCGAAGAATACGATGTGTTGTCGACGGCAACGTCGGCGTTGGCAACCGCCACCGCAGCGCCCGCGAACGTCTTGTCGATCACGCTCTGGAATACGTTGTTGAGCGAGGCGATCAGCTTGTCAGGACGCTCGCCGGTGAAATAGTTGTCCGGTACGTTGTCGCTGTCGGAATCCCATTCGCCTGTCTGCAGCGGGTTGGTCACCAGATTGCGCACGGTGGACTTGTCCGCCCGTTTGTCCTCGAAGCCGCCGTATTTCGCCGCGGCCCACATCTGGTTCCAGGGATACTCGCTGGAGCCCGTTTCGCGCACGTCCACCCAGTAGGATTGGGCAGTTTGCTTGCCGATGGTCCAGGGCTTCGAGTTGTCGTCGGGCAGGATGTCGCGAGTGTTGGCCCAGAAGGCGAGGCCGCCGAGGTGGAAGGTGTTGTAGCGCCCCCATCCCGCGTCGTGAATCCAGGTCCCGAGGCTGGCGACGCCTTCGTGATTGCCGATCTCGTCGTCCAGATCGCTTACCTGTATCCCGTGTTCGTCTGTGAGCGTGCCCGTGCGCCCGCCGCAACGAACCGCTGCCCGGTTACCCGGAATGTAGGAGTCGCACCAGGCGTTCGAATCCGCGATGCCGACGAAGAAGGTCTTCTGGCACGCGTACTGGATCGGCCGGTTCTGGACGTTGGACTGGTCCAGCGAGGTCCAGTTGGTGATGACGGGGAAACCGTCCTTCATCGTGTCGGTGATCGTTCCTGAGGTATATGCCGGCGTGTTCGGCAGGTTGCGCATGTAGCGCGTCGCTTCGTAGAACATCTCCGACAGGGTGTCGTAGGACTTATACGACGCACTGGGTTTGCCGAACTTGTTCAGGTAGTTGATTACCCCGCTGTTGCTCACGCCCGAGGCGGTCGCGTCGGCCGAATCGGGGTTGGCGACAAGCGTCCCGTCGCTGCTGATTTCAGCATTGGCATTCGATGTCGGCGTGCTGTTGGGGACAATGTTGTTCGGGCCGACGAATTTCATCCGCGAGCGGATGATTCCGCCCGGCCGGTCCTGGCTGTCGTCGTTGAGGTATGCAGTGACGCCAAAGCGCATCTTGTCGGCGTTTTGTTGAATCAGCCCCGTTGGTTTCCAGGAGGAGCCGTACTGCCGACAGTTCGATTCCAAACCTACGCTCGAGTCGCAGACCTTCACCCGTACCAGATACGTTTCTACGCTGGAGGAAAAGTCACTCGCAGAACTGATCTGCATGACCCGCCCCTCGGAGTTGGCGACGCCCGATTTCGAGATCGGCGTCGTATTGTTCGTGACACGAACGTACAGGTTGCTCCATGTCTTGGGCGTCACGGTGCTCGGCGCGACGGCGGGCACGGTTCCCCAGGCGGTATCACGCACGCGCTTGCGCGGGAATTGGCCGTATCCTCCCTCGCCGTTGTGGTAGGCCTTCTCGATGACCGTCAGCGTTGATGTGTCGATGTAGCGATCACCGCCGGTCATGGCGTAGCGGAATTCGTCCAGAGCATGCATGGTCGCCCAGTTGAGGAAGTTGCCACTCCACTTGCTCGTGCACTGGTGCTGGTAGGTGCCCGTGCCTGTGCTAGACGGCACGAAATAGTTATTCGTCGAGTCATAGGTATAGCACTTCGTCGGATCGAAGTAGCCAAGATAGGTGCGGCTCTCGAAATAGCACACGCCGATTCCGCCATCCCTTCCCGGACACTCCTGACCGGCGACCGTACTCGTGTTGTCGTTGTATGCCGCTACCGTTCCCGTCGGCCACTCCACCGACAACGTGAGCATCATGTTCGGTGGCACGCTGCCCTTGGCGACCATCGGCATGTCGGCGAGGTCGGTCGATGCTGCGTGAACAGACTGGGCAACCTGGCCGAACGCCAAGGTCGCGGCGACGACTCGGGCGAGCATTTTGCGCGTGGATGAGTAACGGGTTGTCATTTTGGGTACTCCTTGTTCTGAATCCGTGGAACGATTGCGTGAGGACTGGACGGATGGGGGTTCAACTCGTGCGGCCGAGAATGGTCTGCAGCATGGTCACCGTGTTGCGCGGTCCGGCGACGCGGACGGTCAGGCGGTACATGATCTCCACGCCGGTGGGGCTGACAGACGGACCTGCGCCACCTTTCTTCGATGCCTTGGTATCGACCGGGGTTGTGTAGCAAACCGGTGCCGCCGTGTCGTATTTCGGCGATGTGCCGAGGGTGATGGTTCCCAACTGGTTGCAGAGGCGCTCCACCACGTACTGGACGGTGTATCCATTGACGGTTGTCCCGGCGAGGTTGGCGTGGGACCAGTTGATGCCCGATGGGATTCCTTGGGGGTCTTCGTTTTGGACGCGGGCGTAGTACTTGCACGTGCCGGCGCTGCAACCCGCGGGCAGGTTGGCGTCGGGCGCGGGACCAACGGTGGTGTTGAGATATGCCACGGCGGTCTCGATGCCGGTGTCCGAAGCGCTCACGGCCGCTTCCTTGAACGTCAGGTTACCGGCGATGAGATTGCTCGTATCCACCGAGCGGACCAGCGCCAACCCGGCCAGCATCATGATCGCCAGCGCGACCAGGGCGATGAAGAGCGACGCGCCGCGTTGGCGCGCGATTCCGGGTTTGGCTGCCGCGGCCGGATACGGCAGGCGGGCTGTCGTGTTTGAGGTATTCATAGGTTGGACCACATGACGTTGCGCATCGGGATGACGGTCTGGTAGGTCTTGTAACGGTAGTGTTGCCATTCGGTATCGCCCGCGTTTGCGCGCAGGTCGATGAGAGGGGCGGCGTCGGCTGCCGAGTCGCTCCAGGCGCACGGACCGTAATTCGTCCCGGCGTTGTTGGCGCAGGTGTTGGTGACAAGCGCGGCGTCGCGTTTGCCGCTGCGCGCGACGACCACAATGCGCACAGCCTTGATGCGCTGCCGGTCGGCGACGCTCGGCGCGGCCCATGATCCGGTTGCGTCCACCCAGTCATTGATCTGCTGGCTGCCGGCATCGGCGATGCCGTATTGCGCCTGGAGTTCGACGATCTCGCTGGCGAGTACCTCTGTTGCGGGCGCTGCACCGGAGACGGCGCTCGCGGCCTGGAGGCTGTTGTTGGCGTTGATGGAGTACGTCCGGCTTGTCACTCCGCCGCCAGCCGTCGTGCCGACGCGGAAGACAGACGAGCCCTCCGGGTAGCCCGGCCACGCGTTGGCAGTCAGGTACGTGTTGTCGGGGTTGTACTCCGGGTCCTGTCCGGTGGCGTGCTGCAAGGTGAGGTTCGGCGCATCGATCGAGGTGATGTGCGTCAGCGTGCAGTTGGTGCCACCGGGCGAGACGATCATGACCAGGTCGTTGGTCGTGAAGTCATAAACGCGCTCGACAACCAGCGGGTCCCAAGGGTTTGCCATTGTTGCCTTCAGCCTCGTGGGGATGGAGCCGAGAAAGCGGAATCCCGTACGTACGACCACGGTGTCGGGATTTCCGGTACCACCGTCAGTAATCGAAACCGGAGTCGTGTTGAATATGCTCGTCGGGATGGGTGCCCCGGGAACTCCGCCGGTACCGAAATAGGAGAAGAACGTCTGGCAGTTGAAGGCTTCAGGATGCGTGAATCCTGCGGCGGCCTTGCGTACATCCTGCTCGATGGTGAACAAGCCCACCAAGCCGTTTTCCTGTGCGTCCGCGTTCGCCGTGGTGGTGCGCTTCTGATTCTCGAACATGGACAAGGTCTGGGTGATCGCCAGAATGGCGAGCAGGCCGACGGTCAGGCCGACCATCACTTCGATCAGGCTGAAGCCGCGCTCGCGCCGGCCGGACCGGTTCAATGCGAAAGACATGGGCACTCCTAGTTCTTGACGAGTTGTGCAGAAACGACGTGGTTGTGGTCGGCCGTTTCCTGGTTGGCCCGCCAGCAAACGGTGACGGTGACCGCACCGGTCGCCGCGTTGACCGTGATCTGCTGATTGGTCGTGGACGCGCCGGGCAGGACGCGGCTGACCTCCGTGATCCACGCCGTCACGTTGCCGTTGCCGGAGGCGCTCCCGGCCGGGGAGCACACATTGGCGCCAGCCGTTGGACGATGGGCGTAGGCGCCCAACACCGCCTGGCCAGCCGCCGAGAGTGAGTTGCTCGGCAAATCGGCCCAGATCTGGGAGATGATCTGGTTGGCAAGGAAAGCCGCGTCAGCGCGGTACTTCGCGTCGGTGGAATTCTTGATCGACAGGGACTGCAGTCCGACGAGGCCGAGGATGCCCAGGGAAAAGATCAGTAGCGCAATGAGCGCTTCCAGGAGGGCAATGCCCTGTTGCGAGTTCTTCATGTTTGCGTGTCTCATTGCTGGCACTTCCTCACGTCACCGGCGGTCGTGATGCTCGGATCACAAAGGCGAATCTGGCCGCCCTGTTGAATCTCGACCTGCATATCGCGGGTGGAAGCGGAGATGTCGAGGACGACTTTGTCGAGTTGCGCAGAGCCGTCCGTGTTGGTGACCCTGCGACCGAGCGAATTGAATGTGACTGTCGTGGCGTTGGCGGGCGTCGGAGTGGCCGTAACCGTCGCCGCGCTTTCGCCGCCGCTGCGCGCCTGAATTTGCGTGCCTGTGCTGTCTTCGCTCACGGTCCATACGGCCCCGTTGGTCAGAACGAAGCGCACCCGCACGTTTCGGCGCAGTGCCTCGGCGCGGGCGAGCTGCAGACCGTTCTGGATCGACTCCGCCGAAGCACGAATGGCGCCGTTCTGAATAAAGGTCTGGAAGGAAGGCAGTGCCAGCCCGGCGACGATGCCCAGGATGACGACGGCGACGAGCAGCTCGATGAGCGTTACGCCGCGTTGCGTTCTAAGGATGAGCGCGTTCAACAGCCGTCTCCTTTGTTTTGTATCCAGCAGTTCTTCGGCAGCCCGCTTGCGCCAGGAAAGGCTGTCGTTTGCTGGAGGTTTGCCTGGTTGATCGTGAAAGTGAAGCCACTCATGCCCTGCGCTGCGACACCCGTTGCAGTGACGGTGAACGTTGTGTCGGTGGCAGCGCACGCGTAGGTGAAGTAGGTCGTTGCCGCGGGCACGACGCCGCATACGTTTCCGCCGACCACGGTGGCATAGCGGCGGTTGTCCTGGAAGAACTGCTCCAGCCTGACCCGTGAATCCGCGAGAGTCGACGTCCCATCGGCGATCTTGCCCCGCTGCACAAAGGCCGAGTAGCTGGGATATGCCACGGTGGAAAGAATGGCGACAATAGCCACCACCACCAGCACTTCGATCAGAGTAAATCCTCGTTGCATGTCGATCGCCCTCCATTCGATGCCCGCATGGTCACCGCGTCGAAGAATATTCACGGTGAATTGCGGCACACCTCTTAGGGGCGGCCGATGGACGGTCAGGCGCGGGGAATGAGCGGTCGGCTGGCTGGTGGCGCGCGGGAGGATTCGTGACGCATGTCACGCTTGGGTCTGGCGCTGGGGTGCCTTTTGCTATAATGCGACGGCGTGCTGTTGTAGCTCAGCTGGTAGAGCAACTGATTCGTAATCAGTAGGTCGGTGGTTCGAATCCACTCAACAGCACCATCCGATTCCTCACCTCGCGCGTTCTCGCGGCTCTGGTTTCCTTGTAAGTGCGTGTCCTGCCGGAGTCCTGGAGGCCCCGACGTCAAGCGTTCGTCGGGCGATGCATCGCGGCGGCAGCGGTCGGCCCGCAACCAACTGACGGCAAGGAGCAAGCATGCAGATCAAGGACAGGGTGTTCATCGTCACGGGAGGCAGTTCAGGATTGGGCGCCGGCACGGCACGGCTTTTGGTGGCCGAGGGGGCGCGGGTCGTCGTCGCGGATGTCAATCGAGCGGGCGGCGAGGCGCTCGCGAGTGAATTGGGGGCGAGTGCCCGGTTCATCGAAACCGACGTCGCCAGCGAGTCAAGCGGCCGCGCTGCGGTGGAACTGGCGGTGTCCGCATTTGGGAGCCTTTCGGGTCTGATCAATTGCGCTGGCATCGCCCCGGCCGAGAAGGTAGTCGGGCGCGAGGCGCCGCACCGGCTGGATGCTTTTGCCCGCGTCATCAACGTTAATCTCGTCGGCACCTTCAATATGATCCGGCTTGCCGCCGATGTCATGAGCAAGCAGGCGCCGAACGCATCGGGGGAGCGCGGCGTCATTGTCAACACCGCGTCGGTGGCGGCGTTCGAGGGGCAGATCGGGCAGGCGGCATATTCCGCTTCCAAGGCCGGCGTGGTCGGTATGACATTGCCGATCGCGCGTGAACTGGCGCGATTCGGCATCAGGGTCATGACCATTGCGCCGGGCGTGTTCGAGACACCCATGCTTCTCGGCATGCCGGTCGAGGTGCAGGAAGCGCTCGGCAAGACGGTTCCATTCCCGTCGCGCATGGGCAAACCCAATGAGTACGCGGCGCTGGTCAAGCACATCGTCGAAAATGAAATGCTCAACGGCGAGGTCATCCGCCTCGATGGCGCGATTCGCATGCAGGCGAAGTGACCCGATTGCCCGGAACGGTCGGCGCTGCGCAGGCGTCAAGCCGGGCTAGCCATTGGCGTTGAGCAATCGGCTCGTGCCGGAGCAAAGTCATTCTATGGACCCGGATCGATCCTGCTACCACTGCGGGCAGCCTGTCCCGAACGGCACCGACTATGCCGTTAGAATCGGCGGCGCGCTGCAGCCGATGTGCTGTGCTGGTTGCCAGGCGGTGGCGCAGGCGATAGTCGACAACAATCTCACCGGGTACTATCACCACCGCGAGTCGCTGCCCGAATCGCCCAGGGAACTCGTGCCCCAGGCGCTCAGGGAACTCGGTCTGTACGATCACCCGGACATTCAGAAGGGCTTTGTTCAGCCCGTCGGCGAACACGAGCGCGAAGCATCGTTGATCCTCGATGGCATTACCTGTGCTGCGTGTGTCTGGCTCAACGAGCAGCACCTGGCACATCAGCCAGGGGTCACGGCAGTGGATATCAACTACGCGACGCGGCGTGCCCGGGTGCGCTGGGACGAGCGGCGGATCAAGCTGTCCGACATTCTCGCCGCGATCGCTGCCATCGGATACTCGGCCTACCCATACGATGCGCAGCGCTCCGAGCAACTCGCCCGGAGCGAGCGGCGCGCCGCGCTGTGGCGTCTGTTCGTCGCTGGCTTCGGCATGATGCAGGTGATGATGTATGCGGTGCCGGTGTACCTGGCCGACGACGGCAGTATGAGCGCCGACATCGAGCAGCTTATGCGCTGGGCGAGCTTGGTATTGACGTTGCCGGTCGTGCTCTATTCTGCGGCGCCGTTTTTCCGCAGCGCCTGGCGCGATCTCAAGCTGTGGCGCATCGGCATGGACGTACCGGTCGCGTTGGGCGTCGGCAGCGCTTTCGTCGCGAGCGTCTGGGCGACGCTCGCCGGTGGCGGCGAGGTGTATTTCGATTCCGTCACCATGTTCGTCTTTTTCCTGCTTTGTGGGCGGTACCTGGAGATGATCGCTCGGCAATCGGCGGTTCGTGGCGTCGAGCATATTGCTCGTGTCATGCCGGCGTTCGCCTGGAAGCTGTCGCGTTTTCCGGAGATGGACAGCGAGCGCGTGGCGGTGACGTCGCTGACAGCCAACGATATCGTGCTCGTCAAGCCGGGAGAAGTGATTCCGGCGGACGGCATCGTGCTGCAGGGCGAGAGCATGGTGGACGAGTCGCTGCTTACTGGCGAGAGCGTGCCAGTACGGAAGACGGTCGAGTCGGATCTCACCGGAGGCAGCATTGTCGTCGGCAGTCCGCTCGTCGCGCGCATTGAGAAAGTCGGCGACAGGACGCGGCTGGCGGCGATCCAGCGCCTGATCGAGCGCGCCGCTACCGAGAAGCCAGGGATCGTCCAGCTTGCCGATCGAATCGCAGCGTGGTTTGTCGCGCTCCTGTTGCTGGTCGCGGCGGCGACCGCGACTGCGTGGGTGCTGGTCGATTCGGAGCGTGCCTTGTGGGTATTCGTGTCCGTGCTGGTGGTCAGTTGTCCATGCGCGTTATCGCTCGCCACGCCGGTGGCATTGACGTCCGCCACCGGGGCGCTGTCCCGCTTGGGAGTGCTCGTGACGCGTGGCCACGCGATCGAAACGCTGGCAAGGGCGACACATTTCGTCTTCGACAAAACCGGCACGCTTACCCGTGGCCGCCTGCAATTGGTGGCAACTCACATTCTCGGCGCACTCGATGGCGATGCCGTGCACTGCCTCGCTGCGGCGCTCGAGCAGGGCTCCGAGCATGCCGTCGGCGTGGGGCTGCGCGCCGCGGTGGCGGCGGATGCGGTGCTGCCGACGGCATCGGATCTGCGGGCGGTGACCGGCAGCGGCGTGCAGGGGTGTATCGACGGCCGGAAGTATCGAGTCGGACGGCCGGAGTTTGTGGCGGAGCTGCATGGACTGGCGCTGCCTCCACAGCCGGCGGCCCGACCCGAGGCGACGCGCGTGGCGCTCGGCGACGAGCGTGGGTGGCTCGCGCTGTTCGAATTCAACGACGAACTGCGACCGGAAGCGCGGGAGCTGATTGCGGCGCTTCGGCGCGAACGTCGCGACGTAACCATACTCAGTGGCGACGCTGCGTCCGCTGTGGCGGAGGTCGCGCGACGCCTCGATGTCGAGCATGCGCACGGCGGCATGTCGCCGCAAGAGAAGCACGACTTCATCGTGCGTTTGCAGGAAGGCGGAGCGGTCGTGGCGATGGTGGGCGACGGCGTCAATGATGCACCGGTGCTCGCGCGCGCGCAGGTGTCCGTGGCCATGGGCGGCGGTACTGAACTCGCGCGCACCCAAGGCGATCTAGTGCTGCTTTCGGAAAACCTCGCCCGGCTTGGCGACGGCGTTGCGCTTGCGCGACGCGCGCTGGTCGTCATCCGGCAGAACCTGTGGTGGGCGTTCATTTACAATATCCTTGCCCTGCCGCTGGCAATGCTCGGGTTTGTGACACCGTGGATGGCGGGTCTCGGCATGTCGGCAAGCTCGCTGCTGGTGGTTGCCAATGCTCTGCGCCTGCAGCGTCGGCGCCAAGCGCCGGCTGGCCGTGGCGATGGATTGCAACCGCATGCCCAGCGCGTCTGATGGAAATTCTCTATCTGCTTATTCCGCTGTCCGTCGTACTCGTGTTCCTGATCGGGATCATTTTCTGGTGGTCGATCAGGAGCGGCCAGTTCGACGATCTCGAAGGTCCGGCCTATCGGATACTCATGGATGATGACGGGCCGGCAAGGGGGGCTAAGGGTGACGAGCTGGTGCCGTCTGCCGGGGATCGTACGGATCGGGCCAACAAGCTCCGTTAGTGGGACACATTCTCAATCGCATCAAGATATTACCCTCGGTCAAACGCGACGAGAGTTGACTTAAGTCAATATTCGCAGTTCCCGCCCGTAACATACTTCACACAGGTTTTGGGGGAATGCCGGTGGGCATTCCGGGAAATGTCTCTCTGTTGGGGTTGGGGGTGCGCGTGAGCGCACCCTTTTTTTATTTTCCCGTCGCCGATCCCTTGTTGGCTTGCCGCTGGCCGTTGTTGCACTGCAACAGCTTTTCATCTAAATTAATCAGCCACGAACCAACGGGTGTATCATCTCGCCGGTTCACGCGCAGCCGACTGCAACAGCCAGAAACACCCGGGCTGCGCCGATTTCATTTCCGAGCTCTGATAGGGGATTCCGCATGCATGCGCAAGGTACCTACAACTA